>Ga0209061_1000060_pt1 | contig 371760 bp, 340 predicted proteins | sample Coa_R1_10_FD_187157 | JGI IMG/M metagenome (GOLD analysis project Ga0209061, IMG submission 187157) | Surface soil microbial communities from Centralia Pennsylvania, which are recovering from an underground coalmine fire - Coalmine... | ecosystem: Environmental > Terrestrial > Soil >...
TTCGTCCACGTCTGCTTGCAGGTCACCGTGCAGGTGTGGCACCCGATGCACTTGTCGAGGTTCATCACCATGCACACCTGCGCCATCACCCGCACGCCGGCCTCCCGATCAGAACGCCACGTCCTGGGAGCGGCGCCGGATGACGGCGAGCTCGTCGCGCTGCGAGCCGGTCGGCCCGTAGTAGTTGAAGCCGTAGGAGAGCTGGGCGTAGCCGCCGATGAGGTGCGTCGGCTTCATGACGACGCGCGTCAGCGAGTTGTCGGTGCCGCCGTGCAGCCCGGACAGCTCGGAGAGGGGCATCTCGAGGTGGCGATCCACGGCGTGGTACATGAGCACGGTCCCCGGCGGGACGCGATGGCTGACCGCGGCGCGCGCCACCGTGACGCCGTTGCGGTTGTACGCCTCGACCCAGTCGTTGTCGGCGACCCCGAGGCGGCGCGCGTCGAGGTCGTTCACCCAGATGACCGGCCCGCCGCGGAACAGGTTCAGCATGTGCAGGTTGTCCTGGTACTCGGAGTGGATCGACCACTTCGAGTGCGGGGTGAGGAAGCGCGCGACGAGCTGCGGGCCGGTCCCCGGCCGCCGCTGGTCGCCGAAGGCGGCGACGAGGTCGAGCGGCGGGCGGTAGGTGGGGAGCATCTCCCCGAGCTCGGCCACCCAGTCGTGGTCGAGGAAGAGGTGCTGGCGCCCCGTGAGGGTGTGCCAGGGCTTCAGCCGCTCGACGTTCACGGTGAACGGGGCGTAGCGGCGCTGGGACGACTCTGCGCCGGACCACTCCGGCGAGCAGATGACCGAGCGCGGCTGGGCGATCGTGTCGGCGAAGGTGATGCGATCGCCGGCGCGCTCGTGCGCGAGGTCGGCGAGCCGCACACCCGTGCGCGCCTCGAGCGCCTCGAAGCCGGCGACCGCGAGCCGCCCGTTCGTCGTCCCCGAGAGCGCGAGGATCGCCTCGCAGAACAGGATCGCCCGGTCGAGACGAGGACGACCGTGCGCGACGCCGCCGCGCACCGTCCCGTTCCGGCTGCGCAGGTACTCGACCTCGGCTCCGACGGGGAAGACGACCCCCTTCGTCGTCGCGCCGAGCTCGTCGACGAGCGGTCCGAGCGCGCCGAAGCGCTCGGCGAGGCCCGGGTAGTCCCGCTCGACGACGACGAGGCGGGGCATCGTCCGGCCGGGCACGGGCGGGCACTCCCCTGCCTGCCAGTCGAGCGCCCGCCCGCCCGGCTGGGCGCACTCGTCGGGGGTGTCGTGCAGGAGCGGCACGGCGACGAGGTCCCGGCGCACGCCGAGCCGCCCGGCCGCGAGCCGGGAGAAGGCCGCGGCGAGGTCCTGGAAGATCTCGAAGTCCGGGCGCGCCTCCCAGGGGGGCGCGATCGCGGGGTTGAACGAGTGCACGAACGGGTGCATGTCGGTCGAGGAGAGGTCGTGCTTCTCGTACCAGGTCGCCGCCGGCAGCACCACGTCGGCGTAGATGCCCGTCGAGGTCATGCGGAAGTCGATGTCGACGAGGAGGTCGAGCTTGCCCTCGGGCGCCGACTCGCGCCACGCGACCTCCCTCGGGCGCGCCTCGGGCGGACACGGAGAGGCCGCGACGGCATGGTCGGCCCCGAGGAGGTGCCTGAGGAAGTACTCGTGGCCCTTGCCCGAGGAGCCGAGGAGGTTCGAGCGCCAGACCGTGAGGACCCGCGGGAAGTTCGCCGGGTCATCGGGGTCGGCGGCCGCGAAGCGGAGCCGCCCGGCGGCGAGCTCCCCGACGACGAAGTCGTCGCAGCTGCGCCCCGAGGCGACGGCCTCGTCGGCGAGGTCGAGCGGGTTGCGATCGAACGTCGGGTGGGAGGCGAGCCAGCCGCAGCGCGCCGCGTAGAGGTTGCAGTCCGCGACGGAGCGTCCGGCGAGGCGCCCGACGCCGAGGGGCGTGGCGAGCTCGTCGGCCCGGGCCGCCTCGTAGCGCCACTGGTCCGTGGCGAGGTACCAGAACGGGGTGGCCGGCATGTGCCGGGTCGGCCGCACCCAGTCCGCGGCGAAGGCGAGGGTCGACCACCCCGTCAGTGGGCGCACCTTCTCCTGCCCCACGTAGTGGGCCCAGCCCCCGCCGTTCACCCCCTCGCACCCGGTGAGCAGGAGGAGAGCGAGGAAGGTGCGGTAGATCTGGTCCGAGTGGTACCAGTGGTTGGTCCCCGCGCCCATGGCGATCATCGAGCGACCGCCTGAGGCCTCGGCGTTGGCGGCGAACTCGCGAGCGACGCGCACGGCCGCGGCGGCCGGCACCGAGGTGATCGCCTCCTGCCAGGCTGGCGTGTAGGGTGCGCCGGCGTCGTCGTAGGACGACGGCCACTCGCCCGGGAGCCCCGGGCGCGCCACGCCGTAGTGGGCCATCACGAGGTCGAACACGGTCGTGACGAGACGGCCGCCGAGGCGGACCGCCGGGACGCCGCGCCGCACAGTCGAGCCCCCCTGACCCTCCCCGACGTCGAAGCGCGGGAGGTCGACGGGGAGCGCCTCGGCGCCAGGCCGCCCGTAGAGGCTGAGCGCCGGGCGGATCTCCCCGAGGTCGAGGTTCCAGCGGCCGGCCCCCGACTCGCTCCAGCGGAAGCCGACCGATCCATTCGGCACGGCCGGCTCGCCCGTCGCCTCGTCGAGCACGACCGTCTTCCACTCGGCCAGCTCGACACGCTCGCCGAGGTCGGCGGCGGTGAGGAAGTGGTCGGGCACGTACGCGTCGGCGCGCTCGCGCAGCGAGACGAGGAAGGGCAGGTCGGTGTAGCGCGCTGCGTAGGCGGCGAAGGGCGGGTCGGGTCGGTCCCGGTAGAACTCGGTCAGGATGACGTGGCCCATCGCCATCGCCAGGCGGCGTCGGTGCCCGGCGCCGCGGCGAGCCACTCGTCCGCGAACTTCGTGTGGTCGGAGTAGTCGGGCGAGACGACGACGACCTTCTGGCCCCGGTAGCGGGCCTCCGCCATGAAGTGCGCGTCGGGGGTGCGCGTGATCGGCAGGTTCGTGCCCCACACGATGAGGTAGGAGGCGTTCCACCAGTCGGCCGACTCCGGCACGTCGGTCTGGTCGCCGAAGGTCTGCGGCGAGGCCACCGGCAGGTCGGCGTACCAGTCGTAGAAGGAGAGGACCACGCCGCCGAGCAGGGAGTAGAAGCGCGTGCCGGCCGCGTAGGAGGCCATCGACATCGCCGGGATGACGGTGAACCCGGCCGTACGGTCCGGGCCGTAGGTGGCGACCGTGTGCACGTGCGCCGCGGCGACGAGCTCGAGCACCTCCGGCCACGGCGCGCGCACGAACCCGCCGCGGCCGCGCGCGGACTTGTACGCACGGGCGCGCTCGGGGTCGCCGCTCACCTCCGCCCACGCCGCCACCGGGTCGCCGAGGCGCTCGCGGGCGGCGCGCCACGCCTCGAGGAGCACGCCCCGCACGTAGGGGTAGCGCACCCGCGCCGGCGAGTACGTGTACCAGGAGAACGACGCCCCCCGCGGGCAGCCGCGCGGCTCGTACTCGGGCGAGTCCGGCCCCACCGACGGGTAGTCGACCGCCTGGGTCTCCCAGGTGATGATCCCGTCCTTGACGAAGACCTGCCACGAGCACGAGCCGGTGCAGTTCACGCCGTGGGTCGAGCGCACGACCTTGTCGTGGCGCCAGCGCTCCCGGTAGAAATCCTCGGCGCGCCGCCCGCCACGGCGGTGCAGCTCACGCGTGTCGGGCGACGGCACGCCCGGCTGGAGGTAGCGGGCCGCCCGCACGAGGCCGCTGCCGGCGAGGAGCTCGGCCCCGCCGGCGCGCGCTGCGCTCACGTCGCCGTCTCGGTCAAGCCCGCTGCCTCGCTTCCGGGCGCATCGCTCGTTCTGGGCAGCATCGCAGCCCGGTCGTGTGCCGTCAAGGACGCGACGCATCGCCCCACGAGGTGGTGCAGCGGCGGCCGGGCAGCCGCTGGTCGTCGATGTTTTTCTGCTCTATGCTAGAAATAGTTCTGCACGAGGAGGCGCGCCGTGACCGTGTCGGAGACCGAGAGCTTCCAGGCGATGCTCGCCCACCACCGAGAGCTCGAGGAGGGCGTCGCGCGTCGAGTCGCGGCCGTGCGCGACGCGCACCGCTCGGGCGAGGGCGCGCCCGGCGCGACCCGCGAGCTCGTCGCCTTCCTCGCCGGGACGGTCCTGCCGCACGCGGCGGCCGAGGAGCGCTCCGTCTACGCCGCTGCCGCGGCCCGTGCGGAGCTCGCCGCGACTATCGAGGAGATGACCGGCGAGCACGAGGCGCTCGCCGCTTCGGTGGCCCGCCTCGCCGGCCTCGCCTCGAGCGATGCCACGCCGCAGCTCGCTGCGGAGATCCAGGAGCTGTTCGCCTCCCACGTCGCTCGCGAGAACGAGGTCGTGCTGCCCGCCCTCCTCGCCGACCCTGGCGCCGACCTCAGCGCGCTCCTCGCCGCGATGCACGGCGAGCTCGGCTCCCCGGCGCGGCCCGACGAGGCCGGCGAGGTAGCGGGGCCCCTCGTGGCGCTCCTCCTCGAGGCGACCGAGGAGCTGGCGGCGAGCGGCCGCGGCGAGCGGGCGTGCTCGCTCGCCGCGGCCGCGTGGGTGGCGTGCCGGCGCTCCCGGCCCGACCTCGCCGCCCGGCTCGGCGCCGCCCTCCACCGCCTCAGCGCCGCGGCGCCCGCTCGGGCGGCGGCGCCCGGCGAGCCCGAACCGGGCGACCTCGAGCTCGACGTGCGACCGCTCGCCCCAGCGGAGCGCCACCGCGCCATCTTCGCCGCCTTCGATCGCCTCGCCCCGGGCACCGGCTTCGTCCTCGTGAACGACCACGAGCCGCGCCCCGTTCGCTACCAGCTCGAGGCCGAGCACCCCGGCGAGTTCACCTGGGCGGACCTCGAGACCGGCCCGCGGGTCTGGCGCGTACGCATCGGACGGGCCGGCGTCGCCGGATCGTCCTGATCCCCCGCTCGCTGCGCCGCCGGGACGTCCGCCTCGCCCGGCGGCGCAGCGCCGGGCGCGTTCGAGAGGTGCCTCGACGGCGGCGCGCCGCGCGGCCGGCGCGGGAGCGGTCCGCGCGCTAGGCGGTCCGCTCGCCGGAACTGGCGCGCGCGGCGAGCACCGTCGGGCGCCACGACAGGTTGAGCGCGCCGAGCAGGCCACTCGCCGCGAGCAGCGAGCCGCCGACGGCGGTGGCGGCGGGTGCTCGGGCAGCGAGGCCGGCGCACAGCGCCGCGACACCGCCGTTCACGAGGAGGTACGTGAGCGCCGCTGCGACGTGGCCGTAGAGATCGGCGAACAGGAGCGGGCGGCCAGCGCTGCTGCGGGCCACGCCCCGGGCGCGCAGGGCGGACCAGGCGATGAACGGCACGACCTTGTGGGCGTGCCCGACGAGCGTGACGAGGAGCCAACCGGCGATTGCCGCCACGCTCGCCGCCGCGAACGCGCGAGCCGGCCCGCCCGAACCCGCGAGCGCGCCGTCGAGGCCGAGTGCGGCGCCGGCGACGAGCCAGCACGCGGAGGTGACGACGAAGAGCAGGTGGAGGTCCGCGCGCCGCCGGCGGCGGCGGAGATGGGCGGCGAGCGACGCGAGGTGCGCCCCGAGCCCGAGCGCGAGGAGCGCCGCCCCGGTCCAGGCGACGGCGGGCACGCGAAGGAGCAGGCCCGGAGCGAGCAGCGCGGCACCGGCGGGCACGGCCGACACCGCGAGCCAGGCGACCCGATGGCGGCCGGGCAGGTGCGCGAGGAAGAACATCGGCCAGAGCTTCTCGGCGACGCTCACGTAGACGAGTCCGAGCCAGCCGAACAGACCGACGACGGCGTGAGCGAGGACCACGTGGCCCGACAGGTCGAACCAGCCCGCCCGGCGGTCGGCGACGTAGACGACGCCGAAGCACGCCGTCGCCACGAAGCCGGCGAGGCCGGTCCGCAGGCCGGCGACCGGCGCCCCCCGGCCGCGCGCGGCGAGCGGGGCTGCGAGGTTGGCGACGGCGAGGGCGACGGCGACGGCAGCGAGACCGCCGCCGGCCTCGACGAGGTCCTCGACCCCGGTCGAGAAGCCGAGGGGCAGGAGCGCGCACGCCGCGGCGAAGGCGGCGAGGGTGGCGCGGGCGAGGCGCGTCGAGCGCAGCGGGCGCTGCGTGACGACCGGGACGAACTGGTGCATCGCCCCGAGCACGCCCATCGACAAGGTGGCCAGCATGCCGAGGTGCGCGGCGGCCACGACCTCGTCGGCGGTCGGGTCGACGGCTGCCTGCCCTGCGACGAGCGCCCAGGCGATGCCGCAGGCCACGAGACCGACGGCCGCAACAGCGAGGAAGGCGAGCGGGACCGACGGCGGCGGCACGCTGCCGGGCACGCCGGACGGGCGCCCGGCCCACGGCCCGGCCGGCGCACCGGCGGGGGCGCTGGCCGCCGCACGCACCGTGGCCTTCGCCCCAGCGTCCACGCCTGCACTATAGTTCTGCTAGTTACCAGAAAAAACCGGCCCGTCGGCCGGGGGAGGTGGCGAGATGGCCCTCGTGGACGCCCGTCCGATCATCGCGGCCGGAGGCGAGCCGTTCGAGACGATCATGGCGGCGGTTGCCTCGCTCGCCGACGGCGAGGAGCTCGTCGTCCTCGCGCCCTTCGAGCCCGTGCCCCTCGAGGGGGTACTGTCGTCGCAGGGGTTCGCCTACGAGGCGGTCGACATCGGAGGTGGCGATTGGCGGGTCACCTTCCGGCGGACGTGAGCGAGGAGCGCTCGGGCCGGCCGGTCTCGATCGGCCCGGCCCGAACCCGTCCCGACGCCGAGGACCCCGTCGGGCGCGCCTGGGCGGCGCTCGGCGACGTCTACGACCCCGAGCTGTGCCTCGACGTCGTGTCCCTCGGTCTCGTCTACGGCATCGCTGCGGTGGACGGCGCGCTCGTCGTGGAGATGACCCTCACGACGCCGGGCTGTCCGGCCGCGGAGAGCCTCCCCGAGCTCGCCGCCGAGGCCGTCGAGGCCGCGCTCGGCGGGTCGTTGCCCGTCGAGGTCCGCCTCGTCTTCGACCCGCCGTGGAGCCCGGCGATGATGTGCGAGGAGGCCGCGGCGGCCCTCGGGTTCCCGGCGAGGCGGTGACCGTGGGCGTGGAGATCGTCCGCACCTACGAGGACCCCGGGCGCACCGCCGGCGAGCACCGCGTGCTCGTCGATCGGCTCTGGCCGCGCGGGATGGCGAAGGCCGCCGTCGACTACGACGAGTGGCTGAAGGACGTGGCGCCGAGCGAGGCGCTGCGGCGCTTCTACGGGCACGAGCCGGCGCGCTTCGAGGAGTTCGCCCGCCGCTACCGAGCTGAGCTCGGCGCGCCCCCGGCCGCTGCCGAGGTCGAGCGACTCCGCGCGCTCGCCCGCGCGGGCACCCTCGTGCTGCTCACGGCGACGCGCGACGTCGACCGCTCCGGCGCGGCCGTCCTGCGCGCGGTGCTCGAGGAGCGCCCCCACCGGTGACCTCGGCGGCCCGCTGGCGGACCGCCGTGCACGGCATGGGCCGCATCGGCGAGGGGCGCGCGCTCAAGTGGGCGCTCGAGTCCTACTGGGCCGGGCGCTCGAGCGCCGACGAGCTCGAGGCGACTGGCGCGGCGATCCGCCGGGCGAACTGGCGCGCCGCGGCGGCGGCCGGGATCGACTTCATCCCCTCGAACGACTTCTCCCTCTACGACCACGTGCTCGACGCCGCGGTCATGACCGGCGCCCTGCCGGCGCGCCTCTCGGCTGGGGCCCCGCTCGGCCTCGACGCCTACTTCGCCCTCGCTCGCGGCGGAACGGTCGGCGGCCGCTTCGTCGCGCCGCTCGAGCTCACGAAGTGGTTCGACACGAACTACCACCACCTCGTGCCCGAGGTCGGCCCCGCCACCGCCTTTCGGGCCGACCCCTCCAAGGCGCGCGCCGAGCTCGCGGAGGCGGCCGGGCTCGGGATCGAGACGACGCCCGTCCTCCTCGGACCGTGCACCCTCCTCCTGCGCTCGAGCACCGAGGAGCCGGGCGTCGCGCCGGCGCGCCTCGTCGATCGCCTCGTGGACGTCTACGCCGAGGTGCTCGCCGCGCTCGCTGGCGACGGAGCGGCCTGGGCGGTCCTCGACGAGCCGGCGCTCGTCGAGGACCGCTCCACGGAGGAGCTCGACCTCGTCCGGCGCGCCTACGAGCGCCTCGGCGAGCGCACGGAGCGCCCGATGCTGGCGCTCAGCACGTACTTCGGCCACGTCGGCGAGGCGATGCCCCTCCTCGCCTCGCTGCCCGTCGAGGGGATCGGGCTCGACTTCTGCCGCGGCCCGGAGAACCTCGAGCTCCTCGAGGCCGCTGGCGGCCTCGGGCAGCGGGTGTGCTTCGCCGGGGTGGTCGACGGCCGGAACGTGTGGGTGAACGACCTCGAGCGATCCCTCGCCCTCCTCGCCCGCCTCGCGCCGCTCGCCAGGGAGGTCGTCGTGTCGACCTCCTGCTCGCTCCTGCACGTCCCCCTCGGCTTGCGCTTCGAGCCAGCCCTCGACGAGGAGGTGCGCCCCCTCCTCGCGTTCGCCGAGGAGAAGCTCGTCGAGCTCGGGATCCTCGCCCGCGGGGCTGCGGGGGGCGCCGAGGCGATCGCCGAGGAGCTGGCGGCCAACCGCGCGCTCCTCGAGGCGCGCCGGCGCTCCCCGCGCATCGTCGACCCGGCGCTGCGGCGCCGTATCGCCACCGTCGAGCCCGATCCGCGTCGCTCGGCGCGACCCGAGGAGCGCGCCGCCGCCCAGCGCGCGCGCCTCGGCCTGGCGCCGCTCCCGACGACGACGATCGGCTCGTTCCCCCAGACCCAGGCGCTGCGGGCGCTTCGCGCCTCGTGGCGGGCGGGCGCGACGAGCGACGACGAGTACCGTCGGGCGCTTCGCGCCGAGATCGACCGCGTCGTCGCGCTCCAGGAGGAGATCGGCCTCGACGTGCTCGTCCACGGCGAGCCCGAGCGCGACGACATGGTCCGCTACTTCGCCGAGCGTCTCGACGGCTTCGTGCTCCCAGCCGAGGGCTGGGTCCAGTCCTACGGCTCGCGCTGCGTCCGACCACCGGTGCTCTTCGGCGAGGTGCGCCGGGCCGCGCCGATCACCCTCGAGTGGACCCGGTACGCGCAGTCGAGGACGAGCCGGCCGGTGAAGGGCATGCTGACGGGGCCGGTGACGATGCTGCGGTGGTCCTTCGTGCGCGAAGACCAGCCGGAGTCCGACACGGCGCTCCAGCTCGCCCTGGCGCTTCGCGACGAGCTCGTCGAGCTCGAAGCCGCCGGGACCGCCGTCATCCAGGTCGACGAGCCGGCGCTGCGGGAGGGCCTCCCGCTCCGGGCCGCGGCGCGCCCCGCCTACCTCGCCTGGGCGACCCGCGCCTTTCGGACCGTGGTCTCGCCGGCCGGCCCGGCCACCCAGGTCCACACGCACATGTGCTACGCCCAGCTCGGCGACATCCTCGACGCGCTCGCCGACCTCGAGGTCGACGTCGTCTCGCTCGAGGCGGCGCGCTCGAAGATGGCGCTCGTGGGCGAGCTCGCCGCGAGCCGCTACGCGGGCGGCGTCGGTCCCGGCGTCTACGACGTCCACTCGCCGCGCGTCCCCGAGGCGGCGGAGATCGCGGCGCTGCTGCGCTCGGCGCTCGAACGCCTTCGGCCGGAGCGGCTGTGGGTGAACCCGGACTGCGGACTGAAGACCCGGCGCTACGAGGAGGTCGAGCCGGCGCTCCGCCACCTCGTCGCCGCGGCGGCGACGGTGCGAGCGGAGCTCGCGGCGCAGCCGACCGACGGCCGAGCCGCGGCACGCTAGCGGGCACCGGCGAGGGCCAGGGCGCCGAGGGCGGCGGCCATCGAGCAGGGCACGGCCACGAGCCCGATGCGGCTCGCGCGCGCCGGCGACGGTCGCGCGCCGGCAGCGCGCGCCGCCTTCAGCCACAGGAGCCAGGCGAGCGAGCCGGTGACCGCCAGGTTCGGCCCCAGGTTGAGGCCGACGAGGAGCGCGAAGGGGTGCGGCACGCGGCCCGCCGCGAGGAGGGACGCCGCCGGCAGGTTGTTGACGAGGACCGAGACCGCCGCGCCGAGCGCCCCCGTCGCCCACCCGCCGAGGTGGGCGAGCAGGTCGGCGGGGCCGGACCACGACCGCCCGAGCACGCCGAGGGCTACCGCCACGCCGAAGAGGCCGACGAGGACGGGCAGGCCCAGCACCTCGAGGACGCGGCCGGGGCGCTCGCGCCGGGCGGCGAGGCGGAGCACGCTGGCGCCGGCGCCGACCCCGGCGACGGCCGGAGCCGGATCGCGCAGCACGACGACGAGGACGGTCACGGCAACGACGGCAAGCGCGCCGAGGCCGAGGACGGGGCGGCCGGGCTCGCCGGGCGCGTCGCGCCGGGCGCGCAGCGAACGGCGCTCGGCGACGGCCACGACGGCGATCGTCACGGCGAGCGCCGCCAGCGCCGGAAGCCACATGCGCGCGGCGAAGCGGCGGCCGCCGAGGTGCAGGTGGCCGAGGACGATGAGGTTCGTGAGGTTCGAGCCCGGGAGCAGGAGGGAGCCGGCGTTCGAGCACAGCAGGCAGCCGTAGAGGAGGGGCGAGTCGTCCTCGTCCCGGCTCCTCGCGCAGTGCACGAGCACCGGGGTGAGGAAGGCGACGGACGTGTCGAGGTTGAGGACGGCCGTCACCGCGCCGACGACGAGCATCGCCCCGAGGAAGAGCGCGCCCCCGCCCGGCGCGAGCCGGGCGATCGCGCTGCCCGCGGCGGCGAACAGCCCGTCGCCGTCGGCCAGGAGCCCGACGAGCAGCAGCCCGGTGACGAGGACGAACGGGGGCCAGTCCTGGGCGGCGGCCGCCGCGGCCGCGCCCGGTCTCGCCCCGGCCGCGGCCGCCAGGCCCGCGAGTCCCGCCAGACCGAACGCGCGCCAGGCGGCGCGCCGCGGGCCGGGCCGCCGCCCGGCTGCGCCGGCCGTGCGGGCGAGCGCCGCGCTGAGGGCGCCCCGGAGGCGGCCACGCACGACCAGCGCGGGCGCTCGCTAGGCCGGCAGCTGGTGCAGGCGCCGACCCGCCAGGGTGAGGTGCGCCTCGCCGACCGCCTCCGACAGCGACGGGTGCGGGTGGATGAGGTCGGCGACGTCGAGCGGCAGCGCCTCCCAGCTCGTGATGAGCATGCCCTCGGCGATGAGCTCCGTGACGTGCGGCCCGACGAGGTGGACGCCGACGACGGGGCCGCCGCGCTCGGCCACGAGCTTCACCATGCCGCCCTCGCCGTAGATGAGGCCCTTCGCGATCGCGCCGAGGGGGAGGCGGTTGGTGACGACGTCCATCCCCCGCTCGCGCGCCTCGGGCTCGGTGAGCCCCACGCTCGCCGCCTCGGGCAGCGAGTAGGTGGCGCGCGGCACGTTCGCGTAGCTGATCGGGGACGGGTCCCTGCCGGCGAGCACCTCGGCGACGAGGAGGCCCTCGGCGAAGGAGGCGTGCGCGAGGGCGAGGGAGGGGGGCGGGAGGACGTCGCCGACGACGTGCACGCCCGGCACGTGGGTCTCCAGCCGCTCCCAGCTCGCGGGGAGGACGTAGCCCCGCTCGAGGCGGACGCCGATCTCCTCGAGCCCGAGGCCCTCGGTCACCGGCGCGCGGCCGATCGCGCTGAGCAGGCGCTCGGCGACGATGGTGCGCGCCCCGTCCTCGCCGCGCACGACGGCGCGCACCTCGCCCCCGACCGCCTCGACCTCCTCGACGCGGGCCTTGACGAGGACGGCGACGCCCTTGCGGCGCAGGGCTCGCTGCATCTCGCGGCTCACGTCCGGGTCCTCGGTCGGCAGCACCCGCTCGAGCACCTCGACGAGCGTCACCTCGGCGCCGAAGGCCCGGTAGAAGGTGGCGAACTCCACGCCGATCGCGCCGGCGCCGACGATGAGCACCGACGCCGGGAGGTGCTCCGAGCGAGTGGCCTCGTCGGAGGTCACCACCAGTGTTCCGTCCGCGGGCGCGCCGGGCAGCTGGCGCGGCCTGCTGCCGGTGGCGACGACGAGGCCGCGCCGGGCGCGCAGCTCGACGGGCGCCGTGAGCTCGCCGCCCGGCACGGGGGTGACCTCGACCGTGCGCGGGGAGGTGACCCGGCCCGTGCCGGCGAAGAGCGCGACCTTCTCCTGGGCGAGGTGGCCGAGCAGGCCCCGGTAGTTCCGCTCGACGATGTCGTCGCGTGTCGCCCCGAGGGCCTTGGCGTCGACGCGGGTGACCTGCGACGCGATCCCCCACCGCCGGGCGCCGTCCTCGATCGCCTCGCGCACGCTCGCGGCGTGCAGGAGCGCCTTGCTCGGGATGCAGCCCCGGTGGAGGCAGGTCCCGCCGACGAGGTCCCGCTCGACGAGGGCAGCGCGCAGCCCGAGGCCGCTCGCGCGCAGCGCGGCCGAGTAGCCACCCGTGCCGCCGCCGAGCACGACGACGTCGAACTCCTCCGAACGGTGCTCGCCCATGCGCGACCTCCCCGTCGCCGGCCGGACCGCGACCGACGGCCGCGACAGACCGTACCCGGGAACGGCGCGCGTCGCCCACCTGGCCGGCCCGCGCCGGCGATCGGTAACAATGGGCCCGTGCGCGTCCGGGAGATCATGACCACGCCCGTCGTGACCGTCCCGCCCGACGCCCCCGTGGGCGAGATCGCGCAGCTCCTCGTCCGGCGCCGGATCAGCGCGGTCCCGGTCGTCGACGCCGCCGGGGCTCCGATCGGGATCGTGAGCGAGCACGACCTGCTCGCCCGGACCGGAGCGAGCGCCGCCGAGGTGATGACCTCGGCGCTCATCACCGTGAGCGAGGAGACCGACGTCGAGGACGTGCGCCACCTCCTCCTCGAGCGGCGCATCCGGCGCGTGCCCGTCATGCGCGCCGGGAGGCTCGTCGGGATCGTGAGCCGCGCCGACCTCGTCGCGACGCTCGCGACCGAGTGGGTCTGCCAGGTCTGCGGCGAGCCGGTGCGTTCCACCGAGGCGCCGCAGGGCTGCCCGCGCTGCCTCGGCGGCCGGGAGCGCTTCGTCCTCCAAGAGCAGCCCCCGGGGAGCTGAGCGTGCGGCGGAGGGCAGGGCAGGGGCGGACAGGCGAGGAAGCCGGCGAGGCACCTGGCGCCGAGAGGGCCGTGCCGGCCGAGCTCGCGGGCGAGAAGCCGGAGGTCCTCGTCGGGTACTACCGGCAGATGGCGCTCATCCGGGCGTTCGAGCTGCGCGCCGCCGAGATGTACGCGAAGGCTCGCATCGGCGGCTACTGCCACCTCAACCTCGGCGAGGAGGCGACCGTCGTCGGCCTCGTCGACGCGCTCGAGGCCCGCGACTACCTCTTCGCCACCTACCGCGAGCACGGCTACGCGCTGGCGCGCGGCGTCGAGCCCGGGCGCGTCATGGCCGAGCTGTTCGGACGGGCGACGGGCGTCTCGGGGGGCTGGGGTGGCTCGATGCACCTGTTCGACGCGGCTCGGCGTCTCCTCGGCGGGTACGGCATCGTCGGCGGCCAGCTGCCTCCCGCGACCGGCGCGGCGCTCGCCATCGCCTACCGAAGCGAGCCGGGTCCACAGGCCGAGGCCGTGGTGTGCCTGCTCGGCGACGGGGCCACGAACACCGGGGCGTTCCACGAGTCGCTCAACCTGGCGGCGATCTGGAAGCTCCCGATCGTCTACGTGTGCGTGAACAACGGCCTCGGCATGGGCACGCCGGTCGAGGCCGCGTCGGGCGAGCCGGAGCTGTACCGGCGCGGCTGCTCCTACCGCATCGTCGGCGAGCGGGTCGACGGGAACGACCCCCTCGCGGTGCGGGACGCGGCCCGGCGCGCCCTCGAGGCGGCGCGCGAGCAGCGCCAGCCCCGCCTCCTCGAGGCCGTGAGCTACCGCCTGCGCGGCCACTCGGTCGTCGACCCCGCCCGCTACCGCAGCCGGGAGGAGACCGAGCGGCTGCGTGCCCTCGACCCGCTGCCGGCGTGGCGCTCCCGCCTCATCGCGGCGGGGATCCTCAGCCTCGAGGAGGCCCAGCGCATCGACGCCGAGGCGGAGGAGGCCGTGTCCGCCGCGGTGGCCTTCGCCGAGGAGAGCCCGGACCCGCCGGTCTCGGAGCTCTTCGCCCACGCCTACGCGACGCCGGTGGCGAACGCGCCACGCGCCCTCCCGGGCGACCCCCTCCCCACCGAGAGACCCTGAGGAACGCTCGATGGCGGAGATGAGCTACCGGCAGGCGCTCCACGACGCGCTGCGCGCCGAGATGCTGCGCGACGAGGCGGTGTTCCTCATCGGCGAGGAGATCGGCGTCTTCGAGGGCTCCTACAAGATCACGGCCGGGCTCCTCGCCGAGTTCGGCCCGCGACGCGTGCGCGACACCCCGATCAGCGAGGCGGGCTTCGTCGGGGCGGCCGTCGGCGCGGCGATGCTCGGTCTGCGGCCGGTCGTCGAGATCATGACGATCAACTTCAGCCTGCTCGCGATCGACCAGATCGTGAACCACGCGGCGAAGGTGCACGCCATGTTCGGCGGGCAGGCGACCGTGCCCCTCGTCATCCGGACGCCCGGAGGCGGCGGCCAGCAGCTCGGGGCGACGCACTCGCAGAACATCGAGGTCTACTACGCCCACATGCCAGGCCTGAAGGTGGTGGCGCCCGCCACGCCCGCGGACGCGAAGGGTCTGCTCACCGCAGCGATCCGCGACGACGACCCCGTCCTCGTCGTGGAGAACCTCGCCCTGTACAACACGAGGGGCGAGGTCCCCGACGGTCCCCACCTCGTCGAGATCGGCACCGCCCAGGTGACGAAGGCCGGACGCGACGTCACGGTCGTCGCCTACTCGCGGGCCGCGGCGATCGCGCTCGACGTCGCCCGGCGGCTCGAGGAGGACGGCATCTCGGTCGAGGTGGTCGACCTGCGAAGCCTTCGCCCGCTCGACCGCCCGACGATCTGCGCCTCGGTGCGCAAGACGACCCGCGCCGTCGTCCTCGAGGACGACTGGCTGAGCTACGGCGTCGGTGCCGAGGTCGCCGCGACCATCCAGGAGGGCGCCTTCGACTACCTCGACGCCCCGGTGCGGCGGGTCGCTGCAGCCGAGGTGCCGCTCCCCTACTCGAAGCCCCTCGAGTCCGCCGCGCTCCCCGACGCGGCTGCCCTCGAGCGGGCGATCCGCGAGACGCTCGACGGTAGGCGTTGAGACTGGGCCGTTGGGACAACGTTGAGACAAGGAGCGCACGTGGCCGACGTCGTCATGCCCCGCCTCTCCGACACGATGCAGGAAGGCACCGTGGCCCGCTGGCTGAAGCGCCCGGGCGAGCGCGTGCAGCGCGGCGACGTGCTCGCCGAGATCGAGACCGACAAGGCCACGATGGACCTCGAGGCGTTCGAGGACGGGGTCGTGGAGCGCCTCCTCGTCGAGGAGGGCGCGACGGTGCCCATCGGTCAGCCGATCGCGTCGATCGGCACGCCCGGCGTGGCCTCGGCGACGCCCGAGGCGCCGCGCGCACCGGCCCCAGCACCACCACCTGCACCACCACCTGCACCCGTGCCCGCCGGCGACGCCGCGCCCGGCCACGCCCCCGTGCCCGGCGGCGGCGCGCCGCCCGCCGCCCCCGAGGAGGCCGCGTCGGTGCGCAGCTCCCCGCTCGCCCGCACGCTCGCCCGGCGCCACGGCGTCGACCTCGCCAGCCTCTCGGGCAGTGGTCCGGGCGGACGAGTCGTGCGCGCGGACGTGGAGCGCGCCATTGCCGGCACGGCGCGCGCACCCGAGACGCCCCCGGCGGGCCCGGGCGTCGCCGACGTCGAGGAGGTCGCCCTCTCTCGCGTGCGCCGCCGTACGGCGGAGCGGCTGAGCGAGAGCGCGCTCGTGCCGACCTTCTCGCTCACGAGCACGGTCGACGCCGGGCGCCTCGTGGACCTGCGCGCCGAGCTCAACGAGCACCTCGCCCCCGACGGCGAGCGGGTGACGGTCACCGACCTCCTCGTGAAGGCGTGCGCGACCGTCCTCACCCAGCACCCGGCGGTGAACGCGTCCTTCGCGAACGACCGGATCCTCCGCTTCCGCCGAGTCCACATCGGCGTCGCCGTGGCCGTCCCCGACGGCCTCATCGTGCCCGTCGTCCACGACGCCGACGCGAAGACCCTCCGCCAGGTGGCCGCCGAGGCCCGTGCCCTCGCCGAGCGGGCCCGGGCCGGCACGCTCACCCTGGACGACGTGAGCGGCGGCACCTTCACAATCAGCAACCTCGGCATGTACGGCATCGACGACTTCACCGCCGTCATCAACCCGCCCCAGGCGGCGATCCTCTCGGTCGGCGCCGTCGCGCCGACCCCGGTGGTGCGCGACGGAGCGCTCGCGATCGGCACGACGATGAAGGTCACCCTCACGGTCGACCATCGGGCACTCGACGGCGCCGGTGCGGCGGCCTTCCTCGCCGACCTGCGCCGCGTGCTCGAGCACCCCCTCGGCCTCGTGCTCTAGCGACCCGATGGGACGCCCGGGCACGGTCCCAGCCGACGACGGCGGCGCCTGAGCGTGGGGCCGCGCGCCGAGGAGCCGGCCCTCGCGCCCCTCGACGAGTCCTTCGAGCGGGCGCTCATCGTCGTCGCCCACCCCGACGACGTCGACTACAGCGGCCTCGGTGCCGCCGCTCACCGCTGGACGGCGCGCGGCAAGCACGTCGCCTACCTCGTCTGCTCGAGAGGCGAGGCGGGAATCGACGCCCTGGAACCGGAGGCGGCGGCGCCCCTGCGCTGCGCCGAGCAGCTCGCCGCCGCGCGCGCCGTCGGGGTGCGCGCGGTCGAGTTCGCCGAGTTCGCCGACGGTGCCATCGAGTACAGCGTGGCCCTCCGCTGCCGGATCGCGGCGGCGATCCGGCGGCACCGTCCCGGCGCCGTCTTCACGCTCAGCCCGCACGCGCGCGGCGGGGGCGGCGGGCTCAACCTGGCAGACCACCGCGTCGTCGCCCGAGCGGCGCTCGACGCCGTGCGCGACGCCGCCAACCGCTGGGTCTGCCGGGAGCTTCTCCGCGAGGGGCTCGAGCCGTGGCACGGCGTGCACCTCGCGGCCTGCGCCACCTCGCCGCGGCCGACGCATGCCCTCGACCTCACGGGCTCGGTCGAGGCCGGCGTCGCGGGCCTGCTCGAGCACCGCGCCTACCTGGCGTCCGTCGGCAGCCCCGAGGGTGCCGCGCGCGCCCTGCGCGCGAGCCTGGCCGCGGCGGGGACGGCCGCCGGCTGCGAGGCCGCGCTCGCGCTGGAGGTGCTCGCCCTGTGACCTGCGCCCACCGCGCGCTCGTGCGCTGGGTCGCGGACACCCGGCCGACGCGGACGCGCGCCCCGCGCCGCCGCTGACCGCCGAGGAGCTCGACGCAGGCCGTCGCAGGCGAGCTCTCACCGGGCTGCCGAGACCACGGGCGCGGCGCCTCTCGGCGGGTCCCTCGCGAGCGTCGGGGGCGCGCCGGCACCGGCGGTGGGCCGCTCGCCTCGCCGCTCGCGCAGCCGGTGGTTAGCCTCGACCCGTGCGCACGGACCTCCTCGCCGGGGAGCGGGCACCGAACCGGCTGAGCCCCTGGCGGTTCGTGCTCGTGTTCGGCGTCGTGAGCATGCTCGCCGACTTCGTCTACGAGGGCGCCCGCAGCATCGTCGGCCCGTACCTCGCCACCTTCGGCGCGAGCGCCGCCGTCGTCGGCGTGGTGACCGGCGCGGGCGAGGCCGCGGCGCTGCTCTTCCGCTTCGTCACCGGGCCGCTGTCGGACCGCACCCGCCGCTACTGGCCGATCACCATCGCCGGCTACGTCATCACCGTGGCCGCCGTGCCGCTGCTCGCCGCGGTCGCCACGCTCTGGCAGGCGGCGGTCGCCGTCGTCGCCGAGCGCTTCGGGAAGGCGGTGCGCACCCCGGCGCGCGACACGATGCTCGGCCACGCCAGTGCCGGCCTGGGCCGCGGACGGGCGTTCGCGGTCCACGAGGCCCTCGACCAGTCCGGCGCCCTCCTCGGGCCGTTGGTGGTCGCCGGCATGATCGCGCTCTCCGGCTTCCGGCTCGGGTTCGCCGTACTCGCGATCCCCGGGGCGCTCGCGGTCGCCCTGCTCGGGCACCTCCGCCGTGCCGTGCCGACCCCTGCCGCCTACGACCCCGTCGGCAGCGACGCCGTCGCCGCTGCTCGCGCCGGCACGCCCGAGCCGTGGTGGCGCTTCTCTCGCCGCTTCTGGGCCTACAGCGCGTTCACGGCCCTCACGATGCTGGGCTTCGCCACCTTCGGCGTCCTCGCCTACCACCTCGCCGTGGCCCGCGTCCTGCCCGCCTGGCAGATCCCGATCGTCTATGCCGCGGCCATGGGCGTCGACGCGCTCGCGGCGCTCGCCTCTGGCTGGTGCTACGACCGGATCGGTCTCCGAGGCCTCCTCGCGCTCCCGGCGCTGACCGCCGTCGTACCGTTCCTCGCCTTCAGCGACCGGCCGGTGCTCGCCTGGATCGGGGCCCTCGTGTGGGGTGCGGCCGTCGGGGTGCACGAGTCGACGATGCGCGCCGCGGTCACCGACCTCGTGCCCGCCGCCCGTCGCGGCACCGGCTACGGCACCTTCACCGCGGCCTACGGGCTGGCGTGGCTTGGCGGCAGCGCGATCATCGGCGCCCTCTACGACACCTCGCTCGCCGGCCTGCACGTGTTCGTCCTCGCGACGCAGGCCGCCGCGCTCGTCGCGTTCGTGCCGATGGCGCTCGGCCGTACCGGCGCCGCCAGCCCGCCGTGAGCGTCGCCACCCTGGCGCCGCCTCGCCCGGCCTACGTCGGCGAGGCGGCGCCCACGAGCCCCGCGAGGTGCCGCCAGAAGGCGGCGAGCGCCGGTGGGTGGGAGCGGCGGCGGCGCACGGCGCGAAGCTCGCGCTCGAGCGCGGCGCGGGCCGTGGCGAGGCAGGTGATCCGCCCCGCGGCGATGTCGCCCTCGACGGCGAGGCGCGGCAGCACGGCGTAGCCGATGCCGGCGAGCACGCCGCCGCGCACCGCGTCGATCTGGTCGAGCTCGAGCACCGGGCCGCGTCGGTAGGCGGCGCCGAGCAGCTGCGCGGCGAGCGCCTCGGTCCCCGACCCGTCCTCGCGCGCGAGGTAGCGGTGCTCGGCGAGGTCGTCGGCGGTCACCGGGGCGACCTGCGCGAGCGGGTGGCCGCTCGAGGCCACGAGGACGAGCTCGTCGCGCTCGATCGTCAGCACCTCGAAGCCGTCGCACTCGCCGGGCCCCTCGATGAGGGCGCAGTCGACCTCGGCGCGCTCGAGCAGCTCGAGCGCCCGCGCCGTGTTCACGAGGCGCGCCTGGACCTCGAGCGCGGGGTGGCGGGCGACGAAGGGTGCGAGCCACCTCGGGAGGCGGTAGATGCCGACGGTGTTGCTCGCGGCGAGGCGCAGGCGCCCCGAGCCGAGGCTCCGGCGCGAGGCGACGACCTCCTCGAGCGCCCGCAGCGCGCCGAGCACGCCGGAAGCGGCGGGCACGAGGGCGGCTCCCTCGGCGGTCAGGCGCACGCGTCGGCCGACCCGTTCGAGGAGCGGGAGGCCGACGAGCGCCTCGAGCGAGCGCAGCTGGTGGCTCACCGCCGGCTGGCTGCAGCCGAGCTCCTCGGCGGCCCGCGTGACGTGCTCGTGGCGCGCGACCGCCACGAACGCCCGCAGCTGGGCGAGCGTGATTTCGCTGCCCGGTGGAGGATCGCTTTCCATTCTGAAAATTTATCCAAATGAGAGAAATGATTCGTTGGACCGTGGGACGGCGCGCCCGTACGCTTCGCTGCCCAGTGGAGGCGGCGAACGAGCGCGCGATCGCGGTGCCGGGACGCGCGCCGAGCGAGGCCGGCACGACCGTGCGCTGGGCGAAGCTGCTCGACCAGCAACGCTGCATCGGCTGCCACGCCTGCACGACGGCGTGCAAGTCCGAGAACGACGTACCGCTCGGGGTGACGCGCACCTACGTCAAGTCCGTCGACGTCGGCCGCTTCCCCGCGACCCGACGTGCCTTCCAGGTGACGAGGTGCAACCAGTGCGACGACGCGCCCTGCGTCGCCGCGTGCCCGACCGGCGCGATGTTCCGCCGGCTCGACGGCATCGTCGACTTCGACAAGCGGATCTGCATCGGGTGCAAGGCCTGCATCGCGGCCTGCCCGTACGACGCGATCTTCATCAACCCAGAGGACCACTCGGCCGAGAAGTGCAACTTCTGCGCGCACCGCCTCGAGGTCGGGCTCGAGCCGGCCTGCGTCGTCGTCTGCCCGACCGGGGCGATCCTCGTCGGCGACCTGAACGACCCCGCCTCCGCCGTCGCGCGCGCCGTCGGGCGCGCCGCCGTCACGGTGCGGCGCCCCGAGAAGCACACGAACCCGAAGGTCTTCTACCGCGGCGCGCACGAGGCGACGCTCGACCCCCTCGCCGCGCGCCGCCCCGAGGGCGGCCTCTTCGCGTGGGCGCTCCAGCGCGGCCGCACGGGCGGCGTCGCCGCGGGCGTCTCGCGTCCTGCCTCAAGCGCCGAGGCGCTCCTCTCCTACGACGTGCCCCACACCGTCCCGTGGGGCTGGCGGGTGAGCTGCTACACCTGGACGAAGGGGCTCGCCGCCGGCGGCTTCGCGGTCCCCGTCCTGCTCGCCCTCGCCGGGCGGCTGGGCTTCCAGGCGGCGCTCGTGCGCTTCTTCGCACCCGGCGCGGGCCTCGCCTTCCTCGCGCTCACCGGGGTCCTCCTCATCGCCGACCTGAAGCACCCCTGGCGCTTCTACCTCATCTTCACGAAGCACCAGCTCCGGAGCTGGCTCGTGCGGGGAGCCTTCCTCCTCGCCGCCTTCGGCGCCGGCCTCGCCGCTGACCTCGGCGGGTCCCTCGCCGGCTCGGTGGCGACCGAGCGCGTCGCCGGCGCGTTCGGCGTCGCTCTCGCGCTCGCCGCAGCGTGCTACACGGCCTGGCTGTTCGCCCAGGCGACGGCGCGCGACCTGTGGCAGAGCCCCCTCCTCGCCCCGCACCTCGCCGTGCAGGCAGCGCTCCTCGGTGCAGCGACGGCGCTCCTCGCTGGCGAGGCGCTCGGTCCGGCGACGGTACGCCCCCTGCTCGCCTGGCTGGTCTGCTCGTCGGCCGCCGCCCACCTCGCGCTCGTCGGGGCCGAGGTGACGACGGCGCACCCGAGCGCGCACGGCCGCCTCGCCGTGCGCGAGATGACCCGAGGCAGCCAGGCGGTCGCCTTCTGGGTCGGCATCCTCGCCGTCGCCGTGGCGCTCGCCGCGCCGCTCGTCGGGGCGATCGCCGCGGCCTTCGCCCTCGGCGGCGTCCTCGCCCACGAGCACGCCTTCGTGCGCGCCGGCCAGTCCGTGCCGCTCGCGTGAGGCGGCAAGGTCGAGCCGTGCGCGCCCGGCGGCGTGGCGGCGAGGTCGAGCTCGCCGACCTCGCGGGACTCGTCAGCGCGGCGCGCCAGGAGGTCGAAGCCCGCGGGGAGACCTTCTACCCGGGGGCCTCTCGGGTCCACCTCGGCGCCTTCCCGCCGAGGGAGCGCTGGGACGACTGGGTGGAGCTCGACTCCCGAGCCTGGCCGGAGCGGCGCGAGCGGCGCACGATGCTCGTCCCGACGACGTGCTTCAACTGCGAGTCGGCCTGCGGCCTCCTCGCCTACGTCGACCGGGACACGCTCGAGATCCGCAAGTTCGAGGGGAACCCCGAGCACCCCGGCTCGCGCGGCCGCAACTGCGCCAAGGGGCCGGCGACGCTCAACCAGGTCACCGACCCCGACCGCATCCTCTACCCGCTGCGACGGGTCGGGCCGCGCGGCAGCGGTCGCTGGGAGCAGATCAGCTGGGACGAGGCGCTCGACCACCTCGCGCGCCGGATCCGGGCCGCGATCGTCGAGGGGCGCCGCAACGAGGTCATGGTGCACGTCGGCCGGCCCGGCGAGGACGGCTTCACCGAGCGCGTCCTCGCCGCCTGGGGCGTGGACGGGCACAACTCGCACACGAACGTGTGCTCGAGCGGCGGGCGCACCGGCTACCAGTTCTGGATGGGGATCGACCGGCCGAGCCCGGACCACGCCAACGCGAAGGTGATCTACCTCATCAGCTCCCACCTCGAGGCGGGCCACTACTTCAACCCGCACGCCCAGCGCATCACCGAGGCACGCGAGCGCGGCGCCAAGGTGATCGTCTGCGACACGAGGCTGTCGAACACCGCGACGCACGCCGACTGGTGGCTCTCGCCGTGGCCGGGCAGCGAGGCGGCCATCAACCTCGCCATCGCCAACCACATCATCCGGACCCGCCGCTACGACCGCGAGTTCGTCCGGCGCTGGTGGAACTGGGCGGAGTACCTCTCGGCGTGCCACCCCGAGCTGCCCTGCGAGTTCGAGTCGTTCGAGGCCGTGCTCCACGACCTGTACGCGGACTACACCTTCGAGTTCGCGGCGAGCGAGTCGGGCGTCGACGCCGCCGTGCTCGCCGAGGTCGCCGAGGCCATCGCCGCAGCGGGGACCCGCTTCTCGGCCCACAACTGGCGCTCCGCGGCGGCCGGCAACCTCGGCGGCTGGCAGGTCTCCCGGACGCTGTTCCTGCTCTCCGCCCTGCTCGGCGCCGTCGCGACCGAGGGCGGCGTCTTCCCGAACGCGTGGAACAAGTTCGTGCCGCGCCCGATCCACCTGCCGGGCCACCCCGAGACCTGGAACGAGCTCACCTACCCCCTCGAGTACCCGCTCGCGCAGAACGAGCTCTCCTTCCTGCTGCCGCACTTCCTGAAGGACGGCCGCGGACGGCTCGACACCTACTTCGTGCGCGTCTACAACCCCGTGTGGACGAACCCCGACGGGATGAGCTGGGTCGAGGTACTGACCGACGAGCGTCTCGTCGGCTGCTTCGTGGCGCTCACCCCCACCTGGAGCGAGTCGGCGTTCTTCGCCGACCTCGTCCTGCCGATGGGCCACGGGCCGGAGCGCCACGACACCCACTCCTACGAGCAGTACGACGGGCAGTGGATCGCCTTCCGCCAGCCCGTGCTGCGCGCCGCGCGCGAGCGCCTCGGGCAGCCCGTCGCCGACACCCGGGCGGTGAACCCAGGCGAGGTCTGGGAGGAGAACGAGTTCTGGATCGAGCTCTCCTGGCGCATCGACCCCGACGGCGAGCTCGGCATCCGCCGCTACTTCGAGTCGCGCACCTCGCCGGGGACGAAGCTCGGCGTCGACGAGTACTACGGCTACCTCTTCGAGCACTCCGTTCCCGGCCTCGCCGAGGCCGCCGCGGACCAGGGCTGCACGCCCCTCGAGTACATGCGCCGCTACGGGGCCTTCGAGATCGCCTCGGGCGTCGGCCAGCGCCACGAGGAGCCGGTGCCCGACGCCGAGCTCGTCGACGTCGCCGTCGACCGCTTCGGCCGCGTCTACACGGCCGCTCCGAAGCCCGAGGAGCGAAACATCGTCCCGACCGGGATGCCCCCGCCCGATCCCGAGGGTCGGCGCGCCGTCGGGGTGCTCGTCGACGGCGTGGTGCGCCGGGGGTTCCCGACGCCGTCGGGCCGGCTCGAGTTCTACAGCTCGACGCTCGCTGCATGGGGCTGGCCCGAGCACGCCCTGCCCGGCTACATCCGCAGCCACGTCCACCCCCGTGCGCTCGAACCGGGCCAGGCCGTCCTGCTCTCGACCTTCCGCCTCCCGACGCAGGTGCACACCCGCTCGGCCAACGCGAAGTGGCTCGACGAGCTCGCGCACGCCAACCCGGTGTGGATCCACCCGAGCGACGCCGAGCGCTTCGGCATCGCGGCGACCGGGGACCTCGTGCGCGTCGAGACGGCGATCGGCCACTTCGTGGCGCGTGCCTACGTCACCGAGGGCATCCGCCCCGGCGTCGTCGCCTGCAGCCACCACATGGGGCGCTGGAAGCCGGAGGGCCATCGGCTGGGTCAGGGCCAGGCCATGGCGACCGTCGGGCTCGAGCGCTCGCCGTCGAGCTGGGCGCTCAGACGCCGGGCAGGCGTCGCCCCCTACCGCTCGGCCGACGCGGACACCTCGCGGATCTGGTGGACCGACGTGGGCGTGCACCAGAACCTCACCTTCCCGGTCCAGCCCGACCCGATCTCCGGGATGCACTGCTGGCACCAGGCCGTACGGGTCGGGCCGGCACGGCCCGGGGACGCCTTCGGCGACGTCGTCGTCGACACGGCGAAGGCCCGGGACGTCTACCGGCGCTGGCTCGCCCTGACGCGTCCGGCCGACCGGTTCTCGCCCGACGGGACCCGCCGCCCCTCCTGGCTGATGCGCCCGCTCCGGCCGGCCGACGCGGCCTGGGCGCTCCCGTCGGGACCGTGAGCGCGCCGGCGGTCACGCGCCGGCAGGCGCCGGCGGCGGGGCGCTCCGAGCTGCTGCGCGCCCTCGGCGCGCTCTGCGAGCGACCGTCCCCCGAGCACCGCCGGATCGCCGCGTCGCTCGGCCTCCCGCTCCCGAGTGGCGAGGAGCACACGGCTACCTTCGTCCTCGAGTGCCCGCCGTACGCGTCGGTCTACCTCGGGCCCGACGGCATGCTCGGCGGCGAGGCGACCGACCGCGTCGCGGGGTTCTGGCGCGCGCTCGGCTGCGAGCCGCCCACCGAGCCGGACCACCTCGCGAGCATCCTCGCCCTGCTCGCCGCCCTCGGGGAGCTCGAGGCGGGCGAGGCGCCCGGCTCGTCACGGCGCGCCCGGATCGCCCGGGCTCGCGAGGTGCTCCTCGTCGAGCACCTGTGGTCGTGGGTGCCGGTTTTCCTCGTCGCCGTGCGCGAGGCGGGCAGCCCCCCCTACCGGCGCTGGGCGCGCCTCGTCGGGGCGGCGCTCGCCATGCCAGCGGGAGGTGCGAGCGCGCGCCGCGCCCGAGCGTCCGCGCACCTCCCCCTCGCGCTGCGCGCGGCGCCGGCGGTAGCGGAGGAGGGTGTCGACGACGTCGCCCGCCTCGCCACCGTCGCGATCCGCTCGGGCATGGTGCTGACGCGCCGGCGCCTCGCCAGCGGGGCGGGGAGGCTCGGGCTCGCGGCACGCGTCGGCGAGCGGCGCTTCGCGCTCGAGGCCCTGCTCGCCGCCGACCGGCGGGCGACGCTCGCCTGGCTGGCGCGCGAGGCGGGCCGCTGGGAGCGGCTCCACCGGGCCGCCCCCCAGCCGCACGCGGGCATCCGCGCCTTCTGGCAGGGGCGCGCGCGAGCGACCGCCGCCCTGCTCGCCCGCCTCGCGCCCTAGCGACGCCCGGGCGCGCACCGCCTCGTCGGCGGCGCCTCAGTGGTAGAGGGAGGCGCCCTGGGCGATGAACTCCTCGGACTTCTGGCGCATCCCCGCCGCGATCGCGTCGGCCTCGGTCAGCCCCGAGCGCGCCGCGAGCTCGCGCACGTCCTGGGTGATGCGCATCGAGCAGAACTTCGGCCCGCACATCGAGCAGAAGTGGGCGGTCTTGGCCGCCGGCGCCGGCAGCGTCTCGTCGTGGAGGGCGCGAGCGGTCTCGGGGTCGAGCGCCAGGTTGAACTGGTCCTCCCACCGGAAGGCGAAGCGCGCCGCGGAGAGGGTGTCGTCCCACGCCTGCGCGCCCGGGTGCCCCTTGGCGAGGTCGGCCGCGTGCGCCGCGATCTTGTAGGCGATGAGCCCCTGCTTCACGTCCTCGCGGTCGGGCAGCCCGAGGTGCTCTTTCGGCGTGACGTAGCAGAGCATCGCCGCACCTGCTGCGCCGATCATCGCCCCGCCGATCGCCGACGTGATGTGGTCGTAGCCGGGCGCGACGTCCGTCGTGATCGGGCCGAGGGTGTAGAAGGGGGCGCCCCGGCACAGTGTCGCCTCGCGCTCGACGTTCTCCTCGATCTTGTGCATCGGGACGTGCCCGGGACCCTCCACCATGACCTGGACATCGTGGCGCCAGGCCAGCTCGGTCAGCTCCCCGAGCGTCTCGAGCTCGGCGAACTGCGCCGCGTCGTTCGCGTCGGCGATCGACCCCGGCCGCAGCCCGTCGCCGAGGGAGACGGCCACGTCGTAGGCGGCGAGGATCTCGCAGATCTCCTCGAAGTGGGTGTAGAGGAAGTTCTCCTCGTGGTGCGCGAGGCACCAGGCGGCCATGATCGAGCCGCCCCGGCTCACGATGCCCGTCACGCGGCTCGCGGTGAGCGGCACGTAGCGCAGGAGCACGCCGGCGTGGATCGTGAAGTAGTCGACCCCCTGCTCGGCCTGCTCGACGAGCGTGTCGCGATACAGCTCCCAGGTGAGCTCCGCCGGCCGGCCGTCCACCTTCTCGAGCGCCTGGTAGATCGGGACGGTCCCCACCGGGACCGGCGAGTGGCGCAGGATCTGCTCGCGCGTCGTGTGGATGTCGGGGCCGGTCGACAGGTCCATCACCGTGTCGGCTCCCCAGCGCGTCGCGAACGCGAGCTTGGCCACCTCCTCGTCGATCGAGGAGGTCACCGCCGAGTTGCCGATGTTCGCGTTCACCTTGACGAGGAAGCGCCGGCCGATGACCATCGGCTCGGACTCGGGGTGGTTGACGTTCGCCGGCAGGATCGCCCGTCCGGCGGCGAGCTCCTCGCGGACGACCTCGGGCTCGACGCCCTCGCGCCGTGCGGCGAAGGCCATCTCGGGCGTGATCTCCCCGCGGCGCGCGTAGTGCCGCTGCGTCACCGTCCGCCCCGGACGCGCCCGCAGCGGACGCGCCCGGGGCGCGCCGGCGGGGCGCCCCCCGGCGACGCCGGCTCGCCGGAGCCTCGCGCGCCCGTCGTCGCGCGCCGAGGCGGCGCGGCCCTCGTAGGCCTCCACGTCGCCACGACCGAGGATCCAGGGCCGGCGGAGCGCCGGCAGACTAGCCCCGCCCTCTGCACCCGGACCGCTCGTGTCGTAGAGGAGGAGCGAGGAGCGGCCGCCCGAGGGCTCGCTCAGGACGACCTCGGTGAAGGGCACCCGGACGCCGAAGCGTGGCTCCTCGAGGTAGATCTTGCGACGCGTCGCGTGCATCGTGCCTCCCTCCGCCGGCATGACCCGGATCAGGTTCGACGGTCGGCGCCGGTGGCGCCCTCTCAGCCCGCTGTGGGCTCCCGTGCACCACGATTCTTACCCACCGGGCACCGTTCGTGTCACCGCCCGTGACGGCCCTCGTCGAGCCTCGCGAGGACGGGCATCCCCGAGCGTCGGGCAGGAGCACCGTCCCCGAACTTGACCGCCACCGCGAGTTGGTATACCTTTGCATACAAGCCGTCCGCCCCGAGCGGGAGGGAGAAGGCCCGCCGCAGGCGGGTTGGGCAGCGGACGGTTCGCCGGCGATCGCGTGGAGTGACAAGGGGGAGCACCATGTCGACCGGAGCCGTCCCGACCGCACAGTCCAGTTCGCGCCACCTCGAGCGCCGACCGAGACGGAGGCTCGGTTCCGCCGCCGTCGCCGGCCTGGCCGCCGCACTGGCCACGGCCCTCGCCGGCACGCCGGCGCTCGCCGCGCCTCGGCGCGCGGCGCACGGCACGGCCGTCGCGCACAAGGCGAAGGGCAAGAAGAAGCGGCTCAGCCAGGCGAACATCACGGTCACGGGGAACTACACGGCCGACATGCTCCCGGCGTGGGTCGCCGAGAACGCCGGCTTCTTCAAGAAGAACGGCCTGAACGCCCAGATCGTCAACTCCTCGGGCGGCTCGGCGAGCGGCGCGATCGCCGCCTTCATCGGCAACCACGAGGACTTCCTGCTCACCGCGACGCCCACCGAGATGGCGGCGCGCCAGGCCGGCGAACCGGTCATCGCCGTCTACAACGTGCGCCGCGGCGGACCCTTCTGGATCACGATCAGCTCGAGCGTCGCGCGGGCGAAGGGCATCCCGTCGGCCGGCTCGACCCCCGCGCAGGCGAGGAAGCAGCTCGCCGCCCTGCGCCGCACCCACCTCACCGTCGCCGTGACGAGCCTCGCTGCACCCGCCTACGACTACGCGGTGGCCGTCTTCCGCCAGAACGGCGTGTCGTACGGACCGAACGGCGACGTGACCTTCGTCCCCGTCGGCAACGCCTCGGCCCAGCAGGCCGCCGTGGAGCACGGGACGACCGACGCGCTCGTCAACGATCCGCCGACCGCCGTCCTGCCCGGCACGGTGACCATCAACCTCGGGCTCCTCCCGCCGGTCGCGAGCGCCGACACTCTCTACGCGGTGACGACCGTCTCCTTCCTGCGGGCGCACCGCGACAGCGTCCAGGCGTTCGTGAACGCGCTCACCGAGGCCTGGGCCTGGGCCCACGAGCACCCAACCCTCGCCGAGCGGATCAGCGACGCCTACAACAAGACGATCGACATCACCGACCCGACGGCGCTCAGCAAGATCTTCCACGGCGACTACGACTTCTGGGTCGGCCCGTCGATGACGCTCGGCGGCTTCACGACGGCCGAGCGCATCGCCAACATGGGGATCAAGGGCAGCACCCTGTCGGTTACCTACGGCCAGCTCGTCGACAACGTCTTCGTCAAGAACGCGCTGCGGCAGCTGCCCGCGTACCTGCGCAACAAGCTGCCGGCATCGCTGCGCCGGGCGCTGCGCGGCGGCTAGACGGCGGCGAGCCGTCCCGCGACGTCGGGCCTCCGCAGGCCGCCAGCTGGGGGAGATCCGGGGCCGGCGAGCACGCGACGAACCGGGCGCGCACGCCACCGAGCACGCCACGACGAAGGAGCGAGGAAGGGGAATGGACGCCACGACGCGCCGACTGGTCGACTACACCCTCGGGTTTGCGTGGGCGGACCTGACAGAGTCCGCGCGCGACCTCGCCGTTCGTCACCTCGCCGACTCGCTCGCCTGCGCGATCGCGGGCTACTTCACCGAGCCGGCGCAGGCCGCGGTGCGCGTCGCGTCACGCGTCGGCAGCGACACGCCGGTGACCGTGCTGGGCGCGGGCATCACCTCGGCACCTGCCTACGGCGCCTTCGCCAACACCGTGATGGTTCGCGCGCTCGACTGGAACGACGGCATGCTCGCTCGAGGCGGCGGACACCCGAGCGACCTCGTCGCCGGGCTCCTCGCCGCGGCCGAGGTCGTCGGGGCCTCAGGCGTCGAGCTCCTCGAGGCGATGACGCTCTCCTACGAGGTCCTCGGCGCCCTCGGCAACGCCGCGCCCGTCCACGAACGCGGCTGGGACCAGGGCACCTTCATGGGGGTGGCCGCCGCCCTCGGCATCGGCCGGCTCTACGGCCTCAGTGCGGACCAGCTCGCCAACGCCGTGTCGATCTCGATCGTCCCGGCGATCCCGCTCATGGTGACGCGTCGCGGCGAGCTCTCGCACTGGAAGGGCGCGGCCACCGCCGCGGCGATCCTCAACGCGACGAACGCCGTTGCGCTGGCGCGCGAGGGCTTCACCGGGCCCAGCGAGCCCTTCGAGGGGCGCCACGGCGTCATCGAGCAGGTTTCGGGCCCCCTTGAGCTGTCCCTGCCCGTCTACCCGGACGGACCACGGGTCGTCGAGCTCTCGCACCTGAAGGCGTACCCCGCCGAGACCCACGCGCAGGGCCTGCTCGGCATCGTCCCCGAGATCCGCGCCTGGACGGCGATCGAGGAGATCGCCTCCGTCGAGGTCGAGGCCTACCGCATCGTCTACAGCGAGATCGGCTCGCACCCGAGTGTGTGGGACCCCAAGACGCGCGAGACGGCCGACCACAGCCTCCCCTACCTCCTCGCCGTCGCGATGGTCGACGGCGAGGTCACCCTGGACTCCTTCCGCCCCGAGCGCATCGCGGACCCGGCGCTGCGCCCCCTGATGGCGAAGATCAGGATCGTCGAGGACCCCGCACTCACCGCCAACTACCGGCCGCCCGGGCTCGAGATCGCCGGGAACCCCTGCGTCCGGATCACGATCCGGAAGACGACGGGAGAGACCTTCGCGCGCGAGGTCACCTTCCCGAAGGGCCACTTCCGCAACCCACTCACACGCGAGGACATCGACGCCAAGCTGCAGAAGATCTGCGCCGGCGTCGTGAAGGACGACGTGCGCGACGAGATCAGAGCCGCGCTCTGGGAGGTCGCGCGCGCACCCGACGTGCGCGGCCTCCTCGCCCTCCTCGGCAGCTTCGCCGCCGACGGTGCGGCGCGCGGCACACGATGAGGGTCGACGAAGCGCTCGCGACCGCGGTCGCGGCCGAGGGCGTCACGGCCGTGTTCGGGATGATGGGCGACGCGAACGCCCGCTGGATGCAACGCCTCGGCGAGCGCGGCGTCGAGGTCGTCCACGTCCGCCACGAGGGGGCGGGCCTCGCCATGGCCGACGGGTGGGCGCGCATGACCGGGGTGCCCGGCGTGTGCACGACCACGGGCGGCCCCGGCTGCGCCCAGCTCGCCACGACCGCCCTCGCCGCGAGCCGAGCCCGCACACCGCTCGTCGCGTTCTGCGGCGACGTGCCGCTCGGGGACGACCAGAATGCGCAGCACCTCGACCAGGCGCGCTTCGCCGCCGCGATCGAGGCCGGGTTCGTACGCCTCACGAGCGCCGAGCGCGCCCACGCGGCGATCCAGCGCGCCTTCTACCGGGCGAGGATCGAGTCGCGCCCGATCATCTTGAGCATGCCAGTCGAGGTGAAGGACCAGGAGCTCGACGACGACGACGAGTACGTGCCGTCGGCCTCGATCATCGACCCGTCACCCATCTGGCCAGAACCAGACGCCATCGAGCGAGCCGCCGAGCTCGTGGCCGCCAGCGAGCGGCCGGTGCTCCTCGTCGGACGCGGTGCGATGCGCTCGGGCGCGGGCGCGGCGGTGCGCTCGCTCGCCGATCGACTCGGCGCCGTGGTCGCGACGACGCTCATGGCGAAGAACTGGCTGAACGACTACCCCTACCACGTCGGCGTGTGCGGCCTCTTCTCGAGCCGGGTAGCCATCGAGTGCTTCGCGGCGGCCGACTGCGTCATCGCCGCGGGCGCGAGCCTCAACATCTACACGACCGAGTCCGGCTACCTCTTCCCCGCGGCGCGCTTCGTCCAGTTCGACACGAGGCCGCACCTCGTCATGGGCGACGGTCGGGCGGCGGACTGCTACGTCGAGTCCGACGCTCGCCCCGGCCTCGAGGCGCTCGACGCCGCACTCGCGCGCGCCGGGGTACGACGCGAGGGCTTCCACCGCCCCGAACTGACGGCACGCCTCGCCTCAGCACTCGACGACCCGGCCAGCTTCGATCTCCCGCCCGGCACGCTCGACCCGCGCGACGTGGTTCGGACGCTCGACGCCGAGCTGCCGGCGCACGTCGGGATGATCCTCGGGGGCGGCCAGCAGAACCATTTCGGCATCATGCTGTGCAACAAGGCGCGAGACTGGCTCCTGCCGAACCTCCACTTCGCGGCGATCGGCCAGGGCCTCACGACGGCCATCGGCGCCGTGATCGCGATGGGGCGACGCCCCGGTTTCCTGATGGAGGGCGATGCGGGGTTCCTCATGCACCTCGCCGAGTTCGAGACCGCCGTCCGCTACCGGGTGCCGCTCCTCGTGGTCGTGATGAACGACGAGGGCATGGCGGCCGAGTACCACTCGATGCACGCGAAGGGGGTGGACCTGCGAATGACCGCCATCCCGACGCCGGACCTCGGCCGCGTCGCGGACGCGATGGGCGGCCGAGGGTCCCTGTGCCGCACCCTCGACGAGCTGCGCGACGCGCTACGGCGCTTCGTCGCCGATCCGGCGCCGTCCCTCGTCGACGTGCGCATCGCCCGCAACGTCCCCAGCATCCCGAACCGGCGCCGCTTCTACGGTCTCGATGCCTAGACCCTCGCGCGCTGGCACCGGGCTGGCGACGCCCGCTGCGCTCGGCGAGTGGTCGACGACGACGGACGTCGTGCGCAGCGTCGACCTCACGGGCCGGCGGGCCATCGTGACCGGCGCCACCGCGGGGCTCGGCCTGGAGAGCGCGCGGGCGCTCGCGGCCGCCGGGGCACGCGTCGTGCTGGCTGGACGCGACCCGGGGCGGCTCGCGCGCGCCGAGGAGGAGATCGAGCGCGCCGCGCCCGGTGCGCTCGTCGACGCGCTGGTCTGCGACCTCGCCTCGCTCGCGAGCGTCCGTCGTGCCACCGAGGAGGTGCGCGCGAGCGGCGAGGCGCTCGACCTGCTCGTGAACAACGCCGGCGTCACCCCCCGCTCGCTCGGGCCGGTGACCGAGGCCCCGCGCACGCTCGAGGGCTTCGAGCTCAGCCTCGGCACGAACCACCTCGGCCACTTCCTCCTCACCTGTCGGCTCGCGCCGCTCCTCCTCGAGCACGGCGCCCGGGTCATCAACGTGGGCTCGGGCGCCCACCGCGACTCCTCGATGCGCTGGGAGGACCCCCACTACCTGCGCCGCCCCTACGACGTACGCGAGGCCTACGGGCAGTCGAAGACGGCGAACGCGCTCTTCACCCTCGGTCTCGAGCGGCGGCTCGGGAACCGGGGAGTCCACGCCTTCACCGTTCGCCCCGGAGCCACCTCCCCGGGCGCGAGCAACGAGCGGCCCGAGCTCGTCGAGGCGGCGAGTCGAGACAAGCGCCGCTACCCGGTGGAGGTCGCGGCCGCGACGACGGTGTGGGCGTGCACGGCGCCCGAGCTCGACGCGCACGGCGCCGCCTACCTCTACCGCTGCCGCGTCGTCGCCGAGCCGGGGGCGCCAGGGTCGGCAGACGACCACGCGCCGTGGATCTTCGACGAGGACGCCGCCGAGCGCCTGTGGGCGTGGTCCGAGGAGCAGGTCGGCGAGCACTTCGCGCTCGGCGCCCCGCGATGAGCACGCCTGGGGCGCGTCGCTCGATTGCAGCGGGGGTCCGCCACTGGCCGCCTCGCCGAGGGGGCGCGGGCGCCCGCCGGCATCGGCGAGCCGACTGGAAGCGGCGGAGCTCGTGACGACCAGCGGTGCCGAGACCGGCACGGTCGCTGCGGCGATCGCGGCCTGCGTGGCGGACCTCGGCATCCGCCGCGTCTACGGCCTGCCCGGCGAGGACCACCTCCTCCTCCTCCACGAGCTCGAGCTCGCCGGCTGCACCTACGTGCCCGCGCGCGACGAGAGCGCGGCCTGCATCATGGCGGCCGCCGAGAGCCAGGCGACCGGGCTGCCCGGACTCGCCGTCGTCACCTTGGCCCCGGGCATCACGAACGCCCTGAACGGCCTGGCGAGCGCGTTCTTGGACCACGTCCCCCTCCTCGTCGTGAGCGGCCAGCACGACCCTGATCGCCGGCCGCTCATCGTGCGCCAGTCCCTCGATTCCCACGCGCTCGTCGCGCCGGTCACGAAGTGGCGGGCGACCATCGGGGGCCACGTCCACCAGCTCCTCGCGAAGGCGCTCGACGCCGCGGTCGCACCCCCCGCCGGCCCCGTCTTCCTGGAGCTCCCGCCGTCGGTGGCGCGCAGCCCGGCGCTCGATGGCGCGCCCGACTGGCGCCCCCTTCTCGCCGGCACCGACCGCCCCGGGCCGCCGGTGGCTCCGCCGGGCGCGCTCGCCCCGGTGCGCGAGGCGCTCGGCGCGGCGCGCCGACCGGTCGTCCTCGTCGGCGGCCGCTGCCCGCCCGACGCCGGTCCGCCGATCGCGCGCCTCGCGGCGGCGCTGCGCGCTCCGGCGTTCACGACGCCGGCGGCCAAGGGGACGCTGCGAGACGGCGACCCCTTCCTCGCCGGCACCTTCCTCAACGGCAACCTCGAGGCGGCGCTGCTCGAGCGAGCCGACGTCGTGCTCGCGGTGGGGCTCGACGCCTACGACTTCTTCAACGGCCCCTGGCGCTACGGCGCCACGATCCTCGCCGTCGAGCCCGACGCGACGAGCGTGCAGCGCGTCCTGCCCGCGCGCTACCAGGTCGTCGGGGACCCGCGGACGCTGTGCGAGGACCTCCTCGCCGGCGAGCTCGCCGGCGCGTCCGCGTGGGAGCCTGGCGACGTCGCCGCCTACCGTGCCGGCGTGCTCGAGCGGTTCTCGCTCGACGACGAGGCGCTCACGATCCCCGCGGCGATCGTCGACGCTCGCTCGCTGCTCCCCGACGACACCATCGTCACCGTCGATGCCGGCTTCGGCAAGCCCCTCCATGCGCTCCTGTGGGCGGCGCGCTGCCCCAACGCCTGCTTCAGCTCCCAGGGGCTGTCGACGATGGGCTACGCGATCCCGGCCGCCAACGCCCTCAAGCTCGTCTGGCCGCAGCGCACGGTCGTCGCCTTCCTCGGCGACGGATCCCTCTACCTGCGCGCGAGCGAGATCGGGGTCGCCGCCGAGCAGGGCGTGGCGCCGATCTACGTCGTGTGGTCCGACGCCTGCCTCTCGCAGATCGCGGTGAAGCAGGACCGTCAGTCGCTCAGGCGCGTCGGCGTCGACGTCGCCGCATCGTCCTGCGAGCGCATCGCAGCCGCCTTCGGCGGAGTCGGCTGGGACGTGGACAGCCGCGCCTCGTTCCGCGACGCGCTGCGCGAGGCGATGGCCTCGCGTGCCCCGGCGCTCATCGGCGCTCGGGTCGACCAGCGCTCGCGCGCGTCGTGGTTCGAGCTCGTCCGCGGCTGAGCTCGCCGACGCGAGCGCCGCGTCAGCCCGCGAGGAGCTCGAGCTCGGCGAGCTCGTCCGGCTCGAGGTGCCAGGACCCGCAGGCTGCCGCGTTCCGCTCGACGTGCGCCGGGCTCGACGCGCCGGCGATCACCGTCGCGACCGGCCGGTGCGCGAGCAGGAAGGCGAAGGCGAGCTCGACGAGGCTGCGGCCGTGCTCGCGTGCCCAGGCGGCGAGGCGGTCGAGGCGATCGAAGTTCTCCGCCGTCAGCCACTCGGGCACCCGGGCGCGCCAGCGGTCCCACTCGGCGAAGCGCGTCCCCGCCGGTGGGGGCCGGCCGCGCTCGTACTTGCCCGTGAGCAGCCCGCCCGCAAGCGGGCAGTACGGGACGTAGGCGATCCCGAGCCGCTCGCAGACAGGCAGCACGCTCTGCGCGTCGCCGGGTTCGAGGAGGTTGAGGCGGTTCTGCACGCTGACGAAGCGCACGCCGCTCGAGGCGGCCGCCTCCGCCTCGAGCAGCTGGTCCGCGGAGAACTTCGAGCACCCGATCTCACGGACCTTGCCAGCAGCGACGAGCTGCGCGAGGGCGCCGAGCGTGTCGGCGATGGGCGTGGCCGGATCGGGACGGTGCAGCTGGTAGAGGTCGATCCGGTCGGTGCCGAGTCGCCGCAGGCTCCGGTCGACGGCGGCACGCACGTGGGCCGGCGCCGCGCACGCCTCGACACCGGGTGCAACGCGGGAGCCGAACTTCGTCGCGAGCACCACCTCGTCGCGCGAGGACCGGACGGCTCGCCCCACCCACTCCTCGGCCGCTACCTGGCGGTCCGAGAGGTCGAAGAAGGTGACCCCCTGCTCGCGCGCGGCGGCAACGATGGCCCTCGCGCCCGTCTCGTCGACCATCGCGCCGAGGCTGCCGCAGCCGAGCCCGAGGACGGAGACCTCGAGCGAACCGATGCGCCTCGTCTCCACCGCGCCGCCTGCCCGCAGGACTCAGGCGTCCTGGCCGAACCACAGGCGCCGGTAGGGGATGCTGATCACCTGGCGGGAGATGCGCACGTCGATGATCGTCGGTCGGGGCTGCGCGACGAAGGCCGCCGTCGCGTCCCGCACCTCGTCGATCGTGCGCGCGAGGGCGCCCGCCCCGCCCATGGCTCGCGCCACGGCACCGAGGTCCGGCGTGGGAATGCGCGCCAGCTCGGCCTTCAGTCCCTTCGCGACGGACTTCTGGTACTCGGCGCCCAGTGCCTCGTCGTTCATCACGACGACGAGGAGGGGCAGGCGGTAGCGCACGGCCGTCTCGAACTCGGCGAGGTGCATGAGGAACCCGGCGTCGCCTTCGACGAGGAACGCGGGCCGCTTGCCCTTCGCGACGAGCGCCCCGATGGCGGTCGTGAGCCCCTGGCCGATGCAGCCGAAGTGCTGGTTCGCGAGCAGCCACGACCGCCCACGGTTGAACAGCATGGTGCTGAAGCAGATCTGCTGGCCGCCCCCGAGGACGAGACCGATCTCGGGCGGCACGATCGAGTCGATGACGCGGCAGGCCTCGCGCGGATCGACCGTGCCCGGCTCGAGGTCGAAGCGCGCCGGGTCGTCGAACGCGCTCGCCAGCTTCTCCTTCACCTCCGGCGTGTGGTAGCCGACGGCGGTCACCGACCGCTCCTCGAGGAGGCGGTCGAGCGCCTCGACGCCGAGGCGCGCGTCGGTGTGCACGAAGCAGTCCGCGAGACGGCCGTCGCCCATGACGACGTTGGGCCGCGAGTCGAGGTGGACGACGCGAGCGTTCGGGTACAGCAGGCCGTGCTCGGTCGTGTACCGATTGAGGCTCGCGCCGACGCCGATGACACAGTCCGCCTCTTGGAACAGCTCGATGGCAGAGCGGGTCGCGTACAGGCCCGAGATCCCCGCGTGAAACTCGGCGTCGTTCAGCCAGTTCTTCGCCATGAGCGTCGTCGCGATGAGCGCGCCGATGCGCGACGCGAGCCGACGGACGGCGTCGCCGGCCCCGGCGCGCATCGCGCCGCGCCCGACGACGATCACGGGTCGCTCGCTCGAGGCGACGATCTCGGCCGCCTCCTTCAGGCGCTCGGGGTTCGGGTACGCAGGGGGGGTCCGCAGGAGCGCGTGGGAGGGCACGTACTCCTCGTCATCGTCGACGATCTCCTGCTGGACGTCCATCGGGGCGCTCAGCATCACCGGCCTCGACTCCAGCCGGGCGAGGTAGAAGGCGCGCTGCACCGCCTTGTAGGCGGTATCCGCCGCGGTGACGCGCACGAAGGCGGCCTCGATCGCCTCGGCGAAGCGCTGCTGGTCGAGCCACTGCACCGCCTCGTCGTCGCCCCAGGCGACCTCCCCGCAGAAGGCGACGAGGGGCGTGCGGGCCCGGCTGGCGACGAGCATGGTCGTCGCCAGCTGGGCGCACCCGGGACCGCTCGTCGTCGTGCACACCCCCGGCTCGCCGGCGAGGCGGGCAAAGCCGTCCGCCATGGCGAGGCCCGCTCCCTCGTGCCGCACCTCGTACTGCTCGACGCCGAGGTCGTCGAGGGCGTTCATCCAGTACATGTTGGCGTCGCCGAGCATGCCGAACACCGCGGAGGTGCCCTCCCGCGCGAACGCCCTCGCCAGTGCTTCGTAGACCCGCACCTCACCAGCTCCCTTCGACCACGGCGACGCACCCGCCGCCGATGCACCTCGACGACGGGCCGACGGACCCGATCCCGCGGTCGGGGCCACCGCGTACCTCGCCCGCACCCCTCGCCACGGCGACGGGGCCGGTCGCCGGGACCCCTCCAGCGTGCCCTCGAGATCGAGCACCGTTGACGCCCGACCGAGACGGCCGTATCGTATACAGTTGTGTACAAAGCGTCAAGGCCCGCCCGCCGCCGCGCGTGGCCCGGCCCGATGGTGCGGCCGAGCGCGGCGGGGTGACGGGCGCGGCGCTCGCGCCAGGTTCGTGGCGCGCAGCGAGACGAAGGGGGGCGAGGGGAGCCGCTCGTGGACGCGACGACAGAGAAGCTGGTCGCCTACGCCCTCGCTGCCGAGACCGACCTGCGCCCCGCGGTGCGGATCGCCGCGCTGCAGCGCGTCGTCGATTCGGTGGCCTGCGCGATCGCCGGCTACGACACGGCCCCGGCGCGCGTCGCCCGGCGCCTCGCCCGCCGCGTCCGCGCCGACCTGCCCGCGACGGTGTTCGGCGACGGCACCCCCACGGCGCCCGAGCTCGCTGCGTTCGCCAACACCGTGATGGTGCGCGCCCTCGACTGGAACGACGGGATGCTCGCGCGCGGCGGGGGGCACCCGAGCGACATGATCCCCGCCGTGCTCGCGGCCGGCGAGGTCGCCCACGCCTCGGGGCGGGAGGTCCTCGCCGCCATCGTGCTCGCCTACGAGGTCCTCGGCTCGCTCGGCAGCGCCACCGGGCTGCGAGAGCGGGGGTGGGACCAGGGGACGTTCATCGCGGTGGCGAGCGCCCTCGCGATCGGCAGGCTGTCGGGCCTCGGCGCCGACGACCTCGCCAACGCCGTGTCGCTCGCCATCGTGCCGAACGTCCCGCTGCGAGTCACTCGTGTCGGCCACCTGTCCATGTGGAAGGGGTGCGCGTCGGCTGCCGCCGTGCGCAACGCCCTGTTCGCGGTGTCGCTGGCGAGCGAAGGCATGACCGGTCCCGCCGAGCCGTTCGAGGGCAGGTCGGGTCTGTGGGACCAGGTGACGGGGCCCTTCGAGTTCCAGCTGCCGGTGAACCCGGGTGGTCCGAGCGTGGTCGAGCTCTCGCACCTGAAGCCGTACCCGGCCGAGTCCCACTCCCAGGCGCTCATCTCGCTCGCGCCGGCAATCCGAGCTGCCGTCGACCCCACGGACATCCGCGCCATCGAGGTCGAGACCTACTGGCACGCCTTCAACGAGATCGGCTCGGACCCGGCGAAGTGGGACCCCGACACTCGCGAGACCGCCGACCACAGCCTGCCCTACCTGCTCGCTGTGGCGCTCCTCGACGGCACGGTCACGCCCGCCTCCTTCACCCCCGAGCGCCTCGCCGACCCGGCGCTGCGCGACCTCATGGCGAAGATCGAGGTACGCGAGAACCCGGAGTTCACGGCCCAGTACCGGCCGACCGGCCGCGAGATCGCCGGCTCGCCGCGCACCCGTATCACCGTCCGAGGTGGCACCGGCGCCCCGTTCGTGGCCGAGGTCGGCTTCCCGAAGGGCCACTACCGCAACCCGATGTCGCCCGGGGAGACGGATGCGAAGCTCGAGGCGGCCTGCGCGCCACTCGTGGCTCCCGCGAGACGCGAGGAGATCCGCGCCGCGTTCTGGTCGCTCGATTCGCTGCACGACGTCGGCGACGCGATCAGAACGCTCTCGTCCCTCGCCCCCCCGACGACGGGCGACGCGGTGGGCGTCGGCGACGACTAGGACACCGAGCACGGAGGGGACAGCGCAGTGGACCACTTCGAGTACCTACGGAACGTCGACTGGGAGCGGCTGCGGGCCACGCCTGCAACCGAGCGGGTCACGCAGCGGCTCCTCGACCCAAGCTCGGGCGCGGCGAACTGCACCTTCGCCGTCATCCGCACCCCGCCGGGCGGCGCCTCGCCCGAGGGGCTGCACGTCCACGAGGTCGAGCAGCTCGTCTACGTGCTCGACGGCACCCTCAGCGTCGACGTCGACGGAAGGCGCCTGAGCGTCGAGCCCGGCGGTCTCGTCGTGCTCCCGCCGCAGGTGCCCCACCGAGTCGCGAACGAGGCGCACGAGCCGAGCCTCCACATCGCCATCAACGCACCCGCGCCCGATCCCCGCCAGCCCCGGGCTCGCCGCGTCGAAGCCGGGGACGCCTCGGAGGCTCGCGCCCGGTGATCGAGGTCGCCGAGCGCATCGCCGTCCCGGTCCCGCCGAGGGCCGTCTTCGAGGTGCTCGCCGACGTACGCGCCGTCGCGTCCTGCATCCCGGGCGCATCGCTCGACCCGGAGGTCCTGGACGGCGCCTTCAGCGGCAGCCTCGCGGTGCGCTTCGGGCCGATGGTCGTCACCTTCCGAGGGCGCGGGACCCTCGAGCTCGAGGAAGGGGAGCTCAGCGGGCGCGTCCAGGCGCAGGGACGCGACGGGCGGGGCGGGACGCGCTTCCACGCGAGCGCCACCTTCCACGTGCTCGAGGAGCCCGACGGCGCCGCCGTCACGATCGACAGCAGGATCGACCTTCGCGGTCCGCTCGCCTCGGTCGTCGAGGCCGGCGCCGCCACGGTCGCGCGCGAAATGACCGCGGAGTTCGGTCGCGCCCTGCAGGCGCGCCTCGCCCCCGAACCTGCCCTCGCAGCCGCGGTCGAGGGCCCCGCACGCGCCGCGAGGCGGATCCCCGTGCGCCTCGTCCTCGAGGCGCTGCGCGCGACGCTCGCCGCTCTCCTCCGCAGGATCGCACGCCCCTTGCGCCGGCGCACCCCCGCCGAGGAGGCTACCGACGGCCCTGGCGCGCCGCTCGAGCGCGCGCAGCGCTAGCGGTCGCAGGGGCAGCCGGTCGGCACGAACGACGGAGGCACGGACGTGGAGCGAGGACCGGTCACTGCTGCCATCGGATCGCCGCAAGCCGCCGCGGAACCTGGCGCCACCCCCGGCACACGGGTCGAGGCCGCGCTCGAGATCGACGCGGTGTCCTTCGCCTTCCCAGGCGCCGCGCCAATCCTCGAGGAGGTGACGCTGCGGGTCGACGCCGGGGAGATCGTCGCCCTCATCGGCCCGTCGGGCTGCGGGAAGTCGACGCTGCTGAACCTCCTCGCAGGGGCGCTGCGCCCGAGCGCGGGCGAGGTCCGCTGCTTCGGGAGGTGCGTCAACGGCCTGAACCGCCGCGTCGTCTACATGACCCAGCGTGACACGCTGCTGCCGTGGCGAAGCGCGCTCGACAACGCCGCCTTGCCCCTCGAGATCAAGAAGGTCCCCCGCGCCGAGCGCTACGCGCGTGCTCGGTCGGTCCTCGAGCTCGTCGGCCTCGCGGAGGCCGAGCGTCGCCGGCCCCACCAGCTCTCCGGGGGGATGCGCAGCCGCCTGTCGCTCGCGCGCGCGCTACTCAGCGACGCCGAGGTCTTCCTCCTCGACGAGCCGTTCGCCGCCATCGACGCCCTCCTGCGGATCCGCCTGCAGCAGCTCCTCGTCGACCTCTGGGCGCGCACGCAGGTGGCGATCGTCTACGTCACCCACGATCTCAACGAGGCGATCGCGCTCGGCCACCGAGTCGTCGTCATGTCGAAGGGCCCGGGACGCGTCGCCCTCGAGCGGGCGATCGAGGCGCCGCACCCGCGCACCGTGGCTCGCTTCCGCGAGGAGCCGGAGGCGCAGCGCGCCTACAGCGCGCTCTGGGACGCCCTCGAGACGCAGCTGCCGAGATGAGCCTGGCGACGCAGACGATCGGGGTGGGCCGGACGGCACGCGGGCTGCGCCGCCTCAACCAGGTCGACCTCGCGGCGCTCGCCGCGCGCCTCGGCACGCTCGGCGTCGTCGCCGCGCTCTGGCAGGTCTTCGCTGGCGGACCGAGGAGCGTGCTGCCCGCGGACGTGGTCGGTCGGCCGTCGAGCATCCTCGCCTCGCTCTGGCACCTGGTCGTCGACGGCCAGTTCTTCTCGTCGCTCGGCCTCACGGCGCTCTCGGTGTGCTACGCCCTCGTGCTCGCGGTGCCGATCGGGGTCGGCCTCGGCCTCCTCACCACGATCCGGCCGATCGGCTGGCTCCTCCAGCCACTCGTGAACCTGACCTACGCGATCCCGAAGGTCGGCCTCGTGACGCTGTACGTGCTGCTCCTCGGTACGCACCCCGACACGCACGTGGCCCTCGTCCTGAGCCAGATCCTCTTCGTCTTCTACTACGCCACCCGCCAGGCGATCCTCGAGCTCGACCCCGGCGTCGTCACCGCGCTGCGTCTGATGGGCGCCTCGCGCCTCAAGCTCGTCTGCTCGCTCGCCCTGCGAGCGGCGCTCCCGCACCTGCTCGCCGCGATCCGCCTGTGCGTCCCGCTCGCCTTCGCGACCGAGATCTTCGCCGAGCTGCGCGCCCCGACCTCGAGCGGGCTCGGGGTCCTCCTGCAGAACCTCATCACCGCTGGCGACGGCGCGGCGGCGATGGCGATCATGCTGTGCACCGCCCTCATCGGCTACCTGCTCGATCTCGTGATCGGGCGCCGGCTGCGCGCCTACACGACGTCCATCGGCGTCGGACTCCCGACGTGAGCAATCCCCTACGCCTCGCCCGGCGCGCCGGCGCCTCCGTCCTCCAGTGGGCGTGCTCGCTCGGCCTCGGGTACGCGCTGTGGCGCTTCGTGCTCGCGCCGCACCTCTCCCCCGTCTTCTTCACGGGGCCCAACCAGGTGTTCTCACAGCTGCGGTCCTTCGCCGAGACCGGTGCGCTCTGGTCGATGGTGCGCGTCACCCTCTCCGAGGCCCTCCTCGGCTTCGCCCTCGGCGCAACGATCGGCGTCCTCCTCGCGGTTGCGATCGGCGTGCTGCCGAGCCTGTTCGCGAAGGTCGTCGAGCCGGTCGTCAGCGGCGTCTACGCCATGCCGAAGTTCGTGCTCGCCCCGATCCTGTTCGTCTGGGTCGGGACGGGGCTTCTGCCCCGCGCCTACCTCGTGCTCGCCGCCGTGCTGCCAGTCGTGACGATCTACACGGTGGGCGGGATCCGCACCGTCGACACCGACCAGGTGAAGATGCTCCTCCTCCTCGGGGCGAATCGCCGCCAGGTGGCGAGGACGCTCATCGTCCCCCACATGTTCCGCTACCTCATGACGTCGATCGCCGTCGTCATCCCGCACGCCCTCACCGTGGCGGTAGGCGCCGAGATCCTCTTCGGGGCGGACAACGGCATCGGGGGCACGCTGTACACCGCGGGCGAGTTCTTCCGCCCCGCCGCGGTGCTCGGGGCCCTCTTGGTCGGGACGATCATCTCCGCCGTCTTGATGGCGGCGTCGCGCGCGGTCGAGTCGCACTTCCTCGGTCGCATGGCGGGGAGCGCGCGAGGATGATGGCGGCATCGGCCGCGCTCGCGGCGTGCCCGGGTTGTCCGCCGTGCCGGGCGGCTCACGGCGGCGCTGACGAAGGAGCGGAACGGTGGCCCTAGAGCAAGAGCGCGAGACGCGGTCGCTCGTCGACCGCGCCTACCTGCGGCTCAAGGCCGCGATCCACACCGGTCAGTTCCAGCCGGGGACCCGCCTTCGCGAGGTCGAGCTCGGCGAGTGGCTCGGCATCAGCCGCACCCCGATCCGTGAGGCCCTGAACCGCCTCGAGTCCGAGGGCATGATCGAGGCCGCGCCTCGAGGCGGGCGCGTCGTGACCGGACTCGACCAGCAGCGCATGTCCGAGATCTACGCGGTGCGCGACGTCCTCGAGGGACTCGCCGCCGAGCTCGCCGCCGAGCACGCCTCGAGCGCGGAGCTCGCGACGCTGCGGGCGCTGCTCGACCAGCAGGCGCAGACGCCGGCGACGGACGCGATCGCCCTCGCCCAGCAGAACACCGCGTTCCACGACGTCATCTACCGAGCGGCTCGGAACCGCTACCTCGTCATCGTCCTGCGATCGCTCGAGAACGCCTCCGCCCTGCTCCCGGTGCCCGGGACGACGCACAGCGTCCCGCTGCCGGGCACGACCTACAACTTCCCCGGGCGCGCCGAGTCCGCCCTCGCGCAGCACCGCCAGCTCGTCGACGCGCTCGAGGCTCGGGACGCTGCCCGGGCGGGCAAGATCGCCCGCGAGCACATCCGCGAGGCCGAGCGCATCCGCCTGCTCATGCTCTCGGGGACGGGGGCTCCCGGACAGGCGCCAGCGGTCGACGGCCCGCTCGCCCGCCCCCATGCCGAGTAGCAGGCGCGCCGGGCGCGAGCTGGAGGGCCGGACAGCGGTGCCGAAGCCCTTCATCATCGGCGACCGCTTCGTCGACGACGCCGACGACGTCCTGGTGTCGACGAACCCGGCCGACGGCAGCGTCAACTGGGAGGTCTGCGCCGCCCGCGAGGACCACGTCGTCGAGGCGGTGCGCGTCGCCGACGAGGCGTGGCGCTCCTCCGGCTGGCGCGACCTCCTGCCCCACGAGCGGGCCCGGGCGCTCGCGCGGCTGGCGGCTGCGATCGAGGCGAACGCCGAGGAGCTCGCGACCGTGCAGCGGCGCGAGAACGGCAAGCTGGCACGCGAGTGCAGCGCCCAGGCGCGCGCCGCAGCGGCGACCTTCCGCTACTACGCAGCGGTCTGCGAGACGGTGGACGGCGATCTCACGCCACCGCGCGGCCCCTACCTGTCGATGTGCCTCTACGAGCCGTACGGCGTCGTGGCAGCGATCACGCCGTTCAACTCGCCCCTCACCCTCGAGGCCCAGAAGCTGGCCCCGGCGCTCGCCGCGGGCAACGCTGTCGTGCTGAAGCCCTCGGAGGTGACGCCGAGCGTGGCGATCGAGTTCGCCCGGCTCGCGCTCGACGCGGGGCTCCCGCCGGGCCTGGTGAACGTCCTCCCCGGCCGGGGCGACGTTGCCGCCGCGCTCCTCGAGCAGCCGGCGGTCCGCATGGTCTCCTTCACTGGCGGAACGACGACCGGCCACGCCGTGGCCGCGGCGGCGGCGCGGCGGATCATCCCGGCCGTGCTCGAGCTCGGCGGGAAGTCGCCGCACATCGTCTTCGCGGACGCGGACCTCGACGCGGCTGCCGACGCCGTCGCTTCCGGCATCTTCCAGGCGAGTGGGCAGTCCTGCGTCGCCGGCTCGAGGGTCCTCGTCGAGCGACCGATCGCCTCCCGCTTCGTCTCGGCGCTCGTCGAGCGAGCTCGGGCGCTGCGGGTCGGCGACCCGGCGTCGCCGGACGCACAGATGGGGCCGCTCGCGAGCTTCGCCCAGCGCGAGCGCGTCGAGGCGTATGTCGCCGCCGCGCTCGCCGAGGGCGGGCGCGTCCTCGCCGGCGGGGACCGGCCGGTGGGATCGGCGTACGATCGCGGCGCCTACCTCCTGCCGACGGTCATCGACGGGCTCGCGGCCGGTTCGCGCGTCCTTCGCGAGGAGATCTTCGGCCCGGTGCTCTGCATCGTCCGCTTCGACAGCGAGGAGGACCTCGTGACCGAGGCGAACGACACGCCCTTCGGCCTCGCCTGCGGAATCTGGACTGCCGACTACCGCAGGGCGTGGCGCGTCGCTCGTGCGATCGAGGCCGGGACCGTGTGGGTCAACACCTACAAGGAGCTCAGCATCTCGACGCCCTTCGGCGGCTTCAAGCAGAGCGGGCTCGGGCGGGAGAAGGGGGTTCTCGGGCTGCGCAGCTACCAGCAGGCGAAGAGCCTCTACTGGGGTCTCGCCTAGCCGTGGCCGGAGGACGACCGGTGCGGCTCGGGCTGCTCGACCCGCTCGACGAGGGGCTCCTGCGCGAGCTCAGGGCACGCCTCCCGGCGCGCTGGGAGCTCGCCTGCGCGGCCTCCGCGCGCACCGACGACCAGGCCGCGGCGGCCCGAAGCGCAGACGCGGTCCTCGTCATCTGGTCCGCCGTGTCCCGCCCGGTCCTCGAGGCGTCGGCGAGCCTCCGCCTCGTCCAGAAGCTCGGCGTCGGCGTCGACAAGGTGGATCTCGAGTGCTGCCGGGAGCGGGGCGTCGCGGTCGCGCGTCTCGCCGGCGTGAACGCGCCCGCCGTCGCCGAGCACGTCGTCATGCTCGTCCTCGCGTCGCTCCGGCGCCTCGCCAGCTCGGACCGCAGGGTGCGCGCCGGCGAGTGGTTCAAGGAGGAGGCACGCGCCTTCCAGCGGCAGCTGCGGGCCAAGACGGTCGGGCTCGTCGGTCTCGGCCACGTCGGTACCGAGGTCGCGAAGCGCCTTCGCCCCTTCGAGGTCCTCCTCCTCTACACCGACCTGCGCCGCGCCCCGCGCGCCACGGAGCGGCGCCTCGGCCTGCGCTTCGTCGGCCTCGACGAGCTGCTCGCCTCCTCGGACGTCGTCTCCCTCCACGTCCCGTACTCGCCGTCGAGCGCGAACCTGCTGAGCGCCGAACGCATCGCTCAACTGCGCGAGGGGGCCGTCGTCGTGAACTGCGCGCGCGGTGGACTCGTCGACGAGGACGCGCTCGCGGACGCACTCGCGAGCGGTCGGCTCGCTGGTGCCGGACTCGACACCTTCGCGGGCGAGCCGGTGGTGAGCGAGCGCCTGCGCGCGCTCGACACGGTCGTGCTGACGCCGCACTGCGCGGGAGCGGTCGCGGACAACTTCCCCTTCGTGGTCGAGCGCGCCCTCGCCAACGTCTCGTCCTACCTCGCGAGCGGCGAGCTGCCAGCCGAGGACCGCATCTTCGTGCCCGGCGCGGAGCACCCCGGCCTCGGTGGGTGACGTGGACGCGCTGGTTCGCCGGCTCGTCGAGCTCACCTCGTCGTTCTCGCTCGCCGAGGTCCCGGATCGGGCCCGCCGGGCTGCCGTGCGCCACATCGTCGACTCCGTCGCGTGCGCCATCGCCGGCTACGGCACCGAGCCAGGGCGCCGGGCGCGGCGCTTCGCCGGCGCGCTGCGCCACGAGCCCGGCGCGACCGTGATCGGCGCCGGCACGAAGAGCGCGCCGGCCTATGCGGCGTTCGCGAACACCGTGATGGTGCGCGCTCTCGACTGGAACGACGGCATGCTCGCCCGTGGCGGCGGCCACCCGAGTGACATGCTCGGGGCGCTCTTCGCGACCGGCGAGGTGGCCGGATCGTCGGGCGCGCAGGTGCTCGAGGCGACGGTCCTCGCCTACGAGCTCCTCGGCGCGCTCGGCCGCGTCGCGCCGCTCACCGAGCGAGGGTGGGACCAGGGGCTGTTCGTCGGCGCTGCCGCGGCGCTGGCGATGGGCAAGCTCCTCGGACTGCGCGAGCGCGAGCTCGCGAATGCGCTCTCGCTGTCGCTCGTGCCGGCAGTCCCGCTGCTCGTGACGCGGCGGGGAGAGATCTCGATGTGGAAGAACGCCGCCACGGCCTGGGCCCTGCTCAATGCGACGAACGCTGTCGCGTTCGCCGAAGCAGGCATGACCGGCCCCTCGCACCCCTTCGAGGGGCCCTGCGGTGTCTTCGACCAGGTGACCGGCCGCATCGAGCCGCAGCTGCCCGCCGACCCCGAGGGCGCCCTCGTGATCGAGCTCTCCCACCAGAAGCTGTTCCCCGCCGAGTCGCACGCCCAGGCGCTCCTCGGGCTCCTGCCACGCCTTCGCGCCTTCACGAGCGTCGAGGAGATCGAGGCGATCGAGATCGAGGCCTACGCCGTGCTGCGCAACGCGATCGGCTCGCACCCTTCGGTCTACGATCCGAAGACGCCCGAGACCGCGGACCACAGCCTGCCGTACCTCCTCGCGGTCGGCCTCGTCGACGGCGCGGTCACGCCCGCCTCCTTCACCCCCGAGCGCCTCGCCGACCCGGCGCTGCGCCCCCTCATGGCACGCATCTCGATTCGCGAGGATCCGGACCTCACCGCGGGCTACCGCCCGGCGAGGAGCGAGATCTCCGGGGCGCCGCGCGCGAGGATCACGGTGCGCAAGCGATCCGGTGAGGTGCTCGAGGCGGAGGCCTCCTTCCCGAAGGGCCACGCGCGCAACCCGTTCGACGACGACGACGTGAACGCCAAGCTGGACGTGGCCTGCGCCGGTCGGCTGACCGAATCGCAGCGGGAGACGGTGCGCGGCGCGTGGTGGCGGATCGAGGAGGCCCCGACGCTGGCGCCGTTGATGGCGACGATCGCCGACCTCGGTGCGTCGGAAGAGCCGGGGGCGAGAGGGCGCGCCACCTCGCGCGCCGCTAGGCCGGCGTCTCCGAGTACATCTTGAGCCGCAGGTCGCGCGCCGCGCTCATGTGCTGTGCGGCGATCTTCGCCGCCTCCTCGGCCCTCCCCTCGCTGATGGCTTCGATGAGCGCCTCGTGCTCGCTGAGGACCGTTTCCCAGCGTCCGGGGTAGTTGAGGGTCGGCTCGGGGTAGCGGTGGAGGAGCGTGCTGATGCGCTCGAGCAGGTCGCGCAGCGTCCGGTTGTGGCTCGCCACCCAGATCTGTTCGTGGAAGGCCCGGTTCGCGCGGATCCTCGCGTCGGCGTCCTCGAAGGGGAGCTGGCACATGTCCCGGTGGAGGTGGACGAGGCGGTTGAGGTCGAGCTCGCTCCGGCGCGACGCGGCCGAGCGTGCGGCGAACTCCTCGAGGAGGACGCGCAGCTCGTAGATCTCGAGGATCTCCTCCGGGCTCTGGCGCCGCACCTCGAGGCCACCACCCGTCGGCTCGACGAGGCCGTCCTGGCGCAGCTTGAGCAGCGCCTCGCGAATCGGCGTCCTCGACACACGGAAGCGCTTCGCCAGGGCAGTCGCAACGAGTGGCGTACCGGGCGCGAGCTTCCCCGTCACGATCTCGTCGCGCAGCGCGTCGTAGACGGAGCGTGCCATCGCGGGCGGCTAGCCCGGACCGGCGCGAGGACGGCGCCGCGGCACCCGGTGCGGACGCGCCCCGAACACGTCTGCACCACCGTGCCTACACCGACGCATCGTCCGCATCGTCGCCGCACCCTCCGTACCGGCACTACCGGCGGCCCGCGCTGAGGAAACCGGTGCTCAGGCTACCAGCGGGCCGAGACGAGGCGTTCCCCCGTCATCTCCGCGACGGCTGTCCTCCCCGTGATGGCGTCGCGGGGTCCGGGATCTGCCCGCTTCCCGCCGTAGCGGAACCGGCCCGGGACGCGGGCGCGGCCAGCCGGGGCGGCGCCCCGTAGCATCGAGACATGACCACCAAGAACCTTGGACTCCTCACGCTCCGCCTCGGGGTCGGGCTGACGCTCTTCGCCCACGGAGCACAGAAGCTGTTCGGCTGGTTCGGGGGGCGTGGCCTCGCGGAGACGGCCCGCTCCTTCGACACGATGGGCTTTCGTCCTGGCCGTGCGAGTGCCCTCGCGGCCGGGCTCGGCGAAGCCGGGGGCGGTCTCCTCCTCGCGGCGGGCCTCGCGACGCCCGCGGCCGGAGCGGCCGCCGGCGCGACGATGGCGGTGGCGGCGAGCACGCACGTGCCCAACGGCTTCTTCAACGCCAAGCGTGGGCTCGAGTTCCCCATGACTCTCGCCGTCGCAGCGGCGTCGCTCGCGCTCACGGGTCCGGGGTCGCTGTCCGTCGACCGACTCCTCGGCTGGGACGAGGTCCGACCTCGTCTTCGCGTCGCCGCGCTCGCGCTCGGCGCGGCGGCTGCTGGCGCGGTGATCGGACGTCGCCGCCGCGCGGTGACGACGAGAAGCACGGCCGGGACGGGTCCGGGACACGAGGCCGCGCGAGGCGAGGACGACGCCTCTCGCCAGGATGCCGGCCGATCTGGTCCAGACGGCCAGCGCGACGCGGGCATGGCCGCGGCGACCGCCTGAGAACGGCGGTGACGAGGTAGCAGCGCGTGGCGCGGTCCTCGCTCGAGCGAGCCTGAGGAGGCGTCGCGGGCAGACCCGCTCCGGCGCCGCCTCCGAGCCCCGTCGATCGGCCGTCGCGACCAGTCGCGGAATGCCGTAGTGCTCTCTACGGTTGACCTCGACGTGCTCTCCGCGGTCCCTCCCGCCCGTGGCGCACGCCACGTACCCGGCCCCCTCGAGGGCTCGACCGGCTCTCGCGTCGGACGGCTCGCTCGCTCCTCAGGGCGCGCCTTGCCGCCGCCCTCCGGCCGCTCGACCTCACACCGCCACAGGCAGCCGTGCTGCGGGCGCTCAGCGACTCGTCCTCCTAGGGGATCCGTACGGTGGCACGCCGGCTCTCCGCGGACCCGATGAACGTGAAGCGCTGCGCCGACGAGCTCGAGGCGCGAGGTCTCCTCCGCAGCAGACCGGTGCCCGGTGACCGGCGACCGCGAGGCCTCGAGCTGACCGAGCGAGGCCGGGAGCTCGCCTGCCGCGCCGTGCAGGCGGCAGCCGCCGAAGAGGAGTGGCCCGCAGCGGTCCTCGGCGCGGACGGTGCCGATGCGCTCGCCGCGACGCTCGCGCGCCTCGAGGAGTCGCTCGGCCTGGCCAGGTACCGCACGGCCGACCTCGCGCTCGTGGGCTCGTCGCGCCTGGCGGGCTCGCCGGCACCGAGAGGGCATGCCCGAGGACGACGGCACGCGAGGACGGCGGAGGGGCAGCGATGAGTAGCCCGAGGCACCTGCACGACCAAGGCCCCACGTCGGCGCCCGACGAGTCCGTCGGCGCCTTCTGGGACGAGCGCTTCGCCTCCCACGACTGGCCGAGCGAGCCCGACGACGCCCTCGTCGAGCTCGCGGGCGGTCTCGCGCCCGGTACGGCGCTGGACCTCGGCTGCGGTCCTGGACGGAACGCGATCTGGCTCGCCCGCCGAGGCTGGCGGGTGACCGGCGTCGACGCGTCGGCGGTCGGCCTCGCCCTCGCGAGCGCCCGCGCCCGCGAGGCGGGGGTCGAGATCACCTGGGTCCAGGCCGACCTGCTGGCCTACGACGTGGTGCCAGCGGCCGCCGAGCTCGTCGTGCTCGCCAACGTCCACCTGCCCCCTCCCGAGCACCGCCGCCTGGTCGAGCTGGCGAAGAGGGCGCTCGCGCCCGGTGGCCACCTCTTCGTGATCGGCCACCACCTCGACTCGCTCGGGCGGGCAGGCCCGCCCGATCCCGAGCGCCTCTACACCGAGGAGCGCCTGCGAGACGAGCTCTCCGGCCTCGTGGTCGAGGTCCTCGAGCAGCGGACGCGGGCTGGCGGCGAGGGAGAGGCCCCGCTCGTCGACCTCGTCGCCTGGGCGCTGCGGCCGCGGTGAGGCCCGTCCGAGCGCCTCGCCGCTTCCAGGCCCGCCTGCCGGGCGTCCCGAGGCCCGACCCCAGCCAGCTCGCTCTGGAGGACGTGGACACGGCCAGCCCATCGACCATCCCAGCACGGCCCGTGGGCATCCTGAGACGCCCGCACGCGAGTCGCGCGCACCGCCAGGGCCTCGCCCTCGTGGTGCTCGCGACCGCACAGCTCATGGTGATGCTCGACCTCACGATCGTGAACATCGCCCTGCCGGCCCTGCAGCGCGCCCTCGCGTTCTCTTCGACGAGGCTCGCCTGGGTCGTCGACGGCTACGTCCTCGCCTTCGGGGGCTTCCTCCTCCTCGGGGGACGCGCCGGTGACCTCCTCGGTCGCCGGCGGGTCTTCATGGCCGGGGTGGCCCTCTTCGCCGCGGCCTCGCTCGCGGGCGGGCTCGCGACGAGCCAGGCGTGGCTCGTCGCCGCCCGCGTCGCGCAGGGCCTCGGCGCGGCGATCGCCTCGCCCACGGCGCTCTCGCTCATCGCCACCACGTTCGAGGAGGGGCCACGTCGGCACCGTGCCATGGCCGTCTACGCGGCCATGTCGGCGGCGGGAGGGGCACTCGGCCTCCTGCTCGGCGGGATGCTGGTCGACATCGCCTCGTGGCGCTGGGTGCTCTTCGTGAACGTGCCGATCGGAGCCGCCGTCGTCGCGAGCACCCCGTTCCTCTTCGCCCCGGCCCGAGGGCGCCCTGGTCGTCTCGACGTGCGGGGGGCGCTCACGGGTTCCGCTGGCGTCGCGCTCGCCGTCTTCGGTCTCGTCCGCGCTCCCGAGGCCGGCTGGACGGACCCGTTCACCCTCGGGGCGTTCGTGCTCGCCGGCGCGCTGATCGGTGCGTTCGTGCTCGCCGAGTCGCGAAGCCCCGCACCGCTCGTGCCCCTGCGTTTCGTCGCCGATCGCCACCGGGCCGGGACGTACGCCGTCATGCTCCTGCTCGGCGGAGCGATGCTGTCGCTGCTGTACTTCCTCACCCAGTACCTCCAGGACGTCCTCGGCTACAGCCCGATCGCTGCCGGGCTCGCCTACGTCCCGCTCCCCCTGGCCGTCGGGAGCACCGGTGCCCTCGTCTCCCGCAAGGTGGGGCGGCACGGGACGAGGCCCTTCCTCGTCGCCGGGCCCGCCTTCGTGGGCACCGGCCTTGTCCTGCTGTCGCGCCTCGGCATCCACAGCGGCTACCCCGCGGTCCTGCTGCCTCTCGTCGTGGTGGGGGTCGGGATGGGCCTGTCCTTCGTCCCCCTCACCTTGCGGGCCGTCTCCGGCGTGGCCCACGGTCAGGCGGGGCTCGCGTCCGCCCTGCTCAGCACGAGCCAGCAGGTCGGTGGTTCGCTCGGGCTCGCCGTGCTCGTCACCGTGGCCGCGACCGTGACGCGCGACCGCCTCGGCGCAGGCGCCGCGGCGATGCCGGCGCACGGGCCGAGCACCTCGATGCTGCTCGCCCGTACGAGCGGCTACGACGCCGCCCTACTCGCCGGCGCTGCCGCGGCGGCGCTCGCCTTCCTCGTCGCGCTCGTCGCCGTGCGGGACGCCCCCCACCAGCCGCTCGGAGGCAGGCAGACGAGCCCGGAGAGGCAGGGTCGGAGCGTTCGAGCGCACCGCCGGGGTACCCGTCAGCGGCTGATGCGGACGTCGGGACTCCGAAGCCGAGGCCGGGCGCGCGCGAGCCGTGGTCGACGGCGGACGGATCACGTCGAGACGCCGGTCCGTTGTCCGTAGCCTGCCAGCCTGCCGCGGCGCAGGGGGCTCCGCCCGGCGGCCGGTCGGCGAACCGTCGTGGCCCTCGGCCCGTCACGGGCCGCAGGTCCCGATACCGGCCGCGAGGACGCGTGCAGGCGCCTGCCAACGGCCACGGGACGCTCGACCACCGGAGGTAGGCAGGTGGCGCCTGCGCATCGCCATGCCGGGAGAACGAGGGCCCGTCCAGAAGAGAGCGCCTCGCCCCTGCTCGCGCCTCGCCCGACGAGGAGCGGACCGGGGTCGGGCGCCTGTGAACGCTGGGCTCGCCTCGACGCGCCCCGTTCCGCCGTCGGGCGGTCCTTCCCTCACCCAGCGGGCTCGCCGGGTTCGACGTCGGCAGCCCTGCCGTTCGCGACCTGCAGGCGCGGGAGGAGCGCCAGGAGGTCGAGCCCGCCGAAGCCCTCGGCGCAGCCTTCGCGCGCGAGGCGCGCCACGAGCTCCGTGACGGGCAGGGACAGTCGGCCTTCGTCGGCGAGGTCCGCCGCGAGGTCGAGGTCCTTCACGAGCATCTCCAGGGTGAACGTCGCCTCGTAGTCGCGCTCGAGCAGCGTTCGCTGCTTGTAGTGGACGAAGGGCGACCCGATGGCGGAGACCTTGGCCGCCTCGAGGAACACCTCGCGGCTCACGCCCGACGCCTCTGCCAGGAGGACGACCTCGGCGAGGAGCTCGGCGGTGCCGGCCAGCATGGCGTTGATGGCCAGCTTCACGACCCGGGCCTCCTCGCCGGCCCCGACCCGCACGACCCGCGACCCGACGAGCGCGAGCACCGGCCGGGCTGCCGCGAGGGTCGCCTCGTCGCCGGAGACGAGGAGCGAGAGGTTGCCTGCCGCGAGCACGTCCGGGTTGCCGCTCACCGGGCAGCGCAGGTAGCCGACGCCGCGGCCGGCAGCCGCCGCCGCGATCTGCGCGGATGCCCTCACCGAGATGGTGCTCATCTCGAGGAGGAGAGAGCCCTCGGGGGCCGACTCGAGCAGTCCCCCGGGCCGGAGCAGGACGTCGCGGACCGCAGCGTCATCGGCGAGGAAGGTCGCGACCGCTGCCGCACCCTGCCAGAGCGCCGCGAGGCCACTCGCCACCGTCGCGCCCTCGGCCACCAGAGGAGCGGCGCGCTCGGGCGAGCGGTTCCAGACGACCACCTCGACGCCCTGGGCGAGCAGGCGTCGCGCGAGGGCGCTGCCCATCCGGCCGGTCCCCACGACAGCAACCTTCATCTCGTACCTCCGATCCAGCACATCCTGTGAGCGCTGCGCTCCCGACGCCCCTCCCCGCGTCGCCGACGCGAGCCCGGCGCCGCCACGAGGGCGGCGCGCGCGCAAGACTCTGGCGACCCGGCGGAGGGTCGCCTCCGGCGCGGCGGAGGGGCGTGAGGATGAGCGGAGAGCGGGTCGTGATCGTGGGCGGCGGCATCATCGGCCTGGCGACCGCCCGCCAGCTCTGCCAGCTGCGACCGGACCTTCGCGTCGTCGTGCTCGAGAAGGAGCGCGCCATCGCGTCCCACCAGTCCGGTCGCAACAGCGGGGTCGTGCACGCCGGCCTGTACTACCGGCCCGGTTCGCTCAAGGCCCGGCTGTGCCGACGCGGCGGCGAGCTGCTGCGCGAGCTCAGCCGCACCCGGGACATCCCCTACGTCGAGTGCGGCAAGGTCGTCGTCGCCCGCGACGACACCGAGCTCGCCGCGCTCGCCGAGATCGAGGCGAGGGCGCGGGCCAACGCCGTGCCGGGCCTGCGGCGGCTGTCGGCAGACGAGCTCAGGGCGATCGAGCCGCACGTGCGCGCCCGGGCCGCGCTCCACTCGCCTCGCACCGCGATCACCGACTTCGCCGCCGTGGCGCGGGCACTCGCCGCCGACGTCATCGCGCACGGCGGCGAGATCCGCCTCGCGCACGAGGTCCGGTCGCTGCGGCGGGGACGGCGCGGCGTCGAGGTCGTCTCCGGGCACGGCGCGCTCGTCGCGGACCGCGTCGTCGTCTGTGCCGGCCTGCACGCCGACCGGGTGGCCCGGCTCGCTGGGGACACCGAGGACCCGGCGATCGTGCCCTTCCGGGGCGAGTACCTCCGGCTGCTGCCGCCGGCAGCCAGCCTCGTGCGTGGCCTCGTGTACCCGGTCCCCAACCTCGCCTACCCCTTCCTCGGGGTCCACTTCACGCGGCGCCTCGACGGGAGCGTCGACATCGGGCCGAACGCCGTGCTCGCGCTCGCCCGCGAGGGCTACCGCTGGCGAGACGTCAGCCTCGGCGACGTGGCCGAGCTGCTCTCCTTCCCTGGGTTCCGCCGGCTCGTTCGCCGCTACTGGCGGGTCGGACTGCGGGAGCTCGTCGGCTCGCTCTCGAAGCGAGCCTTCGTGCGCGAGGCGCGCTCGTACGTGCCCGAGCTGTCCGCCGCCGATGCGGTCCGGGCCCCTGCGGGCGTGCGAGCCCAGGCGGTCGGCCCGGACGGCTCGCTCGTCGACGACTTCGTCATCCACGAGACGGGGCCCGTGGTGAGCGTCCGGAACGCCCCGTCGCCCGCCGCGACCTCGTCGCTCGCGATCGCCGAGCTCCTCGCGCAGCGCGTCGTCGCCGGCGGCGCCTGAGCGCGGCGCGAGCTCGCTGCGCTGCACCGCTCGCGCCCAGCGGCCCCCGAGCACGCCCGAGAGGTCGGGCAGCCGGCGCGCGCCCCACGGACGCCACCGCGTCGCGCGCTGCGGGCGGCTCCTCACCGCTCCGCTCGCACCAGCCGGAGGTGCTCGAGGAGCGCGAGGTGGTGCGTCACGAGCGCGCGCCGCACGCCGCGCTCGCTGCGGTGCACGAGCGCCTCGACGATGGGCCGGTGGAGGCGGGCGTGCTTCTCGGCGTGCTCCGAGCGCAGCCAGTCGGGCGCGTCGTCGGTCCGGATCCAGCGCTCGTACTCGGTCATCACGACGGCGCTGTGCACGCTCTCGTAGATGGCCGACAGGTAGGGGTTGCCCGCCCCCGCGACGACGAGGGCGTGGAAGTTCGTGTCGGCGGCGACGAGGGACGACGCGCTCTCGCCACCGGCGGAGAGCCGCTCGAGCGCCACGCCGAGCTCGGCGAGATGACCGTCGCTCGCCGCGGCCGACGCCTCAACCGCTCCGAGCGTCTCGAGCCAGAGGCGCAGCTGGCAGAGGTGCTCGAGCGAGCCCTGGCGGAGGTCCAGCATGAGGTGGACCGAGGCCGTCACCATGGTCGAGGGGTTGCGCAGGACGTAGGCCCCCGATCCGGGGCGGATCTCGACGAGGCCCATCACCGCCAGCATCCGCAGCGCCTGTGCCACGACCGCCCGGCTCGAGCCGCAGCGCCGCGCGAGGTCGCGCTCGGAGGGCAGGCGCGCGCCCTCGGCGAGGCCCTCCTCGGCGATGAGCCGCCGGATCTGGTCGACGAGCTCGTCGGCGAGCCGCTGCGCGCGCACCGGCCGGAACGACTCGACCGCCACCGCGCCTGGCCTCGGCGCGCGCTGCGCCGCTTGGGTCATCGCTCCCACCTTCTCCTCCGACCTTGACACGCAAGCCTAGGCGGCGTAGAAGGAGAGAGTGGCTCAGCCACTTGACCAGTTGCTTCCCAGTCGAGGGCCGAGCCGGGAAGCTGCCCGGGACGAGGAGGGGGATCGGATGCAGGCCGAGCCCGACGCTGCGTCGCGGCCGCGCGCCGATGGCGACCCGTTCCGGCGGGCCCGCCCCCCGACCGACGACCCCGAGGAGCTGCGCGCCGCGGCGCGCCGCATCCGCCGGCGGGCCCTGCAGATGGTGGCCCCCGCGGGCGCCGGCTACCTCGGCCAGGCGTTCTCGTCCGCCGAGCTCTTCGCCGTCTTGTACCGCTCGGTCCTGCGCCACGGCTGGGACCGCTTCGTCCTCTCCCCGGGCCACTACGTCATCGCCCACTACGCGGCCGCGGCCGAGGCGGGCCTGCTCGACGAGGAGGACCTCGCCTCCTACGGGGCCGACGGCTCGCCGATCGAGAGCATCTCGAGCGAGCGAACCCCGCTCGTCGCCGCGACCTGCGGCTCCCTCGGCCAGGAGCTGTCGGTCGCGGCCGGGCTCGCGCTCGCCGACCAGCTCGCGGGCGTGGACCGGCGGGTCTTCGTGCTGTGCAGCGACGGCGAGCTCGAGGAGGGCCAGACCTGGGAGGCAGCGATGTTCGCGGCCCACCACCGGCTGGGCTCGCTCGTCGCCGTCGTCGACTGCAACGGCTCCCAGGTCGACGGCGCCGTGTCCACCGTCACGACGCTCGAGCCGCTGGCCGACAAGTGGCGTGCCTTCGGCTGGCACGCCGAGGAGGTCGACGGCCACGACGTCGTGGCGCTCGACCGGGCGCTCGCCGCCGCCCTCGCCGACAGCCGCCCGAGCGCCGTCGTCGCGCGCACCTCGGTGGTCACCGGACCCGCCGGCCTCGTGCCCGCGGGCGACTCGCACTTCGTCAAGGTCACGCCGGACCAGGTCGCACAGGCCCTCGCGGCCCTCGACGGCCCGGCAGGAGGGGGTGCGCCGTGAGGGACGACGCACCCGAGCGAGCCGAGCTGCGACCCGGCGCGACCGCGCCGGAGCTGCTCGCGCCGCCGTACCGGACGGTCCTCAAGCCCTACGGGACGGCCCTGCTCGAGCTGGCCCGGCGACGACCCGACGTCATCGTGCTGAGCGCCGACCTCACGCGCCAGACCGAGATCGACCTCGTCAGGGACGAGCTGCCGGCGCAGTTCGTCAACGTCGGGGTCGCAGAGCAGAACATGATCGGGGTCGCCGCCGGCCTCGCCCGAGCCGGTCGCTGCGTCTTCGTCCACACCTTCGGCGTCTTCGCCACGCGCCGCCCCTTCGAGCAGGTCGCCATGCAGGTCGCCTACCCCCGCCTCGACGTCAAGCTCGTCGGCTTCATGCCGGGCCTGTCCAGCCCGGGGGGACCGTCCCACCAGGCCGTCGACGACGTCGCGCTCATGCGCTGCCTACCGAACATGACCGTCGTCGACGTCGCCGATGCGACCGAGGTCCGCCAGGTCGTCGGCCTCCTCGCCAGCCGGCGCGGCCCGTGCTACCTGCGACTCAAGCGGGGCGAGGTGCCGGTGCTCTTCGGCGAGGGCCACGAGCTCGACCTCGCCAGGGCGCAGTGGCTTCGCCGAGGCGACGACGTCGCCATCGTGGCCTCCGGCATGCTGGTCGCGACGGCCCTGCGCGCCGCGCAGGTGCTCGCCGAGGCCGGCGTCGAGGCCTCCGTGCTCAACGTCGCCGTCCTCAAGCCGATCGACCGGGACAGCGTGCTCGAGGCCGCTCGCAGCGCCCGGGCCGTCGTCACCGCGGAGAACCACTCGGTCATCGGCGGCCTGGGCTCGGCCGTCGCCGAGGTGCTCGCCGAGGCGGGGGCGAGCCGGCTGCTCCGGCGTGTCGGCGTCCAGGACACCTACGCCCAGGCGTCGAGCGCCCCCTGGCTCTTCCGCCGCTACGGCCTCGACACGAGCTCGGTCATCGCCGCGGCCTGGGCCGCTCTCGGGCGCGCCGGGGAGCCGCCGAGCGCGAGCGACGTCCCCGTCGAGACGGGCGAGTACGCGGCCGTGTGAGCGAAGGAGGAGCCGTGCCACCAGTCACCCCCGTCACCAGCCCCGCCTCGAACGGGCCGCGAGCGCCGAGCGTCTCGCCGTCGTCGATCGCCGCCGCCGTGGCTGCAGCGGGCCGGGCGGTCGGCCCGCCGCGCACCGAGCCGGCGGCCGTCGCGTCGCCGGGGGCGGTCACCGCCGTCGACTGGGAGCACCGCGCCGACATGGCGAGGCTGCGCGCCGAGCGCCTGGCGCGAGCCCAGGCCGGCCTCGCGGCGAGCGACCTCGGGGCCCTCCTGCTGTTCGACATGAACAACATCCGCTACACGACGGGTACGCACATCGGCAACTGGGCGCGCGACAAGCTCTTCCGCTGCGTGCTGCTCCAGCGCGATCGCGACCCGATCCTGTGGACCATCGGGTCCGCGGCCCGCCAGCACCGACGCTACGGCGACTGGCTCGACGAGGGGGCCTGGCGCGCCGGGCTGTCGAGCTGGCGCGGCTCGATCCCCGAGGACGTCGGCGTCGAGGCGGGCAACGCCCGGAGGATCGCGGGCATCCTGCGAGACAGCGGCCTCGCCGGCGAACCCCTCGGGGTCGACGTCGTCGAGCTCCCGGTCCTGCGGGCGCTCGAGGCCGAGGGGCTCCACGTCGTCGACGGCCAGGGCCTCATGCAGCAGCTGCGCGCCATCAAGACGACCGACGAGATCGCCCTCCTCGAGCACGCCGCGGGCCTCGTCGACGGCGCCTACGACGAGCTCTACCAGTTCCTGCGCCCGGGGGTGCGCGAGAACGAGTGCGTCGCCCTCGTCAACCGCTACCTCTACGAGCACGGCAGTGAGGAGGTCGAGGCGGTGAACGCCATCTCCGGCGAGCGCTGCGCCCCGCACCCCCACGTCTTCTCCGACCGGCTGATCAGGCCGGGAGACACCGCCTACTTCGACATCATCCACTCCTTCAACGGCTACCGCACGTGCTACTACCGCACCTTCAACGTCGCGAGCTCCTCGCCCGACCAGCGAGACGCCTACGCGCGTGCGCGCGCCTTCATGGACGAGGCCATCGCCCGGATCCGACCCGGCGCCACGAGCGCCGACGTCGTCGCCGCCTTCCCCGCCGCCGAGGACTTCGGCTACGCCGACGAGGAGGAGGCCTTCGGCCTCCAGTACTGCCACGGCATCGGCCTCAGCAACTGGGAGCCTCCCCTCATGAGCCGCTACCACTCCTTCGAGCACCCGGTCGAGCTCGTCACCGGGATGGTCTTCGCCCTCGAGACCTACTGGCCGACGACCGACTCGAGCGCCGCCGCGCGCATCGAGGAGGAGGTCGTGGTGACCGAGACGGGGTGCCGGGTCATCACCCGCTTCCCCGCCGCGGACCTCCTCGTCGCCGGGACGCGCTACTGGACCGGGAGCTCTCCGCTGCCCGGCGCCTGAGGCGCCGGGCAGCGGCCTCGGCGTCGCCGCTCAGGTCGAGGCCGGGACGCTCGCCTCGACGGCGGGGACGGCGCGTCCCTGGTCGATCGGCTGCGCCGGGGCGAGGGAGGGCACGGCGAGCGCGACCTCGCGCTCGACGGTCGCCTGCGGCGTCGAGGCGAGCGCGACCCCGTCCTCGAACTCCACGACGCTTCGCGAGCGGGTGCTGACGTGGAGACGGAAGATGTCGGCGCGGTTGTAGTGGCCGACGAAGTCGTGGACCATCCGGCCCCGAAGCATGAGGTCCGGGTCGGTGTCGACGTAGAGGATCTCCTCGCGGTCGCCGGCGATCGGACCCGCCACGATCGAGCCGAGAGGGTCGATGATCGCCGAGCCGCCCGAGGTGCGCGGGTCTGCGAGGAACCGGCGGTCCTCGTCGGTCACCGGCAGCAGCTCGCGCATGCGCGCGCTGTTCGTCCCGCAGGAGCTGATGACGTAGCACTTGTTCATGTACGCGACGTTGCGGCTCGCGAGCAGGCTCGTCTCCTGCATCCCGCACCAGTCGGGGATGAAGTGGTTCGGCCAGCTTGCGACGTGCACGTAGGGGTACTGGCAGGAGAGCGCGGCGATGGCGAGCGGGTTCGAGTTCTCGCCGCAGATGAGGCCGCTCACCGGTCCGATGTCGAAGAGCACCGCGCGCTGGGTCCCCGCGTCCCCCCAGGCGTGCACGAGGCGCTCCCCCACCGTCGGCACCAGCTTGCGGTGCCGGCCGAGGATCTGGCCGTCGCGCCCGACGAACAGCTGCGTGTTGTAGAGCGTCCCCGTCGTGCCCGGACGGCGCTCGGTCATGCCGAGCACGACGTTCGTGCCGGCGCGCGCCGCCGCCTTGCAGATGCGGTCCGTCGCGTCGGAGGGGATCTCGACGCTGTTCTTGAAGAGCGCGACGTTGAACGCCTGGCTCTCGCTGCTCGTCGCCGCGTGGTAGTAGAACCAGACCGGGTGGCCCGGAACGAAGTTCTCCGGGAACCCGACGAGGTCGGCGCCGTTGCGCCCTGCTCGCAGGATGAGCTCGCACGCCTTGTCGATCGTGCCGTCGCGGTCGAGGAACTCCGGCGCCGCCTGCACGGCCGCGATCCGGAGCCTCGGATAGGTGTCACCCACCGTTCTCCTCCTTCTCCCTGTCTCGCTTGTCCCGGTCTCGCTTGTCCCGGTCTCGCTCGCTTCCTCCGTTGCCACGAGAACCGCCGCCGAACCAGCGCGCGGCGTTGGCTGCCGCAACGAGCGCGCGCTCGCCGTGACCGAGCACCGACAGGTCGTCGACCGCCCGGGCGACCCCGCCGCGGAACGGGTAGTCCGAGCCGAGGAGGAGGCGCTCGGCCCCGACGCTGTCGATCGCGCAGGCGAGCGCCGGCGCGTGGAACGAGCACGTGTCGTAGTAGAAGCGCTCGCGCCAGTAGTGGCTGAGCGGGTGCGCCGCCTCCCCGGGGCTCGCCTGGTCCTCGAGCCGTTGGAAGAGGAACGGCACGAGCCCGCCGAGGTGCGGCACGACGACGTCGAGCGCCGGGTGCCGGTCGAGGGTCCCCCCGAGCGCGAGGCGTGCCGCGGCGAGCGTCGTCTCGACGGGTGCGCCGATCGCGCTCGCGAGGTTCCAGTCACCGAAGGCCGGCGCGATCGGGTCGAGCGCCGGGTGGAGCAGCACGGGGAGGCCGGCCGCGGCGCACGATCCGTAGAGCTCGTCGAAGGCGTCGTCGTCGACCGCCACGCCGTCGAGGTGGGCGAGCAGCGAGACGGCCTCGGCGGCCCCGGCGCTGCCGACACGCCGCACCTCGGCGACGGCTGCGGCCGCGTCGGGCAGCGGGAGGCACAGGGCGATCGCGAAGCGGCCCGGGTGCTTCTCGGCGAGCGCGAGCAGCTCGTCGTTCACGGCCGCGGCGAGCGCCGCGCGCCGCTCGACGGGGACCGCCTCGGCGGCCGGTGGAGGAGCGGCGAGCACCGCCACCTCGACGCCGGCGGCGTCCATCTGGCGGAGCCGCCCGTCGACGTCGGCGAGCGCCTCGGCGAAGTCGGTCAGCACCGTCGCGAACTGCCGGGCGAAGGCGGCGTCGTGCCGGGCCCGCTCCTCGAGCGACGCGCGCAGCGACGCCGGCACGTGGTGCTGGTGGACGTCGACGGCACGCCCCGGGGCGCGCGCGCCGGGCACGTCCGCGCCCCTCGCCACGGGGTCGCTCACCACGAGCAGGCGATGTACTTAGGCTCGAGGTACTCGAGCATCCCCTCGTGGCCGCCCTCTCGCCCGATCCCGCTCTCCTTCACGCCGCCGAAGGGAGCGGCGGGGTCCGACACGAGGCCACGGTTCAACCCGACCATGCCGGACTCGAGGGCCTCGGCGACCCGCAGCCCGCGAGCGAGGTCCGACGTGTAGAGGTAGGAGACGAGGCCGTAGCCGGTCGCGTTCGCCAGCTCGATCGCCTCCGCCTCGCTCGCGAAGGTGACGACCGGCGCGACCGGCCCGAAGATCTCGGTCCCGAGCAGCGCCGCGCCCGGCGCCACGCCCTCGAGGACCGTCGGCGGGTAGAAGAAGCCCCTGCCCGCGGGCCGGCTCCCGCCGACGAGCGTGCGCGCCCCCCCCTCGAGCGCGCCGCTCACGAGCTCGTCGACCTTGTCCCTGCTCGGGCCGTTGACGAGCGGGCCGACGTCCACGCTCTCGTCGAGGCCGGGGCCGACCTTGAGGGCCCCCATCGCCTCGGCGAGGCGTCGCGAGAACTCTCCGGCGACGCCCTCGTGGACGTAGAAGCGGTTCGCCGCCGTGCAGGCCTGGCCGCCGTTGCGCATCTTCGCGACCATCGCCCCGGCGATGGCCGCGTCGAGATCCGCGTCGTCGAAGACGATGAACGGGGCGTTGCCGCCGAGCTCCATCGAGCAGCTGACGACGCGCCTGGCGGCGAGGGCGAGCAGCTCGCGGCCCACCTCGGTCGAGCCCGTGAAGGAGAGCTTGCGCACGCGCTCGTCGCCCAGCAAGGTGGCGGCGATCTGCCCGGAGCGCCTGGAGGCGAGGACGTTCACGACGCCCGGTGGGACGCCCGCCTCCTCCAGCAGGCGCGCGATGGCGAGCGCCGTGAGCGGGGTCTCCGAGGCCGGCTTGCAGACGACGGCGCAGCCCGCCGCGAGCGCGGGGCCGATCTTGCGCGTCAGCATCGCCGCCGGGAAGTTCCACGGGGTGATGAGCGCCGCGACGCCAATCGGCTGGCGGGTGACGAGGATGCGGTTCGCCCCGGACGGGGCGGTCATGAGCTCGCCGACGTTGCGGACCGCCTCCTCCGCGTACCACCGGAAGAACTCGGCCGCGTAGGCGACCTCGGCGCGCGCGTCGCGCAGCGCCTTGCCGTTCTCGAGCACGATGAGCCGGGCGAGCTCCTCGGCGCGGCCCACCATGAGCTCGAAGCCGCGGCGCAGCACCTCGGCGCGCGCGCGCGGCGCGGTCGCCGCCCACGCCGGCATCGCCGAGGCGGCAGCGTCGGCGGCGGCGCTCGCGTCGGTGGGCGTGGCGTTGGCGACCGTGGCGATGACCTCCTCGCTCGCGGGGTCGAGGACCTCGAAGCGCGAGCCGTCGGAGGAGTCCCGCCACTCGCCCCCGACGAGCAGGCCCGTCGGGACCCAGGTCAGAAGCTCCTCGGCGACCCGGCGGGCATCCGCCGGGCGGTCAGCGGTCGTGGTCACTTGCAGGACCTCCTCACGCCGTCGGCGATGCGCGCGATGCTCGGCATCGCCGCATCCTCGAGGGCATCGGCAGCGGGCAGCGGGACGTGGGGCGTGGTCACCCGCACGATCGGGCCGTCGAGGTCGAAGAGGTTCTCCTCGGCGATGATCGAGGACAGCTCGGCGCCCCAGCCGCACAGGCGCGGGTTCTCCTCGACGGTGACGAGGTGGCCGGTCGCGGCGACCGACTCGGCGACGGTCGTGACGTCGAGCGGCACCAGCGAGCGGAGATCGATCACGGTCGACTCGATCCCGTCACGGGCGAGCTCCTCGGCGGCTGCGAGCGCCCGAGGCACCATCGCGGCGAGCGCCACGATCGTCACGTCGCCGCCGCGGCGCAGGACGCTCGCCTTCCCGAGCTCGTCGACGATCTCACCGTCGGGGACCTCGCCCTTGGTCGGGTAGAGCGACTTCTGCTCGAAGAACAGTACCGGGTCCGGGTCGCGCACGGCCGCGGCGAGGAGGCCGACGACGTCGCGGGGGGTCGACGGTGCCACCACCTTGAGGCCCGGCACCGCCATCGCCCAGTTCTCGACGCTCTGGGAGTGCTGCGCGCCGAAGCGCGAGCCGCCGCCGTTGCCGGAGCGGATCACGAGCGGCACGCTGACCTGCCCGTTCGTCATGTAGCGGGCCTTCGCGATCTCGTTGGCGACGAGGTCCCAGCAGACGGCGAAGAAGTCGGAGAACATGATCTCCGCGATCGGGCGCATGCCGGTCATGGCGGCGCCCATCGCCACGCCGAGGATCGCCTGCTCGGAGATCGGCGTGTCGAAGACGCGATCGGGACCGAAGCGCTCCAGCAGGCCGACGGTCGCCTTGAACACCCCGCCCGCCGCCGCGACGTCCTCACCGACGAGGACCACCGACGGGTCACGCGCCATCTCCTGCGCGATGCCGTGCGCGACGGCGTCGCGGTAGGTCATCTCCGCCACGAGGCACCTCCGTCGGCGAACACGTCCGCCTCGACGAGGGAGAGGTCCGGCGTCGGGCTCGCCTTGGCCCGCTCGGTCGCCTCGTCGACCGCGGCCTGGGCGGCGTCCTCGATCTGCGCGAGGACCGACTCGGCGACGCCGGCCGCCGCGAGGCGCTCGCGGTAGCGGGGGATCGGGTCCCGCTCGAGCCAGGCCTGCACCTCGGCCTCCGGACGGTACTTGCCCGGATCCGCGCGCGAGTGGCCGCCGTGGCGGTAGGTCTCGGCCTCGATGAGGCTCGGGCCGCCCCCTGCTCGAGCCCGCTCGATCGCCTCGCGCGCGACGTGGTAGGTCGCGTCCGCGTCGTTCCCGTCCACCACCGTCGGCTCGAGGCCGTAGGAGCGGGCGCGGTCGGCGGCGGGGTGGGCGACGGCGGTGACCGACGCGATCGGCGTGTACTCCATCCAGCGGTTGTTCTCGCACACGAAGACGATCGGCAGCCGCCACACCGAGGCCAGGTTCAGCGCCTCGTGGAAGGCACCGATGTTCGTCGCCCCGTCGCCGAAGAAGCAGACCGTCACCTCCGGCGACCCGCGCAGCTTCGAGGACCAGGCGGCACCGTTCGCGATCGTGAGGTGGGCACCGATGATGGCGTACGAGCCCATCATGCGGTGCTCCACGCTCGTCAGGTGCATGGAGCCGCCCTTCCCCGCCATCAGGCCGAGCTGGCGTCCCATGAGCTCGGCCATGACCGGCGCCATGGGCACCCCCCGGGCGAGCGTGTGGTTGTGCCCCCGGTAGGTGGCGAACGTGTAGTCCTCGCGTCGCATCGCGGCGCCGAAGCCGGCGGCGACCGCCTCCTGGCCGAGGCCGAGGTGGCTCGTCCCCTTCACCAGGCCCTGGAGGAACAGGTCGTAGGCGCGCTTCTCGAAGGCGCGCATCTCGACCATCGACCGGTAGAGCTGGATCCGCACCTCGAGCGGGGGCGCTGGCGGGCCGAGCGCGGGCGGCTCGGACGACACCTCGTCCGTCGACCCAGCGCTCCTCGCGGCTCGGAACCTCATCGCTCGAGGTGCTCCTCGACGTGCCGCCACTGCTGGAGGAAGCGGAAGGCGTGCTGCGCGGGCGGCTGCGGCGCCTGCACCTCGATCCAGCGCACCGGCGCCCCCCCGGCAGGGAAGAAGGCGTGGACCCCCCCGACGCCGGTCCACACGACGTCGCCGACGCCGACCTCGTAGCGCTGCCCGTCGAGCAGCGCGTCCGCCCTGCCCGAGAGGATGACGTACGCCTCCTCGAGCGGGTGGTCGTGGGAGTTGCCCGCGCCGCCGGGCTGGAACTCGACCATGAACACGTTCATGTGCTGCGCGCCGAACACGCGGTCGACGAGCATCTTGAGCCGGATGCCCGTCACGTCCCCCCCGCTGTAGCCCTCCATCTGCAGCTTCGACGGCGGCGGGAGCTGGTCCTCGCTGAAGTGGCCGACCAGGCCGCGCACCGGGCTCGCGAAGTCGGGCACCGCCGCGCGGCTCCAGTCGGGAGGCTCCCCGAGCGCGAACGTGTCCCGCGGCTCGAGGCGCGCCTGGGGGGCGATGACCTCGAGCCAGCGCGCGCCGGCGACCGAGCGGAGCGCGTGCAGCGAGCCGAGCGGCACGAGGGCGTAGTCGTCGACGCCGAGGCGGTGGACCGCGCCCCCGAGGGCGAGGTCGAGCGAGCCCTCGACGACGTAGATCGTCTTCTCGAAGGAGTGGACGTGCGTGCGGACCTCGGCGCCTGGGTCGAGCGCCGCCCAGCCGAGCGTCAGGTGGACGCTCCCGCAGGCCTCGTCGATGAGGACCTGCCGTCGGTAGCCGGCGGCACCGTCCGGCCCGTCGGCGTGCTCCTTCCAGGGTCGGTCGCCCGACCGCAGCACCTCGTGTCGCATTCGCTACCTCCGCTCCTCCACGCTCCCCGCCGGGGGTCCGGCGGCCGACAGCCACGAGCTAGACGGTCACCTTCGTCCCGCCCCGGCGCCTGACGACGCCGACGATCCCGCCCGGCACGAACCGGGCGAAGAGGACGAGCAGCGCGCCGAGGACGAGGTTGCCCTCGACGCCCTGGGTCCTCGTGAGCAGTTCCTGGGAGAGCAGCTGGGTCGTGCCCGCGCCGAGCAGGGGCCCGACCCAGCTCTGGACGCCGCCCACGATCGCGCCGACCACGACGTTGAGCGAGATCGCGAAGTCGAAGGTGCCCGTCGGCTCGATGTAGTACAGCTGCGAGGCGTAGACGCAGCCGACCATGCCGGCGATGACGGCAGCGAGGACGAACGCGAGCGTCTTCACCCGCGTCGTGGGGATCCCGAGGATCTCCGCGGCGTCCTCGTCCTCGCGAATGGCGACGAGCGCGCTCCCGAAGCGGGACCGGGCGAGCTGGCGCGTGAGCAGGGTCGCGGCGACGGCGCCGCCTAGGAAGATGAAGAAGTAGAGCTCGAGGCTCGCCCGAGGGCTCATCGACACCGGCTTCAGGTAGAGCCCGAGCGCTCCGTTCGTGATCCCGAGCACCGAGACGAGCTGCTGGATCGCCAGCGTGAGCACGAAGGTCACGATCGCGAAGTAGGCGCCGCGCAGACGGAGGCTCGGGATCCCGACGACGACGGCGAGGATGCCCGCGACCGCGCCGCAGGCGACGACGGTCGCGAGCGGCGGGATGCCCGCGTGGTTCGAGACGATGGCGGCGGTGTAGGCACCGACGCCGAAGAACATCGCCATGCCGAAGTTCAGGTAGCCGCCGAAGCCACCGAGGACGCTCCACGCCTCGGTGAGCACCACGTACATGAGCACCGTCGTCGCGACGCGCAGCGTCCCAAGCTGGCCGGTCGTCGCACCGAACGCCGCGAGCAGGCCGATGCCGAGCGCGAAGACCGCCCAGCCGACGCGCGCCCAGAGCCGCTCGCCGCCGGGCACGGCGAGCTGGCCGCGCCCCGGCGCCCTCGCCGGCGGCGGGACGCGGACCTCGGTCGTGCTCATATCCGCCTCACCCGGGCGAGGCCGATCCCGCCGCCCCGCACGATGAGCGCCGCGGCGAGGATCCCGTAGAGCACGACCGGCACGATGTCGAGCGGGAGGACCTGGCTGAAGACCGCCTGGCCGACGCCGAGCGCGAGGCCGCCGACGAGCGACGAGCGGACGCCCCCGAGGCCGCCGATGAGCACGACGATGAAGCTGTAGGCGAGCCACTGGCTGTCGAGCTGCGTCGAGAAGGGGAAGAGCACGCCGAGGGCGGCGCCAGCGGCCCCGGCGAGCGCGGTGCCGAGCCCGAACACGACGGTGGCCATCCAGGCCGAGTCGATGCCGAGGACCTCGGCGGCCTGCCGGTTCTGGCCCACGGCGCGCAGCGCCTTGCCGAGCATCGTCCGGTAGAGGAGGAGCTCGGTGAGGCCGAGCACGGCGATCGCGACGCCGGCCATGATGAGGTAGTCCTCGGGCACGACGATCCCGCTGAAGGCGATGCTGCCGTTGGCGTAGCCGACCGCGATCGAGCGCGAGTCCGTCGTCCACGCCAGCGTGGCGACCGCCTCCCCGACCATCATGAGGCCGAAGAGCACGAGCATCGCCCGCGAGGACGAGTCGCGCGCCGGGACGCGCACGAACAGCAGCTCGGCCAGAGCGCCGACGACGAAGAAGACCGGGATGAGGATGAGGACCGACAGGATCGGGTCGATGCCCCAACGCACGAAGAGGTCGAAGGCGAGGAAGGAGCCGATCACGACGAGGATGCCCTGGGAGAGGTTCACGATCCGCAGCACGCCGAGCACGATCGTGAGCCCGGCGCCGATGAGCGTGTAGATCAGCCCGAGCAGCACGCCCGTTATGACGACCTGGAGGACCGTCGTCATCCGACCTGCTCCTTCTCGTCCTTCTCGCCGGTTCCCCATCCCGGCGCGTCGGCGGGGCCGACGGCGCCGCCGCTCGGCGCGCGCTGCACGTGCTCCACGCCGAGCCACTCGCGCACGAGCTCGGTGAGGTCGCCGGCGAGCTCGTCGGGCCTGCCGGCTCGCTCGGCCCTGCCCTGACGGAGGCTGTAGATGTAGTCGGCGAGGGCGATCGCGGGCCGGACGTTCTGGTCGACGAGGACCACCGTTCGCCCTTCGGCCTTGACCCGCCGCAGCTCCTCGTACGAGCGCTCGGCGAGGATCGGGGACAGCCCGACCGAGGGCTCGTCGACGACGACGACCCTCGGGTCGGCGACGAGCGCCCGCGAGATCTCGAGCAGCCGCTGCTGGCCGCCGCTCAGGCGCCCGGCAGGCACCTTGCGCTTGTCCCGCAGCGACGGGTACCGGTCGAAGATGGCGTCGACCGCCTCCCTGCGCCGCCTGCGTCCGAGCGTCCACGCACCGAGCTCGAGGTTGCTCTGGACGCTGAGCTCGGGGAAGGCCGAGCGGCCCTGGGGAACGAAGGCGACGCCGAGGCGGGCCAGCTCGTGCGCGGAGCGGCCCGTCACGTCCTCGCCGAAGAGCAGCACCCGCCCCTCCGCCGGGCGGAGCAGTCCGACCATGACCCGCAGCGCCGTGGACTTGCCCGCGCCGTTCGGTCCGAGCAGGGCGGTGACGCGCCCGGCCGCGCACGCCAGCTCGAGGCCTCGCAGGATCGGCTGGTCGGCGTAGTAGCCCGCGACCACGTCCACGAGCTCGATCGCGACCGCCTCGCCGCCGGCGTGCCCGGCCGAGCCCGTCATGCCGCTCCCACCGGCATCCCGAGGTAGGCCTCGATGACCTGCGGGTCCTCGCTGACGGCCCGCGGGCTGCCAGCCGCGAGGACCTTGCCCTCGGCGATGCAGAGGAACTGGTCGGAGAGCGCGACGAGCTCGCTCACCTCGTGGCTCACCACGAGGTAGGTAATGCCCCGCTCGTCGCAGGTCTCGCGGATTCGGCTCATCAGCGAGTCCTTGATCGTCGGGTGGATCCCCGCGAAGGGCTCGTCCATGAGCACGAGCCGGGGCTCCGTCATGAGCGCGCGGGCGAACTCGGCGAGCTTCTTCTGCCCGCCGGACAGCTCGCTCGCCACCGAGTCGGCGAAGTCCGCGAGCCCGACGAACTCCAGGAGCTCGCGCGCGCGACTCGCCGAGCGCGCCTCGCGGCCCATGCCGTCGGTGACCATCAGCAGGTTCTCGAGCAGGGTGAGCGACTGGAACACGCGCGGGTTCTGGAACGTCCTGCTGATGCCGAGCCGGATGAGCCGGTGCGGGGACCGTCCCTCGATCCGCTCGCCGTCGAGGGTGATCGTCCCTCGCGTGGGCCGGTAGACGCCGTTCAGCACGTTGACGAGCGTCGTCTTGCCCGACCCGTTCGGGCCGATGATGCCGAGCACGCGCCCGCCGTCGACCTCGAAGCTGAGCTGGTCGAGGACCACCGCGCCGCCGAAGCGCTTCGACAGCTTGTCGACTGCCAGCCTCGGCATGAGCTCGAGCCTTTCCGCCGAGCGGCGCCGCTCGGCTTCGAGCCGAACGGCGCCGCTGCGGACTGCGGTGCTAGGGAAGCGGTGCGACAAGTCTCGCCGTCGCGACGCTCGGTGGCCAGACCGGCCGCTGCAGGGAGCCGACGGTCTGGGTCACGATCTCGTGGAAGGGCGGCGTGCCGTTCCGCAGCAGCCTGAAGCTTCCCACGACCGTGTGGACCACGTGGCTCAGGAGCCACGCCCGGATCTTCGCCTGGTTGAACGAGTGGGTGCCGACGACGCCCTGCTGGAGCATCTGCAAGATCGCGTAGGCGGTCAGGTCGTAGTTCGGCATCACCCGCTCACCACGCCGGCGGGCGAACGCCTGCAGGGTGGCCATCCCCGGGAAGTGCTGGGTCGGCCAGGCGACGTCGGTCCCGAGCACGCCGTTCGTGGCCGCGCCGAGCGAGGGCCAGTTCGGCAGCGTGGTGACCTGCGAGCCGCACATGCACTCGATCATCGGCCGCCACCCGACAACCTTCACGGTCTTCGCGATGAGGTCCGAGTCGTCCGGCAGGCCGAGCACGATGAGCGCCTGGGCGCCGGAGGCCTTCGCCTGCTCGATCGTCGAGGTGAAGTCGGTCGTCGACGCCGGGTACTCCTGGTCGAAGACCACCTTCATGTGGTTCTGACGGGCGAAGTTCAGCGCGCCACCGACGCCCTGGTAGCCGTTCTGGGCCACGATCGTGAACGGGTTCTGCGCCGTGAGGATCGCGATCTTCTTCGGCCGCTTCGAGGCCGGCATGCGCTGCATGAGCCGGAAGACGCCGAGCGGGTAGTCAGGCTCCTGGTAGGTGTAGGAGCCGACCATCCACCCGTTGTCCTGGTTGAAGTACTGGACCCCGACGAAGCCCCCGTTGAAGAGGATCTTCCCGGCCGCCTTGGCGATCGGGACGATGGGTGCGCCGACGTAGGTCGTGTACGGGGCCAGCAGGAAGTCGACGTGGTCCTGGCTGATCAGCGTCTGGTACTCCGCCGCGGCCGTCGACGGCTGGCTGTTGTCGTTCAGGATGGTGATGCGCACCGGGTGGCCGAGGAGGCCGCCGTGCGCGTTGATCTGGCTCTGCCAGAGCTGGTAGACGGCCCGGTACTCGGCGGACGGCTCGCTGAACGCGCCCGTGATGCCGAGCGTGCCGCCGATGGTGATCGGCGTCTTCGTGCTCCGGTGCGTCCTCGGCGTGCCCGCGAAGGCCCCGGTCGCGAAGCCCGTCGCCAGCAGCACCCCCGCACCCAGCACCGATGCCGCGATGCGGACGCCTCGTCGTCTGAGCTGTCTCATCACTACCCCCCTTCCTCTGCCGGCGCCTTGCCGGCTCTCCTGGGCACCGAGGCCCCCTGCTGACACCGCACGAGCGCTCCTCGCTCGCGCTCCCTGCTCGCCGAAAGGTCCCTCCTCGCTCGTAGATGTCCGCTCTCGGCCGCCGCCAAGCGCGCCGCTAGTAGGCGTTGGCGACGAAGAGCTCCTCCGCCGGGAACAACGTGATGACCTGCGGACCGTTGTCGGTCACCACGATCTCCTCCTCGATCCGGGCGGCCGAGTGCCCGTCCGAGGCCGGGCAGTAGGTCTCGAGGGCGAAGACCATCCCCGCCTTGATCTCCATCGGGTGCTCGAGGGAGTTGAGGCGGCTGATGATCGGCCGCTCGTGGAGGGCCAGGCCGAGCCCGTGACCGAAGAGCAGCCCGAAGGCCTCGCGTTCGGAGGCGAGACCGATCTCCTCGGCAGTCGGCCAGCTCCTCGCGATCTGGTCGGTCGTCACGCCCGGCTTGATCATCTCGATCGCACCGTCCATCCACTCGCGGGCTCGCTTGTAGGCGTCCCGCTGCGCCTGGGTCGAGTAGCCGACCGAGAAGCACCGGTAGTAGCAGGTCCGGTAGCCGTTGAAGGCGTGCATGACGTCGAAGAAGGCCTGCTCGCCCGGGCGGATCATGCGGTCGGAGAAGTTGTGCGGATGGGGGACGCAGCGCTCGCCCGACACGGCGTTCACCGACTCGACGTCGTCGGAGCCCATCCGGTAGAGGGTGTCGTTGACGAGCGCCACGATCTCGTTCTCGCGCACGCCCGGCTTCAGGGCTTCGGCGACGAGCTGGTACGCGCCGTCCACCATGGCAGCAGCGCGAGACAGCAGCATGATCTCGTCGGGCGACTTGATCTGGCGAGCGTCGAGCATCACCTGCTGGCCGTCGCGCACCTCGATGCCGGCGCGCTGCAACGCGAAGATCGTCGGTGCGTCAACGATGTCGATGCCGATCGGCATGTCGGCGACGCCTGCCTGCCGCAGCGTGTCGAGGATCTCGCTCACGGCGAGGTCCGCGAGCCCGACCTCGGGGCCGACGGCACCCCGCATCGTCGTCCACGCGGCGCGGGAGTTCTCCGGCCGAAGCCACGGCGAGTACAGCCGGTGGTGGACCGCGGCCGAGCCGAAGTCCCACAGGACCGGCTCGGCGTTGCGCGCGAGCACCACGTAGCGACTCAGCTTGTCGCGCGTCCACTCCCCGATCGCCGTGCTCGTGATGTAGCGAATGTTGTTGAGGTCGAAGCAGAGCAGCGCGCCCAGCTCAGAGCGCTCCAGTGCTTCGCGCGCCCGGCCGAGCCGGTACTCGTGGAGGCGTCGGAAGTCGACCCGCTGCTCGAAGTCGACCGCCATCGCGCCCGGTGCAGGCGCTGCGCTCATGCCGGTGCGGCTCATCGATTGCGCTCCATACGATCCTCTACTTTCCCAGGTAGGAGGCATTGCCATCGCACTGCCTCAGCCAGGCACCCCTTCCCCCGCAGGCCACACGACCAGCGCCTCAGTCATTCCCCCTGCTCACGGCGCTGCTGCCTTGATCCCAAACCTTTGCGTAACCATCGTGCGTCAGCACGCCCGCGCTGTCAAGAGGGGGCAGGGGGTCGAGAGAGGGGGGCAGGGGGCCGCCCGCCGGAGCGGCCGGCCACAACGGCCTGGGGGCCGCCGTTCAGCCGACCCGCGCCTCGACGGTCCTGACTGGCGCGGTCGAGCGCCGGACCACGAGCTCCGGGGGCAGCGCCACGCGGGGAGCCGGCGTGCCGGGCTTGTCGAGCAGGGAGAGCGCGAGCTCGGCGGCGAGCCGGCCGAGGTGGAACGAGGGCAGGCGAATGGTCGTGAGCGGCGGGCTGAGGTGGTCCGCGAGCACCATGTCGTCGTAGCCCACGATCGAGATGTCGTCCGGGCAGCGCAGGCCCGCCTCGGCGAACGCGTCGATCGCCCCCGCAGCGAGCAGGTCGTTGTGCGCGAACACCGCCGTCGGGAGCTCCGCCGCCTCCTCGACGAGCTCGCAGGCGAGCCGGTAGCCCTCCTCGATGCCGGGCACCCGGGCCGCTCCCTCGCTGCGGAGCTCGACGATGCCGGCCTCCTTGAGGCCGGCACGGAAGCCTGCACGCCGCTGCACGAACGACGAGACGTCGCGAGCGCCGCCGATCTCCGCGACCCGCCGGTGGCCGAGCGACACGAGGTGGCGCGCGGCGAGGAGCCCGCCCTCGAAGTCGTCGTGCGCGACCGTCGGGAGCCGGGTACCCGGCAGCGTCCTCACGGCGAGGATCACCGGGAGGAACTGGGCGGCCTTCGTGATCGCCGGCTCGTCGCCGAAGCGCGCCGCCGTGACGATGATGGCGTCGGCGCGCCGGCCGACGAGGTGGTCGAGCGCGCGCTCGAGGCGCTTCGAGGAGTCGTGCGTCTCCGCGACGAGCGGCATGAGGCCGGCCTCCTCGAGGGACACCTCGACGCCGCGCAGGACCGGCGCGTTGTAGAGGTGCTCGAAGTCGGTGATGACGACGCCGATCGTGCCCGTGCGCCCCTGGCGCAACCCTCGTGCCACGACGTTCGGGCGGTACCCGAGGGCAGTCGCAGCCTCGAGCACCTTGAGACGAGTTGCCTCGCTCACCTCGCGCGAGATCGTCGGGCTGAGCGCTCGCGAGGCGGTCGAGGGATGGACGTTCGCCAGCTTCGCGACCTCGAAGAGCGTGACCTTTGCCACCTCAGCCGCCCAACTCCGTCCGGCGGGCACTCGCCGCCTGCGCCTCGAGCGCGACCTCCCGCCGCCGAACGCCTCTCGAGCAACCCACGGCTGCACTCTATCGAGCCCGCCGAGGCGCTCCCGGAGGTCTGCTGCGCGAACCGCTCGCTCGCGGCGAGGGGGGCCCGTCAGCCGGAACCTCGCATCGCCGCCCTCCGCCGCGTGCGCACCCGAGCCCGGCGCCGTCGGGCGCGGCGTCGCGACACGCACGCGGAGCGACTCGGAGCGCGCAACCTGCGCCGACACGCCGGCCGAGGCAGCGGTTCCCGGCACTGCCCACCTTCGAGCGGCGGACGGTCCCGATCCTCCCGCCAGATCCGTGCGCGGGCGGCCGCTGCTGCCTCGCTCGTTGCGCTCGCTCCGATGGCACCCCGACGGGGGTTCGCCAGCCGTGGCCGGGGCGGAGCACGCCGGCTCACCCGCAAGGAGTCGCGACGCGGGCGCACTGGAGTGCCACAGGAACTGCAAGATTCGTTGGCTCTCCACCGGCGCGCCGACGGTCGGCCGAGCTGGTCGGTCAGCTCGCCTGCCCACCCGGCGCCGCGGACCCGGCAGCGCCGGGATCGCACGGGGCCCTCGACGAGGCGCGTGGCGGGGCGCACCCCAACCTCCGGGCCATCCGGCGGCACCTCCGCAGCCACCCGGTTGCAGCGCGCTGGGCGACGCGCGGGCTCGCTGACACCGCCGCTGCTCGCACTCGAGGACAGCGGCGGGCTCGTCCTTCGACGGTGGCTGCAGCGATGACTCGTGGCAGACCGGCGCGGCGCGGCGGTCGCAGACGGGCCAGCCTCACGCGAGAGCACGCCGGAATCGTGACGGCGACCAGGTCGCCCCGTCCGTGACGGCAGCGTCTGGCGGACAGGAGGAGCTCTGCCCCGAGCAGGCGCGTCGCCCGGTGGGGGCGGCGGTCAAGCCCGCAGCGACGCCACACGCGTGGACGCGAGGCTGGCCGCCTGCCCCGTCGGCCGCCGCCGCGAGCAGCGCGCATCACGAGCGGCGGGCACGGCGGGGACCCGGCCTCGTGCCCGGCGACCCGGCCGCCCCGCCTGGGCGCTCGGCCCCGCTGGGACCGCCATGGCTCGCAGCCGGCTCTCGCCGGCAACGGGTGCAGCCCTCCGGCTGGACGCGGCGGCGGGGCAGCGTGCCGAAACGCCGCCACCTGCCTGGCAGCCCCAACGGGATTCGAACCCGTGTCTCCACCTTGAGAGGGTGGTGTCCTCGGCCTCTAGACGATGGGGCCACGTCGCGCTCGGGCCGAGGGCCTTCGCCAACCGGCCGGATCCTAGCGTGGCGCGTGCGCCACGCTCAGCTCGGGGGGGAGGACTCGAACCCCCAATAACAGGGCCAGAACCTGTCGTGTTGCCGATTACACCACCCCCGAAGGCGTGCCCGCCGATCCTAACAGCCGCGCACGGCCGGCCGTCTCTGCTCAGGGCGCCGCCCAGGAGACCCGCCCGTAGCCGATGATCCTGCCGGCCGCCACCGCGGTCGCCTGTCGCCAGAGCGGGCCGGACTCCGCGAGGAGGCTCCGTTCCGACCCCGTCGCCGGCGACACCTCGGGGTCGAGGCCCGCGCCGGCGGCGAGCCCCTTCGCGAAGAGCGCGTCGATGGCGTCGGTCACGAGGACGACGCGGGCGTGGGCCCCGAGCAGCTGGGCGGCCTGCGCGAGCCCGGAGGCAGCGCCCCCGGTGCGCAGCGCGCGCAGCGCGGAGGGCGAGACGCCCTCGCCGAGGAGCCAGGCGCGTCCGGCGTCCGCGGCCGAGGGTGCCCCGGGCGGCGAGTCGGCATCGGTGAGGAGGATTTGCGGCGCCCGGTGCGCCCGGTAGAGGGCGAGGGCCTGCCCGAGTCGGGCGGTGAGGTCGGGGCCCGGCTCTCTGCCGACGAGCGGCGCGCCGAGCACCACGATCGCCGAGGCGGGGTCGACCGCGTCGGCAGCCGACGGCAGGTGGGAGGCCTCGACCACCTGGACGCCCGAGACGACGACGTAGACCGCCGCGGCGAGGATCGCGAGGCGCAGGATCCGCAGCGCGAGCTTGACGGGCGCGAGGAGCACCGGGCACCCGGCTACGCGGCGGGCCGCTCGGCCGCCGCGATGGCCGCGTCGACACGCGCGAGGACGCGCTCGCGCCCGAGCGCCTCGAGCGACTCGAACAGCGGCAGGCCGACGGTCCGGCCCATCGTGGCAACCCTGATCGGCGCCTGCGCCTTGGCGAGGGGACGACCCGCCGCCTCGCCGAGCGAGCGCACGACCGCCTTCAGCGAATCGGCGTCGAAGGGGCACTCGGCGAAGCGCGCCCGCGCCTCGCGCAGGATCTCGAGGGCGCCGTCGTCGGCCCGGACGGCCCGGTCGAAGGAGGCCTCGTCCCACGCGAACGGCTCGGCGAACAGGAAGGCGACGAGCGCGGGGATCTCCGAGAGGACCGCGACGCGCTCTTGCACGAGAGGCGCAACCCGGACGAAGACGTCCTCTCGGTAGCGATCGGGCGGGAACCAGGCGTTCGCCGACTCGAGGAACGGCCGCGCCCGCTCGATGAACTCCGGGAGGTCGAGCGACCGGATGTACACGCCGTTGAAGTGGGCGAGGCGCTTCTCGTCGAAGAAGGCGGGCGATCGGTTGACGTCCTCGAGGCGGAAGCGCTCGATGAGCTCCTCGAGGCTGAAGATCTCGCGGTCCTCCCCCGGTCCCCAGCCGAGGAGGGCGAGGTAGTTCCGCATCGCCTCCGGTAGGTAGCCGAGGGCGCGGTAGTCCTCGACGGCGACCCGGTCGCGTCGCTTGGAGAGCTTCTGGCGCCGCTCGTTGACGAGGACCGGCAGGTGGGCGAAGGCGGGCAGCTCGCCACCACCGAGCGCCTGCCAGAGGAGGACCGCCTTCGGCGTCGTCGGCAGGTGCTCCTCGGCGCGGATCACGTGGGTGATGGCCATGTCGATGTCGTCGACGACGACGGCGAGGACGAAGAGCGGGTCCCCGTTCGACTTGACGAGGACGAAGTCCTCGATGGTCGCGTTGTCGAAGTCGACCCTCCCGCGCACGATGTCGTGCACGCTCGTCACGCCGGTGTCGGGCACCTTGAAGCGCAGCACCCTGCCAGGTCCGGGCTCGAGGTGGCGGTCCCGGCAGAAGCCGTCGTAGCCAGGGACCGCGTTGCCCCTCGTGCGGGCCTCGACCGCCTCCCGCGTGCAGTCGCACGCGTAGGCGTGGCCGCGCGCGACGAGCTGACGGGCAGCCGCGTCGTAGAGGTGCCGCCGCTCGGACTGGTAGTAGGGCCCCTCGTCCCAGGTGATCCCGAGCCAGGAGAGGGCGGCGAGGATCGGCGCCGTGAACGCCTCGTCGCTGCGGCTCCGGTCGGTGTCCTCGATCCGGAGGATGAACGATCCCCCGACGCGGCGCGCGAAGAGCCAGTTGTACAGGGCCGTGCGGGCGCCGCCGACGTGGAAGTACCCGGTGGGGGACGGTGCGAAGCGGACCCGCACCGCGCCCGGCGCCCTCACCCCTCGATCGAGATCGCCTGCGTCGGGCAGGAGCGCACGGCCTGCTCGACGAGGGAGCGGGCGTCCTCGCCCGGCGTCTCGTCCAGGACGTACATGTAGCCGTCGTCGCGGATCTCGAACAGGTCGGGGGCGATCCCCACGCAGACTCCGTTGGACATGCAGCGTTCGTAGTCGACGACGATGCGCATCGAGGCCTCCCCGCAGCGGATGTGACGTCCGAAGCGTAGCGACGCACGCAGGCCGCGAGCAGCGGGGCAGCCCCAACTACCGTGGAGGGCCGTGACGCGCCGCGTCGTGCTCGGCCTCCTCCTCCTCGCCCTCCTCGCCGCCGGCCTCGGCGCCGCCGCCGGCCTCGGCGCCTTCCAGCCGGGCCTCTCGCCCGCCGAACGAGCCGCACTCGCGGCGAGGCGCGCCGCACGCCGGCTGCTCGCCGCGGAGGAGCGTGCCGTCGCCGCGTGCGTACGCCTCGTCGCCGTCCGCCTCCCCGCGAGGACCGGCGCCCCCGCGCCGCAGGACCCGACGAGGCTGTTCGCCCGGCCGATCGCCCGCCACGAGGTGCTCGGCTACGTTCCCTACTGGACGATGGGCGCCCTCGGCGCCGCCGACTTCGCGAAGGCGAGCGAGCTCGCCTGGTTCGGGCTCACCCTGACCCCGACTGGCGTCCCAGCGCAGGGCGGGCCTGCCTGGGAGGCCCTGACCTCGCCCGCGTTCTCGAGCTTCGTGGCGAGCGCGCATGGCGCCGGCGACCGGGTCCTCCTCACCGTGACGAGCACCGCGAGCAACGCGATCGGCGCCCTCGTGCGCTCGCCGCGCCGAAGCGCCGACCAGCTGATGGGGGTCGTCGGTCCGCTGCTCGCCAGCGACCACCTCGACGGCCTCGACCTCGACGTCGAGGGCCAGGGGCGCTCGGGTCGGGCCGGCTTCGTCCGGTTCGTGCGCGCGTTGCGCGCCCGGCTCTCGGCGCTCGACCCGGCGGCGGAGCTCGTCGTCGATACCTACCCGCAGTCGGCCGGCGACGACGGCTTCTTCGACGTCGCCGCGCTCGGTCGCATCGCCGACCGCCTCTTCATCATGGCCTACGACATGAACGAGGACGCGAGCGCGAGCGCGTCGGCGCCTCTCGCGGACCCGACCCTGCACCTGAGCGACGTGCAGGCGCTCCTCCAGTACGTGCGGGTCGTCCCCCGACGCAAGCTGATCCTCGGCACCCCGTTCTACGGCAACGACTACACGACCGTGGGACCGCGGCCTGGCGCCCGGGCAGCGACGCGCTACCCGGTCCCGGTCACCTACGCCGCCATCTCGAGCGTCGGTCGTCCAGCGCTGTGGGACAGCGTCTCCTACAGCGTGTTCACCCGCTTCCGCCGCGCAGGCCGCTGGCACCAGACCTGGTACGACGACCCGGTTTCGCTCGCGCTGAAGACCGCTCTCGCAGCCCAGTTCCGCATCGCCGGCGTGGGCGCGTGGGCCTTCGGCATGGAAGGTGGCGACACGGCGATGCTCGACGCCCTCGCCGGCACGGCGCCGCCAGTGAAGCTTCCGCTCCACCCCGCGCCGTAGCGTCGAGCGCCCGCTAGCCCGCCGCCGCCTGCCGCTCCCCGCTCGCGGCGTTGACGCGGCGCATCAGGCGGCTCTTGCGGCGCGCCGCCTGGTTCGGGTGGATGATCCCCTTCGCCGCTGCCTTGTCGATGCGCCGGACCGCGGCCCGCAGCGCCTCGGCGACGTCCTCGGCACCGGCCTCGGCGGCGCGAAGGGCGCGCTTCGTGCGCGTCCGCAGCTCGGAGCGGACGGCCTTGTTCCGCTTCCGGCGCGCCTCGTTCTGGCGGTTCCGCTTCAGCTGACTCTTGATGTTCGCCATCGTCCCCTCGACGCGATGCTGCTCGCGGGGGAGCCTAGCAGGCCGACCGGCCGCGGCCGCCGGGCGGGCGAGCGGGCCGGCCCCCGGCGGGTGGCACGATGGACCCGTGGTCAACCCCGGCAGGCTCCGCAACTTCTCGATCATCAGCCACGTCGACCACGGCAAGTCGACGCTCTCGGACCGGATCCTCGAGCTCACCCACGCGGTCGACCCCCGCGAGATGCGCGAGCAGTACCTCGACTCGATGGACATCGAGCGCGAGCGCGGCATCACGATCAAGGCCCAGAGCGTGCGCGTCGCCTGGGGCGACCACGTCCTCCAGCTCATCGACACGCCGGGCCACGTCGACTTCGGCTACGAGGTGAGCCGCAGCCTCGCCGCCTGCGAGGGGGTCGTCCTCCTCGTCGACGCCTCCCAGGGGATCCAGGCCCAGACCCTCGCCAACTGCTACCTCGCGCTCGAGCACGACCTCGAGATCGTCGCCGCGCTGAACAAGATCGACCTGCCCGCCGCGGACCCGGAGCGCTGCGCGGCGGAGATCGAGCAGGTCCTCGGGCTCGATGCCTCGACGGTCCTGCGCATCTCGGCGAAGACCGGCGAGGGCGTCCCCGCGCTGCTCGACGCCGTCGTCGAGCGCATCCCCCCGCCGCGCGGCGAGGCCGACGCCCCGCTGCGGGCCCTCGTCTTCGACTCCTACTACGACCAGTACCGGGGCGTCGTGGCCTCGGTGCGCGTCGTCGACGGGACCTTGCGGGCGAACGGCCGGGTCCGCTTCTTCCAGGCCGGCACGACGCACGACGTCGAGGAGCTGGGCGTGCGCACGCCGAGCGCTCGCCCGGTTGACGAGCTCGGGCCGGGCGAGGTCGGCTACCTCGTCGCCGGCGTGCGCAACGTGCGCGAGGCGCGCGTCGGCGAGACGGTGACCGACGCCGACCGGCCCGCCGACGCCCCCCTGCCCGGCTACCGGGACCCCAAGCCGATGGTGTTCTGCGGCCTGTACCCGCTCGACGGCGACGACTTCCCGTCGCTTCGCGACGCGCTCGAGAAGCTCCAGCTCAACGACGCGAGCATCACCTACGTCCCGGAGACCTCGAGCGCGCTCGGCTTCGGCTTCCGCTGCGGCTTCCTCGGCCTGCTCCACATGGAGATCGTGCGCGAGCGCCTCGAGCGGGAGTTCGGGCTCTCGCTGATCGCCACCGCTCCCTCGGTCGCCTACGTGGCGCACCTCACGAACGGGACGACACGGGTCGTCGACAACCCCTCGGCGATGCCCCCGCCGCAGAACCTCGAGCGCATCGAGGAGCCGGTGCTGCGCGTCACCATCATCACCCCCGCCGAGCACATCGGCACCGTCATGGAGCTGTGCCAGTCGCGCCGCGGGCGCCAGGAGAAGATGGCCTACCTGTCGGCCGAGCGCATCGAGCTCGTCTACGTGCTCCCGCTCTCGGAGATCGTCGTCGACTTCTTCGACCAGCTGAAGAGCCGCACGAAGGGCTACGCGAGCCTCGACTACGAGCCGGCGGGCCTCGAGACGGCGCCCCTCGTGCGCGTCGACCTGCTGCTCAACGGCCAGCCGGTCGACGCCTTCTCCGCCATCGTCCACCGCAGCCGAGCCGAGGACTACGGGCGCAAGATGACCCAGCGCCTGCGCGAGCTCATCCCCCGCCAGCTCTTCGACGTGCCGATCCAGGCCGCGATCGGCGGGCGGATCATCGCCCGGGAGACGGTGAAGGCCAAGCGCAAGGACGTCCTCGCCAAGTGCTACGGCGGCGACATCACCCGCAAGCACAAGCTCCTCGAGAAGCAGCGAGCCGGCAAGAAGCGGATGAAGTCGATCGGGCGCGTCGAGGTTCCCCAGGAGGCGTTCGTCTCCGCACTGCGCCTGGAGGGCTAGGGCTCGCGTGGTGGCCTGGCCCGCCGCCCGTGCCCGCGCCGCGCTGCGCTCGCTGCTCACGGCGAGCCTCGCCGGCGCGCTGCGCCCCGATCCGGCGGAGCTCGCGCGCTACGCCGAGCCGGCGGGGGACCCGGGGCTGTTCGGGCCAGGCTCGCTCGCCTGGGTCGTGCACGCGGACCTGCCCTCGATGCTCGTCGGCGGCCTCGCCGCGCTCATGTTCCAGACGCTGCACCCCCTGGCGATGGCGGGCGTCGCCGACCACTCCGGCTTCCGGTCCGACCCGCTCGGCCGCCTCGAGCGGACGGCCCGCTTCGTCGCCGGGACGACGTTCGGACCGACGCGGCTCGCCGAGGAGCTCCTCGACCGCGTCCGCCGCACCCACGAGCGCGTCGTCGGGACCGCCCGAGACGGCCGGCGCTACTCGGCGAACGACCCGGCGCTCCTCACCTACGTGCACGTCACGGAGGTCTGGTGCTTCCTCCGCTCCTTCCAGCGCTACGGGCCTCGCCCGCTGCTTCGATCCGAGCGCGACCGCTACCTCGCCGAGGTGGTGGTGGTCGCCGAGCGCCTCGGGGCCCGCGACGTGCCGGCGAGCGTCGCCGAGGTGCGCGCCTACCTCGCCGCGGTGGCCGGCGAGCTCGAGGCCACCCCGGAAGCCCTCGACACGGTGGCCTTCCTGCGCCGGCCGCTGGCGCGCCGGCCCGAGGCCGTGGTGGGACACCGCGTCCTCACGGACGCGGCGTTCGACCTCCTGCCCGCGCACGCCCGCGCGCTGCTCGGCGCGACGCCCTGCGGTGCGCTGCGGACCGTGCCCGTGCGGACGGCGGGGCGCGCCTTCACGGCGGCGATGCGCTGGGCCATCGGACCCTCCCTCGTCGCCGCCGCGGCCCGAGCGCGCTGCGCTCTGCGACCGGCCAGGTAGCAGTCGGTAGAATCGAGTGCTAGCGCCCGGCACGGCCGCCCCGGCGGCGCGAGCGAGGGACGGGAGAGCCCGTTGGCAGCAAGGAAGCAGAACACGCCGACAGACGAGGTGCTCGACGCGAGGAAGGCGGCCATCCTCCGGCGCGTCGTCGCCGAGCACATCGAGAGCGGCCAGCCCGTCGGCTCGGCGCACATCGTGCGCGAGGGCGCGGTCGACGTCTCGCCGGCGACGGTGCGCGCGGACATGGCCGCGCTCGAGCGCGAGGGCTACCTGACCCACCCGCACACGAGCGCCGGACGCATCCCGACCGACAAGGGCTACCGCTTCTTCGTCGACAGCCTCGAGGAGCCCTCCGCGCTCGACCCGGCACACGAGGAGCAGGTGCGGAACTTCTTCGCGCGAGCGCACGGCGAGCTCGAGCGGATGCTGCGCGACACCTCCCAGCTGCTCTCGCGCCTCACCGACTACGCCGCGGTCGTCGTGGGCCCCGCCCACGACGCGCTGAGCGTCCACTCCCTCCTGCTCACCCGTCTCGGCCCCCGGGTATGCCTGCTCGTCGTCGTGCTCTCGAACGGGGCGGTCGAGAAGCACGTCGTCGACGTCCCCGAGGAGACGACCGACGAGGAGATCGACGCCGCGGCCGCGGCGCTGCGCGAGCAGCTCATCGGCAAGCGCCTCGGCGCCCTCGGCCAGCCGAGGCGTTCCGGTCGGCGCGCGCTCGACGGCATCGTGTCGGCCTGCCACCGGGCGCTCGCCGGGGTGCGCGAGGTCGGGGACGCCGACGAGGTCTTCGTCGGCGGCGCGGCGCGCATGGCCGAGCAGTTCCGCGCCGTCGACACCGTACGCGAGGTCCTCGCCATCCTCGAGCAGTCCTTCGTCGTCGTCTCGCTCATCCGCGACGTCCTCGCGCAGGGCCAGTCGGTCTCGATCGGCACCGAGCACGGCGTGTCCTCCCTCGCCGAGTGCTCGCTCGTCGTCGCCCCCTACACCGTCGACGAGCGCGTCGTCGGCACGATCGGCGTGCTCGGCCCGACGCGCATGGACTACCGCCACGCCCTCGCCGCCGTGGCTGTGGTGAGCGAGCGCCTCGGTCGCCAGCTCTCGGGCGGGGGCGAGTGATGGCGACCGACTACTACGAGCTCCTCGGGGTGCGCCGCGACGCGTCGGAGGACGAGATCAAGCGCGCCTACCGGCGGCTCGCGCGCGAGCTGCACCCCGACGCGAACGGGGGCGACCCGGCCGCCGAGGCCCGCTTCAAGGAGGTCACCGTCGCCTACGAGACGCTCCGTGACCCGGAGCGCCGGCGCCGCTACGACGCCTTCGGGCCCGACGGCCAGCGCGGCCCGGGGGACGTGTTCGGCGCCGGCATCGGCGACCTGTTCGACGCCTTCTTCGGCCAGAGCCCGTTCGCCACGCCGCGCCAGCGCGGGCCGCGGCGCGGCGACGACGTCGAGGCGGTGCTCGAGCTGCGCTTCGAGGAGGCGGTCTTCGGCGCCTCCCGCCCGATCGCCTTCCGCGGCTACGCCGTGTGCGAGGCCTGCGGGGGCTCGGGGGCCGCGCCCGGCACGGCCCCGACGCGCTGCCCGGACTGCGGCGGGACCGGGCAGGTCCGGCGGGTTCGCCAGTCGATCCTCGGCCAGGTCGTGACCTCCGCTCCGTGCCAGCGCTGCCAGGGCCTCGGCGAGGTCGTCGCCTCGCCCTGCCGCGACTGTCGAGGCGAGGGACGGCGCGTCGAGGAGCAGGTGGTGGAGATCGTCGTGCCCCCCGGCGTCGACGACGGCACGACGCTTCGCGTCGCGGGCGCCGGCGCCGCGCCGTACCGGGGCGGGATGCGCGGCGACCTCTACGTGCACGTGCGCGTCGCGCCGCACGACCGCTTCGTGCGCTCGGGGTCGGACCTCGAGACGGAGCTGCACGTCTCGGTGACCCAGGCTGCCCTCGGGGCCAGGATCGACGTCGAGACGCTCGACGGCATCGAGCCGCTCGACATCCCCGCCGGCACCCAGACCGGACGCACCTTCCGCCTGCGGGGCCTCGGCGTGCCGCACGTGCGCGGACGGGGTCGGGGCGACCTCGTCGTCCACGTCGTCGTCGACACCCCGACGGACCTCACGAAGGAGCAGGCCCAGCTGCTGCGTGAGCTCGCCGCCCTGCGGGGCGAGGCCGTGGCCGATCCCGATCACGGACTCATCGCGCGCATCCGCTCGAGCCTGTCGTGACCTCGCCCGCCGTCGGCGCGCCCGACGAGGCGCTGCGGCGCGCCGCGGCGTTCGTCTTCGTCGAGCGCCTCGACGACCTCCGCCTCGAGCCGCCCGACGCCCACCACCTCCTCGAGGTCCTGCGGCTGGGGGAGGGCGCCGTCGTCGTCGCCGCCGACGGTGCCGGGCGCTGGTGCCTCGCGGCGCTCGCCGGAGCCCGCCGGCGCGCCCGGCGCTCGGAGGCGGCGCGCCTCGAGGCGCTCGGGCCGGTGCGCGAGGCGCCCCGCCCGCCCTTCGCCGTCGGCGTGGGGTTCGCCCTCCCGAAGGGCGACCGGGCGGAGTGGACCGTGCGCAAGCTCACCGAGCTCGGGGTCGACCGCATCGTCCCCCTGCTCACCGAGCGCACCGTCGTCGCGCTCGACGCCGCGGCGCGGCGCCGGCGCGGGGAGCGCCTGCGGCGGGTCGCCCGCGAGGCCGCCGCGCAGGCGCGCCGGCCGGCCCTGCCGGAGGTCGCGGACCCGCTCCCGCTCGCCGACCTGCTCGCCGAGCCCCCGGACGGCCTCGTCGCCGCCGACTTCGGCGGCGGACCGCCCGAACCGTCCGCCCGCTTCGCCGTCGTCGGCCCGGAGGGCGGCTTCGCGCCGCGGGAGCTGCCCGCCACCCTCGCGCGCCTCGGGCTCGGCCCGACCGTGCTGCGCTGCGACACCGCCGCCCTCGCCGCTGGGGTACTGCTGTGCGCCCGGCGCACCTGGGGCGCAGGCGCCGAGCTCGTCGGGCACGCCGGGGTCGGCGCGGTCTAGGTTGGGCCCGCGCCGAGGCTCGTGCCAGGCGCGCTCACGCTCGCGGCGCGAAGGAAGGGAAGTCGGAGATGGCGACGGCGCTGTTCCGCATCGAGCACGGTGGCCTCGCGCGCTGGGCGATCGGCGAACCGGGAGCGGGTCCGCAGGCGCTGCTCGCCGAGACCTTCTCCCTCGATGCTGCCCTCGCCGCAGGCGGCCTGCGCCAGGCGGTCGAGGCGGCGGGGACGGCGGGGCCCGTCGGCGACCACCGGCTCCTCGCGCCGGTCGAGCACCAGCCGGTCTGGGCGGCGGGTGTCACCTACGAGCGCAGCCGCGACGCACGCACCGAGGAGTCGCACGGCTCGGACTTCTACGAGCGCGTCTACGACGCCGAGCGGCCGGAGCTGTTCTTCAAGGCGAACGGGGAGGCGGTGCGCGCCAGCGGCGAGACGATCGCGATCCGCGCCGACTCGAGCTGGAACGTGCCCGAGCCCGAGCTCGCGCTCGTGGCCGGTGCCGACGGCCGCCTCGAGGCCGTCACCCTCGGCAACGACGTCTCCTCGCGCTCGATCGAGGGCGAGAACCCCCTCTACCTGCCGCAGGCCAAGGTCTACGACCGCAGCTGCGCCATCGGGCCGTGCCTCGTCCTCGCCGACGGCCTCGGCGAGCTGGGCTCGCTCGTCGTCTCGATGCGCATCGAGCGCGCCGGCGCGCTCGTCTTCGCCGACGAGCTGCCCGTCGAGCGCATGCACCGCCGGCCGCTCGACCTGCTCGAGTGGCTCTACCACTCCCTCAGCTTCCCGCTCGGCGCATTCCTGCTGACCGGGACGTCGATGGTCCCGCCGTCGGAGCTCACCCTCGAGGTCGGCGACACGGTGCGCATCTCCTGCTCGGCGATCGGGACGCTCGAGAACGCCGTCGAGCGCCTGCCGGCCCGCCGGCGCGTCGCCGCATCGCCCGCCTGACGGATCGGAAGGAGGCTCGGGTGCCGGAGCTCGCCACCATCGAGGACACCTCGCCCGGGGCGCTCGACGCGCTGCTCGCCGCGGCCGTGGCAGCGAGCGACCCCTACGGCGCGCTCGGCGCTCCCGAGCGGGCCCGCTGCCTCGAGGCCGTCGCCGCCTCCCTCGAGGCCGCGGAGGCCGAGCTCGTGGAGCTCGCCGGGGAGGAGACGCACCTGTCGCACGAGCGGCTCTCGGGCGAGCTGCGCCGCACGACCTTCCAGCTGCGCCTGTTCGCCGAGGTCGTGCGGCGCGGCGAGTACCTCGAGGCCACGATCGACCACGCCGACCCCAGCTGGCCGCCGGCACCGAGGCCGGACCTGCGCCGCGTGCTCGTCCCGCTCGGACCGGCGCTCGTCTTCGCGGCGAGCAACTTCCCCTTCGCCTTCTCGGTGGCGGGCGGCGACACGGCGTCCGCGCTCGCCGCCGGCTGCCCCGTGATCCTCAAGGCGAGCCCCGGCCACCCGCGCCTGTCGGCGCGCACCGGGCAGCTCGTCGCCGAAGCCCTCGAGGCGGCCGGCGCGCCGGCGGGAACCTTCGGGGTCATCTTCGGGCAGGAGGCCGGCGCGGCCGCGATCGTCGACGCACGGGTGCGGGTCGCGGCGTTCACCGGCTCGCTGGCCGGCGGGCGCGCGCTCTTCGACCTCGCGACCTCGCGGGCCGACCCGATCCCCTTCTACGGCGAGCTCGGCAGCCTGAACCCCGTCTTCGTGACCGCCGCCGCGGCTCGGCGCCGGCGCGACGAGATCGTGCGCGGCTTCGTCTCCTCGTTCACCCTCGGCGCGGGCCAGTTCTGCACGAAGCCGGGCCTGCTGTTCGTGCCCGCTGGCGCCGGCTTCGAGGCTGCCGCGGCCGAGCTGGCGTCGGGTCAGGCCGGCGCCGAGCTCCTGAACGACCGCCTCGCCGAGGGCTACCGCCGCTCCCTCGAGGCGCTCGCACGCCGCCCGGGGGTCGACGTCGTGCTCGCCGGTTCGCCGGACGAGCGCCGCGTCACCCCGACGCTGCTCGCCACCGACCTCGCCAACGTGGTCCGCGACGCCGAGCACCTGCTCGTCGAGTGCTTCGGGCCGGCGGCCCTCATCGTCGCCCACGACGACGACGACGCGCTCGTCGAGGTGGCGAGCCGTCTGCCCGGCCAGCTCAGCGCTGCCGTCCACGGCGAGGAGACCGGCGACCCGACGGCCGCGCGCCTCGTGGCGATGCTCGCCAAGGTCGCCGGCCGGGTCGTCTGGAACGGCTGGCCGACGGGGGTGGCGGTCACCTGGGCGACCCACCACGGCGGTCCCTACCCCGCGACGACCTCGCCGTCGCACACCTCGGTGGGGACGGCGGCGATCGAGCGCTTCCTGCGCCCGGTCGCCTTCCAGGACGTGCCCGACGCCCTCCTGCCGCCGGCCCTCCAGGAGGCGAACCCGCTCGGCATCCCCCGGCGCGTCGACGGCGTGGCGGGGCGTTGAGCCGCGACCCTCGAAGCGCGAGGCACCCGTCGACTACCGTCTCCTAGGGGCCCAGCACACGACGCGCCATGGCCAAGGAACGGGACGACTTCGAGGCGAGGTACGCGGCGGCGGTCGGGGCGCGCCTTCGCGCCGTGCGCCGCCAGAAGCACCTCTCCCTCCAGGCCGTCGAGATCGCCTCGCGCAAGGAGTTCAAGGCTTCCGTGCTCGGCGCCTACGAGCGCGGCGAGCGGGCGATCTCCGTGCCGCGCCTCCAGCGCCTCGCCCACCTCTACCAGGTCCCCGTCGACCAGCTCCTCCCCGGCGACGTCCCCGCCGGCGACGCCGCGGCCCGCGCCGGCGAGGAGGGCGCGCGCTCGCGCGCCACGCGCAAGGGCGTGCGCATCGACCTCGCCGCGCTGCGCCGCGCCGTCGGGCCGGAGGCCGCCGCGCTCCAGCGCTTCCTCTCCACGATCCAGCTCGAGCGCCAGGACTTCAACGGGCAGGTCCTGACCATCCGCAGCGAGGACCTGCGCGTCATCGGCGCCACGCTCGGCCACTCGCCCGAGGAGATGGTCAGCCGCCTCGAGCGCCTCGGCCTCCTGCGGCGCCCGTCGTAGGCGGCGATGACCGGCGCCGGCCTGGGCGCCTACGTCCACGTCCCGTTCTGCGCGGCGCGCTGCGACTACTGCGCCTTCGCCACCTGGACCGACCGCGCCCACCTCGTGGATGACTACGTGCGCGCGGTGTGCCGCGAGATCGCCGGCGCGCGCGCCTCCGGCCTGCTCGGCCGGCCCGCCACCGCGTACGTCGGGGGCGGCACGCCGTCCCTGCTCGGCGCGACCCGCCTCGCCGAGATCCTCGCCGCCGTCGCGCCGGCGCCGGGCGCCGAGGTGACCGTCGAGTGCAACCCCGAGGACGTCGACGCGCCCCTCCTCGAGGCGCTGCACGCCGCCGGCGTGACGCGGGTGTCCCTCGGCGTCCAGTCCCTCGTCCCCCACGTCCTCGCCGGCCTCGGGCGGCGGGGGGTGCCGGAACGCTCGCTCGCGGCGCTCGCCCTCGTCGGCGCGGCGGGCTTCGCCTCCTTCAGCGTCGACCTCATCTACGGCGGGCCCGGCGAGCGCGCCGAGGACCTCGAGCGCACGCTCGACCTCCTCCTCGACGCCGACGCGGCTCCGCCCCACCTGAGCGCGTACGCCCTGAGCGTGGAGCCGGGGACGCCGCTCGCGCGCGACCCGGCGCGCCACCCCGACGACGACGTCCTCGCCGAGCGCTACGAGCGCCTCGACGAGGTCCTCGCCGCCGCCGGCTACCGCTGGTACGAGGTGTCGAACTGGGCACGCCCGGGCCACGAGTGCCGCCACAACGAGAACTACTGGGCCCAGGGCGACTACCTCGGCTTCGGCCCGGCGGCGCACAGCCACCTCGGGGGCCGGCGCTTCCACAACGTCGTCTCGCTCGATCGCTACCTCGAGCGCCTCGCGGCCGGGCGCTCGCCGGTCGCCGCCGAGGTGCGCCGCAGCGACGCCGAGCGCGAGCTCGAGCGGCTCGAGCTCGCGCTCCGCACCCGCGCCGGCGTCGAGGCGGCGGCGCTGCGCGACGACCCCGCGATCGGCCACCTCGTCGAGCGCCGCGGCGACCGGGTCGTCCTCACCCGGGCGGGTCGCCTCCTCGCGAGCGAGGTCAGCCTCCGTCTGCAGGTCCCGCCGGCGCCACGAAGCGTGGCGATCTAGGAGGAACGATGCCATGAGAGGGCACGAAACGAGAGAGCCCTGCTACGCTAAGTGGCGATGAGTGCAGCACCACACTGGCTGAGCACGAAGGAGGCGTCGGAGTTCCTCGGCGTCAACCTGCGCACCCTCTACCGCTTCATCGACGAGGGTGAGCTGCCCGCGTACAAGTTCGGCCGGGTGATCCGCCTGAAGGAGGAGGACCTCGAGCGCTTCGTCGACGCCGCCCGGATCGAGCCGGGCAGCCTCGAGCACCTCTACCCCGAGCCGGCGGCCCGTCCGCACGCTTCGTGACCCAGGCCGGCGCCGAGGGGACCGGCCCCACCGACTGCCTGTTCTGCCGGATCGTCCGCCGGGAGCTGCCGGCGGAGATCGTCGAGGAGAACGAGCTCGCGCTGGCCTTCCGCGACATCGCGCCGGTCGCGCCGACCCACGTGCTCGTCGTGCCGCGCGCCCACGTGCGGGACGCCTCGGTGCTCGACCGGGAACACGGGCCCCTGCTCGCCGAGCTCGCGGCGACGGCGCGCCGGGTCGCCGAGCGCGAGGGCGTCGCCGCCTCGGGCTACCGGCTCGTGTTCAACGTCGGCGAGGACGCCTCGAACTCGGTGCCGCACCTCCACCTCCACGTCATCGGCGGCCGCCGCCTCGGCTGGCCGCCGGGCTGAGGCACGGGAGGAGGGCCGGAGCCGGCGCCGGTGCTGGTAGCCTCGACGCGTCGCCGTGTCCGCAACCTCCCTCAAGATCCTCGTCCCGGAGAACGACCTCATGGTCGGGCTCCTCGGCCAGCGCGACGAGCACCTCCGCCTCCTCGAGCAGGAGTTCGCGGACACCGCGATCCACGTGCGCGGCAACGAGATCACCGTCGAGGGCGCCCAGGCCGAGCGAGTCGGCCAGATCCTCGACGAGCTCGTCGCCCTCCTCGAGGCCGGGCAGCTCCTCGACGCCGCGAACGTCGGACGCACGATCGAGATGGTGAAGGCGGACGTGCGGGCCTCGGAGGTGCTCACCGTCGAGGTGCTGCGCGCGAGCGGCAAGCCGGTGCGCCCGAAGACGGTCGGCCAGAAGCGCTACGTGGAGGCGATCCGGCAGAACACGATCACCTTCGGGATCGGACCGGCGGGGACCGGCAAGTCCTACCTCGCCGTCGCGCTCGCCGTGCAGGCGCTGCAGGCCAAGCAGGTGAACCGGATCATCCTCGCCCGCCCCGCGGTCGAGGCGGGCGAGCGCCTCGGCTTCCTCCCGGGCGACCTCATGGCGAAGGTGGACCCCTACCTCCGCCCCCTCTACGACGCCCTCTACGACATGCTCGAGCCGGAGGGCACGCAGCGCCTCCTCGAGCGCGGCGCCATCGAGGTCGCCCCGCTCGCCTTCATGCGCGGCCGGACGCTCAACTCGAGCTTCGTCATCCTCGACGAGGCGCAGAACACGACGCCCGAGCAGATGAAGATGTTCCTCACCCGCATCGGGTTCGGGACGAAGGCCGTGGTCACCGGCGACGTCACGCAGGTCGACGTGCTCGCCGACCGCTCGGGGCTCGTCGGGCTCGAGGACATCCTCGCCGGGATCGACGGCCTCGCCTTCGTCCACCTCGACGAGCGCGACGTCGTGCGCAACCGGATCGTGCGCGACATCGTGAACGCCTACGACGGGCGAGCGGCGGGCGGGCGCCGCTGAGGCGATGGCCCTCCAGGTCTTCGTCGCGAACGAGCAGTCCGACGAGGAGGTCGACTGCGAGCGCTGGGCCGCGCTGGCGCGCGCAGCGCTCGCCGCCCAAGGCGTGCGCGGCGACGCCGAGCTGTCGGTGCTCTACGTCGACGAGGCGACGATCGCCGCGCTGAACGAGCGCTTCCTCGGGCACGCCGGCCCGACCGACGTGCTGTCCTTCCCCATCGAGGACGAGCTCACCCCGCCGGGGCGGGCGCCCGATGGCGGCGGGAGCGGACCGGGCTGGGAGCCGCCGGAGGACGGCGAGCTGCCCGTCCTGCTCGGGGACGTCGTCATCTGCCCGAGCGTCGCCCGGGCGAACGCGGCGCGCCACGCCGCCTCCTACGAGGACGAGCTCGCGCTCCTCCTCGTGCACGGGATCTTGCACCTCCTCGGCATGGACCACGAGGACGACGCCGAGGCCGAGGAGATGGAGGCGCGCGAGCGCGCGCTCCTCGCCGCCTACCACCACGGCGGCGCGCCGCACGCGCCGACGCCGTGATCCTCGCCGCGCGCCTCGGCGCGGACGACCTCGGGATCCTGCTCGCGGTGATCGTCCTCCTCGCCTTCTCGGCGCTCCTGGCGCTCGCCGAGACCGGCCTCGTGCGCACGAGCCGGGCGCGCGCGCGTGCCCTCGAGGCGGCCGGGAGGCGCGGCGCGCGCTCGCTGAGCCGCCTCGTCGAGGACCCCGAGGGCTTCCTCGCCCCCGTCCTGCTCCTCGTGCTCGTGTGCCAGCTCGTCGCCGCCACCCTCGTCGGGGTCGAGGCGGCCCGCATCTTCGGACCCCTCGGCGTGGCGCTCGCCACCGTCTTCGAGGTGGTCTTCATCTTCATCTTCGCCGAGGCCGTCCCGAAGGCCTGGGCCGTCGGCCACGCCGACCGTGCCGCACTCCTCGCTGCGCCGGTGGTCTCCGCCGTCGTCGCCTTCCCACCCTTCCGCTTCCTCTCAGCGCTGCTCATCGGGCTCGCGCACCTCGTCACGCCGGGCCGGGGCAACGCCCAGCCCGAGGTCACCGAGTCCGAGCTCCTCGCCCTCGCCGACGTCGCGGTGGACGAGGAGGTGATCGAGCGCGACGAGCGCGCCCTCATCTCCTCGATCATCGCCTTCGGCGACACCACCGTGCGGGAGGTGATGTCGCCCCGCCCCGACGTCGTCGCCGTCGAGGCCTCCACCCCGGTCGGCGCCGCGCTCGAACGGGCGATGGCCGCGGGCATGAGCCGCCTCCCCGTCTACCGCGAGAGCCTCGACGACATCGTCGGGATCGCCTACGCGCGCGACCTCATGCGCGCGGTGCGCGACCGGGGCGAGGACCGCCCGGTCGCCGAGGTCTGCCGACCGGCGCACTTCGTCCCGGAGACCAAGCGGGTCGGGCCGACGCTGCGGGAGATGCAGGCCCAGCAGTACCACCTGGCGGTCGTCGTCGACGAGTACGGGGGCACGGCGGGGATCGTCACGCTCGAGGACCTCATCGAGGAGCTCGTCGGGGAGATCGCCGACGAGTACGACCTCGAGGAGCCACTCGTCGTGCCGCTGTCCGAGCGCGAGCACCGAGTCTCGGGGAAGATGCCCGTCGACGAGGTGAACGAGCTCCTCGGCACGGACCTGCCCGTCGGCGACGACTGGCACACGATCGGCGGCCTCCTCCTCCACCTGCGCGGGCAGGTGCCGGCGCAGGGGGACACGGTGCAGGCCGGCCGCCAGCTCCTCGTCGCCGAGCGGGTCCAGGGGCGGCGCATCCGCACCGTGCGCATCGTCCAGCTCGAGGAGGTGCCCGAAGCGGCCGGGGACCTCGAGCACGAGCAGCGGTGAGCGGGTCGCGAGGCGGGCGAGTCGAGCCTGGCGAGCAGGGGCGGGCGGGGGGCGCGCTCGCGCACTCGGGCTTCGTCTCGCTCGTCGGGCGCCCGAACGTCGGCAAGTCCACCCTGCTCAACCGGATCCTCGACACGAAGGTCTCGATCACCTCGCGCAGCCCGAACACGACACGCACGAGGCTGCGGGGGATCCTGAACGGCCCGGACCACCAGGTCGTCTTCGTCGACACGCCGGGCATCCACCGCCCACGCACGCCGCTCGGCGAGCGGCTCAACGAGACGGCCCGGGGCGCCCTCGAGGACGTGGACCTCGCCGTGCTCGTCGTCGACGCCAGCGCAGCGATCGGGCGCGGCGACCGCTACGTCGCCGCCCGCCTCCCGAGCGACAGCGTCGTCGCCGTGAACAAGGTCGACCGCGCCTCTCGCCGCCAGGTCCTCGACCAGCTCGCCCGGGCGGCCGGCGAGCTCGGCCTCGAGGACGCCGAGTACTTCCCGGTCTCCGCCCGCACCGGCTCGGGGGTCGCCGAGCTCGTCGAACACCTCGTCTCGAGGCTGCCGCCCGGCCCCCGCTACTACCCCCCCGAGGCCGTCCGCGACGTCGACGAGGCCTTCTTCGTCGCCGAGCTCGTGCGCGAGCAGCTCCTGCGCGTCGCGCGCGACGAGCTCCCCCACTCGATCGCCTGCCGGGTCGTGGAGTGGGACTGGCCCTACGTGCGCTGCGAGATTGCCGTCGAGCGCGAGTCCCAGAAGGCCATCGTCGTGGGGCGCGCCGGCTCGGTGCTGAAGGCGGCCGGCACCGCAGCGCGCGCCCAGCTCCCGCCCGGCACCTACCTCGACCTGCGCGTCGTCGTGGAGCGCGACTGGCAGCGCCGCAGCGAGGTCATCGAGCGCTTCGGCTACTGACCTCGCCGCGCAGGACGCGCGGCCCGAGGCGCGCCCCGCCCTCAGGCGGGCGATGCTGCCGGGGCGCTGGTGCCAGCTCGCAGCGCCCGCAGGAAGGCGGCGACCTCCTCGCGCGAGCGCGTCCGACGCATCGGCGGCAGGGCGCGCACGAGGTCCCAGCGGTAGGGGGCGGTGGCGAGACGCGAGTCGAGCACCGCGACGACACCCCGGTCGCTCGCCGTCCGCACGAGGCGACCCGCGCCCTGGGCGAGGAGGCTCGCGGCGCGCGGCAGGTCGACGGTGCGGAAGGCCGCGGGCCCGGCGCGCTCGCGGCGCGCCGCGGCGAGCGGGTCGTCCGGACGGGAGAAGGGCAGGCGGTCGATCGCGACGAGCGAGCAGGTCTGCCCGGGCACGTCCACCCCCTGCCAGAACCCCATCGTGGCGAACAGGCACGTCTCGGGCGCCGCGGCGAAGGCGGCCAGCAGAGCGGCCTTCGGCGCGTCGCCCTGGACGAGGACCGGGTAGGCGACGCGCGCTCGCACCGCGGCCGCGGCCTCGAGCATCGCGGCGCGGCTCGTGAAGAGCGCGAGGGTACGCCCCCCCGCAGCGTCGATGAGGAAGGCGAGCTCCTCGGCGATGGCGGCCGCGGCCTCCGGCCGTCGGCGGTCCGGCAGGTGCGCCGCGCAGTAGAGGAGGGCGTGCTCCTCGTAGTGGAAGGGGCTCCCGACGTCGAGCTCGTCGGTGCGGTCGGGATCTGCGCCGAGGCGCGCGGCGAGGCCCGGCGGCACCGTCGCGCTCGTGAGGACGACCGGCAGGCGCGCGAAGAGGCGCTCGGCGAGCAGCGGTGCGAGCTCGAGCGGCGCGAGCTCGAGCGTCGGCCGCTCCCCGCCCGCCACCCAGGCGACGTCGTCGGGGCCGAGCGCGAGGAGCGCGACGAGCTGCTCGCGCAGCCGGCCGGCCGCGCGCGCCGCCCGGGCCGCTCGCTGGTCCGTCTCGCTCGCCGCCTCGCGCCGGCGCAGCGCGGCCTCGAGGCGCTCGAGACGCGTCGCGGCGAGCTCCACCACCTCGGCGAGCCCGCCGAGGCCGTCGGGGGCGAGCCGTTGGCCCTCCAGCGGCGCGAGCGCTCCCTCGAAGCGGGCCGCGAGGTCGACGAGCGCGTCGCAGACCTCCTGGTCGGCGCGTCGCGCCGGGCCGAGCGCCAGGCGGGCGGCCGTCGCGAGGGCGCGCAGCCGGCCCGCGCCGATCGAGGCGCCGAGGCTGGCGCTGAGCACCTCCTCGAGCTCGTGGGCCTCGTCCACGACGAGGGCGTCGTGGTCGGGCAGCACGGTGCCGCCCCCGGCGAGGTCGGCGCCGAGGAGGTGGAGGTTGACGACGACGAGGTCCGCTTCCGCCGCGGCGGCACGCGCCGCCTCGGCGAAGCACTCGTCGCCCGCCGGGCAGCGCGAGGCGCCGGGGCACTCCTCGGCGGTGACGCTGAGGGCGGACCAGACGCGCGGATCGACCTCGAAGTCGAGCTCCGCCCGGTCGCCGCTCGAGGTGCTCGAGGCCCACGCGAGGACGCGGCGGGCCTGCGCGGCGAGGGGGCCGCTCCCCCGCTCGTCCGCACCGAGCTGGCCCTGCACCCCGGCTGCGCCGGCCTCGCGCACGCGCTGGGCGCAGAGGTAGTTGGCACGCCCCTTCAGGACGGCGGCGCGCACCGGGCGGCGCAGCCCGGCGCGCACGAGCGGCACGTCCTTGGTGACGAGCTGGTCCTGCAGCGCCTTCGTCGCGGTCGCGACGACGACGCGCCGGCCCGAGCGGACGGCCGGCACGAGGTAGGCGAGGGACTTGCCGGTGCCCGTCCCGGCCCGCACGACGAGGTGACGGCGAGCCTCGAGCGCTGCGGCGACGGCCGTCGCCATCGCCACCTGCCCCGGGCGGGCCTCGCCGCCTTCGGGGAGCGCGGCGACGACCCGAGCGAGGTCGCGCTCGAGGTCACCGCTCGCCACGGGACCACGCTACCGAGGAGGCACCCGGAAGGCCGGCCTCAGCCGCGCCCGCCGAGCGCCGCCGCGGCCGCCGCCCGGGCGGCCGCGCACGCCGCGGGCAGGTCGGCGACCTCGACCTCGACCGCCCCGCCGGGCGCGGCGAGGAAGACGAAGGTGAAGCGGTCGACCGGGCGGCCGAGCGCGCCGCCGAGGGCGAGGGCGTAGGCGCCGGCCTGCAGGCGGTGGCCGGCCGCGGCGGCGCGGGCCAGGCCGGGGGCGGCGAGCACGTCCGTCTTGTAGTCGACCGCGACGAGCTCGCCCCCCTGCACGAACACGAGGTCCACGACGCCGTCGAGGTTGCCCTCCGGCAGCACCGCCGTGACGGGGACCTCGCGCTCGACGACGTCGGCGAGCGCCGCGCGCCGCAAGACCGGCGACGCGAGCGCGGCCGAGGCGAGGGAGGCCACGCTCGCGGCGAGCTCGGGGCAGCCCTCGGCGGCGGCCGTGCGGCGCGCCAGGGCCGCGAGGTCGTCGCCGCCCCGCAGGTCGACCACCTGGAGCAGCGCGTGGACCGCCCGGCCGAGGGCCGTCGCGGCCCGGCGCTCGGCCTCCTCGGGGACGGTGGCGACGAGGGCGGTTGCCGCCACGCTCGTCGGTCGGCCGGCCGACGCGGCGAGCTGCGCACGGCGCGCGAGCAGGGCGTCGTAGGCAGGCTCGTCGACGGGGGGGTCCGGCTCGGCGCCGGGCGCGCCGAGCGCCCGACCGGGTGCCGGGGCGCGGCGCGGGCCGAGGCGACGCCACGAGCCGGGCGCCGCCTCGAGGCGGCTGGCGACGAGCTCGGCGAGCGACGGCCGGCCCGAGCGCGCCGGCGCGTGGTGGAGCGCGACGACGAGGTGGTCGCGGGCGCGGGTCGCGCCGACGTAGGCGAGCCGCCGCCGCTCGCCCTCCTCGCGGCGCGCCTCCTCGGCGGCGAGCGCGGCGAACCCCGGGGTCTCGAGGCCGGCGCGCACCCGCAGCTCGGGCCGTCCGTCCCCGCCGACCACGAGGCGCGGGCCGGACTGGGCGGACGCAGCGCTGCCGAGCTCGGCGAGCACGACGATCGGGAACTCGAGGCCCTTCGCGCCGTGCACCGTGCGAATGGAGACCGCGTCGCCCTGCTCGCCGGGCGCCTCGACGAGGCGCGCGTTGTTGGCGGCGCGCAGCTCCGCCCACGCCAGCAGCTCGGCGAGGCCGGTGCCGCCCGCCTCGGCGAAGGCGCGCGCCTCCTCGACGACGAAGTCGATCCGGCGCACGGCCTCGGGCCCGTGGCGCAGCGCGACGGCGAGCTGGCGCGCGCGCCGCTCGTGGACGAGCGCGAGGACGGTGTCGACCACTCCGCTCAGTCGGCAGCGCACGGCGGCCTCGGCGAGGTAGTCGAGGGCGGTCGCGACCCGCTCGGGGGAGCCGACGGGCCGCGGCGCGTCGAGGCTCCAGCTCCCGCCCGCGCGCCGGTGGGCGAGGAGGTCGTCGTCGCTGCAGCCGAACAGCGGGGTACGCAGCGCCGCGACGACGGCGGAGGCGTCCGCGGGGTAGGCGAGGGCGCGCAGGCAGGCCAGGAGGTCGCGCACCTCCTGCGCCCGGTAGACGAGGGAGACGGACTCGACCCGGTAGGGGACGCCGGCGTCGTCGAGCGCCTCCTCGAAGACGGCGAGACCGGTGCGGCGCGGCACGAGGAGGGCGACGTCGCCGAAGCGCGCCGGGCGGCGCGCGCCTGCGACCTCGACCGTCCAGCCCTCCTCGACCGCCCGCACGATCGCCTCGGCGACGTCGGCCGCCTCCCGGGCGCGCCGCTCGTCCGCCCGCTCGCGGCCCTCGGCGGCACCGCCGAGCACGACGACCGGGGCGCCCCCGTCGAGCGCCGGCCGCACCGGCGTGAGCGGCGCGAAGCGGGCCGGTGCCTCGCCGTCGGGGACGAGGAGGGGGCCGAAGACGGCGTTCACGAAGTCGACGACGCCGGGAACGGAGCGGAAGCTCGTGACGAGCTCCGTCGGCCCCTCCGGCACCAGCTCGGCGAGCGCGCCGAGGTAGGCGTCGAGGTCGGCACCGCGGAAGCGGTAGATGGACTGGCGCGGGTCGCCGACGAAGAAGAGCTTGCCGGGCACCGCCGTGCCGGAGGCGTCCTCAGCGAGGAGGCGGACGATGTCGAGCTGGAGCGGGTCGGTGTCCTGGAACTCGTCGACGAGGAGGTAGCGGTAGCGGCGGCGGAGGCGCTCGAGGACCGCCGGTGACGAGCGGAGCAGACCCATCGCCCGCGCGAGCAGGTCGTGGAAGCGCAGCTCGCCCCGGGTGCAGCGCTCTGCCGCCGCTCGGCGGGCCTCGACGGCGAGGCGACGGGCGAGGGTGGCGAGGACCTCGCCGGAGAGCCTCGACACGACCGCCCTGCGCTCGTCCTCGAGGTCGGCGATCGCACGGCGCAGGCCGTCGAGCGGACCGCCCCCCGCCCCGCTGCTCCTGCGGCCCGCCCTGCACGCCGGGACGGAGCACAGCCACTCGAGGTGGTCGAGCCAGTCGTGCCCGGGCGGGCGCCTCGACGCGGCGGCAGCCACCTCGGCGGCCACCGCCTCGAGGGTGTCGGCCCCGGGCGCACCGCTCGAGGCGGCGAGGACCTCGCCGATGGACGCGGCGAGCTGCTCGCTCGCCGCGAGGACCTCGGCGCCGAGGGGCTCGAGGTCCGGCACGGCGAGGCCCTCCAGGCGGTCCCAGCACTCGTCGAGGCGCGCGGCGAGCGCCTCGACGTGGCGCAGCGTGAGCCCGACGGCGAGGGCCGCGCCGAGGAGCGCGGCGCCCGCCGGCTCGCCCGCCAGGCGCTCGGCGAGGTCACCGAGGCGGCGTTCGAGCTCGAGCGCGCCGGCGACCTCGTCGAGGACCCGGAAGCGCAGCGGCAGCCCCGCCTCGAGGGGGTGCTCGGCGAGCAGGGAGTGCGCAAAGCCGTGGATCGTGGTGATCGCCGCGTCGTCGAGGTGCGCGAGGGCGGTGCGCGCCCAGCCCCCCTCCGCCCCGGCCGCCTCCTCGGCGAGCGCGCGCTGCAGCCGCTCGCGCAGCTCCGCGGCAGCCGCCTCGGTGAAGGTGATCGCCGCGATCTCCTCGATCGGCGCGCGCCCGGTCCGCACGAGGGCGAGGACGCGCCCGACGAGGGCTCCGGTCTTGCCCGTGCCGGCACCCGCCTCGACGAAGAGCGTCTCGTCGAGGCAGGCACGCACCCGCTCGCGCGCCGCGGCGTCGGGGAGCGCGGCGCGCTCAGGCATCGCCCGCCTGCTCGACGAGGGACACGTAGGCGGCGAGCTCGGGGGCGGCGCGCGCCTCGTCCCAGGCGCGCGCCCGGTCCGCGACGCACAGGCGGTCGAAGTCGCAGCGGCGGCAGTGCGCGAACCCGCCGCGCTCGGCTCGGCCCGGGCGCAGCGGGAAGCACCCGGCATCGATCGAGGACACGAGGACGGTGAGGACCTCCTCGAGGCGCCGCACCGTCGCCTCGTCCACCTCGATACCGAAACGGTCGCCGCCGTGGTCGAGGAAGCGGTAGGTGGCGGCGACGCGCGCCGGCTCGCCGTCGAGGGAGCGCGCGGCGAGACCGTAGAGGGGGAGCTGGAGGTGGCGCCCGGCGTCGACCGGGTCGCGCTCGAGGCCGGCGAAGTCGTTCGGGGCGCCGGACTTGTAGTCGATGACGGCGAGCGTGCCGTCCGGTGCGCGGTCGATACGGTCGATCGTCCCGCGAAAGGCGAGCTCGCGGCCGGCGATGCGCAGCCGCACGGGGGGCTGCCCGGCCATGCCGAAGGAGCGCTCGACGGCGACCGGAACCGCGCCCGACGCGGCGCGCCGCGCCGCGTCGCGTCGGCGCTCGGCCTCGAGGAGGGCGAGGAGCTGCCGGCGTCGGCGCAGCCACAGGGCGGGCCGGCCCGTACGGCCGAGCCGCTCGTAGCGGGCGAAGACCTCCTCCGCGATCGCCGCGAGGCGCGCCTCGCTGCCGGGGCCGTCGCCGGCCTCCTCGACGGGGGCCTCGACGAGCTCGCGCACGAAGCGCTCCAGCACCTCGTGGAGGATCCGGCCGCGCTCGCGCGGGTCGAGGTCGAGGCGGGCCTCCGGCGGGTCGACGACCTCGCAGCCGAGCTCGTGCTCGAGGAAGTAGGCGAACGGACACGTGGCGTAGCGCTCGAGGGTCGTCGGCGAGAACGCCCTGGTGGCGAGCGTCTCGGCGAGGCCGCGGACGCCCACACGTCCGCTGTAGGGTCCGAAGGCCTGCCGCCCGCCGATGAGCTCGAGACCGGCGCGAAGCTGCGGGGCTCGCCCGACGAGGAAGTGCCTGGCGAGCGGCTCCCCGCCACGGCGCGCCCGCTCCAGGAGGGCGACCTCGAGTTCGTCGCGCCCGATCGGTGGCCAGGAGCTCCGGGCCGGCAGGCCGTCACCGGCGGGCGCGGGGACGAAGCGCGAGCGGACCGGCCGCCGCCCGGTCGTCCCGTCGCGTCGAGGGAGGGCGACGACCGCGCGCACGCACGACCTGGCCGCAGCGAGCAGGCGCCTGCGGTCGGCGACCACCACCTCCGCCGCGCTCGCGGCCGCGAGCCCGAGGGCCCTCCGCTGCGCCTGGCCGAGCAGCGGGCTCGAGCGCGCCCGCCGGGGGAGCGCACCCTCGACGCAGCCGAGCACGACGGCGCTGTCGAGGTCGAGGCCGGCGGCCAACTCGAGCGGCGCGAGGAGGATCCCTGACCCGAGGTGGCCGGACGGCGCGGCCGAGCGGTCCAGCGCGCGCGCCACGGCCGCAGAAAAGCGCGTCAGGTCGGGCGACGGGTCGAGGCCGTCCAGCTCGGCGAGGCTCTCGAGGGCACCGACGACGGCGCGGTCGGCTGGACCGGCGAAGCCGGGCCACGAAGCGCGCTCCTCGTCGGGACCGAGGTACGCCCGGAGGAGCGACGCCGCCCACTCGACGAAACCCGACCAGCGCGCGAGGCGGGTTCCGGCCGCGAGCCGCGCCTCGAGCCCGGTGACGAAGCGCGCCAGGGCGGTGGCCGCCAGCTCGGCGCGCTCGGCGCCGCCGCCCGGCGCCACCTCGGTGCCGTCGGCGCCCTTCCCGGAGCGCCGGCGCGCCTCGACGCTGGCCTCCTCGACGAGCGCGCCGAGCTGGCGCCGCCAGGCGGCGGCGTCGCCGCCGACCACGCCCGCAAGACGCGAGCAGCGGTCCCACTCCCCGAGCGGCGCGAGGCCCCCGTCGGGGTCGCGCACCGGACCGGCCGCGAGGAGCGCCACGACGCCCGAACGGCTGAGGCCGCCCTCCGCGAGCGCGAGGAGGCAGGCGAGGACCCGCGCGGTCGGGGCGTCGGCGAGGCGCCTCGGGCTCGGCCCGTTCCAGGCGAGGCCGGCCTCCTCCAGGCATGCCGCCGCACGCGAGGCGTAGCGGCGCCACGACGTGCACAGGAGGGCCAGGCGGGCGGGCTCGGCACCCGCCTCGAGGCGCTCGAGGAGGAGGCGCACGGCGGCACGCACCTCGGCGTCGGGGTCCTCGGCCTCGAGGACGCGCAGGCCAGCGACGGCCGTGTCGGCCTCGCCCGGCGAGGGCGGGTCCGGAAGCTCGCCGACGAGGGTGAGGCCGGCGGCGACCAGCTCGCGCACGAGCTCGGCCGCTGGCGCGTCCGCGGCGGGGTCGCCGACGAGTCCGACGTGGACGGTGAGCGCCCCGGCCCGGCCGAGCGCGGCGAGGAGACGCCGCTCGGCCGGCGAGAGGTCCTCGGGGAGGTGGACGACGACGCTGCCGATGCGGCCTTCCGGCCACGACTCGAGCGCTCGGCGCGCTGCCTCGAGGCGGTCGACGTCGTCGTGGAACCTCGGCTCGAGGGCGGCGCGCATGGCACGCACCAGCCGGACGAGGTCGCGGTCGTGCCGCTCGAGGCGCGCGAGCGCCGCGAGCCCGTCCTCGTGGCGGCGCAGGTCGAGGTAGACGGTGGCGAGCTCCGCCTCCGTCGACGGGTGCGCTGCCACCGCGGCGAGCCGGCCGGGCGACGCACGCAGCGCGCCGCGCGCCGCCGCCGCGAGCGCCGCCGCCGTAGCCGGTCGCCGCTCGCCGAGCAGGCCGGCGCGGCTCGCGAGCGACGCGGCGAGGTCGGCGAGGGGTTCGAGGCGCACGTTCACGAGGCCGGTGCGCCCCCCGGCCCGGGCGAGCCGGCGGCGCAGGTCGAAGGCGGCGCGACGGGAGGCGACGACGACGTGGACCGGCGCGAGGGGATCTGCCTCCTTCGCCGCCTCCACCGCCTCAGCCAGCGCAGCGAAGGCGGGGGGGCCGTAGGCGACGGTGCGCACGCGGCCCGGCACGGCGGTCGAGCCTACGAGCCGGCTGTCGCGCCGCAGGGCCCGGCGGCCGCCTCGCTGCGCGCGCCGCGCGCCCCCGAGCGGCTCGTCAGAGGTGCAGGCCGCACTCGGTCTTGCCCGTGCCGGCCCAGCGACCGGCACGCGGGTGGTCGCCCTCCGCGACCGGGGCGGTGACCGGCGCGCAGCCGATCGAGCGGTACCCGCGTGCGCTGAGCGGGTGACGCGGCAGGCCCCGCTGCGCGACGTACGCGTCGACGTCGTCCTCGGTCCAGGTGGCGATGGGGTTCACCTTGACCACCCCCTTGCCAGGGTCGAAGCCGACGACCGGCGCGTCGGCGCGCTCGGGCGTGTCGACCCGCTTCACGCCGGTGACCCACGCGTCGTAGTCGCGCAGCAGCTCGCGAAGCGGCGCGACCTTGCGCCGCTCGCAGCAGTCCGGCGCGCCGCAGGGGGACTCCTCGGGCCCGAGGCCGGCGGAGACGACGCGCACGGTGAACCCGTAGCGGCGCTCGACCTGGCGCAGGTAGGCGAGCGTCTCGGGGAAGTGGAAGCCGGTGTCGAGGAACGCGATCGGCACCTCGGGTGCCACGCGCCGCACGAGGTCGACGAGGACGCAGTCCTGGAACGACGAGGTGACGAGGATGCGCTCTCGAAAGCGCGAGGCGGCCCAGCGGAGCACCTCGAGGGGGCTCTCCGTCTCGAGCGCCTCGGCGACCTCGGCGAGCTCGGCGAGCGCGATCGCCCCGGGAGGCGCCGCTTCCTCGGTGGCGTCGGGTTCCCGGCCCATGACGGCGGCCACCGTACCTCCCCGCGCGCCGCGGCGTGGGCAGCAACTGCGATCGACCCGATCAGGAATATATCCTGACCTGACGAGTCAGGAATTAGGCTCGCACCGTGCCACTCGACGCACCGGCCCTACCCGTCTCGCTCGTCGTGGCGGGCCGCCGCTGCCTCGTCGTCGGCGGCGGCCCGGTCGCGCTGCGGAAGGCGTCGGCGCTCTGCGAGGCGGGCGCCGCGCTCACGGCCGTCGCGCCGAGCTTCGTCGAGGGCTTCCTCGAGCTGCCGGCCCGCCTCCACCGGCGCCCCTACCAGCCGGGCGAGGCCGCCAGCTACCGTCTCGTCGTCGCGGCGACTGGTCGGCGCGAGGTGGACCGGCAGGTCTCCGCCGACGCGGAGGCGGCCGGCGTCCTCGTCAACGCCGTCGACGACCCGGCGAGCTGCTCGCTCATCTGGCCAGCCGTGCTGCGCCGCGGCTGCGTGACGGTCGCGGTGTCGACCGGCGGGGCGAGCCCCGCGCTCGCCAGCTGGCTGCGCGACCGCATCGCCGCGCTCGTCGGCCCGGAGACGGCGGTCCTCGCCGAGCTCGTCGGCGCGGCGCGCCGAGCCGTGCACGAGGCGGGCAGCTCGACCGAGGGCCTCGACTGGCCCGCGGCGATCGCGACGGCCGAGGGCGCACTCGCCGAGGGCGGCACCGAAGCAGCCGCCCGCGCCCTGGCGCGCTGGGTGACGGCAGCGCTCGGCCCGACGGGCTCCGGAGGGCCTGCCGGGCCGGACGGCGGGGCCCGCCAGGGCGGGACGCCGGGGGGCGGCTAACTTCCGGTCCGTGGCCGCAGACGCGAGCGAGCAGCGAGTTCCGCGCCACGTCGGCTGCGTGATGGACGGCAACGGCCGCTGGGCGCTCCAGCGGGGGCTGGCGCGCACCGAGGGCCACGCGGCCGGCGAGCGCGCCCTGCTCGAGGTCATCGACGGCGCCCTCGAGCTCGGAATCGAGTGGCTCACGGTCTACGCCTTCTCCACGGAGAACTGGCGGCGCCCACCGGACGAGGTGCGCTTCCTCATGCACTTCAACCGCGGCATCCTCGAGCGCCACCGGGACGAGCTGCACGCCAAGGGGGTCCGCATCCGCTTCGCCGGCCGGCGCGACTGGCGCGTGCCGAGGCGCCTGCTTCGCGACATGGACGCGGCGATGGAGCTCACCCGTGCCAACCGCCGGATGACGCTCACCATCTGCTTCAACTACGGCGGGCGCGCCGAGATCGTCGACGCCGTGCGCCGTCTCGTCGCCGATGGCGTCGACCCGGACAAGGTCGACGAGCGAGCGATCGGGGCGCGCCTGTACTACCCCGACATGCCCGACCCGGACCTCGTCGTGCGCACCTCGGGCGAGTACCGGATCTCGAACTTCCTCCTGTGGGAGCTCGCCTACTCCGAGCTCGTCTTCAGCGACGTGCTGTGGCCCGACTTCACCCGCGAGCACCTGTACGCCGCGGTGGCCGAGTTCCGCCACCGCGAGCGCCGCTACGGCGGGATCGACCAGTGAGCCGGGAGGTACCTCGCGGGGAGGGGGCAGCGGAGGCGCCCGTACCCTGGCGCACGTGGCTGTGGGACCACATCGGCCGGATCGCCGGCACCCTCCTCGGCCTCGCCCTCGTCGCCGCGATCGCGCTCCTCGCCGCCGCCGGCTTCAAGCCTGCCCTCGTGCTCCTCCTCGTCGTCGTCGCCGGCGCCGGCCTCGTCGCGCTCGGCGGCCGCCTGCGCGAGGACTGAGCCGTGCACTACCGGGACGAGGGGGTGGTGCTGCGCACGATCCGCCTCGGCGAGGCGGATCGGATCGTCACCATCGTCACCCCCGGACACGGCAAGGTCCGCGCCGTCGCGAAGGGCGTCCGCAGGACGAAGAGCCGCTTCGGCGCTCGCCTCGAGCCGCTCAGCCACGTCGCCCTGCTGTGCTGGCGCGGGCGCGACCTCGACGTCGTCACCGGGGTCGAGGTGATCGACTCCTTCCGCGCCGTGCGCGACGACCTCGGGCGGCTGCAGGTCGCGACGACGATGCTCGAGATCGTCGACCAGGTCGCGCAGGAGCGCCACGGCGCGCCGGCGGTCTTCACCCTCCTCGTCCGGGCGCTGCGCACGCTCGAGCGCGACGGCGCACCGCTCGTGCTCGGCGCCTTCTGCCTCAAGCTGCTCGCGATCGAAGGCGTCGGGCCCGTGGTCGACGCCTGCGCGTCGTGCGGCCGCGACGGACCGCTCGTCGCGTTCGACGCCGGGGAGGGCGGCTTCCTCTGCGCCACCTGCCGGCGCGGCCGCCAGGTCTCCCCGCCGGTCGTCGAGCTCGCCCGCCAGGTCCTGTCGGGAGGGCTCGCGCGAGCGCTGTCCACCGGGGCGACGCCGGCCGTCGCCGCCCTCGAGGACCTCGCCATCGGCGCGGTCGAGCACCACCTCGACCGCCGGCTGCGCTCGGTGCGCCACCCCATCGGCGCCGGTGGCCGGCCCGAGCCGGCCGCGTCGGGCCGGTAGTCTCCTCGCATGTCGATCGCGGCCGGTCACGGCGGCGCGCGCCTGGAGGCCGTCGTCAACCTGTGCAAGCGGCGCGGGTTCGTCTTCCCCTCCGCCGAGATCTACGGGGGCATCCGCTCCACCTACGACTACGGCCCGCTCGGCGCGCTCATGCTGCGCAACGTGCGCGAGGCGTGGTGGCGCGCCATGGTGCAAGAGCGCGACGACGTCGTGCCGATCGAGGCGGCAATCCTCACGAACCCGAAGGTCTGGGAGGCCTCCGGGCACCTCGCGACCTTCACCGACCCGCTCGTGGACTGCCGCAGCTGCAAGGAGCGCTGGCGCGCCGACCAGATCGACGGTCGGTGCCCGAACTGCGGCTCGACCGACCTCACCGAGGCGCGCCCGTTCAACCTCATGTTCAAGACCTTCGTCGGCCCGGTCGAGGACGACTCCGCCGTCGCCTACCTGCGCCCGGAGACGGCTCAGGGCATGTTCGTCAACTTCGCCAACGTGATGACGACGATGCGCCTCCGCCCGCCCTTCGGCATCGCCCAGATCGGCCGGAGCTTCCGCAACGAGATCACGCCGGGCAACTTCGTGTTCCGCACCCGCGAGTTCGAGCAGATGGAGCTCGAGTACTTCGTCCCGCCGGCGGAGGCCGCCCGGTACTTCGACTACTGGTGCCAAGAGCGCCTCGCCTGGTACGAGCGCCTCGGCATTCCGAAGGACCAGCTCCGGCTGCGGCGCCACGCGGCCGAGGAGCTCTCGCACTACTCGGCGGGCACGGCGGACATCGAGTTCGCCTTCCCCTGGGGCTGGGGCGAGCTCGAGGGCATCGCGAACCGCACCGACTACGACCTGCGCGCGCACGCCGCCCACGCCGGGGTGCGCCTCGAGTTCTACGACCAGGCGAGCGGGGAGCGCTACGTGCCGCACGTGATCGAGCCGGCCGCGGGTGCGACGCGCACGATGATGGCCTTCCTCCTCGCCGCCTACGACGAGGACGAGGTCGGCGGCGAGCGGCGCACCGTGCTGCGCCTCCACCCCCGCCTCGCCCCCTACCAGGTCGCCGTCCTGCCGCTGTCGCGGCGGGCCGAGCTCACCGCCCTCGCCCGGCAGGTGCTCGCCGGCCTGCGATCCCGGTTCGTGTGCGCCTACGACGACGCCCAGTCGATCGGCCGGCGCTACCGGCGCCAGGACGAGATCGGCACGCCGCTGTGCGTGACGGTCGACTTCGACAGCCTCGAGGACGGCGCTGCGACCGTCCGAGACCGCGACACGACCGAGCAGGTGCGCCTCCCCCTCGACGCCCTCGGCGACGAGCTCGCCCGGCGCGTCGGCTGACCGCCGGCCCGCCGGCGCGCTCCGCCGAGCGGGTACCGTCCGGGCATGGCGATCCCTGAGGAGGACGTCGCCCGGGTGCGCGCCGCCACCGACCTCGCCGCGCTCGTCGGAGAGCACACGGCCTTGCGGCGCGTCGGCCGGCGCCTCATCGGGCTCTGCCCGTTCCACAGCGAGCGGACGCCCTCGTTCAGCGTGAACGCCGAGCAGGGGCTCTACTACTGCTTCGGCTGCCAGGCCTCCGGCGACGCCATCAGCTTCGTGCGAGCCGTCGAGGGCTGCGACTTCCGAGAGGCGGTCGAGCGCCTCGCAGCGCGAGCGGGCATCGCCATCCGCGACGAAGCGGGCGCTCGGGCGCCGCAGGAGCGAGGCCGACGCGAGCGCCTCCACGAGGTGCTCGAGGCCGCCGTCGACCACTACCACCGGGTGCTCCTCGACCGGCCCGAGGCGCGCCGCGCCCGCCAGTACCTGCGGGCGCGGGGCTACAGCGGCGAGACGGTTCGTCGCTTCCGCCTCGGCTTCGCGCCGGCTGGTCGGGACGGGCTTGTGCGCGCGCTGCGCCGACCCGGCGATCTGCTCGTCGAGGCCGGCCTCGCCTACCGCTCGAGCGCGGGCCTCTACGACGCCTTCCGGGAACGGCTCATCTTCCCCATCTTCGACCCCGGCGGGCGCCCGATCGCGCTCGGCGGACGCGTGCTGCCGCCCGAGCTACGTATCGGCGGCGGCGACCCGGGGCCGAAGTACCGGAACTCGCCCGAGAGCGCGATCTACCACAAGCGCCGCACGCTCTACGGCCTGAACTGGGCGAAGTCGGAGATCACGCGCTCGGGCGAGGCCATCGTCTGCGAGGGCTACACCGACGTCATCGGCTTCTTCGAGGCCGGGCTCCCCCGCGCCGTCGCGACCTGCGGGACCGCGCTCACCGAGGACCACCTCGCCCTGCTCGCCCGCTTCGCCCGACGGGTCGTGCTCTGCTTCGACGCGGACCGCGCCGGCCAGGCCGCCGCGGCTCGCCTGTACGAGTGGGAGGGGCGCCACGGGCTCGAGCTGGCGGTCGCGGCGCTGCCCGAAGGGAGCGACCCCGCGGACCTCGCCCGGGCCGACCCCGAGGCCCTCGTCGCGGCGGTGCGGTCGGCCCGCCCCTACCTCGGCTTCCTCGTCGAGCAGGCCCTCGCGGATGCCGACCTCCACAGCCCCGAGGGTCGGGCGCGCGCCGCCGAAGCCGCCGTCGCCACGATCGCGCAGCACCCCAACGGCCTCGTGCGCGACCAGTACCTCGCCGCCGTCGCCGACCGCACCCACCACGACCTCGCCGCGCTGCGGGCCCTCCTCGAGCGCCGGCGCCGCTCGGGCGACGGGCGCGAGCGCGAGCCGAGCTCGGGCGGGCGTGGGCGCGCCGGAACGGCCGCCCCCGGCGCCCGCCGGCGGGACGCCCGTCCCGGCCTCGACGCGCTCGCCCTCGCGATTCAGCGCCCCGAGGCGGTGGCGGGACTGCTCGACGAGGTGTGCTTCCTCGACCCCCTGCAGCGCCGTGCGTTCAGGGCGCTGAGCGAGGCGACGGAGCTGCACGCTGCGATCGCCGCGGCCGACGAGGAGGTGGCCGACCTGCTCCGGCGCCTGGCGGCGACGGAGGTGGAGGCGGAGGCCGACGGCACCGTGATCGCCCTCGTGCGCGTCGCCGCCGAGCACGCGCTCGACGAGCTCGAGACCGAGGCACGCCTCGCCGAGCAGGACGGCGACGCGGCTCGCGTCGCCGAGGCGACCGCCACGAACGCCTGGCTGAAGGGCGAGCTGCCCGCGCTCAGCACCCTCCTCGAGCGCCCGGACGAGCGCGCCCGCGGGCTGGAGTCGGCCCGGCGGTTGGTAGCGTGGCTTCGCGATCGGGAAGAAGGTCGACGATGAGGAGCAGCGACCCAGTCGAAGGCGACCTCCGGCCCGGCCACCCCCCGCCGGCGCCCCGGTCGCGCCGGCGTGGCGCCCCGAGGAGGTCGCCCGACGTGGCGCCGCACGGCGAGCCCGACGACGGAGCCGAGGCCCTGCGCGCGCTGCGCAGCGGCGCGGCCGTGAGCCCCGGGCCGCCTTCCACCGACACCGTGCGCGCCTACCTGCGCGAGATCGGCCGCGTGTCGCTCCTGTCGGCCGATCTCGAGGTGCTGTGCGCGAAGCGCATCGAGCGCGGCCTCGAGGCGCAGCGCCTGCTCGAGCAGTGGCGGGCCGAGGGCCGCCTCGAGGAGGTCCCCGCCGCCGAGCGCGAGGCCGCCCGGCGCGCCGTGCGCGAGGGCCAGGAGGCCAAGGACCTGCTCACCGAGGCGAACCTGCGCCTCGTCGTCTCCATCGCCAAGCGCTACCGCAACCGCGGCATGGCCTTCCTCGACCTCATCCAGGAGGGCAACCTCGGGCTGATGCGCGCCGTCGAGAAGTTCGACTACCGCCGCGGCTTCAAGTTCTCGACGTACGCCACCTGGTGGATCCGCCAGGCGATCACTCGGGCCGTCGCGGACCAGGCGCGCACGATCCGGATCCCGGTCCACATGGTCGAGACGATCAACAAGGTCGTGCGGGTCCAGCGCCAGCTCTCCCAGCAGCTCGGACGGGAGCCGACGGTCGAGGAGATCGCCGTGCGGATGCAGTTCCCCGTCGAGCGCGTCCGGGAGATCCAGCGCATCAGCCAGGACACCGTCTCGCTCGAGCAGCCGATCGGCGACGAGGACGACTTCCGTCTCTCCGACGTCATCGAGGACCAAGCCGCCGAGGTCCCCGTCGACGCGGCGACGCGCGCCCTGCTCAACGAGGCGGTGCAGCGCGCCCTCGGCGAGCTGTCGGCGCGCGAGCAGGAGGTGGTGCGCCTCCGCTTCGGCCTCGACGACGGCCGGATCCGTACGCTCGAGGAGGTCGGGCGCATCTTCGGCGTGACGCGCGAGCGCGTCCGCCAGATCGAGATGAAGACCCTCGCCAAGCTGCGCCAGCCGTCGGTGGCGCGGCCGCTTCGCGACTACTTCGAGAGCGACTGAGCCTCCTTCGCCAGGGCGCCGCGCCGAAGGCCGCGAGCGCGGCCGAGGGCGGCGGCCTAGGCTGTCGGAGGGGGCCGGGCAGGGCTCGTCCGGCACGAGGACGGAGCGCCTCGTCGCCCGGGCGTACCCGCGTGCCCTGCGCTCGCCTCGGGCTCGGCGGGAGCGGCCGCGCCCGGCGCCGGCACGGAGCAGAGGGGGTGGGCGGTGGAGCCGTCCGAGCACACGATTGCGGTTCTCCTCGAGGAGGGACGGACGTTCCCGCCGCCGCCGGCGTTCGCGGCGCAGGCGCTGTACCGCGACGACGCCCCCTACCGGGAGGCGGAGGCCGACCTCGAGGGCTTCTGGGCACGGCAAGCCGAGCGCCTCGTGTGGCGGCGGCGCTGGGACCAGGTCCTCGACTGGTCCGGGGCGCCCTTCGCCCGTTGGTTCGTGAACGGGCGCCTGAACGTCACGGAGAGCTGCCTCGACCAGCACCTCGCCGAGCGAGCCGAGCGCGTCGCGTACTACTGGGAGGGCGAACCGGGCGACCGGCGGGCCATCACCTACGGCGAGCTGCACGCGGAGGTCTGCCGGCTGGCGAACGCCCTCGCAGAGCTCGGCGTGGGCAAGGGGGACCGCGTCGCCATCTACATGGGCATGGTCCCCGAGCTGCCCGCCGCGCTCCTCGCCTGCGCGCGCCTCGGCGCGCCGCACTCGGTCGTCTTCGGCGGCTTCTCCGCCGACGCGCTCGCCGAGCGCATCAACGACGCGCAGGCGAAGGTGCTCATCACCTGCGACGGCGCCTGGCGCAACGGCCAGGTCGTCCCCCTCAAGGAGATGGCCGACGCGGCGCTGGAGCGCACCCCGTCGATCGAGGCGGCCGTCGTGCTCCGCCGGACGGGCACGCCGGTCGCGATGCGCGCGGGCCGAGACCACTGGTACCACGACGTCGTCGCGAGGCAGCCGGCCGAGCGTCCGGCCACCGAGTGCGACGCCGAGGACCTCCTCTACCTCCTCTACACCTCGGGCACGACGGGCAAGCCGAAGGGGATCGTGCACACCTGCGGCGGCTACCTCGTCGGGTGCGCGGCGACGCACCGCATGGTCTTCGACCTCCACGACGAGCGCGACGTCTACTGGTGCACGGCGGACGTCGGCTGGGTGACCGGCCACAGCTACGTCGTCTACGGCCCGCTCGCCAACGGCGCGACCTCGGTGCTCTACGAGGGCGCCCCGCAGTACCCGGACAAGGACCGCTTCTGGGACATCGTCGAGCGCTACAAGGTGACGATCCTCTACACCGCGCCGACCTCGATCCGCACCTTCATGAAGTGGGGGCGCGAGTACCCCGACAAGCACGACCTGTCGAGCCTGCGACTGCTCGGCAGCGTGGGCGAGCCGATCAACCCCGAGGCGTGGGTCTGGTACCGGGAGGTGATCGGCGGCTCCCGCTGCCCGGTCGTCGACACCTGGTGGCAGACCGAGACCGGCATGATCCTCATCTCGCCGCTGCCGGGCGTGACGACCACGAAGCCGGGCTCCGCGACCGTCCCCCTGCCCGGCGTGGCGGCGGACGTCGTGGACGACGAGGGCCGCTCCCTGCCCCCCGGCCAGGGGGGCTACCTCGTGCTCACGCGGCCGTGGCCGGCCATGCTGCGCGGCATCTACGGCGACGAGGAGCGCTACGTCAGCACCTACTGGCGGCGCTTCTCCAAGCCCGCGGAGCACCGCTGGGTGTACCTCGCCGGGGACGGCGCCAAGCGGGACGCCGAGGGCAACTACTGGCTGCTCGGGCGCGTCGACGACGTGATGAACGTCTCCGGACACCGCATCTCGACGCTCGAGGTCGAGTCCGCCCTCGTCGACAACCCCCTCGTCGCCGAGGCCGCGGTGATCGGCCGGAACGATCCGATCACCGGCCAGGCCATCGCCGCGTTCGTGACGCTGCGCGGCCAGCAGGTCGGCGACGAGGCGCTCATCGCGACCCTGCGCGACCACGTCGAGCGCAAGATCGGCAAGATCGCCCGGCCGGCCTCCATCGTGTTCACCGACGAGCTCCCGAAGACCCGTTCGGGCAAGATCATGCGCCGCCTGCTGCGCGACATCTCCGAGGAGCGCCAGCTCGGCGACGTGACCACGCTGGCGAACGCGGCGGTCGTCCAGGAGATCGCCGAGAAGGCGCAGGCCGCGCTGCGCCGGGAGGACTGACCCCCGCCAGCCGGGCCGAGAGGCGCCTCGGCCGGGGCGACTACTGGCCTTGACCGCGGTGGTCCGCCGTGGGAAGCTCATGAGGAATCGATTCCGGCGAGGTGGGGCGTGCAGCCTGGGGAGCGGTGGAAGGTCGGGGTCGACACCGGGGGGACCTTCACCGACCTCGTCGCACTCGGCCCGAGCGGCGAGGTCCGCCTCGTGAAGGTGAGCTCGACGCCGCGAGCGCCCGCGGACGCGGTGTTCGCCGCCCTCGAGCGCACCGGCCTCGCCCTCGGGACCGACCTCGAGCAGTTCGTGCTCGGCACGACGATCGCGACGAACGCGGTACTCCAGCGCAGCGGCGTGCGCACCCTGCTCCTCACGACGGCGGGGTTCGAGGACCTCCTCTACATCCAGCGGATCGACCGGCGAGGCCTGTACGACCTCCAGTGGGTGAAGACCGCTCCGCTCGTGCCGAGCCACGACACGATCGGCGTCGCCGAGCGGATCCTCGCCGACGGCTCGGTCCTGCACGAGCTCACCGATGCCGAGCTCGAGCGCGTCGTGGCCGCGGTCGGCGCGCGCCTCGTCGAGCCGGAGCCCGCCCGCGCCGTGTCGATCTGCCTCCTGTTCAGCTACGTGAACGACCTCCACGAGCGGCGCCTCGCCGAGCGGCTCCGTCAGGCCTTCCCGGGCCTCGCGGTCTCGGTGTCGAGCGAGGTGGCCCCGATCTGGCGGGAGTACGAGCGCGCGAGCACGACCACGATCGACGCCTTCGTCAAGCCGATCGTCACCGGCTTCTGCGAGTCCCTCGCCGAGGGGCTGGAGCGGCGCGCCGTGGGAGGGTGGCACGGGCTCATGAAGTCGAACGGGGGCCAGGTGCCGCTCGCGCGCGCCGCGGCCCGACCGGCCGAGCTCGTGCTCTCCGGGCTCGCCGGGGGCGTCATCGCCGGGAACCACTGGTGTCGCCGGCTCGGCTCGGACCGGGCCGTCACCCTCGACATGGGAGGGACGAGCGCCGACGTCGGCGTCATCGTCGACGGCCAGCTGATGTTCTCTGGGCTGTTCGAGGTCGAGTGGGGAATGCCGCTGTGCCTGCCGCTCATCGACGTCACGACCATCGGTGCCGGCGGGAGCTCGATCGCGTCGATCGACCGCACCGGGCTCGTACGCGTCGGGCCTGCGAGCGCGGGCGCCGACCCAGGGCCCGCCTGTTACGGCAGGGGCGGCCAGGACCCGACGATGACGGACGCCAACCTCGTGCTCGGCCGCCTGGACCCCGGCTACTTCCTCGGTGGCGAGCTCGTGCTCGACGAAGGCCGCGCCCGGTCGGCCATCGAGCCGCTCGCCGACACGCTCGGCCTCTCGGTCCCCGAGGCGGCCGACGCCATCATCGCGGTCGCGATCGAGAACATGGCCGGGGCAGTCCGCCTCGTCACCGTCGACCGCGGCCTCGACTACCGGGACTTCGACCTCGTGGCCTTCGGCGGCGCCGGCCCGCTGCACGCCGCCGAGCTGGCGCGCCGGCTCGGCATGCGTCGCGTCGTCGTCCCGCCGGCACCAGGGCTCGTCTCCGCCTTCGGCGCGGTGATCGCCGACGCGCGCGTGGACCGGCGGGCGACGCTCGTGCGCCGCCTCGACCGCCCGGAGGCCAAGGACGTGCCCGTCGAGCTCGCCCGGGTGGCCGAGCAGGCCGCCGCCGAGCTCGCCGCGCACGGGCGCGCGACCGACGAGATCGCGCTCAGCACCTACGTCGCCTGCCGCTACCTCGGTCAGAACTACGAGCAGGAGATCCGGATGTACCACGGTCACGTGGACAAGACGTTCGAGCTCGCGATCCCGATCAGGCCAGGCTCCCCGTCCTTCGTCGAGGAGCTCGCGGCGCGCTTCCACGAGCAGCACGAGCGCGCCTACGGGTACCACCTCGAGGACCAGCCGATCCAGGCCATCTACCTCGGCGCGACGGCCCTCGTCCCGGGACCCTCGGTCACCCTCCGGCCCTACGAGGGCGGCGCCCGCCAGCCGGCGACGCAGCGCCGGGTGCTGTGCGGTCGCGGCCAGTGGGCGCAGGCCACGGTGGTGCGCCGCGCCGGGCTCCGGCCGGGCACCTCGCTCGCCGGACCGGCGATCGTCGAGGAGCCGGACTCCACCACCTACGTGCCGCCCGGGTTCCTGCTCGAGGTGGACGACTCGGCCTGCCTCGTCCTGTCCGAGCGACCGGACCGGAGCTGAGGACGTGGCGACGCACCTCCTCGCCGACGACGCCGGGGCCGTCGACCGCGTCACCCTCACGCTCTTGCACCGCCAGCTCGTCAACATCTGCGACGAGATGGCGGTGTCGATGATGCGGACCGCCTACTCCCCCATCTTCTCGGAGGGGCTCGACTTCTCGACGCTGATCCTCGACCGGCACGGCGGCCTCGTCGCGACGGCCGGTCTCAACCCGGCGATGCTCGGGGCGTCCCTCTACGCCGCGACGTGGGTGATCCGCGAGGTCGGGCCGGACAACTTCAGCCCCGGCGACGTGTGGATCCACAACGACCCCTACCGCGGCGGCTCGCACATGCCCGAGCACATGATGATCATGCCGATCTTCGTCGAGGACGAGATCGTGGCCTACGTCGGCAACATCGCGCACCTCGCCGAGATCGGGGGCATGGCACCGGGATCCTTCGCCGCCACGGCGACCGACGTCTTCCAGGAGGGGCTGCGGCTCCCACCGGTCCGGCTCTTCCAAGGAGGCGAGCCCGTCCGGGACATCTGGCGGATCATGCTCTCGAACCACCGGACGCCGGCCAACAGCTGGGGCGACCTGCACGCCATGCTCGGGTCGCTGCGCGTCGGCGAGCGCCGGCTGCGCCAGCTCCTCGCGGAACGGGGCGTCGCGGAGCTCGACGAGGCCTTCGCGAGGCTGCAGGACTTCACCGAGGCCTGCCTGCGCCGGGAGGTCGCGGCGCTCCCCGACGGCGTCTACCGGGCCGAGGACTGCTTCGACGACGACGGGATCACCGATCGCCGCCACGTCGTGCGCCTCGCCGTCATCGTCGAGGGGGACGAGATCGTCTTCGACTACTCCGCATCGGACCCGCAGGCGATCGGCCCGATCAACGCACCCTACGTCGTCACGCTCTCGGCCTCGTTGAACGGCCTCCTCTACATCATCGGCGAGGGGATCCCCGTCAACGCCGGCGTGGCCCGCGTCGCGCGCGTCGTCGCGCCGGCGGGGTCGATCTGCTGCGTGAAGCTCCCCGGCGCCTGCGTCGGCGGCCAGACGGAGAACCAGCCCCGGGTCATGGAGATGGTGATGGGCAGCGTGCTCGGGCAGCTCCTGCCCGAGCGCTGCGCCGCGGCGAGCGGCAACACGTCGCTGAACTTCCTCTTCGGCGGGGTCGACCCCCGCAGCGGCGAGTACTTCGCCCACTACCACTTCGAGGCGAACGGCTGGGGAGGCCGTGCTACGAGCGACGGGAACAACGCCCAGATCGTCCCCCACGCCAACTGCCGCAACACGCCGGTCGAGATCTTCGAGACGCGCTGGCCGTGGATCCACCACCGGTACGCGCTCAACCGGGACTCCGCGGGCGCCGGACGCCACCGGGGCGGGCTCGGGATCGAGCGAGTCCTCGAGGTGGCGGCGGACGTGATCACCGTGAGCGTGCTCGCCGACCGCGCCAAGGTGCCGCCGTGGGGCCTGTTCGGCGGCCAACCCGGGAGCCTGACGCGCGTCGAGCTGCGCCGCGCCGGCGAACGGGACTTCGCGTCCTTCCAGGAGCACTTCGGGCTCGTCAGCCCCTCGAAGTTCTCGAACGTGCGCCTGGTCCGCGGCGACCAGGTGCGCCTCGTCTCGCCGTCGGGTGGCGGCTACGGCGACCCCGCGACGCGCGACCCCGCCCTCGTCGCCGCCGACGTCCGCGAGGGCTTCGTCTCCCGGGAGAGCGCCGAGCGGTACTACCGCGTCGTCCTCGACGACAGCGGTGCGCTCGACGAGCGACGGACACGCGAGCTGCGGACGGGAGGCGGCGATGCCCTGGCGTGAGCTCGGCAAGTCCTGGCACGACACCACCGTCGACTACTGCGAGGTGTGCGGCAACCTCCTCATCCGCGCCTACTTCGAGTTCCGCGCGCCGGACGGGACCACCCGCCGGGCCTGCTGCGAGGACGACGAGCGCCTCCTCGCGCTCCTCGAGCGACACCGAGTGGCGCCGGGCGGCTGATCGCCGTGGACCGCTGGCGCGTCGGGATCGATACGGGCGGCACCTTCACCGACCTCGTCGCCGTGCGCGGCTCGGCGCTGTCGAGCGCGAAGGTCCCCTCCACACCGCCCCGCTACGAGCAGGGGGTGCTCGACGCCCTGGCGGCGGCGGGCATCGACCTCGCCGAGACCGAGCTCGTGGCGCACGGCACGACGGTGGCGACGAACGCGGTGATCACGGGGCAGGTCGCGCCCACCGCGCTCCTCACGACCGCGGGCTTCCGGGACGTCCTCGAGCTGCGCCGCCACAACCGGGGTGACCCCTTCGACATCATGTGGGACCCGCCGGCGCCGATCGTGCCCCGCCGCCACCGCTACGAGGTGCGCGAGCGCCTCGACTACGCCGGCGCGATCGTCGAGCCCCTCGAGGAGGCGGACGTCCTCGCCGCCGTCAAGTCGGCCCGTGCCGCGCGCATCACCTCCTTCGCCACCTGCTTCCTCCACTCCTACGAGAACCCCGACCACGAGCTGCGGGCGCGCTCGCTCATCCTCGAGGCCATGCCCGAGGCGACGGTCTCGTGCTCGTGCGAGCTGCTGCGCGAGCCCGACGAGTTCGAGCGCACCTCGACGACGGTGATCAACGCGTGCCTCGTGCCGGTCGTCGCGGGCTACCTGCGCTCCCTCGAGCGCCTCCTCGCCGCGGCGGGATTCCGCGGCAGGCTCGCCGTCATGCACTCCGGCGGCGGGCTGCTCTCGGTCGAGAGCGCGGCGCGCTTCCCGGCACGCCTCGTCACCTCGGGACCGGCCGCGGGCGCGATGGCGGCCGCCGGCGTCGCCGGGTCAGGCAGCCCGGCCGGCGGCGTGACCGCCGCCGAGGGGATCGCCCGGGCGACAGGCCTCGACGAGGTGATCTCCCTCGACATCGGCGGGACGAGCGCGGACATCGCGGTCATCAGGGGCGGCCGGGCGCGCCTCGTCAACGAGTACTCGCCGCAGTTCGGCCAGGTGATCCGCTTCCCGGCAGTCGACCTCGTCACGATCGGCGCCGGGGGCGGCTCGATCGCGTGGGTGGACGCGGGGGGCCTGCCGCACGTCGGGCCGCAGAGCGCGGGGGCCGTCCCCGGCCCCGCGGCCTACCTGCGCGGCGGCACCGCCGCGACGGTGACCGACGCGAACGTCGTGCTCGGGCGCCTCGGCGGGGGCTTCGGCCTGGCGGGCGGGGTCGCGCTCGACGAGGGCGCGGCGACGCGTGCCGTCGAGGAGTTCGCGTCCCGGCTCGGGCTCACGGTAGCGGCGGCTGCGCTCGGCATCGTCGAGCTGGTCGTCGACAGCATGGCCCGGTCGATCCGCGTCGTCACCGTCGAGCGCGGCCTCGACCCGCGGGACTTCACCCTCGTCGCCTTCGGGGGCGCCGGGCCGCTGCTCGCCGCCGAGCTCGCCGCCGCCCTCGACATGCGCCGGGTCGTCGTCCCGCTCGCGCCCGGGGTGACCTCGGCCCTCGGGTGCCTGCACGTCGACATCGCCCACGACGTCGCCGAGGCGTTCATCGCCCCGCTCTCGGCGCTCGGGCGCGACGCTGTGGCCGCGCGCCTCGGCGCGCTCGCCGCGCAGCTCCACGAGCGGCTCGACCTCGACGGCGTGGCGCCGGACGAGCGGCGCATCGAGCTCGCGCTCGACCTGCGCTACGTCGGGCAGGTGAAGGCGCTCACCATCCCCGTCACCCCGGAGGCGCTCGCCGGGGACCTCGCCGGGACGCTGCTCGAGCGGTTCTACGAGGAGTACGAGCGCCAGTTCCACTTCGCCACCCGCGACATCCCGGTCGAGACCGCCGCGCTGCGGGCCCGTGGGCTGCGGCCGGCGCGTCGGCCGACGATCCCATTCGTCCCGGGACGGTCGGGCGCGCCGACGACCGAGCGGAAGGTGGTGACGAAGGCCGGCGAGCTGCCCACGCCCGTGTACGCGCGCAAGGAGCTGCCGGTCGGCACGCGCCTGCGCGGTCCGGCCATCGCGGTGCAGGCCGACTCGACGACCTGGGTCCCGCCGGGCTGGCAGGCAGAGGTCGACGCGCTGGGCAACCTCGTCATCGAGCGGACGAGCTGGGAGGCGCCGTGAACGCGGGGCGGGATGGCCTTCGGACGCGGGACCCGATCCTGTTCCAGGTGCTCTACAACGCCTTCTCGAGCGTCGTCGACGAGATGGGGGCGCTGCTCCAGAAGGTGGCGTTCTCGCTCGTCGTGAGCGAGGGGCGAGACTACTCGGGGACGATCTGCACCGCGAGCGGCGACCTCGTCGCGTCGGGGAGCACGGACCTCCCCGCGCACCTCGGGACGATCCCGTTCACGGTGAAGGGGACCCTCGCGTGGGTCGGACCGCACCCCGAGCGCTTCTTCCGCGAGGGCGACGTCGTCCTCGTCAACGACCCCTACATCGGGGGCACGCACCACAACGACGTGCGCGCGATCATGCCGGTCTTCCTCGGCGGACGCCTCGCCGCCTTCGTCCAGTGCTCCGCGCACTGGACCGACATCGGCGGGGCGGTCCCGGGCACCTTCGACCCGAACGCGCGCAGCTCCTACGGGGAGGGCCTGGCCATCACGCCGGTCCACGTCGTGCGTGGCGGGGTCCTCGAGCGCGAGGTCGTCGACCTCATCTTGCGCAACGTGCGCATGCCGGAGGTCGCCTACGGGGACCTCCTCGCCCAGATCGGCGCGGTCCGCCTCGGCGAGCGGCGGCTGCAGGAGCTGGCGCGCCGCCACGGCGAGGAGACGATCGTCGCGGTCATGGACGAGGTGATCGGCTACGCCGAGGACGTGCTGCGCCACGAGTTCGCGCAGCTGCCCGACGTGTCCATCCCGGTCGAGGCGCTCATCGACCGGGACCCGGGGGCCGACGACGACACCCCGCTCGCGGTGCGCATGCGCCTCACGATCAGCGGGGACCGGGCGACGATGGACTTCTCCGAGTCCTCGGGTCTCGCGCGCGGGGCGATGAACGCCTCCAAGGCCGTGTGCATCTCGTCGGCCGTCGTGACCTTGAAGATGATCTTCCCCCACGTCCTCATGAACGAGGGCGTGTTCCGGGCGGTCGACTTCGTCGTGCCCGACGGCCTGCTCGTCTCGGCACCTTTCCCCGCCCCGACCTCGGGCATGGCTGCCGGCGTCTACCCGGCTGTCGCCGACTGCGTGCTGAAGGCCTTCATCCAGATCGCGCCGGAGCGGTGCATGGCGGGGCCGACGGGCCTCCTCAACATCGTCATCGGTGGCTACGACCCGCGGCCGGGGTTCGAGCGCGACTACGTCGCGTACCTGTGGCTCGAGGGCGGCTGGGGCGGGCGCCCCGCGGCCCGGGACAACCACACGGCGATGACCACGTTCGCGACGACGGCGACGAACCAGCCCGTCGAGCTCCAGGAGCGCCTCTTCCCGCTGCGCTACGAGTGCTACCGGCTCGAGCCCGACAGCGCCGGCCCCGGTCGCTCCCGAGGCGGTCTCGGCGTGCGCCGGCGCTGGTACCTCACGGAGGCCGAGGGGGTGCTGTCGGACCTCGGCGACGGCGAGCGCTTCGGGCCCTGGGGCTGGGCCGGCGGCGGCGACGCGGCGCCGAACCGCTTCGTCTACGGCCCGGGCACCCCCGAGGAGGTGAACATCGGGATGTTCTGCACCGGCATGCGCCTCGAGCCCGGCCGCATCCTCGACTGCTTCCAGCCCGGCGGTGGCGGCTACGGGGACCCCTTCGAGCGCGACCCCGCCTGGGTCCTCGACGACGTCCTCGACGGCTACGTCTCGGTCGCGGCAGCCGAGCGGGACTACGGCGTCGTCGTCCGCCCCCTCGCCACGGGGGGCTTCGCCGTCGACGAGGAGGCGACCCGCGCGGCTCGCTCGCGCCCGAGGCGGCAGCGAGCGTGAGCAGCGCGCACGAGCGGCCGGTCGTCGCGCTCACCGGCGCGGCGGGGACGATCGGGTCGGCGATCGCCCGTGAGCTCGCGCGCCGGGAAGCCCGCCTCGTCCTCGTCGACCGTGACGAGGACGCGCTGCGGTCGCTCGCCGCGCTCCGTGCGGACCACCTCCTCCTCGCCGAGGACGTCAGCGCCGAGGGGGCAGCTGCGCGCGTGCTCGACGCCGCGCGCGACCGGTTCGGCCGTCTCGACGCCGTCGTCAACAACGCCGGCATCGCGGGACCGGTCGGTCCGATCGAGGACGCGCCGTTCGCCGAGGTCGAGCGCGTCTTCGACGTGAACGTGCTCGCCGTGGTCCGCGTGCTGCAGGCGGTCATCCCCCACTTCCGCGCCCGGGGCAACGGCCGCGTCGTCAACGTCGCCTCGGGCGCCGGCCTGGCCGGGACCGCCTACCTGGCCGCCTACAGCGCGACCAAGCACGCGGTCGTGGGACTGACCCGCTCGGTCGCCGCGGAGCTCGCGCGCTGCGGCGTCTCGGTGAACGCCGTCTGCCCGGGCTGCGTCGCCTCCCCGATGATGGGCCGCATCGAGGCCGCCCTGGCGGACGCGCTCGGCGCCCCGGCCTCCTTCGAGGCGGCGATCCCCGCGGGCCGCTACGCACGGCCCGAGGAGGTCGCGAACCTCACCGCCTACCTCGCGCTCGACGCCCCGCCCTACCTCACCGGGGCGGCGGTCGTCCTCGACGGCGCGATGCGCGCCTAGCGTGGCCGTGGCGGCGCGCCGAGCCGTCGTGACCGGGGCGAGCCGGGGGATTGGCGCCGCCATCGCCAGGCGTCTCGCCCTCGACGGCCACCAGGTCGCCCTCCTCGGGACCGACGCCGACGCGCTGGCGGCGGTCGCCGCCTCGATCGAGGCAGCGGGCGGCGAGGCCGAGGTGCGCTGCTGCGACCTCGCCGACGACGCTGCGCTGTCTCGCACCGCCGCCGAGCTCGCCGGGCGCGGCCCGGTCCACTCGCTCGTGAACAACGCCGGCGTCGTGCGCGTCGGCCCTCCGAGTACGCAGGGGGGCAGCGCCTGGGACGCCGTGATGCGGGTCGACGTGCGCGCGGTCTTCGAGCTCACTCGCCAGCTCGAGGAGGCGCTGGCGCGAGCGCAGGGCGCGAGCGTCGTCAACGTCAGCTCGGTGATGGGGCAGCTGGCGACGCGCGGCATCATCTCCTACGTCGCCGCCAAGGGCGCGCTCAACCAGCTCACGCGGGGCCTCGCCCTCGAGTACGCACCGATGGGGATCCGGGTCAACGCCGTCGCGCCGGGGTTCATCCGCACCGACATGTTCGAGACCTCGCACCCGCCGTCGCGCCGAGCCGCGCTCGGACGCGCGCACCCCCTCGGACGTGTCGGGACCCCCGAGGAGGTCGCGGCCGTCGTCTCGTTCCTCTGCTCGCCCGACGCGAGCTTCGTGTCGGGCGCGGTCATCCCCGTCGACGGGGCGCTCGCCTGCGCGCTCGCGATCCCGCCGATCGACTGAGGCGCCCCGCTGGGCGTGCGCGCGGCGCTCGCCGCGGCGGTCGGTCCGGGTACCGGCGAGCCCGGCCCCCCGAGGTTGACGGCGCCGGGCGACCCTCCTAGCATCGTTCCTTGGAATCGATTGCGAGCGCCGCCAGACAGCGCGGCGATCTCGCGGTGAGGGGGAAGCGCGTGAGACACAGCAAGACGAACAAGCACTTCATGCCCGTCGCGGGCGCCGTGGTGGCCGCAGGGTCGCTGCTCGTGGCGTCCGCCTGCTCCACCTCCGCCACACCGAAGGTGGCGCGTGGGGCCAAGGCGCCGCAGACCGTGAAGTTCAAGTGGGGAACCTTCCATCTGGCGAGCAGGATCGAGTCGAAGATCAAGGCCCACAAGCCGCTCGTCATGGACCTCTCCTTCCAGGCGCTCTCCGAGCCGGGCGCGCCGGCGCTCCTGCGGGCGGGGCTGCAGCGGGGTGCCGCGTGGGCGAAGCACCGCTACGGCGTGACGATCAAGGTCAACCTCATCGGCACGCCGGAGACCGATCCGCCGAGCCAGATCAGCCAGATCCAGAGCCTGGTGAGCGCCGGTCAGGTTGACTGCGTCGGCGTCGAGCCGGTCACGCCCGGCGCCTTCCTCAAGGTGATCAACACGACGATGCAGTCGGGCGTCCCGGTGATGACCGTCAACACCGACAGCCCGGCTTCGCACCGCATCGCCTACTACGGGGTGAACGACACCGCACCGTCGGGCCGGTTCTTCACCGGCAAGATCGCCGGCGACTTCACGGTCGCCTGGGCGAGGGCGCACAAGGTGAAGCTGACCTCTGCCGCGCTCATCACCGGCGACACGACGGCCTCGTGGGCGCAGGGCCGGATGCAGGGCTGGCTGAGCACCGTGAAGAAGGCCTTCCCGAAGATGAGCGTCGTCGGGACCCCGACGAACGCCTTCACGACCGGCTACGACCCCGCGCAGATCAACTCGAAGATGTCCGCCTTCATGACCGGGCACCCGAACGTCCAGTTCTACTTCGACAGCGACTGGGGCGCGGCGGTCATCGCCCAGCTGATCGGTTCCCGGCACCTCAAGGGCAAGGTGTACACGCTGGGGTTCAACGTGGACTCCACCTACCTGAAGGACCTGCAGCAGGGGACCCTGATCGGCACGATCGACCAGCGCTACGACCTGCAGGCGGAGAACTTCGTGAAGGGCTGCGCCCAGTTCCTCCTCGGCGGGGTCGTCCCGAAGACGCCCTTCCAGTACCTCAACCCGTCGATCTGGACGCCCGCCAACGTGGCCAAGGCCATCAAGCTGTACAACAGCATCCCGGGCGCCCTCGGCTGACCCTGGGCGCCAGGCGGTGAGCGGCGGCACGGCGCTCGTCCTGCCGGGGCTCGTTGTCCCGGCGGTCGGCGCCGTGCCGTCCTCGTCGCCCCCCGCCCTTGAGGGCGGACCGACTGACCACCAACCGAGGTGACGAGCCCGACGTTGCACGAGACACGAACACTGCGCATCGAGGCGCTGGACAAGTCCTACGGGCCGACGCACGCTCTCAAGGGCCTCTCCCTCGCCGTGGCCTCGAACCGAATCGTCGGCATCGTGGGCCCGAACGGCGCGGGCAAGAGCACCCTCGTCAAGATCCTCGCCGGCGAAGAGCGCGAGGACGGCGGCACGCTCTCGGTCGACTCCACGGTGTGGAGCGCGGAGCGTCGCCGCCGATCGGTCGCGATCGTGCACCAGGAGCCCCAGCTCTTCCCGAACCTCACCGTCGCCGAGAACCTCCTCGTCGAGAACGCCGGCCTGCGCCGGCCGCGCCCGACGCGCGAGGTGCGCGCGCTCCTCGAGCGCCTCGAGATCGCCCCGATGGCGGACGTGCTGCTCGAGAACACCTCGATCGTCGTCTGGCAGCTGACGGAGATCGCTCGGGCGCTCCTGCGCTCCGCCGAGGTCTTCCTCTTCGACGAGCCCAACTCGGCGCTCACGCGGGAGGAGTCCCGGCGCCTGTTCGAGCAGATGGAGCTGCTCAAGAGCCCCGACCGCTTCGTCTTCCTCGTCTCGCACCGCCTCGGCGAGGTCGCCGAGGTCTGCCAGGAGGTCGCCGTCGTGCGCGACGGCGCGGTCGTCACGACGCTGGCGGGCGACGAGGTGACCTCCGACCGCCTGGCGTCGCTGCTCGCCGCCGAGGAGCTCGGCGCCAGCGCAGCGCCGGCGGCCGTCCCGGCGAGCGCGCCCGCGCCCCCCGCGGCCGCGTCGGCTCGCCCGCTCCCCGCCCCGGGCGCGCGGCTCGAGGGGATCCCCGGCCTCGTGATCGCCGTGACCGGCCCGGAGGGCGGCGGCGGACGCGAGATCGTGCGCGCCGCGTCGGTACGCGCGCCCGCACCCGACGGCCGGCGGCGGGCGACAGAGCGGGCCTACATGCCCTCGGACCGCCAGCACAGCCTCTTCTTCAACCTCTCCGTCGCGGCCAACATCGCGGCCCGTCTCCGGCGCGACCAGCTCCCGGGCCGGCCGCGGCTGCTGACCCAGCGGGCCTTCGCCAGAGCGGCACAGGCCTACATCGAGGAGTTCGACATCAAGACCGAACGGCCGGGCGCGAGCGTCGGCAGCCTGAGCGGGGGCAACCAGCAGAAGGTCGCGCTGGCGAGCGCCCTCGCCGTGGATCCCGCGCTGCTCGTCGTCGAGGAGCCGACGCGCGGCGTCGACGTCTCGACGAAGCGCCAGATCTACGCGATCCTGCGGAACTTCGCGGCTGCCGGCGGTGCCGTCGTCCTGTACGTCACCGAGCTCGAGGACGCCCTCGGGTGCGCGGATCAGCTCTACGTCGTGAGCGAGCACGCGATTCGGGGCATGATCGACGTCAAGGCGGTCGGCGAGCTCGAGGAGCTCGGCGTCGCCGTGAACCGCCTCCTCTCGCGAAGGAGGGACGATGCCGCGTAGCGAGCGCCGGCTCGCCGAGCGCCTCCGGGCCTGGGACGGGCTACACGCGAGCCGGGACGGCACCGGACGGCTCGCGCGCCCGGTCGAACGGGAGGCGGGCGCGTCCGGGGGAGCCTCCGAGCGGGCAGGCGGCAGCTGGGCGACGGCGAGGCGGGTGCTCCGGTCGTGGTCCCGACTCGGCGGCCTCCTCGCCGCCGTGCTCATCTGCGCCTTCGTCTTCGACGGCCTGAACACGGCCTTCCTCAGCGCGAACAACATCCTCAACATCTTCAAGACGACGAGCAGCCTGGCCATCATCTCGTTGGGCGAGATGATCGTCCTGCTCGTGGGCGAGATCGACCTGTCGGTGGGGTCGGTCTACGGGCTCGGCGCCATGGTCACCGGGCTGCTGTGGACGAACGGCACCCCGTTCGTGCCCGCCCTGCTCGCCGGGCTCGCGACCGGGGTCGCGGCCGGGATCGTCAACGGCTTCGTGACGACCGTCGTGCGGGTCAACTCGTTCATCGCGACCCTCGGCATGCTGAACCTCGCCGAGGGGATCGACTTCCTGATCTCGAACTCAGCCTCGATCAACCCGAACACGACGCTCGGCGGCTACAACATCTTCGCGGCCTTCGGCCAGGACCAGCTGTTCGGCCAGATTCCCGTGCAGATCGCGTGGCTCGTCGGGATCAGCCTCGTCATGTACCTCCTCGTCCACCGGAGCATGTTCGGCTTCCGCTCGGCGGCGATCGGCGGCAACCCCAGCGCTGCTCGGGTCGCGCATCTGCCGGTGCGCAGCTACAAGGTCGTGGCCTTCGCGCTCGCCGGGCTGCTCGCCGTCGTCGGCGGGATCATGGACTTCTCGCTCGTCGGCGCCACCGACCCGACGTCCGGGTCGAACCTCCCCTTCACCGTGTTCGCGGCCGTCATCATCGGCGGCGCGAGCCTGTCGGGCGGGCGGGGCACCGTGTGGGGTACCTTCCTCGGCGCACTCTTCCTCACGTTGATCTCGAACGGGCTGTCCCTCCTCGGCTACGGCGCCTTCGTCCAGCTGATCTTCGTCGGCCTCATCATCATCGTGGCCGTGGCGATCGACTGGTGGACGGGGCGTGGGCGCGAGAGCAGGGCCGCCCAGGTGCAGTGGTGACCGGCACCGACGTGCGCGCCCGGCTCGAGGCGGGGGACCTCGCCTGCGTGCTCGACGGCGCGGACGTGCGCGACCTGTCGTTCGCCGGCCGCCGTCTCCTGACGAGGCTCTACATCGCGGTGCGCGACGAGGCGTGGAACACCATCCCCTTCGAGGTGACGAGGCGCGACGTCTCGAGCGGACCCGGCCGCTTCGACGTCGCGCTGTCCTGCAGCGTCGACGACGGCCCGATCCGCGCCGAGTGGAGCGTGTCGATCGCCGGCCGCGCCGACGGAGAGTTCTCCTACTCGATGCGCGGCCGGATGCTCTCGAGCTTCCGCTACGCGAAGCTCGGCCTCAACCTCCACCACCCCCTCCCCGAGAGCCTCGGTGCGCGCTGGGTGTCGCGCCGCGGCGACCGGCGAGCGAGCGGCCGGATCCCCGGGCTCATCGAGCCCCAGTTCTTCGTCGACGGCAAGCTCACCGGGATGTTCATGCCCTACGACGAGCTCGTCCTCGAGGCCGCCGCTGGCGAGGAGGTCGTCTTCAGCTTCACCGGGGACGAGTTCGAGATGCAGGACCACCGGAACTGGACGGACTACAACCTGAAGTCCTACAGCACGCCGCTCGAGATCCCGATCCCCCTCACCGCCGAGCCGGGCCAGCCCCTCGAGCAGGCGGTGACCATCCGCCCCCGCTACGCCAACGGCCCGCTCCCCACGCCCGACGCCGGTCACGTGGCCGTGGCCGTCGACCGCCGGCGGGTGGCCTCGCTGCCGAGGATCGGCTCGGAGTTCCCCGACGAGCTGGACGCGCTCGAGGCCCCGGCCGCCGACCTCGTGCGCGAGCTCTCGCTCGACTACGTACGTGTCAACCTCGACCTGACCTCCGACGAGGCGGTCGAGGTGGGCGCCCGCCGGGCCGAGGCGGCGCTCGCCTGCGGCGCGCCGCTCGAGCTCGTGCTCGTCGTGAGCCCGGGCGAGGTGCGCGCCGAGGAGGTCGGCCGCCTCGAGCGCTGGCTCGCCCGGTCCCGCCCGAGGCTGGAGCGCGTCGTCGTGCTCGAGGCGCCCCGCGGCTTCATCATCGGCCGCACGGCGACGGCGGGCGCCAAGGTGCGCGCCCTGCGGAGCGCCGTCGAGAGCTGCTGCGGCCCGAGCGCGCTCGTCTCGGCGACCGAGCAGTTCTTCGCCGACCTGAACCGGCAGTGGCCGGACCTCACCGGCGTGGACGGCGTGGGCTACACGATCTGCCCGCAGGTCCATGCCGCCGATGACACCTCGCTCATGGAGAACTCCTGGGGCCAGGCCGACACGGTGCTCACCGCCCGCGCCCGCGGCGGCAGGCGGCCCGTCCACGTCATCTCCGTCGCCCTGATCGGCAAGTTCGGCCCCTACCCGGGCGGCGTGCCCGACGTCCCCGTCCGCACCGCCTACGGCGATCCCCGCCAGTTCCTCCCCTTCGCCGCCGCGTGGACGGTGAGCTCGCTCGGCCAGCTCGTCGACGCCGAGGCGGCCTCCGTGACCTACTTCGAGCTCGCCGGCGACCGCGGACTCGTACGTCGAGCGGCCGGCTCGCCTTGGTACGCCGGCCCCGTCTACCGCGTGCTCGAGTCCGTCACCCACTGGCGCGGCGGGAACCTCGTGCGCCTCGCCTGCCCCCACGGCGGCACGCTCGCCGGCCTCGGCATGGAGTGGCCCGATCGCTCCGAGCTCCTCGTCGCCAACCTGGCCCCCGAGGGGCGCCGGGTCGTCCTCTCCGGCCTCGCGGGCGACGCCGAGCTCCACGAGCTCGCCTCGCCGGCACCCGGCGGGGGAGCCGACTGGGTCGGCCCGCGCCGCGCCGAGCGGGCCGACGGGGCGCGAGGCACCGCCGCCTTCGAGATCGGCGGGTACGGCGTCGCCCGCCTGCGGACCGGCTAGGGCGCGATGTTCGAGCTGACCGGCACGATCGCCCTCGTCACGGGCGGCGGGAGCGGCCTCGGCGCCGCCATCGCGGAGGGACTCGCCGCACAGGGTGCGCACGTCGCGATCGCCGACCTCGACCTGGCGCGGGCCGAGGAGGTCGCCGGGCGCGTGCACGAGCGCGGCGGCCAGGCAAGCGCCTGGCGCCTCGACGTGAGCCGCCACGCCGAGGTCGAGGCGTGCGTCGCCGAGATCGCCGGCACCGTGGGCCCCATCGACGTCCTCGTCGCCTCGGCTGGGATCGGCGTCCGCCGACCGGCCGTCTCGCTCAGCCCCGAGGACTGGCAGCGCGTCATCGACGTCAACCTGAGCGGCTGCTGGTTCTGCGACCAGGCGGTCGGCCGGCGGATGATCGAGGACGGGAGGCCCGGGTCGATCATCAACATCGGGTCGGTGGTGGGCCAGGTGGGCATCGACACCGGGAACGCCAACTACGCCGCGAGCAAGGGAGGCATCATCGGCCTCACCAAGTGCCTGGCCGTCGAGTGGGCCCCGGCGGGCGTGCGCGTCAACGTCATCGCCCCAACGCACTTCAAGACGCCGCTCGTCGAGCAGGCCATCGCGGACCGGCCCGAGCTCGAGCAGCGGTTCCTCGCCAACATCCCCCTCGGACGGCTCGGCGAGCCGAGGGAGATCGTCGGCGCCGCCGTCTTCCTCGCCTCCGACGAGTCCTCGATGGTCACCGGCCACGTGCTGAACGTCGACGGGGGACACACCGCGAGGTGAACGAGGCGAGGCGGCCACCTGGCGCCGGGGCGGCCGGCGCCGGCCACGACACCACGACGGCAAGGTCAGGGAGGCAGATGGCTGGTCGAACCCTTCGAGGCGAGCTGGAGCGGCGGCGATGACCTGGGACCTCGGCGCAGGGCTCGAGTCGCGCGCCGTGATCGTGACCGGCGCGGCCGGCGGGATCGGCCGCGAGGTGGCCAAGGCCTTCGCCGCGGCGGGCGCGAAGGTGCTGGCGGTCGACCGGCCCGGCGCGGACGCCGGCGGGCTCCTCGAGTCGCTCGAGGGGACCGACCACCGCTACCGCGCCGTCGACCTCGGCGACCTGTCGACCCACGACGCCCTCGTCGCCGAGGCTCGCTCGGCCTTCGGCGAGCTGTACGCGCTCGTCCACCTCGCCGCGGTGCTGCGACGCCAGCAGCACCTCAGCGACGTGCGGGAGGAGGACTGGGACTTCCAGGTCGACACGAACCTGAAGGCGACCTTCTTCCTCTGCCGCGCCGCCGCCGAGGCGATGGTGGAGCAGGGCCGCGGCGGGCGCATCATCACCTTCACCTCCCAGGGGTGGTGGACGGGCGGCTTCGGGGGCTCGGTCGTCTACAACGCGACGAAGGGCGGCATCGTCACGATGACGCGGGGCATGGCCCGCACGTACGGGCCGCACGAGATCACCTGCAACTCCATCGCCCCCGGGCAGGTGCGCACTCCGATGCTGCTGACCGGCCTGAGCGACGAGGTGCTCGAGACGATGACGCGCGCGACGCCGCTCGGCCGCATCGCCGAGCCCGAGGAGATCGCGGGGGTCGCCGTCTTCCTCGCCAGCCGGCACGCCGCCTTCATCACCGGGGCGACGATCAACATCACCGGAGGCTTCCTCATGTACTGACCGTGGGACCCGGTGGACGTCGGCAGGCCGCGCCGGCGCCAGCCTTGACGCCCTCGCGGCCGACCAGTAGTTTGAAACCGATTCTGGAATCGATAACAGGGGAACCGACCGTGCAGCTTCGAATCCGCGCCATCGAGACGATCCCGATCCGGGTGAGCCTCGCACGGCTGTATCGCGGCAGCCACTACAAGATGCCGAACCGCTGCACGATCATCACGCGCGTCGTCACCGAGGAGGGCGTCGTCGGCCAGTCCTACAACGCGGACGCCGACGAGGAGCAGGCGACGATCGTCCGCATCATCCACGACGAGCTCGCCCCGCTCGTCACCGGACGTGACGCCTTCGCCTACGAGGACTGCTGGGAGGCGATGCGCCGGATCACCTTCGACCAGCTGCGCGACCGGCGCTTCGCGATGCAGGCCATCGCCTGCGTCGACTCGGCGGCCTGGGACGCGATCGGCAAGGCCCTCGGCGTGCCGCTCTTCAGGCTGTGGGGAGGTTTCCGCAACGCCGTGCCGATCATCGGGATCGGCGGCTACTACACGGATGACCCCGGGAGCATCGAGCAGGAGGTGGGCTTCTTCTCCGACGAGGGGTTCACCGGCATGAAGTTCAAGATCGGGGGCCTCTCGCCGGCCGAGGACGCCGAACGGCTCCGGCGCGCCGTCAAGGCGGCCCGACCCGGATTCCGCTTCCTCGTCGACGCCAACCAGGCCTGGACGGTCGCCGAGGCCGTCGAGTTCGTCGCCCGGGTCCGCGACTTCGTCGACCTTCGCTGGTTCGAGGAGCCGTGCCAGTGGCCCGACGACCGGCGTGCGATGCGCGACGTCCGCTACAAGACCGGCGTGCCCGTCGCCGCGGGCCAGATGGAGATCACGCGGTCGGGGATGCGGGACCTCATGGTCGCCGGCGCCATCGACGTCTCCAACTTCGACGCCTCCTGGGGCGGCGGGCCGACGGAGTGGCGCCGCGTCGCGCAGCTCGCCGCGAGCTTCGGCGTCGAGATGGGCCACCACGAGGAGGCCCAGGTCTCGAGCCACCTCCTCGCCGCCATCCCGCACGGCACCTACGTCGAGGCGTTCCACCCCGAGCGCGACCCGATCTTCTGGCGGATGCTCGCCAACCGGCCGGACCTGAGCGAGGGGCTCTTCACGCTCCCGGAGGCGCCGGGCTTCGGCTGGGACCTCGACGAGGACTTCGTCGAGGAGTTCCGGGCGGACCGCTGAGCGCGAGCCGTGCACGGGCGCGCACCTGGCCACGAGGACCGGCCCGGCACCGCCGGGCGGCACGCATGAGCGCTCCCCGGCCGCTCGAGGGCGTCCGGATCCTCGCCCTCGAGCAGTACGGCGCGGGGCCCTTCGCCACCCTGCAGCTCGTCGACCTCGGCGCCGACGTGATCAAGGTCGAGGACCCGGCGACCGGCGGGGACGTCGGCCGGCGGGTCCCCCCCTACGCCACCGACGACGCGAGCGTCTTCTTCGAGTCGTTCAACCGTGGCAAGCGCTCGATCGCGCTCGACCTCTCGAGCGACGCGGGGCGCGCGCTGTTCGAGCGGCTCGTCGAGCGCTGCGACGCCGTCTTCGCCAACCTGCGCGGTGACGTGCCCGCCAAGCTGCGGCTGCGCTACGAGGACCTGCGCCACCTGAACGAGCGCGTCGTGTGCTGCTTCCTCAGCTCCTACGGCATCGAGGGCAGCGAGCAGCGCGAGCCGGGCTACGACTACGTGATCCAGGGGCGCGCCGGGTGGATGTCGCTCACCGGCGAGCCCGACGACCCACCCGAGAAGACCGGGCTGTCCCTCGTCGACTACTCGACCGGCCTCGTCGCCGCGCTCTCCCTCGTCAGCGCGCTCCACGCCGCCCGCCGCACCGGTAAGGGCGCGGACTGCGACGTCGCCCTCTTCGACACCGCCATCGCGATGCTCACCTACCCGGGGGCCTGGCACCTGAGCCGCGGCTTCTCGCCGACGCGCACGACGCGCTCGGCCCACCCGTCGCTCATCCCCTTCCAGAACTTCCGCACCGCGGATGGCTGGATCGTCGTCGCCTGCGCGAAGGAGAAGTTCTGGCAGCGCCTGGTCCACGTGCTCGGCCGGCCGGAGCTCGCCGACGATGCGCGCTACTCGAGCTTCGAGGCGCGCCGGGAGAACGCGTCGATCCTGCTCCCCGAGCTCGACCGTCTCTTCGCGGCGCGGCACACCGGGGAGCTCCTCGCCGCCCTGCGCGCTGCGGGCGTCCCCTGCGGCCCGGTCAACGACGTCGCCGGCGCGCTCGCGGACCCCCTCGTCGCGGAGCGCGGGCTCGTCGTCGAGACCGAGCACCCGAGCCTCGGGACCGTCCGGCAGCTCGCTAGCGCGCCGCGCGTCGGCCCCTTCGAGCCGGCGCGCCGGCGCGGCCCCTTCCTCGGCGAGCACACCGAGGAGGTCCTCGGCGAGCTGCTCGGGCTCGACGAGGCGGCCATCGCCGACCTCGGGCGCGAGGGGGCGTTCGGCCGGGAGTGGCGCAGCGCCTCTCGGGCGAGCTAGTGAGGTAGGCAGAAGTCGCAGAAGTCGACGATGCGGGAGCGAGCATGGCGAAGCTGCGGATGAACCAGGCCATCGCCCTGGCCCTCGGCGAGGAGATGGCGCGCGACGAGCGCGTCGTGCTGCTGGGCGAGGACGTGGCCGAGGCGGAGGGGCCCTTCAAGACCTCGGAGGGCCTGCTGCGCCGCTTCGGCCCGACGCGGGTGCGCGACACGCCGATCTCGGAGATGGGCTTCCTCGGCGCGGCCGTCGGAGCGGCGATGACCGGGCTGCGCCCGGTCGTCGAGATCATGTTCATCGAGTTCCTCGGGGTCGCCCTCGACCAGGTCGTCACCGAGGCCGCGATGATGCACTTCCTGTCGGGCGGGAAGGTGAGCGTCCCGCTCACCGTGCGAGCCTCGGCCGGCGCGGGGCTCGGCTTCGGCTGCCAGCACTCCCAGACGCTCGAGCGCTGGCTGCTCGGCACACCGGGCCTCAAGCTGGCGGTCGCCTCCGGCGCGCGCAGCGCCTACGGCCTCACGAAGGCCGCCATCCGCCACGACGACCCGGTCGTGCTCCTCGAGCCGCGCACCCTCTACGGCCGGCGGGAGGACTTCGAGCCGGGCGAGGACGCCGTCGTCCCCCTCGGCAGCGCGGAGGTGCTACGCGAGGGCTCTGACGTCACGATCGTGGCGCTCGGCCAGACGGTGGGCGTCGCGCTCGAGGCGGCCGAGGCCTCGAAGGACTTCTCGGCGGAGGTCATCGACCTGCGGACGCTCCTGCCCTGGGACCGGGACCTCCTGCGAGCCTCGGTCGCGAAGACGCGCCGGCTCGTCACCGTGGAGGAGAACCAGTACACCGGGGGGTGGGGCACCGACATCGTCGCGCACCTGGCGTCGGTCGCCCACGCGGAGCTCGCGGCGCCGCCGGTGCGGGTCACCGCACCGGACACGCACGTCCCCTACGGCACCGAGCTCGAGGCTCGCTTCGTCCCGACGAGCGAGTACCTCGCGGCCCAGGTTCGTTCGCTGCTCCGCACGGGCACGGCGCCGAGGCACTGGTGGGAGGAGGAGCTGTGACGCAGGTCGACGAGTCGACGAAGGAGCCGCTCGCGCGCCGGGAGGCGCTGCAGTCCGGCCGGCGCGCCCGCTACGAACGGATGGTCGAGATCCGCCTCGTCGAGGACAAGGTCATGGAGCTGTTCGCGCAGGGCATGATCGCCGGCACGACGCACACCGCGCAGGGCCAGGAGGCGGTCTGCGTCGGCATCGCCGCGGTGGCCCGTCCCGACGACGTGGTCGCCTGCACCTACCGGGGTCACGGGATGGCGCTGGCCCTCGGCGCGACGCGCGAGGCGGTGCTCGGCGAGATCCTCAACCGCCAGGTGGGCTGCATGGGCGGCCTCGGCGGCTCGATGCACCTGAGCGAGCTGTCGGTCGGCCTGCTCCCGACGATGGCGATCGTCGGCGCGGGCATCCCGATCGGCGCGGGCGCGGCGCTCAGCGCGCAGGTCCTCGGGCGGGACAACGTCGCGATCTCCGTCTTCGGCGACGGCGCGTCCAACATCGGGGCCTTCCACGAGGGGCTCAACCTCGCGGCGATCTGGAAGCTGCCGGTCGTGTTCGTCTGCGAGAACAACCAGTACGGCGAGTACACCCGGATCGACCGGACCACGCCGGTACAGGACATCGCGACGCGCGCCGCCTCGTACGCGATCCCCGGTGAGATCGTCGACGGCCAGGACGTCGACGCGGTGGAGGCCGCCGTGTCGAGGGCGATCGCGAGAGCCCGCGCCGGCGAGGGGCCGACGCTCATCGAGGCGAAGACCTACCGCTACTCGGGGCACTCGCGCTCGGACAAGGCGACCTACCGGCCGCCGGGCGAGCTCGAGGCGTGGCGGGCGCGCGACCCGATCACCCTGTTCGGGCGCAAGCTCGTGGAGGAGGGGACGGTGCGGCCGGAGGAGCTCGAGGCGATCGAAGGCGAGCAACGGCGCCTCGTCGAGGAGACGGTCGCGCGCGTCCTCGACAGCCCGCGTCCCACGGCGGCGCAGATGCTCGAGCGGGTCGCGGCGAGCAGCTAGGAGGAAACGGTGCGCTACGAGGTCACGCTCCCCAAGCTCGGCGACGCGATGCAGAGCGCGCTCGTCACGGAGTGGCGCTGCGCTGTCGGCGATCGGGTGGAGGCGGGGGCGCCGCTCGTCACCGTCGAGACGGACAAGGTGACGACCGAGGTCCCCTCGCCGGTCGCCGGCACGGTGGTCGAGCTGGCCGTCGCCCCCGACGACGAGGTCGAGGTCGGGGCGCTGCTGTGCACGATCGAGACGGCCTGACGGGCGGGAGGCGGAGCGCACCCCGAGCGAGAGGGAGGCTGCCCGATGAAGATCAAGCGAGTCACGCCGCACAGCGTGAGCTACCCGGAGCCGAACGATTCGAACAACACCCGCTACCTCACCTTCTGTCGCATCGAGGCGGAGGACGGGACGGTCGGCTGGGGCGAGGCGATCAGCCAGTTCCCTGACTCGACGCGGGCCACCGCCCGCATCATCGAGGCGATGGGCGAGGCGATCGTCGGCGCCGACCCGATGGAGAACGTCGCCATCTGGCGCCGGCTCCACGAGGGCTCCTGGTGGTACGGCTACCGGGGCGGGCCGGCCTCCTTCGCGATCAGCGCGATCGACATCGCGCTGTGGGACCTGAAGGGCAAGCTCCTCGGCCAGCCGGTCGTCAACCTGATCGGCGGCGCCTACCGCGAGCGCCTGCCCGCGATCGCGAGCACCCACGCATTCGACGAGAGCCTGGAGGTCGAGGCGGAGAAGCACGGCCGCTACGTCCGAAGCGACGGCTACCGAGGCGTGAAGGTCGGGATGGGCAAGCGCGGCAAGGCGCACCTCGGCTACGAGATCGCCCGCGACGTCGAGTTCGTGCGCCTCCTGCGGGAGGCGATCGGTCCGGACGCGCTGCTGATCATGGATCGCGGGCAGTCGCTCGTGTGGACGCGCGCCGAGGCGATCAGGCGGACGAACGCCTTCGAGGAGTACGGCCTCTACTGGATCGAGGAGCCGATGGAGCCGACCGATATCGCCGGCTTCCAGAGCCTCCGCTCGCAGGTGAAGTGCATGATCGGCACCGGCGAGCGGGAGTGGAACGCCCGGGGCTTCGCCGAGGTCATCTCGAGCGGCGTGGCCGACGTCATCGGCTGCGACCCCGGGCGCGCCGAGGGCATCACGGGCTCGCTCAAGGTGATCGAGCTCGTCGAGGCCGCCGACATCTGGTTCAACGCCCACGCCTGGAGCAGCGCCGTCGTGTCGGCGGCGAGCCTCGCGCTCTCCGCCTCGACGCCGCGGTGCCTGCTGTTCGAGCTGAAGCCGATCGAGAACCCGATGCAGCACGAGCTGGTCGACGAGCCGTTCAGCCAGACCGACGGGTGGATCTCGGTACCTCGCAGGCCCGGCCTCGGGGTCGAGGTCAAGGAGTCGGTGCTCGAGAAGTACCGGTTCGACTGAGGCAGGTACGTAGAATCTCGCCCGCAGGCTCGGTCCCTCGCGGGGCCGTCAGGAACGGACCGACCGTGGAGCGCCCCGACCGCCCGCAGACGATCAAGATCAAGCAGGTCGCCGAGCTGGCCGGCGTCGCGCCGTCCTCGGTGTCGCGTGCCCTCAACGACCACCCCGACGTGAGCGCCGAGATGCGGGCGCGGGTGCTCGCCGCGGCCGAGCGTCTCGGCTACCAGCCGAACTTCCTCGCCCAGAGCCTGCGGCGCGGCGTCTCGCGCACCGTCGGCTTCATCGTTCGCGACATCTCCATACCGCTGTTCGCCGGCATCGTGAAGGGCGCCGAGCAGGCCCTCGAGAGCCATGGCTACTCGATCCTCCTCACGAACTCGCTGCGAGAACCGGCGCTCGAGGCCAAGTACATCACCGTGCTCGAGCAGCGCAGCGTCGACGGCCTCATCCTCTCGCTCCAGTCCGAGTCGAGCCCGGACACCCTCGCGGCCCTGCGGCGCCTGCGTGTCCCCGCGGTCCTGCTCGACCGAGAGCTGCCCGGCTTCGACCTCGACGCCGTCGTCTTCGACCACGCGGCGGGCGTGCGCGACGCGGTCGCCTCCCTCCTCCGCCTCGGCCACCGGCACGTCGGCCTCGTCGTGGACTCCGCTCGCATCAGGGCGTCGCGGGAACGGCGCCGCGGGTTCCTGCGTGCCCACGAGGAGGCGGGCCTCGCACCCGCCGCCGGCGCCATCGTCGAGGTGGGGGTGTTCAGCCCCCGCGCCGCGCTCGAGGCTGCCCTCAGCCTGCTCGACGCGAAGCCGCCGCCGACGGCGATCGTGGCGGGCGACTCGCAGCTCGGCGTCGGCCTGCTCACCGCCCTGCACGAGCGCAGGCTGCGCCAGGGGATCGACGTCGACGTCGTCGTCTGCGACGACGTCGACCTGCTCGCCCTCATGGACCCGCCGATCAGCGTCGTCCAGCGCGACGCCGAGGAGATGGGGACGGTCGCAGCTCAGCTCCTCGTGAAGCGCCTCGCGGACGCCACCGCGCCGCCGATGGTCACGGTGCTGCCGACGCGCTTCATCCCACGCGGCTCGACCGGCCCAGCGAAGCGAGCCGGCACCTGACGCGCGCCGGGGTGCCCGTGCTGGTGCGGCCTCCGCACGGCCGGGTGGCTCGAGCGAGCGAGGAGGGAGCGCATGCGGGTGTCCATCTACGGCGCAGGCGGCGTGGGGCGCGCGGTCGCCGCCATCCTCGCCCGGCGCCGAGGCTACGACGTCCTCGGGCCGTTCTCCCGCGCCGAGCGGGAAGTGGCACTGCGCTCGGGGGCCGACGTCGTCCTCATCGCCACGACGTCGTTCCTCGGGGAGATCGCCGAGGACCTGCGGGAGGCCGTCGAGGCAGGGTCGAACGTGATCACGACCGCCGAGGAGGCGGCCTTCCCCTGGCACTTCGACGAGCAGCTCGCCTCCGAGCTCGACACGCTGGCGCGAGCGCGCAAGGTCACGATCCTCGGAGCCGGGCTGAACCCGGGCTTCGTCTTCGACGCGCTCGTGCTCACGGCCTCCGGGGTCGTCGCGACGGTGGACGCCATCAGGGTCGAACGGGTCGTCGATCTCTCCGGCTTCAGCACGGCGATCCTGCGCCGGCTCGGCATCGGCTTCGGCCCGGCAGACTTCGCCGCTGGCGTCGCCGCCGGCACAATCACGGGCCACATCGGCTTCCCCCAGTCGATGCGGATCGTCGCGCGCGCGCTCCGGCTCGAGCTCGAGCGGGTCGAGCGCCACATCGAGCCGATCGAGGCCGAGGCCGAGCACCGCCTGGCCGGTTTCATCGTTCGGCCCGGCGAGTCGGCCGGGTTCCGCCAGCGCTACGTCGGCGTCGTCGGAGGCCGCCCGTGGTTCGAGGCCCTCTTCCTCGGCCACGTCGACCCCGAGGGCGCCGGCTTGCGGACCCGGGACGAGATCTCGATCACCGGGGACGGGCCGCCGCTCCGTCTCGCCGTCGAACCCGGCATCAACCCGCAGGCCGGCGCGCCGAGCGTCATCGCCAACTCGCTCGAGCGCCTCGTCGCAGCCGAGCCGGGGTGGCGAACCGTGGCCGACCTGCCGCCCGCGCACTCCACCGCCTGAGCCGGCCCAGCGCCGCCGAGGCGCGGCGCTCGGGGCGGGCACGGCGTCAGCCGGTGCCTGCGAAGAGCCGGCGCGTGGTGCGCACAGTCGTCTGCTCGACCTCCGCGCTCGACACGGCGCGCTCGCGAGGCAGCGGGACACAGCCGAAGCGTCGTCCACGTGCGCGACCTTCCGGTGGCCGAGTGGCCGCTCGGGCTCGTGTCGCGCGAGCGTCGCTACGTCTCAGGACACGCAGACTGCGAGGAGACGACCGTCGCCGAGGGAAGCGAGCTCGTCGAGCACACGCTGACCCGCCATGCGATGACGGCAATCCGTCGGCGCTTCGGGGAAGGCGGCCACTCGCTCGCCCAGGCGGCACGTGACCTCGAGTCGAGCCGGCCGCAGCCGATGCAAGCCGTGAGGCACCGCGGCGCCGCGCTCGTCGTGGTTCCGACCTGCACGGCCAACGTGAGCCCGCTCGCGGCCGACGGGCACGAGATGCTGTCGGCGACGCGCCGTCACCACGCGCGTTCGACGCGACGAGCTTCGTCGACACTGCTCGCAGAGGGCTGGGGGACGTCCTTGCCTACCCGGAGCCACGACCTCGCCTACCGGTGCCTCGGAGCGACGAAGGCGTAGAGGTTCGGCCGTGAGGGCCGTGACGATTGGCCCGCCGCGCGAGGACGCGAACGGGCTGGTTCGTGGACTGCCTGACCTGACGCCCTCCCCGGAGCCGGAGACAGCTGGGTCTCCGCAGTCGCTATCGCACAGCTGGGCGTGCACGTGGCGCGGCGAGGAGGGCCTCGGCGCGAGTTGTCGACCGCCTGGTCAGGGTGCTGGGATCGTCTCGAAGCGCTGCCGGCCGCGGAAGCGGTAGACATGGAAGTCGGCGTCAAGGGTGAAGACGCGTCTCAACCCGCGTTCTTCGGCCAGTGCGACCAGCGTGGCATCCGCAAGGTCCATCGGGAGATCCGCGTACTGGTCCATCAGCCTCGCGGTCCTGGCGACAGCCGATCGTGAGAGGTCTGCGACGATAAGTCGGCTGGTCGACACGAGACGCCAGAGCGCCCGTTGCGCGCGAATCCCACCGGCGCGAGCGAGCAGGTACATCGCTTCGGTGAACGCTGGCCAGGTCGTAACGAGCGGAAGGGCCACCCGGTCGAGCGCGGCCCTGCACGCATCGTGGTCGGGTTCGTCGGCGTCGATGATCGCGATGAGCGGACCGGCGTCGGTGAGGGTCACTGGCGAGCCCGGTCCGCTGCCAGGCAGCGGCCGAACTCGGCACCGCTCCGACGAGCCCGGCCTCCACCTCCATGGATCACGCCGACCACGTCCGCGAAGCGGTCGCTTGGGCGGCCGACGAGGGTCGTCTCGGCTCGTTCCGCGGCAGCCCGGCGCAGGAACTCCGAGACGGACTCACCCCTCGCTGCCGCGGCCCGCCGAACCTTGTCGTCGAGTTCGGGGTCGAGTCGAAGGCTCCTCACGGGTTCAGTGTATTACACCAGCGGCCTTCGCGATACGGACCAACGACACTCGGCGAGGTGCCGCCCCCGCCGGGCGAGGAGCGGCGGGAGCTGGGCGAGGCCGCGCTCGCCCCGTGTGGGCGGTCGCTGCCACGCCGAGAGCACGGCACGGGCTCGGCGTCGGACCGGGGCGCTCCGGACCTGGCAGTCGAGCCACTCGCCCGCTTAGGATGAGGAATCGATTCCGAGAGGAGGCGCCGTGGCAGACGGGCTGCTCCGGGGCAGGCGGGCCATCGTCACGGGCGGTGCCGGCGGCATCGGCTCGGCGATCGTCGCAGGCCTGCACGTCGAAGGCGCGGCGGTCGCCGCCATCGGGCGGAACCCGAGCGTGGTTGCCGTCGCCGCCGGCCTCCCGCCGAGCCCGATGGCTGTCGGCGTCGTGGCCGACCTGGCCGACCTGGCCGCGTGCGAAGACGGGTTCCGCCGGGCTGTCGAGGCGCTCGGGGGCCTCGACATCCTCGTCACCGCGCACGGCCACGTCCTGCCGCAGCACTCGGCCAGCGCCGACCTCGCGGACTTCGAGCGGACGATGGCGACGAACCTGACCTCCGTGTTCCGCCTCTCCCAGCTCGCCTACGCCGAGATGGAGCCCCGAGGCGGCGGGAAGATCATCCACATCGCCTCGATGTACGCCTTTCTCGGCGGCCTGCGGGTGGCCGCCTACGCGGCGAGCAAGGGCGGCGTGGCCCAGCTGACCAAGAGTCTCGCCATCGAGTGGGCCGCTTCCGGCGTGAACGTCAACGCCGTCGCTCCCGGCTACGTGCGCACCGGTCTCAACCGCCACATCTGGGACGACCCCGAGCGCGCCGGCCAGGTGCTCGCCCGCATCCCCGCGGGCAGGTGGGGCGAGCCGACAGACGTCGTCGGGCCGGTCGTCTTCCTCGCCTCGCGTCTTGCCGACTACGTCCACGGCGTCGTCCTTCCCGTCGACGGCGGCTACCTTGCCCGCTAGCGGCGCTGCGTCCGGGAGCGTCGGGGTGGGCCTCGACAGCTTCTCCTACCACCGCTGGTTCGGAGAGACGAACGCCTGGGAGGCGCCAGTCGGCGAGCGGTGGACCCTCGACGACCTGCTCGAGCACGTCGGCACGCTCGACGTCGAAGTCGTGTCGATCCAGACGGTGCATCTGCCCGACGAGAGTCCGGCGACCCTCCGGCACCTGCGCCGCGTCCTCTCCGACCGAGGCGTCGAGGCCATCGTCGCCTGGGGGCACCGCCGCGGCCTCGAGGACGGGCGGAGCCCCGAACGGCTGGCGAGCGCCCTCGCCGCGATGCGGTTCGCGGCCGAACTGGGGTGCGGCGTCGTCCGCGTCGTCTGCGGCGACCAGCACTCGTGGCTCGCCGATCCCGCCGCTCGCCGGGCCCGCCTCGAGCGCCTGCGCGCGCCCCTCGCCACGATCGCCCGCGCCGCTGGACGTCTCGGCGTGACCGTCGCCATCGAGAACCACGCCGACGTGCGTGTCGCAGAGCTCGTCGCCCTCGTGCGCTCGATCGGGTCCGAGCGCCTCGGCATCTGCCTCGACGTCGGCAACGCGGCCCGCGTCGGCGACGAGCCGGCGCAGGCCGCTCGGGCGGCTGCGGACTGGACCGTCATGGCGCATCTCCGAGACCTACGCCTCCTCGCTGAGTCCCGCGGCAGACCCGACGGCTACTGGCCCTGCGTCCCGCTCGGGGCCGGCGATCTCGACCTCGACGGCGTCCTTCGTGCGCTCGCAGGTGCGGGCCGCTGCGAGGCCTGGCTCGTGGAGGCGTCGAACATGCTGCCCGGCTACGGCGAGGAAGCGTTCGTGACCTCAGGCCTGGCCTACCTGCGGGCCAAGCGCTCGGCCCTCGGGATCGTCCCGAGAGGGCGAGCGGCCGAAGGCGGGGCCGCCACGCCGGCCTGAGGCGGGGCGCGCCGACGCAACCACGCGGCGCAGCGAGCGCGTGCCGCCGCGTCGCAGCGGCGGACGGCGCGAACGTACGGTCCCGACCCCGACCTCACGCGCGTGCTGGCAGCGAGGGTCCGCCGGGGCGAGACCGGCCCCACGGGAGCCGGTCGACCCTGTCCGGCCGGATGCCGTCGCGCGACGACGTGCGGTCATCGTGCCGGTCCGGTCCACGCCTGAGGATCTGCGGCCGGCACGACGAGTGCTCCGGCTCCGCGTGCGAGCCGGCCAGCACGGACAGCCGTGCGCTCGGTCGCTCGTGTGCTCGTGGCCGGGGCCGCGACCGGCCTCGCAGGGTAAGCCCTCGGTGCCCCGCCGGTGCGAGCGAGCAGCCGACGGCGCGCCGCCCGTGGGGCCGGCAGGGATCGAACCTGCGACCGAGGGATTATGAGTCCCCTGCTCTGACCACTGAGCTACGGCCCCAGAAACGCGCGCACGCCGGGCGACGCTCGGGGATCGGAGCTCCGGGGGAGAGACTCGAACTCTCAACCCTGCGGTTAACAGCCGCACGCTCTGCCAGTTGAGCTACCCCGGAAGTGGACCGCGCGCCGATCACGCTAGCCCATCGGGCGCTCGCGCCGCCGCCGGCGGCGAGCGCGGAGGCACCGGTTCGGTGCGCGTATGGTGCGGGCATGGGACGTCGGACGGCCGCGCTGGTGCCGTTCGTCGCGATCGCCGTCATCGCCGCCCAGCTGCGACCCGCGCTCTCCTCGGTCGCCCCGCTCGTCACGACGATCCAGGCACGCCTGCACCTGTCGAGCCCGGTCGCTGGGCTGCTCACGACCCTGCCGATCATCTGCTTCGCACTCTTCTCGCCCGTCGCCCCGCGCCTGGCGCGCCGCTACGGCATGCGCGCGAGCGTCCTCGGTGCGCTGGCACTCCTGGCCGGCGCCCTCGCCCTGCGCCTCCTGGCGTCCCCGCTGCCCCTCTTCGCCGGCACGCTGCTCGCCGGCGTCGCCATCGCGATCGTGAACGTGCTCCTCCCGGCCTTCATCAAGCAGGAGCACCCGCGCCGGACCGGCCTCGTGATGGGCTGCTACTCCGTGGGGATGTCGGCAGGGGCCGCGGCCGGAGCCGGCCTCACCGTCCCGCTCAAGGACGCCCTCGGGATCGGCTGGGCCACGGCGCTCGCCCTGTGGGCCGTGCCCGTCGCCGCCTCGGCGATCCTGTGGCTGCGCACCCCGCAGCCGGCGGTGCCACCGGAGGGCTCCGTCGCGCCGCCCAGGATCTGGCGACAGCGGCTCGCCTGGCACGTGACAGCGTTCATGGGCCTGCAGTCCTTCGTCTTCTACTCGCTGCTCGCGTGGCTGCCGAGCGACTTCGAGCGGCACGGAGCGTCGCAGTCGACCGCGGGCTTCCTCCTGTCGGTCTCCTCGGTGGTGAGCCTGCCGGCGTCGTTCGTCATGCCCGTCCTCGCGGCGCGCCTGCGCGAGCAGCGCCTGCTCGCGTCGCTCGGCGTCGGCTGCTGCGTCGTCTCGGTCGTCGGCCTGCTCAGCGCGCCGCTGGCGGGCGCCTACGTGTGGATGTCGCTCCTCGGCGTGGGGCAGGCGGTCACCTTCGCGGTCGCCTTGAGCCTGATCGTCCTTCGCACCTCGGACACCGCGGCCGCTGCCCAGCTGTCGAGCATGGCCCAGAGCGGCGGCTACGTCATCGCCGCCGTCGGCCCCGTGCTGCTCGGGGCGGTCCACGAGCTCACGGGCGGGTGGGACGTGCCCCTCGTCCTCGTCCTCGTCGGTCTCTTCCTCCAGCTGCTGAGCGGTCTCGGCGCCGGGCGCGACCGGCGCATCGAGCGCGGCGCGCTCGCGCCCGAGCTGGCCGTCCACCGTCCCCCGCGCACCGCCTGACCGGGCCTGTTCGCCGCGCGGCGCCCATTGCCTTGATTGCTCGGACGTCATAGTATTGGTAATTGGAACGTCGTATTGGCATCCGCAACGCCTGCGAGCTGGGGACCGGCGAAGTGCACCTCGCTTCGGGGCGCGAGGACTCGATGCTGCACAAAGGGGGGCTCGATGCGCAATCGGTCGCGTTGGGGGATGGCGGCCGTCGGAGCGGGCGTGCTGGCGGCGACGATCGGGCTAGCGCCGACCTCGGCGTTGGCCGCGAGACCGGCGAGGGCGAAGACGCTCTCGGCGACGATCCTCATGCCCGGAACGGCAGGAGCCGCGGTCGGCGGCTTCTACACGGCGATCCAGGAGGCGAAGCGCTTCCACCTCAAGCTGACGCTCAAGTCCGCGGGCCCGGGCGTGTTCGACACGATCCCGCAGGTCGCCTCCGGCGAGGCGGCGTTCAGCCTGACGGACTCCGGCTTCGTGCTCACGGCGCGCTCGCAGGGCATCAACGTGGTCCAGGTCTTCGCGCCGTACAACTCGCCGGTGTGCGTGATGTTCCACCCGAGCGAGAACATCCACAGCTTCGCCGACCTGAACGGCCACACCATCGCGGTGACCCCAGGCGCGCCCTGGTGGCTGTGGGTCCAGGCCCACTACCACCTCACGAACGTCAACGTCGTGAACTACAGCTACACGATCGCGCCGTTCATCTCGAACCCGAACATGGTCCAGCAGTGCTTCATCACGAACGAGCCGTACGTGGCGACACACCAGGGCGTGCCGAACCGGACGCTCCTCGTCTCGAAGGCGGGCTTCAACCTCTACGACGACGTCCTCTTCACGACGCGTGACGAGATCCGCAAGCACCCCGACGTCGTCGCGGCCGTCGTGAAGGCCGTCACCGCCGGCTGGACCGCCTACTGGAAGCACCCGGCACCGACGAACCGGCTCCTCCCCTCCTACGGCGACACCGAGTCGCCGGCGCAGATGGTCTACGTAGATCGGGTCCTGAAGGCCATCCGCACGATCCCCGTCGGCTACTCCGCGCCGGCGCGCATGCACCAGGCGGCCGACCAGATGCTGCAGATCAAGGCGATCTCCCCGGCGGTTGCCCGCGACTGGAAGGCGTCGTTCACCAACGCCTTCCTGCCCAAGTCGTGAGCGCGGCCGCGGCGAGGGAAGCGGGCGGCAGAGCGCACGTCGCGCCGTGACCATCGACGAGCGCGTGGGGACCGGGCCGGCGCTGCGCCTCGAGTCCGTCGAGGTCTCCTTCCCTGCCCCGACGGGCGGCGAGGTCGCTGCGCTCGGCCCGGTCAGCTTGGAGATCGAGCCGGGCGAGTTCGTCGCCCTCGTCGGGCCGTCCGGCTGCGGCAAGTCGACCCTGCTGCGCGTGGCTGCCGGGCTACTCCCGGCGAGCGCGGGCAGCGTCGTCGCCGACGCCGGGCGCTCGAGCTTCGTCTTCCAGGAGCCGGCGCTCCTGCCCTGGCGCACGGTCGAGCGCAACTGCCTCGTGCCCCTGGAGCTGACGCGCGTGGCGAAGGCCGAGCGACGCCAGCGGGTGCGCGAGACGCTCGAGCTCGTGCAGCTGCTGCCGTGGAGCCGGTACTACCCGCACCAGCTCTCGGGCGGGATGAAGATGCGCGCCGCGCTCGCCCGAGCCCTCGTCGTCGACGCCGCGATCATGTACCTCGACGAGCCGTTCTCCGCGATCGACGAGCTCAACCGGGCGGCGCTGAACGAGTACCTCAGCAGACTGTGGCTCGGGCGGCGCTTCGCCGCCCTCTTCGTCACGCACTCGATCTCCGAGGCCGCCTTCCTCGCCGAGCGCGTCCTCGTGATGTCAGCGCGCCCCGGCCGCATCGTCGGCGAGGTTCGCGTCCCCTTCCCCTTCCCGCGAGACTCGTGGCTGCGCACCACCGAGGAGTTCGTGCGCATCGAGCGGGAGGTCGTCGCCCTCCTGCGGGGAGTGACGCTGCCGGCCGCCCCTGCGGGAGCGGCGAGCGAACGAGGCGGCCTCGATGGTGGCTACTGACCTCGAGCCAGCGGCGAGGGCGTCGGCCGCCCCGGCGCGGCACCCTCGCCGGCGTGGCCACGGCCGTTTCGCCTACCGGGTCGCGCGCGTCCTCATGCCGCTCGCGGTGGCCGGCGTCTTCCTCCTCGTGTGGGATGCCGTCGCCCTCACCGCCTTCGCCGGCAAGGGCTACCTCCTGCCGGACCCGGCGTCCGTCGCGGCCGCAATGAAGGAGAACATCGGCCTCCTGCTCCGGGCGACGTGGGACACCTTCATCGAGTCGGCCGAGGGCTTCGTCGCCGGCGGCGCCGTCGGCATCGCGCTCGCCGTCGCGATGAGCCTGTCCCGGCTGGTCGGCGACGCGCTCTACCCCGTCGCCGTCGTCTTCCAGACCGTCCCCGTCATCGCCGTCGCCCCGATCCTCATCCTCCTGCTCCACTACGGCCGGCCGGCGATCATCGCGATCGTCGTCCTCGTCACCTTCTTCCCCATCCTCTCCAACACCCTCGGTGGTCTCCGGGACACGAACCCCAACCACGCGGAGCTCTTCCGCCTCTACCGTGCCTCCCACCTCCACGTGCTGTGGAAGCTGAAGTTCCCCCAGGCGCTGCCGGCGACCTTCGCCGGCTTCCGCATCGCGGCAGGCCTCGCCGTGGTCGGGGCGACCGTCGGGGAGTTCCTCATCGGCGAGACCGGCGGACGCCCCGGCCTCGGTGTCCTCCTCGTCACGACCCAGCAGGAGCTCAAGACCCCGCTGCTGTTCGGCGCGGCCGGGTTCGCGACGGCCCTCGCGGTGCTCTTCTTCCTCGTCGTCAACTGGGTCGCCCGCCTCGTCCTGCACCGTTGGACGGCAGCCTGAGGCCCGCGTCGATCGACCCCGCGAAGGAGGAACGATGAAGCTCACGGTGAGCGACTTCCCGGGCAAGGGCTTCGGCCCGAACGCCCGCCAGATGGTCGAGCTCGCCCGGGTGGCCGAGGCCGTCGGCGTCCACCGCTTCGGGGTGAGCGACTACCCGTTCCGTCAGGACTGCACGACCTTGATGACCGCCTGCCTCGAGGCGACGACGACGCTCGAGGTGGAGAGCCTCGTCACGACCCCGTACCGCCACGCCCCGGACCTCACGGCCTGCGCCTTCGCGACGATGGCGGAGCTGTCGGGCGGGCGGGCGATCCTCGGCATCGGCAAGGGTGGCGGCGCCGCCGACACCTGGGTTGCCCCGTGGGGCTGGGACCGGCCGTCGCCCAGAGCCGCGGTGCGCGACCTCGTCACCGTCTGCCGGACGATGTGGGCGGGGGGCAAGCCCCCCCTCGAGGGCGAGGTGCTCCGCTCGAGCGGGCGCGAGCTCAGCTTCTCCCCGGGGCACCCGGTCCCGATCCTCATCGCGGCACGCGGGCGACGGATGCTCGCGCTCGCCGCGGAGCTCGCCGACATCGTGCACATCGCCACGCCCTTCCTCGGCCGGCGCTACATGGCCGCGGACGTCGAGCACGTGCTGCGCGCCGCCGAGGCGGCTGGACGCGGGCCGAGGAGCTTCGAGATCGACCTCACCGTTGCGCTCTCGGTGTCGGCGGACCGGGACTTCGCCCGGTCGACCGCGAAGCTCATCGCGGCGGTCGGGGTGCTGTGGATGGCGAACGCCGAGCGGCGCGAGCCGTCGGGCGAGCTCATCTCGCGGCGAGCCGTCGCGACGCCCGAGGAGTTCGACGTCCCGCGCTCGACGATCGAGGCCATCTCGACGGAGTGGAACATGTGGAGCGGCGAGCGCCTCTCCGACCGGGTCGCCGCGCTCATCGACGACGGCGTCCTCGCGCAGTTCACCGTGGCGGGCGCCCCCGGCGAGTGTCGCGAGCGCCTCCTCGAGATCGCCGAGGCGCTGCCCGACGTGACGGGCCTGCGCTTCAAGCTGCCGCCGCTCACCGGCGAGGAGGCCTACCCGCGCCTTCGGGAGATGATCGAGATCGTCGGCAGCTTCGACGAGCTCCGCTCCCTCCGGCGCCCGGCGTGAGGCGCGCGCGGTGACCGGTCGCGCGCTGGCGCGGCCATCGTACGCTCACGGCGCGTGCGACGTCCCGCTGATGGGACAGACGATCGGAGACAACCTCGCCGCGACGGCGCGGCGCTTCCCCGACGCCGAGGCGCTCGTCTCGTGCCACCAGGGCGTGCGCTACACCTACGCCGAGCTCGACGCCCACGTCGACGCGCTCGCCGGCGGGCTCGTGTCGCTCGGCCTGCGACCCGGCGAGCGGGTCGGGGTGTGGAGCCCGAACTGTGCCGAGTGGGTGCTCCTCCAGTACGCGACGGCCCGAGCCGGCCTCGTCCTCGTCAGCCTCAACCCCGCCTACCGCGCCCGCGAGCTCGAGTACGCGCTGCGCCAGTCCGGGTGCCGGGCGCTCTTCACGGCGCGCTCGTACCGCAGCTCGGACTACGCCGCGATGGTCGCCGAGGTGCGCCCGCGCCTGCCTGCCCTCGAGCACGTCGTCCACCTCGCCTCGCGTGAGTGGGAGGAGGTCCAGGCCGCGGGCGGGGAGCGGACGGCGCCGAGCTGCGCCGGGTCTGCGCGTCGCTCGGCTTCGACGACCCGATCAACATCCAGTACACGAGCGGGACGACGGGCCTGCCGAAGGGCGCGACGCTCTCGCACCACAACCTGCTCAACAACGGCTTCTTCATCGGCGAGCGCTGCCGCTACAGCGAGCGCGACCGCGTCTGCCTGCCCGTCCCCTTCTACCACTGCTTCGGGATGGTGCTTGGAAACCTCGCCTGCACGACGCACGGCGCGGCGATCGTCGTCCCGTGCCCGACCTTCGACGCGCGCGCCGTGCTCGAGGCGGTCGAGGCAGAGCGCTGCACCTCCCTCTACGGCGTGCCGACGATGTTCATCGCCGAGCTCGCCGACCCCGAGTTCGGGCGCTTCGACCTGTCGTCGCTGCGCACCGGGATCATGGCCGGCTCTCCCTGCCCCGTCGAGGTGATGCAGCGCGTCATCGACCTGATGCACCTACACGAGCTGACGATCTGCTACGGGATGACGGAGACGTCCCCGGTGTCGACCCAGACCTGCGCCGAGGACGACCTCGACCGGCGGGTCCGCACGGTCGGACGGGTGCACCCCCACGTCGAGGTGCAGATCGTCGACCCGACCGGGCGCGCCGTCGCGCGCGGGGAGGTGGGCGAGCTGTGGACCCGCGGCTACAGCGTCATGCTCGGCTACTGGGACGACCCCGAGCGCACCCGCGAGGTCATCGACTCGGCGCGCTGGCTGCACACCGGCGACCTCGCCACGATGGACGAGGACGGCTACGTGAGCATCGTCGGGCGCATCTCCGACCTCGTCATCCGCGGCGGCGAGAACGTCTACCCCCGCGAGGTCGAGGAGTTCCTCTACGGGCACCCCGACGTCCTCGACGTCCAGGTGGTCGGTGTGCCCGACCCCCTCTACGGCGAGGAGCTCGTCGCCTGGGTGCGTCCGAGGCCGGGCTCGGCGCTCACCGAGCAGGAGGTGCGCGCCTGGTGCGCCGGCAGGATCGCCCACTTCAAGGTGCCCCGCTACGTGCTGTTCACCGACGAGTTCCCGCTGACCGTGACCGGCAAGGTCCAGAAGTTCGTGCTGCGCCAGAAGGCCGCCGAGCTCCTCGGTCTCGCGAGCGCAGCGGCGGAGTCCTGAGGTGCGAGCGCCCTCCCCGACGTCGGCGCGTCGCGCCGACGGGGAGGCGAGCGAGGTCCTCGCCGAGCTCGACGCCTTCGTCGCGTCGACCGTGGCCCCCCTCGAGGCAGCCCACGCCGAGCTCCTCGCGGATCCGAGGCGGCGGTACGCTCCGAGCGGCGTGCTCAGCCCCGCGGTGGTCGCGCTGCGGCGCGAGGTGCGCGTGGCGGCCGCCGACGCCGGCCTCTACCAGCTCGCGGTGCCCGCCGAGCTCGGCGGGCGCGGCGCGCCGGCGAGCCTCCAGTTCGCCGTCTTCGAGCACCTCCACGCGAGCTGCGGACCGGATCGCCTCCTGCCCTACGACGCCGTCGGCCACTTCACGAGCGGGCCCGGCGGGGCGCTCGGCGCGCTCAGCGACGAGGTACGCGAGACGGTGTGGCCCGAGATCCTCTCGGGCCGGTCCCTGCTGTGCTTCGCCCTCTCGGAGCCAGAGGGGGCACCCGAGACGACAGCGCTCGAGCGCGACGGCGACTTCGTGCTGAACGGCACGAAGTGCTGGGTCAGCCGGGGCGGCTACGCGGACTACGCCCTCGTCTACGCGCGCACCGGGGACGGGCCGCCCGACACCAGGGCGACGAGCGCCTTCCTCGTGCCCCTCGCCGCGCGCGGCGTCGCCGTCGGCCCGGCGAGCCGCCTGTTCGGACGCGTCGGCGGGGAGGAGGTGACGCTCGCGCTGCGGGATGTCCGCGTACCTCGCTCGCACCTCGTCGGGGCGCTCCACGGCGGCGCCACCCTCGCCGCGTCGGGCGCCCCCGCAGCGACGATGCACGCCGCGGGACGCTTCGTCGGCCTCGCACGCTTCGCCCTCGAGCGCGCGCTTCGCGAGCTCGCCGACCGGCCCGTGGCGCGCCGGGACAGCGAGGCGCTCCTCGCCGACGCGGCGATCGACTGGCACGGCGTTCGCCAGATGGCCCTCGACTGCGCCGAGCGCCTCGAGAGCGGCGCCGACGCGACCTTCGAGATGGCGGCCGTGCGCCTCGCCGCCCCGGCGATGTGCAGCCGCGTCCACGAGCGCGTGGCCGAGATCCTCGGCGGCGACGGCCTCAGGAACGAGGAGCGCCTCTTCGACGGCTGGCACCAGAGCCGGACCGTGCTGGCCGCTGCGGGCTCGGACCGCTCGCTGCGAGGCGCGCTCGTCGCCTCGCTGCTCGCCCGTCGAGGCGAGGGCGCGTCGACCGATCGCTGAAGGACGAGACGAGGAGGACCGGATGGGCCGCCTGCCGAGGATCACCGTGAGCGACTTCCCGGCGAAGGGCAACACGCTCACCCTGCGCGAGATCGCCGGACTCGCGGCAGCCGCCGAGGAGGCCGGCGCCGAGCGCTTCGGGGTGACCGACTTCCCCTACTACTACGACTGCCTCGTGACCATGGGCGCGTGCCTCGCCGCGACCTCGACGATCGTCGTCGAGAGCCTCGTCACGACCCCCTACGCCCGGCACCCCGAGGCGACCGCCTGCGGCTTCGCGAGCCTGAGCGAGTACTCCGGCGGACGCGTCATCTGCGGGATCGGCGGCGGCGTCGAGGAGCCCTCGAACGTCTGGGTGGAGCCCTTCGGGCACAAGCGACCGAAGCCGCTTCGCGCCATGCGCGAGCTCATCGCCCTGTGCCGTGCCATGTGGGCCGGCGAGGCCTCCCCGACCGAGGGCGAGGTACTGCGCGGCTCGGGCCTGCGCCTCCGGTTCCCCGTCGAGCATCCGATCCCCGTCCTCGTCGCGGCGCGCGGCCCGAGGATGCTCGAGCTCGCCGGCGAGCTCGCCGACATCGTCCACATCGCCGCCCCCTTCCTCGGCGAGCGCTACATCGACGGCTGCATCGAGCGCATCGCGACCGGCGCCGCTCGCGCCGGACGCCGGCTCGACGACCTCGAGATCGACCTCACGGTCTCGGCCTGCGTGATGCGAGACGGCGGCCTCGCCCGGGAGCTCGCGAAGATCACGACCGGCGCCGGAATCCTGTGGATGAGCGGCGCGGAGAAGTACGCGCTCCAGCGCAGCGCCTGGCTGCGCCCCGACGAGCTCGCCGTGCCCGGCGAGCTCGTCGAGCGCCTCGCGACGAGCTGGGACATGTGGAGCGGCGACCCGCTGCCCGACGAGTGCGCCGCGATGATGGACGACGCCGTCCTCGGCCAGTTCTCCGTGGCCGGCACTCCCGCCGAGTGCCTGGGGCGGCTCGTCGGCATCGTGGAGCGCCACCCCGAGGTCACGGGGCTGCGCCTGAAGCTGCCCCCTCTCGGCGGCCCCGAGAGCCTGGCGCACTACCAGGAGATGCTGCGGGCGATCGCGACGGTGCGGACCGAGTGGCAGGCCGTGTCCGCCAGGGTCGGCGAGGCGGGAGGCTAGCGGTGCCGAGCGAGCGGAGCAGCGCCCGAGGCGGCCGCGCGCGCCGGCCGGTCGTCACGGTCAGCGACTTCCCGGCGAAGGCGAGCACCCTCACGACCCGCGAGATCGCGGCGCTGTGCCGGCGCTGCGAGCAGCTCGGGCTCGGCCGCTTCGCCGTGACCGACTGGCCCTACCACCTCGACTGCCTGACGACGATCACGGCGTGCCTCGCCGCGACCTCGACGATCGTCGTCGAGAGCCTCGTCACGACCCCCTACGCCCGGCACCCCGAGGCGACCGCCTGCGGCTTCGCGAGCCTGAGCGAGTACTCCGGCGGACGCGTCATCTGCGGGATCGGCGGCGGCGTCGAGGAGCCCTCGAACGTCTGGGTGGAGCCCTTCGGGCACAAGCGACCGAAGCCGCTTCGCGCCATGCGCGAGCTCATCGCCCTGTGCCGTGCCATGTGGGCCGGCGAGGCCTCCCCGACCGAGGGCGAGGTACTGCGCGGCTCGGGCCTGCGCCTCCGGTTCCCCGTCGAGCATCCGATCCCCGTCCTCGTCGCGGCGCGCGGCCCGAGGATGCTCGAGCTCGCCGGCGAGCTCGCCGACATCGTCCACATCGCCGCCCCCTTCCTCGGCGAGCGCTACATCGACGGCTGCATCGAGCGCATCGCGACCGGCGCCGCTCGCGCCCGACGCCGGCTCGACGACCTCGAGATCGACCTCAGCCTCTCGGCCGCCGTGCTCGAGGACGGCGAGGAGGCCCGCCGGCTCGCCAAGGTCGTCACCGCCTACGGCATCATCTGGATGGCCGGCGTCGAGCGCTACGCCCGCCAGCGGCCGAGCTGGACCGTGCCCGACGAGCTCGCCGTGCCCGGCGAGCTCGTCGAGCGCCTCGCGACGAGCTGGGACATGTGGAGCGGCGACCCGCTGCCCGACGAGTGCGCGGCGCTGATGGACGACGCCGTCCTCGCCCTCTTCGGGGTGGCCGGCACCCCCGCAGAGTGCGCGCCGAGGCTGCGGGCGCTGCTCGCGCGCCACCCCGAGGTCACCGGGCTGCGCCTGAAGCTGCCGCCGCTGAGCGGGCCGACGAGCGCCCCCGGCTACGGCGCGCTCGTCGAGGGCGTCGCCGCCGCACTGGCGGACGCCTGAGGCCGACCCGCCGGCGTCGACGGGCGCGCCGGGGCACTCAGCCGGCGCAGGCCGGCATGGCGCACTCGACGCTGCCGACGCCCGGGTGCTGGAAGACCTCGATCGAGCGCACCTCGAACGACGCCGGGTAGCTCGGGCTCGAAGGCACGGTCCCGGCCTGCACGGCCAGGTCGGCGAGGAGGTACATCGTGACGGGGAGGCTGGCGCGCACCTGGAAGGTCCTGCGCCCGTCGACGAACCAGGTGACCGAGTGCGGTTCCCAGTCGACGGCGAAGCGGTGGAAGCGCGTCCCGAGCGAGGCGACCCGCACCACCTGCTGGTCGATGCGGTCGTCGGCGCCGAGATGCAGCGTCTGGATGATCGACCCCGGAGCGGAGCCGTAGAACTCCATGATGTCGATCTCGGGAGGCCACGTGCCATCGGCGGGCAGCATCCACAGCGCCGGCCAGGCGCCCGGGACGACGGGCACCTTCGCCGTGACGACGACGAGCCCGTAGCGGAAGTCGAAGCCGCGCCGAGACTGGACCATGCCCGAGGTGAACGGCCGGCCGTGGACCCGCTGCGCCCGGGCGGTCAGCGCGAGCGCCGAGGAGCGCACCGTGACGTTCGCCGCCTGGTACCACTCGACCTCGCCGCTCGTCGCGATCGTGCACGACCACGGGTAGCAGGTCCGCCAGCCGGCGCCGAGCTGGCGGCCGCTCGCGAAGCGCACGTCGAGGACGCGCACCCACGGCCCTCGAGGCAGTCCGGCGGGGACCGTCACCGGCGGCGGCCGCGAGCTGGTCGAGCGCGCCGCGCCGCAGGCCCCGAGGGCGAGCGCGCCGAGCGCGAGCAGGCTCGCCGCCGCGGCACGGCCGGGCGGCGAGCGGCGGCGCGCCGTGCCGGCGCGGCGCGCGGGCTTCCTCCCTGACCCCGTTGCCGCTCCCTCCCGGGATCGAGCCGCGCCGTCTGCACGCGCTCCCGCTCGATGCTAGAGCTCGAAGCTCGGGAGCACGCAGTGCTCACCGCCAGGTGGCTCGGAGACCAGCCTCCCACCGGAGGCCGTTCCGCTCCCATCAGGAGCCCAGCGCGTGGGCGAGGCGTCGGGGAGCGGCTGGCGCGAGGATGGGCGGTGGCCGCAGACGCCCTCCTCGTGGTCCTGGCGAGCGTGCGCCCCAGCGGGCCGGGCGAGGCCCGCGCCCTCGCCCGACTCGAAGCCCTGGCGCGAGGCGGCGACCCGTGGGCCCGCTCTCGCCCACTGCACGCGACCGCCTCGGCCCTCGTCGTCGACGAGCGAGGTGGGCGCGTCCTCCTCCGCTACCACGAGCGCCTCGGCCAGCTCGCGCAGGTGGGCGGGCACGCCGAGGCAGGCGAGGACGACCCCTACGCCGTCGCGAGGCGGGAGGCACTCGAGGAGACGGGCCTCGCGGACCTCGTCGCCTGGCCGGAGCCGGGCGCGCCCCGGCCGGTCCAGGTCCAGGTGGTGCCTGCGAGGGCGCACGCCGACGAGCGAGCGCACGAGCACGCGGACGTGCGCTACCTGCTCGCCACGGCTCTCCCCGACACGAGCCGCCCCGAGCGTCCCGGCGCGGCGCTCGTGTGGCTCCCGTTCGACCGGGCGGCCGCCGCGGTCTCGGACCCGGGGCTGCGCCGGCTGGTGCGCCTCGCTGCACGCCTCGCCGCCTCGCGCCGCGAGGCGCGAGCGGAGCGGCCGGCCCGCGCCTGAACGCTCGGCGGCGGCCGGTCAGGCGAGAACGACGACCGGCGCGGCGGACCTCCCCGTCAGGGCCCTGCACAGCTCGACGCCGCGCCCCTGCGCGCACGCGGCGTCGACCAGGAGGTGGAGCACCTCCCCGAGCGCGCCCGAGGGCGGGGTGGCGCGCGAGCCGATGGCCGCAGCGAGATCGAGGCCGTGGACGACGAGCTCGACCGTGCGCGTCGGGAGGTAGTCGTCGAGGCGCATGCCACCCGCGCGCGTCCCGACGAGCGCGTCGTCGTCGGCGCCCGCGACCGCGCTCGCGGCCGCCGCGGCGACCGCCCGGAGCTGCGCCACGGGGTCGTCGCCGAGCGCGACGGCCGCCTCGCGGCCGCGAGCCGCGATCGCCGCCCGGTCGGCACCGGAGGCGGCCACCAGGTAGCCCGCAGCGGTGAGCTCGGCGCGCTCGGCGGGCTGCCCGAGGTACTCGGTCACCGTCGACAGCGCCCTGCTCGCGTGGCCGAGCAGGTCCCGAACGCTCCACTCCCCGAGGGCGGGCAGCGACCACTGGTCGCTCGCCACCTCGGCGGCCACCTCGAGGAGGTAGGCCGAGGCTTCGACGAACCGCTCCCGGGAACCAGCTGTCACGATCGGTCCTCCCACGAGCCGCCCGAGCGCCGGGCGGGGCCGCAACGGCGGGCCCGAGGGCGCGGCCTCGGTCGGGACTGGCGTTCTTAGACTGCATCTTGCTGAGGAGGTCGCGTGGCACGCCAGTGGGTGAGGAGCGCCGCCCGGCTCGGGCTCGCGGCAGCGCTCGGCGCGGTGGTCGCCGGGGTCGCCGTCTACGCGGCGACCGACGTCCATGCCGGCCCGCCGCCAGGGCTCAGGCGCCGGCCGAGCGCCACGGCGCGGGACGGGGAGACGAGCTCGACGACCTCGGGCTCGACGGCGGCCAGCCCGCCGCTTCGCGTCCTTGGTGTCGCACCACCCGACGGCGCGACGGGCGTCGCCGGCAGCACTCCCATCGAGATCGACCTGTCGGCGGCACCGGCGCGGGACAGCGCGCTGCCGACCATCTCGCCGCACGTGCCCGGCCGCTGGGACGTGAGCGGGACGACGCTCCGCTTCGTGCCGAGCGAGCCGTTCCTCCCGCTCACCGACGTCACGGTCACGGTCCCCGCCGGACCGCAGGGCCTGACCGGCGCCGACGGGGCCAGCCTCGCCGAGGCGGTCGTGACGCACTTCACCGTGCGCAACGGCTCGGTGCTGCGGCTCCAGGAGCTCCTCTCCCTGCTCGACTACTCGCCGCTCGCCTTCACGTCGGCAGCACCCGAGCCCGCCGCGTCCGACGAGCCAGCCCAGCGAGCGGCCCTCTTCGACCCGCCGCGCGGCCGCTTCGCGTGGCGCAACGCCGGCTGGCCGGTCCAGCTCCTGCGGCTGTGGCGCCCCGGGGCGGACAACGTGATGACCCGCGGGCTCGTCATGTCGTTCCAGGCCGACCACGGGCTCACGCCCAACGGCCAGCTGACGGAGGCGCTGTGGGCGAGCCTGCTCGGCGCCCTCGCCTCCGGTGACGTGAACACCGGGGGCTACAACTACGCCCTCGCGAACCAGCAGCCCCCCGAGACGCTCACCATCTGGCACGACGGCACCATCGTGCTGCGCAGCGCTGCCAACACGGGCATCCCCCAGTCCCCGACCGCGGACGGGACCTTCCCCGTCTACTCCCGGCTGCGCAGCCAGGTCATGACCGGGACCAACCCCGACGGCTCGCACTACGCCGATCCGGTGCAGTACGTCGCGTACTTCAACGGCGGCGACGCCGTGCACTACCTCCCGCGAGCCGAGTACGGAATCCCCCAGAGCCTCGGGTGCATCGAGCTCCCGCTCCAGGCCGCTGCCCAGGCCTGGCCCTACCTCGCGTACGGCACGCTCGTCACGGTCATCAACTGAGCGCGGCGCCGGCGCCCGCAGGGAGGCGAGCGGATCGAAGAAGTGCAACCATAGGTTGCGCGTTACCTCCCCGAACCGCTACCATCGGTTGCAGGTACGCCGCCCGGACGGTCGGCGGGAGAGGGGGACGCCATGCACGCCATCCGCCACCACGTGGGGGTGAACGCCCCGATCGGCGAGGTCTACGCGGCGTTCGCCAGCCGTGCCGGCCTGGCCGGCTGGTGGACGCGAGACGTCCGGGGCGAGGAGCACCCGGGCGGACGGCTCGCCTTCGGCTTCGGGGGCCCCGAGCCCGCCGCCGTCATGGAGGTCGCCGAGCTCGACCCGCCGTCGCTCGTGCGCTGGCGCTGCGTCGAGGGGCCAGACGAGTGGCGGGGCACCTCGCTCAGCTTCGAGCTGACGAACGACGGTGCCGAGACGGCGGTGCTGTTCACCCACGACGGCTGGCGCGACGCGGGGGTGTTCCTGCACCACTGCAGCACGAAGTGGGCGTACTTCCTCCTCGGCCTCAAGTCGGGCTTCGAGGGGGGCGCGGCGACCCCCTGGCCGGACGACGCGCCCGTGAGCCGCTGGGGCTGAGCGGTGGCCGCCGACTCGGGCGCGCTCGCGATCGAGCACGAGGTGGTGATCGAGGCGCCGATCGAGGTGGTGTGGCGCCTGGTCACCCGAGCCGACGGGCTCGAGCGGTGGCTGGCCGACAGAGTCGAGCTCGACGCCCGGCCCCAAGGGCGCGGCCGGTTCGTGTTCCTCGGCGACGACGAGGTCGCGAGGGTCGTCCCGGTCGTCGTGGAGGCAGTCGAGGCGCCGCGGCGCTTCGCCTTCCGGTGGAGCCGCCCCGAGGACGGCGAACCCCAACCGGGCAGCTCGCTCTCCGTCGAGCTCACCCTCGTCGCCGAGGGCCCGGAGCGGACGCGCGTGCGCGTCGTCGAGCACGGCCTCGAGTCGCTCGGCTGGTCGAGGGCGGACAAGGACCGCTACGTCGACGAGCACCGCAGCGGCTGGTCACGCCTGCTCGACCGCCTCGCCGGGCTGGCGCGCCGGCCCGGGGCGTGACGTGGCGCCGGACGACGACCTCTGGGCGGCCGTCGCCGACCCGTCGCGCCGGCGCGTCCTCGACCTCCTCGTGCGCGACGGCGAGGCGACGGCCAGTTCGCTCGCGGCCCGGCTGCCGCTCTCGCGCCAGGCGGTGAGCAAGCACCTCGGCGTCCTCGAGGCCGCCGGACTCCTCGAGCGCCGCCGCCACGGTCGCGAGGTCCGCTACCGCGTCGTCCCCGCGCAGCTCGACGCCGCGACGCGCGCGCTCGCCGAGCTCGCGACCGACTGGAGCGAGCGGCTCGCCGCCTTGAAGCGGCTCGCGGAAGCCCAGGGCGCCGCGGACGCGAACGCCTCGTGAGCCGCGACGGCGCCCCTCCCCCGGACGCCGCGCCCGAGCAGCCGCCTCCGCCAGCACCGCGCGCGCCGAGCGCCGGCGCGCGCCTACGACGACGCGCGGGAGCCCTCGCCGCCGACGGCCCCCGGCCGCGGCGCCTCCACGACGACGACGTCGAGCAGGCGCGGGCCGTGCACCCCCTCGACCCGTGCGAGCTCGATGTCGCTCGTCGCCGACGGACCGCTGATCCAGGTCTGGTGCGCGCCCGGCGAGCACCGGGCGATGGCGTCGGGCACCGAGGCGACGACGCTCGACGCCGCCACGACCACGACGTGCTGGTCGGGCAGCAGGCTGAGCGCACGCCGGCCCTGGGCGGGTCCGCCGTCGAGGACGATCGTCCCCGTCTCCGCGATCGCGACGGCGCAACCGGTGAGCGCCGCGTCGACGCTCGCCAGCGCCTTGGCCTCGAGCGGCGGCTCGTCGACCTCGATCGCGACGCCGCGACCCTCGAGACCGGCGAGCCAGCCGGCCGGTGCGTCGGGCGGCACGACGACGCTCGTCGAGGAACGGCGCGAGATCGCGGCGGCGATCGCCCCGGGCAGGCCGGCCTCGTCGGTGCGCACGACGGTGGCGCCGTAGTCCTCGAGCCGGGCGACGAAGAGGTCCACGGTGCCCGGCGCGACCCCCTGCCCGGCGCGCCGGTAGCGGCGTTCGGGCGCCTCGGGCGCGAAGGGCGTCGTCGCGAGGGCCTCGCGCACCGAGGCGAGCACCGCCGCGCGCCCCGCCAGCGCTCGCGACGCCGCCGCGTGGACGGCGGGGCGCTGGCGGCGGCGCGCGCGCCGGGGCGCGCCGACCGGGTGGGGACCGACGTCGTCCGGACGCGTCGCGCGCCAGGAGGCGCGGAAGGGCTGCGGCGCGACGAGCGGCGCGTCGCGGGCATCGGTCCAGGCACGCAGCGGCCCCGGGAGCCGGCGCAGGAGGCCGGCGCGCCGGAGCATCCGGCTGGCGCGCCCGGCGAGCGCCTCGGCAGCCTCGAGACGGCGCGCGTCCTCGAGGACGAAGCCGAGGGCTCGCATCGCGCCCGCCTCGAGCGCCGAACGAGCGCCCGACTCGACGACCTCGGCGCGCAGGCGGACGAGGAGGCGGGGGATGTCGATCCGCACCGGGCAGACCTCGAGGCACGCACCGCACAGCGTCGAGGCGAAGGGGAGCGAGGCGGCGACCCGGTCGGTGGCGACGTGCTCGAGCTGGGGCGTGAGCACGGCGCCGATGGGACCAGGGTAGACCGAGCCGTAGGCGTGGCCGCCGACCCGCTCGTACACGGGGCAGACGTTCAGGCAGGCCGCGCAGCGGATGCAGCGCAGGACCTGCCGGCCGAGGCGGTCGGCGAGCGCGCGCGAGCGCCCGTTGTCGAGGAGGACGAGGTGGAACGCCCGGGGACCGTCGCCCGGGACGACCCCTCGCCAGACCGAGGTGTAGGGGTTCATGCGCTCGCCGGTGGCCGACCGGGCGAGCAGCTGGAGGAAGACCTCGAGGTCCGAGAAACGGGGGACGACCTTGTCGATGCCCACCACCGAGATGAGCGTCTCCGGCAGGGTGAGGCACATCCGCCCGTTGCCCTCGGACTCGACGACGACGAGCGAGCCCGACTCGGCGACGGCGAAGTTCGCTCCCGAGATCGCCACCCTCGCCGTCAGGAAGCGCTCCCGCAGGTGCGCCCGGGCGGCCGCCGCGAGCTCTGCCGGGCGGTCGGACAGGTCGGGGGGCGCGGGCACGCCGTGCCGGCCCATCTCGGCGAGGAAGGTGGCGCGGATCTCGGCACGGTTGCGGTGGATGGCGGGCACCACGATGTGGCTCGGGAGGTCGCCCGCGAGCTGCACGATGAGCTCGGCCAGGTCGGTCTCGTGGACCTCGATGCCTGCCGCCTCGAGCGCCGCGTTCGTGCCGATCTCGGCCGTCGTCATCGACTTCACCTTGACGACGCTGCGCTCGCCGGTCGCCTCGACGAGGGAGACGATCGCCCGGTTCGCCTCGTCGGCGTCTCGAGCGAAGGTGACGGTCCCGCCGGCGGCGACGACCTGCGCCTCGAGCTGCTCCAGGAGCTCGGGCAGGCGCGCCTGCGCCTCGTCCTTGATCGCCGCGGCGGCGTCGCGCAGCGCCTCGAAGTCCTCGAGCTCGCCCACCGCGGCGTCGCGGCGGGCGCGGATCGTCGCGGTGGCCCGCCCGAGGTTGCGCCGCAGCTGCGCGTCTCGCAGCGCCCGACGGGCGCCGTCGGGGAAGGCGGGCGCTGCCTCGAAGGAGGCGCTCACCGGCCGGCCCTCGTGCCGTCGCTGGCGAGGATCTCGGCGAGGTGCATCGTGCGCACCCCCGTCGCGAGCCGGGAGGCGACCCCGCCCAGGTGCATGAGGCAGGAGTTGTCCGCTGCGCAGACGACCTCGGCGCGCGTCTCGAGGATGCGGGCGAGCTTGTCCGCGCCCATCGCGACCGAGGTGTCGGGGTTCTTCACGGCGAAGGTGCCCCCGAAGCCGCAGCACTGGTCGCCCTCGGCGAGGTCGACGAGCTCGAGGCCGCGCACCGCCCGCAGCAGGCGCAGCGGCCGGTCGCCGAGGCGCAGCACCCGCAGGGAGTGGCAGGTGGCGTGGTAGGTGACGCGATGGGGGAAGCTGGCGCCGACGTCGACGACCCCGAGCACGTCGACGAGGAGCTCGCTCAGCTCGTGAACCCGGGGCGCGAGCGCCCGCGCGTCGCTCGCCAGGCGCGTGTCGCCCGCGTCCTCGGCGAGGTCGGCGTAGGCGTCGACGACGGTGCCGGCGCAGGAGGCCGAGGGAGCGACGACGGCGTCGAAGGGGGCGAAGGTCGCGACGAAGCGGCGGGCGAGGGCGAGCGCCTCGCGCCGGTAGCCGGAGTTGAGGTGCATCTGCCCGCAGCAGGTCTGGTCGAGCGGGAACACGACGCGCTGGCCGAGGCGCTCGAGGAGGCGCACGACGGCTCGGCCCGTCTCGGGGAACAGGGCGTCGTTGAGGCAGGTCACGAAGAGGGCGATCTCCACGTCGCGCCGGCCCGCCGCTCAGCAGGGACGCGCCACGGCGCGCTCGGCCCGAGCACCCTCGCGGCGCCACTCCCCGGCGCTCGCCGGCGCGCCCGCACGGGAGGCTTCCATCGCAGCGCTCCTTCGCGTCACCTCGACCGCCTCGCCGGCGGCGCCCGGACCGAGGTCCGAGGCCGGCGTCGGCGCGCCGAGCCTACCCCTCGCGCCCGGGCCGCCGACGGCGCGCCGGCGCTATGCTCGGCTCGCCTTGACAAGCGAGACCGCCGATCGAGCCCGGGCGGGAGAGTCCTCCAGCAGGCACCGAAGGAGCAATCCTCCCCGAATCTCTCAGGTCCCCCGACCGTCCGGGCGAGGCGACTCTGGAAAGCGGGCGCCGGGCGCCCCACCGAAGGTGCAAGCCGCGAGGCTCGCGGCGAAGCTCTCAGGTCCGATGACAGAGCGGGGAGAGACCACGTGAGGAGCCGGACGCGTCCGGCCTTGGAACGAGGAGTCTCCCCTGCCGCCTTCCACGACGAGTCACCGGTCCCCGCTGCCTTTCTCGCGCCGCCACATCGGCCCCTCGCCGGCCGAGCAGTCGAAGATGCTCGCCGCGCTCGGCTTCGGCTCGCTCGACGAGCTCGCCGCGGCCGCCGTCCCCCCGGCGATCCGTAGCGCGCGCCCGCTCGAGCTGCCGGCGCCCCTCGGCGAGCGCGAGGCCCTCGAGCGGCTGCGCGACCTCGCGACGCGCAACACCGTGCGCCGTTCGATGATCGGCCTCGGCTACCACGACACGGTGACGCCCGAGGTCATCCGCCGGGACGTCCTGGAGGGTCCGGGGTGGTTCAGCGCGTACACCCCCTACCAGCCCGAGATCAGCCAGGGGCGCCTCGAGGCGCTCCTCAACTTCCAGACGACGGTGGCCGACCTGAGCGGGCTGCCGGTCTCGAACGCGTCGCTGCTCGACGAGGCGAGCGCGGCAGCCGAGGCGATGCTCCTCATCCGCCGCGCGACGCGAGGCGCGTCGCGCCGCTTCCTCGTGGACGCCGACGCGCTGCCCCAGACGATCGCCGTCCTCGAGACGCGCGCCGCGCCGCTCGGGATCGAGCTCGAGGTCGTCGAGCCCTCGGCCCCCCTGCCAGCCGGAGAGTTCTTCGGACTCCTCCTGCAGTACCCCGGAGCGTCGGGGGCGCTGCGCGACCTCGCGCCGGTCGTGGCCGCCGCGCACGAGCGGGGTGCCCTCGTCGCCGTCGCGGCGGACCTGCTGGCGCTCACGCTGTGCCGCCCGCCCGGCGAGCTCGGTGCCGACGTGGCCCTCGGCAGCGCCCAGCGCTTCGGCGTCCCGATGGGCTACGGCGGACCGCACGCCGCCTACCTCGCGGTGCGCACCGGCCTCGAGCGCCAGCTGCCCGGGCGGCTCGTCGGCGTGAGCGTCGACGCCGCCGGCCGGCCCGCCCTGCGCCTCGCGCTGCAGGCCCGGGAGCAGCACATCCGGCGCGAGCGGGCGACGTCCAACATCTGCACCGCCCAGGTCCTGCTCGCCGTCGTCGCCGGCATGTACGCCGTCTACCACGGCCCCGAGGGCCTCGAGGCGATCGCGGCGCGTGTCCACGGGCTCGCCCGGCGCCTCGCCGAGGGGCTGCGCGCTGGCGGGATCCGCGTCGTCCACGAGGCGTTCTTCGACACCGTGCTGGCCGCCGTCCCCGGACGCGCTCGCGAGGTGGTGGCGCGCGCCCGCGAGCGGGGGATCCTGCTGCGCCTCGTCGACGACGACCACGTCGCCGTCGCCTGCGACGAGACGACGAGCGAGGCCGACCTCAAGGCGGTGTGGGAGGCCTTCGGCGTCCCGCCGGCGCCCGCGACGGACGGCGAGGGGGTGGACGCGATCCCCGCGACCCTCCGGCGCACGAGCGCGTTCCTCACCCACCCCGTCTTCCACGCCTACCGCTCCGAGACCGAGCTCCTGCGCTACCTCCGCCGCCTCGCCGATCGCGACTACGCCCTCGACCGGGGCATGATCCCGCTCGGCTCGTGCACGATGAAGCTGAACGCGGCCGCCGAGCTGGCGCCCGTGTCCTGGCGCGAGTTCGCCGACCTCCACCCGCTGTGCCCCCCCGAGGACGCAGCCGGCTACCGGCTGCTCGGCGCGCAGCTCGAGGCGGCCCTCGCCGAGATCACCGGCTACGACGCCGTCTCACTCCAGCCGAACGCCGGCAGCCAGGGAGAGCTCGCCGGCCTGCTCGCGATCCGTGCCTACCTCCGCTCGCGCGGCGAGGAGCGCCGCGACGTCTGCCTCGTCCCCGAGAGCGCCCACGGGACGAACGCGGCGAGCGCCGTGCTGGCGGGGATGCGCGTCGTCGCCGTCGCCTGCTCGGCCAACGGCGACGTCGACGTCGACGACCTCGAGGGCAAGGTCGCCGCCCACGCCGGCGAGCTCGCCGCGGTGATGCTCACCTACCCCTCGACGCACGGCGTCTTCGAGGAGGGGGTCTCCCGCATCTGCGAGCTCGTCCACGAGGCGGGCGGTCAGGTCTACATCGACGGCGCCAACCTGAACGCGCTCATCGGCCTCGTCCGGCCGGGCGAGATCGGCGGCGACGTGTCGCACCTCAACCTGCACAAGACCTTCTGCATCCCCCACGGCGGGGGTGGGCCCGGCGTCGGGCCGGTCGCGGCGCGCCGCCACCTCGCGCCCTTCCTGCCCACGCACCCGGCACATCCCGACCCCGGACGGCGCGAAGGGGTCGGGCCGGTCGCGGCCGCCCCCTACGGCTCGGCCGGGATCCTGCCGATCGCGTGGACGTACCTCGCCATGATGGGTGCCGACGGCCTCGCCGAGGCGACGAAGGTGGCCCTCCTCGCCGCCAACTACGTCGCGCGCCGCCTCGCCCCCTACTTCCCCGTCCTGTACACCGGGCGCGGCGGGCTCGTCGCCCACGAGTGCATCCTCGACCTGCGCCCGGCGACGAGGGCGAGCGGCGTGACCGCCGAGGACGTCGCCAAGCGCCTCATCGACTACGGCTTCCACGCCCCGACGCTCTCGTTCCCCGTCGCCGGCACCCTCATGGTCGAGCCGACCGAGAGCGAGAGCCTCGCCGAGCTCGACCGCTTCTGCGAGGCGATGATCGCCATCCGCGCCGAGATCGACCGCGTCGCGGCCGGCGAGTGGCCGAGGGAGGACAACCCCCTGCGCAACGCCCCCCACCCCGTCGAGGCGCTCGCCGCCAGCGACTGGACGCACCCCTACTCGCGCGAGGAGGCCGTCTTCCCCCTGCCGTCGCTCCGCACGAGGTCGTACTTCCCGCCCACCCGCCGCATCGACGCCGCCTACGGCGACCGCCACCTCGTGTGCGCCTGCCCGCCGGTCGCCGACCTCGCCGGCTAGGGCGATGGAGCGATCGAGCCCGCTCGAGGCCCTCCACGCCGAGCTCGGGGCGACCTTCACGCAGTTCGCGGGCTGGCGGATGCCGCTGCGCTACGGCAGCGAGACGGCCGAGCACCTCGCGGTGCGCGAGCGCGCCGGGCTGTTCGACCTCAGCCACATGGGCGAGCTGGCGGTGAGCGGCCCGGCGGCCGGCGCAGCGCTCGACCGGGCGCTCGTCTCGCGCCTGTCGGACCTGCGCGTCGGTCGGGCGCGCTACACGATGGCCTGCGACGAGCGCGGCGGGGTGATCGACGACCTCGTCGCGTACCGCACGGGCGAGGAGGCCTACCTCCTCGTCGTGAACGCCGCCAACACCTCGGCGGCGCTCGACGCCGTCGCCGCCCAGGTCCGCGGCCTCGACGCGCAGGTCGCCGACGTCTCCGGGCGCTTCGCGCTCGTCGCCATCCAGGGGCCGAGCGCGAGCGAGCTCCTCGCTCCGCGCTGCGATGCGGACCTCGGCGCCCTCCCCTCCTACGCCGCCACACAGGCGCTCGTCGCCGGGCACCCCGGCCTCGTGGCGCGCACCGGCTACACCGGCGAGGACGGCTTCGAGCTCTTCGTCGCGCCCGAGGACGCCCGGGCCGTCTTCGAGGCGCTGCTCGAGGCGGGCGCCCTGCCTGCCGGGCTCGCCGCCCGGGACACGCTGCGGCTCGAGGCGGGCATGCCGCTGTACGGCCACGAGCTCGACCGCGACCACACGCCCTTCGAGGCCGGTCTCGGCCGCGTCGTGCGCCTCGACAAGCCGGGGGACTTCGCCGGTCGTGCCGCCCTCGAGGTGGCCGCCGCCCGTCCGCCCGCCCGCCGGCTCGCCGGCCTCGCCTCCCTCGGCCGACGCGTCCTGCGCCAGGGCTGCCCGGTGGTCGAGCTCGCGCAGGGGCGGTCGGTCGGCACCGTGACGAGCGGCGCCTACTCGCCCACGCTGCGCCGGCCCATCGCGATGGCCTACGTCGAGGCGGATGCCCTCGACGCGGGTCTCCAGCTCGGGGTCGCGCTGCGCTCGGGCGTCGAGGCGGTCGAGGTCGTCCCCCTCCCCTTCTACCGCCGAGCACGCTAGGGCCCGACGCGCGAGCGGGGCGGTCCGGCGGCCGCTCCCCTCGCGACCGGCCGGTCGGGCGTCGCGAACCCGCCTGCTCGTCCCACGGCCGCGAGCCGCCGGCGTCGAGGTGGCGAGGAGGCGGCTCGCTCGTCGCCGACCTCGCCGCCGCCGACCTCACCGACCGCCCGGTCCGCCCCCTCGGCGGACCGAGCGGTCGGCACGCCTCAGCGCGGGATCCCCGCGAGGACGACCGACACCGTGTGGCTCGTGCCGCCGGTGTCGACGTAGCTCACCTGGATCGTCTGGCCCGGCCGGTGCGCCTCGACCTGGCGGACGAGTGCGTTCCAGGTGGGCGTCTGGTGGCCGTCGATGGCCGTGATGACGTCCCCCTCGCTCAGGCCGGCGCGCTCGGCGGGACCGCCTTGGATCACCGGGCCGATGGTGACCCCCGAGACGCTCGGCTGGGTCCCCGTGCCGGTCCCGCCGAAGCCGAAGCCGAAGCCGAAGCCGAAGCCGCCGTAGCTCGGCTGCTCGGTGATGCCGAGGAAGGGGGACTCCCCGATGATCACGCCGTTGCCGGCCTGCCCGCGCTCGATCTGGTGGACGTCGGCGGCGGCCTGGTTGATCGGGATCGCGAAGCCGATCGAGGCGCCGGTCCCGTCCGCCGACGCGGCCGCGGTGTCCATCCCGATGACCTGGCCGCGCAGGTTGACGAGGGGACCACCGGAGTCACCCGGCGAGATCGGCGCCGAGGTCTGGATCAGGTTGTGCAGCGTCTCGGGGTTGCCGCCCCCGGCGTCGCTCGCGCTGATCGTCCGACCGACGGCGGAGACGATCCCGCTCACGACCGACGGCGAGCCGCCGAGCCCGAGGGCGTTGCCGATGGCGACCACGGGGTCGCCGACCGCGACGGTCGAGGAGTCCCCGAGCGACACGGTCGGCAGGCCCGAGGCCCCCTCGAGCTGCAGGAGGGCGATGTCGTGCACCGGGTCCACGCCGAGGACGCGCGCCGCGTAGGTGCGCGACCCGCCGACGCTCACCCGGATGCTCGTCGCGTCCTCGACGACGTGGTTGTTCGTCAGCACCTCGCCGCTCGGCGTGAGGATCATCCCGGTCCCCTCGGCCGGCGACGGCGGCGAGCCGACCTCGGTCGCGATCGTCGTCGAGATGTCGACCACGGCCGGCTTGACGAGGGCGGCCACCCGGGCGACCGAGCCGGGCGCGCTGAGCGGCGCCGTCGGCGTCGACGGGAGCGACGACCTCGCCGGCGCGAGCGAGGCCGAGCCGCCGAAGGCGGCGCCGAGGCCGGCGCCGAGGCCGCCGGCCACGAGGGTGGCGGCGGCGACGGCCGCGGCGACGAGGGCCCGCCTGCGGCGCGGCGGCACCGGCGGTGCGCCGGACGCGGGCGACCATGCGCCGGGGGGAGGCGGCGGCTGGTCGCCCGCGAACAGCGCGGCGCCCTCGGGCAGGAAGCCGTAGGGGGGGGCGGCCTCCTGCCCGGTCGGCGCGGCCTGGACCTCCGTCGTCGGCTCGTCGAGCGGCGCCGCCTCGGCCGCGGTGGCCGGAGCCTCGGCCGGCTCGCTCGCCTCGGGGGGCACCTCGTCGTGGCTCTCGTTCATCGCACGTCCTCCGTCGTCGGGACCGCACGCCCGTCGTGTCGCCGTGCGGTCCTCCTCCTCCGCACCAGCATTCCGGGGCGATCTCCGACCGAGCTTTGGCTTCGCTGAGAACTTCCTGTGGGAAGTGCGCAGCCGCCGCTGCTCGCCACGGTAGCGGTGCCGGCCGGCGAACCCGCCGTCCGCCGGCCGGCAGCTGCCGCTAGGGCGTCGACGACAGCCCGACGACGGGCGCCGGGAGGGCAACGTGCACGGGAGACCCGAAGAAGCGGGCGTCGCCGAAGTTGAAGACGTTGCCCCGCGAGCTCACGAGCCAGTAGCCGAGGCCGTCGACGGTCGGCTCGAAGCCGACGACCGGGGCGGGCAGGCGGACCCTCGCCTTCGAGCCGTAGAAGGCGGCGTCGCCGAAGTTGAAGACGTTGCCGCGCGAGCTCACGAGCCAGTAGCCGCGGCCGTCGGGCGTCGAGCCCATCGCGACGATCGGGCGCACCCGCGGGTTCACCGACACGGTGCTCGTCGCCGCAAGGGCGCTCCCGAAGGCGTAGACGGTCCCGGAGCGGGTCACGAGCCAGTAGCCCTTGCCGTCCGGCGTCGGGGCGAAGGCGGCGACGGGCTCGCTGAGGTGGTCGTGGACCGCGGAGCCGTAGAAGGCGGCGTCGCCGAAGTTCCAGACGTTGCCGCCCGCGCTCACCAGCCAGTAGCCCTTGGCGTCAGGGGTCGGGGCGAAGGCCACGACCGGGTGCGGCAGGCGGCGCAGGCCCGCGACCGAGCCGTAGAAGGCGGCGTCGCCGAAGTTGAAGACGTTGCCGCGCGAGCTCACGAGCCAGTAGCCGTGGCCGTCAGGGGTCGTCGCCACCGCCACGATCGGACGGATCCCGACGTTGACCGTGAGGTTCGAGGTCGCCGAGGCGTCCCCGTAGGCGAAGACCGTCCCCGATCTCGTGGCGATCAGGTAGCCGTTCGCCGGCGAGAAGACGACGTCGATCACGAGCCGGGCGCTCGCGGCGGGACCCACGCCGTTCGAGGCGAACACGGTGATCGGGTACGAGCCGACCGTCCCGCTCGCCGGCGCACCGCTGATCGTGGCGCCGCCCGCGCCCGTGGCGCTGAAGCGCAGCCCTGCCGGGAGCAGCCCGACCTCCGAGAGCACCGGCGTGGGCTGCCCGGTCGCCGAGAGCGAGACCGTCGAGGACACGCCGACGAGGAAGGTGGCGCTCGGCTTCACCGCGAGCTGCGGCGCGACGCCGCCGTCGTAGAGCTCCGCGCTCGCCGTCGGCCCGCCGCTCGAGGCACCGCCGGCGACGAGGACGAAGCCGTCGGCGAACGCCGCGATCCCCGCGCCGGACCGCGCGGTCGCCATCGAGCCGGTCGGCGAGAAGGTGCCGGTCGACGGGTCGTAGAGCTCGGCGGTCGCGAGCGGGGTGCCGAGGGTCGTCTCGCCGCCGGCGACGAGGACGTCGCCGTCGGGCAAGAGCGCGGCCGAGGCCGAGGCGCGCGCCGTGCCGAGCGAGCCGGTCGCCGAGAAGCTCCCCGTCGAGGGGTCGTAGAGCTCCGCAGAGGCGAGCGCGGCGCCGAGGGCGCTCGCCCCGCCGGCGACGAGGACGTCGCCGTCGGGCAGCGGGCTCGCCACCGCGTCGGTCCTCGCGGTCGCCATCGAGCCGGTCGGCGAGAACGTGCCGGTCGACGGGTCGTAGAGCTCGGCGGTCGCGAGCGCGCCGGTCGTAGCGCCCGATCCGCCGGCGACGAGGACGTCGCCGTTCCCGAGCACCGTGGCGGTCGCCGAGGCCCGCGCGCTCGCCATCGAGCCGGTCGGGCTGAAGGTGTTCGTCGCCGGGTCGTACAGCTCGGTTGACGCCGTCGGCGCGCCGGCGAGCGTCGTGTCGCCGCCGGCGACGAGGACGTCGCCGTTCGGCAGGAGCGTGGCCGTCGCGTCGTAGCGAGGCGTGGCGAGCGAGCCCGCCGGCGAGAACGTGCCGGTCGAGGGATCGTAGAGCTCGGCCGTCCCCGTCACGCTCTGCGTCGTGCCGCTCGTCGTGATGCCGCCGCAGATGAGGACCTTCCCACTCGGCAGGAGGGTGGCCGTCGCGTCGTAGCGGGGCGTCGCGAGCGAGCCCGTCGGCGAGAACGTGCCGGTCGTCTCGCTGTAGACCTCGGCGGCGGCGAGCGCCTGGCCGGAGGCGCTCTCGCCGCCCGCCACGAGCACCGACCCGTTGTCGAGGAGCGTCGTCGTCGCGCCGGTCAGCGCCGTCGGCAGCGACCCCGTCGTCGAGAAGGTCCCGAGCGTGGCCGCCGCGGCTGGCGCCTCGGCGAGCAGCCCGGCCGATCCCGCGAGGAGCCCCACGAGCGAGCACGCGGCGAGGGCGCGCGCCCACGGGGGGCGCCGGCGCGGGCCGAGCCCGCGCGGCTCCGGCGAACGTCGTCCACTTCGCTCAGGCATGCGCACCACCACCTCGTCGCTATCACACTTCGCTAACGGACGGCACGGCATCTCCTAACAATTTGCAAGGCCGTGCCATTAGCACCCTACGGGGCGGCTGCCGGCGATGCAACGCGCCCCGGGTGCCCGCACCGCCCGCCCAGGCGCCGCCGAGCGCCCCGCCTGCCCGGCGGGTGTGCCGGTAGGGTGGCGGCCGTGGCGGGGCCGATCGCGCTCGTCGGCAGCGGCGAGTTCCTCGAGGCGATGCGCGCCGTCGACGAGCAGCTGCTCGCCGGCCGGCGCCGCGTCGTCGCCGTCCTCGCGACGGCGGCAGCCGAGGAGGGGCCGGCGCGCGTCGCCTACTGGTTCGACCTCGCTCGCGCCCACTACGCCGAGCTCGAGGCCGAGGTGCTCGCGCTCCCCGTGCTCGAGCGGGCCGACGCCGAGCGCGCCGATCTCGCGTCGCTCCTGCACGGTGCCGGCCTCGTCTACCTCTCCGGCGGCAACCCCGGCTACCTCGCCGCGACGCTGCGCTCGAGCGCGTGCTGGGAGGCGATCTGCGCTGCCCACCGCGCTGGGGCGGCGCTCGCCGGCTGCTCGGCCGGGGCCATGGCGCTCGGTGCCGTCGCGCCCGACGTGCGCCGGGCCAGCCGCGTCGAGCCCGGGCTCGGGCTGCTCCCGACGCTCGCGGTCGTGCCCCACTTCGACCACCCGTCCGGCTTCGCCGAGCGCCTCCTCGGGCGCGTCCGGGCGGCGAGCGGGCCCGAGGTGCACGTCGTCGGCATCGAGGAGGAGACCGCCCTCGTCGGCGGCCCGCACCGCTTCGCCGTCGCCGGGCGCGGCGCGGCGTGGGTGATCGGGCCCGGCGCTGCTCGCCGCCGCTACGGACGAGGCGAGCTCCTCGAGATCGGCGGCCGCCTCGAGGAGGGTGCGCTGGCCTGAGCGCCGCGACCGGGGAGCGGCCCGCCGGCGTCGAGCCGCGCGCCTCGCGCGACCTGGGCCGGGACCACGGCCCGGTCGTGGAGCGCCCCACGAACCCCGATCCCGCCCCGCCCCCGACCCTGGCGCACGCCCGCACACGGCGGGATCGCCGGCGAGGCCGAACCCGAGGCCCTCGCGAGGAGCCGCTCGCAGGACGGGCCGAGATCCCCCCGAGCGACGGCCTGCGGGCTGCGACGACGACCGCGCGCCGCGCGGCGGGATCGTCGAGCGTCGGTCCGTGCCGCGCGGTGGCGTCGACGCGCCACGACGCAGTGCCGCTGCGACGCCGCAACCGCCGCCTCCCCGGGACCGTCAGGCCCCGGGGAGGCGAGCCAGCGACCCGCCTGTCGCCACCCAGCCGGGGCACCGGGGGAAGGCGCCGGCTCCCTCGACTCGCCGCGACCCGGCCGTCGCGCTCGCCCGGCCGGGCCGCGCCCGGCGAGCACGGGCCGGCGCCGTGCGGCCGGTCCCCCTCCCTCGGCGCCGGCTCAGGCGCGTGCGACCCGGGCGCGCTGCGCGGCGGTCGGGAGGGAGACGGCCGAGGCGAGGCGCAGGCGGGCGAGGAGCGCGATGACGAGGTAGGAGACATCGAGCTGGTACGGCTCGAGGCCGTGGCGCGCCGAGCGGGGGAACGCGTGGTGGTTGTTGTGCCACCCCTCGCCGAAGGTGAGGAGGGCGACGAGGAGGTTGTTGCGGCTGCGGTCGCCGACGTCGTAGGCACGCCGGCCGAAGGTGTGGCACACGGAGTTCACGGCGAAGGTGGCGTGCTCGAAGGCGAAGATGCGCACGAGCCCCGCCCACACGAGCGCCTCGACGCCCCGGGCGACGCTCCCGGTGGCCGCGAGGCCGATGAGGAAGGGGGCGCCGACCGAGAGCGCCACCCACAGGAGGTAGCAGCGGTCGACGACGCGAAGGGCGCGGTCCTCGAACAGGTCGCGCCCGTACTCGAGCCCGCGCTCCATCCCCTTCGTCGAGAAGAGCCAGCCGACGTGGGCGTGCGCCAGCCCGCGCACCGCCGCGAGCACCCCCTCGCCCTGCGGCCGCGGCGAGTGGGGGTCGCCCGGCTCGTCGGAGCGGGCGTGGTGCTTGCGGTGGTCCGTCGCCCACTGCGTGAGCGGCCCCTGCAGCGTCATCGCGCCGAGCACGGCGAGCGCGACGCGCACCGGCTGGACCGCCCGGAACGAGCGGTGGGTGAACAGGCGGTGGTAGCCGACGGTGATGCCGAGGCCCGTGGCCACGTAGAACGCGAGGAAGAGGGCGAGGTCGAGCGGGCGGAAGGCGACGCCCCAGGCGAGCCCGGCGGCCGACACGACGCCGAGCGGCGGGACCACGACGGCGACGAGGGTGACGGCCTGGCTCACCCGGGACGTGCGCGAACGCACCGTGGCGATCGGGGCCGCGAGCGCCGCTGCCGCCTCGCCGGGCCGGGTCTCGGCGGCGCACTCGATCACGGGGCCATCCTCGCACGCCTCGCAGGGACCCGGCCTATCCTGCGCCCGTGCGCCTGGAGATCGAGCCGGTCGCCCCCGCGACGGTGCGCGCGCTGCGCCGGGACCTGCTGTACCCGGACGCGCCGGGCGACGGGATCGACTACCCGGGGGACGGCGCGCCCGGGAGCGTCGCGCTCGCCGCCTTCGAGGGGGAGGCCCGCCGCCTCGTGGGCACGGCCACCGTCCTCGTCGAGGCGCCACCCCGCCCCCTCGGCGGCCGCGTCTCGCCGGCGTGGCGGCTGCGCGGGGTCGCGACCGTCCCCGACCGACGCAACGAGGGCATCGGCACCCGCCTCGTGGTCGCGGCGCTCGAGCACGTCGCGGCCGCGGGCGGCGGCCTCGTGTGGTGCAACGCGCGCCTCGCCGCGCGCGCCGTCTACGAGCGCCTCGGCTTCAGCGCCGACGGGGAGGCGTTCGAGCTGCCCGGGGTCGGCCCGCACCTCGTCATGTGGCGGTCGGTCGCGCCGCTCGGCGGCTGAGCCTCAGGTCGAGGCGCCGGGGCCCTCGGGGGTGAGCGGCTCGTACTCCGCCTCGTACTGGCGGAGCTGCTCGACCAGGTCGCCCGCCCGGCGCTCGTCGCCCGGGGCGGCCCGCCCGACCCGGCTGGCGTAGGCGATCCGCCCGAGCTCGTTCAGCAGCCCCTCGGCGCGCCGGCGCGCGGCGAGGGCGTCGAGCTTGGCCTGGCCCGCCTTGCCGGCCTCCTGCGCCTTCTCGGCGAGCTGGGTCGCCTGCGCCTTCACCTTGTCCATCAAGCCCATGCGGCACCTCCCGTGCTAGGCCCCGAGGAGCTCGCGCCACGCAGCAAGCTTCGCGCGTGCCGTCTCGGGGGTGAGCGCCAGGCTCTCCTCGGGCACGCTCGCGGCGAGCTCGCGGCGTCGCCCGTAGTCGTGGGCGACGCCGGCGAAGGCCGCCCGCCGGTGCTCGACGAGGTCGCTCGGCGCGTCCGAGAGGAAGCCGAAGAGCTCCGCGGCGAGCTCGAGGTCGGCGAGGACCGGCGCTCTCCCGGCGCGCGCCGCGCGCCGCATCGCGATGGCGACGATCCCGGCGACCACGTCCTCCCGGTGCTCGCCCGGCTCGAGCACGAGGCGGTCCTCGAGCCGCCGGGCGAGGCGAAGCGCGTAGCCCTGGTCGGGGCCGGGGACGCCGCCGCCCCGGCGCCAGGGGGGCCTGGCCGGGAGCACCTCGGCCGGCCGGTGGAAGGTCCACGGCCGCGGCGGCGCGAGCCGGGTCGTCGGGCGGACCTCGTCCTCGACGAGGATCGGGGCGAACTTCGGCTGGGTCATCGGCGGCCTCGTGTGCTCGGCGCGCCCGAGGCTAGCCGACCGCCTCGCCGACGCGCCGCCCGCGCTCGCTCGCCCGCAGCAGGCCGAAGACGAAGGCGTCGACGAGCGCCTGGAAGGACGACTCGATGACGTTCTCGGACACGCCGATGGTCGACCAGGTCCCCTCCGCGTCCGCCGTGTCGATGAGGACGCGCGTCGTCGCGGCGGTCCCCTTGCCGGTGTCGAGGACGCGCACCCGGTAGTCGGTGAGGTGCAGCGCCCCGAGCGCGGGGAAGTGCGCCCCGAGCGCCTGGCGCAGCGCCGCGTCGAGGGCGTTCACCGGGCCGTTGCCCTCGGCCGTGGCGACGACGCGCTCGTCGCCGACGTGGACCTTGACGGTCGCCTCGGTCGTGAGCTCGCCCGGGCTCGACCACGGGTGGACGAGGCGCTCGCCGCCTGGCTCCTCGTCGGGCGCCGCCCGCCAGTCCGAGATCACCCGGAACGACTCGATCGTGAAGAAGCGCCCGGGCGGCTCCCCGCCCGCCGCCGCGCGCATCAGCAGCTCGAGGGAGCCGTCGGCGACCTCGAAGTGGTAGCCGGCGTGCTCGAGCCGCTTCAAGGTGTCGAGGACGCGCGCGAGCGCGTCGTCGCCGAGGCGGATCCCGAGCTCGGCGGCCTTGAGGGCGAGCGTCGAGCGACCGGCGAGCTCGCTCACCACCACGCGCCGGCCGTTGCCGACGATCGCCGGGTCGACGTGCTCGTAGGCGTCCGAGCGGCGCACGATGGCGCTCGTGTGCAGCCCGGCCTTGTGGGCGAAGGCCGCCGTGCCGACGTAGGGGCGCTGGGGGTCGAGCGGGAGGTTGACCACCTCGGCGACGTGACGAGCGACGGGCGTGACGAGCTCGAGGCGCTCGCGCGGGATCGTCTCGACGCCCATCTTCACGGTGAGGTTCGGGATGGTGGCGCACAGGTCCGCGTTGCCGGCGCGCTCGCCGTAGCCGTTGATGCAGCCCTGCACCTGGGTGGCGCCCTGGCGCACCGCGGCGAGGCTGTTCGCCACGGCGCAGCCGGCGTCGTTGTGGAAGTGGACCCCGAGCGTGGCGGACGTCTCCCGGCGCACGGCCGCGACGATGGCCTCGACGTCGTGCGGGAGCGTGCCGCCGTTCGTGTCGCACAGCACGAGCGCCTCGGCGCCCGCGGACTCGGCGGCGGCGAGCACCCGCAGCGCGAAGTCGCGGTCGCGGCGGAAGCCGTCGAAGAAGTGCTCCGCGTCGAGGAAGACCCGCAGCCCGCTCGCCACGAGGAAGGCGACCGAGTCGGCCACCATCGCTACGCCCTCCTCGAGGCTCGTGCGCAGCGCCTCGCGCACGTGCAGGTCGGAGGACTTCGCCACGATGCAGACCACCTCGGTGCCGGCCGCCACGAGCTGGCGCAGCGTGGCGTCCTCGCCGGCGCGCACCCCGGCGCGGCGCGTCGAGCCGAAGGCGACGAGGGTCGCCCGCTCGAGGCGCAGCTCGCTCGGCACGCGCCGGAAGAACTCCTCGTCCTTCGGGTTCGCGCCCGGCCAGCCGCCCTCGATGTAGGCGACGCCGAGGTGGTCGAGCTGGCGGGCGACGCGCAGCTTGTCCTCGACGCTGAGCGACATGCCCTCCTGCTGGGAGCCGTCGCGAAGCGTCGTGTCGTAGACGTCGACCGACGCCGGCAGCGTCGGCAGGTCGAAGGCGGCGTGACCGCCCGGCACCGCAGCCCTAGCCGACACGCTCGAGCCAGTCCTTGTACTCGTCGACCTCGCCGCGCACCGTCGCGAAGAAGCGCTCCTGCAGGAGGCGCGTCAGCGGCCCGGGCGCCCCCGCGCCAAGGCGCCGGTCGTCGACCGAGGCGATCGGGCACAGCTCGGCTGCCGTCCCGGTGAGGAACGCCTCGTCCGCGAGGTACAGGTCGGCGCGCCGCAGCAGCGCCTCGCGCACCTCGATGCCGAGGTCGCGGGCGATCGTCGTCACCGTCGCCGCGGTGATGCCCTCGAGGGCGGCGACCGCCGCGGCCGGCGGGGTGAGGAGGACGCCGTCTCGCACGAGGAAGAGGTTCTCGCCGGTCCCCTCGGCGAGGTAGCCGTCGGTGGTGAGCAGCACCGCCTCGTCGTAGCCGGCGCGCAGCGCCTCGACCTTCGCCAGGGAGGAGTTGATGTACATCCCCGTCGCCTTCGCCGCCGTCGGCAGGGCGCGCGGGTCGTGGCGAGCCCACGAGCTCACCTTGAGGCGGATGCCGTGGGCGATCCCCTCCTCGCCGAGGTAGGCGCCCCACGGCCACACCGCGACGGCGGCGTGCACCTCGCACGGCAGGGGGTTGAGCCCCATCTCGCCGTAGCCGAGGTAGACGATCGGGCGGATGTAGCAGCTCGCGAGGCCGCTGGCGAGAACCGTCTCGCGCACCGCCGCGCACAGCTCCTCCTCGCTGAAGGGGAGCTCGATGGCGAGCAGGTGCGCGGAGCGCGCGAGGCGGGCGACGTGGTCGCGAAGTCGGAAGATCGCGGGGCCGGCGGCCGTCTCGTAGGCGCGGATCCCCTCGAACACCGCCGTGCCGTAGTGGAGGCTGTGGGTGAGCACGTGCACCTTCGCCTCCTCCCAGGCGACGAGCTCGCCGTCCATCCAGATCTTCGGGGTCGGGGTGATCGGCATCACAACCTCCCTGCGACGGCGTCGCCGATCTCGCTCGTCGTCCTCGCCGGCGCGGCGGCGAGGGAGCCCTGGGTCTCGAGCACGGCGCGCTCGATGCGCCGGGCCGCCTCCGCCTCGCCGAGGTGCTCGAGCATCATCGCGGCCGAGCGGATGGCGGCGAGGGGGTTCGCGAGGTTCTTCCCGGCGATGTCGTGGGCCGCGCCGTGCACCGGCTCGAAGATCGACGGCCCGGTACGCGCCGGGTTGAGGTTCGCCGACGCGGCGAGGCCGATGCCCCCCGTGACCGCCGCGGCGAGGTCCGTGAGGATGTCCCCGAAGAGGTTGTCGGTGACGACGACGTCGTAGCGGCTCGCGTCCTCCACGAGGTAGATGCAGGCCGCGTCGACGTGCTGGTAGGAGGTGCGGACGGACGGGTGCTCCCGGCCCACGTCCTCGAAGGTCCGCTGCCACAGGTCGCCCGCGAAGGTGAGGACGTTCGTCTTGTGCACGAGCGTGAGCGAGGTCCGCGGCCGGCGGGCGGCGAGCTCGTAGGCGAAGCGGACGCAGCGCTCGACGCCGAAGCGCGTGTTCACCGAGCCCTGGGTGGCCACCTCCTCCGGCGTCCCCCGGCGCAGCTGCCCGCCCTCGCCGACGTAGGGGCCCTCGGTGTTCTCCCGCACCACGACGAAGTCGGCCTCCGGCGCGAGCGAGCCCGGCACGCCGTTGAACGGGCGGAGGTTGACGTAGCAGTCGAGGGCGAAGCGCAGCGCGAGGAGCAGGCCGCGCTCGAGCACCCCGGAGGGCACCGCGCTCGAGCCGATCGGCGGCCCGATGGCGCCGAGCAGGATGGCGTCCGCGCCCCGCAGCTCCTCGAGCACCGACGCCGGCAGCACGTCGCCGGTGCGCACGTAGCGGTCGGCACCGAGGTCGTACTCGGTGGTGTCGAGCTTCACCCCGGCGGCGGCGACGACCTTCAGCGCCTCGGCGAGGACCTCGGGACCGATCCCGTCCCCGCCGATCACCGCCACCTTGTAGCTCGCCACCTCGCACCTTCCTCTCGTCGCCCGTCCGCCGCCCGCGCACGGCGGCGGCCGGAGCGGCTCCCTCGGGAAACAAAAAGACCGCCCACTTCGTGGACGGCCGACGACGCGCACCCGACGGGGCGCGTCTTCAGGGAATGGCTACGGTCGCTGCGGCGGGCATCTGCCCGTAAGTCTTGCCAGCAGCGCCGCCCCCGTCAACTCTGGCCGCGAGGCGACCTTGTCCGCCGGGCGCAGCGGCACCATGATGGGCACGGTGCCCGGCTCCACCAAGCGACGCGACCTGCGAGCCTCCGACGCCGACCGGGACGCGGCCGTCGACGAGCTGCGCCGGCACGCGAGCGTCGGCCGCCTCACGATCGACGAGCTCGACGAGCGCATCGGACGCGCGCTGCGGTCGAAGACCCTCGGCGAGCTCGAGGACCTGCTCGCCGACCTGCCCGTCGAGCCACCCGAGCCGGTCGTCCCGAGGCCCCAGCCCCTCTGGACGCGGCCCGCCGTGCGCGCCGCGGCGCTGCGCCTCGGGGCCCTCGACCTCTTCTGCGTCCTGGCCTGGGCGCTGAGCGGGCACCCCGTCCAGTTCTGGCCGGCGTGGGTCATCCTCTTCAGCGTCTGGCGTCTCGGGCGCACGAGCCGGAACGAGGCGCGCCGCGAGGAGGCCGAGCGACGCCGGGCGCTCGCCACCGCCCCGCCGCGGCGGCGCATCGGCCCACCCTAGGGCCGTCCCGCGGGCGCGCCCCCAGCCGCTACCCTCAGACAGGTGAGCGAGATCCACCTGAGCGCCGAGACCTACGCCCGCCTCGCCGCCGAGCTCGAGGAGCTGACGACGCGCGGGCGCGTCGAGATCGCCCGCCAGATCGAGGCGGCGCGGGCGCTCGGCGACCTGTCGGAGAACGGCGACTACCACGCCGCCAAGGACGCCCAGGGCCGGATGGAGGCCCGCATCCGCCAGCTCCAGGCGACGCTCGAGCGCGCCGTCATCGTCGAGCCCGGCGCGAGCGGCGGCGAGGTCGTGGCCGGCGCCGTCGTCTCGCTGCGCTACGAGGGCGAGGAGGAGCCCGAGCGCTACCTCGTCGGCTCCATCGAGGAGCGCCGCGACGACGTCGCGGTCATCTCCACCGGCTCGCCCCTCGGACAGGCCCTCCTCGGCCGGCGCGCCGGGGAGTCGGTCGAGTTCCAGGCGCCGACCGGCACGCAGCGGGTCGAGATCGTGTCGGTCGACTGAGCCGGCGCGGGGACGAGGACGGAGGCCGAGGTGGCGACGGGTCGCACGCTGGCGGACAAGGTCTGGGACGCGCACGTCGTGCGTGCCGGCGAGGGACCCGCGGAGCCGGACCTGCTCTACATCGACCTCCACCTCGTGCACGAGGTGACCTCGCCGCAGGCCTTCGAGGGGCTGCGCCTGGCCGGCCGCCGCGTCAGGCGGCCCGAGCTCACCGTGGCGACCGCCGACCACAACGTGCCCACCACCGAGCTCGACGAGCCGGTCGCCGATCCGGTGTCGCGTCGCCAGCTCGAGGCGCTCCGGGCCAACTGCGACGAGTTCGGCGTCACGCTCTTCCCGAGAGGGCACGCCAACCAGGGGATCGTGCACGTCATCGGTCCCGAGCTCGGGCTCACGCTCCCGGGAACGACGATCGTGTGCGGCGACAGCCACACCTCGACGCACGGCGCCTTCGGCGCCCTCGCCTTCGGCATCGGGACCTCCGAGGTCGAGCACGTGCTCGCCACCCAGACGCTGCCCCAGCTGCGGCCGAGGACGATGGCGGTCGAGGTGGTCGGCGAGCTGCCCGCGCAGGTCACGGCGAAGGACCTGGCGCTCGCCGTCGTGGGGCGCCTCGGCACCGGCGGCGGCATCGGGCACGTCATCGAGTACCGCGGACCCGCGGTCGCGGCGCTCTCGATGGAGGGGCGGATGACGCTGTGCAACATGTCCATCGAGGGCGGCGCGCGCGCCGGCATGGTCGCCCCCGACGACACCACCTTCGCCTACCTCGAGGGACGTCCGTACGCGCCGCGGGGCGCGGAGCTCGAGCGCGCCGTCGAGGCCTGGCGGGCGCTGCGCACCGACGAGGACGCGCGCTTCGACACGCTCGTGCGCGTCGAGGTCGGCGGGCTGCGTCCGCAGGTCACCTGGGGGACGAACCCGGCGCAGGTGGTGGCGATCGACGGGGCCGTGCCGAGCCCCGACGACTTCGAGGAGCCGGCGGAGCGGGAGAGCGCCGAGCGCGCTCTGCGCTACATGGGCCTCGAGCCCGGCACGCGGATCGCCGAGATCCCCGTCGACACGGTGTTCATCGGGTCGTGCACGAACTCGCGCCTCGAGGACCTCCGCCTCGCGGCGAGCGTGCTCGAGGGCCGCAGGGTCCACGAGCGGGTCCGCGCCCTCGTGGTGCCCGGGTCGCGGCGGGTGCGCGAGCAGGCCGAGGCCGAGGGGCTCGACCGGGTCTTCCGCGCCGCGGGGCTCGAGTGGCGCCAGCCCGGCTGCTCGATGTGCCTCGGCATGAACCCCGACCGGCTCTCGCCCGGCGAGCGCTGCGCGTCGACCTCGAACCGCAACTTCGAGGGCCGCCAGGGGCGGGGCGGGCGGACCCACCTCGTCTCCCCGGCGGTCGCCGCGGCGACGGCGGTGGCGGGGCACTTCGCCACACCCGACGAGCTCGACTGAGGGCGCGAGGAGGCCTCGACGATGGAGCCCGTGCGCATCGTGAGCGGGAGGGCGGCACCCCTCGACCGCGCCGACGTCGACACCGACCAGATCATCCCGAGCGAGTGGCTGAAGCGGATCGAGCGGACCGGCTTCGGCGCCGGGCTGTTCGCGCAGTGGCGCGACGAGCCGGGCTTCGTCCTCAACCGCCCCGAGTACCAGGGCGCGAGGATCCTCGTCGCGGGGCCGAACTTCGGCACCGGCTCGTCGCGCGAGCACGCCGTGTGGGCCCTCGTCGACTACGGCTTCCGGGCGGTCGTCAGCCCGCGCATCGCGGACATCCTGCGGAACAACGCCACCCGCTCGGGGCTCGTGCCCGCCGAGGTGAGCGCCGAGGCGGGACGGGCGATCCTCGACGCCGTCGAGCGGGACCCCAGCCTCGAGGTGACCGTCGACGTGGACCGGCGCGTCGTCGAGATCGCCGCCCTCGGCTTCTCGGCGCCCTTCCGCCTCGACGACGTGGCGCGCCGGCGCCTGCTCGAGGGGCTCGACGACATCGGCGCCACCCTCGAGCACGGCGGGGAGATCGACGCCTACGAGGCGCGCCGGGAACGCTGGCGCCTCCCGAGCCTGGCGAGCTGAGCGACCCGAGCGCTCAGCGCCGCGGGCCTGCCGCGGCCAGGCGTCGACGAGCGTTGACGGCGGAGACGACCGCCTGCACGCTCGCCGTGGAGATGCTCGCGTCGATGCCGACGCCCCAGCGCGTCCGGCCCGCGCCGTCGACCGTCTCGACGTAGGCGACCGCCTGGGCGGACGCCCCGGCGGCGATGGCGTGCTCGTGGTAGTCGACGACGTCGAGGTCGATGCCGAGGGCGTCTCGCAGCCCCTGCACGAAGGCGGAGATCGGCCCGTTGCCCTCGCCGGTCAAGGTGACGAGCTCGCCCGAGACCGAGAGCTCGGCCGTCACCTTGTCGCGATCGCCGCTCGAGCTCGCCTCGAGCGACACGAGCCGGACGTCCCCGGGCTCGAGGTACTCGGCCGAGAACACCTCCCACATCTCCGCCGGGGTGATCTCGGTGCCGGTGTCCTCGGTGACGTGCTGGATCGCCTGGGAGAACTCGATCTGCAGACGACGGGGCAGCACCATGTGGTGCTCGGTCTCCATGATGTAGGCGACGCCGCCCTTGCCCGACTGGGAGTTGACCCGGATCACCGCCTCGTAGCTGCGCCCGACGTGGTGCGGGTCGATCGGCAGGTAGGGGACCTCCCAGTACTCGTAGTCCTCCCCGATCGCGGCCATGCCCTTCTTGATGGCGTCCTGGTGCGAGCCGGAGAAGGCCGTGTAGACGAGGTCGCCGACGTAGGGGTGGCGGTGGTGGACCGGCAGGCGGTTGCAGTACTCGACGACGCGCCGGAGCGCGTCGATGTCGCTCAGGTCGAGGCGGGGGTCGACCCCCTGCGAGAAGCAGTTGAGGGCGAGGGTGACGAGGTCGACGTTGCCCGTGCGCTCGCCGTTGCCGAACAGGCATCCCTCGACCCGCTCGGCCCCGGCGAGGAGGGCGAGCTCGGCGGCGGCCACCGCGCACCCCCGGTCGTTGTGCGGGTGCACGCTGAGCACGAGCGAGTCGCGCCGGGCGATGTTGCGGTCGAAGTACTCGATGAGGTCCGCGTAGACGTTCGGCGTGGACATCTCGACGGTCGCCGGCAGGTTCACGATGATCGGCCGCTCCGGGGTCGGCTCGATGACGTCCATCACCGCCGAGCAGACCTCGAGCGCATAGTCGATCTCCGTACCGGTGAAGGACTCCGGGCTGTACTCGTAGCGCAGGTCGGTGCCGGGCAGCCTCGACTCGAGGGCGCGGCACAGCCGCGCCGCGTTCGTCGCGATCGCCGTGATGCCGGCGCGATCGAGCCCGAAGACGACGCGCCGCTGGAGGGTCGAGGTGGAGTTGTAGAAGTGGACGATGGCTCGGCGTGCCCCGCGCAGCGCCTCGTAGGTGCGCTCGATGAGCTCCGGGCGGCACTGCACGAGGACCTGGATCGTCACGTCGTCGGGGACGAGGTCCTCCTCGATGAGCTGGCGCACGAAGTCGTAGTCGGGCTGGGAGGCCGACGGGAAGCCGACCTCGATCTCCTTGAAGCCCGTCCGCACGAGCGCGTCGAAGAGCTTGCGCTTGCGCACCGGGTCCATCGGGTCGATGAGCGCCTGGTTCCCGTCGCGAAGGTCGACGGCGCACCACGTCGGCGCCGCGGTGATGGCGCGCGAGGGCCACCGCCGGTCCGGCAGGTCGATCGCCGGGTACGGGCGGTAGCGGTCGAAGGGCATCGGCTTCGGCTGCACGTTCGGGGGTGGCATGTCGGGTCCTTCGCTCAGGTTCACTCGGGGAACAAAAAACCTCCTGGCCATCTGGCGCAGGAGGCGTCGGCGAGCGCGGGCGAGCGCTCGCCGCTAGGTAAGGAGGAGCTCGCTCGAGATCGTTGCCAGTGCTCGCACGAAGCCAAGTCTCGCGGAGGCGCCGCGGCCCGTCAAGGCGACCAGGTGCCGATCCTCGCTAGTCTCGGCGCCAGCCGAGGGGAGGAGGCGACGCGATGGCAGGCACACGGCGCACGGCGTGGCGCGTCGGCGTCGCCGCCGGGCTCGGCGCGGGGCTCGTCCTCGCCGGCGTGCGCCTCGCGGGCGGCGTCGCCCGCCGGCGCCGGCACCGGCGCGAGCGCGCCTTCGCCCGGGCGGCCCGAGACCTGTGGCCCGCACTCCCCGGGCGTGCCGCCTCCCCGCTGCGCGTCGCCGCCGAGCGGGTCGACGCCGGGGCGCGAGGCGACCAGGCCGGGGAGGTGCAGGAGACCTAGGCCCCGAAGACCTGGTAGACGGCGTGGATCCCGGCCGCCGAGCGGAGCCTCGAGAGGGTGGCCGCCTCGAGCGGCCGCTCCACCGCGAGGACCATGAGCGCCGTGCCCGTCCCGAGCGTCTGGCCGACGGCCATGTCCGAGATGCTCACGCCGGCGTCGCCGATCGCCGTGCCGACCACGCCGATCATCCCCGGCCGGTCGTCGTTGCGGACGACGAGCATGTACGGCGCCGGCCGCACGTCGACGGGGTGGTCCTCGACGAGGATGATCCGCTCGTCGCTGCCGACGAGCGATCCCGCGACCGAGTGCTCCCGCGAGCGCACCGTGATCGCGCTCACCCGGTCGGCGGAGGCGGCCGTCTGCACCTCCCGCACGGTGAGGCCGCGCTCGTCCGCCAGCCGGGGGGCGTTCACGTAGGACACCGGCTCGTCGCTGCCCGCCGCGAAGACGCCCTTCAGCGCCGCGAGCGTGAGGATCTTCACGTCCTCCCCTGCGAGCGCCCCCCGGTACTCGACCTCGAGCTCGTCGGGGAGCCCCTCGCACAGGCAGGCGAGGAAGCGCCCGAGGCGCTCGGCGAGGCCGAGGAAGGGGCGGACGGCCTCGGAGGCGCCGGACGCCGCGACGTTGACCGCGTAGGGGGCGAAGTCGCCGGCGAGCGCCAGCAGCACCTGCTCGGCGATCTGCTCGCCCGCCCGGTCCTGCGCCTCCCCGGTGCTCGCGCCGAGGTGGGGCGTGACGACCACCTGGTCGAGCGCGAAGAGGGGCGACGAGGTGGTCGGCTCGGTGGCGAAGACGTCGATCGCCGCCCCGGCGACCTGCCCGGCGGCGACGGCCTCGGCGAGCGCCTCCTCGTCGACGATGCCGCCGCGCGCCGCGTTCACGATGCGCACGCCGCGTCGGCAGCGGCCGAGCAGCTCCGCCCCGAACAGGCCCTTCGTCTCGGGAGTCTTCGGCAGGTGGATGGTGATGAAGTCGGCCCGCGCGACGAGCTCGTCGAGCGAGCACAGCTCCACGCCCATGCGCTTGGCACGCTCGGGCGCCACGTAGGGGTCGTAGGCGAGGAGGTGCATCCCGAACGCCGAGGCCCGCTGCGCGACGAGGGCGCCGATGCGGCCGAGCCCCACGATGCCGAGCGTCTTGCCGTGCAGCTCGACGCCCTCCCAGCGCGAGCGCTCCCAGCGGCCGGCCTTGAGCGCGGCGTGCGCCTGGGGGATGTTGCGCGCCTGGGCGAGGAGCAGGGCGAGGGCGTGCTCGGCAGCCGAGACGACGTTCGACTCCGGGGCGTTCACGACCAGCACGCCCCGCCTCGTCGCCGCCTCGACGTCGACGTTGTCGAGGCCCACGCCGGCGCGACCGACGACGACGAGGTCGCGCCCGGCCTCGAGGACCCGGTCGGTGACCTTCGTCGCCGAACGCACGACGAGCGCCGCCGCCCCGGGGAGCGCCGCGAGCAGCTCCTCCTCGGAGAGCCCGAGCCGCACGTCGACCTCGTGGCCCGCCGCGGCCATCGCCTCGAGCCCGCTCGCCGCCAGCTCCTCGGTCACGAGGATCCGAGCCACGCCCGCCTCCCTGCCGTCCCGGCCCGCCTAGCGCGCCTCGGCGAGCAGCTCGCCGAGGCGCCCGATGCCCTGCTCGAGCGCGTCGTCCCCGAGCGCGTAGGAGAAGCGCGCGTAGCCGGGGGCGCCGAAGGCCTCGCCGGGCACGAAGGCGACGCGCGCCTCCTCGAGGACGACCTGCGCGAGCTCGAGGCTCGTGGTGGGACGCCTGCCCCGGAGCTGCTTGCCGAGGACCCCGGCGAGCGAGGGGAAGGCGTAGAAGGCGCCCTCGGGCTCGACGCAGGTGATCCCGGGGATCGCGCGCAGGAGCTCGTGGATGCGTCGGCGGCGTCGGTCGAAGGCGGCCCGCATCTCGACGACGGCATCGAGACCGCCGCGCAGCGCCGCGATGGCGGCGCGCTGCGCGACGTTGTTGACGTTCGACGTCTCGTGCGACTGGAGGTTCGCCGCCGCCTCGACGACGTCGGTCGGCCCGATCATCCAGCCGACCCGCCAGCCGGTCATCGCGTAGGTCTTCGCGACGCCGTTCACGACGACGCAGCGCTCGGCGAGCTCGGGGACGACGACCGGCAGCGAGTGCTGCTCGCGCCCGCCGTAGACGAGGTGCTCGTAGATCTCGTCGGTGAGCACCCACCAGCCCCGCTCGAGGGCGAGCGCGCCGATCTCGGCGATCGCCTCGCGCGAGTAGACCGCGCCGGTGGGGTTCGAGGGCGAGACGAACACGAGCAGCTTCGTGCGCTCGCTGGCGTGGGCCTCGAGCTGCGCGGGGCTCACCTTGAAGCCAGTCGAGTCGTCGGTCGGGACGAAGACCGGCACGCCGCCGGCGAGCGCGATCGCCTCCGGGTAGGTCGTCCAGTAGGGCGTGGGGAGGAGGACCTCGTCGCCGGGGTCGAGCAGGGTGGCGAAGGCGTTCGCGACGGCGTGCTTGCCGCCGTTCGTCACGAGCACCTGGGCGGGCGAGACCTCGAGGCCAGAGTCGCGCAGCGTCTTGTCGGCGATCGCCTCGCGCAGCGCGGCGAGCCCGGCGGTGGGGCTGTAGTGGTGGTTCGCCGCGTCCCGGCAGGCCGCGACGGCGGCCTCGACGATCGCCGCCGGCGTGGGGAAGTCCGGCTCGCCCGCGCCGAAGCCGACGACGTCGATCCCGGCGGCCTGCATCGCCTTCGCCGCGGCGTCGATGGCGAGCGTCGCGGAGGGGGCGACGGCACCGACCCTCCTCGAGACTCGCCGGCCGAGGACGGGCGCGGGCTGCGGGGCGATGTGAGACGCGGCGGCCATACCTGCCATGCTGGCACACGCGCGCGCTCGGCTCGCAGCGCGCGAGCGACGGACGAGTGAGGCGATGACGACGATCGAGATCCCACGGCAGCTCCTCCCGGCGGACGGACGCTTCGGCTGCGGCCCGTCCAAGGTGCGCCCCGAGGCGGTCGACGCGCTGGCGCGCGTCGCGCCCAGCTTCCTCGGCACCTCGCACCGCCAGGCACCGGTGCGCGACGTCGTCGGCCGCATCCGCAGCGGGCTCGCCGAGCTCTTCTCGCTGCCGGACGGCTACGAGGTCGTCCTCGGCAACGGCGGCTCGACCGCCTTCTGGGACGTCGCCACCTTCTGCCTGATCGAGCGCAGGAGCCAGCACTGCTCGTTCGGGGAGTTCTCCGCGAAGTTCGCCGCCGCGGCGCAGGCGGCCCCGCACCTCGAGGCGCCCGACGTCCTCGTCGCGCCGGCCGGGACCCACCCGGTCCCCGTCGCCGATCCCGCCGTCGACGCCTACGCCCTCACCCACAACGAGACCTCGACGGGCGTGCAGATGCCGGTGCGCCGGCCGCTCGACCCGAGCGGCGCGCCAGCCGCCGGTCTCGTGCTCGTCGACGCCACCTCGGGCGCCGGCGGCCTGCGTGTCGACGTGCGGGAGGCCGACGCCTACTACTTCGCCCCGCAGAAGTGCTTCGCCTCCGACGGGGGGCTGTGGATCGCGCTCTTGTCCCCAGCGGCGATCGAGCGCTGCGAGGCGCTGCGGGCGGCGAAGCGCTTCGTGCCCGCCTTCCTCGACCTCGCCATCGCGATCGAGAACTCGCGGGCGAACCAGACCTACAACACGCCGGCGCTCGCGACCCTCTTCCTCCTGGCGGCGCAGATCGACTGGATGAACGAGCACGGCGGCCTCGAGTGGGCGGCGAGCCGCTCGGACCGCTCCGCGGAGGTCCTCTACGGCTGGGCGGAGCGCTCCGAGTACGCCCGGCCCTTCGTCGACAAGCCCGACGAGCGCAGCCACGTCGTCGGCACGGTCGACTTCGTCGACGCCGTCGACGCCGCGGCCGTGGCGAAGGCGCTGCGGGCGAACGGCGTCGTCGACACCGAGCCCTACCGCAAGCTCGGGCGCAACCAGCTGCGCGTCGGCCTGTTCCCGGCGGTGGACCCCGCGGACGTCGAGGCGCTCACCGCCTGCATCGACTACGTCGTCGAGCGCCTCTGAGCGAGTCCCCTCGCCGGGCGCGCGCCCAGCGGCGCGGCCGACCGTCGTCGCCGCGCACTACCGTGGCCACGACGGCCTCGTAGGAGGAGACGTGGCGAGGCGGCTGGTCGCGGGGCAACGGGTCGGTGAGCTCGAGAGCGACGTCCTCGAGCTCCTGTGGTCGGCCCGCTCCTGGCTGAGCGGCCGCGAGGTGTGGGAGCGCCTCGGGGGGGAGCCGCGGGCGTACACGACGGTGCTCACGGTGCTGGGCCGCCTCGTCGACAAGGGGCTCGTCGAGCGCTCGACGCACGACGGCGCACACCGCTTCCGCGCCGCCGGCGACGTCGACGAGCTGACGGCCCAGGCGATCCGGTCGCTGCTCGCGGCGACGGAGAATCCCCGCGCCGTGCTCGCCCACTTCGTCGACGGCCTCGACGACCCGCAGCTGCTCGCGGACCTCGCCGACGCGCTGCGCCGGGTCCGGCCGCGGTGATCTCGCCTGCGCTGGCGCTCGGCGCCGGCCTCTTCGGCTTGCTGGTCGCGGCCGGGGCGCTCGCCCGTCGCGCCAGGGGAGCTTCGCCGCTCGCCGCCGCCGGCGCCCACCTCGTGAGCCTCCTCGGCTGGGGGATCCTGCCGGTGCTGTGGCTCGCCTGCCTCGGCGCGACGCTCGGCTCGCACCTCGCGCGCCTGCCGGCCCGAGGCGGTGGCTGCCTGGCCGGCCTCGACCACCTCGAGTGGCAGCTGCTCGACCTCGTGCCGGCCACCCTGGTGCTCGGCGTGCTCGTCTGGCGCTCCGTCGCCGCCGCCGGCGCGACCCGCCGGATCGAGCTGCGCCGAGGGGTGCGGGCGTCGTCGGTGCGGCGTCCGACGCGAGCGGGCGCGGTGTGGATCGTCCCGGTGTCGCGGCCCGTGGCGTTCGCTGCGGGGATCCTGCGCCCGAGGGCGGTCGTGTCCGCTGGGCTCCTCGCGTCGCTCGACGCCGCGCAGCGGCAGGCGGTCCTGACGCACGAGGCGGCCCACGTGCGCCTCGGCCACCCCCGCCTGCTCCTCCTCGGCGGCGCCGTCGCCGCCGCCTACGGCCGGTTCGGGCCCGTGCGCTCCGCCTGGCAGGGGCTGCGCCAGGCCTTCGAGGCGGCCGCCGACGACGAGGCCGCCGCGGCCGCGGGGACCGGCGTCCTCGTCTCCGCGATCCGGCGCCTCGCGCGCAGCGCGGGGGCCGGCACCGGGCGCGACGGCGGCGCCGAGGAGGTGCACTACCGCGTCGCCCGGCTCCGCACCGCCCGTCCCGTCGCGCTCGCACCGAGCCTCCTCGTCGGCGCCTTCGCGGTGCTCGTCGGCCTCGCGCTGGCGCTCGACGCCTGCCTCCTCACGGGGGTACCCGCCACCTCCCTGCGTGTCGGCGCCTGCTTCGCCGTGCTCGCGGCGGTCGGCCTCCGACCGGCGTGGCGGGGGGCCGCCGTCGGCCGTCGGACGAGTCGCCAGCGGTGCCTCCCCCGCTGCAACGAACCGAGCCCCCCGCCGGCACCGGCGGACGCCTCGGCGTCCGATTGACTCGCTACTACGAATACGTAGTAAGCTGGCGCCGACGGCGCGAGGCGGCAGGAGGCCGCCGAGCACCTGAGCGGAGGCGGGGTGGTGACGGGATCGACCGCTCGTGCGCCGAGCACCGACGCTGCCGAGGGCCGGCTGGACGCCGGAGGCGATCGCACGGCGCGCGAGCGCGGCGGCCTCGGAGCGGGGCTCGTCGTCCTCGCCCTCCCCGTGCTGTGCTGTGCCGGGCCGGTGCTCGTCGCCGCGCTGGCCGCAGCGAGCGCCGCGGTGCTCGGCCTCGTCGCAGGCCTGGTCGGCGTGGCGCTCGCCGCGCTCGCCGCCGCCCTGGTGCTCCGGCGGCGACGTCGGGAGGGCTGCACCCGGCCCCTCCACCGGGCATGACGCCGAGCGAGCCGCCCGCTCGTCGGGTCACCGCCCGGGTGCGCCAGGGCACGAGAGCGCTCGGCGACGTCCTCGGCACTCGCTGGCGCATCGCCGGCTTCGCGCTCGTGTCAGGGAGCGTCGCGTTCTGCTACACGCTGCTCCTGCCCTTCGACGACACCCAGCGGATCGGCTTCGCCAACTGGGACTACCTCAGCGCCTCCCTGCTCGCCTGGTCGCTCGCCCTCGGCCTCGCGATGGGCCTCGTCGTGAGCGTGCAGGCCTACGCGCTGCGCAGGGTCGTCGCCGCGCGCACCGCGGCCGGGGCGACGGGCCCCCTGGCGTTCGTGGCCAGCCTCCTGCCGAGCTTCCTCTGCTGCACCCCGGTCGTCCCGTCGTTCCTCGCCTTCGTCGGCGTCTCTGGCGCAGGGCTGTACGCGACGACCGGGACGCTCCAGCACTTCTTCGCCGTGCACCAGCACGAGTTCCTCGCCGCGAGCCTGGCGCTCGTGCTCGTGGCGAGCGCGTGGGGACTCGACAAGCTGGGCCGGGCCGCCTGCGCCGCCGGCGGCTGCGAGCCCGGGACCCGGCCGGAGGAGCGGGCCGGTCGCACGCGCTGGATCGCTCGAAGCTCGCCGACCCCGTCACGGCTCGCCGGCGAGGGGCCGGGACGCCGGCGAGCGCCGTCGCCCGCGGGGGCGAAGCGATGAGCCGCAGGCGTTGCAGGCGATGGACCGGCGGTCACCAGGGGTGCGACGCCAGCCTGACGACCAGCGACCTGGGAGTGGTGGACGAGGGAGTGGTGGACGAGTGAGCGAGGCCGTCGCGAAACGGCGCCCGCCGCGGCGGCGCACGCCGGCGCGCCGGCGACGCCGGGCAGCGCTCACGGCGGGCGTCGCCGTCGCTGCGCTCGCCGGCGTGCTGGTCGGGCTGCACGAGACGACGAGCGCTCCCGCGTCGCCCGGCGCGGCGAGGCGGGCCGTCGCGTCGAGGGTGCTCGCGCCGGGGACGGTGGCGCCGCCGGCGACCTTCACCACGCTCGCGGGACGCACCGAGTCCCTCGCCGCGCTGCGAGGCGAGCCGGTCCTGCTCTGGCTCGTCACGACCTGGTGCCCCTCGTGCCAGGCGGGCACACGGGAGCTGGCGCGGCACCTCGAGGCGCTGCGCGCCGACGGCGTCCGGGTCGTCGAGCTCGAGAACTACGGCGACCTCGGCGCCTCCGGACCTTCGATGGCCACCTTCAGCGCCGACCTCGCCGGCAGGGCCGTCGACGACCCCGACTGGACCTTCGGACAGGCTTCCTGGGGCCTCACGCGCACGTACAACCCGCAGGCCTTCCTCGACGTCTACTACCTCATCGACGCGAGGGGACGGATCGCGTACGTGAACGGCTCGCCCGCCTCGACCATGCCCGAGCTGCTCGCCGCGGCGAAGGCGCTCCCCTGATGGCGTCCGGTACCCGGCGAGGATCGACGAGGCGCCGGCGGGTCGCGACAGCCGGGGCGTTCGCCGCCCTCGTCGCCGCCGGGCTCGGCGCGTCCCTCGCGGCGGGGACGCGCACCGGGGACCGCACGGGCGCGACCGTGCTCGCCGCCCCAGCTGCACCCCTCGCCCCGAACGGCACCTACACGACGCCGTCGGGAGCGACCGCCACCATCGCGTCGCTGCGGGGCACGCCGACGATGGTCTGGTTCGTGGCCGGCGGCTGCGCGAGCTGCGCAGCGAGCATCCCGGCCGTCGCCACGCACCTCGCCGCCCTGCGGCGCGACGGACTGCGCGTGCTCCCCTCGGGCTCGCCGGCGCCTTCGCGCCGGGGCGCACCGGCGCGACCGAGCTGCTCCGCTTCGCGCAGGCCGCAGCGAGCACGCGCGTGCGCCGCCCCGGCTGGTCGTGGGGGATGGCGTCGCGCTCGCTCAGCCTCGCCTACGACCCCGACCGGGTCCCCGACGTGTACGTCCTCATCGACCGGAACGGCCGCCTCCGCTACCGCGGCAGCGTCCCCGTCTCGACCATGCCCGAGCTCCTCGCCGCGGCGGCCCGGCTCGGCCGGGACGCCCGTACCGGCGACCCGGGCGCGACGACGCCGTGACCCCGCTCGGACCGCGCCGCCGGGGCGCCTCGCCCGGGGCCGATCAGGCCGGCGCGTCCACCCTCGTGCACGCCGCGACCCCGGCGGCGTGGTCGGCGACGATCGAGGCGCCGAGCGCGACGAGCTCGACGACGCGTGGATCGCGGGTTCGGTAGTAGGCGAAGCGCCCGGCACGGCGCACCTCGAGGAGCCCGCAGGAGACGAGGCAGGCGAGGTGCGCCGAGACGCGGCCCTGGGAGAGGCCGGCGTGGTGGACGCACTCGGTGCCCGTGCGCTCGGCCTCGGCGCAGAACGCGAGCAGCGCGAGGCGCGTCGGGTCGCCGAGGGCGCGGTAGAAGCGGGCGAGCAGGTCCCGCCCGGCGGGGTCCTCGGGAACCGGCGGCGTGGGGCTCGCGTCGAGCGTCGCGGTGCTCATGCGGCGCAGCAGGAGAGCCTCGCGACGTCGGTCGCGAAGGACTGGGCGGCGAGCTTGAGGCCCTCGCCCATCGTCAGGTACGGCGCCCAGGTCGAGGCCAGCTGCTCGACCGTCATGCCCGCCTCGAGGGCGTAGGTGGCCGCGAGGATGACGTCGCCGGCTCCCTCGGCGGCCAGGTGCACGCCGACCACCCGCCCCGTCGCGGCGTCGGCCACGATCTTCACCACCCCGCGAGTATCGCGGCTCACGATCGCCCGCGGCACGTACGACAGCGGCAGCACCCGGCAGCTGCACGCGAGACCGGCCTTCGCCGCCTGGGCGTCGGTGAGGCCGACCGAGGCGAGGTTCGGGGCGGTGAAGGTCACCCGGGGCAGGTGCGTCCAGTCCAGGCGGCGCCTCGCGCCGCCGAACGCGTTCTCGACGGCCGTCGTGCCCTGCGCGGCGGCGACGTAGACGAACTGCGGCGCACCGGTCACGTCGCCCGCCGCCCAGATCCGCGGGTTCCCGCTGCGCAGGAAGTCGTCGACGACGACGGCGCCCGACGGGGCCGTCTCGACGCCGACCGCAGCGAGGTCGAGCCCCGCGGTCACCGGACGGCGCCCGGTCGCCACGAGGAGCTGGTCGGCGCGCGCCTCCCGACCGTCCGCCGTGCGGACGCGCACGCCGCCGGCGTCCCGGGCCACCTCGGCGAGACGGGCCGAGGTCCAGACCTCGACCCCCTCGTCGGCGAGCACCTCGGCGATGACCGCCGAGAGCTCGGGCTCCTCGCCGGGGGCCACGCGGTCGAGCGCCTCGACGATGGTGACCCGGCACCCGAGGCGCGAGAAGAGCTGGCCGAGCTCGAGCCCCACGTAGTTGCCGCCGACGACGACGAGCGAGGCAGGCAGCTCGCGCAGCGCGAGGGCGCTCGTCGACGTGAGGTACCCGGCCTCGGCGAGGCCGGGTACCGGCGGCACCGAGGGCGACGCGCCCGTCGCGACGAGGTAGTGCGCCGCCTCGATGCGCTCGCCGGCGACCTCGAGGGCGGGCCCGGCCACGAAGCGGGCGTCGCCGTGGACGATCCGCCAGCCGTAGTCGGCGGCGAGGTCCTCGTACCGCTCGGCGCGCAGCGCCTCGACGAGCTCGTCCTTGCCGGCCACGAGCGCCGCCAGGTCGACCGGTCCTGCGCTCGTCGCGAGCCCGGGGAAGCGGCCGTCGAGGGCCGCACGGCGGGCCGCAGCGGCGGCGAGGAGGGCCTTGGACGGGATGCACCCGACGTTGACGCACGTCCCGCCCGTCGTCGCACGCTCCACCATCACGACCGACAGCCCCCGGCGTCGGGCCGCGATCGCCGCGGCGAAGCCCGCGCCCCCCGAGCCGACGATGGCGAGGTCGTAGAGCATGGAAGTCTCCTTACACCCGGATATCCGGATGTATCGTACCGCACCTCGCACGCGCCTGCCACGCCGCCGGCGTCGCGTCGATCGGCGGGCCCGCCGCGACCGCCGAGGCCCCGCCCTCCCGCACCACGGATCGGCGCCGCTCGCGGGCGGCGCGCCGCGCGGCCCGAGAGCCGTCGGCGAGGAGGGCGAGCGCGAGCGCCCCCCGGACCGGGAGGGTCGGGACAGCGCCGTCGCCTCGCGGGCCGGATCGACGCCCGAGCGCGGCGAGGCGGGCGAGGGCCGCCCCGTCCCGGCGGCGCACGCCGCGACGCTCGGCGAGGACCCACGAACGCCCGGGCGCACCTCAGGCGCGTGCCCGCCGCGACGGCTCACGGCTCCCCGAGCCGACGGGGGCGCCGCCAGCTCGGTGCCGGCCCGGGTCGCAGCCTCCTCAGCGCGCCGTGCGCAGCGAGCGCGCCTCGAAGGCGCGTGCCGGGTCGTCGAGCGGGAGGACGAGCTCGGGCTCGAGGCGGCGGGGCCGCTCGGCCGCGAGGCGCAGCGCGGTGCCGTAGCAGACGAAGGCGAGGACGTGACGGGCGTGCCCCAGGGGGGCGTCCAGGATGGACACGTCGACGACGCCCGTGGCGCCGGCGCCGAGCGCCGAGCGCTGCAGGCGCTCCATCGCCCGCTCGCGCGCGTCCTGGAGGGCGCGCGTCAGGTTGTCGAGCTCGACGTTCTGGCCCGCCTGGGCGACGAGCTGACGGAGGGACCGCAGTGGCGCGGCGACGAGGCTCGCCCCGGACACGAGGTCGACGGGCTCGAAGCCCGCCCGGGCGAGGAGCACGTAGTCCTGGACCGAGAGGTCGGTCACGAAGGGGCGCACGCCGCCTGGCCGCCTGGCACCGAGCGGGCGGACGGCCGTCCCGCACAGCGAGACCTGGACCGCGAGCCGCCCGATGCCGAGCTCGACGTCGACGCCGACCACGCCGGCACCCCCTGCCGCTGCGCACTCGGCGCGCAGTCGCTCGGCGCTCGCCCGGAAGGCGCCCGTCACCGCCTCGGTGGCAGCGGCGAGCTCGACGGGCTCGCGCTGGCCCACCACGGCGCCGAAGCTGCCGAAGGGGATGGACTGGATCGACACGCCGCTCACGAGGTCGGCGGGCTCGAACCCGGCGCCGTGGAGGAGGAGGGACTCGTCGACCGACAGGTCGGACGTCGCGGCGCGCCCGGCCGGCGGCGGCGCGCCGAGCGCCGCGAGCGCGGCGCGCAGGTCCTCGCTCACCGGTCCACGAGCCGCACGACCGGACGCGGCGGCGGGAGCGGCTCGACGTCCTTGAAGCGCCGGACCCGGTTCCCGCGCAGCTCCGCCTCGACCTGGGGACCGCCGGCGGCCTCGACCTCGCGCACGACGAGGCGTGCCGCGTGCAGCACGTCGCCCCCGAGCTGGTCGCGCACGCGCTCGCGCGCGAGCGCACGAGCCTGGGTGTGCGCCCGGACGAGCTGGTCGATCTCGCCGACCGGCGCCGCGCCGTAGGTCACGGTGCCGACGCCGCGCAGCTGGTACTCGGTGACGCACGAGGCGAGCACCCCCACCGAGGCGAAGCCGACGGCGATCGCGACCGGCGCGAAGCCCGCCTCGACGAGCTTGCGCAGCTTCTGGCCGGCGAGGAAGGTCGTGAAGGGCGCGCCCGGCGCCGCAGACCCCTCGAGGGCGACCGCGGTGCCCGAGAGCGAGAACTCGACGGCGGGCGGCGCCGCGAGGCGCTCCACGCGTGCCGAGACGCCGATCACCCCGTGCGCCTCGTAGCGGCGGGCCTCGTCGAGGAGGCGATCGTAGGCGGCGCGAAGGCCGCCGAACCAGGCCTCTTCGAGCCAGGTCTGCTCGTAGTTGTAGCCGTAGAGGCGGTGGTCGGCCGAGACGAAGCCGTGCGGGCAGGGGAACTGCTCGTAGTAGCCGCGGGCGCCGGGCGCACCGGCGCCGAGGAAGCCCCAGGAGACGACCGAGCAGCCCTGGACGAAGGCGAGCGGCTGCAGCCCCATCGCTCTCGTCGCGGCGAAGTCGTTCGTCGACAGCGCCGAGGACCACGCCCCGGTGCGCGCCGTGCGGCTGGGCTCGGTCACAGGTCGAGGGAGATGACCGACTGCGGCGTCGGCGGGGGCGGGGCGCCCGGCGCGGCGGCCACCGCCGTCCCGAGCGCGAGGAACTCGATCGTGTGGCTCCCCCACGTGTGGGACTTCTCCACGAGCTTCACCTCGACGACGCCCGAGGCCTCGAGCCGGTTCGCCTCGTCCTGCATGCGCGTCATGGCGAGCTCGCGCGCGTCGTAGAGCGCCTGGGTGTAGTTCGGAAGCTCCACGTTGCGACCGAGCTGGGACAGCGACTGGGACAGCCCGCGGTGCGCGATGTGGTAGACGCAGGTGCCCATCACGAGGCCGAGCGGCACGTGCCCGACGCGCAGCAGGGTCCAGAAGGCCTGGCCCGACAGGTCGGAGGTGAAGGGCTTGCCGGCCACGTTCCGGTAGGAGCGGCCGTCCTCGGCGCGGATCGCCGTGCCCATCGCGATGAACTCGGCCGCGTCCGAGCCGAACTCGTAGTAGTTGACGTCGAGGCGCACGCCGACGACGCCGTCGGCGCCGAGGGCGTCGGCCTCCTCCTCCATGCGGTTCATCGCCAGCTCGCGCGCCTCGTACATCGCCGAGGTGAGCTTCGTCAGCTCCTGGCTCCGCCCCCAGCGCCGCGCCTGCAGCCCGATGTGGTAGATCGACGAGCCCATCACGAAGCCGAGGGGGTGGAAGCCGGCTTCCTTCACGAGGAGGAACTCGTTCACCGACAGGTCCGAGGTGAACAGGCCCCGCTCGAGCTCGGCGAGGCGGCGACCGGCGTCGGCCGGGAGGTCCGCCGGCAGGCGGCCCGGCTCGGCGGCCATCAGCCCGCCCCGATGACGATCGCCTCGAGCGCCTGGCGCGTCGTCGCCGAGTGCGCGGCCTCGGCCGCGAGATCGTCGAGGAGGCGGCGCAGCCAGGCGGCGGCGTCGGTGCGCTCGGTCCGGATGCGCACGCCGCCGGAGATGCGCCCGACGGTGAAGCGCGGCGCGCCGCCCCCGAGCTCGGCGACGAGCTCGTCGTCGCCGACGCGCACGGCGACGCGCCGGATGGCGTCCCCCCGCCGCAGCAGGCCCCCGCCCCGCTCGACGCGCAGCCGCTCGCCGAGCGCCCCGGCGAGCCGCTCGACGAGGAGGCGCACCATGAGCTCGGTGTCCCGGCCGTCGGCCGCGAGCGAGGCGACCGCGAGGTCGAGGTCGAGGGCGTCGCCGGCCTCGGACATCGCGCCGATGCTACAGCGCCGGCTCGCCGGGACCGCCGCGCTAGCCCCCGGAGACCTCCTCGAGGCGCTGGCGGCCCCTCGTGATGAAGGGCATCATCGCCCGCAGCTCGGCGCCGACCTTCTCGATGGGGTGCTCGCGCCCGCGTGCGCGCAGCTCGGCGAAGCGGGGGCGCCCGGCCTCGTTCTCGGCGATCCACTCCCGGGCGAAGCGGCCGTCTCGGATCTCGGCGAGGATCGCCCGCATCTCCTCGCGCACCGCCGGCGAGATGACGCGCGGACCGCGCGTCAGGTCCCCGTACTCCGCGGTGTCCGAGATGGAGAAGCGCATCCCGGAGATGCCCTGCTCGTACATGAGGTCGACGATGAGCTTCAGCTCGTGCAGGCACTCGAAGTACGCCGACTCCGGCTGGTAGCCGGCGTCGACGAGCGTCTCGAAGGCCGCGGTGACGAGGGCGGTCAGCCCGCCGCAGAGCACGACCTGCTCGCCGAACAGGTCAGTCTCGGTCTCCTCGGTGAAGGTCGTCTCGAGCACCCCGGCGCGCGTCGCCCCGAGGGCGTCGGCGTACGAGAGGGCGAGCGCCATCGCCTTGCCCGAGGCGTCCTGCTCGACGGCGATGAGGGCCGGCACCCCGCCGCCCTCGACGTAGGTGCGGCGCACGAGGTGGCCCGGTCCCTTCGGCGCGACCATCGCCACGTCGACGCCGGCAGGGGGAGAGATCGTCCGGTAGCGGATGTTGAAGCCGTGCGCGAAGAACAGGGCGTCGCCGTCGCGCAGGTGCGGCGCGATCTCGGCCTCGTAGACGGCGGCCTGCTCGGTGTCGGGGAGGAGCACCATGACGAGGTCCGCCTCCGCGCAGGCGTCGGCCACCGACGCCGTGGCGAGGCCCTGCGCCTCCGCCTTGGCGCGAGACGCCGAGCCCGGGCGCAGCCCGACGCGCACGTCGACGCCCGAGTCGCGCAGGTTGAGGGCGTGCGCGTGCCCCTGCGAGCCGTAGCCGATGATCGCCACCTTGCGCTCGGCGACGAGGGCGCGATCGGCGTCCTTCGCGTAGTACAGCCTGGCCATGGTCCCGCTCCCTCGCTCGTGCCCGCTGCGGCGCTACCCGCCGGGTCTGCCCCGGCCCGGACCGCCAAGTGTAGGGAGGCCGACGCGCCCGGTGCGCTGGACCTCGACGATCCCGTGCGGCGCGAGGGCCGCGGCGAAGGCGTCGAGCGCCTCGGGGGCGCCGGCGAGCAGCACCGTGAGCGCGTCCTCGCTCTCGTCGACGACGGTCGCGCCGGCGGCGGCGACGGCCTCCTCGAGCGCCCGGCGGCCCTCGGGGCTCCGGCGCACGGTGGCGAGCAAGAGCTCGGCGACGTGGGCGCGCTCGGGGTCGAGCTCGGTGATCTCGACGACGTTCACGAGCTTCGCGATCTGGTCGAGGATCTGCTGGAGCGGCGCCGACTCCACGTCGACGACGACGGCGATGCGCGAGAAGCGCTCGTCGTCGGTCGGCGCGACGGCGAGGGAGTAGATGTTGTAGCCGCGCCGGGAGAACAGGCTGGCGACGCGCGCCAGCACCCCCGCCTTGTTCTCGACGCGCAGCGTCACGAGGTGGTGGCGCGCGGCGGCCGCGGGCGCGCTCACCGAGGCGCCACCTGGCTCGGGTGGACGACGATGTCGTCGTTGGCGGCCCCCGCCGGCACCATCGGGAAGACCTGCTCCATCGAGTCGGTGCGGAAGTCGATCACGACGGGGCGGTCGTCGATCTCGTTCGCCTTCTCGATGGCGGGGGTGACCTCCTCGGGCGTGCTCACCCGGAGGCCGATGCAGCCCATCGCCTCGGCCCAGCGCACGTAGTCGGGCAGGTCGGGCGAGAGGTAGACCTCCGAGTAGCGCTCCTCGTAGAACATGTGCTGCCACTGGCGGACCATCCCGAGGTAGGCGTTGTTGAGGATCGCCACCTTCACCGGGATGCGCTCGGCCGAGGCGGTGACGAGCTCCTGGGCGGTCATCTGGAAGCAGCCGTCGCCGTCGATCGCCCAGACCATGCGGTCCGGCCGGCCCACCTTCGCGCCGATCGCCGCGGGGACGGCGTAGCCCATCGTGCCGAGGCCGCCCGAGTTGATCCACGTCCTCGGGTGGTCGAAGCGCCAGAACTGCGAGGCCCACATCTGGTGCTGGCCGACGCCGGCGACGAGGATCGTGTCGTCGGGCGTCGCCTCGCGCAGGCGCTCGACGACGAGCTGCGGCTTGAGCGGTCCCTCGGCGTCGCGCTCGTAGACGAGGGGGAAGCGCCGGCGCCACTCGTCGAGCTGCGCCCACCACGGCGCGAGGCGCTCGGGGGAGAGCGATGCCGGGTCCGCCTGGCGGCGGGCCTCGAGGCGCGCCGTCAGCGCCTCGATCGCGACGCGGCAGTCCGCGGCGATCGCGACGTCCGGCCGTCGCACCTTGCCGAGCTCGGCGCGGTCCACGTCGACGTGGATCACCTTGGCTCCGGGGGCGAACGCCGCGACCTTGCCGGTGACCCGGTCGTCGAAGCGGGCGCCGAAGGCGACGAGCAGGTCGGCGCGCTGGAGCGCCGTCACCGCCGTGTAGCTGCCGTGCATCCCCGGCATCCCGAGACAGCGGCGGTCCGAGTCCGGGAAGGCGCCGCGCGCCATGAGCGTCGTCACGACCGGCATGCCGGTGCACTCGACGAAGCGGGCGAGCGCCTCGCTGGCGCCGGCCTTCACCACGCCGCCGCCCACGTAGCACACCGGGCGGCGCGAGGCGGCGACGAGCTCGGCCGCGGCCTCGAGGACCTGCGGGTCGGGTGCGCCCGGCAGCACGTAGCCGGGCAGGTCCACCTCGTCGTCCCAGTACCAGCGCATCGTGGCGTTCGCCACGTCCTTCGGGAGGTCGATGACGACCGGACCGGGCCGCCCGGTCGTCGCCACGTGGAAGGCCTCGGCGACCGTGCGCGGGATGTCGGCGGCGTCGGTGACGAGCCAGTTGTGCTTCGTCACCCCCGCGGTGATCCCCGTCGTGTCGACCTCCTGGAAGGCGTCCGTGCCGATGGCCGTCGTCGCCACCTGGCCGGTGACGACGACGAGGGGGACCGAGTCCATGTAGGCGTTGGCGAGGGGGGTCATGATGTTCGTCGCCCCGGGCCCGCTCGTCACCATCGCGACGCCCGGCCGGCCGGTCGCCTGGGCGTAGCCCTCCGCGGCGTGGCCCGCCCCCTGCTCGTGGCGAACGAGGATGTGTCGGATCGACGAGTCGATGATCGGGTCGTAGACGGGGAGGATGGCCCCGCCGGGCAGGCCGAAGACGACCTCGACCCCCTCGGTCTCGAGGCTCTTGATGAGCGCCTGGGCGCCGGTGAGCTCCATCTTCCCCTTCCCTCTCGCTGCCGGGGCACCCGCTGCGAGGCGGCGCGCCCGGGAAACAAAACGACCTCCCTTCCGGGAGGCCGCGAGCGCACGGACGGCGAGAGCCGACGTGCGCTAGGTGATGACTACGAGGCTGGTCGCCAGGGCCACGGCGCCGATCTTGCCAGACGGCGCCCGACCAGGCAAGGCGCGCGCCCTCACGCCTCGGTGATCGCCCCCCGATCCGCCCCCGTCGCGAGGCGGGCGAACTTCGCGAGCACGCCCGTCGTGTAGCGCGGGGCGGGCGCCTTCCAGCTGCTGCGGCGCTCCTCGAGCTCGCGCTCGGTGACGTCGAGGTGGATCGTGCCCGCGTCGGCGTCGATGACGATGCGGTCGCCGTCGCGCACGAGGGCGATCGGGCCGCCGACGGCCGCCTCGGGCGCGACGTGCCCGACGCACAGGCCCCGCGTCCCACCCGAGAAGCGGCCGTCGGTGACGAGCGCGCAGTCGGCGCCCCGGCCCGCCCCGGTGAGCGCGCCGGTGACCGCGAGCATCTCGCGCATGCCTGGGCCGCCCTTCGGTCCCTCGTAGCGGATGACGAGGACCGTGCCCGGCTCGATCGAACCGGCGAGGATCGCCTCCATCGCCGCGTCCTCGCCGTCGAAGACCCGTGCCCGGCCGTCGAAGGTCGTGAGGTCCGTGCCGGCGATCTTCACGACCGCGCCGTCCGGGGCGAGCGAGCCGCGCAGCACGACGATCCCGCCGCGGACGTGGATCGGTCGGGCGAGGGGGCGGACGACGTCGCCGTCGGGGTCCGGCGGGCGCAGGAGGGCGAGGTTCTCGGCGAGCGTCCTTCCCGTCACGGTGAGGCAGTCGCCGTCGAGGAGCCCTGCCTCGAGGAGCACCCGCATCACGACCGGGACGCCGCCGATGCGGTCGAGGTCCACCATGTGGTAGCGGCCGTGCGGCTTCATGTCGGCGAGGTGGGGGACGCGGCGCGAGATGCGGTCGAAGTCGTCGATGCGGAGCTCGACGCGCGCCTCGTTGGCGATGGCGAGCAGGTGCAAGACGGCGTTCGTCGAGCCGCCGAGCGCCATCGTGACCGCGATGGCGTTCTCGAAGGCGGCCTTCGTCATGATCTGGCGGGGCCGCAGGTCGCGCTCGAGCAGCTCGACCACGGCGCGTCCCGAGTCGAACGCGACGTCGTCGCGGCGCCGGTCGACGGCGGGCGGCGACGCGCCGGCCGGGAGCGACATCCCGAGCGCCTCGGCCACCGCGGCCATCGTGTTGGCCGTGAACATGCCGGCGCACGCGCCCTCCGTCGGACAGGCGTTGCGCTCGATCTCCGCCAGGCCCGCGTCGTCGAGCTCGCCCGCGGCGTGCTCGCCGAGCGCCTCGAAGACGCTCACGATGTCGATCGCCCGGCCGCGCAGGTGCCCGGGCAGGATCGAGCCGGCGTAGACGAAGACCATCGGCAGGTCGAGGCGCGCCGCCGCCATGAGCATGGCGGGGAGCGACTTGTCGCACCCGGCGAGACCGACGAAGCCGTCGAAGCGCTCGGCGTGCATCACCGTCTCGACCGAGTCGGCGATCACCTCCCGGCTGACGAGGGAGGCGCGCATCCCCTCGTGCCCCATCGAGATCCCGTCGGAGACGGTGATCGAGACGAACTCGAGCGGGAAGCCGCCGGCACGGCGCACGCCCGCCTTCGCCGCCTTGGCGAGCCGGGCGAGCGGCAGGTTGCACGGCGTCACCTCGTTCCACGTCGAGGCGATGCCGATCTGGGGCTTGTCGAAGTCCTCGTCGGTCATGCCGACCGCGCGCAGCATGGCGCGGGCCGCGGCGCGCCGTGGGAACTCGGTGACGTCCTGGCTCCGGATCTTGCGGCGTGCGCCGTGACCGGCCGCGGCGTCGGGCATGCGCCCGAGCCTAGGCCGTCGCAGGCGACCGGCGCCGGGCGAGCGCCGCGGCGACCGCCCGGCCGTTCGCCCTGCCCCTCGTCGCCCGCATCACCTGGCCGAGGAGGAACTGGGCCACCTTCTCGTCGCCGGCGACGTAGCGCGCCCAGGCGTCGGGGTTCGCCGCGAGGACCTCGTCGAGCGCCGCCTCGAGGTCGCCGGGTGCGAGCGCCTCGAAGCCGAGCCGCCGCGCGACCTCCTCGGGCTCGCCCCCGTTCGACAGCAGCTCGGCGAGGACCGCCTTGGACTGGGTGGCCGACAGCGCCCCGGAGGACTCCAGTCGGACGAGCGCGGCGAACGACGACGCCGCGAGTCGGCGGGCCTCGGCGGGGTGCTGCGCCGCCTCGTTGGCGGCCCGGGCGAGGGCGAGGCGAGGCTCCGCGCCGAGCTCGGCGGCGGCGACGACGAGGTCGTCGAGGCCGAGGGCGACGACCGTGGCGATCTGGTCGGCGAGCGCGTCGCCGTCCCCGCAGCGCGTCGCGAGCCGGCGGCGGCGGTCGGCGGGGAGGAGGCCGACCGAGGCGCGCGCCGCGGCGACGGCCTCCTCGGACGGCACGAGGGGCACGAGGTCGGGCTCGGGGAAGTAGCGGTAGTCGTAGGCCTCCTCCTTCGAGCGCATGGCGCGCGTCGTGCCGGTCGCGTCGTCGAAGTGGCGCGTCTCCTGGACGACCGGGGCGCCGGCGTCGAGCAGCGCCGCCTGGCGCGCCGCCTCGTGCTCGATCGCGCGAGCGAGGCTGCGCAGCGAGTTGAGGTTCTTCACCTCGCAGCGCGTCCCGAGCGCGACGGCGCCCGCCGGCCGCAGCGAGACGTTGGCGTCGACGCGCAGCGACCCCTCCTCCATGCGCCCGTCGGAGGTGCCCGTCGCGACGAGGATGGCGCGCAGCTCCTCCACGTAGCGGCGGGCCTCCTCGGCGCTCGACAGCTCGGGGGCCGAGACGATCTCGACGAGGGGGACGCCGGCGCGGTTGTAGTCGACGAGCGAGTACTCCGCCCCCTGGATCCGGCCCCCGCCGCCCACGTGGGTCGTCTTGCCGGTGTCCTCCTCGAGGTGCGCCCGGACGATCCCGACCCGCTTGCCGCTCGGCAGCTCGAGGTAGCCGTTCACGTTGATCGGCGCGTCGTACTGGCTGATCTGGTAGTCCTTCGGCATGTCCGGGTAGAAGTAGTTCTTCCGGTGGAAGAGCGAGGGCCGGATCTCGCAGTGGAGGGCCGCGCCGATGCGCATCGCGTACTCGACGGCGCGCGCGTTCAGCACCGGCAGCGAGCCCGGCAGGCCGAGGCAGACCGGGCACACGTTCGTGTTCGGCTCCCCGCCGAACGCGTTCGGGCACCCGCAGAACAGCTTCGTCGCGGTGGAGAGCTCGGCGTGGACCTCGAGGCCGACGACGACCTCGTAGCGGCCACGCAGCGCGCGGGCCGCCGCGGTCACCGGTCCGCCCCCACCGCTCGGCCTCGGGCGGGCGCTCGCCCCGCGGGATCGGCGGCGGCCTCGAGGACCCGGCCGACGCGCAGCATCGTCGCCTCGCCGAGGGCCGGGGCGAGGACCTGGACGCCGACGGGCAGCCCGCCCTCCCCGCGGGCGAACGGCACGCTCAGGGCCGGGTGCCCGGCGAGGTTCGTGGGGATCGTGTACAGGTCCGACAGGTACATCTCGAGCGGGTCGTCGACCTTCGCCCCGAGCGGGAAGGCGACCGACGGGGTCGTCGGCGCCAGGAGGACGTCCACCCGCTCGTAGGCGCGGGCGAAGGCCCGGACGACGAGCGTGCGGACGCGCTGCGCCATCACGTAGTAGGCGTCGTAGTAGCCCGCGGAGAGGACGTAGGTGCCGAGCATGATCCGCCGCTTGACCTCGGGACCGAAGCCCGCGGCGCGCGTCCGGGCGTTCATCGACTCGACGTCGTCGGCGTCGACGCGCAGGCCGTAGCGCACGCCGTCGTAGCGCGCGAGGTTCGAGGACGCCTCGGCCGGGGCGATGAGGTAGTAGGCGGACAGCCCGTGCAGGAGCTCGGGCAGCTCGAGCGGCTCGACCCGGGCGCCGGCCGCTGCGAGCGCCTCGGCCGCCTCGGCGACCGCCGCCGCGCAGCTCGGGCTCGCGTCCCGGAGGAAGTCGTCGATCACCCCGACGCGCAGGCCCTCGACGCCGTCGTCGAGGAAGCGGCGCAGCGCCGGCGCCTCGCCGGGCAGCGACGTCGAGTCCGCCGGGTCGTGGCCAGCGATCGCCTCGAGGACCGCCGCCGCGTCGGCGACCGTCGCGGCGAGCGGGCCCACCTGGTCGAGGGAGCTCGCGAAGGCGACGAGCCCGTAGCGGGAGACGAGGCCGTAGGTCGGCTTCAGGCCGACGACGCCGCAGAGCGCGGCCGGCTGGCGGATCGAGCCCCCCGTGTCCGAGCCGAGGGCGACCGGCACGAACCCGGCCGCGACCGCGGCCGCGCTCCCCCCCGAGGAGCCGCCGGGGACCCGGCTCGCGTCGAGCGGGTTGCGCGTCGGGCCGAAGGCGGAGTTCTCCGTCGAGGAGCCCATGGCGAACTCGTCGAGGTTCGTCTTGCCGACCGGCACCGCCCCCGCCGCGACGAGCCGGCGCACGACCGTCGCGTCGTACGGCGGGCGCCAGCCCTCCAAGATGCGCGACGCGCAGGTCGTCGGGACGCCCTTCGTGCACAGGTTGTCCTTCAAGGCGACCGGGACCCCGGCGAGCGCGCCGGGGTCCTCGCCGGCAGCGACGCGCCGGTCCACCTCGTCGGCGGCGGCGAGCGCCTGCGCGGCCGTCACCTCGAGGAAGGCGTGGAGCGCGCCGTCGCCCGCCTCGATCGCCGCGAGCGCCTCCTCGGCGACCGACCGCGCGCTGCGCTCGCCGGCGCGCACCGCGGCCGCGATCTCGAGCGCCGTCACGGCTCCTCCGCGAGGATGCGCCCGACCCGGAAGCACCCGGCCTCGACCGCCGGCGCGCCCGCGAGCGCCTCGTCGCGCGCGAGCCCCGGGCGCACCTCGTCCGGACGCACGACGTTGGCGAGCTCGAAGGCGTGCGCGGCGGGCGGCACCCCGGCCAGGTCGAGGCGACGGAGCGCCTCGACGTGGCCGAGCACGGCCGACAGCTGGGCGGCGAAGCGACGGCGCTCCTCCTCGGTGAGCTCGAGGCGGGCGAGGCGCGCGACGTAGGCGACGGCGTCCTCGCCGAGCGGCCCGGGGCCGGAAGGCTCGGACGTCACGTCGCCGCGAGCTTCTGGACGAAGCCGACCGAACGCGCCTCGACCTCCGCCGCGTCGTGGTCGACGGTGGCGAGGTGGTAGCTGCGCTCGAGGACGACGCGCTCGACGGGGCCACCGAGGCGCTCGACGAGGTAGTCGCCTGACTCGGTCGGCACGACGTGGTCGACCCGGCTCGACAGGAGCAGGACCGGACAGGAGATCTCCCCGTAGCGCCGCTCGAGCGCGGCGGTGGCGCGAAACAGCGAGAGCAGGGCCGAGACCGGCGTCGCGTCGTAGCCGACCGGGACCGGGCCGGGGCGCGCGACGTCGCCGCCGATCGAGGGGATGCGGCGCGCCCCGCCCGCGAGCCCCGCCTCGAGCGTCGCGACGAGCTCGGGCACGGGCGCCTTGGCGAAGGGGTTGACGAGGACGAGGCCGGCGAGGTCCGCGTGCGCGAGGGCGAGCGCGAGGGCGAGGGTCCCCCCCATCGACAGCCCGGCCACGGCGACGAGGTCGCAGCGAGCCGCGAGGCCGGCGTAGGCGGCGTCGGCGGCGGCCAGCCAGTCGTCGAAGGTCGTCTCCTCGAGGTCCTCGGGGCTCGTCCCGTGCCCGGGCAGCAGGGGCGCCTCGACGCTGAAGCCGGCGTCGGCGAAGCACTCCGCGAGGGAGCGCACCGAGGCCGGCGTACCGGTCAGGCCGTGCAGGACGAGGACCCCGCACGGGCCGTTCGAGGCCGCGAAGGGCTCGGCACCCGGGAGCAGGTCGGCCGGCACGGTCCGTATGCTACCGAGGCCGGCGGGTGGGTCCCCCGGCGGTCCTGGAGGCACGGCATGGCGAAGCACCCCTTCCTCAGCCCGGGCTGGATCGCCGCGGCACGCGAGGTGCACGAGGAGTACCTGCGGCGCGCCAGCCCGCCCACCGACGCCGTGCGGATGAACCTCGTCGTCGTGGAGGTGCCCTTCGAGGAGGACCAGCTCCACGCCCACCTCGACACCTCGGGGGGGATCGTCGAGATCGACCTCGGGCACCTCGAGGACGCCGACGTGCAGGTGAGCCTCGACTACGCGACGGCGAAGGCCATCCTCGTCGACGGCGACGCGCAGATCGCGCTGCAGGCGTTCCTCGCCGGCAAGATCCGCGTCGAGGGCGACCTCACGAAGCTCCTCGCCTTCCAGGCGGCCCCGCCCTCGCCGACCCAGGCCGCCGTCGCCGCAGCGCTCCAGGCGATCACGACCTGAGGCGCCGGCAGCGGCGCTACCCGACGATGGCGGGCAGCTCCCGCGCCAGCTCGTCGATCTCCCAGCGCCCCTCCTTCTCGATCGACGCGCCGAGGTGCCACGGCTCGTAGAGGTGGATCCTGCCGCCCTCGACGTAGAAGACGCGACCCGTCACCGTGCACGCCGACGAGGCGAGGTAGGCGACGAGCGGGGAGACGTTCGCCGGGTCGAACGGGTCGAAGGCCCCGGGGACCGGCGCGGAGAGGAGCTCGGCGAGGCCCGGCACCGTCGCGGTCATGCGCGTGCGCACGAGCGGGGCGATGGCGTTCACCCGGACGCCGTAGCGGGCGAGCTCCTGCGCCGCGATGATCGTCAGCGCGGCGATCCCCGCCTTCGCGGCGCCGTAGTTGGCCTGGCCCGGGTTCCCCTTGAGGCCCGAGGTCGACGACGAGTTGACGATCGCGGCCTCGACCCGCCGACCGGCCTTGGCCTCGGCGCGCCAGTGGGCGGCGGCGAAGCGGGTGAGCGCGAAGTGCCCCTTCAGGTGGACCGCGATGACGGCGTCCCACTCCTGCTCGCTCATGTTGACGAGCATCCGGTCGCGCAGGATCCCGGCGTTGTTGACGACGACGTCGAGGCGCCCGAAGGCCTCGAGCGCGAGGTTGACGAGCCGCTCGCCCGTCTCGAAGCGGGAGACGTCCGCGCTGTCCGCCACGGCCTCGCCGCCGAGGGCGCGCACCTCGTCGGCGACCGCCGCCGCCGCGGCGGCGTCCCGGCCGGTCCCGTCGGGCGAGGTGCCGGCGTCGTTCAGGACGAGGCGCGCTCCCTCCCGGGCGAAGAGCAGGGCGTGGGCACGCCCGAGGCCGCGCCCTGCGCCGGTGATGATCGCCACCCGCCCCTCGAGGGCACCCACGCTCGCCTCCCTCCCTCGACGGGCGCGCCCGCCGCCGGCCACGACGTTCGCGAACGCCGCCTCGGGCGGTCAAGGCCCGCCGCTCCCGGGACGGCCCCTGGGCGCGTCGGCGCAGCACCGGGAGGCCCCGCCCGCCGCCGCCTACCGCCGGGACCTCGACGGACGCGCCGGGCACGTGCCGGCTCGCGCCGGGCCCGCGACGAGGCGGGGGCCGACCTCGGCCGTCGCGGCCGTCGGGCGGCGGCGAGCCTCGCCGGGTGCCGTCGCGCTCGGCCGCGAGGGCCGCAGCGCGTCCACGCTGGCGCTCCGGCGGACGCCCGCGGCCATCGGGGCGCAGCGGCTCGTCGCTCGGAGTCCTCCGACGGCCCCGTCTGGCGTCGCGGCGACCTCCTCGGGGTCCGGACCGCCGTCGCGTCGCCGGGCGCCCGCCCCGCCCCCGGCGGCCCCTCGCCAGACAGGTCAGGCCGCGTAGAGGGTGACGGACGAGCCCGGCGCCACGAGCGCGCCCGGGGCCGGGTCGGTGGTGGTCGCCTTCGTGGCGAAGGGCGGTCCCACCTGCTCGGTGACGTCGAGGCCTGCGGCGCGCAGGGCCGCGACGGCGGCGGCGATCGTGTCGCCGGCGACGTCGGGGACCCGCACGAGCCGGGGGCCGCGCGACACGACCACGACGACCTCGCTGCCCACCGGGACGCCTGCGGTCCCCGGCGCCGGTGTCGTCGCGACGACGTCGCCGCGCGCCACGCTCGAGGAGTAGGCGAGGCGCTCGATCGGCTCGAGCCGCTCGCGCCGCAGCGTCGCGCTCACGACCTGCCAGGAGGACCCCGCCAACCCGACCGGGACGGTGCGCGGGTGCGGACCGAGGGACACGACGAGCACGACGCTGCTGCCGTAGGGGGCGCGGCCACCCGCGGGGCGCGTCGCCACGACGGTGCCCGCCGGGATCGTCTCGGAGTAGCGGTGCACGATCGAGGCGCGCAGGTGCGCTCCCTCGAGGCGCGCCGTCGCGCGCGAGGCGGGCTCGCCTGCCAGCGCGGGGACCTCGACGGGCGCGTGCCCGAGGGAGACCACGATCGCGACCGTGGCGCCGCGCCGCACGTGGCGGCCGGCAGCGGGCGACTGCACGAGCACGTCCCCGGCCGGCACCCGCGCCGAGTAGCGCCGTCCCGAGACGTCCAGGTGCAGCCCGGCGGCGAGGGCGAGGCGGCGGGCGCTGGCGAGCGAGGCGCCGAGGAGCGGCGGGACGCGCTCGCCGTAGAGGACGAAGCGGTAGTAGGCGCCGGCGCCGGCGCCGGCGGCGAGGAGGACGAGGACGAGCGCCACCGCGAGCGGCAGCCGACGCCGGCGGGCGGGAGCGGCCTCGAAGACCTCCTCCACCTCGGCCTGCCCGTCGAACAGGACCGGCGCGCCGGCGGGCGAGCCGGCGGCGGACGCGATCGGCTCGGGCCTCGTCGGGGCGCGCGGCCGTCGCGGCGCGAGCGGCAGCGGCGCGGGAGGCGGCAGGCTCGCGCGCAGGATCTCGAGGTGCGCGGCGAGCTCCTCGGCGTCGAGGCGGCCGAGGGGGTCGGCGATCGCCGCCTGGGCGAGGATCGGCGCGAGCGGGCCGAGCTCGGCGGCTGGCGGCAGCGCGGCTCCGACCCGGGCCATCAGCGTCGCGACGGTCGTGTCGCCCGAGAAGGGCACCCGGCCGGTCACCGCCTCGTACAGGGTGAGCGCGAGGGAGTAGACGTCCGAGCGGCCGTCCAGGGGGCGCCCCTCGGCCTGCTCGGGCGAGGCGTAGCGGGCGGTGCCGAGCACGGCGCCGAAGGGCTCGGTCGAGGCGGCCTCCGACAGCGCTCGCGCCAGGCCGAAGTCCGCGATGCGCACCCGCCCCTCCTCGTCGAACAGGAGGTTCGCCGGCTTCACGTCGCGATGCACGAGGCCGCGGCGGTGCGCGTAGGCGAGGCCGGCGGCGGCCTGGCGCCCGATCGCGGCCGCCTGCGCGGGGCTGAGGCGGGCGCCGGCGTCGAGGAGGTCGCGCAGGCTGCCGCCGCCGAGGTACTCGAGGACGAGGAACGGCCCGTCGGGCTCCTCCCCCCAGTCGTAGACGCCGAGCACGCTCGGGTGGCTGAGCGCGGCCGCGGCCTGCGCCTCGGCCCGGAAGCGGCGGAGGAAGGCCCCGTCGGCCGCCAGCCACGGGTGCAGCACCTTCACCGCGACGCGCCGGGACAGGCGCGCGTCGAAGGCGAGGTAGACGTGGCCGGACGAGCCGGTGCCGATGCCGGCGTCGAGCCGGTAGCGGCCGGCGAGCACGCGGCCCAGCTGGTCGGTCATGGTCGCCATACAGCCGGGCGCGATCCTAGTGTTGCACGAGCGCGCATCGTTGCTCACGATGCGGCCGTTACTGGCGTGGCAGCTCGCCCGTCTCGAGCAGCGCCTCGAAGCCCGCCTCGTCGACGAGCGGCACGCCCGCCGCCTCGGCCTTGGCGAGCTTCGCGGCGCCCGGCTCGCGCCCGACGACGAGGGCGTAGGTCTTCGCCGAGACCGACGAGGCCGCCCTGCCGCCGCGCGCGGCGATCGCCGCCTCTGCCTCCTCGCGGGTGTAGCGCTCGAGGGTGCCGGTGACCACGACGGAGCGGCCCTCGAGCGTCCTCGCGAGCGGCGCCGGGCCGCTCGCCGCGCGCGAGGTGAGGTCCACCCCGGCGGCGCGCAGCTTGTCGAGCAGGCGCTTCGTGCGATCCGCGGCGAAGAAGGCGACGATGCTCTCGGCGATCTTCGGGCCGACGCCCTCGAGCGCGGCGAGCTCCTCCACGCTCGCGACCGCGAGCGCGTCGAGGTCGGGGAAGGTCGCGCCGAGGAGGGCGGCGACCGACGGACCGACGTGCTCGATCGACAGCCCGACGAGGAGCCGCACGAGGCCCCGGCCGCGGGCCGCGTCGATGGCCGTGACGAGGTTGGCGGCGGAGAGCTCGCCGAAGCCCTCGAGCGGGGCCAGGTCGGCGACCCGGAGCGAGAAGAGGTCGGCGACGTCGGCGACGAGGCCGACGGTGACGAGCTGCTCGACGCGCCGCTCGCCGAGGCCCTCGATGTCCATGGCGGCGCGCGACGCGAAGTGCACGATCCGCTGCACCCGCTGGGCCGGGCAGTCCGGGTTGAGGCAGTAGTGCGCGGCCTCGGCCGGCAGGCGGACGAGCGGGCCGCCGCAGCTCGGGCAGCGCTGCGGGAAGGCCCAGGGGACCGAGCCGGGCGGCCGGCGGGCGAGGACGGGGGCGACGACCTCGGGGATGACGTCCCCCGCCTTGCGCACGATGACCGTGTCGCCGGGGCGCACGTCCTTGAGCCGCACCTGGTCCTCGTTGTGGAGGGTGGCGAGGCTGACCGTGGAGCCGCCGACGACCACCGGCTCGAGGCGGGCGAAGGGCGTCGCGCGCCCGGTGCGCCCGATCGAGACGAGGATGTCGAGGAGGGTCGTCGTGCGCTCCTCGGGCGGGAACTTGTAGGCGACGGCCCAGCGCGGCGCGTGCGCCGTCGAGCCGAGCGCTGCCTGGAGCGCGAGGTCGTCCACCTTGACGACGGCGCCGTCGATCTCGTAGGCGAGGTCGTGGCGGTGCGCCTCGAGGTCGGCGCAGTAGCGGTAGACGGCGTCGAGGTCCGCCACGCGCGCGATCCGCTCGTTCACGGGCAGGCCGGCCCGCTCGAGCAGCCTCAGGCTCGCCGAGTGCGTCGCGGGAGGGCGCGCGCTGCCTCCTCGGTCCCACTCGATGGCGGCGACCTGGTAGGCGAAGAAGGCGAGGGGACGGGAGGCGGTGATGCGGGGGTCCTTCTGGCGCAGCGAGCCCGCCGCGCAGTTGCGCGGGTTGGCGAAGAGGCGCTCGCCCGCCTCCGCCTGGCGCCGGTTCAGCTCCTCGAAGGCCGCGACCGGCAGGTAGACCTCGCCCCGCACCTCGAGGAGCGCCGGCGGGTGCGCGAGGGCGAGCTCGTGAGGCACCGAGGCGATCGTCGCCACGTTCGCCGTGACGTCCTCGCCGGTCGTCCCGTCGCCGCGCGTCGCGGCCTGGACGAAGCGGCCGTGCTCGTAGCGCAGCGACAGCGCGAGGCCGTCGATCTTCGGCTCGCACACGTAGGCCACCTTCGCCGGGTCCTGCCCGAGGCCACCCACGAGGCGCTCGACGCGCTGGCCCCAGGCGCGCAGCTCCTCGAGCGAGAAGACGTTGTCGAGGCTCATCATCGGCCGCTCGTGGCGCACCGGCGCGAAGAGCTCGAGGCGGGGGGCGCCGAGCGGTGCGGGCGGCGCGGCAGCGAGCTCCGGGTGGGCGGCCTCGAGGGCGCGCAGCTCGAGCACGAGGGCGTCGTACTCGGCGTCCGCGATCTCCGGCGCGTCCTCGACGTAGTAGCGCTCGGCGTGGTAGGCGATGAGGGAGCGCAGCTCGGCCGCGCGCGCGGCGGGGTCCGCCGCCGACGAGGCGCGGCTCGCGGCGAGCTGCGCGACGAGCGGCTCGCCGCCGGGCGAGGGCGGCGGCCCGGCCGCAGGGCGCGCCGGCGTCACGTCGCGATCCCCGAGCCCACGACCCGGTCCCCGACGTAGCAGGCGACGAGCTGGCCGGGCGCCACCCGGCGCGCCGGCACGTCGAGCTCGACCCCCCCGGCGCGCAGCCTCGCGGGAAGCGGCTCGCCGTGCGCGCTCGTCTGGACGAGCACGGCGGACCCCTCGGCGAGCGGTGCGCCGGTCCAGGTGCGCTCGCGCAGGGCGATCTCCCTCGTGAGCAGGCGCTCGAGGCCGCCGAGGCGCGCCTCGCGGCGCGCGGGGTCGAGCGCCACGACGTAGCGGCGGGCGGGCCCGCCGGCGCCGAGGTGGCGCCGCTGGCCGACGGTCACGAGCTCGAGCGCCGCGACCTCGCCGAGCGGCTCGCCCGTCTCGTCGTCGACGAGGCGCCCGGGGCCGAGGCGGGCGCGCGACGCGAGGAAGGCGCGCCGAGCCCGCGTCCCGGGCGCGACGAAGCAGACGTCCTGGCTGTCGGGCTTCGCGGCGGTGTGCAGGCCGAGCCTCGCGGCGGCGGCGCGCACCTCCGCCTTCGTCAGCGCGCCGATCGGCAGCACGAGCCGCTCGAGCTGGGCCTGCGTGAGCATCGCGAGCACGTAGGACTGGTCCTTGGCGGCGTCCACCCCCCGCCGCAGGACGCGGCCACCGTCGCCGGGCTCGACACGCGCGTGGTGGCCGGTCGCGAGCGCGTCGAAGCCGAGGCGCTCGGCGCGCCGGAGGAGGAGGCCGAACTTCAGGTGGCGGTTGCACGCCGCGCACGGGTTCGGGGTCTCGAGGCGCTCGTGCGCCGCCACGTAGGGATCGACGACGGCCGCCTCGAACTCGGCGACGTAGTTGAAGACGTGGTGGTCGATGCCGAGGCGGTCGGCGACCCGGCGCGCGTCCGCCACGTCGGCGAGCGAGCAGCACCCGGAGTCGGACTCCCCGCCCCACAGCTTCAAGGTGGCGCCGACGACCTCGTGGCCGTCCTCGAGCAGGCGGGCGGCGGCCACCGAGGAGTCGACCCCTCCCGACATGGCGACGAGCACGCGCACCGGATCAGTCTCCCAGGCCCCCGGCGCGCAGCTGCGCGACGGCACGGGGAATGGCCTCGAGGGCGTGGTCGATCTCCTCGGGCCGACTGGCGGCGCCGAGGCTGAGGCGCAGTGCGCCGCGTGCCTGGCTCGGCGCGAGGCCGATGGCCGCGAGCACGTGGCTCTCCTCGTGCGCCCCGCTCGCGCACGACGAGCCGATCGAGGCGGCGACGCCCCGGGCGTCGAGGGCGAGGAGGAGCTCCTCGCCCTCGACCCCCTCGACGAGGAGCGGGCAGGCGCCCGGTACCCGCAGGCTCCTCGGGACGCTCGGACGCAGGCCGGCGACGGCGGCCACGAGGCCGTCCTCGAGGCGGTCACGCAGCGCACGGACGCGCGCCGCCGTCTCGGCTCGACTGGCGGCGGTCGCCTCCGCCGCGGCGGCCATGGCGACGGCGCCGGCGACGTTCTGCGTCCCGGCGCGCAGGGCCGATTCCTGGCCGCCGCCGAGGAGCAGCGGGCGCAGGGCCGCTCGCGCGCGTCGCGACGCGATGAGGGCCCCGATCCCCTTCGGCCCGCCGAACTTGTGCGCCGACAGGCTCACGAGGTCGCACCCTCCCAGCACGGCGGGCAGGTCGAGCCAGGCGAACGCCTGGACGGCGTCGGTGTGCACGAGGGCCTCCGGAGCGAGCTCGCGCACGAGCGCGACGACCTCGGCGACCGGCTGGATGGTGCCGAGCTCGTTGTTCACCGCCATCACCGACACGAGGCGCACCCCCGGGTGCAAGGACTCGGCGAGCGCGTCGAGGTCGACGACGCCGTCGGGACGGGCCGGCACGGTGCGCGCGTCGCGCCGGCTCGCGGGGCGCAGCACGGCTCGGTGCTCGATCGCGCTCACGACGAGCGCCGCGCCGCTCGCCTCGACGCCGGCGACGGCGAGGTTGTCCGCCTCGCTGCCCCCGGAGGTGAAGACGACGTCCTCCGGCTCGCGCCCGACCAGGCGCGCGACGCGCTGGCGCGCCTCGTCGAGGGACCGGCGCGCCGCGCGCGCGAGGCGGTGCGCCCCGGAGGGGTTGGCGAAGGTCTCGCGCTCGGCGCGCACGAGCGCCTCGAGGGCGGCCGGGGCGATCGGCGTCGTCGCCGCGTGGTCGAGGTAGGCGGTCCGTGCGGCGGCCGGGCCGCGCACCCCCTCAGCCGGCGTAGCAGGCCGCTGCACTCTGGACGAGGTCGGGCAGCGCCGGCGCGCGCGGACCCGTCGTCAGGCGCGCGAGCCGGGGGGCGGGATCGACGCCGCGGGCGAAGCCGCTGAGCGACCGGGCGCGAAGCGAGAGCTCGAAGAAGCGCGTCGTGGCCCGTGCGACGACGGCGAAGGCGGCGCGATCGGCGCCGTCGTACGGACCGAGGTGCGGGGCGCGCTCGAGCGCGAGGAACCACTTGTCGGCGATCGGCACGGCGTCGTAGAGCGCGACGGAGTCCTGCGGCGGGTTGCAGGCGTCGGTGGCGCTCTGCACGACGAGGAGGGCGGGCGCGTCCGGCGGCGCCCCGTAGGCGCTCGGGCCGATCTCGATCTCGGCGCCCGACAGCACCGCGACCGACCGGAAGCGCAGGCCCGGCGCCAGAAAGCGCCGGTCGAAGGCGAGGGCGCCGACCGTCTCCCCGCCGTCGGACTGGCCGGCGAGGCCGACGTCGTCCGGCTCGACGAGGCCCCGCAGGACCCGGCAGGCGGGGTTGGCACCTCGCGCCGCGGCGGCGACCTGGCGCGTGACGAAGGCGACGTCGGCGGGCTGGTTCGCCACGTCCTCCTCCGCGCCGTCCCCCTCGGCGAGCACCGCTGCCCGGTTCGTGTCGGGGAAGATCGGGGCCACGACGACGAAGCCGTGGACCGTCCACGTGTCCAGCAGGGGCGCGTAGGTGTCGGGCGTGACCGCGAAGCCGTGGGCGAAGACGATGACCGGGTAGGGACCGTGGCGGTAGGCGGGGTGCGCGGCGCGCGTCTCGACGCCGGGGGCGCCGTTCGTCGTCGGGTAGCGGACCTCGGTCTCGAGGACCCTCCCCGGGCTCACCTGCCCAGTCGCGTAGTCGGTCGTCGGGCGCGTCGGGTCGACGAAGCGGCAGCGAGCCAGTCCGACGTGGAAGACGACGCGTCCCGGGGTGGTCGGGACGAGCCGGCGGGCGCCGACCGGGGCGGGCACGTCGGCCCGGCTGGCGTGCACGGCGACGAGGGCGCCGAGCACGACGAGGGCGCCGGCAGCGCCGGCGACGAAACGGCGCAGGCCGTAGCGGGGCGGTCGGGACGCGCCCGGCGGGCGGCGGCGCGGCGCGCTGGCGCGCGCCGGTGGGCGGCGCGCTGGGCGCCGTGGCGGCGGCACGGTCCGCCAGGCTACCGAGGACGCGCCGCCGAGGGCACGAGCCTCACGCCGGCTGGGCGACCATGACGACGAGCGCGGCGAGGAAGCACAGCGTCGTCCCGGCGGCGCCGAGGACGACGCGGCGCGCCGGCGCGCCGAGCGGCCCCGGCGGGCCGGCGCGGCGAGCGGCGAGGCCCGCCTGCAGCTCGCGCTCTGCCGGCCAGACGACCGCCGACGCGATCGCCACGGCGGCGAGCCACAGGCCGAGGCCGATCCACGGGAAGGCGCGGCGGGCGTCGGCCGGGTCGAGACCCAAGAGCGCGCCCCCGAAGACGGGCACGAGGAGGACGGCCCGGCTGGCGAGGTTGCGCCCCGGCGAGAAGTACCGGCGCGCGGCGTCGAGGGCGGCGAGGTCGCGGGCGCGCGCGACGGCGAGCGCGAAGGCGCCGCTCGCGCCGAGCGCGCCGAAGCCGACGAGCCCGGCGAGGACGTGGCACGCGAGGAGGGTCGCGAAGCCCGGTCCGGTCACGGCGTGCCGCGTGGTCGCCGCCGCACACGGCTAGCGTTGTAGCTAGTGAGTAGGTGGCGTTGATGGAGAAGGGGAGCGGGAACCAGCTCCGCCTCGACCCCCTCTCGGGGCGGTGGGTGGCCGTGTCCACGAGGCGCTCGGAGCGAGCTGCCGCCTTCCTCCCGCGCCAGCCGACGCCGGTCGACGTCGTGACGAGCTGCCCGTTCTGCCCGGGAAACGAGGACGCCACGCCGCCGGCGCTCGAGACCTACGGCAACGAGGGCGAGTGGCTCGTGCGCGTCGTTCCGAACCGCTACCCGGCCTTCGAGGGCAACGAGCCCTTCGTCGTCGTCCACCGCGGGCCGGTGTTCACCCAGGCGCCCGCCAGCGGGATCCACGAGGTGCTCGTCTTCTCCCCCGACCACCACCGCCAGTGGGCCTCCTTCGACGACCACCAGAGCGACCTCGTCATGGCCGCGATCCGGGACCGCATCGAGGAGCACGAGTCGACGCCGGGCCTGCGCTACAGCCAGCTCTTCGTGAACTTCGGCCGAGAGGCGGGGGCCTCCCTCGAGCACCCGCACGGCCAGCTGCTCGGGATCCCCTTCGTCCCGCGCGAGCTCGTCGACGAGCAGGGCGGCTTCGCCCGCTTCGCGGGCGGCTGTCTGCTGTGCACCGCGGCGGAGGCCGAGGAGCGCGCCGGCTACCGCCTGATCGAGGCGGGCGAGCACGCCGTCACCTTCGCCCCGTTCTGGAGCGGGACGCCCTACGAGATGCTCATCGTGCCGCGCGCGCACGAGGCGCACCTGCACCGGGCGAGCCCGCTCGACCTGTTCGGCGTCGGCATCGCGGTGCGCAACGCCCTCGCGGCGCTCGAGGCGCACTGCGGCGACCTCGCCTACAACGCCGTCTTCCACGCCGCCCCCTACCGGGCCTCGTCGCCGTTCCACTGGCACGTGCACATCCTGCCGAAGCTGACGACGCGCGCGGGCTTCGAGCTCGGCACCGGGGTCTACATCAACGTCGTCTCGCCCGAGCACGCCGCCGAGGACCTGCGGCGCGCGCTCGGCGAGCTCGCCCGTCAGCCCTCGGCAGGGCTCGCCTCGTAGCGACGGTCGCGCACGAGGGCGAACGCCTCGAGCAGGAGACCTGCCGCGGCCGGGTGCCCCGGCAGGAGGCGGTCGATGCCGGGAGCGGCGCGGTAGCCCTCGAGGAAGGCCTCCTGGTTGCGCCGCGCCCAGGCGCCGGCGAGCGCCTCGGCGAGCTCGGCCTCGTCGCTCGGCCGCAGCTGCGCGGCCTCCCGGGCGACCTGGCGCAGCGAGAAGCACATGTCGGCGACGTCCTCGAGCGGCGAGCCCGTGCGCGCCGGGAGCGAGGTGTGCGGCCGGCGCGACGCGTAGAGCGGGTCGTCGGAGAAGCCGGCGACGACCCACCCCGGCTCGGCGCGCATCACGCGGCGCAGGTGGTAGTCGCCGTGCAGTCGGATGGCGCGCCCCGTCGTCCCCGGCTCGAGCGCCGCGATCGCCCCGACGAGCGAGCGGGCGCGCTCGAGGCGCTCGAGCCCCTCGCCGCACCCCGCCGCCACGATGGCCGCCAGGGCCTCCGGCGTCGCGACCCGGTCGCCGAAGGCAGCGGCGAGGGCGAGGTGGAGGGAGCCGGTCATCGCCCCGAGGCGGCGCATCTCCGAGGCGAGGTCGCCGCCGGTCGCCGAGGTCGCCTCCTCGAGGTCCTCGGCCGGCGCGCCCGAGGCCTCGCGCACCTCCGCGGCGCGCGCGAGGAGGTCGCGAAGCGACGTCAGGGCGAGCAGGCGTCCCTCGAGGGCGCCCGGGAGGAACTCGCGCACGAGGGCGACGTCGAAGCCCTCGGCGCGCCAGGCCGCGATCGGGGCGAGCATCGCGTTGAAGCCGACGCTGTCCAGGCGCAGCATCGCCTCGACCTCCGGGCGCACGCCCGGCTCGAGCACGCGGTAGCACTTCATGAACAGGCGGTCGTCGAACACGAGCGACGCGTGCGAGACGAGGGTCGAGACGTGGCGGACCCGCTCGGCGTGCTCGGCGCCTTGCGTCGCGAGGTCGAGGAGCTCGAGGGCCAAGGTGTCGTCGGCGAGCGCCTCGTAGACGAGGACGTCCTCGCCGCCGTCGTCCGCCGACCCGATGATCGCCTCCTCGCGCCCGCCGAGCATTCCCGCCACCGCGGCGGGGTTGCGCCAGCCGACGAGGAGCTGGAAGCGCCGCTCGCCGCGCCCGACGAGGAGCCGGGCGAGCCCCGGGCGCCCGTCGCGCAGCACCGAGTACGAGAGCAGGGCCGCTGGCGCCGGCGCGAGGCCGGCGATCGCCAGGCCGAACCAGGGCTGGCGCTCGAGGTAGGCGAGCGCGAGGGGCGCGAGGGACTCGGCGGTCGGTGCCATCAGCGCTCCTCCAGCTCGAACCAGTAGAAGCCGTAGGGACCGAGGGTGATCTGGTAGCCGTCGGTGGCGGGGGGGAACGCCGAACGGCCGATCAGCTCGATCGGCCGGAGCCCCTCGAAGCGTCCCAGGCTGAGCTCGGTGGCCTGCGCGAACCGGGAGAGGTTGGCCACGCACAGGATCGTCTCCCGCCCGCCGGGCTCCCCGCGCTCGCCGGAGCGCACGTAGGCGAGCACCGACGGGTTGTCGGCCGGCAGCACCTCGAGGCTGCCCGTGGCGAGCACGAGGTGGTGCCGGCGGATCGCGAGCATCCGGCGCAGCCAGTGGAGGAACGACGAGGTGTCCCGCAGCGCCGACTCGACGTTCAGCGCCTGGTAGCCGTACACGGGGTCCATGAGCGGCGGCAGGTGGAGCTGCGCGAAGTCGGCCCGGGAGAAGCCGCCGTTGCGGTCCGGCGTCCACTGCATCGGCGTGCGCACCGCGTCGCGATCGCCGAGGTAGATGTTGTCGCCCATCAGGATCTCGTCGCCGTAGTACAGGACGGGCGCCCCCGGCAGCGACAGCAGGAACGCGTAGAGCAGCTCGGCGACGCGCCGGTCGTTGTCGATGAGCGGCGCGAGCCGGCGCCGGATGCCGAGGTTCTTGCGCATCCGCGGGTCCGCCGCGTACTCCTGGTACATGTAGTCGCGCTCGTCGTCGGCGACCATCTCGAGCGTCAGCTCGTCGTGGTTGCGCAGGAAGATCCCCCACTGGCAGTTCGGCGGGATGGCGGGGGTCTGGGCGAGGATCTCGGTGATCGGGAACCGCTGCTCGCGGCGCACCGCCATGAACATGCGCGGCATGAGGGGGAAGTGGAAGCACATGTGGCACTCGTCGCCGTCCCCGAAGTAGTCGACGACGTCGGCGGGCCACTGGTTCACCTCGGCGAGCAGCACCCGCCCGGGGAAGTCGCGGTCCATCTCGCGCCGCAGCCGGCGGAGGAAGGCGTGCGTCTCGGGCAGGTTCTCGCACCTCGTCCCGTCCCGCTCGTAGAGGTAGGCGACCGCGTCGAGGCGGAAGCCGTCGAGGCCGACCTCGAGCCAGAAGCGGAGCACCGAGACGATGGCGTCGCGCACCTCGGGGTTGTCGAAGTTGAGGTCCGGCTGGTGGTGGAAGAAGCGGTGCCAGTAGTACTGACCCCGGACTGGGTCGTAGGTCCAGTTCGACGGCTCGGTGTCGCAGAAGATCACCCGCACGTCCGACCAGCGCTGGTCGTCGTCGGACCACACGTACCAGTCCGCCTTCGGGTTGTCCCGCGACGAGCGCGACTCCTGGAACCACGGGTGCTGGTCGCTCGTGTGGTTGATGACGAGGTCGGCGATGACCCGGATGCCGCGCGCGTGCGCCTCGTCGACGAGGCGCTTCACGTCCTCGACGGTGCCGAGCTCGGGCGCCACCGAGAAGTAGTCGGCCACGTCGTAGCCGCCGTCGCGAAGCGGCGAGGGGTAGAACGGGAGGAGCCAGATGCAGTCGATCCCGAGCCACGCGAGGTAGTCGAGCTTCTCGATGACGCCCTCGAGGTCCCCGACGCCGTCGCCGTCGGAGTCGTAGAAGCCCCGGACCCCGAGCTCGTAGAAGACCGCCCGCCGGTACCAGTGGGGGTCGTCGTCGAGCGGGCGTGCGCGCTCGGCGACGCCGAGGCTCACGAGGGACGGGTCGCGAGCGGGTGCAGCCATCGAGCGAGAGGCTAACGGCGCGGCGGACTCACGCCCCGGCCCTCGCCGGGGCGGCTGGCCACGTCACGCCGACCGGACGCGCTCGACGTCCGCCCCGATGGCGACGAGCTTCTCGACGAAGCGCTCGTAGCCACGGTCGATGTGCTCGACGCCGGTGACCGAGGTCTCGCCCTCGGCGACGAGCCCGGCGAGCACGAGCGCCGCGGCGGCGCGGATGTCGGGCGCGCGCACCGGCGCCCCGGACAGGCGGGGCACCCCCCGCACGACGGCGTGGTGGCCCTCGGTGCGGATGTCAGCGCCCATCCGGCGCAGCTCGTCGACGTAGCGGAAGCGGCCGGCGAAGAGGTTCTCGCTCACGATCGCCACCCCCGAGGCGACGCTCAGCATCGTCACGATGAAGGGCTTGTAGTCCGTCGCCACCCCCGGGTACGGCAGGGTCGACACGTCGACGGACCGGAGCGAGCCGCTCGAGCGCACGAGCAGGCCCGAGGCGGTGACCTCGATCTCCATGCCCATCGCCGTCAGCTTCTCGAGCAGCATGTCCATGTGGTCGTGGCGCGCGCCGCGCAGGTGGACCTCGCCGCCGGCGAGCCCGACGGCGGCGCAGAACGTCGCCGCCTCCACCCGGTCGGCGACCGTCACGTGCGTCGCCGGGTGCAGCTCGTCGACCCCCTCGACCTCGATGCGCGACGTCCCCGCCCCCCGGATCCGGGCACCCATCGCGACGAGCAGCTCGGCGAGGTCCTGCACCTCGGGCTCGCGCGCCGCGTTCTCGATGAGCGTCGACCCCTTGGCCAGGGTCGCCGCCATGAGCACGTTGTCGGTCGTGGTGTGGCTCGGGTACTCGAGCACGACCCGCGTGCCGACGAGGCGGTCGCAACGTCCCTCGACGTAGCCGTGCTCGGTCGTGAAGCGCGCGCCGAGGTCCGAGAGCGCCTTCAGGTGCATGTCGATCGGCCGCTGCCCGAAGTCGTCGCCGCCGGGGAGCGAGACGCGCGCGAAGCCCTGGCGAGCGAGCAGCGGGCCGAGCACGACGACCGACGCGCGCATCTTCTCGACGAGCTCGTAGGGGGCGACGGGCGTGAGCGCCTCCGGGCAGGTGACCTCGAGCGCCCCGTCGGCGCCGCGCGCCACCCGCGCCCCGGTCGCGGCGAGCACCTCGCCCATGATCGCCACGTCGGTGATGCGCGGCACGTTGTGCAGCCGCGTCGTCCCCGGGGCGAGGAGGCACGCGGCCATGAGCTTGAGCGCCGAGTTCTTCGCGCCCTGGATGACGACCTCGCCGGCGAGGTCGCGGCTCGGCCTCGCGATGATGCGCTCCATCGCCGGCAGCGTAGTGTGGCGCGCGCCCGCGTCCGCGGGCCCACGTTGCGCCGGTACCGCCTGCCCTCTAAGGTCGATCGCCGTGGCGAACGAGCGGCAGGCGCCCGACCGGAACCTGGCCCTCGAGATCGTCCGGGTGACCGAGGCGGCGGCCGTCGCCGCCAGCCGCTGGATGGGTCGCGGCGACAAGGAGGGGGCCGACGCCGCCGCGGTCGACGCGATGCGCTTCGTCCTGCACACCGTGTCGATGGACGGCATCGTCGTCATCGGCGAGGGGGAGAAGGACGAGGCCCCGATGCTCTACAACGGCGAGCGCATCGGCGACGGGTCGCCGCCCGAGGTCGACATCGCCGTCGACCCGATCGACGGTACACGCCTCACCGCCCTCGGACGCGGCGGCGCGCTCTCGGTGATCGCCCTCGCCGAGCGCGGCACGATGTTCAATCCCGGCCCCGCCGTCTACATGGAGAAGCTCGCCGTCGGCCCGGAGGCGGCCGGGCGCGTGTCCATCGAGGCCACGCCGGCCGAGAACCTGCGAGAGATCGCGAAGGCGAAGGGGACCTCGGTCGGCGATCTCACCGCCATCGTGCTCGACCGGCCGCGCCACGCCGAGCTCATCGAGGAGATCCGGCGTGCCGGCGCCCGCATCCGGCTCATCACCGACGGGGACGTCGCCGGGGCGATCGCGACCGCGTGGCCGGACTCGGGCGCCGATGTCCTCTTCGGCATCGGCGGGACCCCCGAGGGGGTGATCGCCGCGGCCGCCCTGCGGGGGATGGGCGGCGAGATCCAGGGCCGGCTGTGGCCCCGCAGCGAGGAGGAGCGCGCCGCGATCGAGGCCGCCGGCTACGAGATCGACAAGGTCCTCGGCATCGACGACCTCGTTCGCAGCGACAACTGCTTCTTCGCCGCGACGGGCATCACCGACGGCGAGCTGCTGCGCGGCGTGCGCTACACGAGGGCCGGGGCGACGACGGACTCCCTCGTCGTGCGCTCGATGTCGGGGACCGTCCGGCTCGTCGTCGCGCGGCACCGCATCGAGAAGATGCGCCAGTTCCGCCTCATCGACGTGGCGAACTGAGGCGTTCGGCCCCGAGCCGTGCCGGCGGCGTCGGGGCGCGCGCCGGCTCGACGTCAGCCGTGGAGGGCGACCCCGACCTGCAGCGCGAACCGCACGATGCCGGGCGTGCGCGCGCGGTCCTCGATCTCGGCGACGTCGGTGACGACGACGTCGACGGGCACCGGCAGGTCCGTGAGGGAGCGGAGCATGGCGATCACCGCATCGTGGTGACGACCCTCGAGGCGATCGAGGACGACGAGCACGTCGATGTCGGAGTCCGGCCCGTCGTCGCCCCGGGCGACCGAGCCGAACAGCACCACCTTGCGCGGCGCGAAGCGCTCGACGAGCCGGTCCACGACGTCGGGTACCCACTCCGACAGCGCCCGCCCCCCGTAGGTGGCCTTGCCAGCCCGTACCTGCCGGTCAGGGGCCGCCATCGCGACCTCCACGCGTCGCCACCCAGGCGCCGGCGCGCCGGCTCGCCGGGACGGCGAGGTGCCCGATCACCGGGGCGCGCCCGGCGGCACGATCGCAGCCCTCGGGCAGCCCGGCGTCTCCGAACGGCTGGGCGCGCCGGCTCGCCCGAGGCGCGCCGGCTCGCACGCGGCCCGTACCCGGCGCGCGCGGCACCTTCGGCCATGCGCTCGGCCGAATCGCCGTCCGCCTCGCGAGGGCGCCGAGGGCGTCGCACGGCGCAGCGGCGCCTGCGACGACGCCTCCGCTCCTGACGCAGCGCCACCTCGCGACATCGGCACATCGTCGCAGGTTCTCGCCGGCCAGGCCAGACGGGTGCCGCGGGGCAGCGGCTGGTCGGTCCGGCCGGGGCCCGAGCCGCTTCGAGGCGCGGCACGGGAGGGGGGCCGCCGCTCGCCGGCCGCCTGCGATCTCGCGCCAGGCGCGAGGTGGGCTCGTCCGGCCGGCCCCGCCGGGCTCGACGCGCCTCGACGACTGCCCCGGACCGACGCCCGGCCCGTCGGCCCGGACGCAGGGGCCGCGGGCGGCTCACGTCGCCGATCCGCCTCGGCGGCGCCCCCCTGCCGCCCCGGGTCGATCGCCGCGTGCGACCCGGCGCGCCGGTCGCCGACGCCCGCGCGCGGCGCGCCCCGCATCGGCCCGTGAGGCGGCGAGCGCGAGCTCGGTCAGGAGCCCCGCTGCCTCGCGCTCGCCGAGCCCGTGGTCGCGGCACAGCGAGCGCCAGGTCCCGAAGGACACGGCGTGGCCGACCACGGCTCGCACGCGAGCCGGCGCGGCGGGGAAGGCGGCGGCGAGCACCGACGCGTAGCCGTGTTCCGCACGGCGCAGCTGGTCGCGAACGGTCGCCGGCACGTGCTCGAGCTCGCCGTAGATGCGCGTCAGCATCGCCTCCCCGTCCCGGTAGTAGCGGTAGAGGTCCTCGAGGCCCGCCGTCAGGCGCTCCTCGGGATCGTCGATCCGTGCCCAGGCCTCGGGGTCGGGCAGCCGCTGGCGCGCCAGCCAGTGCGCGGAGCACGCCGCATAGAGCGCCTCCTCGTCGGGGAAGTGGCGGTAGACGGTGAGGCGCGTCACGCGCGCGGCCTCGGCGATGGCCGCGATCGTCGTGGCGCGCGGTCCGAGCGTCTCGTGCATGCGCACGGTCGCCTCGACGATGCGCCGGCGCGTCGCCTCGACTTGCGCCGCCCGGCGCACCATGCGGTACGCGCGTCGCTTGGGTGAACGTTGCTGTTCAGCCAACCCTTGACGCCCCCTCGAGGATGAGGCCATCATTTCGATGAACGCAAGCGTATCTTCAAGAGGAAGGAGCCCCCGATGGCCGAGCGCGCGGCGCCCGTGACGGTCGTCCGGCCGGGCGAGGGAGCCGAGGGGTCCCTGGGGTCGATCGGCGTGGTGTTCAAGCTGTTCGGCAAGGACACCGGGGGGCAGCTCTCGATCGTCGAGCACCCCTTCCCCGTCGGGGCGATCGTCCCCCCGCACCTGCACACCCGCGAGGACGAGTTCTCGATCGTGACCGAGGGCGAGATCGGCTTCCGCTCCGGCGACGACGAGGTCGTCCTCGGCCCGGGCGGCTACGTCACCAAGCCGCGCAACGAGCTGCACACGATGTGGAACGCGGGCCAGGTCCCGGCCCGGATGATCGAGGTGATCCAGCCCGCCGGCTTCGAGGGCTTCTTCTGGGAGCTCGCCGAGCACCTCGCGGCCGGGGCGCCCGACCCGCAGACGGTGGGGCGCCTCGCCGAGCGCTACGGCCTCGTCTTCCGGCAGGCGCCGTGGCTCGCCGACGTCGTCGCCCGCTACCACCTGCCCGAGCGCGATCCCTTCGGCCCGGCGTGAGGCGACCGGCCCCGGCGCGCCGGGTCCTCACGCGCGCAGGCGCCGCTCCATGACGGCGAAGTCCTCGCCGTCGCGCCAGGCCGGCAGGCGTGCCGTCGCCTCGTAGCCGCGCCGAGCGCACGCCTCGGCGCCACGTCCGGACGCCGCGACCAGGAGGCGCACCCGCGCGCAGCCGCGGGCCAGCGCGAGGCGCTCGACCTCGCCGAGCAGCTGGCCGCCGACGCCGAGGCCGCGCTCGACGCGCGCGACCACGAGGTCGTCGAGCTCGACGACGTCGCGGTGCACCGCGCCGGTCGCGAGCCCGACGAGACGCTCGTTCTGCCAGGCCGTGATGGCGAAGGGTTCGGCACCGGGTCCGCAGCCTCCCTCGCCCGGCGCGCCGCGCTCCTCGGCGGCCCAGGCGAGCGCCCGTTCGTCGAGGCGGCCGCTCAGGCGGAAGGACAGCTCGCGACCGCCGCGCCCGACCACGACGGGGGCGCCGAAGGCGACGTCGGCGATCACCCGCCACGGCCGCAGCGGCGCGTCCTCGTCCTGCTCGAGCAGGCTGATGCGCTCGACGAGGACGTCGGCTCGGTAGCCGGCGAGAGCGCGCAGCGCGGCCGCGAGGCGCTCGGGAGGACAGCGCGCCAGCGTGACGTGGGGCACGAACGGCCGCACGGGCCGACCCGGCGGGGGCGCGAGCGGCCCGGCGGCGAGGGCACCCTGCAGCGCGGCGAGCCGGCCCGCCGCGTCCTCGACCGCGAGGTAGACGACGCGGCTGCCCCGAGCGAAGGTCGCCGGCGGGCCGAGGCGGAGCTCGATCGGCGCGGCGCCGGCCGCGCTGCGCCGGAGATGGGCGAGCACGGCGTCGAACTCGTCCTCGCGGACGTTGCGCGGGGGCACGAGGGTCACGTGGGCCGCGAGCCGGTCGAGCTCTCCGCTCGACAGGGCGCGGCGCAGCCCGTCCACCTCGGCGGCGACGCGCCCCTCGAGGACGAACGCCACGAGGAGCCGCCGGCGCGCCGCCACCGCTACGAGCCGGGCGCCGCCCCCGCCGCCTCGAGGCGCACCCGGGCTCGGCGCCGCGCCGCCTCGGCGGAGTCCGGGGCGAGCAGCCCGAGCATCGCGCCGACGAGCCGCTCGGCGCCCGGGACCGCCTCCGGCCCGGCCTCGACCACCTCGGCGCGCGCCTCGGCTGCCTCGAGGGCGCGCCGGGCGCGCGCGACGTCGATCTCGCCCGCCAGCTCGGCGACGCCGGCGAGGATCTGGACCTTCTCGGCGTCGACGTGGACGAAGCCGCCGTGCACGGCGGCGCGCACCTCGGTCCCCTCGCCCGCCGCCGCCCCGGGGCCGGCGATGCGCACGACCGAGATGTCCACGGCGCCGACGAAGTCCTCGTGGCGAGCGAGGAACGCGATCTCGCCCTCGTCGGTGCGCATCGACACCTCCTCGGCCTCGCCCTCGTACAGGACGCGCTCGGGCGTCACGAGCTCCACGCGGAACGTGGCGGCCATCTGCTAGGCCCCGGCGAGCTGCTTCGCCTTCGCGAGGACGTCGTCGACGCCGCCGACGTTCAGGAAGGCCTGCTCCGGAACGTCGTCGAGGTCGCCGCCGACGAGCGCCTCGAAGCTGCGCACCGTCTCGTCGATCGGCACGTAGACGCCGGGCTGGCCGGTGAAGACCTCGGCGACGAAGAAGGGCTGGGAGAGGAAGCGCTGGATCTTCCGGGCCCGGGCCACCGTGAGGCGGTCCTCCTCGGAGAGCTCGTCGAGACCGAGGATGGCGATGATGTCCTGGAGCTCGTTGTAGCGCTGGAGGATCCGCTTGACGGCCTGCGCGCAGTTGTAGTGGCGCTCGCCCACCACCTCCGGCGCCAAGATGTTGCTCGTCGAGGCGAGCGGGTCGACGGCCGGGTAGATGCCGAGGGCGGCGATCTGGCGGGACAGCTCGGTCGTGGCGTCGAGGTGGGTGAAGGTGGTGAACGGCGCCGGGTCCGTGTAGTCGTCCGCCGGGACGTACACGGCCTGCAGCGACGTGATCGAGCGTCCCCGCGTCGAGGTGATCCGCTCCTGGAGCTGGCCCATCTCGTCCGCGAGCGTCGGCTGGTAGCCGACGGCGGAGGGCATCCGCCCGAGCAGCGTGGAGACCTCGGAGCCCGCCTGGACGAAGCGGAAGATGTTGTCGATGAACAGGAGCACGTCCTGGCCCTTCACGTCGCGGAAGTACTCGGCCATCGTGAGGGCCGAGAGCGCGACGCGCAGCCGCACGCCGGGAGGCTCGTCCATCTGCCCGTAGACGAGGGCGGTCTTCTCGATGACGCCGGACTCCTGCATCTCGAGCCACAGGTCCGTGCCCTCGCGTGTCCGCTCGCCGACGCCGGCGAAGACCGACACGCCGCCGTGCTGCTGCGCGACGCGCCGGATCATCTCCTGGATGAGCACGGTCTTGCCCACGCCGGCACCGCCGAACAGGCCGATCTTGCCCCCCTGCACGTACGGCTCGAGCAGGTCGATGACCTTGATCCCGGTCTCGAACAGGAGCCGCCGCGGCTCGAGCTCCTCGAAGGGGGGCGGCTCGCGGTGGATCTCCCAGCGGTCGTCGGGCTGGCCGATGTCCTCGGTGTCGAGCGGCTCGCCGATGACGTTGAAGACGTGGCCGAGGACGGCGTCGCCGACGGGGACGGTGATCCCCCGCCCGGTGTTGCGCACGACCGCGCCGCGCCGCAGGCCGTCGGTCGGCTTGAGGCAGATGCAGCGCACACGGCCCTCGCCGATCTGCTGCGCGACCTCGGCCGTGATCACGACCTCGCGCCCTTCGACCTCGAGCGGCACCTCGAGGGCGACGTTGATGCCGGGTAGCGCGTGCGGCGGGAACTCGACGTCGATGACGGGACCGGCGATCGCGACGACCCTGCCGTCCTCGAGCGCCGTCTCGCTCGCGGGGCGCGTCTCGGTGATGCTCATGCGGCCTACTCCTCGCTGTAGGGGATAGCGACTGCCCGCTCGGCGCCAGCGGCGCGCCGGAGCGCCTCCGCGCCGCCGACGATCTCCATGATCTCGGTGGTGATCGCCTCCTGCCGGACGCGGTTCATGACGCGGCGGAGGTTGACGATGAACTCCTCGGCGTTCTCGGTGGCCGCCGCCATGGCACGCTGGCGCGCGGTGTGCTCGGAGGCGGACGCCTCGAGCAGTGCCTGGAAGACCTCGGCCTCGGCGTACTGGGGGACGAGGAGCTCGAGCAGGTCGGCGGGGCCGGGCTCGAAGTCGTAGAAGCCGGCGGGCGGGCCGTCCCGGTGGAGCACGCCCTCGGGCGGGACGAGGGGGAGGAGCTGGCGGACCTCGACGCGCTGGAGGCCGGCCGAGACGAAGCGCGTCGAGACGAGCTCGACGAGGTCGACCTCGCCGGCGAGGAAGGGGGGCACGACCTCGTGCGCCACGCGACGCGCGTCGGCGAAGGTCGGCCGGTCGGTCACGTGGGTGAGGGCGCAGTCGATCCGCCGCCCCCGGAAGCGGAAGTAGGACTGGGCCCGGCGTCCGACCGTGACGAGGCGGTAGGACCGGCCCTGCGCCTCCCCCTCGGCGAGGAGGCGCTCGGTGCGCCGCAGCACCGTCGAGTTGTAGGCGCCGCACAGGCCCCGGTCGCTCGCGATGGCGACGACCGCGACGCGCCCGGGCGCCTCGGGAGATCCGAGGAGGCGCGACCCGCCGGGGCTGTCGGCTGCGGTCACCGCGAGGACGCGCCCGATCCCCTCGACGTAGGGGCGGGAGCCGGCGATGCGACCCTGGGCGCGCACCATCTGGGAGGCGGCGATCAGCTCGAAGGCGCGTGTGATCTTCTTCGTCGCCTCGACGCTGCGGATCCGCCGCCGCAGCACGCGCTCCTGGCCGCCCGCCATCTACCCCGCCTCGCTCGTGCCGGCGGGCGCGCCGGCGGAGAACGCCGCCTTCGCCTCCTCGATCGCGTCGACGAGCTTGCCCTCGTCGGGCAGCGCCCCGGTCGACCGTACGTGCTCGAGCAGCTCGGGGTGCGAGGCGCGCAGGTGCGCCCTGAGCGCCTGCTCGAAGCGCTGGACGTCCTCGACCGCGAGGTCGTCGACGAGGCCGCGCACCCCCGCGAAGATGACGAGGACCTGCTCCTCGACCGGCATCGGCTGGTTGATCCCCTGCTTCAAGAGCTCGGTCAGCCGGTAGCCGCGGTCGAGCTGCGCCTGGGACGCCTTGTCGAGCTCGGAGCCGAACGTCGCGAAGGCTTCGAGGTCGCGGAACTGCGCGAGGTCGATCTTCAGCGAGCCGACGACCGACTTCATCGCCTTGATCTGCGCGGCGCCGCCGACGCGCGAGACGGAGATGCCGATGTTCATCGCCGGGCGGACGCCCGCGTTGAACAGGTCGGCCTCGAGGAAGATCTGGCCGTCGGTGATCGAGATCACGTTCGTCGGGATGTAGGCCGAGATGTCACCGGCCTTCGTCTCGATGATCGGCAGCGCCGTGAGCGAGCCGCCGCCCATCGCGTCCGAGAGCTTGGCTGCTCGCTCGAGCAGACGCGAGTGCAGGTAGAAGACGTCCCCGGGGTACGCCTCGCGCCCGGGCGGGCGGCGCAGCAGGAGCGAGAGCTGGCGGTACGCCTCGGCCTGCTTGGAGAGGTCGTCGTAGACGATGAGCGCGTGCTCGCCGCTCTCCATCCAGTGCTGGCCCATCGCGCACCCGGCGTAGGGGGCGAGGTACTTGAAGGGCGCCGACTCCGAGGCGGGCGCCGCGACGACGACCGTGTAGTCGAGCGCCCCGAACTCCTCGAGGGTGGACACGATCTGGGCGATCGTCGAGCCCTTCTGCCCCACGGCCACGTAGATGCACTTCACGCCCGTGCCCCGCTGGTTGATGATCGTGTCGAGGGCGATCGTCGTCTTGCCGGTCTTGCGGTCGCCGATGATGAGCTCCCGCTGCCCGCGCCCGATCGGGGTGATCGCGTCGATCACCTTGATCCCGGTCTGCAGCGGCTCGCACACGGGCTGGCGCTTGACGATGCCGGGCGCCTGGATCTCGAGGCGCCGCAGCTGGGTCTCGCCGAGCGGGCCCCGGCCGTCGACCGGCTGGCCGAGCGGGTTGACGACGCGCCCGAGGAGGGCGTCGCCGACCGGCACCGACAGGATGCGGCCGGTGGCGCGCACGAGCTGCCCCTCGTCGAGGCCCTCCACCGGGCCGAGCACGACGGCGCCGATCTCGTCCTCGTCGAGGTTGAGGGCGAGCCCGAGCTCGCCGTTCTCGAACTCGAGGAGCTCGTTCACCGAGGCGTTCGGCAGGCCGCTGATGCGCGCGATCCCGTCGCCCACCTCGGCGATGCGCCCGACCTGCTCGGCGGCGAGCTCGGTGCGCAGCTCGGAGAGGTGGCGTGCGAGCGCCCGGGCGATGTCGTCGGGGTTGATCGTGAGCTCAGCCATGGTGGTCCTTTCGGGTCCTCGAGCCTTCGTCGTTCAGGCACCCGGCGCGAGCAGGTCGCGCAGGTGCTCGAAGCGCTGCCGCAGCGTGCCGTCGATGACGAGGTCGCCGACGCGCACCAGCATGCCGCCGACGAGCGAGGGATCGACCACGACGCGCAGCTCCACCTCGCGCCCGACGAGGCGCGCCAGGGCCGCGGCGAGCCGGTCTGCCTCGGCTCGCTCGAGCTCGACCGCGGCGCGCACCTCCGCGAGGCGCCGGCCGCGCTCGAGGGCGGCGAGCTCGACGAGCCACTCGATCGTGCCGACGAGGTCGCGCACCCTCCCGGCGCGCAGCACGTAGGAGACGAGGCGCACCGTGGCCGGGCGGGCGCGCCCCGAGAGCAGGTCGGCCACGACCGCGGCGCGCGCCGCGTACGGCGCGTTCGCGTCGACGAGGGCGCGGCGCAGCTCCGGGTAGTCGTCGACGAGGCGGGCGACGCGGAACAGCTCGTCCTCGACCTCCTCGACCTCGCCGACGGCCGCCAGCTCCTCGAGGACGCGCTCGGCGTACCCGCCGATGCGCCGGCGCGTGAGCGCCCGGGAGGCGGCCGGCTCGGGCTGGGCGGGCGCGCCCGAGCGGAGCCGGTCGAGCGCCGCCGAGCCGAGCTCGACGAGCTCGGCGACGACGCGGGTGAACTCGCGGGCGTTCTCGGCACGCACGGCGAAGGCGACGAGCGACGCGCTCGGGGCGGCGCCCCCCTCGAGCAGGTCGCCGACGATGGCGGCGCGGGTCGCGGCCTCGATCCCCGGGTCGCACAGCACCTGGCGCAGCTGCGACGAGCGGGTGAGCGCGCGCGCGAGCTCGACGAGCTCGGCGACGACCTCCTCGAGACGCCCGGCCGCCGCCGCGCTCTCGAAGGCGGCGGCCGCGTAGCCGCGCACCCGCTCGTTCACGCCGACACCTCCGCCTCGGCTGCCGCGATCGCCTCGTCGATGAGCCGGTGCTGCAGGGCGGCGTCGAGCTCGGCGGCCACGACCCGGCGCGTCGCCTCGAGGACGAGCAGACCCACCTCGGTGGCGACCTCCTGCTCGGCTCGCGCACGCTCGCGCGCCACCTCCACCTCGGCCCGCTCGACGAGGCGGGCGCGCTCGGCCTCCGCCCGGCGTCGCCCCTCGGCGACGAGCTGCTCGGCGGCGCGCCGCGCCTGGGCCACGACGGCCTCGGCGTCGGCCTCGGCCGCCTCGAGCGCGGCGCGCCGGTCCGCCACGAGCGCGGCGGCGGCCGCCCGGGCCTGCTCGCCCGCGTCGAGCTGGGCGGCGATCGCCTCGGCGCGCCTCTCCAGCGCCGTCCGCAGGAAGGGGACGACGTAGCGGACGATGAAGGCGATGACGAAGACGAGCGCGACGAGCTCGAGGACGTAGGACTCGCCGAAGTTCGCCGCCGCCAGCACGCTCAGACTCCGCTGCCCGCGCGTGCGCGCGACGCGACCTCGTCGATGACGTCACGATGGCGCGCCACGTCGACGCTCACCCCCACGACCGCCTGCGCCGCCTCGGCGACGAGCACGTCGAGGCGCCCGGCGAGCTCGTCGCGCGCCGCGCGCCGGGCCTGCTCGATGAGCGGGGCCGCCGCCGCGACGATCCGGTCGTGCTCGGCCGTCCCCTCGGCGCGCGCCTCGGCGACCAGGCGCTCGACCGTGCGCGCTGCCTCCTCGAGCACGGCGCGCCCGGCCGCGCGCGCCGCCTCGAGGCGGTCGAGGCGGGCCTGCTCGAGGCGCGCCGCCTCCGCGCTCCCCTCGTCGCCGGCCTCGAGCCCGGCGCGGATCCGGCGCTCCCGCTCCTCGCGCGCCGCGGCGAGCGGCGGGAGGACCACCTTCGCCATCGCGCCCAGCACGACGAGGAAGATGACGAGCTCGGCGATGAAGGTGCCGTTCGGCAGCAGGAAGATCGAGCCGAGCGCCATCTCCCCCCTACTTCTTGTAGAGGACGAAGACGAACAGCGCCATGAAGACGAGGTTGATGAAGTACATCGCCTCGACGAGGCCGACGACGATGAACATGATCGTGAACAGCCGGCCCTGCGCCTCCGGCTGGCGGGCGACGCCGGCGATCGTCTGGGAGCCGGCGAGGCCGTCGCCGATGGCGGCGCCGACGGCACCGCCGCCGAGCGCCAGCCCACCGCCGACCATCGCGCCGGCGAGCTGGATCGCTTGCTGCGTGGTGTCTGCTGGCATGTCCTTCTCCTGTGTTCGGGGAACGCGAGCGGCTCGGCGGCCAGGGTCTAGTGGCCGGTCCCGGCGACCGCCGACTCGAAGTAGAGGATCGTGAGGAGGGCGAAGATGAAGGCCTGGATCGGCCCGACGAAGAGCCCGTCGAACAGCTTCCACACCGTGTCGAGGAGGGGGATCGGCACGATGAGCTTCACCGGCAGCAGCTCGGCGATGAGCACGAGCATGAGGCCCCCGGCGAAGATGTTGCCGAAGAGACGCAGCGTGAGCGTGATCGGCTTGACGGCCTCCTCGATCACGTTGAAGAGCACGAAGCCCTTGAAGGGGCGGAAGTAGTGGGCGAGGTAGGAGCGGATGCCCTGCCGCCGGATCCAGGTGGCGTGCACGGCGATGATCACGAAGGCGGCCATCGCGAGCGGGAAGTTGATGTCGCCCGTCGGTGCCGGCAGGTACTGCGGGGTGTGGCCCGTGGGGAGCAGCTCGAGCCAGTTCGCGAGCAGGATGAAGATGAACAGCGTCACCGCGAGTGGCACGATCGGGCGGCCGGCGTCGCCCATCGCCGCGCGCACCTGGTCCTCGACGCTGCCGACGATCGACTCGAAGGCGAGCTGCGCCTTCCCCGGCACCCCCGAGGTCGCCCGGTGGCGCACGTAGAGGCCGAAGCCGAGGAGGAGCACCCCGGCGACGAGCGTCGACACGATGGTGTCGACGTCGAAGGTCATGCCGAAGGCGCGCCGGGTGATGTGGTCGCCGACGGGGATCGTCACGGCGAGCGCTCCGCTCACGCCGCCAGCCCCCTCGTCCCGTGCTGGAGCAGCGATCGCACGAGGTTCGCGAGCAGCGCGACGTAGAACAGGGCGATGCCGATGGCGCTACCGAGACCGAGCGGCACGGACAGAGCGCTCAGGCCGATCACGAGCGCCGTCGTGGCGGCGAGACGGTAGAGCGTGCGGGCCGCGAGTGCCCGCTTGGGCCGGGCGGGCGCGCGCTCGCCGACGCGACGGAGCGAGACGAGGACCAGGCGGACGTTCCCGAGGCCGAGGCCGAGGCCGAGGACCGCGCCCAGGCCGACGAGGGCGTGCCCGAGGAGCGCGCCGAGCACGAGCGCGACGACGCCGAGGGCGAGGGACCAGACGATGGCGCGCCGGAGCACGCGCGCGACCTCGGGCACGGGAAGTTGCTCGAGCAGGGCAGCGAGTCGGTCCATCGTGTCGTGGCTCGTGCGGCTCCCGGCGGGGCCGGTCGCTGCGCTTGTCCTAGAGGTACCTCTTGATCCGCCGGTACGTCACCGCGAGTGCGGCGCCGCATCCTAGTCCGAGGCCGATGAAGGTCGCGCCGGCGCCGGTCCTCGCGGAGGTGTCGACCCAGTACCCGATGCCGACGCCGGCACCGATGCACAGGGCGGACACGACCCCGATCCCGGCCAGCTCGAGCAGGCTCGGGCCCCGCCGCTCCCCCATGTGGCGGCCTATCCTCGCATCGGGTCGTCCGGGCGGGCAAAACGGCTGCCGAGCCCCTGGTCAGCGCCCCGACCTCGCCACAGGGTGCGGCGCCGGGCGTGCCGCCGTGCCCGCCGTCGGGCTCGCCGCGGCGAGGCGAGGTCGCGCTCGCCCGCTACCGCGACGCCCGCCGCCGTGCTCATGACGACGCTCAGCGGCTTCGCCGCCGGCCCGGCTCCTGCCGCCGCCGGCGCGCTCGGCGGGGCGTCCTCGGCGAGGGCGGTGCGCGAGCCGGGCCGGAAGAGCGTGTAGAGGGCGACGCCGAGGACCGCCGCGCCGACCGGGACGTAGGCGTTGGCGCGCGAGTCGAACGTCGGGAGGAGCGCGACGGCCGAGAGCACGGCCGTCCAGGCCCACAGCACGAGGACCGAGCGCCGGTGGCCGTGGCCGAGGAGGAGGAGGCGGTGGTGGAGGTGGCCGAGGTCGCGCTGCGCGAGCGAGGCACGCCGCACCGTGCGGCGCACGATGGCGAAGGCCGTGTCGAGGATCGGCACCCCGAGGATGAAGAAGGGGATGAACAGGGGGGCGAAGCGGAAGAACGTGAGGCCGGCGACGTCCTTCGCCGCGGTGGGCGAGCCGACGCGCCCGCCGATCTCCATCGTCGCCGCCGCGGTGAGCAGCCCGAGGAAGAGGGCGCCCCCGTCCCCCATGAAGACCCGGGCCGGGTGGAAGTTGTGGGGGAGGAAGCCGACGCACACGCCACAGGCGATGACGGCGATGACCGGCCCGAGGTTGTCGGACGTGAGGTCGCCGAGGTGCTCGAGCTGCAACCCGTAGACGCAGAGGGCGCCGCTCGCGATGCCGACGATCCCCGCGGCGAGGCCGTCGAGGCCGTCGATCAGGTTGACGGCGTTCGCCATCCCCACCACCCACACCGCGGTGACGAGCGGGAGCGCCGAGGGGGCGAGGACGATCGGCCCCGCGACGAAGGGGATCTTGAAGTAGTACATCGTCACGCCGAGCGAGACGAGCACCATCGCGGCGAGGACCTGCCCGGCGACCTTGGCCGGGGCGGAGATGTCCCGCACGTCGTCGACGAGGCCCACGGCGTAGATGACGAGGCCCCCGAGCACGACGCCGACCGGCTCGGACGAGCCGCGGAAGATCGGCGCGAGCGGAGCGAGGCGCGAGGCCGCGGCCATCGCGACGACAGCGCCCACGAGCATCGCCGCCCCGCCGACCGTCGGCGTCGGCGCCATGTGGACACGCGCCTCCCCGGGCTGGGCGAGGGCGCCGAAGCGCAGCGCGATGCGACGCACCGGGAAGGTGAGGAGGAACGTGGCCGCCGCGGCGATCGCGAAGACGGCGACGTAGGAGGCGTAGAAGGCCACCTCCGCCCGCCCGCTCAGGCGCTCGTAGGGGCGCCGATCGACGGGTAGGGATCGAACGCGGCGCACAGGGAGCGGACCTCCTCGCGCACCGCGGCGAGCTCCGCCGGCTCGTCGTGCCGCCGCAGCACCCGGGCGATCAGTCGACCGACCTCGGCGAACGCGTCCTCGTCCATCCCGGCGGTCGTCTCGGCCGGTGACCCGAGGCGCAGTCCGCTCGTGATGAACGGCGAGCGCGGGTCGTTCGGAATCTGGTTCCGGTTGCAGGTGATGCCGGCGCGGTCGAGCGCCTCCTGGGCGACCTTGCCGGTGAGATCGGGGTCGAAGGCGCGCAGGTCGACGATCACCTGGTGGTTGTCCGTGCCCCCGGCGACGAGCCGGAACCCCTCGCGAGCGAGGCTCGAGGCGAGCGCGGCGGCGTTGCGCACGACCTGGGCCGCGTAGTCCTTGAACGCCGGACGGGCGGCCTCGCCGAACGCGACCGCCTTCGCGGCGATGACGTGCTCGAGCGGCCCTCCCTGCAGGCCCGGGAACACGGCCTGGTCGATCCGGCGGGCGAGGTCCGCGCCGCAGAGGATCGCGCCCCCCCGCGGCCCGCGCAGGGTCTTGTGCGTCGTGAGGGTGACGACGTCGGCGACGCCCACCGGGTTCGGGTGCGCGCAGCCGGCGATGAGGCCGGCGGGATGGGCGGCGTCGAACATGAAGAGCGCCCCGACCTCGTCGGCGATCTCCCGGAACGGCTGCGGGTCGATCGTCCTCGTGTACGCCGTCGTGCCCGCGACGATGAGGCGCGGCCGCTCGCGCCGGGCGAGGTCGCGCACCTGGTCGAGGTCGATCCGCTCGCCCGAGCCGTCGTCGGCCGCGGGGGTCACGCCGTAGGCGACGAAGCGGTAGGTCTTGCCGGTGATGCTCACCGGGGAGCCGTGGGTGAGGTGGCCGCCCTGGTCGAGGCGCATGGCGAGGATCGTCTCCCCGGGCTCGACGAGGGCGAGGTAGACGGCGAGGTTCGCCGAGGCGCCCGAGTGGGGCTGCACGTTGGCGTGCTCTGCCCCGAAGAGCGCCTTCGCCCGCTCTCTGGCGAGGTCCTCGACCTCGTCCGCGAAGACGTTGCCGCCGTAGTAGCGCCGTCCGGGGTACCCCTCGGCGTACTTGTTCGTGAGCACCGACGCCGTCGCCTCGAGGACGGCGGGCGAGGTGAAGTTCTCCGAGGCGATGAGCTGGATCGTCGAGCGCTGACGGTCGAGCTCCTCGGCGAGGATGCGGGCCACCTCCGGGTCGCTCGCCGCGAGGCTCCTCGCCGCGCTCATCGCCCCGCCTCGAGCGCTCGCAGCTTCTCGACGCGCGCCACGTGGCGGCCGCCGGCGAAGCCGGTGGCGAGGAAGGCGTCGACGGCGTCGAGCGCGACGACCGGGCCGAGCAGGCGCGCCCCGAAGCAGACGACGTTGGCGTCGTTGTGCTCGCGCGCGAGGCGCGCCGAGCTCACGTCGTGGCAGACGGCGGCACGCACGCCGGGGACCTTGTTCGCGGCGATCGCGATCCCGATCCCCGTGCCGCAGCAGCACACGCCGAGCTCGACGGCGCCGGCGGCGACCGCCCGACCGACCGCCGCGCCGTAGTCGGGGTAGTCCACCGGCTCGAGGTCGTGCGTCCCGAGGTCGCTCACCTCGTGCCCGAGCTCGGCGAGGTGCTTGGCGAGGACGTCCTTGAGCGGGAGCCCCGCGTGGTCCGAGCCGACCGCGATCCGCATGCGCGCCCTCACCCCCGCCGGCCCGCGAGGAAGGCCGCGACCGCGTCCTCGGCGCAGCGGGCAGGCGCGCCGCTGGCGCCGAGGCGCGACCGGCCGGGGCTGCCCCGGACCGCCGCGACCGCACGACGCGTTGCCCGGGAGCGAGGAGGCGCCACGGCCGGCAGTCTACCGAGCCGGCGAGCGGGCGAGCCCGGCGGACGGCGGTAGCCTCGCCGCCGATGGACGCCGTGGTCGTCGAGGGCCTCGCCAAGCGCTACGGCAGCCTCCAGGCCGTGCGCGGCGTCTCGTTCCGGGTGCGCCGCGGCGAGGTGTTCGCGCTGCTCGGGCCGAACGGCGCGGGCAAGACGACGACGGTCGAGATCCTCGAGGGCTTCCGCGAACGCGACGGTGGCCGGGTCGAGGTCCTCGGGCAGGACCCCCGGTCCCGGGAGCGTGCCTTCCGGGCACGCCTCGGCATCGTGCTCCAGGAGCTCGCCGTCGAGCCGATGCTCACGGTGCGCGAGGCCGTGGCGCGCAACGCCGGCTACTACCCCAACCCGCGACCGGTCGACGAGGTGATCGAGCTCGTCGGCCTGCGCGACAAGGCGGGCACGAGGGTGAAGCTGCTCTCGGGCGGCCAGCAGCGCCGCCTCGACGTCGCCCTCGGGATCGTCGGGCGTCCCGAGCTCCTCTTCCTCGACGAGCCGACGACCGGGTTCGACCCCTCGGCCCGGCGCGACGCCTGGGAGCTCGTGCGCTCGCTCAGCGACGGCGGGACGACGATCATCCTCACGACGCACTACATGGACGAGGCGGAGGCGCTCGCCGATCGAGTCGCCGTCATCGCGAGCGGCGCGATCGTCGCCGAGGGCCCCCCGGCGTCGCTCGGCGGGCGCGACGTCGGCGAGGCACGCATCCGCTTCCGCCTCCCGCCGGGTTCCCCGGCGCCCGAGCTGCGCGGCGTCGCGGTGCGCGTCGAGGACGGCCTCGTCGAGGTGGCGACCGACGAGGAGGTCGCCGTCCTCCACGAGCTCACCGGGTGGTCCCTCGAGCACCACGTCGAGCTGGTGGGCCTCACCGTCGAGCGCCTCACGCTCGAGGACGTCTACCTCCGCCTCACCGCCACGGCGCCCGAGGTGGAGGCGAGCCGATGAGGCTCGCCGGCGTGCGGCGGGACCTGCGCCTCGTGGCCCGCCAGGTCTACTACGAGCAGCTCGCGTTCTGGCGCAACCCCTTCGGCGCGATCTTCACCATCGGCTTCTCCGTCATCTTCCTCCTCCTCCTCGCCTCCAGCGCGAGCGCGCGCCTCCGGCAGATCGGCGACATCCGCGCCGTCCAGTACTACGTCCCGGGCTTCGCCGCCTACGGCGTGATGTCCGCCTGCTTCAACACCCTCGCCGTCAACCTCGTCGGGCGGCGCGAGACGGGTCTGCTGAAGCGGCTGCGGCTCAGCCCCCTGCCGACCTGGGCGCTACTGGCGGGGATCTTCTGCAACCTCATCCTCATCTCGGCGCTGCAGGTCGCGCTCCTGCTCATGATCGGCCACTTCGCCTACGGGGCGCTGCTGCCGCGCAACGTCGGCGCGTTCGTCCTCGCGCTCGCCGCGGGCGTCGTGTGCTTCAGCGCGCTCGGCGTCGCCGTCTCCTCGCTGCTCCCGAACCAGGAGGCTGCGGGCCCGATCATCGGGATCGTCTACTTCGTCCTCCTCTTCCTCTCCGGCCTGTGGTTCTACCTGCCCCCTCGCTCGGGACTCGCGAGGGTGGCGGACTACTTCCCCGTCCGCCACTTCCTCCTCGCGGTGCAGGCGCCCTTCGAGTTCCAGGCGAAGGTCTCGCCCTGGTCGTTCGGCGACCTCGCGGCGCTCCTCGTCTGGGGGGCGGCTGCGACCGCCGTCGCGCTGCGCCGCTTCCGCTGGGAGCCGCGGCACCACTAGCTACCTACCTCGCTACCTCGCCACCGGCGGCGTCGCGCCGCGCGAGCGCGCTCGGCGACCTGCGGCGCCCGCCGCCGTGCACTCGCGCGCCCCGCGGCTCGGGCGCTAGCTCGACCAGCCCTCGCGCCGCGCCCGGCGCGGGACGCGCGCACGCCCGTCGAGGAGCTCGAGCAGCTCGACGCGGGCCCGGGCCACCCGGGAGCGGATCGTCCCGAGCGGGCACCCGCAGACCTCTGCCGCCTCGTCGTAGGAGAGGCCGAGCACCTGGGTGAGGACGAAGGCGGCGCGGCGCTCGGGCTCGAGGCGCCGGACGAGGTCCGCGAGGGCGGCGTGCTCGGCGGCGTCGGCGGCGACGAGCTCGTCACGGGGCGTACCCGCGGCGAGGGTACCCGCCTCGCGACGACGCCTGGTCCGGGACCGCAGGTCGTCCATGCACGCGTGCCTCGCGATGGCGAGGAGCCAGGTCCGCGCCGAGGCGTCGGCCCTGAACCGAGGCAGCGCCCGGACGGCGCGGACGAAGACCTCCTGGACCAGGTCCTCTGTCGCCTGGCGGTCACCGAGGGAGGCACAGAACCGCCACACCTGCTCGTAGGCGAGCTCGACGAACTCCTCGAGCGCCTGGTCGTCACCGGCCCGGGCACGCAGCGCGGCACGGGTGAGCTCGTCCACGCGCGCCAAGGCTACGCAGCGACCTTCGCGCGCCGCGAGCAGCCGGGAGGTACGGGGTCGAGCATCGACTCGGGAACCATCCGCGGCGCTCGGGCGACTACCACCGTGTGGACTGCGCAACCGCCCGGGAGGAGCTCTCGTCGCGCCTCGACGGCGAGTCGGGCGGCGCCGCTCGCGAGGAGCTCGACGCCCACCTCGTCGCCTGCCGCGCCTGTCGAGCGTGGCGAGAGCGCGCCCACGAGCTCGCCCGGAGCACGAGGCTCCAGCCAGGCCCGGCGCCACGGCCGCCCGAGGCGCTCCTCCAGGCCGTGCGCGACGCACGCGCCGGGGCGCTGCCGCGTCGGGGCGCGATGGGCGCCGCCCGCGCCGCGCTCGTGGGGGTGGCCGCAGCCCAGCTCACGCTCACCGTGCCGGCTCTCGTCCTCGGCCGCGACCGCGCTGCGCCGGTGCACGTCACCCACGAGGTCGGCTCCTTCGATGCAGCCGTCGCCGTCGGGTTCCTCGTCGCAGCCTGGCGACCGGGACGGGCGATCGGGATGCGCACCCTGATCGGCGCGGCCGCCGCCCTGCTCGTCGTCACGGCGCTCGTCGACCTCGCACTCGGCCGTACTGGCCTGCTGGACGAGGCGCCGCACCTGCTCGTCGTGGCGGGATGGCTGCTCGTGCGCCGTCTCGCGGCGCTCGCCCCCCCGTCGTGGGACCGCCCGCGCTCGCTCCGCTCGGCGCTCGCGGTCGCGACGACCGCCGCAGTGCGTCGGCCGACGGGAGCTCGCCGGGTCGCACCGGCCGAGGCGCAGCGGCCCGGAGCGGCGCGCGGGGCGTCGACGGGTGCCCTGGCGCGGCGAGCGGCGAGCACTCGACCGGCTCGCGAGGCGGCCTCCCGGTGACGCTCACGCTCGCCGGCGCGACCTCGGGGCCCCTCGCCTACGCCTTCGGCCTGGGCCTCGCCGGCGCGTGCAGTCCCTGCGGGTTCCCGCTGCTCCCCGGCTACCTGGCGGTCTTCGCAGGTGCCGACGCCGAGACGGGCGCGCTCGGACGGACCGCTCGAAGTCTCGTCGCCGGCGCCTCGGTGACGGCCGGCTTCGTCCTCGTGTTCGGGCTCCTCGGTCTGCTCGTCGAGACCGGCGTGCGCCTCGTGGTGGGCTGGGTCCCCTGGGTGATGACCGTCGTCGCCGCAGCCATGACGGTGCTCGGCGTGCTCGTCGCGCTCGGCCGGCAGGTGCACCTGCGCGTGCCGAGGGTCCGCCTCGCAGGCTCGCGCCGCGTGCTCGCGATGGTGACCTTCGGCGTCGCGTACGCGCTGGGTTCGCTCAGCTGCGCCCTGCCCGTCTTCCTCGCCGGCGTGGCGGGGGCCTTCCTCCGTCTGGGCCTGCTGACCGGGACGCTCACCTTCGTCGCCTACGCCCTGGGGATGGGGCTGCTGCTCGTCGCGCTCAGCCTCGTCGTCGCCCACGCCGGCGTGCTCGCCGTGCGCCGCGTCCGGATGCTCGCGCGCCTCGTGCCCAGGGCGTCCGGCGTGGTGCTGAGCGTCGCCGGCCTGTACCTGCTCTGGTACTGGGTGAGCGACCTCGCCGCGCCGAGCCTCACGCCGGCACCGCTGCGCGTGGTGGAGGGCGCCCAGTCCGCGCTCAGCGGCTGGCTCGCCAGCTCCTCGGTGACGGTCGGCGCGGCGCTCGGCGCGGTGGTCGTCACGGCACTCCTGCTCGCCGCGATCGCGCTCGGGCGCGGCGGCGGCCGGCGGCCGGTCCGAGGCGGCGCGCCGGCGACGATCGCGCGAGGAGAGGAGCTCGGTGGCGCACGACGTGGACGATGAGGGCGTGACCGTGCCCCCGCCCGGGGGCGGCGAGCCCACCGCGAGCGGTCCCGCGGCGCGCCGCCGCGGGTCGCTCCTCGCCGGCCTCGGCGCGGTCGTGCTCGGCGCGGTCCTCGCCGTCGTCCTGCTCAACGGGACCGGCACCGGCCCGAGCGGCTCCGACGTCGCCCCCGGCATCGACACGCCGGCCGCCGATCTCCTCCAGCTCGACTACCTCGGTCCAGCGAACGAGTACACGCCGGCGAACTTCACCCTCACGGACCAGTTCGGGCAGGCCGTCTCCCTCTCGCACCTGCGTGGCAAGGTGGTCCTGCTCTCGTTCAACGACGACCGGTGCACCGACCTGTGCACCCTGCTCGCGCAGGACGTCGTCGCCGCCGACCGCGACCTCGGGCCGGCGGCGAGGCGCGTCGTCTTCCTCTCGGTCAACGTGAACCCCTTCTACCCCCAGGTGCGCTACGTGAGGCAGTGGGCGCAGGACCACGGACTCGGGCACGTGGCCAACTGGATCTCCACCACCGGCCCGGTGAACGTGCTCGGCGCGATCCGCAGGCGCTACGGCGTCTACCTCAGCGTCGACGCCCGGACGCGCACGGTGGTCCACGGCACCGAGCTCTTCTACATCGACCCCGCCGGCCGGGTCGTCGCCGTCGGCGAGTACGGCACGAACGCTGCGAGCACCGCGCTCTACGCCCATGCCATGGCCCAGATGGCCGTCGATCTCCTGCCCGCCGCCGAACGGACCGCCGTCGGCGGGCCGCCGGTGCCCGCTCCGACGGCCACGAACGCGAGCGTCGGCGCCCCTGGCCCGTCGTTCTCCCTGCCCATCCTCGGCCGATCGCGCGAGCACCTGTCGTCGACGGACCTTCGGGGTAGGTACGCCGTCCTCAGCTTCTGGGCCAGCACGTGCACGGCCTGCCGACAGGAGATGCCCGACGTCGAGCGGGCCTACCGGGACCTCGGGCGAGACGTCGCCCTCGTCGGGGTCGACGTCGCCGACCGCCCGGACGCGGCGGCCGCAATCGCGAGGCGTCTCGGCGCCACCTACCCGCTCGTGTCCGACGCAGCCGGAACCCTCGCCGGCGCCTACCGGATCTCCGGCCTGCCCTTCACGGTGATCCTCGGGCCACGCGGCACCGTCCTCGTCCGCCATCCGGGCGACCTCACGACCGAGCAGCTCGAGTACGTCGTGAGGAGCGAGGACCAGGCGCTCGGTGGGAGCTGAACGGTGCACCGGGGCGTCGACGCCGCTCGGCAGGCGCGCCGTGCGCCGCGCCGGCCCGACTGCGGGGACCCATGTCCGTAGCTGCAGGTCACTGGCTCGCCGCCACCGGTGCGCCTCGCGCTGCGGTGCGCCTGCACGTCCTGCTGACCGGCATCCAGACCGGGCCGCTCGACCTGGTCGCTGACGCGCTCGAGCTCCTGCTGCTCGCGCTCTACGCGCTGGGACGACATCGCCTCGTCCGGCGGGGGAGGACCTGGCCCGCCTGGAACACCGCCGCCTTCGCCGCGGGCGTGGCCCTGCTGTGGATCGCCGTCGGCTCCGGCCTCGCCGCCTACGACGAGAGCAGCGCGACCCTGCACGTCGTCCAGCACGTGCTCCTGATGATGGTGGTCCCGCCGCTCCTGGCGCTGGGCAAGCCGGTCACCCTGGCGACGCAGGCGGCGTCGCGACGGAACCAGCTCCGCATCCTGCAGGTGGTGCACAGCCGGGCCGCGGCGACCCTCACCTTCCCCGTCGTCGTCTGGTTCCTCTACTACGGGACGATGTACGTCTACTTCATGACGGGTGCCTACCCGTACTCGATCGCCCACCCCCTGTTCCACGACGCGACCCACCTGTGGTGCCTCCTCGTCGGCTACCTCTTCTGGCATCCGCTGGTCGGCCTCGACCCCGCTCGCTGGCGCTGGTCGTACCCGGTCCGGATCGGCTCGCTCTTCCTCGGCATGCCCTTCGAGGCCTTCCTCGGGATCGGGATCTCCGAGATGCCGCATCCGATCGCGCCCGTCAACTCGCTGGCGGACACCCACAGCGCCGGCGACACGTTCTGGATCCTGTCCATGACGGCGACCGGCTTGTGCCTGGGCGTCGTGGTCCTCCAGTGGTTCGGGCAGCTGGCACGCGAGACCGCCCGCGAGGATCGTCGAGCCGAGATCGCCGCCGAGCGGAACCGGGCTCGGGCCGAGGAGCTGGGCGTGCACCTGCCGCCCGGCATGACCCTGCCCTGGTGGCGCCTGGACGAGCTCGAGGCGCGCCAGGCACGACGCGCCGGGAGCGACGTCCCCGGAGCGTCCACGCGCGCCGGGAGGGGCGAGCCGGCTGACCCTGGCGGTGCGCGCTCGGCCGAGCGGTAGGCGGGCGGCGAGCATCCTCGCCTCGCGCCCGGTGAGGACCGGTCCGGCCACCTGCGCCCGGTTCCCGCTGCTCGTCGGCCAGCGCCTGGCACCGGCGCCGCGCTCACGCCGAGGCGAGCACCGCCTCGATCGCGTCGAGCGGGATCGGCCCGCGGCGTAGCTCGACCGGTCGGCCCTCCACGATCGAGACGACGCTCGAGGGCTCGCCGGCGCGCTGCCCGCCGTCGAGCAGCGCGATGGCCCCGAAGGCGGCGCGCACCTCGGCCGGGCTCGTGCACGGCGGTTCGCCGTGGCGGTTCGCGCTCGTCACCGCGAGCGGTCCGACCAGCTCGCACAGCCGGCGCACCCCCGGATCGTCCGGGCAGCGCAGCCCGACGGTGGCCGCGTCGCCCCCGACGGCCAGCTCGACGCCACGGGAACGCCGCACGACGACGGTGAGCGCGCCGGGCCAGAACGCGCGCGCGAGCGCCTCGAGCGGGCGGTGCGGCGGCGCGGCGAGCGACAGCGCCTGGTCGAGGCCGGCGACGAGGACGGGGAGGGCGAGCGCGTCGGGCCTGCCCTTCAGCTCGAAGACGCGTGCCGTCGCCGCCGGGGAGTCCGGGCGGGCCGCGAGCCCGTAGACGGTGTCGGTCGGAACGGCGACGACCTCGCCGGCGCGCAGCGCCTCGGCGAGCTCGTCGAGGCGCGGGTCCTCGCTCACCAACGGGCCACGAGGACGCGCCTGCGCCCGGCGAGGTCACGCTGGACCGCCGCCTCACGGGCGCCGGCGCGCGCCGCGAGCGCCAGGACCTCGTCTGCCTGGTGCGGAGCGAGCTCGAGCACGAGCGAGCCACCCGGCGAGAGGTGGTCCGGGGCGCCCGAGACGACGACCTCGATCGCCTCCAGGCCCGTCGGCCCCGCCACGAGTGCCTCCTTCGGCTCGTGGTCGCGCACGACCGGGTCGAGGCGTTCCCACTCCGCCACGGCGAGGTAGGGGGGGTTCGAGACGATGCAGTCGAACGCGGCCGGGGACGCGGCCCCGAGGGCCTCGTAGAAGTCGCCTTCGACGAGCTCGACGCGGGCCGCCACGGCGGACGGCAGGCGCTCGAGGTTCGCCCGCGCCAGCTCGAGCGCGGCGCGCGAGGCCTCGACGGCCACGACCGCGGCCCCGCCCTCGAGCGCGAGCGCGAGCGCGATGGCGCCCGAGCCCGTGCCGAGGTCGGCGGCACGTGCCGGCGCCGGGTGCCGCGCGAGCTCAGCGAGCGCGTGCTCCACGACGACCTCGGTCTCGGGTCGGGGGATGAGGGCACGGCAGTCGACGAGGAGGTCGAGGGAGCGGAAGCCCCAGTGGCCGAGCACGTACTGGAGGGGCTCGCCTGCGAGCCGCCGCCTCGTCGCCGCCTCGAGCGCGGCGAGCGCCCCCGGGCTCGGCGCCTCGTCGAGGCGCGGCGCGAGCCGCGCGAGGTCGCTCCCGGCGACCTCCTCGAGGAGCAGGCGCGCCTCGTGGCGGGCGCCGAGGACCCCCGCGGTGGTCCCGAGCAGCTCCCGCCAGGTCACGGCGAGCCGTCGGCCTGCGCGAGCTGGCGGCGGCGCTCGTCCTCGAGCAGGGCGTCGACGAGCTCGTCGAGCTCCCCGTCGAGGATGCGATCGAGCTTGTAGAGGGTGAGGCCGATCCGGTGGTCGGTGACCCGGTTCTCCTTGAAGTTGTAGGTGCGGATCTTGTCCGCCCGACCACCGGCGCCGACCTGGGCGCGCCGCGCGCTCGAGAGCTCCTGGGCCCTGCGGTCCTGCTCGAGCTTCAACAGGCGCGCTCGCAGGACCTGGAGGGCCTTCGCCCGGTTCTGGATCTGGCTCTTCTCGTCCTGCATCGCCACGACGAGCCCGGTCGGCAGGTGCGTGATGCGCACCGCCGAGTCCGTCGTGTTCACGGACTGGCCACCGGGGCCGGTCGAGCGGTAGACGTCGATCCTCAGGTCGGCAGGGTCGATCTCGACCTCCACCTCGTCGGCCTCGGGCAGCACGGTGACCGCGGCAGAGGAGGTGTGCACCCGGCCCTGCGACTCGGTCACCGGGACCCGCTGGACGCGGTGGGTGCCGCCCTCGTGCTTGAGGCGCTGCCAGGCCGTGTCGCCCTTCACGACGAACGTCGCCTCGTCGATGCCGCCGAGGTCCGAGGCCTGCACCTCGAGGGGCTCGACCCGCCAGGCGTTGCGCTCCGCGTAGCGCAGGTACATCTCGTAGAGGTCCTTGGCGAACAGGTTCGCCTCCTCGCCGCCCTCCGCCCCGCGAACGGTGACGATCACGTTGCGCCCGTCGTTGGGGTCCCGCGGGAGCAGGAGCTGCCGGAGCTCGGCCTCGCAGGCCGAGAGGCGCGCCTCCGCCTCGGCGAGCTCGGCGCGCACGAGGTCGCGGCTGTCGGGCGGGGCCTCCTCGAGCAGCTCCCTCGCCGCGTCGCGATCCGCGCGCGCCGCCGCGAGCGCCTCGAGGGCGCGCTCGATCGGCTCGAGCTCCTTGTGCCGGCGCGAGAGGGCGAGGAAGGCCCGCCGGTCCCGCGCGACCGCGGGGTCGGCGAGGCGCGCCACGACGTGCGCGTACTCGCGGCGCAGCTCCTCGAAGCGCTCGAGATCTCCCACCGCCGCAGGTTACCGGCTCGAGGGCGCCGACCTGCGAGCGCGCTCAGCGGCGCCTGGCGGCTCGCCGGCCGTAGCGGCGTTCGAAGCGCTCCACCCGTCCGCCGGTGTCGACGAGCTTCTGCTTGCCCGTGTAGAAGGGGTGGCACTCGTTGCACAGCTCGACGTGCAGCTCGGCCTTGGTCGAGCGCGTCGTGAAGGTGTTGCCGCACGAGCAGCGCACCTGCGCGACGACGTAGCTCGGGTGGATGTCGCTCTTCATCGAGGTCGCATCGTAGCGGCGCCGGGCAGCGCTGCCGGTCAGTTGCCGGTGAACGGCGCCCTGGCGATCTCGGCCAGGAACTCGTCGTTCGACGCCGTCGTCCGGATCTTGTCGATCAGCAGCTCGAGGCCTGCGGCGGCGTTGCCCTCGCTGCTCAGCGCGTTCAGCACGCGGCGCAGCTTCCAGACCTGCTGCAGCTGCGAGCGCTCGAAGAGCAGCTCCTCGTGGCGCGTCGAGCTCCCGTTCACGTCGATCGCCGGGTACAGGCGCCGCTCGGCGAGGCGACGGTCGAGGCGCAGCTCCATGTTGCCGGTCCCCTTGAACTCCTCGAAGATGACCTCGTCCATCTTCGAGCCCGTCTCCACCAGCGCGGTGGCGAGGATGGTGAGCGAGCCGCCCTCCTCGATGTTGCGCGCCGCACCGAAGAAGCGCTTCGGCGGGTAGAGCGCTCCCGAGTCGACGCCACCCGACATGATGCGGCCGGTGGCAGGCTGCGCGAGGTTGTACGCCCGAGCCAGGCGGGTGATGCCGTCGAGGATGATGACGACGTCGCGCCCGAGTTCGACGAGGCGCTTGGCCCGCTCGATCGTCAGCTCCGCGACCGCGGTGTGCTCGTCGGCCGGGCGGTCGAAGGTCGACGCGATGACCTCGCCGCGCACCGAGCGACGCATGTCGGTGACCTCCTCGGGCCGCTCGTCCACGAGGAGGACGATGAGGTGGACGTCGGGGTTGTTCGACTCGATCGAGTGCGCGATCTGCTTCATGATCGTCGTCTTGCCAGCCTTCGGCGGCGAGACGATCATCCCGCGCTGGCCCTTGCCGATCGGGGAGATGAGGTCGACGATGCGCGCCGTCAGGTTCGACGGGTCCCCGGGGAGCTCGAGACGGAGACGCTCGTCGGGGAAGAGGGGCGTCAGGTCCTCGAAGCGTCGCCGCTGGCGGGCGTCGTCGGGCGAGAGGCCGCAGACCGAGTCGATCCTGATGAGCGCCGGGTACTTCTCGCTCGGCCCGGCCGGGCGGCACGCCCCCTCGATGGCGTCCCCGCGCCGCAGCGCGAAGCGGCGCGCCTGGCTCACCGAGACGTAGACGTCCTTCGAGCTCGGGAGGTAGCCGCTCGTGCGCAGGAAGCCGTAGCCCTCCTCGCGCAGGTCGAGCAGCCCCTTGACCGGCACGAGCTCGCCCTGCCAGGCCACCTCGGGCCCCGGCGCGCCCTCGCCGCGCTCGCGCTCGCGCCGCCGACGGCGGCTCCGGCGGTTGCCGATCTCGCCCTGCGGGCTCGGTACGACGACGGGATGACGGGCGAAGCCCGCGTGCCCGTTGCGCGGTGCCCGTCCGTCGTCGGCGCGCACCGTCTCCGCCGGCGCCTCCGCCGTCGCCTCGCCCGCCGGGCCCGCGTCGACGGTGGGCTGCTGGGGCGGCGCCGCGGGCGCGCTGGCCGCGCCCGCCTCGGGTCCGGCGAGCGCGACGCCGGTCTCGCCGTCGCCCTGTCGGCGGGTCCGTCGGGCCTCGCCCGCACCCTCGGAGGCGCGATCGACGCCGGACTCGGGCGGGGTCGAGCCGTTGCCGTCTGCCTCAGCGTGCGCAACCTGCGGAGTGGGTGCCACGCCCGTCGCCGTGAGGATGAGGTCGATGATGTCCGACTTCTTCGAGCGCGCGGACGGCTTGAGCGACATCGCTGCGGCGATGGCGTGGAGCTCGTCGCGCTCTTTTCGTTCGAGGATCGAGCGCTCCAGCTGCTCTCCTGCCATGGCTCTCCACTCCTGCTCGCTGAGACACCTCTCGCCGGTCGTCGCCGCACCGTGCGACTCGCCCTGCGCATCCGCCGTGGCGGGCGGTGAGCGAGGTCTGCGAAGGTGGACGCTGCGTCTTGGACCCTCGGGGGACGATCTGCGAGGTGACGCGGGGTGCGACCACGACGGTTCCCCATCCGGCGAGTGAGCGCACGAACGCGACATCACGCCGCGCGGGTGGTTGTGCGACGAGTGTACCGCCTGGCGCGCCACTCGGCAACGCGCGCGGGTCGGCAACGCGCGCGGGGCGGCGGACCCGCGTGCCGGCCGCACGGTGCGCGGCGCGCCCCGGGCCCTACAGGCCGAGTGCGGCCGCGACGGCGTCGAAGGTGGCGTCGACCGCGTCGGGCACGCGCACCTGGCTGATGGCGAGGTCGGGGTCCTTGAGGCCGTGCCCGGTGAGGACGCAGACCACCCGGGACGACGGTGGGACGCCGACGCTCAGCAGGCCCGCGACCGACGCCGCCGAGGCCGCCTCGCAGAAGACGGACTCCTCGGCGGCGAGGAAGCGGTAGGCGGCGAGGATCTCCTCGTCGCTCACGGCGGCGATCGCCCCGCCGGACTCGGCGACCGCCGCCGTGGCGCCGTACCAGGAGGCCGGGTTGCCGATGCGGATCGCCGTGGCGACCGTCTCCGGGTGCTCGATCGGGTGCCCCGCGACGATCGGGGCAGCGCCGGCCGCCTGGAAGCCGAGGAGGCGGGGCAGCTTCGTCGAGCGTCCGGCCGCCTTGTACTCGAGGTAGCCCTTCCAGTAGGCGGTGATGTTCCCGGCGTTGCCGACCGGGATGCAGTGCACGTCAGGCGCGTCCCCGAGCGCGTCGACGATCTCGAACGCGCCCGTCTTCTGCCCCTCGATCCGGTGGGGGTTGACCGAGTTGACGACCTCCACCGGCGCACGCTCGGGCAGGGCGCGCACGATCTCGAGCGCGGCGTCGAAGTTGCCGCGCACCTGCAGGACGCGAGCGCCGTGGACGAGCGCCTGGGCCAGCTTGCCGAGCGCGATGTGGCCCTCGGGGATGAGGACCGCGCACGACAGGCCGGCGCGCGCCGCGTACGCCGCGGCGGAGGCCGAGGTGTTCCCCGTCGAGGCGCAGACGACGGCACGCGCACCCTTCTCGAGCGCCTTGGAGATCGCGACCGTCATGCCCCGGTCCTTGAACGAGCCGGTCGGGTTGGCCCCCTCGACCTTGAGGTACACCTGCGCGCCGACGCGCTCGGACAGGCGCGGCGCGGGCAGCAGCGGCGTGTTGCCCTCGTGCAAGGTGACGATCGGCGTCGCCTCGCCGACCGGGAGGTACTCGGCGTAGGCGGCGATGACCCCTGCCCAGGGACGACTGCCCAGCGCGCCAGTCGGAGGCCTCGGGCTCATCCCGACCGCTCCGGACCGATGACCCGGACCAGCCCGCCGATGCGCTCGACGGCGTCGAGCTTCGCCAGGTCGCCGAGCGTGGCCTGGACGTCGGCCTCGCGCGCCGTGTGGGTGATGAAGACGAGACGCGCCTCGTCGCCGAGCCCGACCTGCTCCATCGAACGGATCGAGACGGCGTGGTCCCCGAAGACGCGCGCCACGTCCGCGAGCACGCCGGGCCGGTCCGCCACGTCGAGGGCGAGGTAGTACTGGGCCCGCAGCTCGTCGATCGGGCGGATCTCGAGCCGCCGGCGTCGCACGCGCCGCGGCCGGCGGCCCGCAGCGAGCGATCCCGCCGCGTCGAGCAGGTCGCCGAGGACCGCGCTCGCGGTCGGCCGCCCGCCGGCGCCCCGCCCGTAGAGCATGAGCTCGCCGGCCGCCTCGCCCTCGATGAACACCGCGTTGAACGCCCCCCGCACCTTCGAGAGCGGGTGGTCCGACGGCAGCATCGCCGGGTGGACCCGCACGGCGATGCCGGCTCCCTCGCCCTCCCCCTCGAGCTCGGCGATCGCGAGGAGCTTCACCTCGTAGCCGAGCCGGTGCGCGAACTCGATGTCGGCGACGGCGATCGACTCGATGCCCTCCCGGTAGACGTCGCCGGCGACGACGTCGGCCCCGAAGGCGATGCCGGCGAGGATGGCCACCTTCGCCGAGGCGTCGAAGCCCTCGACGTCGGCTGCCGGGTCCTGCTCGGCGTAGCCGAGCCGCTGGGCCTCCGCGAGGGCCTCGGCGTAGTCGATGCCGTCCTCGCTCATGCGCGAGAGGATGTAGTTCGTCGTGCCGTTCACGATCCCCATGACCCGGCGGACGCGCTCGCCGGCGAGGGAGACCTCGAGCGCCCTGAGCAGCGGGATGGCGCCGCCGACGGACGCCTCGTACAAGAGCGCGACGCCGGCTTCGTCCGCGGCGGCCTGCAGCTCCGCGCCGACGTTGGCGAGGAGCTCCTTGTTCGCGGTGACGACCGGCTTGCCGGCCCGCAGCGCGGCGAGGATGCACGAGCGCGCCGGCTCGATGCCCCCGATCAGCTCCACGACGACGTCGACTCGAGGATCGGTGGCGACCGCTCGCGCGTCGTGGGTGAGCAGGCCCTCGGGGACGGCCGCGGCGCGGGCCTTGGCGAGGTTGCGCACCGCGACGCCGGCGAGCTCGAGGCGGACCCCGCAGCGCTCGGCGATCGCCGCCGCCTCGTGCTGCAGCAGCTCGACGAGCGCCGAGCCGACGTTCCCGCAGCCGAGGACGCCGACGCGCACCGCTCTCGTGGGCCCGGGTGGCGCCTGGTTGCTCACCGGCCCACGGTAGTCAACGGCAGTCAACTCGGGCACTCCAGCCGAAGCAGGTCCTCGACCTGCTCGCGCCGCACGACGACGCGCGCTCGGCCGCCGGCGACGAAGAGGACCGGCGGCCGCCCGAGCCGGTTGTAGTTCGAGGCCATGGCGAAGCCGTAGGCGCCGGTGACGGGCGTGGCGAGGATGTCCCCGACCGCGACGTCGGCGGGCAGCCGGGCGTCGGCGACGAGGACGTCTCCCGACTCGCAGTGCTTGCCCACCACGCGCGCCGCGAACGGCCGGCTGGCGTCGGCGGCGCGTGGGAGGAAGGCCTCGTAGCCGCTCCCGTAGAGGACGGGGCGGGGGTTGTCGCTCATGCCGCCGTCGACGGCGACGTACGTGCGCACCCCGGGGATCGTCTTCATCGTGCCCACCCGGTAGCAGGTGAGGCCGGCCGTCGCGACGATGGAGCGGCCCGGCTCGGCGGTGAGGCGCACGCCCTCGATCCCCGCCGCCGCGACCGCAGCGCGAAGGCGCGCCGCCCACTCGGCGATCGAGGGGGCGCGCTCGCCGTTGAGGTAGGCGACCCCGAGGCCGCCGCCGACGCACAGCTCGCCGAGCCCGTGCGCGCGCACGAGCGGGGCGAGCAGCGCGACGGCGCGCTCGAAGGCATCGAGTCGGAAGATCTGGCTGCCGATGTGGGCGTGCACCCCAACCACGCGTGCCGCGCCGATCCCGCGCAGCTCCCGCAGCGCCTCGTCGGCGGCACCGGAGGCGAGGGAGAAGCCGAACTTCGAGTCCTCCTGCCCGGTCATGACGAACTCGTGGGTGTGCGCCTCGATCCCGGGCGTCACGCGCACGAGGACCGGCTGGGAGCCGGCCGGCCGGTCCCCGAGGAGGCGTCGCAGGCGCGCGATCTCGTCGAAGGAGTCGACGACGACGCGGCCGACGCCTGCCGCGAGCGCGGCCGCGAGCTCGTCCTCGCTCTTGTTGTTCCCGTGCAGCACGAGGCGCTCGCCGGGCGCGCCCGCCGCCAGCGCGACGGCGAGCTCGCCGCCGGTCGACACGTCGAGCGAGAGCCCCTCCTCGAGGGCGAGGCGGGCCATGGCGGTGCACAGGAACGCCTTCGTCGCGTACGCCACGCCGGCGCCGAAGGCGCCGAGCGCCTCCCTGCAGCGCGCCCGCAGGTGCGCCTCGTCGTAGACGAACAGCGGCGTCCCGTGCTCCTCGGCGAGCTCGACGAGGTCGACGCCGCCGACGCGCAGCCGCCCCCCCGGCGCCACCTCCGCCGTGTCGGGCAGGAGGTGGCGGGCGAGCGGCGCCTCGCTCGGCGCGCCCGCGAGGGGGCCGGGCGCCTCCCCGCCCACCTCACATCACCTCGGGCGCGGACACCCCGAGCAGGTCGAGGGCGATGGCGAGCCCGATGCGCGTCCCCTCGACGAGCCACAGCCGCGCCGCGGCGAGCGGGGGCGCGATGCCGTCGCCGACGACGCGGCAGTCGTGGTAGAAGCCGTGGAACTCGCCGGCGAGGCGGCGCACCCAGTTCGTCACCTTGTACGGCGCCCGCTCGAGCGCCGCCTCGGCGACCGTCGCCGGCAGCAGCTCGAGCGTCCGCAGCAGGGCGAGCTCCCGTTCGTGGACGAGCTGGGAGAGGTCGGTGGCCTCGAGCGGCGGCCGCGACGCGCCGCGCTCGGCGGCGAAGCGCGCGATCGAAGCGATCCGGGCGTGCGCGTACTGCACGTAGTAGACGGGGTTCTCCATCGACTGGCGCTTGACGAGGTCGACGTCGAGCGTCGTCGCCTGGTCGATCGAGCTCGTGAGCGCCATGAGCCGGGTCGCATCCGGCCCGAGGTCGTCGACGAGGTCGTCGAGGCGGACGTAGACCCCGGAGCGCTTCGACATCCGCTCGCCGCCGACGAGCGAGACGAGCTGGCCGAGGTGCACCTCGAGTCGGCTCGGGTCGATGCCGAGCGCCGCCACCCCCGCCTTGAGGCTCGCCACCTGGCCGTGGTGGTCCGCCCCGAAGACGTCGATCACGCGGTCGAATCCCCGCACGAGGAACTTGTCGCGGTGGTAGGCGAGATCGCCGGCGAGGTAGGTGAGCTCGCCGTCCGACTTGACGAGGACGCGGTCGCGCGCGTCGCCGAGGCGCGACGAGGCGAGCCAGGTGGCGCCGTCGCGCTCGTAGACGAGGCCGCGGCTGCGCATCAGCTCGATCGTCTCCGCGACCTTGCCGCTCTCCTCGATCGACGCCTGGGAGTACCACGAGTCGTAGTGGATCCCGAGACGCGCGAGGGTCGACCGGATGTTCTCGAGGATGTGCTCGGCGGCGAAGCGCCCCGCCACGGTGACGTCCTCGGGACCGTCGTAGCGGCGAGCGAGCTGCGCGACGTACTCGCCCTGGTACCCCTGCTCGGGGACCGCCTCCCCGCGGCGCCGCGCGAGGAGGCTCTCGCCGAGCAGTCTGATCTGGTTGCCCGTATCGTTCACGTAGTACTCGCGCTCGACGCGCCAGTTGCACCGGCCGAGCAGGCGCGCCAGCGCGTCCCCGTAGGCGCCGAGCCAGCCGTTGCCCACGTGGAGCGGACCGGTCGGGTTCGCCGACACGAACTCGACCTGGACCCGCTCGCCCTGGCCGAGGTCCGGGCACGCGTAGCCCGTCTCGCCGGCGACGAGGAGCTCGCGCAGCGCCTCGTACAGCCACGAGGGGTCCAGGCGGAAGTTGACGAATCCGGGACCCGCGACCTCGACGCTGGCGACGTGCGGCAGGGTCGCCTCGGCGAGACGGCGGGCGAGCTCCTCCGCGAGCGCCCGCGGCGCGCGGCGCGCGGCGCGCGCCGCGGCGAGCGCTGCGTTCGTCGCGAAGTCGCCGTGCTCGGCGCGCGCCGGCCGCTCGAGGCGGACGGCACCGCCGGGAACCTCGATCCCCATCTCCGCGAGCGTGGCGCGCACCGCCTGGGCGAGCGCGTCGGTGATCGACATGGCGCAGTGAGGATGACCGACGGACGGCTACCATGCAACCGAGCCGACGGCGCTCGAGCGCTCCTGCCCTCGTAGCTCAGGGGATAGAGCACCGGCCTCCGGAGCCGGGTGCGCAGGTTCGAATCCTGCCGAGGGCGCCGACCGCTAGACCAGCGACGTCGCCGGGGACTCCCTCCCACGGCGCGCAATCCGAGAGCGGCGGTCGCGCAGCGGGTGCGACGGCTCGAGGAGATCGTCGCCTTCACTCGGCTCGCCTGCCGCCGTCACCGTTCTCGGTCGGTCGGGATGGCGGAACCGGCGGCGACAGCCCACCTGTCCGTCCAGGCGCCAGCCGTCACGCTCCAGCGCACCGATGACGTCTCGCACCTTCACGAGTTCAAGGTACGGGATCGACGGAGCCCCCGGCTCCTCGGGTGGGATGGGAGCAGCAGGAGGCCTAGCGCCAGGCGACCTCGAAGCGATCGGCCATCATGACCTTGTCCCAGGCGACGACGAAGTCGGCCGCGAACTTCTCCCGGGCGTCGCTTGCGGCGTAGACCTCGGCGATCGCCCGGAGCTGGGAGTTGGCCCCGAAGACCAGGTCGACCGCCGAGGCGGTCCAGCGCAGCCGCCCGCTCGCCCGGTCCCGACCTTCGTAGGTGTGCTCCTCGGCAGCCGACGGCGACCAGACCGTGCCCATGTCCAGCAGGTTGACGAAGAAGTCCGTGGTGAGGAGCCCGCGCCGGTCGGTCAGCACCCCGATCGCGCGGTCGGCGAAGGTCGCCCCGAGGACCCGCAGTCCGCCCACCAGGACGGTCATCTCGGGAGCACTCAGCCCCAGGAGGGAGGCCCGCTCGACCAGCAGGTGCTCGGGAGGCAGCTGCTCGCCAGGCCGCAGGTAGTTGCGGAACCCGTCAGCCCGGGGCTCGAGGACAGCGAAGGACTGGACGTCGGTCTGCGCCTCGCTGGCGTCCGTCCGGCCGGGCACGAAGGGCACGCTGACGCGCACCCCGGCTCGGCGGGCGGCCTCCTCGATGCCGGCGCAGCCGCCGAGGACGATGAGGTCGGCGAGGGAGATCCTCCTGCCGCCTCGCTGCGCCTCGTCGAATCGGGCCTTGATGCGCTCGAGGACCCCGAGGACGGCGGCCAGCTCGACGGGGTCGTTCACCGGCCAGTCCCGCTGGGGGGCCAGCCGAATGCGCGCGCCGTTCGCCCCGCCTCGCTTGTCGGTCCGGCGGAAGGTCGAGGCCGAGGCCCAGGCGGTGCGGACGAGCTGGGCGACGGTGAGGCCCGAGTCGAGCAGGCTGCGCTTCAGCTCGGCCACGTCGCGCTCGTCGACGAGCTCGTGGTCGACGGCCGGCACCGGGTCCTGCCAGATCTGAGGCTCCTCGGGTACCAGTGGACCGAGGTAGCGGGAGCGAGGGCCCATGTCCCGGTGCGTCAGCTTGAACCAGGCCCGGGCGAAGGCCTGCTCGAGCGCCTCGGGGTGCTGGCGGAAGCGCTCGGCGATGCGCCGGTAGCGGGGATCGACCTTCAGGGCGATGTCGGTGGTCAGCATCATCGGCGGGGTCCGCCTGGAGGGATCGTGGGCGTCGGGCACCTGCTCCCGGGCGGCGGGGTCGGTGGGCACCCACTGCGTGGCTCCGGCGGGGCTGGTGGTGGGTTCCCAGTCGTAGCCGAAGAGGTTGTCCAGGTAGCCGGTATCCCAGCGGGTGGGGTTGGCCGTCCAGGGACCCTCGATGCCGCTCGTGTAGGTGTAGGGTCCGCTGCCGGTTCTGTAGGTGTTCTTCCACCCGAGGCCCTGCTGCTCCAGGGGCGCCCCCTCGGGCTCCGCTCCCACGTAGCGGGCCGGGTCGACCGCCCCGTGGCACTTCCCGAAGGTGTGGCCGCCCGCGATCAGTGCCACGGTCTCCTCGTCGTCCATGGCCATCCGAGCGAAGGTTTCCCGGATGTCCTGGGCAGCCGCCAGCGGGTCGGGGTTGCCGCCGGGGCCCTCGGGGTTGACGTAGATCAGGCCCATCTGCACCGACCCGAAGGGACCGGCGATCTCCCCGGGCTGCCCGGTGCGCTCGTCGCCCAACCAGGTCCGCTCGGGCCCCCAGTTGACGTCCTCCTCGGTCTCGAAGACGTCCACCCGACCCCCGCCGAAGCCCAGGGTCCGAACGCCCATCGCCTCCAGGGCGCAGGTGCCGGCGAAGACGATCAGGTCGCCCCAGGAGAGGTGGCGCCCCCACTTCTGCTTCACGGGCCAGAGCAGTCGGCGAGCCTTGTCCAGATTGGCGTTGTCCGGCCAGCTGTTCACCGGGGCCAGGCGTTGGGCACCGGTGCCGGCCCCGCCTCGACCGTCGGCCACCCGGTAGGTACCGGCCGCGTGCCAGGCCATCCGGACGAACAGCGGACCGTAGTGCCCCCAGTCCGCGGGCCACCACGACTGGGAGGTGGTCATCACCGCCTCGAGGTCTCGCCGCAGCTCGGCCAGGTCCACGCTCGAGAAGGCGGCCTTGTAGTCGAAGCCCTCGCCGAGGGGATTGGCCCGGGGCGAGTGCTGGTGGAGGATCCGCAGGTTCAGCTGATTGGGCCACCAATCCAGGTTCGAGCCGTCGCCGACGCCGGTGTGCAGGAAGGGGCAGCGGGCTTCGTCGGACGCTGCTTCGGACATGGGACACCTCCAGGGGGGCACGGACGGGAGAGCGGGCGCCGGGTGATCGACCGTCGCCAGGGCTGAATGCCGGTCTGCCGGGTCGTTCAACCCCTCCTGAGACTAGACTAATTCTAAACTCAGAGTCAACCAAAAAATGGGGCCGGGGTGCGTTGCTCGTCGGCGATGCCTCGCTCGGCGAGCGCTGGCGATCGGTTCGCGGGGACCCGACCCGAGGACGCGCGCGCCGCGAGGCCGCGCGCTCGACCCTCGAGGGGTCGTGCTCGGATGCCACAAGCGAGGTGCGCTCGCGCGCCGCTTCGACGCCGTGGTCGAAGCGGGTGACGTGCGAGCGGTCCTCCCCGACGCAGCTGGCCAGCCTGAGGCGCAACCTTCAGTCGCCCCACAGGCGCCGACGGGGCCCCGCGGCACGCGCGCGCAGGTAGGCGAGCACCGTCCGCTCGCCGTCTGCCGTGAGCGCCACCGTGTGCGGCGTGAGCTCGCGGGCGGTTCCTCGCTCCCAGGTCGCCTCCTCCTCGTCGAGGAGGTCGAAGAGCTGCCACCAGCGAACGGGGCGGTAGATCGCCGAGAGGACGTGGTCAGCGGTGATCGGTCCGACCGGGGTCGACCACCCCTGCGCCTCGAGGATCGGGTGCAGGTCGGCGACGAGCTGGCGCACCTCGACGCGCCCGGCCAGCAGGCGCAGGCCCACGAGCTCGGTGACCATCGCGGTGAACTCCGAGCCGTCCTCGGTCGTGCGCGCGAGCTGCGCCCAGAGCGCCTCGGGCCGGGCGAGCAGCGTCGCCCCGCGGGCGGTGAGCAGGAGACGCCGACCCCGCCGCCGCACGAGCCGCAGCCGGCTCGCCACCTCCCGGAGGGTGGACAGCGCAGCGACCTCGGCCTCCGAGTGCGGCGGCGTGTGCCAGTCCCACCAGCCGAAGCGCTCCACCGCGGCGAGCACCGTGGCCCGGGCGAGGTAGCCGGCCTGCGTCAGCGCCGTGCCGTCCGGCCCGCTCGCAGCCGCGAGCAGCCAGCGCATCGGCTCGACGGCTCGCGCCGGGTCGGGGGGCAGCTCGACGGGATGGAGGAGGCGGTTCGCCACCGACGACCGCCACGCTCGGTGCGTGCCGTGGCGGGCGCCCTCGATCCACGTCGCGACGCGCTCGGTGGTGACGAGGCTCGCGAGCGTCTGGCCCGGTGGCAGGTCGAGCGGACGTCCGAGCACGGCCTCGCTGATCGCGACCGCCTTCGTCCGCCAGCGTGCAGCACCCGGGACGAGCTCGCCGGCGGCGACCGCGTCGCCGAGCGCGCGCTCGACCGCGTCGTAGGCGCGTGCTTCGTCGATCCCCATGACCGAGCCCCACTCGAGGAGCTCGGTGTCGGGTGGCTCGACGCCCGACCGCGCGTGCGCCTCCTGGAAGGCCGCCATCCCCTCGAAGGGGCCGACCCTCCACGCCTCGAGGACCCGCCTCGTCTCCGCTGACCGGGCGACGTGGGCGAGGTGCGACAGGCGCAGCTCGTGGAGGAGCGCGCCCGTCGATTCGACGAGGTCGTCCCACTCGCGCGCAGGGCAGTCCCGAGGCATCCGCCACCACAGGAAGCGCTGGAGGACGGCCTGGTGGACGAGGCCGACGCCCTCCCCGCAGGTGAGCCCGTCGGCCGCGACCTGCGCCGCGAGCGCGAGGTCCGGACGCCGCGCGACGACCCTCCCGAGCGCGCGCTCAACCGCTTCGTCGCTCATCGCTACCTCCCTGCACGATCCGGAGCACCGTGCCCGGGCGCCGCTCACCGGCCTCGAGGTCGACGCCGGTCAGCACGAGGCAGCGCTGGCGCAGGTGCGCTCGGTGGAAGCCCGGGCGATCGGCCGCCTCGAAGACCTCGACGGCGAGCGCACGCCGGCCGGCACGCAGCGCGCTCAGCGCCATCGCCTCGATCGGCATCCAGTGGTCGCTGCCGAGCCGGGCCGCGGCGGCGACGTAGCGACCGAAGCGCCTGCCGGCAACGGCGAGCCACGCGAGCTGCTGGAGGGCCTCGTCGGCCTGGAAGTCGAGGTACTGCGAGCGACACTGCGAGGCGAGACCGAGCAGGTACCCCTCGACGGCCTCCACCTGGCTGGCAGGCAGGTTCCGCCACGGGAGCGTCTCCTCGGCGTGCCCGAGCCCGTAGTCCTCGAACACGACGAGGTCGCACAGGTCCTCCCAGAACACCTCGGCCGGCACCCCCGAGGCCTCCCAGTCGAGGGAGAGGTAGGTGTGCCAGGCGGCGCGCCGCAGCTCCCCGACGTTGCCGTGGGAGTCGTCGACCCGCTCGGCGAGCTCACAGCCGACCGCGTGGAAGGCGCGGAAGAGCGCGAGCCGCTGCGCGCTCGCGAGGTCGCGTCGGTCGAGGCGCTCGAGCCGCTGCTCGACTCGGCGAACGAGGGCGAAGCTCTGGTACTTGGAGACGTAGCCGCCGCGCCCGAGCACGCCGCGGAACGCCTCGTAGGAGGGGAGCGGGTCGACCGGGAAGGCGCTCCAGCGCCCTCGACGGGCGCGCGCCACGTGGCGCGCCCGAGGTGTCTCGCGCATCGAGGGCGTGAGCGCGCGCTCGTCGATGGCGTCGGCGCTCACCTTGGCGCGTGCCCGCTCGACCAGGCGCGGCTCGGCCAGCACCTCCGGCGTGGCGAGCGTCGCGACGCTGCAGCCGGCGACCGCGAGCCTCGATCGAAGGTCGGCCAGGTGGCTCAGCTTCGCCTCGCTCGCGCGTCGGCCACCGGCACGGTCTCGCAGCTCGGTCGCGAGGCGAGACTCGAGCCCGTCGAGGCTGCCGCCGTGGTCGCAGACGGCGACCGTGGCGAACCACAGGTCCCAGTGGGTCCAGAGCCGCCCCGCGCGTTCGGCCCACGGCTCGGGCCCGAGCACCCTCTGCCGCCGCGGGGTCGGACCGCTCACGGCCGGCGCCCCAGACGCCTGGCCCGCCGGCGCGTCGAGGCCACCGGAGCGCGACGCCCGGCGACGGCGACCGGTGCCGCACACGCCCGCCGGTTGCACGCGCTGCGTCCCCCCGTCGGCGGTCGCCGAGCGAGCGCGACGGGCCACGTGTGGCGTGCCCCCCGCCGTGGCGTGCGCTGGGCTCGACGCGCGCACCGGCCCGAGCGAGCGGACCCGAGGCGCCGTGACCGGTCCCGCGCACACCGTGGCCCGGCGCGCGAGCCGGCTCGCTCGAGGCGCCCGTCGGCCACGTCTCGCACCCGGTAGACGGCGACGACCACCGCCGCCACCCTACTGAGCGCGCGCGTGGCGTGCAGCGACCCTGACAGCCCGAGGCCCGAGGCGTTCGCGCGCGCTCGCGTTCACACGGTATTGACGGATCGTGTCCCCCGGTTGACGACGCGTTCACCTTCGAGACGGCATCGTCGGGGCATGGGTGACCTGCTCTCGGTGATCGGCACCGTGGCCTTCGTGCTCTCGATGCTCGCCGCAATCCGGGCCTTGGAGCGCGTGTGAGCATCGTCGAGGCGACCCTCCTCGCCCTCGCGGTGGGGCTGCTCGCCTACCTCGTCGTCGCGCTCGTGCGGCCCGAGTGGTTCTGATGGGGCTGTTCGCCTCCCTCGCCGTCCTCGTGGCCGCGCTCGCGCTCTCCTGGCGCCTTCTCGGCTCCTACCTGGCGGCGGTCTACGACGGCCGCCTCCGCTTCCTCGGCTTCCTCGAGCGTCCGCTGTACCGCATCCTCGGGGTCGACCCGGAAGCCGAGCAGTCCTGGCAGCGCTACGCCGGTGCGCTCGTCGTCTTCTCCGGCGTGTCGATCCTGCTCACCTACCTGGTCGAGCGCATCCAGTCGAGCCTGCCGCTCAACCCGGAGCACCTCGCCTCCGTCCCCCCCGCGCTCGCGTGGAACACGGCCGTCTCCTTCGTGACGAACACGAACTGGCAGAACTACGCGGGCGAGTCGACGATGTCGTACCTCACGCAGATGGCGGCGCTCGGGGTCCAGCAGTTCGCGAGCGCCTCGGTCGGCATCGCGGTGGCGGTCGCCCTCGCCCGGGGATTCGCTCGTCGCGGCGCTCCGACGATCGGCAACTTCTGGGTCGACCTCGTGCGAGGCGTCTGCTACGTGCTCGTCCCCGTCGCCTTCCTCGCCGGCATCGTGTACGTCGAGCAGGGAGCGGTGCAGACGCTCGCCGGCCCCGCGACGGTGCACGACGCGCTGACCGGGGCGACCCAGGTCATCGCGCGTGGGCCGGTCGGCTTCCTGGAGGCCATCAAGAACCTCGGGACCAACGGTGGCGGCTTCTTCAACGCGAATGGCGCGCACCCGTTCGAGAACCCGACCGCGCTCACGAACCTGCTGTCCGTCTTCCTCATGCTGTGCATCCCGGTCTCGCTCACCTACACGTTCGGGAAGATGGTCGGGAGCACCAGGCAGGGGGTCGCCCTCCTCATGGCGATGGCGGTGATCTTCGCGGCCTGGCTGGGTTTCACGACCTACGCCGAGACTCGTCCCAATCCCGCGGTCGCCGCCGCGCACGCCGTCGCCCAGCCGCAAGGCAACGTCGAGGGCAAGGAGGTCCGCTTCGGGGTCCTCTCCTCCGCCCTCTACGACGTCACCGCCACCCAGACCTCCACCGGCAGCGTCGATGGCTCGAACGACTCCTACACCCCGATGGGAGGCTTCGGGCTCCTCTCGGGCATGATGCTGGGCGAGGTCTCCCCCGGTGGCGTCGGCAGCGGGCTCTACACGATCCTGCTCTTCGCCGTCGTGACCGTGTTCATCGGCGGGCTGATGGTCGGCCGGACGCCCGAGTACCTCCGCAAGAAGATCCAGGCGAGGGAGGTCAAGCTCGCCGCCATCGCCGTGCTCGTCATGCCGCTCACCGTCATCGTCGCCACCGCGATCGCGGTGTCGGTGCACGCGGGGCGCATCGCCCCGTCGAACGCGGGCCCGCACGGCTTCAGCGAGATCCTCTACGCCTTCACGTCGCAAGCCAACAACAACGGCTCCGCGTTCGCCGGGCTGCGCTCGGACACGCCCTTCTACGACGTGGCGGGTGCCATCTCGATGCTGCTCGGCCGCTTCGGGGTCATCGTCCCGGTGCTCGCCCTCGCGGGTTCCCTCGCCGGGAAGCAGCTCGTACCGACGAGCCGAGGCACGCTTCGCACCGACACCCCGCTGTTCGTCGGGCTCCTGATCGCCGTGATCCTCATCGTCGGCGGGCTCACGTTCTTCCCTGCGGTCTCCCTCGGCCCGATCGTCGAGCAGCTCAGCCACGGGAGACTCTTCTGATGGGCACAGGCGGTCGGAACGTCCACTCGGCGCGCGGCGTCGCCCAGCCCCGATCGCTGCTCGATCCGGAGATCCTCCTCCAGGCGGCTCGCGCTGCGGTGGTGAAGCTGGACCCGCGCGTCCAGGCTCGCAACCCCGTGATGTTCGTCGTCCTCGTCGGCACCTTGGTCTGCCTCGCCGAGACGGTGGCGCACCCAGGGATCTTCACGACGAGCATCACGATCTGGCTCCTGCTCACCATCCTGTTCGCGAACTTCGCCGAGGCGATGGCCGAGGGGCGAGGCAGGGCCCAGGCGGAGTCGCTCCGCCGCCTCCGGACCGACACCGAGGCGCGTCGCCTCAGCGACGGCCGCGAGGAGCGCGTCCCCGCCGCCTCGCTCGGCAGGGGCGACCTCGTCGTGTGCGAGGCGGGTGACGTCATCCCGTCCGACGGCGAGATCGTCGAGGGGATCGCCTCGGTCGACGAGTCCGCCATCACCGGGGAGTCCGCACCGGTGATCCGCGAGTCCGGAGGCGACCGCTCGGCCGTCACCGGCGGTACGAAGGTCCTGTCGGACCGCATCGTCGTTCGCATCACGGCCGAACGCGGGCAGACCTTCCTCGACCGGATGATCGGGCTGGTCGAGGGCGCGAACCGCCAGAAGACGCCGAACGAGGTGGCGCTCACGATCCTGCTCGTCGCGCTCACGATCGTCTTCCTCCCCGTCGTCGTCGCGCTGGACCCCTTCGGCCGGTTCGCCGGGGCGCGCCTCTCGGTCGTCGTCCTCGTCGCCCTCCTCGTCTGCCTCATCCCGACGACGATCGGCGCGCTGCTCTCTGCGATCGGCATCGCCGGCATGGACCGCCTGGTCCAGCGCAACGTCCTCGCCATGAGCGGACGGGCGGTCGAGGCGGCGGGCGACGTCCAGACCCTGCTGCTCGACAAGACCGGCACGATCACGTTCGGCAACCGCATGGCGACGGCGTTCATCGCGGTCGGCGGCCACAGCGAGTCCGAGCTCGCGGCGGCGTCCCAGCTCGCGTCGCTCGCCGACGAGACGCCCGAGGGCCGCTCGATCGTCGTCCTCGCCAAGGAGCGCTTCGCGCTGCGCGAGCGAGACCTCGGGGCGGGCCACACGTTCGTGCCGTTCTCGGCCACGACGCGCATGTCGGGCCTCGACGTCGACGGGCGGCGCATCCGCAAGGGAGCCGCCGACGCCATCCGTGCGTTCGTCGTCGGACAGGGCGGCACGATCCCCGCGGGCCTCGACCAGGTCGTCGAGCGAGTCGCGCGGGCCGGCTCGACGCCGCTCGTCGTCGCCGACGGCGCCGAGGTCCTCGGGGTGATCGAGCTCAAGGACGTCGTGAAGCAGGGGATCCGCGAGCGCTTCGAGCAGCTCCGAGCCGTGGGGATCCGGACGGTCATGATCACCGGCGACAACCCGCTCACCGCCGCCGCGATCGCGGAGGAGGCGGGCGTCGACGACTACCTCGCCCAGGCGACGCCGGAGGCGAAGCTCGAGCTCATCCGGTCCGAGCAGGCCGACGGGAAGCTCGTCGCCATGACGGGCGACGGGACGAACGACGCCCCCGCGCTCGCCCAGGCCGACGTCGGCGTGGCGATGAACACCGGAACGACCGCCGCCAAGGAGGCGGGCAACATGGTCGACCTCGACTCGAACCCGACGAAGCTCATCGACATCGTCGAGGTGGGCAAGCAGCTCCTCATCACCCGAGGCGCCCTCACGACCTTCTCGATCGCGAACGACATCGCGAAGTACTTCGCGATCGTCCCGGCGCTGTTCGCCGCCACCTACCCCCAGCTCGGCGCGCTGAACGTGATGCACCTCCACAGCCCGACGAGCGCCGTGCTCTCCGCCGTCATCTTCAACGCGCTCGTCATCGTCGCCCTCGTCCCGCTCGCGCTGCGCGGCGTGCGGTGGCGACCGGCGGAAGCGCCGGCGATCCTGCGCCGCAACGTCCTCGTCTACGGGCTCGGCGGCGTGATCACGCCGTTCGTGTTCATCAAGCTCATCGACCTGATCCTCACGGCGACGGGGGCCTTCTGATGCTCGTCCACCTTCGGCGGTCCGTCCTCGCCGGTCTCGCCCTCCTCCTCCTCGTCGGTCTCGCCTACCCCCTCGCCGGCACGGGGATCTCCCTCCTCGCCTTCCGCCACCAGGCGGAAGGTTCGCTCACGGCGGACGGGTCGACCCTCATCGGCCAGGCGTGGCCGGGGCCGAGGTGGTTCGAGGGACGGCCGTCGGCGACGCTGTCTGCGGGGCGAGGCCCCGACGGCATCGCCGTGTCGGGCGCCGCCAACCTCGGCCCGCGCTCGCGTGCGCTCGCAGCCACCGTCGCGCGCGAGGCAGCCCGGTGGCGGTCGATCGGGGTCGCGCCGACCGCCGACCTCGTCACCACCTCCGGGAGCGGGCTCGACCCGGACATCAGCCCGGCGGACGCCTTCGCCGAGGCGCCGGCCGTCGCGCGCGCCCGCCACCTGCCCCTCGCCGAGGTGCGCCGGCTCGTCGCCACCCAGGTGCACGGGGCCGAGTTCGGGTTCCTCGGCGAGCCGTACGTCGACGTCCTCGAGCTGAACCTGGCCCTGGCGCGGCTGAGGTGAGCAGCTGGGACTTCACGGCCCCGGGCAGCTGGGGCGGCCGCCCGATCGCCGGGGAGCTCGGCGCGGCCCGCCCGCGCCAGCGCATCCTCGTGACCGGTACGATCCGGGCGCTGCGCACGATCACCCGCAACGCGAACGGCTCGCCCGCCTTGTACTGCCTCTTCGAGGACGAAACGGGCGAAGTCGAGCTCGTCTTCCTCGGCCGCTCGGCCGTCCCCGGGCTGTCGGTGGGCACGCGCCTCACCGTCGAGGGGACCCTCGGGCGGGAGGGCGGGCGCCTCGTGTGCCTCAACCCGCGCTACCGCATCGAGGCGGGCGAGCAGCCGTGAGACGGGCGCCATGAACGGCGACGGGCCCAACGCCACGTCGGCGGCCACCGACGAGGCGGTGAGCGCGGCGGCAGCGCTCGAGGCCGACGCCACCGAGGTCGTCGAGGCGGCCGGTCACTTCCGCGTCTACCTCGGCGCGGCCCCCGGCGTGGGCAAGACCTACGCCATGCTGAACGAAGGGCGCCGGCGCAAGGGCCGCGGGACCGACGTCGTCGTCGGGTTCGTCGAGTGCCACGGCCGGCCGCTCACCGAGGCGCTCGTCGAGGGGTTCGAGGTCGTCCCGAGGAAGGTCGTCGCCTACCGAGGATCTCGCTTCGAGGAGATGGACCTCGACGCAATCCTCGCCCGCCACCCGAAGGTCGCGCTCGTCGACGAGCTCGCCCACACCAACGTCCCGGGGTCGGGACGCCACGAGAAGCGCTGGCAGGACGTGCTCGAGCTCCTCGACGCCGGGATCGACGTCATCACGACCGTCAACATCCAGCACCTCGAGAGCATCGCCGACGCCGTCGAGGAGATGACCGGCACGCCGGTGCGCGAGCGCGTCCCGGACTGGGTGGTCCGCCGGGCGGACCAGATCGAGCTCGTCGACTCCTCGGCCGAGCAGCTGCGCCGGCGGATGCTCCACGGCAACATCTACCCCCCGGAGAAGGTGCCGCAGGCGCTCGCGCACTTCTTCCGCACCGACAACCTCATCGCGCTCCGGGAGCTCGCGCTCCGCTTCCTCGCGGACGAGACCGAGGAGGAGCTCCTCGAGCACCTCCGGCGGCGCCGCGCCGAGGGGACCTGGGAGACGACCGAGCGGATCATGGTCGGCGTCACCGCGGCGCCCGGTACCGACACCTTGCTGCGGCGTGCGGGCCGGATCGCGGCCCGGGTGAAGGGAGAGCTCGACGTGGTCCACGTCGCGACCGGCGACGCGCCCGGTCCGGGGGCGGCCGCGCGACTCGGGGCGCTGCGCGAGCTGGCGGGCGCCCTCGGCGCCCACTGGCACGAGGTCCACGGGACGGACCCGGCACGCGCCCTCATCGGCTTCGCGCGCGAGCGGCACACCACGCAGCTCGTCATCGGGTCGAGCCAGCGGTCGCGCCTTCGCGAGCTCCTCGGCGGCGGCTCGGTTGTGCGCCGGGTCCTTCGCGAGGCGGGCAGCGCCGGCATCGACGTGCACGTCATCGCCCGGCGCGAGCCTCGCGCGCCGCGCGAGGCGACCGACGACGAGCCGACCGCCTCGCCGTCTCACTCGGCGTCGAGCTCGTAGCCGATGCCCGGACGCGTCCTGAGCGCGACCGTGCTCCCGGCGAGCTTGCGCCGCAGGCGGTGGGCGTAGACGCGCAGGTAGTTGGACTCGTCGCCGTAGCCGGGACCCCAGACGTCTCGCAGGATCATCTGCTTCGTGCAGATGCGCCCCGCGTGCCGGGCGAGGTAGGCGAGGAACTCGAACTCGCGCGCGGTGAGGTCGAGCAGGACCCCGTCGAGGCGCGCCTCGTAGCGCGCCGCGTCGAGGGTGAGCGGTCCGACGCGCACCTCGCTCGGGGCGCCCTCTCGCGGCGGGTGGTGGCGCAGCGCGACGCGAAGGCGCGCCTCGAGCTCGGCCATGCCGAACGGCTTCGTCACGAAGTCGTCCGCCCCGCCGTCGAGCGCGGCGACCTTGCGCTCCTCGGCGCCCGCGGCCGAGAGCACGATGATCGGCACGCTCGACCACTGCCGGAGACGACGGCACACCTCGAGGCCATCGAGGTCGTCGAGGCCGAGGTCGAGCACGACGACGTCCGGCGCACGCGAGGCCGCCTCGGCGAGACCCTGCGCGCCCGAGCGCGCGACGGCGACGTCGTAGCCACGCGCGCCGAGCCCGATCCGCAGGATCTGGCACAGCCCGCGGTCGTCGTCGACGACGAGCACCCTCGCCATCACCCCACCTCCGCTGGCATCGGCGCGACCGGCAGCCGGAAGACGAACTCGGCCCCCCCGCCGGGCGGCGAGACGAGGCGCATCGACTGCCCGTGGACCTCGAGGAATGCCTCGGCGATGGCGAGGCCCAGCCCGCTGCGACCGCCGCCGCTCGCCTCGTCGAAGAACCCGAAGAGCCCCTCGCGCGCCCCGGGCGGGACGCCGGGTCCGTCGTCGGCGACGTGCACCTCGACCGCGTCCTCGCAGGCGCACGCGCTCACGACGACGCGGCTCGCCTCCCGGGCGTGGCGATCCGCGTTGTCGAGGAGGTTCACGAAGACCTGGACGACGAGGACGGGGTCGACGTCGACCGGGGGGAGATCGGCCGGCAGGCTGAGGACGAAGCGGTCGGCGGCCGGCGAGGCGAGCGTCGCCAGCGCCTCGGCGACGAGGTCCTCGAGGTCGACCGCCTCGCGCCGGGCCTCCAGCGCGCCGGCACGAAGCCGCGTCATGTCGAGGAGGTTCGTGACGAGGCGGGCGAGGCGGTCCGCCTGGGCCTCGACGAGTGCGAGCAGCTCCTCGGTCTCGCCCGGGGCGAGCACGAGATCGCGGCGACGCAGGTCCGAGACGGCCGCCTTGACGGTCGCGAGGGGGGTGCGCAGGTCGTGCGATACCGCCCCCATGAGCGCGCTCCGCCACCGGTCGACCTGCTCGAGCAGGCTGGCGCGCAGCGCCTGCTCGCGCAGCCGGCCGCGCTCGATGGCGAGCGCGGCCTGGTTGCCGTAGGTGCGCAGCAGTTCCCAGTCGCGCCGGTCGAGGCGCGCGCCGGCGAGCGCGAGGACGCCGACGGGGCGCCGCGACGCGCTGAGCGGCAGGGCGAGGACGCCGGCGGAGGCGCCGACGCTGCGCAGGACGTTCGCCGAGGGCGTGGCAGCCCGCAGCTGCTCGTCGTCGAGCGGCTCGCCGGCCGCCGCGGCGACGCCGATGCCCTCGGGCCCCGGCAGCAAGAGCGCGACGCCGGCCGGTCGGAACACCTGGTGGACCGTGGCGACGATGCGCTCGAGGAGCTCGGGGAGGGGGACCTCGGCGATGAGGACGTCGGAGAGCTCGAACAGCTGGCGCATCGCCGCGAGGTGCCGGCGCGACTCGGCTCGCGCGGCGCGCAGGCGGGCCACCACGCGCGCCACGACGAGCATCACCACCGCCCAGACCGCGAGCGCCACCCAGTCCTCGCCGCTCGTCACGTCGAGCGTGCCGTAGGGGGGGATGAAGGCGACGTCGTAGACGAGGAAGCCCGCCGCGACGGTCAGCGCGCCGGCGACGAACCCACCGGTCGCGACGCCGACGACGACCGGCACGACGAGGGCGAGCGCGACCGTCGCGCTCGAGAAGGTCTGCCGGAGGGGCAGCAGCGCCGCGGCGAACAGCGCGAGGCAGGCGAGCCCCGCCGTCGTGCCGACCTGCCACGCTCGATCGGTGCGCACCGCCTCCTGCCGCCGTGACGTCTCCGGCAGTCTACGCAACCGTCCGCCGTGCCCACCCTCGGCTCACCACGAGGCGGCGGCGTGCGCGACGTAGCGCCCGGCGACCCGCTCGAGGTGGACGGAGAGGCCGAAGCACGCGCTGAGCGGCCCGTCGGCGAGCACCTCCGCCGCGGGCCCAGCCGCGACCGCCCGCCCCTCGCGCAGCAGCAGGGCGTGGCTGACGCGCGTCGGCAGCTCCTCGAGGCTGTGCGCGACGTGCACGATCGTCGGGCGGTCGGGCGCCGCGGCGAGCCCGTCGAGCACCGAGACGAGGGCCTCGCGCCCGGGCAGGTCCACGCCGATCGCCGGCTCGTCGAGGAGCAGGAGGGCATGGCGACCGAGCATCGCCCGCGCGATGAGGATCCGCTGGCGCTCGCCGAGGCTGCACAGACCGAAGAGCTGGTCGGCGACGTGCGCGCAGTGCAGCTCGGCGAGGAGGCTGCGCGCCTCCTCCTCGGCCGCCCGGTCGAACGCTCCCCACCAGGGGGCCAGGAGGCCATCGCGACCGGTGAGCACGATCTCGGTGGCCGTCGCGTTCGGGGGGAGCTGATCGGCGACGTGGTGGCCCACGATCGCGATGCGGCGACGCAGCTCCCGCAGGTCGCTGCGTCCGAGGCGCGCCCCGAGGACGACGACCTCCCCGCTGGTCGGGTGGCGCTGCGCGCCGAGCAGGCCGAGCAGCGTCGTCTTGCCGGCGCCGTTCGGGCCGAGGAGCGCCCAGTACTCGCCGACGCCGATCTCGCAGGAGATCGGCCCGAGGATGGCGCGCCCGCCGGCGACGAGCACGGTCGCGCCGGCAAGGCGCGCCGCGACCTCGCGACGGCTCGGGTCCACTGCCGCATTCGAGCAGGCTCGTCCTCCGGCGCGCAACGTGGCGACGCCGGGCGCGTGGCGCACGCCCGGTGCGGCTCGCCGCGCCGGCGTGGAACGTCCCGGACGCGGCATCGGTCCGTGCGCCAGGCGACGCGACCCCGGGCGCGCCGGGACCCGCAGCAGGCCCGAGGAGCGACCGGCGAGGGCGGCGCCAGGCGTCGGTGGAGCCCCTGGCACCGAGCGGTTAGCGTCGACGCGTAGCAGCGAGGAGGTCGCGATGGGACTGAACAGCTTCGGGGCCGAGCAGGAGCTCGTCGTCGGGGGCCGCCCCTACCGGATCCACCGCCTGTCGGCCCTCGCCGGGCGCCACGACGTCGAGCGCCTGCCGTACTCGATGAAGATCCTCCTCGAGAACCTGCTGCGCAACGAGGACGGCAGGAACGTGACCGGCGAGGACATCGAGGCGCTCGCCGACTTCGCCCGCAGCGGTCCGAGCGACCGGGAGATCGCCTTCTCGCCGGCGCGCATCCTCCTCCAGGACTTCACCGGCGTCCCCTGCGTCGTCGACCTCGCCGCGCTGCGCGACGCGGTCGACGCCCTCGGGGGTCGCCCCGAGGCCGTCAACCCCCAGATCCCCGTCGACCTCGTGATCGACCACTCGGTCATCGCGGAGGTGGCGGGCCGGCCCGACGCCTTCGTGCGCAACGCCGAGCTCGAGCTCGCCCGCAACCTCGAGCGCTACCGCTTCCTGCGCTGGGGGCAGCAGGCCTTCTCGAACTTCCGGGTCGTGCCGCCCGACACCGGCATCTGCCACCAGGTCAACCTCGAGTACCTCGCCCAGGTCGTCTTCCGGGACGCCGAGGGTGGCGCCTACCCGGACAGCCTCGTCGGCACGGACTCGCACACGCCGATGGTGAACGGCCTCGGCGTCCTCGCCTGGGGGGTGGGCGGGATCGAGGCGGAGGCAGCGATGCTCGGCCAGCCGATCCCGCTCCTCATCCCGAGCGTCGTCGGCCTGCGCCTGTCGGGCGAGCTGCCCGAGGGGTCGACCGCCACCGACCTTGTCCTCACCATCGCCGAGCTCCTGCGCCGCCACGGCGTGGTCGGCAAGTTCGTCGAGCTCTACGGGCCCGGCGTCGCGGCCGTGCCCGTGGAGAACCGGGCGACCATCGGGAACATGTCCCCGGAGTACGGCTCGACGGTGACCATCGTGCCGATCGACGAGGACACGCTGCGCTACCTGCGCCTCACGGGCCGGCCGGCCGACCTCGTCGACCTCGTCGAGGCCTACGCGAAGGAGCAGGGCCTCTGGCACGACCCGAGCGTCGAGCCGGCGTACACCGAGACGATCGAGCTCGACCTGTCGACCGTCGTCCCGAGCCTCGCCGGGCCCTCTCGGCCCCAGGACCGCGTCCCTCTCAGGCGCTCGAAGGCGATGCTGCGCGAGTCGCTCGCCGCGGCCGTGGGGGGGAGCGCCGGGGACCGGCCGCGCTCGCCGCAGCTCGTGCGGCTCACCTCGGGCGAGCAGTTCGAGCTCGACCACGGCGACGTGGTCATCGCCGCCATCACGAGCTGTACGAACACCTCGAACCCGCAGGTCATGCTCGCGGCGGGCCTGCTCGCCCGGCGCGCCGTCGAGCGAGGCCTCACCTCCAAGCCGTGGGTGAAGACCTCGCTCGCACCGGGCTCGCGCGTCGTCATCGACTACTACGAGCAAGCCGGCCTCCTCCCCTACCTCGAGAAGCTCGGCTTCCACCTCGTCGGCTTCGGCTGCACGACCTGCATCGGCAACTCGGGTCCACTCGCGCCCGAGATCTCCGCGGCGATCGCGGCCGGCAACCTCTCGTGCGCCGCCGTCCTGTCGGGCAACCGGAACTTCGAGGGGCGCGTGCACCCCGAGGTGCGGCTGAACTACCTCGCCTCGCCACCGCTCGTCGTCGCCTACGCCATCGCCGGGACGATGGACGTCGACCTGTACGCCGAGCCGCTCGGCGTGGGCAGCGACGGCGCCCCCGTCTACCTGCGCGACATCTGGCCCACGGCGGCCGAGGTCGCCGCGGCGGTGCGCGACTCGGTGCAAGCCTCGATGTTCGCGAAGGACTACGCCGACGTCTTCGGCGGGGACGAGGCGTGGCGGAGCCTGGAGGCCCCGACCGGCCAGCGCTACTCGTGGGACGAGTCGACCTACGTGAAGCGGCCGCCGTTCCTCGAGGGCATCGGGCCGAACCCGGCCCCCCTCGCCGACATCGTCTCGGCGCGCGCGCTCGCCGTGCTCGGCGACTCCGTCACGACGGACCACATCTCGCCGGCCGGCGCGATCCGCCCGACGAGCCCGGCCGGGCGCTGGCTGCTCGAGCACGGCGTCGCCGAGGCAGACTTCAACTCGCTCGGCACGCGCCGCGGCAACCACGAGGTGATGCTGCGCGGCACCTTCGCCAACAACCGAATCCGCAACCGCCTCGTGCCCGGGACCGAGGGTGGGGTCACCGTCCACCTGCCCGACGGGGAGGTGGGCACGATCTACGACGTCGCCATGCGCTACGCCACCGAGCAGGTACCGCTCGTCATCCTGGCCGGCAAGGAGTACGGCTCGGGGTCGTCGCGCGACTGGGCGGCGAAGGGAACGGCCCTGCTCGGCGTGCGAGCGGTGCTCGCCGAGAGCTTCGAGCGGATCCACCGCTCCAACCTGATCGGGATGGGCGTCGCGCCGCTGCAGTTCCTCGACGGCGGCGTGGACGCGCTCGGCCTCACCGGGCGCGAGGTCTACACGATCACCGGCCTCGCCGGCGTGCCGCCGGCCGAGCTGATCGGCCGGCGCCTCACCGTCGCCGCGGACGACCGGCGCTTCGAGGTCCTCCTGCGGATCGACACGCCGACGGAGGCGGACTACTTCGCGCACGGCGGCATCCTGCCCTTCGTCGCCCGCAAGCTCGCCGCGTCCTGACGCTGTCGCCCCTCGGCGGCGTCGCGACCGCTGGCCACCTCGGGGCGTGCTCGCCCGGCAGCCGGCGCCCTGGGAGACGGCGGCCGTTCCCTGCACCCGTGCAGGGCGCCCGGGCCCTCGGTCCGGTCCGGGCGAGGTGGCCGTGGCTCAGCCGATCGTGACGAGGCGGCCGAGGCCGATGGCGCGCAGCGCCACCTCGAGCTCGCTCGTCGCCCAGCTCATCCGGTCGAGGACGAGCAGGACGCCGAAGCCCGCGAGGAGCAGGGCCGAGGCGATCGTGACCGCCCGCAGGTGGCGCCTCACCACCGCGAGGGCGCCTGCCAGGCGGCCGAGGCCGCAGCCGACCGCGAGGAGCGGCACGCCGAGCCCCGCCGCGTAGCACGCGAGGAGGAGCGCGCCCCGGCCGATCCCGCGCTCGGTCGCTGCCACGGACAGGACCGAGGCGAGGACCGGGCCGATGCACGGCGTCCAGCCGAGCCCGAAGGCCACCCCGGCGACGGGCGCGGCGAGGGGACCGAGGCGGGCGGTGTCGGGGTGGAAGCGAACCTCGCCGTAGAGGGCGGGGAGGCGCAGCACGAGGGAGCCGGCGAGGAAGAGCGCCATGGCGATGACGAAGGCCCCGGCGGCGCGCGTGAGGACGAGGCGGTCGTGGAAGAGCGCCTGGCCGACCGAGGTGGCCGAGACGCCGAGGAGCACGAAGACCGTCCCGAAGCCGGCGACGAAGAGCAGGCCGTCCCGGACGATGCGCGCCAGGTGGCCCCTGCCGTCCGCCGGCCCGGCGAGGTCGAGGCCCGTCACCACCGACAGGTAGGCGGGCACGACCGGGAGCACGCACGGGGACGCGAAGGAGAGGACGCCGCCGCCGAAGGCGGCGAGGTAGCTCACCGGGACGCTCATCTGCTCGGACCGCTCCTGCGAAGGGCCGCCTGTCCGGCTGGGCCGGCCGCGGGGTCACAGCCTCGCGCACCGGCGAGAGCGGGGCGAACGCGGGGAATGCTTGCGTTCGGGCGGCGGCGGCGCCATTGTCGTCCCGATGACGGGGGCGGGATGGGTCTGAGCGCCGTCGAGCGGCGCGTGCTCGACTTCGAGCGAGCCTGGTGGACCCTCGGCGAACCCAAGCGCGACGCGATCCGTGCCCGCCTCCAGATGTCCCCCTCCCGCTACTACGCGCTCCTCGACCGGCTCGCCGACTCGCCCGACGCCCTCGCCTACGACCCGCTCGTCGTGCGGCGCGCCCGGCGCCGGCGCGCGGCTCGGCGCGCCCGGCTCTTCGGCGAGGCGCCACGCCGGAGCGAGCCTCGCTGAGCGCCCAGGCGCTCGCCGCAGCGCGGCGCCTCGGCGAGCGCGCGTCCGCCGGCGTGATCGTCACCGACTTCGACGGCACGCTCGCGCCCATCGTCGACGACCCGCAGCGGGCCCGGCCCCTGCCCGGAGCGCCCGACCTCCTCGCGGCGCTCGCGGCGCGCTTCCGGACCGTCGCGGTCGTCTCGGGGCGCCCAGCTCGGTTCCTCGCCGAGCGCCTCGAGCTCGACGAGCGCCCCTCGCGCCTCGTCGTCTTCGGCCTCTACGGCCTCGAGCGGGCCGACCCGGGGGGCGTCGGGATGCACGCCGAGGACCTCGCGCGCTGGCGCGACGCCCTCGCTCGAGCGAGCGCCGCGGCGCGGCGGCAGCTGCCGGTCGACGTGCTCGTGGAGGACAAGGGCCTCGGCCTCACCCTGCACTGGCGACGGGCGCCGGGCGCGCGCCGACGCGTCCTCGAGGTCGCCGAGGCCCTCGCGCGCGACGCAGGCCTGGCGCTGCGCGAGGCGAAGGCGGCGATCGAGCTCGGGCCGCCGGGCGCACCAGGCAAGGGCGACGTGGTCGGGCGCCTCGTCGCGGGCGCGACGGGGGCGTGCGTGCTCGGCGACGACCTCGGGGACCTCGCCGCCTTCGACGCGCTCGACGCGGTGGCGGCAGCTGGGGGGTGGACCTGCAAGGTGGCGGTCGCGGGGCCCGAGGCGCCACCCGCCCTCCTCGAGGCCGCGGACCTGCGCCTCGACGGGCCCCCGGCCGCCCTCGCCTTCCTGCGCGCCGTCCTCGAGGCCGCCGGTGGCGCCTGACGGGTCTCAGCCCCGATCCGGTCCGCGCACGGCACGGCGAGCCTGCGCGGCCACGGCGGCGAACCAGCGCGACGGGGGCCAGGCCCCAGCCGCCTCGGCGAGGCGCGCGGCGCGCTCGGTGCGCTCGGCCGGTTCGAGGGCGAGCGCCCGCTCGAGGACCGACGCCGTGCCGCTCACGTCGAAGGGGTCGATTGCGAGCGCGCCGTCGGCCAGCTCGTGGAACGCGCCCGCCTCGCGGCTGAGGGCGAGCACCCCCGAGCGAGCGTTCACGAGCGGCCCCTCCTTGGCCACGAGGTTCATGCCGTCCCGGATCGGGTTGACGAGGAGGACGTCGTAGCAGCAGAGCGCGGCGAGCGATCGATCGAGGTCGTCGTCCGTGGCGAGCTCGACCGGCGGCTCCCCGCCGGGGAGCGTGAAGCGCTCGTTGATGCGCTCCACGAGGTGCTCGACGTTCGCGCGATACGCGAGGTACTCGGGCAGCTCCTGGCGCGACAGGTAGGCGCGCGCGTGGAACTGGACGCGCCCGCGCAGCTCCGGCCGCCGCTCGAGCAGCTCCTCGAAGGCGAGGAAGCCGCGCACGAGGTTCTTCGACGGCTCGGCCCGGTCCACGCGCACGATGAGCGACCGGCCACCGAGGCGACCGAGCAGCTCGTCTCGCGCCGCCACGCAGGCGGGGCTCGCCACGAGCGCCTCGAGGCGCTCGCGGTCCGCGCCGAGGGGCGCGACGAAGGGAGCCGTCTCGCCGAGGCCGAAGGCGCGGGCGCAGGCGCGGTAGGCGTCGGCCCAGCGCGGCGTGTGGAAGCCGGCTGCGCCGTAGGAGGCGAGGCCGGCGAGGAGCTCCTGCGCGACCGCCCGCGGCAGGAGCGCGAGCTCCTCGGGCGTGCAGAACGGCGTGTGGCTGAAGTGCACCGTCCGCAGGTCCGGACGCTGCTCGGCGAGGTACGCGCCAGCGAGCAGGAGGTGGTAGTCGTGGACGACGACGAGCGCGCCCGGCGCCGCCCGTTCGGCGATGCGCTGCGCGAAGGCCCGGTTGTAGGTGCGGTAGGCGTCCCAGGCCTCGCCGAAGCGCCGGTCGAACGCGGGGCGGTAGACGCGGTCGAACAGGTTGTGGAGCAGGAACCACAGCGTGCCGTTCGCCACGACACGGTAGGCCGCGGCTTGCACCTCCTCGGCGACGTCGACGAGCTCGAGGACGATGCCCTCCTCGAGCTCGACGTGCCCACGCTCGCGCGCGACCCGCCGCTCGTCGGGCGTCGCCGGCGCGGCCACCCACGTGGCGCCCGTCCCCGCGAGCGCGCGCGCGAGGCTCGGCGCGAGGCCGCCGGCCGGCGCGGCCGCCGACGTCGACCCGTCCTCGGCGACGACGACCCTCGCCGGGCCTCGGTTGGCAGCGACCACGAGGTCGGTCACGGCCGCCCCCCTCGTCCGAGTCCGACGGGGGCTGGCTCGACCACATCGGTTCGAGGCGCCGCGCCAGCCGGACGGGGCAGCCGTGTCGTGGCGGTGCTCGCCCAGAGAAGGTGCACGGCCCATCTTCGCCAACCGCCGTTTCGCGGCACAACGTGGGCCGGTCGCCACCCGCTTTGACGTGCGCCGCCGCGTCGTCCACAATCTCCCCGATCATCCAGAGCGGCCGAGGGACGGGCCCTGCGACGCCGCGGCAACCAGCGACCGGGAGGGACGGTCCGGTCGGCCAGGTGCCAATGCCCGATCGATGAGGAGGAGCCGTGGCGTCCGTCGAAGGCCTGCGTTGCCGTGAGTGCGGGCGCCGCTACCCTGCCGAGGCGCTCCACGCCTGCGAGTTCTGCTTCGGCCCGCTCGAGGTCGTCTACGACTACGAGGCGCTGAGGACGCAGGTGAGCCGCGAGGCGATCGCGGCGGGGCCGCCGACGATCTGGCGCTACGCCCCGCTGCTGCCGGTCGACGGGGGCGATCCCGTCGAGCTCGGCGCCGGCTTCACGCCCCTCGTGCGCGCGCAGCGCCTCGGCGCGGAGCTCGGCCTGCGCGAGCTGTACGTGAAGGACGACACGCGCAACCCGACCGGCTCGTTCAAGGATCGCGTCGTCTCGGTCGCGCTGACGAAGGCTCGCCAGCTCGGCTTCAAGGTCGCGGCCTGCGCCTCGACCGGCAACCTCGCGAACTCCGTCGCCGCGCACGCGGCGCGCGCCGGGATGGAGGCCTACGTCTTCATCCCGAGCGACCTCGAGCAGGTCAAGGTCGCGGCGACCGCCGTCTTCGGCGCCTCGGTCATCGCCGTCCAGGGGACCTACGACGACGTCAACCGCCTGTGCGCCGAGCTCGCGAGCGAGCGCGGCGACTGGGCGTTCACGAACATCAACGTCCGCCCCTACTACGCAGAGGGATCGAAGACGCTCGCCTTCGAGGTCGCCGAGCAGCTCGGCTGGCGTGCCCCGGACCACGTCGTCGTGCCGATCGCCTCGGGCAGCCAGATGACGAAGGTCCACAAGGGATTCCGCGAGCTGGAGCTCCTCGGCCTGATCGAGGGCGGCGAAGCGGTGCGCATCTCGGGCGCGCAGGCCGAGGGGTGCGCGCCGGTCGCGCGGGCCTTCGCCGAGGGCAGCGACCAGGTGCGACCGGTGCGGCCGGCGACGATCGCGAAGTCGCTCGCCATCGGCAACCCTGCCGACGGCTACTACGCGCTCGAGGTGGCGCGCACGACGAGCGGCACGATCGCAGCGGTCTCCGACGACGAGATCCTCGAGGGCATCCGCCTCCTCGCCCGCACGGAGGGCATCTTCGCGGAGACCGCCGGCGGGGTGACGATCGCCACGCTCGCGAAGCTCGCCGCGAGCGGCGCCGTCCGGCCGGACGAGCGCGTCGTCGCCTTCGTCACCGGCAACGGCCTCAAGACGGTCGAGGCGCTCGGCGCGACGGTCGGTCCGAGCGCGGTGATCCAGCCCACCCTCGAGGCCTTCGCGGCGTTCGAGCAGAGCCTCGACGTCGACCTCGACCACGACCACGACAAGGAGAAGCGATGACCGTCACGGTCCGGATCCCCACCCAGCTGCGCTCGCTGACGGGCGGGGAGGGGGAGGTCGCCGTCGAGGCGTCGACGGTCGGCGAGGCGCTCGCCGCGCTCGACGCCGCCCACCCGGGGATCGCCGAGCGCCTTCTCGACGAGACCGGCTCGCTCCGGCGCTTCGTGAACGTCTTCCTCGCCGAGGAGGACGTTCGCTTCCTCGACGGCCTCGACACCCCGGTGCGGGACGGCCAGACGCTCTCGGTGGTCCCCGCCGTCGCCGGGGGCTGACCGACCCGTCGGCGCCGGGCAGGGTTGCGCGCCCGGCGGCTGCGTGGTTTGCTATTAGCACTCGACAGTTGTGAGTGCCAACGCTCGGTCGGACCGGGCGAGCATCGTTTCGAGCCAAGGGAGGAAGCCCGATGCCGAAGTTGATCGCCTTCGACGAGCAGGCCCGGCGGGCGCTCGAGAGCGGGATGAACCAGCTCGTCGACGCGGTGAAGGTCACGCTCGGCCCGAAGGGCCGCAACGTCGTCCTCGAGAAGAAGTGGGGCGCGCCGACGATCACGAACGACGGCGTGTCGATCGCGAAGGAGATCGAGCTCGAGGACGCCTACGAGAAGGTCGGCGCCGAGCTCGTGAAGGAGGTCGCGAAGAAGACCGACGACGTCGCCGGGGACGGGACGACGACGGCGACCGTGCTCGCCGGCGCCCTCGTACGCGAGGGCCTGCGCAACGTCGCGGCGGGGGCCAACCCGATGTCGCTGAAGCGTGGCATCGAGGCGGCCGTCGAGACGGCCGTCGCGTCCCTCAAGGACATCGCCCGCGACACGGACTCGAAGGACCAGATCGCCCAGGTGGCGGCGATCTCAGCGGCGGACCCCGAGATCGGGACGATGATCGCGGAGGCGATCGACAAGGTCGGCAAGGACGGCGTGATCACCGTCGAGGAGTCCCAGACCTTCGGGATGGAGATGGACCTCGTCGAGGGGATGCGCTTCGACAAGGGCTACATCTCCCCCTACTTCGCGACCGACCCCGAGCGCATGGAGGCCGTCCTCGAGGACGCCTACGTCCTGCTGCACGCGGCGAAGATCTCGGCGGTGCGCGACCTGCTGCCCGTGCTCGAGAAGGTCATGCAGACCGGCAAGCCGCTCGTCGTCATCGCCGAGGACGTCGAGGGCGAGGCGCTCGCCACCCTCGTCGTGAACAAGATCCGCGGCACGTTCCGCTCCGCGGCCGTGAAGGCCCCCGGCTTCGGCGAGCGCCGCAAGGCCATGCTCCAGGACATGGCAATCCTCACGGGCGGCCAGGTCATCTCCGAGGACGTCGGCCTCAAGCTCGAGAACGTCACGCTCGACCTGCTCGGCCGGGCCCGCAAGGTCGTCATCACGAAGGACGAGACGACGATCGTCGAGGGCGCCGGCAGCGAGGAGGAGATCAAGGGGCGGATCAACCAGATCAAGACCGAGATCGAGAACACCGACTCGGACTACGACCGGGAGAAGCTCCAGGAGCGCCTGGCGAAGCTCTCGGGCGGCGTCGCCGTCATCAAGGTCGGCGCGGCGACCGAGGTCGAGCTGAAGGAGAAGAAGCACCGCATCGAGGACGCGGTGTCGACGACGAAGGCGGCCATCGAGGAGGGCGTCGTCCCGGGTGGCGGCGTGGCGCTGCTGCGCTCGCAGCAGGCGATCCTCGACCTCGCCGAGAAGCTGGAGGGCGACGAGGCCACCGGCGCCCGCATCGTGGCGAGGGCGGTCGAGGAGCCGCTGAAGCAGATCGCCGTGAACGCAGGGCTCGAGGGCGGTGTCGTCGTCGACAAGGTGCGCCACCTCTCGAACCCCGCCGAGGGGCTGAACGCGGCGACGGGCGAGTACGAGAACCTCTTCGACGCCGGCGTCATCGACGCGGCCAAGGTCACGCGCTCCGCGCTGCAGAACGCGGCGTCGATCGCGGGCCTCTTCCTCACCACCGAGGCGGTCGTCGTCGACAAGCCGGAGGAGAAGCCCGCCACGCCGACGCCGGGCGGCGGCGGGATGGAGGACTTCTAGGCCGGCCGAGGCCGGGACCGCACGGCAGGGGGCGCCTCTGGGCGCCCCCTGCTCGCGCCGGGGACGAGGTCACCTAGACTCCGAAGCGATGGGAGCCGACGCGGTCCCGCAGGCACCCGAGCAGCCGGGCTGGGCGGTCCTCCACCTCTTCTGCCGGGTGCACCACGAGACGAGCGACGCGAGCGCGATCGAGGACGTCCTGAAGGGCTGCGAGGCGAGCGGCCACCAGGTGGTCACCGTCGCGTGCCTCGGGCACAAGGGCTCGCTCGGCGTGATGGCGCTCGGTCCGTCCTTCGAGCGCCTCCGGCTGCTCCAGAGCGGCCTCGAGCGCGCCGGCTGCGAGGTGGCCTCCTCGTACGTCTCGCTCACCGAGGTCTCCGAGTACGCCGCGGGCCTGCCCGAGGCCACGAAGCAGGCTCGTCTGCGCCCGGTGCTGCCACCCGAGGGCATGCCGGCCTTCTGCTTCTACCCGATGTCCAAGCGGCGCCTCGGCGCCGACAACTGGTACCGGCTGGGCTTCGAGGAGCGCCTCGAGCTGATGCGCGGCCACGGTGCCGTGGGGCGGCGCTTCCACGGGAGGGTCCTGCAGCTCGTGACCGGTTCGACCGGGCTGGACGACTTCGAGTGGGGGGTGACGCTCTTCGCTCGCACCCACGACGACCTCAAGGCCTGCGTCTACGCGATGCGCTACGACGAGGCCTCCGCCCGCTTCGCGGAGTTCGGCCCGTTCGTCACGGGTACGGTAGGCACGCCGTCCGAGGTGCTGCACCTCCTCGGGCTGGGCTGACCGGCCGTGGACACGGCCCGAGCCCGCGAGGCCGACGTGCCGGAGGACCTCGAGCGCCTCGCCGCCGTGCTCCGGCGGTACGGGCGCCTCGTCGTCGCCTTCTCGGGTGGGGCCGACTCGTCGCTCCTCGCCTACGTGGCGAGCACCACGCTCGGGCGCGAGGCCGTCCTGTGCGCCACGGCGGACTCCCCCTCGCTCGCCGCAGAGGAGCGGGCCGAGGTCCTCGAGCTCGCAGCCGAGTGGGGGCTGCGCCACGTCCTCGTCGAGACCGACGAGCTCGACAACCCCGCCTACGTGGCCAACGGCCTCGACCGCTGCTACCACTGCAAGCGCGAGCTCCTCGACGTCCTCGGGCCGCTCGCGAAGGCCGAGGGCGCGCGCGTCGCCCTCGGCGTGAACCTCGACGACCTCGCGGAGCACCGGCCTGGCCAGCGCGCCGCGGCGGAGCGCGGCGCTGTCTTCCCCCTCGTCGAGGCGGGGCTCTCGAAGGCGGCCGTGCGCGAGCTGTCACGCCGGCTCTCGCTGCGCACGTGGGACAAGCCGGCGGCAGCCTGCCTCGCCTCGCGCGTACCGCACGGCACCCCCGTCACCCTGGGCGTGCTCGAGGCCGTGGGGCGCGCCGAGTCGGCGCTGCGTCGCCTCGGGTTCTCGGAGCTGCGGGTGCGCCACCACGGCGAGTGCGCCCGCCTCGAGCTCGGTCCCAGCGAGCTCGAACGCGCTCTCGAGCTTCGCGAGGAGATCGTCGCCGGCGTGCGCGCCGCCGGCTACCGCTTCGTCGCGCTCGACCTCGAGGGGTTCCGATCGGGGAGCCTCACGCGCGCCGCGCTCGAGGCGGCTCGAGCGAGGGCACGGTGAACGACCGAGTCGCGGTGCGCGTTCGGCTCGTCTTCCCGGACCGCCTCGTCACCGAGCCGATCATCGCCCGGCTGGCACGCGAGCACGACGTGGAGCCGAACATCCGGCGCGCGAGCGTCGAGGAGCACTCAGGCTGGGTGGTCTGCGAGCTCGCCGGGCGCGCAGCAGCCGTCGAGGCAGCCACCCGCTGGCTCGCCGAGACCGGTGTCGAGGTCGAGCTGCTCGGCGACGTGGTCGAGGGCTAGGACCGCGTCGGGAACTCGCTGCGCCCACTCGAGTGGTACGACGCGCTTCGTTGTCCTTGTTGCGGTTGCGTCACGCGATGGAGCGGCGAATCATCGAGTTCTGCTCGTCGTGGCTCGGGTGGTCGGCGCCGTTGGGGCGAAGCAGTGCGCGAGCCTGACAGACAGGGGGCGTGGCGACGGATACCGCCGCCACTGCGAGCTGCGTCACGTCATCGTGGCCCGAGGAGGCCTTCGAAGGTGACTGCCATCGGCTGAGCCCGCGCTGACACGACGGCAGGGGCAACGATGCTCCTACTCGTCCGTTTCGTCGTCCTTCTTGCGTTGGTTGTTGGCATCAACTTGCTGTGCGCCGGATCCGAGACCTTGGCTCTGCTTCTCTCCGAAGAGCCGGCCGACTCGACCCCGCCACAACTTCTGTCGCGTTATCGCGCGCTGGGCTTTCTCGAATGACGGGTCAGTCTTAAACCGTGCGAAGCTATCGCTCAGATTTACTTTGATCTGCGTGAAGACAGCGTCGAAGGCAGAGAGAGGTACCTCACCTGACTGCGTCATCGCTTGCTGCGCCTCAGCTCTGAACTTCTTCAGTGTCGATCCCGGCAAGTTGAGGTCCCCAGATTCCACCAGTGCATGGAGCTCACGGGTGTCAGCGCCTCCGCCGCGTGCCTTCGCGCGTTGGTACCTGTCGTAGAAGTCCAAATTTTCGGTGGAGTATTCCTTCGTACAGTACTGCCTGAAGTGCTTCCACGCTGTCCGATTGTTCGCAAATTCGTCGATAACGTCCTCTGCCTTGTTCTGCGACCCGAAGATGCGGTCCAGCACGCCGCTAATGCTCAGCCGCTGGACGGTCGGCGTGGTTCGACCAGCCATTGCCAACGCGATGGCCCGGTTGCCAACCATCCGCTGCATCGTGAGGACCGCCCGTTCAGGAGCCTCCGGCGCCAAGCTGCCGGAACGTAGGTATCGCTCGACGCGCTCGTCCTCTCGCGCGGGACGTCGAGCCGGCACTCGGTCCTTCCACACGTCGTCTCTGAAGCGGTACGCACGATGCACGCCGACGACACTACGGCACCGATCCGTCGCCGCGGAAACGCCACCGCGGGCACCGCCGTGGCCCGAGTTCGACCGTGCCCGGGGCATGCGGTGGCCCGACCAGGCCGTTCACCAGGTGCGACGCGATGGGGGGCGGCGACGTGCAGTGCCGAGGCGGGCCGCTCGGCTCCACCGCGGGGCCTCGAAGCAGAGTCGATCTCGCGCACGAGCGGTGGCTCGGCGACGTCGAGCGCCTTGAAGATCTGCGTCTCCCGGCATGACGGTGGGTACCGGTGAGGGTCCCGCGAGCAAGGACCCGGAACCACGACTGGCAGCTCTTGCTGGAGGACGGAGGGGCGGCCGGCTCCACGTCGGCGTCACGGCGCTTCGTCCTCGGCCCGGCCGCCAGGCGCTCCACCTCGACCTCGACCCGCCGGCTGCTCGAGGCTCTCCTGCAGGCCGACGGAACAGCGTGCCGCAGGGCACGGCCAGGGTCGATCGTGGGGTGCCGCGCACGGGACCGTCTCCTCGGAGCTGCGCAGCGAGCCGAACGATCGACGGACGCCCGTGCGCCTCACCGTTGAACGGTCGCGCCTCCACGCCCGCCGGGGTCTGGGCTCGCGAGGTGGCCGTCGAGTCCACCGCGGCCGTGGTCACCGTCGTCCTCCGCCGTCGGCACCTCGTCTGGCCATCTCCTGCGCTGCGACTGCCACCCGCTACGACACCCGGCCGACGCCGTACCTGGCGGCACCTCGACCGCGGGATCTGGCGCCCGGAGGTCCGAGCGCCCGTCGTCCGGCTGCGCTGGCCCACCCACGGCGTCGAACCGAGGGGTCCTGTTCGCCCGGGCCGAGGCCCGCTCCGCCCGGGACGTCGAGGGCCTGGCCGGTTGCCTGCCACCACGGCGGACGAGACGAGCGTCGGGCGGACCATCACCGGGGTGACGGGCGAGCGGCTCGACCCAGCTCGGCTCGATCACCTCTTCCGTGTCGGCGTGGACGAACTCTCCTGGCGCGAGCAGGCCCGGTTCTCGACCCTGGTCTCGCAGGGCCGGAGGCGCTGCATCGTGTGGGGAGGCGGCCGGTGCGAGCGGCCCTCGAACGCTTCTTCACCGAGCTCGGGACCGAGCGCTCGACGCCGCTCGGTGCGGTCTCGATGGACAGCTCCGCCGACTGCGCCAGGTCCGTGAAGCAGGAGGGCCACGCTCCCCGAGTTGGGACCTGCTGCGACCCGCTCCGCCGACAGCGGTGCGCGACGATCCCCACTGCCCGAGGATTCCTCGCTTCCTGCCCGACGGTCCCACGGTGAACGGCGAGCGACGCGGCATCGACGCCCCCCTGGCGGCAGCCGAGCCGTCCGGAGGTCACATCGACGTACGAATCGGCAGGGCCACGAGCGACTGCCCGCCCATCACGCCCCGAGCGGACGAAGCGGACCCTCCCCGTTGCAGCCGGCTGACCTCGCCGTGCACCCGAAGGGCCCACCCGACGGCGCGCAGCGTGCCGTCAGCGCCTCGCGTGCCTCCCGTCGCGTCGCCTGGGCGCCGGTGCGTCGAGCGAGAGCGAACGACCACGGCCTCCCGGCCCGCGGCAAGCCCTCCTCGGCCTTCGGTCGGTGCTCGTGCTAGCGATGATCTCCGTCTCGCAGCACGCGAGAAGCGCCGCGGCCGTCCGACGTTCGGACGTCGAGGTCGAGCCCGGCATGCTCCACGCGCTCGTCGCGACCTCCGTCCCGGTCCGCGCCCGAGCCCGAAGGACGCACCGGCCGGTCAGCGCCGGTCGCCGACGATCCAGCCCGCGCTCGACGTCGAGCGCGGCTCGTAGAACACGCATCCCTCTGGGCAGGCGAAGGGCACGGCCTCGTTGGCGCCGAGACGGCAGCGCTCAAGACGCTCGCCGGTTCGCGTCGTCTGCATCACGTAGTGACGGCAGTCCTCGCGCACGGCCATGGCCCATCGTCGCGCGCGCGTCGCGGCAAGCCGGCGCGCCCCGACGGTAGGTTGGCGGCGTGGGACGCCCGGGCGACCCCGAGCTGCTGCGCTGGGGCGAGACGCTCGCCGCGATCGCTCGCACCGGCCTCGCCTTCTCGGCGAGCGTCTTCGAACGCGAGCGCTTCGAGGAGGTCCTGCGGGTGGCGGGCGACATCCTCGCCGCGGCCGACGGGAACGTGCGCAGCGACGAGCGCGTCGTCGAGTGGCTGCGGGGCGTGACCCCCGGGATGGCTGGCTACGTGACGCCGCGCGTCTCGGTGGGCGCGCTCGTCGGCAACGACGCCGGCGAGCTCCTCCTCGTGCGGCGCCCCGACTCGGGTGCCTGGCTCTACCCCACCGGCTGGGCGGACGTCGGCTACTCGGCCGCCGAGGTGGCGGTGAAGGAGGTGGCCGAGGAGACCGGGCTCGCCGTCGAGCCCGAGCGGCTCGTCATGGTGCTCGACGGGCTGCGCATCGGGCAGAACCGCTCCCCGATCTACTCCCTCGTGTTCCACTGCCGCCTCGTCGGCGGCGAGCTCGTCTCGCACCCCCTCGAGTGCCTCGACGCGGGCTTCTTCGCCCGCGACGCGCTGCCCGAGCCGCTCGCCGGGGCGGGCACGTGGGCCGACCACGCCTTCGCAGCGATCGCTGGCGAGCCCGTCGAGGTCCTCTTCGACCGTCCCCGCTCGCCCACCTGGCGGCGCCCCGAGCGGGCGCCGACCGCGTGAGCGACGTCGGCCTCCCTGCGCAGCCTCAGCTGCGCCCCTCGAGGAAGCGCTCGATCTCCTCGGCGAGGCGCTGCGAGAAGGCGTCGCCCGCGCCGAGCTCGTCCATCTCCTCGATGCGGGCGACGTAGGCGGCGAGGTTCTCGTCCCTCGCCACGAGCTCGTCCATGCGCCGCTCGTAGGCGCGCGCCTCGGCCTCGAGGTCGCTCGCGTCGACCTCGCAGCCGACGAGCTCGCTCGCCGTGCGCACGAGGGCGAGCGCCGCCTTCGCCGAGACGGGGGGGCCGTAGCAGGGGACGCTCGCCCACGCCGAGATGCACGGGACCCCGGCGGCAGCGAGCTCGGCGCCGAGCACGCCGACGATGCCCGTCGGACCCTCGTAGCGCGCCGGTGCCACGCCGGCGCGCCCGAGGCGCGAGTCGCTCGAGGTGGTCGTGACCGGGACGGCGCGGGAGTGGGTGACCTCGGCGAGGTGAGCGCCGAGGGTGACGACCGCCTCGACGCCGAGGGTGCGGACGAGCTCGAGGATCGCCGCGCAGTAGGCGCGCCAGCGCAGGTGCGGCTCGGGCCCCGAGAGGAGGAGGAGGTCGCGCCCGCCGGCGGCGCCGCGCGCGAGGCGTAGCGCGGTCGCCGGCCAGGCGATGCGCCGCTCGCCCGAGGGGCCGAGCAAGACCTCCGGCCGCTGCACGGTGAAGTCGAAGAACTCCTCCGCCTCGATCTCGCCGACGCGGTCGGCGCCGAGCGAACGCGACAGGAAGGAGACGGCCGTCGAGGCGGCCTCGCCGGCATCGTTCCAGCCGCTGAACGCCACGACCATGACGGGCCGGCGCACGTCGCGCGCTGCGAGGCGCACCAGCGGCGACCGCGTCGCCCGGCGCGCTGCGGCCCACCTCGCCAGCCGCTCGATCCTCACCGCACCTCCTCCGGCCCGATCCTACCGGCGCTCGCCGGGCCGCAGGCGGGCGACGGGCACCCCCGCCGCTACACTCACGGCCCGGTGAGCGGGGAGGTGGTCATCGAGGCCGTCGAGACCGTCACCGGCGAGCACGTCGCGGCGGTCGCCCGCCTGCTCCCCCAGCTCTCGTCGAGCCCGCCGCCCGGGCGGGCCGAGCTCGAAGCGATCGTCGCCCAGCGCGAGGCGACCCTCCTGCTCGCCCGCGGCGGCGCCGAGGGCGAGATCGTCGGCATGCTCACCCTGCTCGTCTACGCCATCCCGACGGGCCGGCGCGCGGTCATCGAGGACGTCGTCGTCGACGGTGCAGCCCGCGGCACGGGCGTGGGCGCCCGCCTGGTGACCGAGGCCCTCCGCCTCGCCGCCGCGCGCGGCGCCACGAGCGTCGACCTCACCTCCCGGCCGAGCCGGGAGGCGGCGAACCGCCTCTACCAGCGGCTCGGTTTCGAGCGGCGCGACACGAACGTCTACCGGTTCGACCTGGCGCACTGAGCCGGCACCCCCGGCGCGCCGGCCTGGCCCGGGCGAGCATGGCCTCGAGCGCGCCGGCGCGCCCGACGCGACGACCCGCGTCCGGCGCCGCGAGGCGCGGCCGATCGCGCCGTGCCGGCTCGTCGACCGCCTCGCCGCGCGAGCGTGCCCGAGCCTGCTCGCCCACGGCGCGACCCTCCCCGGATTCCCGACCTGATCGGCGTCGACCTGGGCGGAGGTCGCGCCATCGCCTCCCAAGACCCCTCGGCGAGGGCGCCCGACCTCGGCATCGGCGCCACCGAGCGCCGGCGCGCCGGCGACCGACAAATATATAAAAGTTGATCCAGATACTCAGCAATTGCTACCATCGCACCCGTCCGAGCAGGAAGGGCAGCGCCATGACGATCACGACGGATTCGAACAGCCAGCTCGGCGACACGGCGCGCCCGACGGGCGTCCCCGTTGGCGACGGGGGCGTCGGCCGGCGGGGCATCGGCCGGCCGGGCAGCGCCCGTGGGCACTCGAGCGGCCCGGGCCCCGAGCCGACCTGGGACCTCGTCGTCAAGCGCAACGCCATCGAGCGCCGAAAGCGCGAGAAGTTCCCCCTCGACATCATCGACGAGCTCCCCGAGATGATCGCCCGAGGCTACGAGGCCATCCCCGAGGAGGACATCGTCTTCCTGTCGTGGTGGGGCCTCATGCACGACAAGCCGAAGGTCGGCACCTTCATGGTGCGCGTCAAGGTGCCCGGTGGGCGCATCCTGCCGTCCCAGCTCGACGCGCTCGGACGCCTGTCTCGCGACTACGGCCGCAACTACGGCGAGCTCACCACCCGCCAGGGCATCCAGCTCCACTGGGTACGCCTCGACCAGCTGCCGGAGGTCCTCGGAGCCATCGAGGCGGCAGGGCTCACGACCGCCGGTGGCGAGGGGGACACCGTCCGGAACGTGACGAGCTGCCCGGTCGCCGGCATCGACCGCGCCGAGCTCTTCGACGTCTCGCCGCTCGTCGCCGAGGTGGCGCGCTTCTTCTCCGGCAACCGCGACTACTCGGACCTGCCGCGCAAGCACAAGTACACGATCAGCGCCTGCCCCGCGCAGTGCAACGCCCCCGAGATCCACGACGTCGCACTCGTCGGCACGCTGCGAGACGGCCGCCCCGGGTTCGGGGTGCGCGTCGGCGGCGGCCTCTCGGCGACCCCGCGCCTGTCACGCGACCTCAAGGTGTTCGTCCCGGCCGCGCCGACCGAGGGCGTCATCGAGGTGCTGCGGGCGATCACCGACGTCTGGCAGACGAACCTCCGCTACCGCGTCAGCCGCGTGAAGGCGCGCATCAAGTTCATGGTCGACGACTACGGCCCCGACGGCGTGCGCGCCCTCGTCGAGGAGCGCCTCGGGCGCCGCCTCGAGGACGGCGAGGCGCCGCCCGCGGCCTTCGACGACGACCACCTCGGCGTCCGGCCCCAGCGCCAGGAGGGACTCGCCTACGTCGGCGTGCCGGTGCCCATGGGCTGGGTGCGCGGGGACCAGCTCGTCGCCCTCGGGGACCTCCTCGGGTCCTTCGGCGGCGAGGCCCGCTTCACACGTGCGCAGAACCTCATCGTGGCGAACGTCCCCGAGGGGCGCGTGCCCTGGCTCGTTCGCGAGCTCGAGGCGATCGGCCTCGAGCCCAACCGCTCCAAGCTCTACGCCCGCTCGGTGGCCTGCACCGACCACCAGTTCTGCAACTACTCGGTGGCCGAGACGAAGGGGAAGCTGCGCGAGCTGCTCGCCGAGCTCGAGCGGCGCTTCGGCGCGGGGGCGGTCGAGGAGCTTCGCATCCACATGGACGGCTGCCCGCACGCGTGCGCACAGCACTGGATGGGCGACGTCGGCCTGCAGGGCACCACCGCGACCGACCCGGCCACCGGCCGACGGATCCAGGCCTACAACCTGCGCCTGCGCGGCGGGATGGGCACGAGGGCCGCGATCGGCGTGCCGGTCCTCCGGCGCATCCCCGAGGAGGAGGTGACCGAGGTCGTGGCGCGCCTCGTCGGCGCCTGGCTGGCCGAGCGCGACCGCTCGGGGGGGTCGCTCGACTTCGCCGAGTTCCTCGCGCGCCACGACGACGACGAGATCCGCACCATCTGCGCCGCGGGCGAGGACGAGCGGCCGGGCGAGACGGCGCGGCCCCGGGCGCAGGTCCGGGTGCCCGGCATGCTCATCGAGGCGACCGGCGGCGCCGACGTCGTCGACGTCGAACCCGCCACGATCGGTGCCGTCCTCGCCGAGCTCAAGGCCCGCTACCCGGCGCTCGTCGCGCAGGTCCTCGGCCCCGACGGGGAGGTGGCGGCCTCCATCAACCTCTTCATCGGCGAGGAGGACGTCCGCGCCCTCGGCGGCATGGACGCCAAGCTCGCCGCCGGCCAAGAGCTCACGATCCTGCCAGCCCTCTCGGGCGGCGCCTGGTAGCGAGGAGGGACGATGCACGCGCTCGCGTCCAGCGAGGAGGCGACCGACCGGGTCGTCTTCGACGACCTCGAGGTGGGCGAGCTCGCGATCGAGCTCGACCCCTGCGAGCCCGAGGAGGTGATCGCCTGGGCGCTCGAGACCTTCGCGCCCGAGCGGGTCGCCGTCGTGACGGCGCTGCAGGCCGAGGGCATGGCGATCCTCGACATGGCGGCCGCGATCCGCCCGGACGTGCGCGTCCTCACGGTCGACACCGGCATGCTGCCCGAGGCGAGCTATCGGGTGATGGACGAGGTGCGCGCCCGCTACCCCTCGGCGCGCTTCGAGGTGCACCGACCCGACGAGGCCGAGGTCGCGGCCCTCGTCGCCGAGCACGGCGAGGACCTCTTCTACCGGTCGGTGCCCCTGCGGCTGCGCTGCTGCGAGGTTCGCAAGGTCCGCCCGCTCGTCCGGGCGCTCGAGCACCTCGACTGCTGGATCACCGGGCTGCGGCGCGACCAGTGGGCCTCGCGCGCGGCGATCCGCAAGGTCGAGCTCGACCACGACCACCTCGGGATCGTGAAGCTCAACCCCCTCGCCGACTGGACGAAGGAGGAGGTCTGGGCCTACCTCGCCGCGAGCGGGGCGCCCGTGCACCCCCTCTACGCCGAGGGCTACACGAGCATCGGCTGCGCTCCCTGCACCCGCCCGATCCGTCCCGGCGAGGACGAGCGCGCCGGGCGCTGGTGGTGGGAGGAGAACGCCCCGAAGGAGTGCGGGATCCACTGCCCCATCGAGACCGGCGGCTTCGAGCACGAGGCGAGCGCCATCATCGGTGACCGGCACTGAGGGGTCCGGCGGCGGGGAGCCCGCGAGGGCCCCGGGCGGGTCGGGCGCGCCGACCGGTGGCCCCCTGCTCCTCGACGAGGAGGAGGCAGAGCTCGTGACGGTCGAGGCCGAGGCGGCCGCGCGCGTCCTCCCCGAGCCGCGCCGGAGCGAGGCGGCGCGCATCGCCGAGGCGGCGCGCCGGGGCGAGGTGCCCGCGGCCCTCGGCGCGGCGCTCGGCGAGCTGCTCGAGGCGTCGCTCGCGGGCGGCCGGGCCCGCCGGCTCCACCTCGCCGAGGGCGAGCGGGTGCTCACCGGAGTGCTCCGGCGCACCCCGGTGGGCCGCGCCCTCGCCGAGCGCCTCGAGGAGCTCAACGAGGCGCTCGGCGCACTCGTCGGCAGGCGCCTCGAGGCGGTCGCCGCCGGCATGCGCACGGCGGGGCACTACACGCTCACGATCCGCTGCGACGGGGTGGGCGTGACACTCGCCGTCGGCCCCCGCGGCGTCGAGCTCGAGCACCTCAGCGCCTAGCCCGAGCGCGCCCTCGCCGGGCGCCTGCAGCGGGGCCCCCGGTTGGGACTGGGGCGGGACCGCCTTCTAGGATCGTCCCGTCGGGGCATCGAGTGTCGGGGACCCCGCCCCAGGGGAAGGCGCAGTCGTGGCTGAGAGCATCACCATCACGGACAACCGGACCGGCCAGTCCATCGAGGTGCCGATCGTCGACGGCGGCGTCTCGGCGGCTGAGTTCTCGAAGCTCCTGCCGGGGATCTGGTTCTACGACCCGGGCTTCTCGGCCACGGCCGAGTGCGAGAGCGCGATCACCTTCATCGACGGCGACGCGGGCATCCTCCGCTACCGCGGCTACCCGATCGAGCAGCTCGCGGAGCGCTCGACCTACCTCGAGGTCGCCTACCTCCTCCTCAACGGGGACCTGCCGACGCGCGAGCAGTACGACGCCTGGGTGCGCGAGATCACCTACCACACCTTCATCCACGAGAACGTGCGCAAGCGCTTCCTCGAGGGCTTCCACTACGACGCGCACCCGATGGGCATGCTCGTCTCGGCGGTCGCCGCGCTCTCCACCTTCTACCCCGAGGCGAAGAACATCTTCGACCCCGAGTCGCGCCACAAGCAGATCGTCCGGCTCATCGCGAAGATGCCGACCCTCGCGGCAGCCACCCACCGCTTCAGCGTCGGCATGCCCTTCGTCTACCCGGACAACTCGCTCGGGTTCGCCGAGAACTTCCTGTCGATGATGTGGAAGGTCGCCGAGCCGCGCTTCGAGGCCAACCCGGTGCTGGCACGGGCCATCGACGTCCTGTTCATCCTGCACGCCGACCACGAGCAGAACTGCTCGACGACGACGATGCGCGTCGTCGGCTCCTCGCACGCCGACCCGTACTCGTCGTGCGCCGCGGCGACCGCCGCCCTCTACGGGCCGCGCCACGGCGGGGCGAACGAGGCCGTGCTGCGCATGCTCACGAGCATCGCCTCGATCGACAACGTGCCGGCCTTCATCCAGGCGGTGAAGGAGGGCAAGGGTCGCCTGCAGGGCTTCGGGCATCGCGTCTACAAGAACTACGACCCGCGGGCGAAGATCATCCGTCGCATCGCCTACGAGGTCTTCGAGGTCACCGGCAAGAACCCCCTCCTCGACATCGCCCTCAAGCTCGAGGAGGCGGCGCTCGCCGACGAGTACTTCACCTCGCGCAAGCTCTACCCGAACGTGGACTTCTACTCCGGCCTCATCTACCAGGCGATGGGCTTCCCCGTCGAGATGTTCCCCGTGCTCTTCGCCATTCCCCGCACGTCCGGGTGGCTCGCCCACTGGGTCGAGATGCTCGACAAGAACACGAAGCTCGCCCGGCCGCGCCAGATCTACAACGGGAGCCCCGAGCGACCCTACGTCCCGATCGAGCAGCGCTCCTAGCGCGCCGGCCAGGGGCGCGGCGCGATCGCTGGCGCCTATGGCGCCGATGCGCTAGACAGATCGGACGCCGCGCGAAGGGCGCGGCAGGGATCGGGGGGGATCCGCGCGACGGCCCGCCGCCTCGGCGTGCGGGCCGTCGCCGCGTGCGCCGCCCCGGCGGCGGGCCGCCTCGAAGCAGGCGATCGCCGCAGCGGCGGCGACGTTCAGCGAGGGGATCGGCCCCGCGAGGGGGATGCGGACGAGGAGGTCGCAGCGGGCCCGCGTGAGAGGGGCGAGGCCGCGGCCCTCGGCGCCGAGCACGACGGCGAGCGGCTCGGCGAGCACCTCGACGTCCCAGAGCGAGCGGTCCCCCGACGCGTCGAGCCCGACGACCCACACCCCGGCCGCCCGCAGCGCGCGAAGCGCGGCGGGGATCCCCGCCACGAGGGCGATCGGCAGGTGCTCGACGGCTCCCGCGGCGGCCTTCGCCGCGCTCGGCGTGACGTGGGCACCCCGCCGACGGGCGAGGACGGCGCCGGTCGCCCCGGCGCACAGGGCGCTGCGCAGGACGGCACCGAGGTTCCCCGGGTCGGTGACCGAGTCGAGCACGACGAGGAAGGGCGGGTCGCCACGCTCGCCGGGCGCCGCGAGGTCGGCGAGCGGCGCCGGCACGAGGGGGGCGGCGAGGGCCACGACCCCCTGGTGCGCCTCGGAGCGGGCTCGGCGCGCGAGCTCGGGCGCGCCGACGCGCCGCACCGGGACGCCGGCCGCGCCCGCCAGGGCGAGCAGCTCCCGGACCGGCCCCGCCCCGTCGCGTCCCGCCGCGACGAGGACCTCGTGCACCGGCCGCCGGCCGGCGACGAGCAGCTCGCGCACCGCCTGCAGCCCCTCGACCTGCTCGCCGCCGAGCCGCCCGGGCGCGTCCGGCGAACCCCGTCGGCGCGCCCGGGGCGTCACCGCTCGAGGAGGGCGACGGCGAGGCAGGCGAGGCCCTCGAGCCGGCCGAGGCTGCCGAGGCGCTCGGCGCGCGTCGCCTTCACGTGGACGGGCCCCCCCGCCGCAGCCGACAGCCGCGCCGCCATCTCGGCGCGCGCCGGGGCGAGGCGCGGCGCCTCGGCGACGACCGTGCAGTCGGCGTTCACGAGGCGCCAGCCGTCGCGTCCCAGGAGGCGGGCGCAGGCGCCGAGGAGCTGGAGGCTGTCGGCGCCCCGCCAGGCCTCGTCGGTGTCGGGGAAGTGACTCCCGATGTCGCCGAGGCCGGCAGCGCCGAGCAGCGCGTCGGCGAGCGCGTGGGCGAGGGCGTCGGCGTCGCTGTGCCCCGAGAGGCCGCGCTCCTCGGCGAAGCAGACGCCGCCGAGGACGAGCGGGCGGGGGGCCTCGCCCTCGGCGAGGAAGCGGTGGAGGTCGACCCCCAGGCCGATCCGCTGCTCGCTCACGGCACGCCGCCGCAGCCAGCGAGGGCGGCGGCGCGCTCGAGGTCGCCCGCCTCGGTGAGCTTCAGGTTGCGTGCCTCGCCGGGCACGACGACGACGCGTCCGCCCACGCCCTCGACGAGGCAGGCGTCGTCCGTGCCCTCGCCCCCGCCGGCGTGCGCGAGCCGCAGGACCGCCGCGGCGAAGGCCTGGGGGGTCTGCACGGCGACGAGCTCGTCGCGTGCGAGCGTCTCGACCACCTCGCCCCCGCGCACCCGCTTCACCGTGTCGGCGAGGGCGAGGCCCGGGACGGCGCCGTCGGCCCCGGCGCGCACCGCGGCGACGACGGCACGGAACAGCGACGGCGAGGCGAGGGGGCGCGCCGCGTCGTGCACGACGACCACCTCGGCCTCGGCGGGCACGAGGGCGAGGCCGGCGCGGACGCTCGCGGCACGCGTGGCGCCGCCGGGGACGACGAGGCGGCAGCCCGCGTGGCGGGCCGGCTCGCCGAGCGCCTCGGGCGGCAGCACGAGGACGACCTCGTCAGCGACGCTTCGAGCCGCCTCGACCGCCCACTCGAGCACGGCTCGCCCCTTGAGCGAGGAGAACTGCTTCGGGCGCCCGAAGCGCCGGCCGGAGCCGGCGGCGACGACGATCGCCCAGACGCCGCCCGGCACGGACGGGCCGCTAGGGCAGGGCGGCGTTCAGCCGCTCCTCGGCCTCCGCCTCGCTCACGCCGATGGCGAAGGTGAGCTCGGACACGAGGATCTGACGGGCGCGGTTCAGCATCCGCTTCTCCCCGGCCGACAGCCCCTTGTCCTTGTCGCGAATCGAGAGGTTCCGCACGACCTCGGCGACCTGGTAGATGTCCCCCGACTTCAGCTTCTCGACGTGGTTCTTGTAGCGCCGGGACCAGTTCGTCGGCATCCGCGCCTCCTTCTTGCGGAGGACGGCGAACACCTCCTCGACCTCCTCGTCGTTGATCACCTCCCGCAGGCCGACCTCGTCGGTGTTGTCGGCCGGCACCATCAACGTGAGGTCCCCGTAGGCGAGGCGCAGGACGAGGTACTCGCGCTTCTCGCCGAACGCCTCGCGCACCTCCCGCCGCTCGACCACCGCGGCGCCGTGGTGGGGGTAGACGACCTTGTCGCCAACGTCGAACACTGCGCGGCTCCTTCGACTACGGGCGGGAAGCAGGCACCGCCCAGGCGGCGCGCCGAGCAACGAGGAGTGCCGGCGCAGCCGCTCCAGTGTACCGCCTCGGCGAGCGCCCCCTCGCCACCTGCGCTAGGCGAGGTGGTCGAGGATGCTCGTCTCGGTGAGGCGGGCGATGCCGCTCTTCACCGCGCGCGCCCGATCCTCGCTCATCCCCGCCGCCACGGCGAGGTCCCCGACCGGGGCGCGCACGAGGCCGTGGAGGTCGCCGAAGCGCCCGACGAGGCCGCGCACCTCGTCGCTCGAGAGCTGGGGCAGGCGGTGCAGGAAGCGCAGCCCCCGCGGGGAGACCGGGGCGTCCAGCGCCACGGGGGCACCCGGCGGCGCGAGGACGGCGGCGACCCGCTCGAGCGAGGCGAGGTCGTCGGTCCCCATGTCGGCGAGGCGCTCCAGCACCTCGTCGACGCTCGGGCCACTGGACGGGAGGTAGTCCTCGAGGAGCAGGCGCCGCTCGCCGTACACCCCGGTCGCGAGCTCGTCGAGCTGGATCTGCACCAGGCGGCCGTGCGGGCCGAGCTCCTCGAGCAGGTCGCCGATCTCCCCCGCGACGCGCAGCACCATCTCCATCTGCTGGAGCACGCCCGCCACCTCGCCGACGGTGACGACGTCCTCGACCTCGCAGCGCCCGAGCGTGGCGCGCTCCTCGTCGAGGCGGGCCTTGAAGCGCTCGAGGGTGCGCAGGAGGTGGCTCGAGCGGGCGATGAGGAGCTCGGGCGGCTGCAGCTGGCGCCGGGCGTCGCGCCGGTAGAGGGTGATCGTGCCCATCTCCTCGGACACCGCGATCACCGGCACGTCGAGCGCCCGCGCGACGCGCTCGGCGGTGCGATGGCGCGTCCCGGTCTCGCTCGTCGGCGTCGAGGGGTCGGGCACGAGGTGGACGTTGGCCCAGGCGATGCGCGTGCCACGGCGGTCGAGGATGATGGCGCCGTCCATCTTGGCGAGCTCCGAGAGCCGCTGGGGGCTGAGCTCGGCGTCGATGTGGAAGCCGCCCGAGGACACGGCGAGCACCTCCGGCCCGTCGCCGAGGACGATGAGCGCCCCCATCCTCGCGGCGAGGATGCGCTCGAGCCCCTCGCGCATCTTCGACCCAGGCACCACCTGGGCGAGCAGCTCGCGCAGCGCGCCGTCCGGGCGGTCCACCCGCCCAGCCTACCCAGGCGCCGGGGCGCAGCCCGCCGCGGCGATCGCCTCGGCGAGCGTGGCGGCACGCACGAGCTCGATCGCCCCGCACGGCGCGGGCGTCGACGCCGGCACGACGGCCCGGCAGAAGCCGCGGCGCGCCGCCTCGGCGAGGCGGCGCTGCACGTGGGTGACCTGCCGCAGCTCGCCGCCGAGGCCGACCTCCCCGAAGGCGACGAGGTCGCCGCCGAGGACCGCGCCCGCGGCGGCCGAGGCGAGCGCGAGGGCGAGGGCGAGGTCGACCGCCGGCTCGGCGACGCGCAGGCCGCCGACGACCGACGTGAACACGTCCGCACCCGACAGCGCCACGCCGGCGCGCTGCTCGAGCACGGCGAGCACGAGGGCGAGGCGCCCCCCCGGCAGACCTCCCGCGACGCGCCGGGGGAGCGCGAGCTGGCTCGGGGTGACGAGCGCCTGCAGCTCGACGAGCAGCGGCCGGTGCCCCTCGAGCACCGGGACGACGACGCTGCCCGGCACCGACGGGAGGCGGTCGGCGAGCAGGTGCGCGCTCGGGTCCGCCACGCCCTCGAGGCCGGCCCCCGTGAGCTCGAACACGCCGACCTCGCCCGCCGGGCCGAAGCGGTGCTTGAGGACGTGGAGCACCCGGAGGGCGTGGTGGCGGTCCCCCTCGAAGCGCAGGACGGTGTCGACGAGGTGCTCGAGCGCGCGCGGCCCCGCGAGGGCGCCGTCCTTCGTCACGTGGCCGACGAGGATGGTCGCGGTGCCCGACGCCTTCGCGTGGGCCGCGAGGCGCGCCGCGCACTCGCGCACCTGCGCCACGCTCCCGGCACCCGCCGCCGCGGCGGGATCGGCGACGGTCTGGATCGAGTCGACGACGAGGAGGTCGGGGCGCAGCTCCTCGGCGACCTCGAGCGCCGCGGCGAGCGAGGTGGTCTCGAGCAGGTGGAGGCCGGCGACCACCGCCCCGAGGCGCGCCGCCCTGCGACGCACCTGCTCGGCAGACTCCTCCGCGGAGACGATGAGGCAGCGCCGCCCCTGGGCGGCGAGCGCCGCAGCGCCCTGCAGGAGCAGCGTCGACTTGCCGATCCCCGGCTCGCCGCTCAGCAGGCTCACCGAGCCGGGCACGAGGCCGCCGCCGAGCGCCCGGTCGAGCTCGCCGAGGCCGGTCGCGTACGGCTCGCCGGCGCCGCACGGGATCGCCTCGATCGGCACCGCCTGCGCCGCGAGACCGACCGCGCGGCGACGGCCGGCGTGCTCGAGGACGAGCGTCCCCCAGCTCGCGCACTGCGGGCACCGCCCGGACCAGCGGGCGAAGCTCCCGCCGCAGGCGCTGCAGCGGTGCTGCGTCCGGTCGCGCACGCCCGGCACCTAGGCGCCCGGCCCGCGTCGAGCGCCGCCTCGGGCGCGCCGAACGCCCAGCCACGACGAGACGTCCTGCACCCGCGCGACGCTACGGCCGAGGTGTCTCGCCCCCCGACCGGCGCAGCGCTCAGCGAGCCGACACGCGCGGAGGGCGGGCGAGGGGCAGGAGGAGCTCGGCGAGGCTCGTCCCCGGCGACGCCGCGAGCTGCGCCGCCTGCGTGCGGCAGGAGAAGCCGTCGATGACGAGGTGCTCGTCCTCCCCGAGCGAGCGGAGGGCGGGGAGGAACTTGGCGGCCGCGATCTCGCGAGAGAGGCCGTCGTGCTCGGCCCGGAAGCCGAACGACCCGGCGAGGCCGCAGCACCCCGCGTCGAGGACCTCGACCGAGAAGCCGGCCCGAGCGAGCAGGCGCCGCTCGGCCTCCATCCCGACCGCGGCGCGCTGGTGGCAGTGGGGGTGGACGACGACTCGGCCGCCGCCGACCGGCGCGTCCGGCGACCAGCCGATGGCTTCGAGGTGCTCGGCGAGGGTGCGGGCGCTCGCCGCGAGGCGCGCGGCCCGCTCGTCGTCGGGCAGGAGCTGCACGAGCTCGTCCTTGAACGCGGCGAGACAGCTCGGCTCGACGACGACGACGGGCAGCGAGGCGGCGAGGTGCCCGTCGAGCACGTCGAGGACCTGGCCGAGCATGCGGCGTGCCAGGCCGAGCATGCCGACGTCGTAGAGCGGCCGGGCGCAGCAGGCCCAGCGGCGTGGCAGCGCGACCCGCTCGCCTGCCGCCTCGAGGAGCTCGAGCGCCGCCTGGGCGCGCGCCGGGAGGTAGGCGTCGGAGAAGGTGTCGGGCCACAGCACGACCGTCGGCGAGGCAGCGCGCGCCGCGGCGCGCGCCGCCGGCGAGCGACGGAAGCTCGTCCGGGCGAAGGCAGGCACGGGGCGCTGCGCCGACAGTCCGGCGAGGCGGCGCAGCGCGCGGCCGGGGAAGGGGTCGGCGAGGAGGGCGTTGGCCGCCCGGGGGGCGCGCGTCGCCGCCCGGGCGAGGAAGGGGACGAGGCCGAGCGCGTACGCGGCGCGCGGGCGCAGCCGGCCGGCGTAGTAGTGGGAGAGGAACTCCGCCTTGTAGGCCGCCATGTCGACGTGCGTCGGGCAGTCGACGGCGCAGCCCTTGCACGACAGGCACAGCTCGAGCGCCGCGCGCACGTCCTCGTTGCGCCACGTCTCCGGGGTGACCTCCCCCTGGAAGAGTTCGGCGAGCAGCTTGGCGCGCCCTCTCGTCGAGTGGAGCTCGTCACGGGTGGCGCGGTACGAGGGGCACATCACGCCGACGTCGTCGCGCCGGCAGCGCCCGACGCCCACGCAGCGCTCCACCGCGAGCTGGAGGCTGCCGCCGTCGCTGGCGAAGGCGAAGTGCGTCGGGCGCAGCCGCGCCGCTCGGTAGGAGGCGCCGTAGCGCAGGTCGGCGTCGAGGGGGTTGGCGTCGACGAGCTTGCCCGGGTTCATGCGGCCGTCGGGGTCGAAGGCCGCCTTGAGGCGGCGGAAGGCGACGAGGAGCTCGGGCCCGAACATCTTCCCGAGCAGCTCGCCGCGGGCCTGGCCGTCCCCGTGCTCGCCCGACAGCGAGCCGCCGAGCTCGACGCAGAGGTCCGCGGCGCGCTCGACGTAGGCGCGAAAGCGCGCCCGGCCCTCGGGCGAGCGGAAGTCGAAGTCGTTGCGGGTGTGGGCGCAGCCCTGACCGAAGTGCCCGTACCACATCCCGGTGTAGCCGAACTCCTCCCACAGGGCGCGGATCCCGCGCAGGTAGGCGCCGAGCCGCTCGGGCGCCACCGCGGCGTCCTCCCAGCCCTCGTGGTTCGGCGGCGCCCCCGGGGGGTGAGCCGCGGCGGCGAGCGCCGAGTCCCGGACGCGCCAGACCGCGGCCTGCTCGCCGGCGTCGCGGTAGGCGGTGGCGACCGCGCCCTCGGGGAGGTCGGCGAGCAGGTCGGCGAGGCGGCCGTCGGCCTCGTCGGGGTCGTCGGCGCCGACCTCGGCGAGCAGCCAGCCTCGCCCCTCGGGCAGCAGCTCGAGCTCGGCGAGGTTGAGGCGCAGCGCCCGCATCTGGCGCACGAGGATCTCGTCGAGGCCCTCCAGCCCGAGCAGCTGGTGCCGAAGGAGGTGCGGCACGGCGTCCGCCGCCTCGTAGACGTCGGGGAAGCCGAGCACGACGAGGCGGCGCAGGCGCGGGCTCGCGACGAGGCGCAGCGTCGCGCCGAGCACGACGACGAGGGTCGACTCGGAGCCGACGAGGGCCCGCGCGACGTGCGGCCCGCGCTCGGGCAGGAGCTCGTCGAGGTTGTAGCCGGACACGCGGCGCGGGATGTCCGGGTAGCGGGCGCGCACGAGGTCGCCGTAGTCGGCGGCGATCGAGCGCAGCGTGCCGTAGATGCGGCCGGTCTCGCCCGGCGCGCTGGCCAGCTCGTCGAGCTGTGCCGACGTGAGCGACCCGACGTCGAGGAGCGTGCCGCCGTAGGTGAGGACACGGAGGCGCTCGACGTTGTCGACGGTCTTGCCCGCGTACAGGGCGTGCGTGCCGCACGAGTTGTTCCCGATCATCCCGCCGATCGTGCACCAGGCGTGCGTCGCCGGGTCGGGACCGAAGGTGAGGCCGTGCGGGGCGGCGGCCGCGCGCAGGTCGTCGAGGACGACGCCGGGCTCGACGACGGCGATACGGCGGTCGGGGTCGAGCTCGAGGATGCGGTTCATGTGCCGGCTCAGGTCGAGGACGACCGCGACGTTGCACGCCTGGCCCGCGAGGCTCGTGCCCGCCCCGCGGGCGAGGACGGGGACGCCGAACTCCCGGCACAGCGCGACCGCCTCGACGACGTCGGCCACGTCGCGGGGGAAGACGACGCCGAGAGGCACCTGGCGGTAGTTCGAGGAGTCGGTGGCGAAGACCGCGCGGGTGGCGGCGTCGAAGCAGACCTCGCCGCGCACGGCCGCGGCGAGCGCACGCGAGAGGGCGGCGCCTGCTCCCGCCTGCGCGCGCCGGCTCACCGGAGCGCGCCCTGCGCCTCGTCGGGACGGGCACGCACCCGACGGGCCGTCCCATCGCGCACGTCCGGCATGCCGGCGAGGATAGGCGATGGGCTCGCGCGCACCGGGCCCCTGCGCGCCCTAGGGGGAGGGGCAGGCGTCAGGGGCCCGGGCACCCGCGAAACCACCGGCGGGCAGCCCTCACTCCTCGAGCCGTACACGCGCCCGACGATCCTCTCGCGGGCGCTCGTCGCTCAGGAGTCCGCGCCGGCCCCCGCGAGCTCGACCGGCGGCGGCTCGAGGCCCTCCACGGCCCGGAAGACGATGGCGCCGTCCTCGGCGTCGACGATGACCGTCTCCCCGACCCGGAACTCCTTCCAGAGGAGCTTCTCCGACAGCGGGTCCTCGACGAGCTGCTGGATCGCCCGCCGCAGGGGACGGGCGCCTAGGGTCGGCTCGTAGCCCTTCCTCGCCACGAGCTCCTTCGCGGCCCGGGTCAGCTCGAGGCCGATGCCCTGGCCCTCGAGCTGGTCGCGCACGCGCTGGACCATGAGGTCGACGATCTGCACGACCTCGTCGAGGTGCAGCTCGTGGAAGACGATCACCTCGTCGATGCGGTTCAGGAACTCGGGCCGGAAGTGCGCCTTGAGCGCCTCGTGCACCTTCTCCTTCATCCGCTCGTAGGTGACCGCCTCGCTCGTCCTCGAGAAGCCGACCGCGACCTTGCGCAGGTCGGCGGTCCCGAGGTTCGAGGTCATGATGAGGACCGTGTTCTTGAAGTCGACCGTCCGGCCCTGGGCATCGGTGAGCCGCCCGTCCTCGAGGATCTGGAGGAGCGCGTTGAACACGTCTGGGTGCGCCTTCTCGATCTCGTCGAAGAGCACCACCGAGAAGGGCTTGCGCCGCACCGCCTCGGTCAGCTGGCCGCCCTCCTCGTAGCCGACGTAGCCCGGCGGCGAGCCGACGAGCCGGCTCACCGTGTGCTTCTCCATGTACTCGCTCATGTCGAGCTGGATGAGCGAGCTCTCGTCGCCGAAGAGGAACTCCGCCAGCGCCTTGGCGAGCTCGGTCTTGCCGACGCCCGTCGGGCCGAGGAAGATGAACGACCCCGAGGGGCGCTTGGGGTCCTTGAGCCCGGCACGCGTCCGCCGGATCGCCCGCGACAGCGCCTTGATGGCGTCCTCCTGGCCGACGATCCGCTTGTGGAGCTCCTCCTCCATGCGCAGGAGCTTGGCCGTCTCCTCCTCGGTCAGCTTGTAGACGGGGATGCCCGTCCAGTTGGCGAGCACCTCGGCGATGACGTCCTCGTCGACGACGTCGAAGAGCTCGACGCCCTCTGCCCGCCACTCCTGCTCCATCGCCGTCTTGCGCTCGAGCTTGGCCTGCTCCTGGTCCGCGAGCTTCTTCGCCAGCTCGAAGTTCTGGCGGTCGAGGGCAGCCTCCTTCTCGGCGCGCAGCCGGACGAGGTCCTGCTCGAGCCGGCGGTACTCGGGCGGCGTCGACATCCGCCGGATGCGCAGCCGGCTGCCCGCCTCGTCGATCAGGTCGATCGCCTTGTCCGGCAGGAACCGGTCCGAGATGTAGCGGTCGGCGAGGTTCGCCGCGGCCACGAGCGCCTGGTCGGTGATGGTGACCTGGTGGTGCTGCTCGTAGCGGTCGCGCAGGCCCTTCAGGATCTCGATCGTGTGCGCGAGCGACGGCTCCTCGACCTTGATCGGCTGGAAGCGCCGCTCGAGCGCGGCGTCCTTCTCGAGGTGCTTGCGGTACTCGTCGAGGGTCGTCGCGCCGATCGTCTGCAGCTCGCCGCGAGCGAGCATCGGCTTCAGGATCGAGGCGGCGTCGATCGCCCCCTCGGCCGCGCCGGCGCCGACGAGCGTGTGCAGCTCGTCGATGAACAGGATCGTGTCGCCGCGCGTGCGGATCTCCTTCAGCACCTTCTTCAGGCGCTCCTCGAAGTCGCCCCGGTAGCGGCTCCCGGCGACGAGCGCGCCGAGGTCGAGCGTGTACAGCTGCTTGCCCTTCAGCGTGTCGGGGACCTCGTTGGCGACGATCTGCTGCGACAGCCCCTCGACGATCGCCGTCTTGCCCACGCCCGGCTCGCCGATCAGCACCGGGTTGTTCTTCGTGCGGCGCGACAGCACCTGCATGAGGCGCTCGATCTCGCGGTCACGCCCGATCACCGGGTCCAGCTTGTGCTCGCGCGCGAGCTGCGTCAGGTTGCGCCCGAACTGGTCGAGCACGGGGGAGCCGCTCGGCGCCTGCTCGCCCGAGGACCCGCCCGTGGTCGCGCCGGCGGTCTCGCGGCCCTGGTAGCCGGAGAGGAGCTGGATCACCTGCTGGCGCACGCGCGGCAGGTCGGCGCCGAGGCTCTGGAGGACCTGCGCGGCCACCCCCTCGCCCTCGCGCACGAGGCCGAGCAGCATGTGCTCGGTGCCGATGTAGTTGTGCCCGAGCTGCAGCGCCTCGCGCAGCGACAGCTCGAGCACCTTCTTCGCGCGCGGCGTGAACGGCGGGGACCCCGTCGGGGCGGAGCCGGCCGTCCCGATCGTCTCCTCGACCTTCTCGCGCACGGCCTCGAGGGAGATGCCGAGCGACTCGAGGGCCTTCGCCGCGAGACCCTCGCCCTCGTGGATCAGCCCGAGCAGGATGTGCTCGGTGCCGATGAAGCTGTGGTTGAGGAGGCGCGCCTCCTCCTGTGCGAGGACGAGCACCCTCCGTGCCCTGTCGGTGAATCGCTCGAACAACGCCTGCTCCCTCACGCGCCTGCGATGCGACGCAGTCTATCGGCCGGGCGCCCTCCACCGGCTGTCGCTCGGGCCCGGCGAGGGCCTCGTTGTCGGGACGTCCGGCGCGTGGCCTATGGTGCGTAGCAGTGAACGCGCCGGAGCGCTTCGCGCTTCCCGTCGACGACGCCGACCTCGAGCGGCTCGAGGAGACGCTGCGGCGCGTCGTCATCCAGGACGACCCCTTCCTCGACGAGATCGCCACGCACCTCATCTCGGCGGGAGGCAAGCGCCTGCGCCCGGCCCTCGCCATCGCGGCCGCGCGCCTGCGCGGCGAGGCGGGCGAGGACACCCTGCTCGGCGGCGTCGCCGTCGAGCTCGTCCACCTCGCCTCGCTCTACCACGACGACGTCATGGACGAGGCCGTGCGCCGCCGCAACGTCGTCAGCGTGAACGCCCGCTGGGGCAACCTCCTCGCCGTCGTGGTGGGCGACTTCCTCCTCGCGCGTTCCGCGGAGATCGCCGCGTCGCTGGGGACCGAGGTCGCCGGCCTGCTGGCGACCACGCTCGCTCGCCTGTGCGCCGGGCAGGTGGCCGAGGTGCGCGCCGCCTACCGCCTCGACCGCAGCGAAGCCGAGTACCTCCAGGCGATCTCCGACAAGACCGGCGCGCTCATGGGCACCGCCTGTCGCATCGGCGGGATCACGGCCGGGCTGCGCCCGGACCAGCTGCACGCCCTCACCACCTTCGGCGAGTGCCTCGGCATGGTCTTCCAGATCCGCGACGACGTCTTCGACGTCGTCGCGACCGAGGGCGAGCTCGGCAAGCCGCCCGGCCAGGACCTCGCCGAGGGCGTCTACACCCTGCCCGTGCAGCGAGCGCTTCGCGACCCGGCCGTCGGGGCCGAGCTGCGCGAGCTGCTCGGCACGCCGCTGTCGGCCGACGAGCTCGGCACCGCTCGGGCGCTCGTCGCGGCGTCGGTCGGGATCTCCGCCGCGGCAGCCGTGGCCCGCCGCTACGCCGACGAGGCCTGCGACGCCATCCGGCTCCTCGGCAGCGGTCCGGTGCCCGAGGGACTCGAGCAGCTGACGCTCGGCCTGCTCGAGGACCTCGAGCGCTCGACGCGCGCCCTCGCCAGCTGAGACCGCCGGGCACGCCCCCTAGCGCCGCGGCACAGCGCCCTCGGGCGCCGACGGTGCGCCGAGGCCTGCGAGCGCGCGGGCGCGGACCCAGCGCTCGACGAAGAAGGCGAGGAAGGGCAGCAGCCCCGACGCCGCGATGGCGAGGAGGTAGCCGAGGCCGAGGCGTGCGCGCCGCGTCACGTCGTAGCCGACGACGAGGTAGACGAGGTAGCACACGCCGTGGATCGGCCCGACGACGGCGACGACACCGGGCCGTCCGGCCGCGTACTGCAGCGGCACGCCGACCAGGACGAGGACGATGAGCAGCGTCCCGACGACGTAGGCCATCGCCCGAAGGCGCGCCAGCGCCGCGCTCACCGTCGGCCCGCCGCGTCCCGCCGGGCGAGCTCGGCGAGGTAGTCGTTGTAGGCCGCGAGCGCCGCGTCCTCCTCCTCCGGGCGGCGCTCGAGCGCCCCGAGACCGGGGCGGTCCGGCGCGGCGCGCAGCCGCCGCAGCGCCCGAGCGCCGGTCGCCTCGGGGTCGTCGTGGACGAGGTTCCACCACACGACGACGCCGAACACGGCGAACAGCGGCCACTCGACCGAGTAGAGGTAGCCGAGCCGGTCGCCCGCCAGGGCCACGGTCACCTGCCACCACATCGCCACGAGGCAGCCGGGCACCCACACCACGAGCGCGAGCGAGCCGAGGAGCGCCCGCCTCGTGCGGTAGCGGGACGGGAGCCTTCCAGTCGACACCGACGCGAGCGTAGGGCGCGACGGCGCCCGACGCGCTCAGCCTCGCGACTCGGGCCGCAGCGCCGGGAAGAGGATCACCTCGCGGATGTTCGCCCGGTCGGCGAGCAGCATCACGAGGCGGTCGACGCCGAGCCCGATGCCACCCGTCGGCGGCATGCCGTGCTCGAGGGCCCGCAGGAAGTCCTCGTCGAGCGCCATGGCCTCCTCGTCGCCGGCCGCCCGGCGCGCGGCCTGCGCCAGGAGGCGGGCGCGCTGGTCGTCCGGGTCGACGAGCTCGCTGTAGGCCTCGGCGACCTCGCGCCCCGCGACCACCGACGTCAGCCGCTCGGCGAGCGCGCCGTCGCGCCGGTGGCGGCGCGCGAGCGGCGAGACCTCCGCCGGGTAGTCGAGGACGTGGACGGGCTCCCACAGCGCCTGCTCGGTCGTCTTCTCGTAGATCTCGGCGAGGACCTGGCCCGCTCCCCAGCCCGGCTGGACCTCGACGCCGAGGCGCGCGGCCGCCGCGGCGAGGGCGTCGCGGCCCAGCTCGAGGCGGCACTCGACGCCCGTCACCTCGGCCACCGCCTCGGCCAGGGTCACGCGCCGCCACGGCGGGGTGAGGTCGAGGGGGCGACCCTGGTGCGTGAGGTGCAGCGTGCCGAGGACCTCGAGGGCCACCGAGGAGACGAGGCCCTCGACGAGGCCCGCCATGTCGAGGTAGTCGGCGTAGGCCTGGTAGGCCTCGAGCATCGTGAACTCGGGGTTGTGCCGAGGCGAGAGCCCCTCGTTGCGGAAGTCCTTGCCGAGCTCGAAGACGCGCTCGAAGCCGCCGACGACGAGGCGCTTCAGGTAGAGCTCGGTGGCGATGCGCAGGTAGTAGTCGGCGTGCATCGCGTGGTAGTGCGTGACGAAGGGCCGGGCGTTCGCGCCGCCGGGGACGGGCTGGAGGACGGGCGTCTCGACCTCGACGAAGCCGCGCGCCTCGAGGTGCCGGCGCAGCGCCGAGACGGCGCGCGAGCGCAGGAGGAACACCTCGCGCACCCCCTCGTTCGCCCACAGGTCCACCTCGCGCTGGCGGTGGCGGACCTCCACGTCGTGGACGCCCCGCCACTTGTCGCCGAAGCCGCGGCGGGCCTTCGCGAGCAGCGTGAAGCGCTCGACCCGCACCGACAGCTCCCCCCGCTTCGTGCGCACGACCTCGCCGCTCGCGCCGACCCAGTCGCCGAGCGCGAGCCGGCTGAAGCCCTCGAAGTCCTCCGTCGTCGCCTCGAGCGCGAAGAGCTGGATCGAGCCGGTCCAGTCCCGCAGGTCGGCGAAGGCGAGGCGCCCCTGGGGGCGGTGCCGCATGACGCGACCCGCGACGGCGACGACCTCGCCGGAGGATCCGCCCGCGGCGAGGCCGGCGTGGCGCGCCACGACGGCGGCCGTCGCCTGCGTCCCGGGGAAGCGGTAGGGGGGCTCGGGGGTGCTCACCGCCCCTCGCCGACGTTGCGGGCGAAGAGCAGGCGCAGGCCGTGCAGCGTGAGCCAGGGCTCGACGTGGCGCACGGCTCGGCAGTGCGGCGCGATGAGGTCGGCGAGGCCGCCGGTCGCCACGACCGTGGCAGCGCCCAGCTCAGCGAGGAGGCGGGCGCACAGGCCGTCGACGAGCGCGGCGTGCCCGTAGACGGCGCCGACCTGCATCGACTGGACGGTCGAGCGGCCGATCACGTGCTCGGGGGCGCTGAGGGCGACGCGCGGGAGCGCGGCGGCGTGGGCGAAGAGCGCGTCCATCGAGATCTCGAGGCCGGGCGCGATCGCCCCGCCGAGGTACTCGCCGTCGGCGGAGATGGCGTCGAAGGTCGTCGCGGTGCCGAGGTCGACGACGACCGCCGGACCGCCGAAGAGGTCGACGGCCCCGACGGCGTTCACGATCCGGTCGGCGCCGACCTCGCGCGGGTTGTCGTAGAGGATCGCCATGCCCGTCTTGATGCCGGGCTCGACGACGACGAGGGGGACGTCGAGCCAGCGCCGGACCATCTCCCGCAGCGCGGCGGTCACGGCCGGCACCGACGAGGCGCACACGATCCCCTCGATGCGCCCGCCGCCTGCCCGGGCCGCGCCGGGCGCCAGCGCGATGCCGGCGAGGCCGAGGAGCTCGGAGAGCAGGAGCGCGTGCTCGTCGGCCGTCCGCTCGGCGAGCGTCGAGACCCGCCAGCTGCGGCGGAGCCCGGTGATCTCGCCCGGCCGGCGTCCGGCGGCCGACGGCACCGGCGGGTCGAAGACGCCGACCACGGTCTGGGTGTTGCCGACGTCGAGGGCGAGGAGCATGCCCATGGTCTACCCGATGGCAGGCAGGCGGCCGAGCGGGAGCCGTGCGTGCGTCACGGCTCGAGGTCGAGGCCGATGTCGAGGATCGGCGCCGAGTGGGTGAGCGCCCCGACCGAGATGACGTCCGCGCCGGCGGCCGCGTACGCGGCGACGTTGTCGAGCGTGATGCCGCCCGACGCCTCGACGAGCACGCTGCCGGCGGCGGCGCGGGGGTGCGCGCGCACGATCCCGACGGCCTCGGCGACCTGCTCGGGGGTCATGTTGTCGCACAGCACGAGCGTGGCGCCGGCCTCGAGCGCCTCGACGACCTGGTCGAGGCGCTCGCACTCGACCTCGAGCATGCGCCCCGGCCAGCGCAGGCGGGCGAGGCGGACCGCCTCGGCGATGGACACGCCGCCGAGGTGGTTGTCCTTCACGATGACCGCTTCGGACAGGCTCGCCCGATGGTTCGTGCCGCCCCCGGCGCGCACCGCCGCCTTCTCGAGCGCCCGCAGGCCGGGCGTCGTCTTGCGGGTGTCCCAGATGCGCACCGACGGGTTCGCGCGCCCGGCGCGCTCGACGAAGCGCCGGGTCAACGTGGCGACGCCGGACAGGTGGCAGAGGAAGTTGAGCGCCGTGCGCTCGGCGCCGAGCAGGGACCGCAAGGGGCCCTCGACCCGGGCGATGACGCCCCCCGCGCCCACCTCGTCGCCGTCGACGAGGCGCAGCTCGACGCGAAGCGCCGGGTCGACCTGGTCGAACGCCTCGACGACGCAGTCCGTGCCGGCCACGACGCCCGGCGCGCGCGCGACGAAGCAGGCGCGCCCGACCGAGTCGGCGGGGAGCAGCGCCGAGGTGAGGTCGCCGAGGGGCAGGAGGTCCTCGGCGAGGGCCAGGGCGACCGCCTGGCGCACGGCGAGCGCCGGCGGGCGCACGTCGAGCGGGGAGGCGTCGCGAGACCCGCTCACGAGGCGAGCCCCCCGACGCCGGGCAGCCGCCCCGCGGCGGCGAGCCGCCCGTGCACGAGGCGCAGACGGAAGCGCGGATCGTCGCGTTCGGGGAAGTCTCGCCGCGTGTGCGACCCTCGGGTCTCCTCGCGCGCCAGGGCGGCAGCCGCGACGGCCGCGGCCACGGTGAGGAGGTTCGCGAGCTCGGCCCCGGCGACGCCGCCACCCACGCCGCCGGCCCCGAGGTCGGCGATGCGCCGGGCGAGGAGCTCGAGCCCCTCGCGCCAGCGCACGACGCCGGCGAGCTCGCCCATCGAGCGGGCGAGCGCCCGGCGCGCCCCAGCCGGCGACCGCCGGCGGCGCGCCGGCGCGCCCGGCGCCACGGTGGCGACCGGCGGGAGCTGCCGCCCCGGGACGCCCGCGGGCGCGCCCGACAGGGCGCCGAGGGCCCCGCTCGCGCTCGGGCCGGCGCCGGCGAGGGCCGCCTCGGCGGCACGTGCCCCGAAGACGAGCCCCTCGAGCAGGGAGTTCGAGGCCAGCCGGTTGGCGCCGTGGACCCCGGTGCACGCCACCTCGCCCGCCGCGTACAGGCCGGGGAGTGCGCTCGCGCCGGCGAGGTCGGTGAGCACCCCGCCGCACAGGTAGTGGGCCGCTGGCGCGACGGGGACCGGCTCGCGCGCCGGGTCGAGGCCGGCACCTGCGAGCACGCGAGCGAGAGAGGCGAAGCGCTCGGCGAAGCCCGCCACCGGCCGCACGTCGAGGTAGACGTGGGCGGACCTCTCCTCCGCCATGCGGGCGGCGATCGCCCGGCACACGACGTCGCGCGGTGCCAGCTCGTCGACGAAGCGCTCGCCGTCGGCACCGACGAGCAGCGCCCCCTGCCCCCGCAGCGCCTCGCTGAGCAGCGGGCGCGGCGCGATCGGGACGGCGAGCGCCGTCGGGTGGAACTGGACGAACTCCACGTCGGCGACCGGCACGCCGGCGCGAAGCGCCATCGCGACGCCGTCGCCGGTCGCTCCGGGCGGGTTCGTGGTCACGTCGAAGAGCTGGCCCGCGCCGCCAGAGGCGAGCACGACCGAGTCGGCGAGCGCCTCGAGGGCCGAGCCCGCGGGGTCGAGCGCCAGGACCCCGGCGCAGCGCCCGCCCTCCACGAGCAGGTCGAGGGCGAAGGTCCGCTCGAGGAGCTCGACGGGGCTCGAGCGCAGCGCGCCGACGAGGGCGCGCTCGACCTCGGCGCCGGTGGCGGCTCCCCCGGCGTGCACGACCCGGCGCCTCGAGTGGCCGCCCTCGAGCGAGCGCTCGAGCGAGCCGCCCGCGCCCCGGTCGAGCACCGCCCCGAGCGCGACGAGCTCCTCGACCCGTCGCGGGCCCTCGCTCGCGAGGACGCGCGCGGCGTCCTCGTCGCACAGGCCGGCCCCGGCGGCCACGGTGTCCGCGAGGTGCAGCTCGGCGGAGTCGTCCTCGCCGAGGGCGGCAGCGATGCCACCCTGGGCCCACTCGGTCGTCGACGTCCCGAGGGAGCCCTTCGTCAGGAGCCCGACGCGCCGCCCGCCCTCGGCGAGCTTGAGCGCCGCGAAGCACCCGGCGACGCCGCCGCCGACGACGACGGCGTCGAAGCGTCGGCGCCCGGCCATCAGCAGGCCACCCCCAGGTTGTCGATGAGCCTCGTCGACCCGACCCTCGCCGCCACGAGGAGGCGCACCCGCCCCTCGAGGGTGTCGACCTCCTCGAGGTCGGCCTCGAGCCGGGCCGCGGCGTACTCGAGCCGGGCGAGCGGCTCGGCGCCCACCACCGCCGCCATGGCCGCCTCGAGCTCGCACCGGCGTCGCTCGCCGGCTTCTGCCGCCGCCGCGCCCGCCTGGAGCGCCCGGTACAGCACCGGCGCGGCGCGGCGCTCCGCGGGCGACAGCCGGACGTTCCGGCTCGACAGCGCGAGCCCGTCGGGCTCGCGCACGGTCGGGCAGCCGACGACCTCGACGGGCAGGGAGAGGTCGAGCGCCATCCGCCGCACGACGACGAGCTGCTGGTAGTCCTTCTCGCCGAAGTACGCACGCGTCGGCGCGACGAGGGCGAAGAGCTTCGCGACGACCGTCGCCACGCCCCGCAGGTGCCCGGGGCGTGCGGCGCCTTCGAGCACGTCGCCGAGCGGGCCCGGGTCCACGCTGACCTGGGGAGGGCAGCCGCCCGGGTACAGCTCGTCGACGCTCGGGGCGAAGCAGATGGTGGCGCCCGCTCCGGCCGCCTTGGCGACGTCGCCGTCCAGGTCGACCGGGTAGCGCGCCAGGTCGTCGGGGTCGTCGAACTGGAGGGGGTTGACGAAGATCGAGCAGACGACGACCTCCTGCTGCGCGCGCGCCGCCGCGACGAGCGCGAGGTGCCCGGCGTGGAGCGCGCCCATCGTCGGCACGAGGCCCACCCCCTGGTCGCGCGGCGCGGCCCCGAGGAGGCGGCTGAGCTCGCGGCGGGTCCGTACCAGCTCGGCCACGACCGCCTCAGGCGTCGGCGAGCCAGGCGCCCCGCAGCGGCACCCGTCGCGCGCTCGTCATCGCCTCGCTCCCTCGGACCGCTCGCCGTCTGTGCCCTCCGCCGGAGGGTCCGGGGAGGATAGCAAGTCGCCGAGGCACACCGCCGCGGCCGCGACGGCGGCGGTGCCGCCCAGCCGGTCGCGCCAGCCGGCGGGCACGAGGTCGGGGTCCAGGTCCTCGAGCGGCGCGAGGACGAAGGCGCGCTCGTACATCCGCGGGTGCGGCAGCGTGAGCGCCGGGTCGTCGCTCGTCACCCCCTCGACGAGCAGGACGTCCACGTCGAGGGTGCGGGGACCGAAGCGCTCGGCGCGCACCCGGCCCGCCGCCGCCTCGAGGCGCTGGCCGAAGGCGAGGAGCTCGGCCGGCGACAGGGCCGCCTCGAGGCGGACGACGCAGTTGAGGTAGGGCGGCTGGCCGGGCGGTCCGCCCACCGGCGCCGTCTCGTAGACGGGCGAGACGGCGAGACGCGCATCGAGGGTCCGGAGGGCGTCCACCGCCCGGGCGAGCTCGCCGAGGCGATCGGACAGGTTCGAGCCGAGGCCGAGCCAGGCGCGCACGCTAGCGCGCCCCCCCGTCGGCCTCGCGCCGGCGCGTGATGCGCACCCCGACGCTCGCGAGGTCGGCCGCGAGGGGCGGACGGAGCTTGCGCAGTGCGACCGTGACCGCGCCGACGCGCCCGTCGGCGAGGAGGGCGCCGGCGACGGCCTCGGCGAGCGCCTCGAGGAGGTGGAAGCGCGTCCTCTCGACGACCTCGCGCGCCCGATCGACGAGCTGGCCGTAGTCGACGGCGCGAGCCAGCTCGTCGCTCGCCGCGGCCGGCGAGAGGTCCGCCTCGACGACGAGGTCGAGCTCGAAGGGCTGCGGCCGGTCCTGCTCGCCGGGCAGCGCGCCGTGGGTGCCGAGGAGGCGCAGCCCGAGGATCTCGATGGCGTCGCCGCTCACCGGCCGTCGTGCCCCTGACGAGCGCGTTCCCGCCCACCAGCGCTGCGCGCGCTGCGGCGCTCCGGCCCCTCGGCGTGCCCGCCGAGCTCGGCGAGCACGCCGGGCGCGCGGGGCGCGTCCGCGGCGCGCGCCGCGGGGGGCGGGGCGAGGTCGGTGGCGAGCGCGGCGATCGCTCGGCCCGGCGAGCCGAGCTGGCGGCGCGTGAGCTGCTCCACCGCGGAGATCGCCTGGGGTGGCTCCGGCAGCAGGCGAGCCCAGCACAGGAAGCCGGCGGCGACGCCAGCGACGCGGTCGCCGAGCTCCTCCTCGTGGAGGAGCACGACCTCCCCGGAGCGCAGCCAGGCGTAGAGGGCCGGGTAGAGGGCGCTGACGACCTCGAGCGGGTCGTCGCGCACCCCGAAGGGGAAGTGGGCCGCGGCAATGCCGGCCTGCTCGTAGGCGTGGAGGTTGTGGGTCGAGGCGAGGAGGGAGACGATGCGCGTGAACCCCTGGGCCCGGATCCACAGCAGCTCCTCCCGACGCCGGACCGGCCGGTGGTGCGGGGCGTAGCCGCCGGGGCGCTCGCACAGCGCGAGGCGGTCCTTGATGACCCAGGCGAAGTTGCGGGGGACGATCCCCGCTGCCCAGCGGCCCTTCACCGCCGTGCAGCACCCAGCCGACGCGCCGCCCGACCGACGAGGCGCGCGGCGTGCACCGTCGGGGCGACGTCGTGCACGCGGACCATGGCCACGCCGGCCGCCATCGCCCACACCGCCGAGGCGAGCGAGCCCTCGAAGCGCTCCGCAGGTGGCAGCGGCGCAGCCCCAGGAGGCGCGAGGACGCGGCCGATGAACGACTTGCGGCTCGTGCCGACGAGGACGGGCTCGCCGGCGGCGACGAGCTCGGGCAGGGCGCCCAGCAGGGCGAGGTTGTGCTCGAGCGTCTTGCCGAAGCCGATGCCCGGATCGACGTAGACCTCCTCGACGCCCGCCGCGCGCGCCGCGGCGGCCCCGGCGCGCAAGGCGCCGTGCACCTCGCGGACGACGTCCTCGTAGCGCGGGTCGTCCTGCATCGTCTTCGGCGTGCCCTGCATGTGCATGACGACGAGGCCGACGCCCGCGGCGGCGGCGACGGAGGCCAGGCTGGCGGAGACGTCGTTCACGAGGGTGGCGCCCGCGTCGACCGCCGCGGCCGCGACGGACGGCTTCATCGTGTCGATCGACACCCGTGCGAGCTTGGCCAACGCCGCGACGACGGGCAGGACGCGCCGCAGCTCCTCGGCCTCGTCGACCGGATCGGCCCCTGGCCGGGTCGACTCGCCTCCCACGTCGATGACGTCGGCGCCCTCCGCCACCATCTGTCGACCGCGTGCGATCGCAGCGTCGCGGTCGAAGTAGCGACCGCCGTCGAAGAACGAGTCGGGCGTCACGTTCAGCACGCCCATCACGAGGGGCCGCGCCTGCACGGGGCCAGCCTAGGGCGCAGGCGGTCCTGCGCCGCGGGCGGAGCGATCCTAGCGGTCGCCGCGCACGAAGGCCATCGCCTCGGCTCGCGTCGCCACGTCGGTGCGGAACAGCCCGCGCACCGCGGACGTGATGGTCAGCGCGCCGGGCTTGCGCACGCCGCGCATCGTCATGCACAGGTGCTCCGCCTCGAGGACGACGAGCGTGCCGCGCGGCTCGAGCGCCGCGTCGAGGGAGTCGGCGATCTGCGTCGTGAGGCGCTCTTGCACCTGGAGGCGCCGGGCGTAGGCGTCGACGAGCCGGGCGATCTTCGACAGGCCGGTGATGCGGCCGTCGTCGCTCGGGATGTAGGCCACGTGGGCCTTGCCGATGAAGGGGATGAGGTGGTGCTCGCACAGCGAGGCGAAGGGGATGTCCCGCACCATCACCATCTCGTCGTGCTCGGCGGCGAAGGTGACCTCGAGGTGGCGCGCCGGGTCCTCGAACTGCCCGGAGAGCAGCTCGCGGTACATCGAGGCGACCCGCTCGGGCGTGGCGACGAGCCCCTCGCGCTCGGGGTCCTCGCCGAGCGCGCCGAGCAGCTCGCGCACCGCGGCCGCGGCCTGCTTCGCGTCGAAGGCGCCGTCGTCGCTCGCGAACGCCGTCACGCCCGCCTCGGCTCCTCGACGACCCGGATGTCGGTCAGGTTGCGGTAGCGCTCGGCGACGTCGAGGCCGTAGCCGACGACGAAGGCGGGGGGGATCTCGAACCCGACGTAGGCGAGGTCGAGCCGGGCGCGCTGCTGGCCCTTCTTCACGAGGAGCGCGCAGATCTCGAGGCTGGCGGGCGAGCGCGCCAGCAGACCCTTCCGCAGGTACGACAGGGTGAGGCCGCTGTCGACGATGTCCTCGACGACGAGGACGTGCCGACCGGTCAGGTCGGTGTCGAGGTCCTTCACGATGCGCACGATGCCGCTCGTCTTCGTCGCCGTGCCGTACGAGGACACCGCCATGAAGTCGACCTCGACGGGCAGGCGGATGGCTCGAGCGAGGTCCGCCATGAAGACGAAGGCGCCCTTCAGCACGCCGACGAGGAGCGGTGGCCGCCCGGCGTAGTCGCGGGTGATCTCGGCCCCGAGGGCGTCGACTCGGCGTCGCAGCGTCACCTCGTCGATGAGCACCTCGGCCGCCGCCGGCAGCGCAGCCACCTCGACCCCGCGCACGTGGCGACCTTACCTTCGCACCGCACGGCGTGCCGTCCCGCCGAGGCGCGAGCGAGGGGTCCCCGCCGGCGACGGCGCGCCGGGCGCGGCTCAGTGCTCGGCGGCAGCTCGGTGCTCGGCGACGAGGCGCCCGGCGCGCCGCACGACGCGCCAGCCTCCCGGGAGCTCGCAGGCGCGCACCTCGCCGCGCGCGACGGCGAGGACGCGCTCGACCGCCGCCGCACTCGGTGGGTGCCCGCCGGGCAGCCGCCCCCGCAGCCAACGCCGCAGCGCCCGGCGCGCGAGCGGCAGCGGCGCGGCGCGCAGCGCCGCGGTGCTCGTCGGGTCGACCGCCTCGGCGAGCCGGTCGAGGAGCGCGGCGTCCTCGGCGAGCAGCTCCGCCTCTCGCGCCAGCAGGCCGGCGACGTCGCGCCCGGCGATCTCGTCGGCGAGCGGGAGGAGCTCACGGCGCACCCGGTTGCGCCGGAAGGCACCGTCCTCGTTCGAGGGGTCGTGCACCGTCTCGAGGCCGAGGGAGGCCACGAGCCGTGCCGTCTCGTGCCGACGCAGCCCGAGGATCGGGTGGCGCCACCCCCGCCGCATCCCGGCGAGCCCGTCGAGGCCGGAGCCCCGCAGCAGGTTGAGCAGGACGGTCTCGGCCTGATCGTCGGCCGTGTGCCCGGTCGCTACCCCGTCGGGGAGCGCGGCGAGCCGCAGCGCGCGCGCTCGCGCCTCGAGGTTCGGGCCTGGCGGGCACTCGACGCGCAGCGCGACGAAGCCGGCACCGAGGCGCGCCGCGGCGCGCGCCACGACCTCCGCCTCGAGCGCCGAGCCCGCTCGCAGGCCGTGGTCGACGTGGTACGCGGTCGCGTCGAGGCCCGCCGCGACGGCGAGCGCGAGCAGCGCGAGCGAGTCGGCACCGCCGGAGACGGCGCAGGCGATGGCTGCACCCCGGGGCGGGAAGTCGCAGCGGGGCAGCAGCTCGGCAGCGAGCGCCGATCGCACGCCCGCTCCGGCTAGGTCGCAGCGCGCGCCGTGCCGCCGACTCGCGCGACCCAGCGGCTCGGGTCGCGGATCTCGTCGAGGGTCGGCAGCATCTCCGGCCCGCTCCACACGAGCGCCAGGAGCTCGGCGCCGCCGGCCCGCTCGACGGCCTCGACGAACGCCTCGCCCTCCCGGTACTGACGGAGCTTGGCCTCGATCCCCGCCACCTGCTGGAGGAGCCGCACGAGGCCGCTCGCGCTGGCGCGGCGCTCGGCGAGCACGTCGTGGAAGCGCCTCGCCGAGGGCACCGCAGCGGCCCCGGCGCGCGACATCACGACGTCGCTGTGCCCCTCGAGGAGCGTCATCAGCGCCTGCGCCTCCCGCAGCGTGGCGAGCTGCTCGGAGCTGGCGAGCAGCCCGGCCACGCCCGCCTCGGCGAGCGGGTTGCGCCCGGCCCGGATCTCCTGCGCAGCCCGCCACAGCGCCTCGAGGATCGCACGCCCGTCGGGGACGGCGAGCTCGGTGCCGCGCTCGACGAGGCCGAGGAAGTACGGGCGCAGCCAGTCGACGGCGGTGAACTGCGTCCGGTGGGTGACCTCGTGCAGGGCGATCCACAGGCGGAACTCGTCGGGGGGGAAGCCGTGGCGGTGCTCGAGGGCCGCGATGTTCGGCGCCACGTAGTACACGACGCCGCCGGCCTCGGACGCGAGGAGGTCGTACTGGCCGAGGACCCGAGTCGACATCCAGGTGAGGAGCAGGCCGATCTCGACGCCCGCAGCGGTCCTCGCGGCCGGGTTCAGCGCCCGGCGCGTCGCCGGTCGGCGCGCGAGGCGCGCACCGACCGGCCGCAGCAGCTGCCGGAAGGAGCCGACGTTGGCGGACACCCAGCCGGCGCGATCGGTGACCCGAGCCACGGCGGGGCCGGCGTTCGACACGAGGCCCGTCTCTGCCTCCACGAGTCGCTCGGCGCGCGCCGTGGCGTCCGCGAGGTCGCTCGCCAGGTCGGCCTGCACCCCCGCGCCCGGCGCGGCGAGCGCGCGCAGGGCCTGGGTGGCGACGCGCTCGGCGACGTCCCAGGCGACGAGATCGGGCCCCGACGGCGCAGCTCGACGTGGCACAGGGGCAGCCTACGGCGACAGGGCTGGCGACGGGTCCTCGCCGGCTCAGTCGTGCTCCTCGCCGAGCGCGCGCGCGATCCGCTCCCGCAGCTCCGCGGGCGGGTGGTCGCGGCAGCGGCTGGCGAGCATCCTGCGCAGCTCGACCTCGAAGCCGAAGGCCTCGATGCACGGCCCGCAGTGGTCGAGGTGGCGCTGGATCGCCAGCCGGCGCTCCTCGGTCAGCTCGCCGTCGAGGTACTCGTAGAGGGTGCGCACCGCCTCCTCGCAGTCGGCGTACCCCGGCGCGGCACCGAAGGGATCCGCGACCTCGTCGCTCATCGCCGCCGGCCTCCCCCCTCGGGCGGTGCGCCCGAGCACCGCAGCCGCCTCGTCATCGCTCTCGCCGCCTCATCGCTCCTACCGGGGCTGCGCGGCCACGAGGCCCCGCGACAGCCCGAAGTCAGCCAACGCCTTCTGGAGGGCCCTTCTTCCACGATGGAGCCTGCTCATCACCGTGCCGATCGGCACGTCCATGATGTCGGCGATCTCGCGGTAGGAGAAGCCCTCGACGTCGGCGAGGAGCACGGTCATGCGGAAGCTCTCGGGGAGCGACTCGAGCGCCGCCTTCACCTCGTCGTCGGTGAAGCGGTCGAGCGCCACCTCCTCGGCGCTGCGCCCCGCGGCGGCGCCGTCCCGTCCGACCAGGCGGTGGTAGAGGTAGAGGTCCTCGACGTCTTCGACCTCGGCCTCCTCGGGGCGACGGCGCCTGGACCGGTACTGGTTGATGAACGTGTTCGTGAGGATCTTGTAGAGCCACGCCTTCAGGTTCGTCCCCTCGGTGAAGCTCTCGTAGGCGCGGTACGCCCGCAGGTAGGTCTCCTGGACGAGGTCCTCGGCGTCGGCCCGATTGCGCGTCATGCGCAGCGCCGCCGTGTACAGCGACGGCATGAAGCCCATCGCATCCTCGACGAAGCGCGCGCGGTCGGCCACCTCGCCGAGCGTAGCCACGCCGTCGCCGACCCGCCCGCCGACCCCGCGCCGCGGCGTAGGGTCGATGCGACGTGGGCGCTGCACCGGAGGACCCCTGCCCGGAGCCGTCCTTCGCCGAGCTCGGCCGGCGGCTCGCCGACGCGCTCGACGCCACGCTGGCCGGCTTCGTCGAGGGCTGCGTCCTCGCCCGCCTCGCCGAGGCCGGCCGGCCCGTCGACGAGGCGGCGCGCGACCGGGCGCGCCGGGCCGGACGCGCCGCTGCCGAGGCCGTCCTGCCTCGGCTCCACGAGCTCCTCGCTGCGGACGCCGCCTCGCAGGCGACGACGCCGCTCGCCCTCGTGCGGCGGGCGATCCCCTTCGCCACGGCCGCCCTCGCCGACCTCGAGGTCGAGCCGGTGCCGCGCGACCCGTTCCGGCGCGCGCGCTTTCCCGAGGACCACTACGACCTCGTGCCGGGCAGCATGGCGGCGCTCGGCGCCGAGGTGGGCGAGCTCGCGATCGCCTGGGGGGCGGCGAAGGCCCGGGTGCACCGCTGCCGGCAGGCCGGGAGCGATCCTCATCCCCCCTCGGGCGGACGTGCGAAGCCCGGGTCGAACGGGACGACCTCGAGCGGCAGGCCCTCCCAGTAGCGGTGCCACCGGTCGTCGCCCAGGCACCGGCTGAGCTCGTCCCACGGCAGGTCAGGGTCCTCGCGCAGCGCCGCCTCGCAGATCGGGTCGCCGGCGCGCTGGTAGCGGCAGTCGATGGAGAGGCGGATCTGCCCGCTCGCGTTCGCGAGCGCCTTGTGCACGGTGAGGCCGTGGAAGACGACGACGTCGCCGACGCGGCAGCTCGCCGTCACGAACGTGCCGGCGATCGGCGCCTCCTCGCACGCGAGGACGCGAGCGCCGGGGAGGGCGCGATGCGCTCGCAGCCCGCCACGATGCGAGCCCTCGGCGAACGCGAGGGGGCCGAGACGAGGCGGGCAGTCGACGAGCGGGATCCAGGCCGTGAGGGTCGCCGGGCACCCCTGCAGGTTGGCGTGGTCCTGGTGGGCCGGGGTCGGGCGGTCGGCACCGGGGAGGGCGGCGGGGAGGACGATCCGGCAGGCCGGCTTTGGGTGGACGAGGAGGGCGTCGCGCTCGACCTCGAGGAGCGCGGCCATCAGCTCGAGCAGGCGCGGGTGGTGCGGAAGCTCGTGCACCGCCGGCTGCACGTAGCAGCGCAGGTAGAGCCGGCGCGCCTCGCGCGGTCCGGGGGCGGCTGCGAGGGCGACGCACCCGGAGGTCGGCTCGAGCCAGCCCTCCTCGGCGAGGACGGTGCGAATCGCGGATCGCGCCGGCTCGAGCGCGCGCCGGTCGAGCAGGCCCCGCAGGAGGAGGTAGCCGCAGCGCTCGAGCCCGGCCCGCAGTGCCTCGGGCCGCCCGAGGAGGGACGCCGCATCCGGCGCTTCGAGCGAGGCCACGAGCGTGCGCTGCCTCGGTCAGCCCGAGGGCCGCGCGCCGGCCGGCGCTCGGTGGACCGAGACGGCGTAGTCGTCGCCCTCGCGAAACGGGTGCCGCTCCCAGGTGGCGTGGCGGGCGGCGAGCTCGAGCGAGCAGCTCCTCGCGAGGCCGTCGTAGGTCGCGAGGTCGAGCCGACCGGTGGTGAGGCTGAACCCGGCGACGAGCAGGCCCCCCGGCTCGAGGTGGCGGGCGAGGTTGGCGACGACGCGCCCCTCGCTGCCGGGGGCGAGGAAGACCATCACGTTGCCCGCCAGCACGATCGCCTCGAAACGGCGTCCGAGGTCGACGTCCGCCAGGTCCGCCTCGATCCACTCGATCGACGGCGCCTTCGCCCGGGCTCGCTCGAGCATGCACGCGTCGAGGTCGACCCCCACGACCTCGAGGCCGCGCCTGGCCAGCTCGATCGCCACGCGCCCGGTGCCGCACCCAGCGTCGAGCACGCGGCGCACGCCGAGCGATTCGACGTAGCTCGCCTCGCCGTGCACGTCGACGCCGGACGCCGCGAGCGCGGCGAAGCGGGCGTCGTAGGCCGCGCCTCGCGCGATGCCCGCCTCGAACCAGGGGCCCGCACACGCCACCGGATCCAGTGTCCCCCGTCTCCGTCGCCCTCGCTGCGAGCTCGATCCGGCCGGCCTCCGACAGCGGGACGCGCCCGGTGGCGCGACCAGCGAGCCCTCGTCGCGGCCACGCTAGTGGCCCGGTCCGGCTCGCGACGTCCGAGGACCGGCACCGGCGCACGGGGGAGTGCGTCGGGGCGCTCGGACCAGGTGCCGGGGCGCCCGTGTTCAGTAAGCTCCCGCCGTGCTCGGCAGGCCCAGCCGCGTCGCGCGCGAGCGCGCCCTCGCGCCGGCCCGCCCTGGGGGCGCCTCGCGCCCCGGGGCGCTGGCGCGGGGCGCGAGCAGGTTCGTCGCGGCGGGCACGCTCGGCGCCCTCCTCGCCACGGCGGGCGGCTCGCCGGCTCGCGCGGGCGCGAGCATCGGCTCGGACCACTCGCGGATCGCCCAGCTCGAACGGCGCATCGCCGCCGAGGGGAGCCGCATCCAGACGCTCGTCACCCGCTACGACGAGGTCCAGGCCGAGCTCGCCCTCATCGACGCGCAGGTTGCCCGGGACCGCGCCGCCCTGAGCGCCGACCGGCGCGCCGAGGCGCGGACCCGCACGCGGCTGCGCCGCGTCGCGGTCGACGCCTACGTGAACGCCGCCACGGGCAGCTCGTCCCCGTTCAGCGCGTACACGAATACCTCGAGCGGCGTCGTCCTCGCCGAGCAGCAGGTCTACCTCGGGGTGGCGAGCAACCAGCTCGACTCGGCGATGAACGCCCTCCAGCTCGCCGAGCACCGGACGGCGATCGACGAGGCCACGCTCCGCAGCCGCGAGGCAGCGGCGCGCCAGGCGCTCGACCAGCTCGCCGTGGACCGGAGCGCTGCCCAGGCCGGCGTCGCGGCGGAGCAGGCGACGCTCGCCCGGGTGAACGCGAACCTCCTCGCGCTCGTCACGGCGGCGCGCCTTCGCGAGCAGCAGCGCCAGGACGCCGCCGCCGAGCAGGCGCTCGCCGCGCAGGCAGCTGCGCAGGCCTCGGCGAGCCCGCAGAACGCCCCGCCGAGGCCGGCGCCGGTGGCCAGCGCCCCACCCGCGCCGGCCGGCTACGCGAACCCGCTGCGAGCGCTGCAGGGTCTCGCCAGCGAGCGCATCGACCAGGGCGTCGACTACGCGGGGTTCGGTCCGATCTACGCGCTCGGCGACGGGATCGTCCTCAGTACCTACAACGGCGGGTGGCCCGGTGGGACCTTCATCACCTACCGGCTCACCGACGGCCCGGCCGCCGGCCTCATCGTCTACGCGGCCGAAGACATCGACCCTTCGGTGTCGATCGGCGAGCGCGTGACGCCGCGCACCGTCCTCGGCCAGGTCTACGAGGGCTCCACGGGCATCGAGGTCGGCTGGGCGGCCTCGACCGACGGCGTGACGATGGCCGCCGCCTACGGCCAGTACGCCTCTGGCGGGTCGACCGCCTTCGGCTACAACTTCTCCCAGCTGCTCCAGTCGCTCGGGGCGCCCGGCGGCATCCCTCAGACGGGCCCGATCGGGAGCCTCCCGCCCACCTGGCCGCAGTGGTGACGAGCGCCCGGTCGCGCCGGCTCGATCGAGGTGCGGCTCGTCCGCCACGTGACGGGGCGACGGTCCACGGGCGACGGCCCCGCGGGAGCGACGCCTGCGCCGCGCGCGAGGGAGGCAGCCGCCCCGGCTCGCGAGCCGGCCGCGCGGCTGCCTCGACTCCCTCGCGGCTGCCCTAGCTCGCCTGCACCCGGATGCCGGCGGCGCCGAGGGAGACCTCTCGCAACGTGTCGAGGGCCCGGCGCCGCAGCTCGATGAAGGCGGGCGAGAGCGTCGTCGCCTCGTCACGCGGCCTCGACAGCTTCACGTCGAGCTCGAGGGCGATCCGACCCGGCCGGGCGCCCATCACGAGGATCCGGTCCCCGAGCAGGATCGCCTCCTCGATGTCGTGCGTGATGAAGACGACGGCGACGTCGAGCTCCTCCCAGAGCTTGAGGAGGAACTCCTGCAGCTGATGGCGGGTCTGCGCGTCCAGGGCCCCGAAGGGCTCGTCCATGAGCAGGATCTTCGGCGACATCACGAGGGCACGGGCGAGCGCGACGCGCTGCTGCATGCCGCCGGAGAGCTCGTAGGGGGCGTGCCGCTCGAAGCCCGCGAGCCCGACGACGGCGATCATCGAGTCGACCTTGTCCCAGTCCACCTTGCGGCGGCCGGCGAGGCTGAGCCCGAAGGCCACGTTCTCGCGAACGCTCAGCCACGGGTACAGCCAGGGCTGCTGGAACACGACGACGCGGTCCGAGCCGGGCTCGCGAACCGGCCGGCCCTGGAGCTCGATCCGGCCGCCGACCGGGTGGGCGAAGCCGGCGATCAGGTGGAGCAGGGTCGTCTTGCCGCAGCCGCTAGGGCCGATCACGACGAGGAACTCACGCTCGCTCAGGTCGAACGAGATGTCCTCGAGCACGACCTGCGTGCTCGAGGACTCCCGTCCGCCGTAGCGCATCGTGACGCCCTGGACGGTCAGCAGCGCCATCGACCGAGCTACCTGAGCGCCCGAGCCGCCGGGAGCGGGTCGATGTACCGGGCCATCTTCGCCGGCGAGGGGGGCGGCGAGGTGATGAAGCCCTGCCGGTAGAGCTCCTTCCAGTTGTTCACGAAGGAGATGGTCGTCCCTGCCGAGCGCACGCGCGCGCCGCTCCCGAGCACCTTCTGCGTGACCTGGTCAGCGAGCGAGTAGATCTCGTAGCCGGCCAGCTCCTTCCTCGCCACCTGCGTGGTGATGCCGGCGCTCGTCGCCATGATCGCCAAGGCCTTCGCCGGGTGCGAGTGCATGTAGTTGACGCCGAGCGCCATCGCCCTGGCGAAGGCGGTCGCGGCCGCCGGGTCGCTCGTCACGAACGGCCTGTTGGCGACGCAGATGTTGAAGGAGCTCGCGCTCGGCGGGAGGCTCGCGTCCGTCGCGAGGATCCGCCCGCCGTGGCTCGCCAGGTAGTCGAACACCGGGTCCCACACCGCGGCGGCGTTGATCTGGCCCGTCGCCCAGGCGCTCTGCATCTGCGGCGGGCTCATGTTGAGCTGGTGCACCGCCGAGAGCGGGACGCCCTTCTGCGCGAGCAGGGTCGGCAGCTCGAACGAGGACTCGGACCCCGTCACGAGCGCGATCGTCTTGCCCCGCAGCCCGGCCAGCGACTTGATGCCCGTGCTCGCCCGTACGACGATGCCGGCGTCTCGCGTGTAGCGCTCCTGGTTCCAGACGACGACCAGGGGGACGCCGCGCTCGATCGCCGAGATCACCGGCGGCAGGCCGAGGCCGCACATGAACTTGAGCGCACCCGAGGCGAGCGCCGAGAGCGCGGCCGGACCCGAGCTGAACAGGTCGAGGTGCACGTTCGGGCCCAGCTCGTGCTGGAAGTAGTGGTTGGCGATCGTGATCATCGACGGGTCGGCGCCGTTGTTCTCGTAGCCGATGACGATCGAGACCGCCGGACGGTGCGGTCGGCCCGTGGCCCCGGCCGCCAGCGCCGGGACGAGCGCGAGGCCGCCGGCCAGGCTCGCCGCGATGACCAGGCGGCGGGCCCGTCGTCGTCCGAGACGACCACCGACCGCCACGAGTCGCTGCTTCGCATTGGACATTGCTGTCTCCCCCCTCTGACCGGGCCGACGTCGAGGCCCCGGTCGTCCGTACCGGTGAGTGCCTGGTGCTGCCTTGCCTACCTCTGCCTCATGTCCCCCCTTCTCCCCACTGCCACGGCGTGCGCGGCGGGTGCGCCGCTAGACGTGCCCCCGCCACGGGATGACGACTCGCTCGGCGATGCGGATGCCGAGCTCCATGAGGTAGCCGAGGATGCCGATCACGATGATCGTCCCGATCACGATCCCGGTCTGCAGCTGCGTCGCCGCCTGCTCGACGAGCCAGCCGAGGCCCACGCTCGCCGCGATGAGCTCGGCTGCGACGAGGGTGCTCCAGGCGATCCCGATCCCGACGCGCATCCCGGTGAAGATGTCCGGCAGGATGGAGCGCAGGATGACCCGCACGAAGATCTGCCGGCGGTTCGCCCCGAGGCAGCGGGCCACGTTGATGCGCTCCTGCGGGACGTTTCGCACCCCCCCGATCGTGTTGATGATGATGATCGGGATGGTTCCCACCAGGATCAGCAGGACCTTCGGCAGCTCGCCGAGGCCGAACCAGACCACGAACAGCGGGATGTAGGCGAGCGGCGGGACGGGCCGACCGAGCTGGAGGAACGGGTCGATGACGCGGTGGACGGGATCGAACTCGGCCATGAGCAGCCCGATCGGAACGCCGAGGACGACGGCGCCGACGAAGCCGACCGTCACCCGCAGCACGCTGTAGAGCACGTCCTTGCCGAGCGTCTCGCCGAGGTAGCCCACCGTCGCCGTGTGGACGAAGGCGTGGTAGACGTCGATCGGAGCGGGCAGCGCGACGCTCGGGAAGACCTGCAGGCTGGTGACGGCCTGCCAGATCCCGATCGCCGCGGCGAGGACGACGAGCAGGCTGACCTGCCGGTTGTGCCGTCTCCACCAGCCCCGAGCCAGGCGGGTGCGCCGGCGGCCCGTCTCGAGCCGAGGCAGCGCCGTCGGCGACGGCTCGATGCCCCGGTCCAGGACCCTCGTCGCGTCGGCCATCGGTGGTTGGCTCCTCCTCTGCCTGTCCCCCAGGACCTACCCAGGTGGGGCGGCGACGGCGACGCGATCGGTCGCCGGCCGCCTCGGTCGCGGGTCGGCCCTCGCCTGCAGGGCGGCGATCTGCGCCAGCGCGACGACCTCCTCGGTCCGGCAGCCGCGTGACAGGTCGTGCATGGGCGCGGCGAGCCCCTGCAGGACCGGCCCGATCGCGCGCGCCCCGCCGAGGCGCTCCGTGAGCTTGTACCCGATGTTCCCGGCATGCAGGTTCGGGAAGACGAGGACGTTGGCGCGCCCGGCGACGGGCGAGCCCGGCGCCTTGACCGCGGCCACCGCCTCGTCGAGGGCCGCGTCCGCCTGGAGCTCGCCGTCGACGCGCAGGTGCGGGGCGCGAGCGCGCAGGAGCTCCACCGCCTCGCGTACGACGTCGAGGCTGCGGTGCTGGGCGCTCCCCCTCGTGCTGAAAGCGAGCAGGGCCACCGCGGGCGTCTCCCCCGTCAGCAGCTCGTGGCTCCGGCTCGTCTCGAGGGCGATCTCCGCGAGCTGGCGCGCATCCGGCTCGGGCACGACGGCGCAGTCGGCGAACGACAGCACCCGCCCGTCGGCGAGCAGCATGAGGAAGCTGCTCGTGACGGTCGTCGAGCCGTCGCGCAGCCCGACGATCCCGAGCGCGGCCCGGATCACCTCGGCGCTCGGGCGCGTCGCGCCGCCGACGCACGCCTCGACGACGCCGGCCCGCAGCGCGGACGCGCCGACGTAGAGCGGGTCGTCGAGCTGGGCGGCGCGCTCGGCCGGCGGCACGCCCCGGCGATCGGCTGCCTCGTCGTAGGCGGCCCGGACCGCCTCGTGCGCGGCGAGCTCGCGTGCCGCGAGCACCTCGATGGGCGGCGGAAGTGCGCCGCTGGCCGGCGCGACGGCCGCGTCGCGCGCCAGGAGCAGCACGGGCACGACGGCCCCCGCCGTGGCGAGCTCGCGCGCCGCCGCGACGACGCGATCGTCGGCGCCGTCCGCGAACGCGACGCGCACAGGCCGGCCGGCCGTCGTGCGGCGCAGGCGCGTCTCGATGCGCCCGAGCATCCCGCCGGCAGGCTCGGGTCCGGGCGCGAGAGCACCCGGGCGTTTGAGCCGGGCGCTCGTCACCGGCGTACCCGTCCGGGCAACGGCTCGCCGGGCGGCCCGCCCGACGCGCTGCGCCGTGCGCACGCGGCGGCCCTCGACCTCGTCACGCCCGCTCTCAGGAGGCCGCGTTCAGCGCGGCGTACTTCTCGAGCAGCCGCCGCGGCGGCAGGAGCGCGTCCCGGCGGAACGGCTCGGCGAGCTCGGACGGGTCGGTCGCGACGTTGATCACCGTCGGCCGGTTCGATTCGAACGCCTCGGTGATCGCGTACGACAGCTCCGCCTCCTTCTCGACGGAGATGCCGTTCGCGCCCATGGCCTTCGCGACCTGCGCGAAGTCGGGGTTCGCGAGGTTCGTGCCGACGAAGCGGTTGCCGTAGTACTCGATCTGGTTCTTCTTCTCCGCACCCCACTGGCCGTTGTTCCAGACGACCGCCACGACGGGGATCTCCTCGCGCACGGCGGTCAGCACCTCCGCGAGGCTCATGCCCCACGCCCCGTCGCCGACGTGGGCGAGCACGGGAGTGTCCGGGCACGCCAGCTTGGCACCGAGCGCGGCGGGGTAGGAGTAGCCGCAGTTGCCGAAGCTCATCGCGGCGAGGAACTTCCTCGGCTGCTCGAAGTGGACGTAGCTGTTGGCGACCGAGGAGATGTTGCCGATGTCGGTCGTCACGATGGCGCCCGCGGGCAGCGTGTCGCGGATGATCGCGAGCGCGCGCCGGGGGCTGATCGGCTGGCCCTGCCTCGAGGAGAGCGCGTCGAGCTCCTTCGCCCAGCGGAGGCGCTCCTCGGCTACCTGCGCGATGCGGACCTCGTCGCGCCGGCGCGCCGGATCGATGGCGCGCAGCGACTCGAGGAGGGCGCTCGCCGCGGCCCGGGCGTCGCCGCAGATCCCGACGCTGATCCGCTTCGTCAGGCCGAGCACCTTGTGGTCGACGTCGACCTGGACGATGCGCGCCTCCCTCGGCCAGTAGTCGAAGCCGTACTGGGGGAGCGTGCCGAACGGTCCGAGCCTGCACCCGAGGGCGAGGACGACGTCGGCCCGGCTGACGAGCGTCATGGCCGCCTTCGAGCCGAGGTAGCCGAGGGGGCCGGCGGCCAGCTCGTGGCTGGACGGGAAGGAATCCGGGTGGAGGTAGGAGCTGACGACCGGCGCGCTGAGGTACTCGGCGAGGCGCGCCGTCTCCGCGACGGCGTCGGCCTGCACGACGCCGCCGCCCGAGACGATCACCGGGAAGCGGGCGGCGGCGAGCAGTCGCGCCGCCTCGGCGATCGCGGCGGGATCGCCAGCTCCTCGGGCCACGGTCGCCGAGGGGTAGATCTCGTACGTGCCCTCGCCGTAGAAGTAGTCGCGGGGGATGTCGACCTGCACGGGGCCGTGCTCGGCCTTCGCCAGGTAGAACGCCCGCCGGAGCAGCTCGGCCACGCGCTCGGGCCGGTTCACCTGGACCTGCCATCGCGTGATCTTCGAGAAGATCGGGAGCTGCTCGGTCTCCTGGAAGCCGCCCAGCCCGACGCCGAGGCTGCCTGCCGACGGCGTGACGAACACGAGCGGCGTGTGCGCCCAGTAGGCGGCGGCGACGGCGGTGACGAAGTTCGTGATGCCGGGCCCGTTCTGCGCGATGGCGAACGACGGGCGGTTGGACGCGCGGGCGTACCCGTCGGCCATGTGCACGGCGTTCTGCTCGTGCGCCACGGACACGAAGCGGATCCCCGCGACCGGGAAGAGGTCGAGCGCGTCCATGTACGCGGAGCCGACGATGCCGAACGCCGTCGAGATCCCTTCAGCGACGAGGGTCTCGACGAACGCCTCGCTCGCCATCATCTTCGCTGAGTAGCCGAGACGCTGGTCTTCCATGGCCATCTCCTGTCGCTAGAGCTCGCTCGCCCCCGCGCCGACCCGCCGGGCCCGCCCCCGTCGCCCGCGCGCCCTCACGCCGCCATCGCCTCCTCGAGGTCGGCGCACGGCAAGCCGTGCGCCTCGGCGACACCGGGATGGACGACGCGCCCGGAGATCACGTTGACCCCGCCACGCAGCGCCGGATCGGCCAGCACGGCCTGCTCGAGGCCGTTGTTCGCGATCTCGAGCACGTACGGGAGCGTGGCGTTCGTCAGCGCGAAGGTCGACGTGTTCGGGACGGCGCCCGGCATGTTCGCGACGCAGTAGAAGAGCGTGTCGTGGACCGCGAAGACCGGATCGGAGTGTGTCGTCGGCCGGCTGTCGGCGAAGCAGCCGCCCTGGTCGATCGAGATGTCGACGAGGACCGCCCCCCGCCGCATGCGCCGGACGAGGTCGTTGTCCACGAGCTTCGGCGCCTTGTTGCCCGGAATGAGCACGGCTCCGATCACGAGATCGGCCTCCCCGACCGCGCGCTCGATCTCGTAGCGACTCGCGGCCAGGGTGCGCAGGCCTCCCCGGTAGGTCGCGTCGAGCCGGCGGAGCTTGCGCACGTCGCGGTCGATGACGGTGGTCCTCGCGCCCATCCCGGCGCTCACGGCGGCCGCGTTCGTGCCGGCGACCCCGGCACCGAGGATCACCACCTCGGCCGCGGGGACGCCGGGGACGCCGCCGAGGAGCACGCCCCTCCCGCCGGCCTCCCGCTCCAGCCAGTGCGCGCCGACCTGGGGCGCCATGCGCCCGGCCACCTCCGACATCGGGTAGAGCAGCGGCAGCGTGCCGTCGGCGAGCGCGACCGTCTCGTAGGCCACTGCTGCCGTGCCCGACGCGAGCAGGGCTTGGGTGCACTCGAGCGAGGCGGCGAGGTGCAGGTAGGTGAAGAGGATCTGGCCGGCGTGCAGGAAGGGGTACTCGCTCGGGACGGGCTCTTTGACCTTGAGCAGCAGGTCCGCGTCGGCCCAGACCTCGTCGGCCGTCGCGAGGATCTTCGCCCCCTCGGCGGCGAACTCCTCGTCGGGAATCGACGACCCCGCGCCCGCGCCGGCCTGCACGAGCACCTCGTGGCCGGCGCGCACGAGCTCGCGCACGCCCGCTGGGGTGAGCGCGACGCGGTACTCGTCGACCTTCACCTCCGCCGGGACACCGATGCGCACCGCAGCCCCCCGCCGCACCCGTCCCGTCAGCGCTGGAGCGCCCGGGTGGCGCCGTCGAGCACGGCGTCCAGCTGGCCGATGAGCTCGTCGAGCACGTCGCGGTCCGCCACGAGGGGCGGTGCGAGCATCAGCATCGTCGCACCCCGATCGTCCGGTCGCGTGAGCAGGCCGACGCGGCGCATGAGGGCCGGCAGCTCGCGCTGCACGAGCAGGGCGGACTGCTCGGGCGTGAGCTCCGCGCCGCCGTCGCGGTCGCGCATCAGCTCGAGCGCGTAGAAGTAGCCGGTCCCCCGGACCTCCTTCACGATCGCGTGGCGCTGCGCGAGCGACTCCAGCCCGGCTCGCAGGTACGGAGCGTTCTCGGTCACGTTCGCGAGCACGGCCTCGTCGCGAAGCGCCGTGATGTTGGCGATGGCCGTCGCCGTCGCCACCGGGTGCCCACCCCAGGTCGCCCCGTGCGAGAACATCGCGTCCGGTGAGTCGAGGAGCTGCTCGACGAGCGAGCGGCGCACGATGAATCCGCCGAGCGGCGCGTACCCCGAGGTCGATCCCTTGGCGAAGGTGAGGAGGTCGGGGACGACGCCCTCTCGGACGACGCCGAACCAGGTGCCGAGGCGACCGAAGGCGTTGATCACCTCGTCGGCGACGAGCAGGATGCCGTAGCGATCCGCGATGGCGCGCAGCTCGCGCCAGTAGCCCGGCGGCGGCACGAGCGCGCCACGGCTGTTCTGGACTGGCTCGGCGAAGATCGCCGCGATCGTCTCGGGGCCCTCGCGCTCGATCACCTCCACGATGGCCCGGACGCACCCGAGGTCGGCCGCGCTGCCACCCGGCGGGACCTCGGCCCCGAGGGTGTGCGGCACGTGGAAGACGCCCTCGAGCAGCGGTCCGAACGGGGCCCGGTACTTCGGGATGCCCGTGAGCGACAGGGCGCCGAGCGTCGTGCCGTGATACGCCATGTCGCGTGCGATGATCTTGGTGCGCGCCGTGAAGCCTCTCGCCAGGTGGTACTGGCGGACGAACTTGACCGCGGACTCGACGGCCTCCGAGCCGGAGCTGACGAAGAAGACGTGGTCGAGGTCGCCGGGAGCGAGGCCGGCGATGAGCTCGGCCGCCTCGATCGCCGAGGGGTGCGCCGCCGACCAGTTGGTGGCGTAGGCGAGCGTCTGCATCTGCTTCGCCGCGGCAGCGGCGATGTCGCTGCGGCCGTGCCCGATGTTCACGCAGAACAGGCCCGACAGGCCGTCGAGGAAGCGCCGTCCCCGGTCGTCGTAGACGTAGCAGCCCTCGCCTCGCACGATCACCGGAAGCTCCGGGCTGCGCCAGGTCGCGGCGCGGGTGAAGTGCAGCAGCAGGTGCTCCTGCGAGGAGAGACGCACCTTCTCGTGTCCCATGGACGACCCCCGTCCCGGCCGAGACCCCCCCGGACCGGCCCGTGGCTCATCGTACGGAGCAACTGATACCATCACAAGAGCCAGACTTCCTAATTGATTTGGTACCAGTTGCCGGGAAGGTCGGCACGGGGAGGGGCTGGACGGTGACGACGCTGGCCTCGGTCGAGGCGATCTCCTTCGAGCTCGACCGAGGATCGAAGGAGCCCCTCTACCGCCAGCTGCGGCGGCTTCTCGAGCAGCGCTTGCTCTCGGGGGAGTACGCGCGCGGCGCCCGCCTGCCCTCCTCGAGGGAGCTCGCGCTCGAGCTCGGCCTGTCCCGCAACACCGTCAATACCGCCTACCAGGAGCTCGTCGCCGAGGGGTTCCTCGTCGCACGGCCGCGCTCGGGCCTGTACCTGAACGACGAGGTTTCGCTGTCACAGGCCACCGCGAAGGCCGGGCGCGGCGTCCCACCGGCGTCGCTGGCGTGGAGCGGACGCCTCCGGGCCGAGCCCGACGCGGGGATGCCCGAGATCGAGAAGATCTCCGACTGGCAGCACTTCCCCTACCCCTTCATCGCCGGCCAGGTCGAGGTGCGCTCGTTCCCCGTCGCGGCCTGGACGCGGGCGCTGCGCGACGCGCTGGACCCACCGCACCTCCACTACAGCCTGCGCGACGCCATCTCCGCGGACGACCCCCTGCTCGTCGAGATGCTCTGCCGTCACATCCTCCCGGCGCGCGGCATCGAGGCGGACCCCGAGGAGGTTCTCGTCACCGTCGGGTCGCAGCAGGGGCTCTCCTTCCTCGCCCGTGCGCTCCTCGCCCCGGGGACCAAGGTGGCCGTCGAGGACCCCGGCTACCTCGACGCACGCCACATCTTCGTCCGCAGCCAGGCACAGCTCGTGCCGCTCCCGATCGACCAGTCGGGAGTGGTACCCCCACCGGACCTCGCCGGCGTGGGCCTGCTCTACCTCACGCCGAGCCACCAGCACCCGACCAACGCCACCCTGTCCATCGGCCGCCGCCAGCAGCTGCTCCACCTCGCCAGCGAAGCCGACACGCTCGTGCTCGAGGACGACTACGACAGCGAGCTGCGCTACCTCGGCAACCCGAGCCCGTCGCTCAAGTCGCTCGACCGGAGCGACCGCGTGGTCTACATGGGCACCTTCTCGAAGTTCCTCGCGCCCGGCCTGCGGCTCGGCTACCTCGTGGGAGCACGCGAGCTCATCGAGCACCTGCGCGCCGAGCGCCGCTACAGCATCCGGCACCCTGCCGGCCAGATCCAGCGGGCGATGGGCCTGTTCATCCAGTCGGGCCAGTACCACCGGGCCGTCCGTCGACACCGCGCGCTCCTGCGGCGCAAGTGGGAGGCGATGGCCTCGGCGATCGATCGCCACTTCCCCTGGCCGGTCCCGTTGCCGGCCGGCGGCGTCACGGTGTGGGTCGAGAGCCCCGAGCCGCTCGACGGTGCGAAGCTGGCGCGAGAGGCACAGCGCCATGGCGTCATCATCGAGCGGGGCGACATCTTCTTCGCCGACCCACGGGCGGGACGCCACTGCTTCCGGCTCGGCTACTCGGCGATCCCACTCGAGGCGATCGAGCCGGGGATCCGTGTCCTCGGACAGCTCCTGCGCGAGCAGCGACGCACGCGGCGCGCCGAGAGCTGAGGCTCACCCGCCGGCGGCGAGCAGCCGCGGCTCGCGATCGGCCGCGCGGCCGGCGAGCGCCGGTGCGAGTGACCGGGTCCCCGTGCCGGAGTTCCGCAGCACGTAGATACGCGGATGGGCAGAAAGGGCGCGTGAGTAGGGACTTCGTCTCGCAGGCCTCGAGAGCGCGTGTTACTACGCGGCCCGGTTCGTCTCAGCTGGCCTCGCCGAGCTCCGGGGCGGGGGTGAAGTCGTAGAAGCGGGGCGGCTCGGCCACCTCGAGCGCCGAGAGGATGGACCGCTGGCCGGGCGTGAGCTCGCTTCGCTGGGAGACGGTGCCCTCGCTCGTCGCCATCGTGACGAGGTGGAGCCGCTCGAGCTCGTTGCGCAGGTTCCTCCAGGTGTCGCCGGTGGTGATCTCGGCGACGCGCGCGACGAGCAGCGCCAGCCAGCACAGCTGGACGTGCGCGCGGATGCGGTCCTCGCGTCGGTGGAAGACCGGGCGCAGGTCGATCGTCGACTTCAAGTCCCGCCAGCCCCGCTCGGCCTCGTAGAGGGCCTTGTAGCCGGTCGCGATCTCCTCGGCCGACAGGCGCTCGTCGGAGCTTCGCAGCAGGAACTTGCCGTCGAAGTGGGCCTCGCGGCGCATCGCCGCCTTGTCGATGCGGAGCTTCGCGTCCTTGGTCAGGCGGAGGAAGCGCTTGAGACCGGACTTCGTCGACAGCGCCCCGTAGAGCTCGAGGCGCTTGTCACGGGCCAGGCGGTCGGTGCCGTCGATGCGGCTCTCCAGGTGGGCGACGATCCGGCCCCGCACCACCTCGTCGCGCCGGGCGCGCTCTGGGTTGTGGCACAGCACGAAGCGCTCGGTGCCAACGCGCACCTCCTTCACCCGCAGGTTCCCGGCCACCTCGCGGTAGCGACCGGCGCGCGACAGGGCCGCCTTGGCATCTGCCGAGTCCGATCGCAGCCGCTCGCCGACGATGTAGTGGCCACCGGCGCGCTGGAGGTAGCGGCGGTTCTCGGCCGAGTTGAAGCCGCGGTCCAGGCACCAGATCACCCGGTGCAGCCCCCAGGCGCCGAGATCGTCCTTGACCTTTCGGATGATCACCTGGTCCGAGGTGGTGCCGGGGAAGGACCAGACCCGGACGGGGATGCCCTCTCTCGTCACCGCCATGCCGAGCACCACCTGGGGGAGATCGGGCCTGTGATCCTTGCTGTGGGACGACCAGGCCCGGATCGCCGCCTCCTCGAGGCCTTCTTGCTCCTCGTCGCCCTCGTCGCCGTCGTCGCCATCTTCGAGCTCGTCTGCAAGGCGATCGAGCTCGAAGTAGGTGGAGGAGGTGTCGAAGAACAGCACGTCGACCTCCAGGTTCAACAGGTTGGCAACCGAGAAGAACACCTGCTCTTGCAGCTCGGGAAGGGCCGAGAGCAGGAAGTCCATCGCCCGGTAGCAGGCGTCGTCGGAGACCTCCTCGAGGCCCTCGATGAAGACCCGCCGTGCCACCCAGGTGCAGCCCGCCAGCTTGGAGAGGGGACGGACGGACAGCCGGTTCGCCACCATCGAGAAGATCACCCGCTCGACGAGGGATGGATCGACCCGACGCCGGGCGGCCACCTTGGCGATGCCGTCTGCGATCCCGATCCGGTGCCAGAGCGCATCGGCGAGGTAGGCGGCGCCCATCGGTCGGGCGTCGATCACGCGCACCTCGCCGGACGCGGTCGCGGCGACGCCGTCCGCGGGGTCGAGGAAGCGGCTGATCGAGCGCACGAGGCGCCGTAGCCCCTCTCGGTCGACCAGGTCCGCCCGGCCGAAGTTGTGGATGATCTTGGCCTTCGGCGTGCCGGTGTTCGGGTCGCGCTCGTTGTGGGCGAGGGCGAGGTAGGCGACCTCGCTCCCGTCCGCGTTGCGCCGGCGCGTCTCTCGCAGGTACATCCTGTCTACAACGCTACGCCACGAACCCAGGCAGATCAACGATTCCACCCCATGTCGTGTGTCTACAGCTTTCGGCGCCGCCCGCGCCGTTCGCCCAGCTCGGAGGGCCTATAGACCGGTCGACTTGCCTACGAGCTGCGGAACTCCGGATCGACGATCTTGGAACACCTCGCCGGCGGGTTGGCACGGTGAGGAGGAGGGAGCCACCAGCGCGGCGTGGTCTCGTGTAGTACGCCGGCGCGACCAGCCGGTCCGAGGTCACGAGGCTCGGCGCTCAGCTCGAGCGAGCCTCGCCGCCCTCAGCGCGCGCGATCGTCGGTTCGTGCGGCTCGTGCTCCGCGTCGAGCGTATGGACCAGCTCCTCGAGGCGGGTCGAGAGCGCCACGTGGTGCCGAGGTGGCTCGCGGAGGTCCTTGAGCTGTTCGGGGAGCTCGCGCCACTCGCGCTCGAAGTGAGACCGAGCCTGCGCGAGGTCATGCGCTCCCGCACCCACGCGGACGCCATCGTGCAGGACCGGAGCGAGCAGGGGTCGGACCCGGCCGGCCGGGGGAGGTTCGTCGGCAAGCGCGAGGGTGTCGCCGGACCAGTCCTCGGCGCGCCAGACCTGCTTCGGGCCGGGGTAGGTGACCTTGCCCGGTGACGTCTTGCGCACGGGCCTGCCGCGGAAGGCGACGAGCTTGTACGCGGTGTCCAGGACCGGAGCGTCGTCGGAGACGCCAAGCGCGGCGCCGACGCCGAAGCCGTCGATCGGGGCGTGAGCTTCGTGAACGAGCTCGTCGATCCGGTACTCGTCGAGTCCTCCGCTCGCGTAGATACGGACGCTGGCGAGACCCTCGTCATCGAGTCGTCGCCGTGCGTAACGGGCGAGCGTGGCCAGATCGCCTGAGTCGATCCGGATGCCTGCGACGTTGACTCCTCGCGCTCTGGCCTCAGCGGCCACGGCCACCGCTCGCTCTATGCCGAGCACCGGGTCGTAGGTGTCGACGAGGAGCACCGCCGCATCCGCGAGCGCTCGGACGAAGATGCGGAATGCCTCCATCTCGTCCGGATGCGCCTGCACGAACGAGTGCGCCATCGTGCCTGCGGCCTCGAGCCCGTAGCGGAGGGCACCGGCGACATTGCTGGTGGCGGGCAGGCCGACGAGCCTGCAGGACCGGGCGACGTGCATTCCGGCGTCGATGCCCTGAGTCCGGCGCAGGGCGAAGTCAGTAACGGCGCGGTCCCCAGCCGCGTGCCGAAGGCGGGCCGCCTTCGTGGCGAGGGTCGTCTGAAAGGTGATCTGGTTGAGCAGGAACGTCTCGGCGAGCTGGGCGGTGGCGATCGGCGCGTCGACCTCGAGAATCGGCTCCTGGGAGAAGACGATCGTTCCTTCCGGAACGGCGCGCACGGTTCCGTGGAAGCGCAGGTCGGCCAGCCAGTCGAGGAACTCGTCGCCAAAGATGCCGAGGCGGTCGATCGCCGCGAGCTCGGCCGGGCCGAAGTGGAGGTGCTCGAGCCAGTCGAGCGCGGCGTCGAGGCCAGCGGCGACGAGGTAGCCTCGGCTCGCAGGGAGGGCTCGTACGAAGAGGCTGAACGTCGCCGGTTCCCCGGCAATGCCCTCTCGCCGGTAGACGTCGGCCATCGTGAGCTCGTAGAGATCGACGAGCAGGGCCCGTGAGACCGCGTCGTCGGTCATGTCATCGGTGGGCGATCCCGCAGTGCATGGAGGCATCCTGCCGCGTCGCAGGGAGGGGGGCAAAGGAACGAGCGTGCCAGCTGTTGCGGCCGCTGCCTGGATGGGAGCGAGCCTCGATCCGCTCCGCAGCGGCCGGTGCCGGTACCGGGCGACACGGCTGCGCGGCTTCGCGCCGAGGCGGCGAGACGACTGTCTACCCGGGTCCCTCGAGTCTCACGTACGAGGATCGTCGAGCCTCGACTCCCATGTGCAGCCGCTGCGCTGCTGCAGGCTGGCCGACGCATCGTGGGTCGCCGCAACCCTCGAGGGCGCCACGCCGCACCACTCGGCTCGTGCGTGACTGCTGGCGCGGATGGCGTCCGCACCACACTGCGGCCAGGCCGGCCGCGCTGCGGAAGGAGGCACTGGGCGGCACCGCCGCGTCGGCTGTCGCGGGCAGCCGCGATCGCGGCCGCGGCGCCCCCGGCCTCCCAGAATACGAACTTCGGTCCGCTGGTGGAGGGGCCGGCCATCACCCTGGCCGGCCGGCACACCAAAGTGCGCCGTGAGGGCTTCGCCGAGTGAGGGCGTCAGAGGACGGCGAAGAACTCCGCTGGCGTGAGACCGGCCTGTCTGAGCACCGAGTGGAGGGTGCCGGTCGCACGCTCCCGATGCATCGGCACGATGACCGTTCGATCGCCGCCTCGGAGCTTGACGTGGCTGCCTCGCTGACTCACCTGCACGAAACCGGCCTTGGACAACGCCGCGATGACGTCGCCACCACCGACGACCGGCAGTGCCGGGCTCACGCGGACAGCTGGACCGTGGCGATGATCGGAGGTGCGACGACCTCGGGCATGGTCTCGTCCTCGATGTACAGCTCGAGCGCTTCCCGAAGATTGGCGAGAGCCTCGTCGACCGTGCGTCCCTGGCTGGCCACCTCGACCTCCAGGGCGCGCGCCGACGTACCACCCGTCTTCATGCGTGACCCCTGCCGTGAACTGCACGAGAACCACTCTACGGCGTAGTGGTTCGCGCCGTGGAAGGTCCGACCCGATGAAGACGCTGGTAGCGGATGTGGCGCCCCCGGCAGGATTCGAACCTGCGACCGACTGCTTAGAAGGCAGCTGCTCTCTCCGCTGAGCTACGGGGGCTGATGCAGCTACTCTGGCACGTTCTGCTCAAGGTTGGCAGCGGCCGGATCGCGCGCCGGGCTGCCTATCGCTGGTGGCTGACCAGGTCCGCGCAGCCTGCTGGGCGCAGCGTGTGACCTCGACCACTGATCGCGCGGTACGTTGCTCCGCCATCCGCAGGGCACGGCCGTATCGAGCGGCCACTCGTTCGGTCGACGCTCGGCAGCCGCCCCGTGCGCGCGAGGGTCTGCCGGGGGTCCCGAGTCCCTTCGGATCCTGCGCGTCGTGTGCCTGGCCTGGGGCTCCGGCCAGGGCGGTCTTGGCGCGCCGCGGCCTGTCGTGCGCGCTCGGGTGCGCCGCTCGCGCGGTGTGCCATGCTGGGAGCGCGTGAGGGGCTCGTGCCCTCCTGCGCGGTGGCCGTAGCTCAGCTGGTTAGAGCGCCAGGTTGTGGCCCTGGAGGTCGGGGGTTCAAGTCCCCTCGGTCACCCGAGCATCGCGCCGCTGGCCGATGACGGTGTCGGCGGCCAGACAGTAGGATGCCGCCCAAGCGCCTCTAGCTCAATTTGGCAGAGCAACGGACTCTTAATCCGCTGGTTCTGGGTTCGAGTCCCAGGGGGCGCACCACAACGACAGCGAACGCCGTCGCAACCCTGGCAGGAGCGGGGGCCGCTGGGCCGGTCGGCCCTGCCCTGGGGCGTGGGCTGTGGCCTGGTGCGCGGCCTCCGTCAGAGACGGGAGCGTCTCTCGAGCATCCGGAGGCCGGCGGACGACCCGTGGCAGACTCGAGCCCGGTCGGCCTTGGCGGCAACGCCGGGTGGCGGCGTGCGCGCGTGGCGGTGGTGGTCAAGCCTTCCGGATGGGACTCGCTCGGCCCAGCGCCGAAGCCGCCCGTCGCGTCACCGCTGCGTGGGGAGCAGGTGTGGCGAGCCTGGGTGGCACGCCACCGGAAGGACCTGCGAGTGCGCTTCGTCGAGTGGCACTCGCGCGTCTCGATCGGCGTCGGCCGGGTGGCCGGGACGATTCCCGTCCGCAGGCACCCGGGTGCGCAAGGACCACGTCGTGACCGTCGTGGTCGACGAGGAGGAGGAGATCGTGGCGCGAGGCGCGACGGGACCTGGCGCGCCGCCCGGAGGCGGGACGCCGCCGAGCGACAGGGCGCCCGCACGGGCAGCTGGTGGACCGACGCTCCCGTGAGCCCGCGTCGGCCAACGGAGGCGCGCCAATGGAGGCTCGAACGCCGAAGAGGCCTTCGGCGGCCCGCGCTGTTTCAGGGTTTGGCGCCGCTCGCCTCGACGGGCCGTCGGCCGGTCAGGTTGCAGGAACGCGCCAGCCGTAGCCTTCGGCGATCTCCCGGCAGGTCGGGCACAGGGGGTAGCGCTTCGGATCGTGCCTCGGCACCCAGACCTTGCCACAGAGCGCTCGGACGGCAGTGCCGTTCACGATGCCTTCCACGACCGTCGGGCCCGCCGGGATGAAGGCTCCCTCGTCCCGCTGGAAGCCCTCCAGGACGATGTGCGTCAGCCGCTCATGGTCCCCGTCGAGGTCCGGACTGGCCACTGACGAGAACGGCGTTGCCTGGACTTCCGTCACCGCACCTCCACCCGTTCGCATCGCCATTGTCGCGCGCGCGCCCGAGGTGACGTCGGCGCGCGCAGGCGCGAGACTGCGCCGGTGCTCTTCCTCGTCGTCGCCATCCTCGTGTCGGGGCTCGTGATCGGGGCGCTCGGACGGCTCGTCGTCCCTGGCCCGAACCCGATGGGCGTCGTCCAGACGATCCTCGTCGGCCTTGCCGGATCGCTCCTCGGCGGTCTCGTCGGCAGGCTCGTCTTTGGGCTGCGCTACCGCTACTCGTTCGGGCTCGCGCTCGTCCTGTCCGTGCTTGCCACGGCTCTCCTCGTCTACCTGCTCCAGCGACCGCGCAGGCGGGTCGGCTAGGCGAGCCGCATCGGGAGGTCTCCTACCGGTCGCCCGCCTCGCGAGGCGGCGCGCCGAGCGCCGCCCGGCTCGCGGCGAGCGCGCTGCGCACGACCTGTTCGGAGGGGTTCTCGCGGGCGAGCAGCTGCTCACGGGCCGCCTGCAGCTCCCGGAGCCAGGGCGAAGGCTCGCGCTCGAGGACACGCGATCCGACGGAGCGTGTCCGTGCCCAGGTGCACCGCAGCTCGTCCTCGGCACGGCTCAAGGCCACGTAGAGGAGGCGCCGCTCCTCGGCGACGGCGGTTGCGGTGGTCGCACGCGCGATCGGTACGAGGCCGGCCTCGAGCCCGGTCACGAACACGATCGGCCACTCGAGGCCCTTGGCGCGGTGGAAGGTGGTCACGTCGACGGCGTTCGTCGAGCTCGCGCTCGGCTCGGCGCGCAGCGTGCAGCGCAAGAAGGCCTGGAATCCGTCGGGGCCAGGGGTGGGGTCGAGGGCGAGGTAGTCGCTGGCCAGCCGGACGAGCAGGTCGAGGTCTGTCGCGCGCTCGCCGTCGGCGAGGTCGTAGCCGGTGACGGTGCCAGGTGCTTCGTCGGAGCGGGCAGCTGCGACGACGTCGTCGATCCATGCCGCCACGACCGCCGGTCCACCACTGTGGGGCAGCCAGCCCAAGGCTTCCACCACGGCCGGACGGCTCAGGAAGGCGGCGCCCGGGGCGCTACGCACCGGTATGCCGGCGGCCTGCAGGGCCTCGGCGAGCAGGACGAGCTGCGCATTGGTGCGTGCGAGGACCGCTACGTTGCGCCAGGTCTGGCCCGGCCCACACCGGCGGCGGATCGCTGTCGCGACGCTCGCGCCCTCGCTCGCGTCGGAGGGCAGGGCCGAGATCTCGGGCACGGGGCCGTCGGGCCGCAGGGCGGCCGTTGACGGCTCCCCCGCAGACGGCCCGCCACCGAGCACCGCACGTGCGAACGCGACGATCTGAGGGGTGGAGCGGTAGTTGGCCTCGAGACGGATCACGCGAGCAGCACGGAATCGCGTCGCGAACCCGGCCACTGCACTCGGATCCGCGCCGTTCCAGCCGTAGATGGACTGGCGCGGGTCGCCGACCGCGCACAGGTCCTGCCGTCCGCCGAGCCATGCCTCCAGCAGCGCGAGCTGGGCGGCGTTCGCGTCCTGCAGCTCGTCGACGAAGAAGTGCCGGAACTGCCAGCGCTGGAGCGCCGCCGCGTCCGCATCGCCGCCGATGAGCTCCGCGAGGCGAACGAGGAGGTCGTCGAAGTCGAGCAGGCGTCGCCGGCGCTTCTCCTGCTCGTAGCGGGCGAAGGTCTCGGCGACGACCTCGAGTGGTGCGAGGGGAGCGCGCTCGGCTGCTCTGGCGGCGGCGACGTACTCGTGGGGGCCGATCCGCCTGGCCTTCGACCACTCGATCTCGTGCGCGAGCGACGCCGTGAGTTCACGCGCCGCCGATGGCGGTCGAGATCGGTCGCGCCGAGGTGCGGGCCGGGTCGGGGCGAGCAGCTCGGCGAGGAGCTCGGTCCTGGAGGCGAGGACCCGTGGCGCAGCCTCGCCGCGCTCGAGCGCTCGCCGCCGGAGCTGGGCGAGCGCGACGGCGTGGAACGTCCCCGCGGTAATCGGCGCGCGCAGGCCCAGGCGAGCGAGTCGGTCCCGTAGCTCGGCGGCGGCCTTGCGCGTGAACGTGAGGGCGAGGACGTGCGCTGGCGCCGCATCGCCACGGGCGATACGCCAGGCGATCCGCCGGGTGAGCACGCGGGTCTTACCCGAACCGGCCCCAGCGAGCACGAGGAGAGGCGTGTCGGAGCAGGTGATCGCCTCCAGCTGGAGCGCGTCGCAGCCCGTGAGGAGGCGTGTCGACCACTCGTCCACGGTCGGAACCGTACTGCGCCGCCGTTTCCGGAGCTGATTCGGCGGGCGCGCGCGTTAGCGTCGGCGCGTGCTCAGCGCCTACGCCAAGGGCCGCGTCTTCGGCGAACGCCACGGCACGGGGACGCCCGGCGTCCTTGCCCTCCACGGCTGGGGTCGCTCGCACCGAGACTTCAGCGCGGTCCTGGGCCAGGTAGGGAGCGCCGGAGACCCCTTCGACGGCCGGGCGATCGACGCCCTCGCCGTCGACCTCCCGGGCTTCGGGGCGGCTCCGCCCCCTCCGGCCGTGTGGGGCACCGCCGACTACGCCGACTTCCTCCTACCCCTGCTCGACGAGATCGAGGGGCGCGTCGTCGTGTGCGGTCACTCCTTCGGCGGCCTCGTCGCCGCCCAGCTCGCCGCCCGCCACCCGGATCGGCTCAGCGGGCTAGTCCTCACCGGTGCTCCGCTGCTGCGTCCCGGTGGCCAGCGCCGTCGCCCACCGCTGCGGTACCGGGTGGTGCGCCGACTGGCCGAGCTCGGTCTTCTCGGCGAGGACCGGCTGGAGGCCTCCCGGCGTCGGCACGGCTCGCGCGACTATCGCGAGGCGACGGGGATCATGCGGCAGGTGCTCGTTCGCAGGCTCCAGGAGAGCTACGACGACCTGCTGGACCGCATCGACCTGCCGGTCGAGCTCGTGTGGGGCGACCGCGACACGGCGGCGCCCGTCAGTACCGCCTACGCGCTGGCATCCCGCCTGCGCCGGGCGCACCTCGTCGTCCTCGAGGGCGTCGGGCACCTCGTGCCGACGAGCGCTCCGGCGGCGCTGCGGGAGGCGATCGCACGGCTGACGACGTGAGCGTTCTCGCAGCCGTCGCGCTGGCCGCGGGGCTTGCCGCGACGGGGCTCGCCAGCGTGCGGTGGCTGCGCGTCGCGCAGCGGGAGCACTACCTCGCCGGTGCCGTCACCCGGTTCGCCAGTCGCTGGTGGCGGTGCGACGCGGCGCACGCCGTCGCGCTGCTCGCCGCGCTCGCGGGCGCGAGCGCAGCGGTGGTGACCCCAGGCGCGGGCCTCGTGAGCGCCGTCGTAGCGGCCTCCGGGCCGCGCGGGCTCACGCTGCGGGGACGGACCGGGAAGCTCGTCTGGACCGCCCGCCTGCGTCGGCTCGCCGCGGTCCTCGCGCTGCTCGTCTCGGCGGCGGTCGGTGGCGCCGGTGCCGTCGCCGGGCTCGGCGGGTCCGCAGCCGCGGCCGCGCTGTCCGCCATCCTCACGCCGACGCTCCTCGACGCCGCGCTCGCGATCGTCGCTCCCTACGAGGCGCGCGTCCTGCGGCGGTTCGTCTCGTCGGCCAGGCGCCGCCTGGAGCTCGTCCGGCCGACGATCGTCGGGATCACCGGCTCCTACGGGAAGACGACGACGAAGGGCTACGTCGCTCACCTCCTCGCCGGGCGCTACACGGTGGTCCGAAGCCCCCGCAGCTTCAACAACCAGGCCGGGCTCGCCCGAACCGTGAACGAGCTGCTGGTCCCGGGCACGGACGTGCTCGTCGCCGAGATGGGCGCCTACGGGCCGGGGGAGATCGCGGCGCTGTGCGAGTGGCTGCCGCCGAAGGTCGCGGTGATCACCGCCATCGGACCGGTGCACCTCGAGCGCTTCAAGAGCCTGCGGCGGACGCTCGCAGCCAAGGCCGAGATCACGACTCGGGCGGACACCGTCGTCGTGAACGTCGACGACGACCTCCTCGCGGAGCTGGCGCGCCAGCTCGAGGGGGAGGGGCGGCGCGTGCTGCGGTGCTCGGCCCGCGACGAGCAGGCCGACGTCTGCGTCCTCGTGACGGGTCCTTCCTGGTCGGTGCGCGTCGCTGGGTGCCAGTGCGCCGAGGTCGCCTTCCCCGGCGATCGCGAGCCAGGCAGCGCGACCAACGTCGCCTGCGCCGTCGGCGTCGCGCTCGCGCTCGGCGTCCCCCTGCAGGAGATCGCGCAGCGCCTGCCGAACCTGCCGGTGGCGGAGAGTCGCCTCCAGGTCGCCGGCGGCGGCGAGGGCCCCGTCGTGCTCGACGACACGTTCAACGCGAACCCGGCGGGCGCGGCGCTCGCGCTGCGACGCCTGACCGAGATCGGCCGGCGCCTCGGGGGGCGGATGGTCGTGGTGACGCCGGGGATGGTGGAGCTCGGGCCGATCCAGGCGCGCGAGAACGCGGCCTTCGCTCGATCGGCTGCCGCCGTGGCGACGGACCTCGTCATCGTCGGCGCGACGAACCGCAGGGCGCTGCTCGCTGGCGCGAGGAGCGCCCAGGCGGGACGCGGCGAGCGGGCGGACGGGCCGTCGGCCGCACCGGCCATCGTGACCGTGCCGAACCGCGAGGCCGCGGTCGCCTGGGTGCGCGCCGCGCTCACGGCGGGCGACGTGGTGCTCTACGAGAACGACCTCCCGGACCACTACCCGTAGGCCATCGCGGCCCCGGTGCGGCTCGCGACGTAGCATGCGAGCCGTGTCGCGGCCGGGGGAGTGGGACGGGCAGGGGCGCCGCGCTCCTGCACCGGCGGGGGGAGCTCCCGGCGGATGGCTTCCGTGGGCCGCGCGACGTGGTGGCGAGTGGAGGGCGTCGAACGTGACGGCCGTCTCGGCCGGGGGGAGGTCCTCGGGGCAGGCCGGCCACCGGGACGCCACCGAGCGCGTTCGGACCGTCAGGGCACGACGGCGGCGCTGGCTGGCCGCCGGCGTGCCGGAGCGGGCACGACGGTAGGCACGAGCGGGGAGGAGGACGGGGCGCGACGGCCGCGTGGCGGGCGGCGCGCTCGTGAGCGTGCGATGGACGGAACGCAGGCGATGCGGGTCGCGGTGCTCTTCGGAGGGCCCTCCCCCGAGCACGACGTGTCAATCCTCACCGGCCTCCAGGCTGCGCGGGCCCTCGTCCAGGTCCCTGGTGTCACCGAGCGGCGCACGCTGTACTGGGCGAAGACGGGCGCGTTCTACGAGGTGTCGGCCGACCTCGAGGCGGGCGCGTTCGCCGAGGGTGTCCCGACCGGTGCACGACCGCTGGACCTGCGCCTCGGGCCCGAGGGCGGCTTCTTCCGGCGGCGGGGCGGTCTGCTCGGGTCGAGCGGTCGCGTCGAGATCGACGCGGTCCTCGTCTGCTGCCACGGCGGTCCCGGGGAGGACGGAACGCTGCAGGGCGCGCTCGACCTCGCCGGTCTCGCCTACACCGGACCGAGCGCGGCGGGCGCGGCGCTCGGCATGGACAAGCTGGCGTCTGCCGCGCTGCTGCGGGCTGCGGGCCTCCCGACCCTGCCACGCCTCCTCGTGACCCCGAATTCGAAGGAGCCCGGGTTTGCCGGCCCCTACATCCTGAAGCCTCGCTACGGCGGGTCCTCCATCGGCATCGAGGTGGTGGCGGACTTCGGCACCGCGCTCGCTCGCCTCGAGGCGAGCGTGCACTTCCGCCGCGGGGCCGTTCTCGAGCCCTACCGGCCGGAGCTCTACGACCTCCAGGTGGCGGTGAGGACATGGCCCGCGCTCGAGCTGTCGGCCATCGAGCGTCCGCTCCGGCGGAGCGCGGGCGCGGAGATCCTCGGCTACGCGGACAAGTACGCCGGCGGCGAGGGGATGCTGCGCGCGCCGCGCGAGCTGCCTGCCCGGATCGCGTCGCAGCTCGCCGAGCGCGTGCGGGCGCTCGCGGGTGAGGCAGCCGCCGTGCTCGGCGCGCGCGGCGTGAGCCGGGTCGACTTCCTCTCCGACGGCGAGGAGCTCTTCGTGAACGAGATCAATACCATCCCAGGCTCGCTGTCCCGGCACCTGTTCATCGACCCCGAGGTGTCCTTCGGCGAGCTCCTGGCCGGCCTGCTCGCCGAGGCACGGGCCTGCCCCGCGGCAGCGCTCTCGTCGGCTGGCGCAGACGGGAGCGTGCTGCGCAGCGCGGGGAGCATCGCCGCGAAGCTCTCCTGAGCTCGAGCGCACGCCGCGCGGTGCCGGTCTCGCCGCACCAGCTCGCCGACGACGAGGACGTGCTCCTCGACGAGGGGCCGCACTGGGTCGCGCTCGTCGCACCGGTCTCGCTCGGTGTCGCGCTCGTCGCGGGCACCGTCGCCCTCGCGCTCGAGTGGCGCAGCGCGCCGTCGTGGGTGGCGCCCGCGCTCGCTGCCGTGGGCGTCGCGAGCGGCGGCTTCGTGGCGCTGCGCTACGGGCAGTGGCGGGCGACCCGCCTCGTCGTCACGACGCGCCGCGTCCTCTATCGCCGGGGCCTCGTGCGCCGATCGGGTCGTGCCGTCCCCCTCGAGCGGGTCGGCGACATCCGGTTCCGCCAGGGCGCGATCGAGCGGATCGTCGGGGCGGGCGAGCTCACCGTCGAGTCGGTCGCCGATCGCGAAGCGGAGCCGTTCTCGCACGTGCGCCGGCCCGAGCAGGTCCAGGAGCTGATCAACCTGGCCGCGGCTCGCGGCGCCGCGCAGCGGCGGCCGGGGGTGGGCGAGGTGACCGCCGCGCTCGACCTCCTCGTGGCGCTGCACCAACGCGGCATCCTCACGGCCGAGGAGCTCGCCGCGAAACGGGCGCAGCTCCTGGCGGGGCGGGATCGCAGGGGGCCCAGAGGCGGCAGCGGGCGCCCGCTGTAGGCTCGCGCCGTGGCCGTGCGGTACTGGATCGAGACCCTCGGCTGCCCGAAGAACCAGGTCGACTCCGACAAGCTGGCCGGCTCGCTCGACTCCCAGGGCTACCGGCCGGCCCGGGACGTGACCGCGGCCGACGTCGTCGTCGTAAACACCTGCGCGTTCATCGAGGCCGCCCGGGAGGAGTCGATCGAGACGATCCTCGCCGTGGCGTCCGCGAAGCGCCCCGGTGCCCGCCTGGTCGTGACCGGCTGCCTCGCCGCGCGCGCCGGGGCGCAGCTCGCCGACGCCCTGCCGGAGGTCGACCTCGTGCTCGACGTCGGCGTCCCCGTTCCCCTCGGTCCGAGGCCGCGCGCTCGCCGCGGCGTTGAGCGAGCCGGCTTCGACCTGCTCGAGCTGCCACGTCCGAGACCGCGCGCCCCGTGGGCGTACGTGAAGGTGGCCGAGGGCTGCGACCGCCGGTGCGGCTTCTGCGCCATCCCGTCCTTTCGCGGTCCGCAGCGGTCCCGCCCGCCCGAGGCGATCCTCGCCGAGGTGGAGCAGCTCGGCGTCCGAGAGGTGGTGCTCGTGGCCCAGGACCTCGCCTCCTACGGCCGGGACCGAGGGGCAGCGGGCGCGCTGCTCCCCCTCGTCGCCGAGGTCGCACGTCGCGTCGAGCGGGTCCGCCTCCTCTACCTCTACCCGGCCTCGGTGAGCGACGAGCTCATCGACGCGGTGGTGGCGACGGGCGTTCCGTACTTCGACCTCTCGCTGCAGCACGCCTCCCGGCGTCTGCTGCGTCGCATGCGGCGCTACGGGAGCGCCGAGCGCTTCCTCGAGCGGATCGCCGCGATCCGGCGTGCCGCGCCGGATGCGGCGCTGCGCTCGTCGTTCATCGTCGGCTACCCCGGCGAGACGGAGGAGGACCACGACGTGCTCCTCGAGTTCCTCGCAGCGGCCCAGCTCGACTGGGCCGGCTTCTTCCGCTTCTCTCCCGAGGAGGGAACCCTCGCCGCCACGCTCCCTGACCAGGTCCCCGAGGACGTGGCCCTCGAGCGCCTGCGCGAGTGCGGCGAGCTCCAGGACGCGATCACCACCGAGCGTCGCCAGAGGCTCGTGGGATCGACCTGCGAGGTGCTCGTCGACGCCCCCGGCATCGGTCGCAGCCACCGAGAGGCGCCCGAGATCGACGGTGTCGTGCGCCTGCCGCCGAGGCTTCGACGAGGCAGCCTGCACGAGGTCGCCATCGCGGCCGCCGAGGGCCCCGACCTCATCGCCACGGGGGCACGGCCACGGGGCCGAGGCGATGAGTGGCGATGAGTGAGGAGAGCGGCAAGGCCTTCGGGCCGAGCGCCATCGCGACGCCAGCGAACGCCCTCACGCTCGGCCGGCTCGTCGTGTCGCCGCTCTTCGCGCTGCTCGTGGGCGCGATCGGCTCGACCTCCTGGCTGCTGTGGGCGCTGTGGTGCGTGCTCGTGCTGTCCGACGGGCTCGACGGGTACGTGGCACGCTGGCACGGCACGACGCGCTCTGGCGCCTTCCTCGACCCGCTCGCCGACAAGTTCCTCGTGCTCGGGGCGCTCGCCGCGCTCGCCGTCGTCGGAACGTTCGCGTGGCTGCCGGTCGCGCTCATCGCGTTCCGCGAGGTCGCGATGAGCGCCTACCGCTTCCGCGCCGGCCGGCGTGGGGTGTCGGTGCCGGCGCGGCGGCTGGCGAAGGCGAAGACGGTCGTCCAGGACCTCGCGGTGGGCCTGGCGATCCTGCCGCCCCTCGGCACCGCGCATCCGAGCGCCGCTCGCACGACGCTGTGGGTGGCCGTCGCCCTCACCCTCGTGAGCGGGATCGAGTACGTCCTCGACGCCCGGCGACAGCTGCGGGGCGCCCGCCCCGGCACGGCACGGGTGCTCACCGGCGGCTCGCCGCGCTGAGGGTCGACGTGCGCGTCGAGATCGTGGCGGTCGGGTCGGAGCTGCTGCTCGGCCAGAGCGTCGACACGAACTCGACCGTCATTGCCGCGCACCTCGCCGAGGCGGGGATCGACTGCCAGTTCCAGGTGCGCGTCGGGGACAACGTCGAGCGCATCGCGATGGCCCTGCGCGCCGCGCTGGCGCGCGCCGACGCGGTCGTGGTCTGCGGTGGCCTCGGCCCCACGCAGGACGACGTGACGCGCGAGGCCATCGCGGCGGTGATGGGGGTGGAGCTGCGCGAGGACCGTGACGCCGCCGCCCTGGTCCGCGCGGCGTTCGCGCGGCGCGGCCGGGCCATGGCGGCGAGCAACCTCCGCCAGGCCCTCGTGCCCGTGGGCGCGTCCATCATCCCGCAGCGCCTCGGCACGGCGCCCGGCCTCGTCTGCCCCGTCGGCGACCGCGTCGTCTACGCGCTCCCCGGTGTGCCGCGGGAGCTCGAGGAGATGCTCGAGCGAGCGGTGCTCCCCGACCTCCGCCGCCGCGCCGGCTCGGCCGCGGTGATCTTGAGCAGGACCCTGCGCACGGCCGGGCTCGCGGAGTCCGTGCTCGCCGAGATCCTCGAGCCACGGTTCCGGGCGCTCGAGGCATCCGGGCCTGGCGCGGTGACGATCGCCTTCCTCGCGAGCGGCGTCGAGGGGATCAAGGTGCGCCTCACCGTGAAGGCGCCGAACCAGGTCGAAGCGGCGAGAGCGCTCGACGCCGAGGAGGAGGAGGTGCGTCGCCTCCTCGGCGACGCGGTCTTCGGCGTCGACGACGAGACGATGGAGGCCGCGGTCGGCAAGCTCCTGCGCGAAGGCGGGAGGATGCTCGCGCTCGCCGAGTCCTTCACCGGCGGGCTCATGGCGTCGCGGGTAGTGGCGCTCGCGGGTGCGAGCGAGTGGTTCGCCGGTGGCGTCGTGACCTACGCCAGCGAGGCGAAGCGACGGGTGCTCGAGATCGAGGTCGACGGCGTCGTCTCCGGCCGGACGGCGGCGGCGATGGCCGAGGCGGTCCGCTCGCTCTTCGGCGCGGATGTCGGGCTGGCCACGACCGGCGTCGCGGGGCCGGACCGTCTGGAGGGCCGGCTGCCGGGAACGGCGTTCGTCGGGATCGCCCTCGACGGGGAGCCCGCCGAGGCGCTCGAGCTGTCGCTCCCGGGGGATCGGGAGCAGGTGCGAGGGCTCGGGACCCTCAGCGCCTTCGATGCCCTGCGGCGACGCCTCCTCACCCGGGCGCGCCGGACAGCCTGACGGCGGCTTCGAGAACCCTCCGGGCTTCGTCGTCGAAGGCGACGAGGCGGGCGAGCCGAACGGCCGTCGGCGTCGTCCGCAGCGTCTGGACCGCGACCGCCGCCGCGGCGTCCGGCGGGTAGCCGTAGGCGCCGGTGGAGATCGCCGGGAAGGCGATGGAGGTCGCCCCGACCTCGTCGGCGAGCTGGAGGCAGCGTCGGTAGCAGGACGCGAGTAGCTCCGGCTCGCCGTGACGCCCGTCGCGGTAGACGGGGCCGACGGCGTGCGCGATGTAGCGCGCCGGGAGCCGGAAGCCCGGCGTCAGCTTCGCATCGCCCACCGCGCACCCACCGAGGGCGGCGCACGCGGCGCGCAGCTCGGCCCATCCCGCGGCACGGTGGATGGCCCCGTCCACGCCACCGCCGCCGGCGAGCCGCGGGTTCGCGGCGTTGACGACGACGTCGACGTGCTCGCGGGTGATGTCGCCGAGCACGACCTCGAGGCGCAGCGCCACGGGACCAGTCTCGCGCCGCCTCGCCGAGCGCGCGGCGGGCGCGCCCTCGCGGCGAGGGCGCCCGGCGGGGATCAGGTGAGGTGGGCCCTCAGGATCGCCTCGACCGCGTCGGGATCGTCAGGCGTGATGACCGGCGTGATCGTCCGCCCGACGTCGACGTAGAGCGCGGTGGACTTGGCCGGCCGGCGTGGGTCGAGGTTCCACCAGTGCACGAGGTCGCCCGAGCCCCAGATGCGCCAGCGGCCGGAGAGCCCGGTGAGCGGCCGCCTCGTGACGGCGCGGATCCTCCGGTAGGGGATCGTCTTGGCCGCACCCCAGAGGTAGTACCAGCGGATGGTGAGGGCCTGGTCGTCGCACGCGATGCGGCCGTCGTCGTAGAGCACCGCGCAAGTATCGCCGACCGGTCGAACGCGCGCGCTGGTCGCCAGGGTGGGGCGCAGCAGGGGTCGTGGGCATCCACCAACGAACAGGTGTTCGGAACTACAGTCACGTGAGTACCCGTGGCGGCGCGCGGGGAGGCGATACAGCCACTCCCTATCGTCTCGGGGCCAAGCGCAGGCTGCCGGTTGCCGGCTGGAGAGGGAGCGAGGGGAATGGAGCGAGACAAGGCGCTCGAGGCGGCGCTCGGCCAGATCGAGCGGCAGTTCGGCAAGGGCTCGGTCATGCGCATGGGCGAGCACCTCTCGATGGCGATCGAGTCGATCTCGACCGGGGCGATGTCGCTCGACCTCGCGCTCGGCGTGGGCGGCCTGCCGCGTGGCCGGATCGTCGAGGTGTACGGCCCCGAGTCCTCGGGGAAGTCGACCCTCGCCCTCCACGTGGTGGCGGAGGCGCAGCGGAACGGCGGCATCTGCGCCTACATCGACGCAGAGCACGCCATGGACCCGGTCTACGCGAAGGCCATCGGCGTCGACATCGACGAGCTGCTCATCTCCCAGCCGGACACCGGTGAGCAGGCGCTCGAGATCGCCGAGCTGCTGGTGCGCTCGGGCGCGATCGACGTCCTCGTGGTGGACTCGGTGGCCGCGCTGACGCCACGTGCCGAGATCGAAGGCGAGATGGGGGACAGCCACGTCGGCCTGCAGGCGAGGCTGATGTCCCAGGCGTTGCGCAAGCTGACCGCCGCGCTGTCGAAGTCGAAGACGATCGCGCTGTTCATCAACCAGCTCCGGGAGAAGATCGGCGTCGTCTACGGCTCGCCGGAGGTGACCCCGGGTGGCCGGGCCCTCAAGTTCTACGCCTCGGTGCGCCTCGAGATCCGCCGAGCCGAGCAGATCAAGGACGGCACCGAGGTCATCGGGAGCAGGACGCGGGTGAAGATCGTGAAGAACAAGTGCGCCCCGCCCTTCCGCCAGGCGGAGTTCGACATCATGTACGGCAAGGGGATCAGCCGCGAGGGCTCGATCCTCGACGTCGCCGTCGACCTCGGCATCGTGAAGAAGTCCGGCGCCTGGTACACGTACGAGGGTGAGCAGCTCGGGCAGGGACGCGAGAACGCGAAGCAGTTCCTGCGCGAGACCCCGGAGCTGATGGTCGACCTGGACCAGCGGATCCGCAGGGAGGTAGCCGACAAGCTCGGTATCGACGTCCCCCTCGGGGCCGGAATCGGTGACGACGAGCCGATCACCCTCGCCGAGGACTGATCCGATCCTCAGCGCGGGATCGAGGTGTGCTTGAACTCGTTGAGCTCGGTGTGTGACGTGAGCAGGTCGAGCACCCGATCGATCGTGGCGCGGGCCTCCTCCCCGCTGCGCGGACGGCTGAGCAGGCGGACGAACGCCGCCTGCTCGCCGGCGATGAAGGTCGGCACGCCGAAGACCGCGTGCGAGGCCACGAGGCCTCGGTGCTCCGTCGCGAGCAGGTCGTAGGGCCAACCCGCGTCGAGCTCCGCGAAGACGGCGTCAGCGTCCGCTCCCCCCTCCTTCAGCGCGGCGCGAGCCGTCTCCTCCTCGCGCAGGTCGCGGCCGTGCTCGTGGCGCGCCACGAAGAAGGCGGTGTGGACCGCGAGGAAACGGTCCGGAAAGCGCTCGCGCACGACGAGGGCCGCCGCCTGCGCCACGAGCTCGTTGCGCTTGCTCGGGTCGTCGAAGACGCTCAGGCCGCCTTCGGGGACGTGCACCTCGGGCAGGCTGAAGGCCCGGAAGGTGACCTCGTAGGGCGCTCCGGCCCGCATCGCGGCGACGACGTGCTCGCTGGCATTGCGCGCGAATGGGCAGCGGTAGTCGAATGCAACGGAGAACGAGCGAGTGGTCATGCAACGATCAACTCCGGCACCCGCCGAGAGATTCCCCGCGGCGTCCGGCGTGCGGCGGGCCCGTCCCGGCGACGTCGCGCCGATCGCCGCGTCCTTGGCCCGGGCGTTCGCGCACGACCCGGTCGCGTGCTACCTCTTCCCCGCCGCGGCGCGTCGCGAGGCCAGCCTGCGCCGATTCTTCGCGCTGCAGCTTCGGCACCACTACCTGCCCCGCGGCGAGGTCTTCACGACCGCCGAGCGAGACGCGGCCGCCCTGTGGATGCCGCCGAGCGCGGCGCCGCCGGACCTGGCCCGGCAGCTGGCCGACGTCCTCCTCCTCGCCCCCGTGCTGCGAGGGCGGCTGCTCGCTGCCCGCCAGCTGGCGCGGCTGCTGGCCGCGCACCACCCCGAAGCCCGTCACTACTACCTCGGGACGCTCGGGACCGACCCGCGCCGCCAGGGCGAAGGTCGTGGCTCGGCGCTGCTGCAGCCGGTGCTCGAGGCCTGCGATCGCTCGGGGACCGAGGCCTACCTCGAGTGCTCTCGTGCCGGAACCGTCCCCTTCTACGTCCGCCACGGCTTCCGCGTCACGGCGCAGGTGACGGCGCCGGCGGGCGGCCCGACGCTGTGGCTGATGGCACGCCGGCCACGGGCCTGAGCCCGACCGCGGGCGGCTCGTGCCGGGCGCGCCCGACCTCGGTTGGGATCGGTCGGACGCCGGGTGGGGTGCGGCCCGGGTCGAGGACGACCTCGGTCAGGATGTCGAGCACCGCGCGCACGGGCGCGCCGGGCATGCCGCGGCGGCGCTGGGCGAAGCCGACGAGGCGCGGGGCGAGGCCCTCCACGGGAACGAGCGTCCAGCGCTCGCGCAGGCCCGGTGTCATCGCGCCGGAGGGAAGGATCGAGAAGCCGGAGCCCTCGAAGGTGAGCGAGGCGATCAGCCGGAGGCTGTCCATCTCGGCTCGCGGTCGGAGGGTGACGCCGGCGGCGCGAGTGAGGGCGTCGAGGTCGTCCCGGTAGGCGCTGCCCCGCGTCGGCAGCAGCAGGGGCAGGCGAGCGAGGTCGGCGAGGCTGACTCGATCGGCCGCGGCGAGAGGGTGGTCGCTCGGCAGGACGAGGCCGAGGTCCTCCTCGAAGAGCGGCACCGTGCGCACCTCGGTACCCGAGGCGGGCAGGGCCAGCACGCCGATGTCGACCTGCCCGCTCGCCAGCTGGCTGTCGAGGCCGAGCGTCGTCGCCTCGATGAAGACGAGGTGGAGGTGAGGGTGGCGGAGAGGGACGAGGTCGAGCAGCCCGGGCACGAGCCAGCGAGCAGCGGTCCCGATGGCGCCGAGGCGCACGGTTCCGATGACCTCGTGGCTCAGGGCCGTGACGTCCGAGCTCATCGCGTCGAGCTCGCCGATCACGCGGCGCGCTCGCGCGACGACGAGCTCGCCCGCCTCGGTGAGCTCGCCGGTGGCGCGATCGACGAGCGAGGTTCCGAGCTCTACCTCGAGCTTCTTCACGTGCGTCGAGATGTTCGACTGGACCGTGGCGAGGGCGTCAGCGGCTGCAGAGAACGACCCGTGCTCCGCGATGGCGACGATGGCGTTCAGCTGCCGGAGGTCCATCGCTAAAGACGATAGCAAATATCTACCGAAACTGTTTGACTGATGGGCCACCAGGGCAGATACTGGTGTCAGACCGCAGGCGACATCGGATCCCCCCTCCGATACCTGGCGGGATGACAGGAAGGAGCCGGATCCCCCCTCCGGCTCCTTCTTCGCGTCTCGGACCGGAACCTAGCCGTCGCGGACCAGGGCGTGTCAAGCCGTGGCTCGATCACCAGGGCTTGGCCGACCCGCGGGGCTGTCTCGGCCGGTCGCGGCGCGCGCTCTCTGCGAGCGCCCAGGCGCGCCGCCACGCAGCGGCCTGCGGTCCGCGGAACGCCGGGGTCGTGCCGCGCGCGGCGCGCCGACGTGCCGACCACCAGTCGCTCTCGGCCTCGTCCGCCAGCGCCGCGACGGCCGCCTCGATGCGTGCCGCGAAGCGCCGGGCGTCCTCCTCACGGCCGCCTGGTGTCGGGGCGAGCGGCGAGAGCGGGGACCCGAAGCGGACCTCGACCGTTCCTGGACGCAGCGTGCCCCGGCCCTTGGGCAGGAGCGGTCGCACCCCCTTCAGGTGGATCGGGACGACGGGCACGCCGCAGCGCTTCGCGAGGTAGGCAGCGCCGCCGCGGAACTCCTGGCCCCAGCCGTCGGGGCTGCGACCTCCCTCCGGGAAGATGACGAGGCTCCAGCCCTCGCCGAGCAGCTCGGCGGCGAGGTCGGCGCTCCTGCGGTTCACCTTCGTGCGCTCCATCGGGATGGTCCCGAGCAGCAGCGGCCACAGGCGTGCCTTCCAGGCCCGGTCGAAGAAGTAGTCGGCGGCCGCTGCCACGACGGCGCGATGGCGGAAGCGGGCCGGGAGCGCGCTGAGCACGATCGCGGTGTCGAGGTGGCTCGTGTGGTTCGCGGCGAAGATGACCGGGGCGCGCAGCGCCGCGAGGTGCTCGCTGCCGAGGACCTTCGGTCGGGTCGCGAGGTAGGTGAGGGGACGGGTCACGTTGTCGAGGAGGAGCGCGCGAACGAACCGAGCTGGCGGGCGGCGGCTCCACGCGGTGTCGTAGTCGACGCCGAGGTCGCGGCGCACGGGCGGGCGGGGCACGGTGCCGGGCCACGGGGGCCGGCGCACCACCGCCTCGACGCGGGCGGGGACGCGCATGGTCACGTCACGTCGGCGAGGAAGAGCGGCGGCAGGTGCAGGTGGGTGATCGAGGGGTCGCGCCCGACGACGTCCTCCGCCATCTCGAGCGCGTCGGCGAGCGTGCTCGCGGGCTTGAAGCCCAGGCGGCGGACTGCCCGGCGGTCCCCGCCGACGACGATGACCTGCCCGAGGTGCTCGAGCGCGTGCGCGCACCAGTACCACATGTAGAAGGGGTGGACCCCGTGGTAGGCGTAGGACGTCCGGTACAGGTGGATGTACCACTCGTCGCGGGCGTAGGACTCCTCGAACTTCGACTCGATCTCGAGCGGATCGGTCGTCTCGGCTAGCACCTGCTCGAAGAAGTCGATGTAGCTCGGGTGGTGCACCGGGTGGAACGCCCACGGGGTCGGGTGCGACAGGATGGCCACCCCGCCCTCGCGCACGACGGGGCGGTTGCGGTAGAGGTTGAAGAAGTACCCGAGGCCGAGGCAGGCGACGAGGATCGGGTTCATGATCGAGTTGACGTTGTAGGGGCAGATGTAGGGGAGCCCCATAGTGACGACGTCGGTCTGGCCGCTGACGGGCACGAGCTGCTGGGCGTGGACGTTGGCGAGGGTCCGCTCGTGCACCGCCTCGACCTCGCCGGCCTGCACGGACGCGAGGGCGTGCGGGGCCCGGATCGCCTGGAAGATCTGACGGGCGAGCGCGGGAGGGGTCCGGTCGAGCGCCGCCTTCGTCGCGCTGAAGCCGGCACGGTCCACGAAGCGCCACTCCCACTCCCGTCGCTGGAGGAAGCCGAACTGCGCGGGGAACGTGTCGGTGTTGAGCGTCGTCTCGATCTGGAAGACGCGAACGCCGGCCTGCTTGATCAGACGGCCCATTCGCCAGTTCGAGTGGTGCAGCTCGGAACGGTGGAGGTCCATGAAGGAGCGGCTGTGCTGCATCGTCCGGACGTTGTGGTGGTGGCGCAGCGACCGGTAGCTGGCGAGCCCGGTGGCGACCGACTTGTGGCCGCCGTCCATCGCGACGAGGTTGATGTTGACGTACACGAGGAGGTCGCTCTCCGCGGCGCGCCGGTTGATCTCGACGTCCTCGCCCGCCTCGGTCGTGCCGAGGTGCACGAGGTTCGCCGGGTCCTCGGCGTCGTGCTGCAGGAGCAGGCCGTTCGGGGCGAACGCGTCGAAGATGCGGCTGCCGAGCGCGTGGCGGAGCTCGTCGTCGGTCATGCGCCGGTGCAGTGCGAGCGCGGCGATGAGGACGACGTCGTCGACGCCGGCCGCTGCCGCCTGGTCGAGGACCGCCTCGATGACGAGCTGGCGCACGTCCGGCGCCCGCATCGGGGGGAGCGGGAGCGAGACGTCGTCGAAGGCGATCGTGAGGCGCATCCCGGGGTGCAGGAGGGCGGACAGCGGGGGGGAGTCGCCGAGCGGGTGCTCGAGCGCCTCCCGGATCGCGGCGGCTGGGTCGCGCAGGGGGGCGACGGGCTCGGGCGGGTAGATGACCCGCGAGCCGACGGGGAGGCGCTCGAGGCGGAAGCCCTCCCCGTGCCAGAACAGCACGGGGGGCGTCGAGCGGTCGACCTCGAGGACGAACCCCGGCCTCGGGCTCACGTCCTGCCCTCTCCTTCCTCGGTGCCGATCGGGTCGGCGGTCGCGCTCCACCATCTCGTCGCCGCGTCGCGCCGCAGGTCGAACGCGACCTTCACCGCGCCGCGCCGACCGGCGTTCGCCGCGTGGCGAATGGCCTCCTCGTAGCGCTCAAGAGGGTAGCGGGCCGAGACGAGGCGGCCGAGGTCTGCCGCCTCGACGAGCTCGAGCGCGAGCTGGAAGGTGGGGCGCTCGTCGCCGGCCAGCTGCTCGGTGCCGTAGGCGTAGGTGCCCGAGAGCGTCACCTCGCGCTGCCACAGCGGCGCGAGGTCGACGTGCACCGACCCCGGCATGCCGACGAGGACGATGCGCCCCCCGGGCCGGACGACGGCGAGGCAGGCCGCGATCGACTCCGCGCTCGCCACGCAGTCGAGGACGACGTCCGCCCCGCCGGCGAGTCGCCGGACGCCACCGCTGCGACCGGCGAGGGCGAGGGAACCGGTGGACCGGCGGACCGCTCGGGCCAGCTCGCCGGGCTCGACGACGGCATCGGCGCCGAGCTGGTCGGCGAGCGAGCGCTGCACGGGGTGCTTGGCCACCGCGAGGAGGCTGGCGGGCAGGCTGAGCTGCCGGAGCGCTGCGACCGTGAGCAGGCCAAGCGTCCCCGCTCCGAGGACGACGACGTGCTCGCCCGGGGCGACGCGCGCGGCGAGCGCGGCGTGGATGGCACACGCGGTCGGCTCGACGAGCACGGCGTCCTCGTCGCTCAGGTGGTCCGGCACGAGGTGGAGCTGGCTCTCGTGGGCGACGAGCTCCTCGGACCACCCGCCCCCGGTGTCGGCGCAGTACCCGGTCTGCAGGCCCGGCCGCAGGTGGCCGAACGCGATCCGCTCGCAGCGGCCTCGTCGTCCCGCGGCGCAGGCGCGGCACGGCGGGTCGAGGCCGCGGACGACGCAGGACAGGACCGGCTCGAGGACGACGCGGCGGCCCGCGTCCGGACCGTCGAGGAGGTCGGCGACGACCTCGTGGCCGGGCACGAACGGGAAGCTGACGATCGGTTCGAAGTAGCGCGAGCTCGCGCCGTCGAGTGTCGTGAGGTCCGAGCCGCAGATGCCCGCGAGCCGTGGCCGCAGCCGCCGCCAGGAAGGTCCGAGCGGGCGCGGGGGGTCGACGTCGGCGAGCCGCAGCGGACCGATCCCGATGCCAGCTCCGGCGCCGGCGAGCGCAGCAGCGGCGCGTGCCGCGGCGAAGCGGTGGACGTGTCGTTCGACGAGGAGGGCCTTCATGCTCGTGCCGCTGGACCGAGCTGGGTGGCGCTCGGCGGCTCCGTGCGCGGCCCGGTGCGGCGCGTCGCGACCGCGAGCGGGCGCCACGGGCCCCCGGGGGCGCGTCCCCACCGCTCGATCGGCCAGCCGCGCCGTCGGGCGATCGCGGCGAGCTTCGGCTCGGGGTTCACCGCCACGGGGTGGCCCGCGGCCTCGAGCATCGGCAGGTCGCTCGTCGAGTCCGCGTACGCGACGGTCTCGGCGAGCGAGAGACCGAACGACGCCGACCAGCGCTCCATGAGCAGGGCTCGGGCCTCACCGGTCGGCGGCGTGGAGGCGAGCTCGCCGGTGAAGCGGCCGTCGCGCACCTCGAGGCGTGCGCAGACGATCTCGTCGAACAGCGGCGCGAGCGGCGCGACGACGAAGTCCAGGGCCCCGGTGATGAGCAGCGTCCTGTGGCCGAGCTGCCGGTGGGTGCGCAGGCGCTCGATCGCGCCCGGGAAGCACCGGAGCAGGAGGAGGTCGCTGAACAGCTCCCAGGCGTCGGCGCGCACGCGCGCCTCGGGCGCGCCCTCGTAGCGGCGGTAGAAGGCGCGCAGGAAGTCGGTGCGGTCGCGCCGGTCGACGGCGAGCAGTCTCGGGCCCTCGGCGATCAGCTGGGCGGCGAGCTGCGCGCGGCGCAGGAGGGGGAGGTGGCGCGTCGCGAGCCAGGCGTAGGACTCGACGACGTTGGAGGCCACGAGCGTCTGCTCGAGGTCGAACACGGCGCAGCGCGGCGCCTCGGTGAGGACCGATCGGCGCGCCCGCTCCTCCCGGCTCGGCGATCGTCGTGGCGCCGGCGAGGTGCGGACCCGAGCGTGCTCGACGACCGAGGGCAGGTGGACGTCGCGGACGTAGGACGGCCAATCGATGACCGCGGGGTCGAAGCAGAAGGCTTGCTGGTCGGCGTCGTCGAGCGAGCGGTAGAGGGCGAGGGCGTTGTCGATCCGAAAGCGTGCCTCGGTCTCGGTGTAGCTCCCGTAGAGCTCGACGTAGCCGAGCGCACGCTCGGCCAGCTCGCGGCGCTCCTCGAGGGACGAGGCGCGCTCGGCGAGCTCGCCGCGGATCGGCAGGACGTTCACGACGCGCTCGGCGCCGCGCAGCGCACTCACGGCTCGCTTGAGCTCGCCCTGCACCTTGCCGCGGCCGGGGAAGGACCACTTCGGTACGACGATCGGCTGGCCCCTGCCGTCGTAGAGCGGGTGCTCGGTGAACCACCGCTCGCACAGGTCGACGAGCGTCCCGTACCGGAGGGGGTTGCGCACGCCCGAGGCGATCTGGATGATCTCCGGTTCCCCCGGGCGCGGCCCGCGCGCGGCGACGGCGATGATTCCGGCCGCGACGAGGTCGACCGGGATGACGTCGATGACGCCCTCGGGGACACCCGGGAACTGGCGGAGCAGACCGCGGGCGTAGGAGATGATCACGGGCTCGGCCATCCGGAAGCCTCGGATCCAGCCCGGTCGGGGCTCGGCGAGGGCCGACTCCACGATCGACGGGCGCACGATGGTGACGGGGAGGTCCCCACGGCTCTCGCAGAGGGCGACCTCGCCGAGCGACTTCGTGAAGGCGTAGGCGTCCGGCCAGCCGAGCGCCTGGGCGCGGGCTCGGCCCAGCTCGACGAGGCGGTCGGCGACCCACGCCTCCCGCAGGCGCTCGGTGCGCTCGGCGAGGAGCGCCGTACCGGCGGCCCCGAGCTCGGCGCGCGCCTCGCGCCGGAAGCGTGCGAGGAGGGCAGGCGCCCTGCTCTCGGCGTCGGCGTCGGCCCGGGCGCGCCGGGCCGCGGCGACCTCGGCTCGCCACTCGGGCAGGGCCAGGTAGCGGCTCGCCTGCACGGGCTCCTCGGCTGCGTCGCCATGGTGCGCGCTGTTCACGTAGGCGGTGGACACCGCGACGAGGTGCGGGAGCGCCGAGCCGGCGCGTTCGGTCGTGAGGTCCAGGAGCGTCCTGGCGACGCGTGCCGGCCCGAGGAGGTTGACCTCGACGGCGCTGTCGAGCGGCGCGTCGAAGCTCACCGTGGCAGCGGAGTGGATGACGACGTCGCAGGCGGCGAGCTGGCGGCGACCGGCGTCGTCCAGGCCGAGGCCCTCGCTTGCGACGTCGCCGGCGACCGCGACCACCCGTCGCGTCACCTCGTCGTCGAATCGCTCGCCGAGCTCGGCGCGCAGGCGGTCGAAGCAGTCGTTCCGCAGGATCTCGCGACGGAGGCGCTCGGTCGCGTCGGCCCGGCGCCCCGGGCGGACGAGGAGGAGGAGCTGGCACCCGGGGACGGCGCGAAGGAGTCGCTCGACGAGGGCCGTCCCGAGGAAGCCCGTCGCACCGGTGATCGCGATGCGCCGCCCGGCGAGCCGATCAGCGATCACGGCACGCTGGCGGCGGGCGCCCAGGCGCCTCGGCGCGGGCCCGTCGCGTCGTTGCGCCCGGGCTTCACCGCTTCCTCGCCGCGGTCGGCCGGCGGCGGGGCGGCGTGTAGCGCTTCGAGGCCCTCGGCGGGCCCGCGGCTCGTGCCGGTCGGCGCGTCGCCGCTGCCGGCGCCGCCGCGCCCGCCTGCTGGCGCTGTCGCGCCATGACCCGCATGATGAGCCACCCGCCGTAGAGGAGGAACAGGATCCCGAGGGTGTTGCGCCCCGTGATCGCCTCCATGCCCGTCATGAAGCTGGCGAAGCCGAGCAGGGCACGGCGCCGGAGGAGGAGGCCGACGAGCATCAGCGCCGTCACGAGCGAGCCGGCGACGAGGAGGGTGTCGGCGTCGGCCCGGACCTGCGCCGAGGTGCTGCGGTGGTTCACGAGGTAGCCCGCGACGGTGAAGGCGATCGCGAGCGCGACCGCGCCGGCGCCGAGGAGGCGCTCGCGACGGTCGAGGCCGTTCACGATCTCCTTCTCGCCGGCGGGCCGCGGTGAGGCCGGCCGGGGCGAACGGGGTCCGGGGCGCTGGTGCCACAGCCCGGTGGCGAGGGTGCGCAGGCGAGGGCGCGAGCGCGCCGGCGCGCCTGCACCCGGCGACGAGCCGTCGCTCGCTGCGGGCGCACCTGCCCCGTGCTCGGTCACGCGCAAGAGGCTAGTGGCCGCTCGCGCGCCTCGGGCGAGCCCCGCCCTTCGGACGAGCGTCACCGGATCGGGCTCTCCTCCCCACCGGGCTTCGCGCGGTTGCGGCCGAGACCGCTCGATGGGAGACTGGCCTGGTCGCCGGCCGCGGCCCGACGCTCGCAGCGGGGTGAGCTCGGTGGGCGGCGTGGGCGTCGAGCGGGCGCTTGGCTCAGGTGGTTAGAGCGCAGCCTTCACACGGCTGAGGTCACAGGTTCGAGTCCTGTAGCGCCCACGGGAGCGACACGGCGCCGGGCGAGGGATCGGGAGGAGGGCGCGCACGACGGTGGAGTTCCTCGTGCACATCACCGTGAACTGGCCGCCCGACGGCGACGAGGACACGAAGGCGAGGCTCGTCGACGAGGAGGCGGCCCGCGCCAAGGTCCTCGCCGAGGCGGGCGTCATCGAACGCCTCTGGCGGATCCCCGGCCGCTGGGCGAACGTCGGGGTGTGGCGTGCCGACGACGCGACGCGGCTGCACGAGGCGATCTCGTCGCTCCCGCTCTACCCGTGGCTGTCGGTGCGGGTCGTGCCCCTCGCCCGGCACCCCTCGGACCCCGTCGCCTGGGGCGGGCGCGAGGCGGCCGGCTAGGCGCCGGCGCCGACTGGCGTCTCGCGCCGGGCGCTCGTCGCGACGAGGTCGCCCTTCGGCCGCCCCGGCGGGCGAGCGTCGGCGCAGCGGTCGTCGTGTCCCCGGACCTGGCACCGCCCGAGCCGCGACCGAATCCACGGCACAGGCGCCCACCCGCCTCGGACGACGGCGGGCGGGCCAGACCCTGCCGACCGGCGCGCGGCGCTCGATCCGCGGCGCGTCGCGAGTACCACCGTCGCCCTCGACCCCCTCGCGGTCAACGAGCCGAGCATCGTCGCCGCGGCGGTGCCGACCGCCGCGCGGCGCGTGGCGCCACGGTCGGCGCGAGGGCAGGGTCTCCGCGAGGCGGCGGCCTCATCCCGTCGGAGCCCCATCGAGGGCGGGTGGGCGCCTGGCGCGCTTCTTCGCCGCCTGGCGCCGCTTCGCGTCGAGGCGCCGCTCGGCAGCCGCAGCTGGGGGGACGGTCGGCCGTCGGGGGGCGTGCTCGCGCAGCGCGAGCGCCAGCCGCTGCGCGAGGCGCTCCCGCGCGAGCGCGCGGTTGCGCTGCTGGGAGCGCTGCGAGCTCACGACGACCCGGGCCACCGGTCCGAGCCGCTCGAGGAGCCTCGCCTTCTGGCGCGGCCCGAGGTGCCGGGAGGACGCGACATCGAAGCGGAGATCGACGCGGGTCCTCGTCCGGTTGGCGTGCTGGCCACCTGGTCCGCCGCTCGTGGAGAAGCGCCACTGCAGCTCCTCCGCCGGGATGGTCAGGCGCCGATTCACGCGGAGGTCTTCCTCGTGCGCCGCGGTGCGCTCGGACCTCGCGCCGGGCGCGTCGGGACCATCGACCTGGCGCCGAGTCCCTAACACTTCCATCGCAATCCTCACAGGATTCCATCAGAGTGACGCGTGAGGATGGCTTCGTGGCGCTCGCGATCTCCGAGGACGGCGACGACGTCGAAGATCGCGTCGCGCGCCGGCGCGCCGGGCCGGTGGTGTGGTCGCTGCCCTCGGTCGCGACCGTGCGCCGGGTGGCACGCTACTTCCTGACCTCCGTCGCCGCCCTCGCGATCAGCGAGATCACGCTCCTCGCGCTCGTCGACGCCCGCCTCCAGCCGACGGTAGCGGCCCTGCTCGCGAACCTGGCGGGCGCCCTCCCCTCCTACCTCCTGTCGCGCTACTGGATCTGGGCCGAGGCCGACCGCCGGCGGCCGCTGCGCCAGATCGTGCTCTACTGGGTGGTCTCGGTCGTGAGCATGGGGATCTCGAGCGTTGCGACCGGTGAGCTCGCCCGCCTCGCGCCGGCCAGCCGGCTCGCGCACCTCGTCGTCGTCGGGACGATCTTCCTCGGCGTGAGCTTCGTGCTGTGGGTGGCGAAGTACCTCGTCTACGAGGCGGCGATCTTCATCCGGCCAGCCCCCGCGCGCCGCAGGGTGGCCGCGGCCGAGAGCGAGGGCGCAAGGTGGCAGGCGGGCGGCGCCGCGCTCGAGGGTGGCGCAGGCCCGGCGCACGAGGACGCCATCGCCGTCGCTGCCTGGCAGGCCGGGCACCGGCGGCGATCGTAGGCGCGGGCTCAGCTCCCGAAGCGCGCGCTGGCGAGGACCTCGCCGTTGGCTGCGAGGAGCCGCGCCGAGGCCAGCGCGGCGACGGGCACGGGCAGCGGGGCGCTCCAGGCGCCGGCCCCGGCCGCGAGCCAGAACCGCCCGACGTCGATGGCGCGCCCGTCTCGGGTCGTGACCTCGCAGGTGACGTAACCGGCGGCGCGGAGGTTGGAGACGGCCACGAGCAGCGCCCCGGGCGCGGCGAGCGCCTCGCCGCGCCCCGAACCCGCGGCGCCGAACGCGGCGAGGCGGGCGCCCGGCGCGAGTCCCGGCGTGCTCGCGGCGCCGAGGAAGCGGCCGGCCGCCACGCCCCCGGCCGCGAGCGCGGCGGCGGCCACGGCGGCGAGGGCGGCGCGGCGCGCCGTGGGACGCCGGCGCGGGCGCGCGACGCCGAGGCGCTCGAAGACGCGGACCTCGAAGCCGACCGGGGGCTCGAGCTCGGGAGCGCCCTCGAGGACGCGGTCGGCGCTGCGGCTGAGCGCCTCGAGGGTGGTCGCGCACGCCCGGCAGTGCTCGACGTGCGCGAGCACCGCCGCGCGGGCGCGCCCGGTGAGCAGGCCGAGGGCGGCGAGCGCGAGGTCGTCCTCGATCTCCCGGCAACGCTCGCGCCCGTCAGCCATGGCACACCGCAGGTGGCCTCGTGCTCCTCGGCCGCCTCACGGCTCGTCGTCCTGGGCATCGAGGAGCGCGCGGAGCCTCGCGAGGGCGAGGCGGATCCGCGACTTCGCCGTGCCGAGCGGGATCTGCTCGAGCGCCGCCACCTCCGGAGCGCTGAGGCCGAGCCAGGCGGCGAGGACGAGCGCCCGGCGCTGGTCGCCCGGCAGCCCCGCGAGTGCGCTGCGCAGGCCGGCGAGGGTTTCGACGGCCGGGGGGTGGTCCTCGGCCGCCGGGGCGTGGGCGACGAGCGCGACGAGCTCGTCGGTTGCCGTGGGCGCGTCGTGGCGCGCACGGCGCCGGTCGAGGGCGAGGTTGCGGGTGATCGTGAGCACCCACGCGGACGCCGGCGCCCGGCGCGGGTCGTAGACCGCGGCGTGGCGCCAGGCGCGCACCATCGCCTCCTGCGCCACGTCCTCGGCGAGGTCGACGTCTCGCAGGATGCCGTAGGCGAGGCCGAAGACGCGCCGCTGGTAGCGGCGGACGAACTCGATCGTCGCGGCCTCGTCACCGGTGGCCATCCCCGCGAGGAGGGCCTCGTCGGAGAGGGACGCGGCCTTCGCACGCCCGCCGAGGGCGAGCGCACGCACGGTCGCGGGCGAGAGGCGCTCAGTACCCGTAGGCGCTCGAGGTCGTCGTGGTCGAGCGCGGGCGCTTCGGACGCGGCGCGGCCGTCGCTGCGTTGCCCGGGTGGACGACGGTCCAGAGGTGGGCGTAGCCCTGGCCTCGCGCCTGCCCGGGCTTCGTGTCGCCGGCGTAGCGGTACAGCGGGATGCCGTTGTAGGTGACCTGGAGGCGCCCGTCGCGGCGGATGGTCCCGAGTCCGCGCACCCCCCGGCCGACCGGCCTGGTCTCGCCCTTGGGGAGCAGCAGCGGCGGCCAGAGGCTCGCGCACGCCCCCGTGCAGCGGCTCGTGTCCCGGGCGTCTCGCAGGTAGTGGTAGAGGGTGAAGCCGCGCGCGTCGACGAGCACCGTGCCGAGCTTGCCACGGCGCGCGAGCGCTACGGTGACCGGCGCGCGAACCGACCGGTGCACGGGCGGCCTCCTCGTGCTCGCGGCGCTCGGCAGGGCGGGACCGAGGGCGACGAGGGCGCCGGCCGCCACGACGAGCGCGACGGGCGGGCGGTGCTGTCTCGTGGGCCGCAGGGTCGGGGTGGTCGTCGATGCCATGCAGGCCTCCTCGTGCCAGGGTGTCCCCAGTACTACGACGCAGGGGGCGCTCGGGATCATCGCCCGGTCAGACTGGCGCCGGCCGCGCGCCCCGGTAGGCTCCCGACGTGCGCACCGGCGAGGTGGTCCCCGCGTTCGAGCTCGCCGACCAGCACGGCAGGCTCCGGAGCCTCGACGAGCTCGTGCGGAAGGGTCCGGTCGTGCTCTTCTTCTACCTCGCGGCGCTGACGCCTGGCTGCACGGCCGAGGCCTGCCACTTCCGGGACCTGGTCGAGCGCTTCGGCGCCGTCGGCGCCGAGCCCGTCGGCATCAGCCCGGATCCCGTCGAGCGCCTTCGCCGCTTCGCCGAGGTGCACGGGATCCACTTCCCGCTGCTGTCGGACCCCGACGGCGCGGTCGCCGCAGCGCTCGGGGCGCGCCGGCCCATCGGCGTCGGGCCGCTGCGGACGAGGCGCATGACGTTCGTCATCGGCACGGACCGACGGGTCCTCGGCGTGATCCGATCCGAGCTGCGCACGGCGCTCCACGCCGATCGCGCCCTCGAGGTGCTCGGCGCGGCCGTGCGGCGCTGAGCTCGCCACGGTGGCGATCGGGTCGTGCGCCCTCCCCGGGTCCGCCGCCGGGGCGGATGTGGAAGGGTAGGGGTGTGCCCGTCGCCTGCGGATGTCTCCTAGCCTGCGGATGGTGAGGTCACCCCGGCGATGACCATGCGCCTGTACGACACGGCCCGGCGCGCGGTGGTGCCGTTCACCCCGGGGCCAGTCGTGACCATGTACACCTGCGGCATCACGCCGTACGACGCGGCGCACCTCGGCCACGCAGCGACCTACCTCGCGTACGACATCCTCCAGCGGCGGCTGCGCGACCTCGGGCACACGACGCGCTGCGTCCGCAACATCACCGACGTGGACGACGACATCCTGCGGAAGGCCCGGAGCCTCGGCGTGCACTACCTCGACCTGGCCGCCGAGCAGATCGGACGCTTCGACGAGCACATGCGCGCCCTCAAGCTGCTGCCGGCCTCGGCCGAGCCGCGGGCGACCTCGGCGATCGCGGACATCCTCAGCTTCGTCGGCAAGGTCCTCGACGCCGGCCACGCCTACCGGTCCGGCGGGTCGGTGTACTTCGACGTCTCCGCCTTCCCACGCTTCGGCCAGGTGAGTCACCTCACCCGGGACGAGATGCTGGCGCTCGCTGCGGAGCGGGGCGGCAACGTCGACGACCCCAACAAGGACGACCCGCTCGACTTCGTCCTCTGGCAGCCGTCGCTCCCCGACGAGCCGGCCTGGTCCTCGCGCTACGGGGACGGGCGTCCGGGGTGGCACATCGAGTGCTCGGCGCTCGCCATCCGGGAGCTCGGCACGACGATCGACCTGCACGGCGGGGGCGAGGACCTGATCTTCCCGCACCACGAGTGCGAGGCCGCCCAGTCGGAGGCTGCGACCGGGGCACGCTTCGTCCGGCACTGGATGCACGTCGGGATGGTGCGCCTCGACGGGGAGAAGATGTCGAAGTCGCTCGGGAACCTGGTGTTCGTCGGCGACCTCCTGAAGGAGCACGAGCCCGACGCGATCCGGCTCGCGCTCGTGAGCCAGCACTACCGCTCGTCGTGGGACTGGGACGAGCGGCTGCTGGTGGACGCGGCCCGGCGCCTCGCGGCCTGGCGCCGCGCCGGCCACGGGCACGGCGCGCTCGACGCGGTGCGCGACCGCCTCGACGACGACCTCGACGTGCCCGGGGCCATCGCCGCGATCGACGACGCAGTCGCCCGCGGCGACGGCGTCTCGGACGCCGCGGGGCTCCTCGGCATCGAGCTGTGAGACGAGCAGGCCGAGTCCCGGGGCAGCGGGTGGCCGGCCGGTAGGCTCTGGCGATCGACCGTCCGACGACCAGAGGAGCTGCGTCCGTGCCTCGAGACGATGCGGGAGCCGTATCCGTGCGGCTCCCCGACGGGTCTCGCCGCACCCTGCCAGCGGGAGCGACCGCCGCCGACCTCGCCACCTCGCTCGGGCCCGAGCTCGCCCGTGACGCCGTCGCCGCTGAGGTGGACGGGGAGCTCGTCGACCTCGGGCGTCCCCTCGTCGACGGGGCCCAGGTGCGCCTCGTCGTCGCCGGCAGCGAGGAGGGCCGGGAGGTGCTGCGCCACTCGACCGCGCACGTCCTCGCCCAGGCCGTCCTGCGGCTCTACCCGGGGGCCCGCTACGCGATCGGCCCGCCGATCGAGGACGGCTTCTACTACGACTTCGAGCTGCCCGGAGGGCGGCACTTCTCGGACGACGACCTGCCGCGCATCGAGGCGGAGATGCGCTCGATCATCGGGGAGGCCCAGCCGTTCGTGCGGGAGGAGCGGTCGATCGACGAGGGACTCGCCCTCTTCGCCGATCAGCCCTTCAAGCGGGAGATCATCGAGCAGGTCGCCGAAGCCGCCGGGCGCGTGGACCCCGAGCTCGCGCACGAGGTCGCGGCGGGGACGGTGACGACGTACCGGAACTCGGAGACCTTCGTCGACCTGTGCCGCGGACCGCACGTTCCCTCGACGGACCGACTCGGGCACTTCGCGCTCACGCGGGTGGCGGGTGCCTACTGGCGGGGCGACGAGCGCCGTCCCCAGCTGCAGCGGATCTACGGCACGGCCTTCGAGTCCGCCGAGGCGCTGGCGGAGCACCTGCGCCGGCTCGAGGAGGCGGAGCGGCGCGACCACCGTCGCCTCGGCGCCGAGCTCGACCTCTTCTCGTTCCCCGAGGAGATCGGCTCGGGCCTCGCCGTGTTCCACCCGAAGGGCGGCCTCGTCCGGCGCATCATGGAGGACTACGCGCGACAGCGCCACGTCGACGCGGGCTACGCCTTCGTCAACACGCCCCACGTGACGAAGTCGGACCTGTTCGAGACCTCCGGGCACCTCGAGTGGTTCGCCGAGGGGATCTTCCCGCCGATGGAGCTCGACGGGCAGCACCGGTACTACCTCAAGCCGATGAACTGCCCCTTCCACATCCTCATCTACGCGAGTCGGCAGCGCTCCTACCGGGAGCTGCCGCTCCGCCTCTTCGAGTTCGGGACGGTCTACCGCTACGAGAAGTCCGGGGTCGTGCACGGCCTCACCCGCGTGCGGGGCATGACGCAGGACGACGCGCACATCTTCTGCGCGCGCGCCGACCTCGCCGACGAGCTGCGCTCGCTGCTCGCCTTCGTCCTCGACGTGCTGCGCGACTTCGGCCTCGAGGACTTCCACCTCGAGCTGTCGACCCGCCCGCCGGACAAGGCGGTCGGGAGCCACGAGGAGTGGGAGGAGGCGACGGAGGCGCTGCGGGCGGCGGGCGAGGCGATGGGCCTCGAGCTCGTCCTCGACGAGGGCGGCGGCGCCTTCTACGGTCCGAAGATCTCCGTCCAGGCGCGCGACGCCATCGGGCGCAGCTGGCAGCTCTCCACGGTGCAGCTCGACTTCCAGCTGCCCCAGCGCTTCGACCTCGCCTACGTGGGCCCGGACAACGCCCGGCATCGCCCGGTGATGATCCACCGGGCGCTGTTCGGGTCGGTCGAACGCTTCTTCGCGGTCCTGCTCGAGCACTACGCGGGCGCCTTCCCGACGTGGCTCGCGCCGGTGCAGGCGCGCGTCCTGCCGGTGCGCGACGACCACGGTCCGTACGCGGCCGAGGTCGCGTCCGCGCTCGCCGCTGCAGGGTTGCGGGCAGAGGTGGACCCCGCGAGCGAACCCGTGGGGGCGCGGATCCGGCGCGGCCGGCTGGAGCGCCTGCCGTACCTCCTCGTCGTCGGCGACGACGACGTGGCCGGGAAGACCGTCGGGGTGAACGCCCGCGGCGCGGCCGCCCCCGAGCGGGACGTCCCACTCGCGACCTTCGTCGAGCGCCTCGCGGAGGAAGTCGCCGCGAAGTCCTCGCCCGAGGCGGTGAGACGCCGGTGACCCTCGAGCAGCTCTGGGCGGGCTGGCGCGCCGGCTACGTGGCGTCCGTCACGGCAGGGGAAGGCGCACGGGACGACGAGGGGCTGTCGCGCTGCGTCTTCTGCCGGATCATCGGCTCGGACGAGCCGGACTCGACGCGCCACGTCGTCTGCGAGCGCGCCGACGCGCTCGCGCTGCTGAACGCCTACCCCTACGCGAGCGGCCACCTGCTCGTGATGCCCCGCCGCCACGTCTCGGACCTTGCCGGGCTCGGGGAGGGCGAGGCCAGCGCGCTCTGGGCGCTCGTGCGCGACGCGCTCGAGGCGCTCGAGAAGGCGTACCACCCGGACGGCTACAACATCGGCGCCAACCTCGGGCGTGCGGCCGGCGCCGGGATCCCCGAGCACCTCCACTTCCACGTCGTCCCGCGCTGGCTCGGCGACACGAACTTCATGACGACGGTCGCCTCCGTACGGGTGATGCCCGAGGCGCTGTCGGAGAGCTGGTCGAAGCTGCGGGCCGCATGGCCGTCGTGAGGCTCCCCTTCGGCGGGTACCTCGGTGCGCTGCGCGCCGACCTCACCCGGATCGCGACCGCCGCGGCGGGCCGTCTCGACGCGCCGGTGCCGACGTGCCCCGGCTGGGACGTCGCCGAGCTGGCGCGCCACCTCGCCGCCGTCTACGGGCGCTGGCTCGTCCAGGTGGAGGCTGCCGACCCCTCGCGCCGGCACGAGGCACCGGCGCTCGGGGTCGGGGATCCCCTCGCGCTCCTCGAGGAACAGTCGGGTCGGCTGCTCGCGGCGCTCGAGGCAGCGGGGGAGGAGGCGCCCTGCTGGAACTGGACGGGGGAGGAGCCCACGACCGGCTGGCTCGCCCGGCGGCTGGCACACGAGACGTCCATCCACCGCGTCGACGCCGAGCTCGCAACGGGCCCGGTCAGCCCGATCGAGCGCTCCCTCGCGCTCGACGGGGTCGCCGAGCGGCTGGAGCTGCTCGCGGCACCGGGCTACGGCGACCGCCTCGCCCGAGACTCGCTCGGCGGGCGCCTGTGCCTCCAGTGCGCCGACGCCGAGGCGGCCTGGGTCGTGGAGGTCGATCGCCGTCGGCTCCGGTTCTCGGCTGGCAGCGGGCCGGCGGCGGCGACGGTCCGCGGACCGGCCTCGGCGCTCGATCGGTTCGTCTGGAACCGCCTCGGGCTCGAGGCGCTCGAGCTGCGCGGCGATCCGTCCGTCGCGGCCGCGTTCTCGTCGCTGCCTGGCTGAGACGGCGGCGATCGGTGCCAGAGCGAGCCTCGTCCTCTGGTAGCCTCGGGCGATGATCGACGGTCGGCGCGCCGGACGCGACGCCGAGCCGGGGGCGGCGAGGCGCCTCGCCACCCGGTTCTCGCTCGGTCCGCTGCTCGTGCGCCTCGGCGTGCCCGCCGACGCCGTCACGGTCCTCGGCGTCGTGCTCGCCGCGGGCAACGCCGTGCTGATCGGCCGGGGCGACTTCTACCCCGCGGTCGCCCTCGTCATCGTCGGCGGCCTCATGGACACCCTCGACGGCAGCGTCGCGAAGGCAGCCGGGACGGCCTCGAGCCGGGGCGCCTTCTTCGACTCGGTGGCGGACCGCGTCGCGGACGCGCTGCTGTTCGGAGCCGTCGCCTACTACCTCGTCGGCCACGGCGACCCGCGCCTCGCGCTCGTGCCGGTGGCGATCCTCGCCGTCAGCTCGATCATCTCCTACGAGCGCGCGAAGGCGGAGTCGCTCGGGCTGAGCGCGAGGGGCGGGCTGATGGAGCGTGCCGAGCGCCTGATCCTGCTCGGCATCGCGCTCTTCTTCCACGTCGTCCTGCTCCCGCTGCTGTGGGTGCTGCTCGGCCTGTCGTCGGCGACGGCCGCCGGGCGCTTCTGGCGGGTGTGGCGCCAGGCGAGCGGCCGACAGGTCGGCGAGCGTGCGCCGTGGCACGAGCACGGCCTCACCGTCTGGCGGGCGGCCCCGCGCCGGCCCGGCGGGCGCCGCGCCCGGCGCTCGCGCGAGCCGCTCGCGAGGAAGCTGCGGGGCGTGCTGGCGAGCGACTGGGAGCGCGTCGGCGAACGCCGCCGGGCGAACGGGCGGCAGCGCAGCGAGCGCGCGCTGCGTCGCCGGCTCGGCGAGCGCCACTGAGCGCGCCGAGCGCTCGCGCGACACCCGATGCGCCCGAGGACCGCGTTCCTCCTCTACCGGGGCTCGGCGGACGTGATCCGTGCACTGCCGGGCCCCGTCGCGGGCGCACTGGCCGACGCGGTCGGCGGCCTCGGCGCCCTCTCGCCGCGCCGGCGCGCCGTCGTCACGGAGAACCTCCGGCGCGTGCTCGGGCCGACGGCGCGGCCGTCGACGCTGCGTCGTACGGTGCGTCGGGCCTTCCGGGCCTACGGGCGCTACTGGGTGGACGCGGCCCGCCTGAGGAGCGACGCCACCCGCCTGCTCGCGGGCTTCGAGTACGAGGGCGCCGAGATCCTCGAGAAGGCCGCCGGCGAGCGTCGAGGCGTCATCCTCGCCCTGCCGCACGTCGGCTGCTGGGAGGTCGGCGGTGCCTGGTGTGCGCGCAACGGCTTCCCGCTCACGACCGTCGCCGAGCCGGCGAGCTCGAGGGAGCTGTTCGACTGGTTCGTGGCCGAGCGCGAGGCGATCGGGCTGCGCGTCCTGCTCCTCGACCGCGCCGCCGCGCCCGAGCTCCTCGCCACGCTGCGTCGCGGGCAGGTCGTCGCGCTCCTCGCCGACCGCGACGTCGCCGGTGACGGCGTCGAGGTCGAGTTCTTCGGGTCGACGACGCGCGTCCCTGGCGGTCCGGCCCTCCTCGCGCTGCGAACCGGCGCCCTGCTCGTGCCGACCGCCATCTACCACGGCCCGGGTGGGCGCCACCACGCCGTGCTCCGCCCGCCGCTCGAGGTCGCCCGCCGTGCGTCGCTGCGGGAGGACGTCGCGCGCCTGACCCAGGAGCTGACGCGCGAGCTCGAGGTGCTCATCGCTCGCCGTCCGGAGCAGTGGCACGTCTTCCAGCCGAACTGGCCGGGTGACCCACCCGCCGCCTAGCGATGCGCGTGGCCCTCGTCGCTCCCTACGACCTCGCCGTGCCGGGTGGGGTGCAGGCGCAGGTCCTCGGCCTCGCCCGCGCCCTCGTGGGCCTCGGGGCCGAGGCGGCCGTGCTCGCCCCGGGTACCCCCGGTCCCCGCTCGGCCGCCGGACTGCGTCTCGAAGGCGCGGGGCGCTCGCTGGCCCTGCCCGCCAACGGGTCCCGCGCCCCGGTCGCGCTCGGCCCGGGCGCGCTGGCGCGCACCCGGCGCTTCCTCGCCTCCTTCGACCCCGACGTCGTCCACGTCCACGAGCCCTTCGTGCCGGGCCCGGCGCTCGCGAGCCTGATCGTCGCGAGGGTTCCGGTCGTGGCCACCTTCCACCGGGCGGGTGCCGGCGCCGGGTACCGGCTCGCGGGGCTGGCGCTGCGACGTCTCCTGGGGCGCCTCGACGACGTGGTCGCCGTGTCCGAGGCGGCACGCGAGACGCTCCTCGCCGTCGTCGGCCCGGGCGCCGGGCGCTGCTCGATCGAGCCGAACGGAGTCGACCTCGAGCGCTTCGTGGCCGCCGTCCCCGCGGCACGGGCGGCCCCGGTGGTGTGCTTCGTGGGGCGCCACGAGCAGCGCAAGGGGCTCGCCGTCCTGCTCGAGGCGTTCGCGAGCCTCGAGATCGAGGCGCGCTGCTGGGTCGTCGGCACCGGCCCGCTCAGCGCGCCCCTGCGAGCCCGCTACGGGGCCGACCCCCGCGTCGAGTGGCTCGGCGTGCTCGGGGATGCCGAGCTCGCCAGCCACCTCGCCGCAGCCGACGTCCTCGCCGCGCCCTCGCTCGGCGGCGAGTCCTTCGGCGTCGTCCTCCTCGAGGCGATGGCGGCGGGGGCCGCGGTCGTCGCGAGCGACCTCCCCGGCTACCGAGACGCCGCGGGCGACGCCGCGTGCTACGTCCCGCCTGGGGACGCCCGCTGCCTCGCGGCGGCGCTTCGCAGCCTGCTCACCGACCGGTCCCGGCGCGAGCACCTCGTCGCGGCCGGGCACCGCCGGGTGGCGCCGCGGGGGTTCCCCGCACTGGCGCAGCGCTACCTCGCGCGCTACGAGGCGGCCCGGCGTCGCTGAGCGGGCTCCGGCGGGGAGGGCTCGTCGACCCCCGACCTCCTACACTCGGGGCGATGGCGCGTTCGACGGCGAGACCGAGCGCGGCGCGTGCGCCGCAGCCGGCGCGAGCGGCTCCGGCGCCGGGCCGGCGGGTGAGGCCCGCTCCGGCGCGCGCCGCGGCGCTCGCGCCGCTCGCGCTCGTCGCGCTCGGGGCGGCGTTCGCCGGTGCTGGCATCGTCGCGCCCGGCCTCGCGCTCGCGGCGGCGGGCGGCGTCATCGGCGTCGCGAACTGGTACCTCGGCGCGCCTGGGCGGCTCGCGGCCCGCCTCGGGGCCATCCCGGCCGACCCGCTGCGCCACGCCCGACTGCGCAACGTCGTCGAGGGGCTGTGTGTCGTCCTCGGGCTGCCCGTGCCGGCGCTGCGCGTCCTCGAAGACGCCTCACGCAACGCCATCGTGCTCGGTCCGAGCGCGAGGCGAGCGGTGCTCGTGTGCACGACGGGGCTGCTCGAGTCGGTGGACCGCATGGCGCTCGAGGGGCTCGTGGCACACGAGCTCGCCCACGTGAAGAGCGGGGACGTCGCCCGGGCCGCGGCGGCGACGATCAGCTGCGGCGTCCTCGCGGCGGTGCTGCCGTCCGCGGGACGCGTCGTCGCTCGCCTCGCGGGACCGGCGCGCGAGGCGCTCGCGGACCTCGACGCCGTGAGGGTGACGCGCTACCCACCCGGGCTGATCGCGGCGCTCGAGGCGGTGTCGAGCGCAGGGAGCGCGCGGCCGCGCCTGTCGCCGTCGCTCGCGCGCCTCACCGGAGCGCTGTGGTTCTCGCCGCTCGCCGAGTCCTTCGGGCCCCGGCCGCGGCCCGGTACGCTCGACGTGGACCTGCGGCTCGCCGCCCTGCGCGAGCTGTGAGCAGGCCGCGGCCCGTCGGCGCGGGCGCACGGTGCGGGCGTCGGGCGAGGCCGTCTCGGATGGACGAGGAGGGTGGAAGGTGTCCGGCCACTCGAAGTGGGCGACGACCAAGCACCAGAAGGGTGCCAAGGACCGGGCCCGGGGCAAGCTGTTCGCCAAGCTGATCCGCCAGGTGGAGGTGGCTGCTCGCGAGGGCGGCGGCGACCTCGCGGCGAACGCGACGCTGCGCACGATGTTCCAGAAGGCCCGCGACGCATCGGTCCCCCTCGAGACCATCGAGCGCGCCGTGAAGCGGGGGACGGGCGAGCTCGAGGGCGTGCGGTACGAGGCCGTCACCTACGAGGGGTACGCGCCCGAGGGGGTGGCGGTCATGGTGGAGTGCCTGACCGACAACCGCAACCGCACCGGGGCGGAGATCCGGTCGCTCTTCTCGCGCAACGGCGGCTCGATGGCCCAGCCGGGGGCCGTGTCGTGGCAGTTCCAGCGCCGCGGCATCGTCGTCGTGGCGCGCACGGCCGCCGAGGACGAGCTCATGGCGATCGCGATGGAGGCGGGAGCGGAGGACCTGCGCGACGACGGCGCGGCGTGGACCGTGCTCTGCGCGCCCCAGGACCTGCACGCCGTGCGCGAGGCCCTCGAGGCCGGTGGCCTCGCGGTCGAGAGCGCGGAGGTGTCGCTCGTCCCCACGACGCTCGTCGCGGTGAACGACCCGGCGGGCGCGCGTCGAGTCCTCCACCTGCTCGAGCTCCTCGACGAGCACGACGACGTGCAGAACGTCGTCTCCAACTTCGACATCCCCGACGCGGTGCTCGAGCAGGTGAGCGCCTGAGGCGGCCGCTGCCGCTGGGGATCCACCAGCCCGGCGGGGCTCCCGAGTAGCATCGAACGCGTGTTTGTCCTCGGCATCGACCCCGGTCTGTCGCGCTGCGGCTACGGCTGCGTCGCCGACGACGGCGGGCGCGAGCAGGTCGTCGCCGCGGGCGTGATCACGACCGAGCCTGCCGATCCGGTGCCGTCGCGCCTCGCGACGCTGCGGCGCGAGCTGGCCGAGCTCCTCGCCGAGCTGCGTCCCGCAGCCGTCGTCGTCGAGCGGGTGCTCTTCCAGACGAACGCGCGCACCGCCATGGCGGTCGGCCAGGCGAGCGGCGTGGCGCTCCTCAGCGCGGCGGAGGCCGGCTGCGGTGTCGCGGAGTACAGCGCGAACGAGGTGAAGCTGGCGGTCGCCGGCTACGGCGCCGCCCCCAAGGAGCAGGTCCAGGCGATGGTGGCGCGCCTTCTCGGCTTGGCGGCCGCGCCACGTCCGCCGGACGTCGCCGACGCCCTCGCGCTGGCGCTCTGCCACCTCGCGGCCGGCCGCGCGGGACGGGTCGCGAGGCCGTGATCGCGGCGCTGCGCGGGCGACTCGTCGCGCTCGAGCCGAGCGGGGAGAGCGCGGTGTCCCTCGTGCTCGACGTGAACGGCGTCGGCTACGCGGTCACGGTCGGCGCCCGGCAGGCGGCCGCGCTCGCGCCGGTCGGGCAGTGCGTGGAGCTCGCCGTGCACACGCACGTGCGCGAGGGCGCGATCGCGCTCTACGGCTTCGCCGACCACGCCGAGCGGCGGTGCTTCGAGGTCCTGCTCGGCGCCCACGGGGTCGGTCCTGCGCTCGCGCTCGCGATCCTGTCGGTGCACACGCCGGCGACGCTCGCGCGCGCCGTCGCCGAGGGGGACCTCGACGCCCTCACGCTCGTGCCGGGGGTGGGGAGGAAGACGGCGCAGCGCCTCGTCGTCGACCTCGCGAGCAGGATGGGGGCGGTGAGCGGCCGGGAGCCGGTGCCGGTGGGGCACGGGGGCGACGACGCGGCCCGTGCCGACGTGCGCGAGGCGCTCGCGGCGCTCGGCTACGCGCCCGACGAGGTGCGCGCCGCGCTGGCGAGCCTGCCGGAGGCGGGGACGACCGAGGAGCTCCTGCGGCGGGCGCTCGCCGCGCTCGCGCCGGCGCGATGAGCCCGCGGCGCGAGCTCGACCTGGACGGCTCCCGGGCCGTCGCGGCGGGCGCGAGCCCGGCCGAGGCGGCGCTCGAGGCGGGGCTCCGCCCGGCACGCCTGCGCGACTTCGTGGGCCAGGAGGCGCTGAAGGAGCACCTCGCCATCGTCCTCGAGGCGGCGCGCCGGCGGGAGCAGCCGGTCGACCACCTCCTGTTCGCCGGGCCGCCGGGGCTCGGCAAGACGACGCTCGCCGGCATCGTGGCGGGGGAGATGGGCGCGGGGCTGCGGGTCACCTCGGGGCCGGCCCTCCAGCGCGGCGGCGACCTCGCGGCGATCCTCACCGGCCTGCAGCCCGGTGACGTGCTCTTCATCGACGAGATCCACCGCCTCAACCGCGCGGTGGAGGAGGTCCTGTACCCGGCGATGGAGGACCGCCAGATCGACGTGGTCATCGGCAAGGGGCCGACCGCGCGTTCGGTCCGCCTGGACCTGCCGCCGTTCACGCTCGTCGGGGCGACGACGCGCACCGGGCTCGTCACCGGGCCGCTCCGGGACCGCTTCGGGTTCGTGGCGCGCCTCGAGCTGTACACGCCGGCGGAGCTCGAGGCGATCGTGCGGCGCACCGGGCGGCTCCTCGCGGTCGAGTGCTCGAGCGAGGGTGCCGCCGAGATCGCTCGGCGCTCGCGCGGGACCCCGCGCCTCGCCATCCGCCTGCTCCGGCGAGTGAGGGACTTCGTCGAGGTCCGCGGCGAGGGGATCATCACCTTGGAGGCGGCGCGGGAGGGGTGCGACCTGTTCGGGGTCGACGAGCTCGGCCTCGACCGGCTCGACCGGCGCCTCCTCGAGGCCCTGTGCGTCGGCTTCGGGGGCAGGCCGGTCGGTCTCACGACGCTCGCGATGCAGGTGGGCGAGGAGCCGGAGACGATCGAGGACGTCTACGAGCCGTACCTCGTGCAGGCGGGCCTCGTGATGCGCACGCCCCGTGGGCGCGTCGCGGCGCCCGCCGCCTACGCGCACCTCGGCCTCGAGCCGCCGCCGCCGGCCCGCCAGCGGGCCGAGCCGGGCGCGTCGCTCTTCGACGCCGACGTCCCCGCCGCGACGAGCTGAGCGGCGGCGTCGCGCGTCGCGGCGGCGAGGTCGCGGCTACAGTCGTCGGTTACTGTCCTCGAGAGACGGGTAACCCATGCATCTCCATTCCGCCGCCGTCCCGTCGGTGCTGCACGTGCTGGTCCTCGCCACGACGAAGAAGACCACCACGACGTCGGGCGCGTCCTCGCTCCTGTTCATCCTCGTCCTCCTCGCGCTCGGCGCCTACCTCTTCCTGCGCCCCCAGCGCAAGCGGATGCGCGCCCAGCAGCAGGCGCAGCAGGACGTCCGCGTCGGTGACGAGGTGATCACGGCGTCGGGCATCGTCGGGCGCGTCCAGGCGATGCGCGACGACCGGGTCGACATCGAGGTCGCGCCGGGCACGACGATCACCGTGGTGCGGCGCATGCTCGGCACCCGGGCGCCGAGCCAGAGCTTCGACGAGCCGCCTGGCCCCAACGGGTCGGCGCCGCCCGCCGAGGCCGGGTTGTCCGTCGGCCTGCGCGAGGAGGGATCGTCGTCGGCTGACGGCGGGGACGGCGCGGCGGCCTCGGGGGGCTCCAGCTAGGTGCGTCGCTCGCTCCTCGCGAGCGTGGTGGCGAGCACGCTCGCCTGCCTGGGGATGCTCGGCGCGGCCGTGGGCCTCGGCTGGTCGCCCCACCTCGGGCTCGACCTCGAGGGCGGGCTCTCGGTCGTCTTCCGTCCGGCGCGTGCGGTCTCGAACGCGACGCTCCAGACGGTGGTCAACATCATGTCCGAGCGCGTCAACGCGCTCGGCGTGTCGCAGCCGAACATCACGACCCAGGGCAAGGACGTCGTCGTCCAGCTCCCCGGCGTGAAGGACGCCTCGCAGATCCTCGCCGAGATCGGCACGACCGCGCAGCTCTTCTTCCGGCCGGTGCTGTGCGGGGCGCCGCCGTACTCGCCGCCGCGCGGCCCGCGCGGCACGCCGGCGAAGGTCGCCTACCGGGTCCCGCCGACCTGCTCGGCTCCCTACCGCTACACCTCGGCGTACTACGACACGGCGACGCAGAACTACAACATCCCGAGCCAGTACGCCGAGGACCCCTCCTACGCCGCCTACCCCTCGACGCCGCCGGGAAGCGATCAGCGCTACGAGCACGAGAACGTCATCTTCCCTACGAACGGGCAGGGCTTCGCTCGGCGCTACGTACTCGGGCCCGTGCTCGCCAAGGGCACGATCATCAAGAGCGCGTACCCCTCCCTCGACAGCCAGACGGGCCAGTGGGTCGTCGTCTTCAACCTCACGCCGCAGGGCAGCACGGTCTTCAACCGCATCGCCTCGACCTACTACCAGCAGCTCGTGGCGAACGACCTCGACGGCCGGATCATCTCCGCCCCGGTGATCCAGTCGACGAACTTCCCCGGCTCGGGCCAGATCTCGGGCAGCTTCACCCAGCAGAGCGCGACGACGCTCGCGCTGCAGCTGCAGTACGGGGCGCTGCCGGTCCAGCTCAACCGCCAGACGGTGACGACCGTGTCCCCGAGCCTCGGCAAGTCGTCGCTGCGCGCCGGCCTGCTCGCCGGTCTGCTCGGCCTGCTGCTCGTGATGGGCTACACGATCTTCTACTACCGGGCGCTCGGCATCGTCGTCGTGCTCGGCCTCCTGACGACGGCCGCGTTCCTCTACGGGTTCATCGCGCTGCTCTCCAACTCCTCCCTCGGCCTCACGCTCGACCTGTCCGGCGTGACCGGCCTCATCGTCTCGGTCG